>Ga0247807_10000004_pt1 | contig 564091 bp, 489 predicted proteins | sample UWRJL074202C1_FD_179931 | JGI IMG/M metagenome (GOLD analysis project Ga0247807, IMG submission 179931) | Plant litter microbial communities from Arlington Agricultural Research Station in Wisconsin, United States - UWRJ-L074-202C-1 | ecosystem: Environmental > Terrestrial > Plant litter >...
AATTGATGGAGTTGATTTCGCGAAGGATTCGCTGCGCGCTTCCTTCAAAGCTCCTCCCGACACTTTGGGATGAAATTAAAAGCTAAAATGGATTAGAATCGATGGAGTTGATTTCACGAAGGATTCGCTGCGCGCTTCCTTCAAAGCTCCGCTTTGAGAATACCAAAAACAAAAAAACGCTCAAGCGAGCTTGGCGTTTTTCTTTTTTTGGTATTCATTCGTGAGCACAGAAGGATTCGAACCTTCGACCGCCTGCTTAGAAGGCAGGTGCTCTATCCAGCTGAGCTATGCGCCCATTTTCTTTTAAAACTTAATGGTAAAGTTTTATTTTTTTAAGGATTACTTGCGTGATCCTGAAGTGGGTTCGGTGCTAACCAAATCCCAAAAGCCTTGCAGGCTTTTCGGTCTTTTTGATTCTTCAGAAAACGCTCGAATGAATTCGGCGTTTCCTTCTTAATCAAAAATCCCTTCCGCTGCGCGAAAGGATTTTCTTGTCGGGGTGGCAGGATTCGAACCTGCGACCTCCTGGTCCCAAACCAGGCGCGATGACCGGGCTACGCTACACCCCGAAAGCAAAAAAGCGGAGAGTAAGGGATTCGAACCCTTGGTACAGTTTCCCATACGCATGTTTAGCAAACATGTCCTTTCGGCCTCTCAGGCAACTCTCCAAGCTCAATGAACTTTATTCTTTTAAGCGGTTGCAAATGTAACTTTTCATTCTATATTCTACAACAAAATAATAATTTTTTTTGATGTTTTTTGATTCGGAAAATAAAAGCCACTCACAGTCAATGCAATAATGCTTTTAAAATCTGGATAAATATTTAATTCTGCCCAATCCCGAAGTATCTGAAAAATATTTCCCATATTGGCTTATTAATTTTTTGCCGATGAAAGCGCTCCTCCTAGTCATTTCTGTATTTACGTTCTCCATTTGCCAAAGCCAATCTTTCGATTTCAACACCGATGACATTGACGATGCCGATGTAGCCGATACCACTTTCGTCAACCTGCGCGATTACAGCAACGACTTTGTGTACGACATGAAATACGCCACTGCCGACAATTTCCTCAAATCCAAAGTCTACGATTGCGCCGAGTGTTATTTGCGGTTCAAAACCGTAAAGGCATTGATCAAGGCCAATCAAAAATTCATCCAGAAAGGCTACCGCATCAAGCTTTTCGACTGCTACCGTCCGCTCGACATCCAGAAAAAGATGTGGGCCATCGTTTCCAATCCCGAATATGTCGCCGATCCGAAGAAAGGTTCCATCCACAACCGTGGCGGCGCGATCGATATTACTTTGGTGGATGAAAACGGAGTCGAACTCGACATGGGAACTAAATTCGACCATTTCGGCCCTGAAGCGGCGCACGATTATCAAAACCTTTCAGACGAGATCAAAAAGAACCGCAAGTTCTTGCGCAACACGATGACCAGTTTCGGATTTCGCATTTTCGAAAGCGAATGGTGGCATTACAACCTCAAAAAATCGGCTAAGAATTTCGACGTATCAAATGTGAAATGGAAGTGCAATTAATTGCTCTCATTGATGCAATGGTAAAAATCGAGAAAGAAATTCGCCGGATTGTACGTCTGCCCGTCAAGTTCCGCCTTGAGTTCTTTTCGGATGATGTAATCGGAAGTCTCTGCCGCAAATTTAATGCGCATCATCGATACGGGCGACGTCTTTAAAAAATCGGCATCGTCTTTCTTGAATACGAAATAACCCGTCAAAATCCGATTGTTCAATCCTTTCTCATCGCGCACCATCGAACCGCAGCTTTCTTGCGGAATGTGCAACAGCGTGACGATTTTGCCATTTTCGAGTTGGACGTACAATTTGGAATTGGCATCAAAACAACGCGCCTTGATGAAATCGTAACTTTTTTCGATGAATTGTATATTGAGCGTAGGCAAACCGTCGGAAACGGCAATCGATTCGAAAATGTAAGCCGAATTCCCACCGAAGTTTTTCTCATAAACCAATTTGTCCTTGGTGGCTTTGTACGTCCCGATCGAATCGGTCACATTGACGCTGAAGTCGCACGGTTTCTGCGCAAACGCGGATAGACTGCAAATCAAAAATATGGCAACGGCTAAGAATCTCATGTCATTTAATTTTGGCGCAAATTAAAACTATTTTGTGGTTATTCGCATCGGTTGTGAAAAAACAATACGCATTGCCGCCGTCTTTTATTTTCCATTTTTTTCGGATGATTTCGACCGCATCGGGGAAATTCCGCGTCGTGATGTTGGCTTTCGTGTTTTCGAGGAAAGTTTTCATTTCGGGTTTGGTGTAGCCGATGTTGCGGCCAATTTCAAAAACCCTTCCCGGGAAATCAATCAATTCATCCGACGTATACAAATGCGAATGCTGGTGCAATTTCGAAAGCTTGAACTGTGCGCCGACTTCAGCAAATCCGCCCGATTTCATCACCGCCGAATTGGGTTCGTACAAATATCTTTTGGGAAGTGAAAAGTCAGGATCGGCCGTATTTCCGAGGATGAAATCAAAAACGTCCGTTTTGTCTTTCGCAAGATTGGCGGTTTTGATGGCAACGGTTCCCTTGTAGCTTTTTTCGATGACCCAAAGCAATTCCTTGACTTCATTTTCAACGGCGACAATGTGTATTTCCGCGACGTGCTTCAATTCAGACAAACCGGCTGCGATGTCGAGTATCGGCGCGGTCTTGACCATTATTTTATTGGAATAGCCGAAATAGAAATCAATCAAATCCGGAACATTTGGCAAGCAATCGGCCAGCAGGAATACTTTGCCTTTCGCCTCATTTCGGCGCGACGGGTCGATGTAAATCCAATCGAATTGTCGGTCCAAATCCTTCAAGACATCCGAACTGTCGCCTGAGAAACATTCGATATTGCCAATCCCGAATTGTTCAAAATTGTGCTCCACAATCGCCGACAATTCCGCGTTGATTTCACAATGCACGATGTTTTTGATGCGCTTGGCGAAATAAAAATCGTCGACGCCAAATCCGCCGGTCAAGTCAATCAGGCTTTCGCCCGAAACCAGGTTCGATTTGTACAACGCCGTCTTTTCGGAAGAGGTCTGCTCGACAGAAATCTTGGAAGGATAAACGATATTGGGCGTCAGAAACCAATTCGGCAGTTTGTCTTTGGCTTTCGTTTTGGCAGCAATCTGGCCGATGATCGCAATCCAGTCGGCATTTGGAAACGGATTTTTACGCAGTGCAAGCTTCGTCAAATCGGTGCCGGTATTCTCGTTGATGAATTGCTGGATTTCGGGATTTAAGAGGTCGAAATGCAAATCAGATGTTTTTGGTTAACATTCGGATGATGCGGTTTTCGGGGAAAAATTCCTTGGCGACGACTTTCAAAATGGTGTACATCGGAACGGCGACAATCATCCCGACCACGCCAAACAACGAGCCGGCAATCAAGACCACAAGGAAAATCTCGAGCGGATGCGCGTTGACGCTGTTCGAGAAAATCAACGGCGACGAAACATTGTTGTCGATGATCTGGACGATCCAAAAACCGATCATGACGTAAATCGTCGTCGGTAAAATCTCCGACTGGAAATCGCTGCCCAAATTACTGATCATCGTCAAAACCGCCGCCAATACGGAACCGATAAGCGGACCGATGTACGGAATGATGTTCAAGACGGCACATAAAAACGCAATGATAAACGCATTTTCCACACCGAAAATAATCAGCACGATCAAATACAAAATAAAAATAATGAACAATTGCAGCAGCAAACCGATGAAATAGCGCGTGAGCAAATGGTTGATTTTCTCCAGCGAATTGAGTATTTGCTCTTCGTGCGAATCGGGAATCAATTTCTTGGCGCTTCTCACGAGCAGCATCCGGTCTTTGAGGAAAAAAAACGTGATGAACAACACCGATGCGAGCCCGACGCCAAAACTGCCGATCGTCGCCAAAAGCGTGTTCAAGAAGTTCGGGATAAATGCGAGATTCAGTTTCGATCCGATATTGGCTTCCTTCATCAAACTGTTGGAATCGATGTTGTGGCTTTCGAGAAAGATGCCGATTTTACTGACGAGTTCGGTGATGTTGTTTTCGATTTTACTGGCTTGCAGCAACGACAGGTTTTGCCCTTGCGACGAAATGAGCGGAATGCACATCATGATGAATCCGGCCAGAATCAGTACAAAAATAAAAACGGTCGTGATGGTGGCCAATATGTTGTTGAATTTGAGCCGGCGTTGAAAGAAATGAAGCATCGGTAACCCGATCAAGGTCGTGATCAACGCAACGACCAAATAGACGATAACGGCCTGGATCTGGTATAAAAAGTAGCCCAACAGGCAAATTCCGGCGATAACGGCAACGGCTTTGAGTATTCCGGACGCAATTGTTCTTGAAGTCATTCGGTCTATTTTAGCGTGAAGATACTAAACTTTCGCCTAATTGCTGAAAATATACGCGAGGATGTTGGCGCCCATCTTAAGCGCTTTTTGCCGCACCTCGAGCGGATCGTTGTTGACCTCAGGATCTTCCCAGCCGTCGCCAAGGTCGGTTTCATAGGTGTAAAGCAACACCAGCCTTCCTTCGATGAAAATGCCAAAAGCCTGCGGGCGTTTGCCGTCGTGCTCGTGGATTTTGGGAATTCCGGCCGGAAAAGGATTCGGTTTCTGGAAAATTGCATGCGTCGCCGGAATCTCGACCAGATCGTTATTGGGAAAGATCTTGCGGATTTCCTTGCGGATGTACTGGTCCATGCCGTAATTGTCGTCGATGTGCAGAAATCCGCCTGCCGTAAGGTAATTGCGCAGGTTCAAGACGTCTGAATCGCTGAAGACCACATTGCCGTGGCCGGTCATGTGTAGGAAAGGATACGACAGCAAATCGGGGCTCGAAGGCTCGACTGTCGCAGGTTTGAGCCTGATTTTCGTACTGATGTTCTGGTTGCAGTATTTGATCAGGTTCGGCAGTGAAGTCGGATTGGCATACCAATCGCCGCCGCCGTTGTATTTGAGCAACGCGATTTCCTGCGCATGGGCGGAGAAAACCGCGAACACTATTAAACAGATTATTTTTCTCATAAGTTATTCATTGACAAACGCGACGCTGTGGCACGCCACGACAGCAGCGGTTTCGGTGCGCAATCTTGTATTTCCCAAAGATACCGGAATGTATTTGTTTTCGATGGCGAGTTTGATTTCTTTTTCGGAAAAATCGCCTTCAGGGCCAATCAATATCGTGATTTTTTCGTTGGCTTTCAATTCGGATTTGAGCGATTTCTTATCGGTTTCTTCACAGTGGGCGATGTACAACGTACCGTCGTGACTGGCTTTGATGAAGTCCTTGAACGCTACCGGTTCGTTGAGTTTCGGCATAAAATAATGCAACGATTGCTTCATGGCCGACTGGATGATTTTGTCGAAACGGTCGCTTTTGACGAATTTCCTTTCGGAATGGTCGCAGATGATGGGCGTGATTTCGGCTACGCCAATTTCAGTCGCCTTTTCGAGGAACCATTCGTAGCGGTCGTTCATTTTGGTCGGCGCAACGGCCAGGTGCAGTTCGTATTTTGGTTTTTCGGACTGTTCGAACGAAACGATTTTAACCGTGCATTTCGAATCCGAAGCCAAGACAATTTCAGTTGTAAATAAAAATCCCAATCCGTTGGTAACGAATAAATTGTCGCCATCTTTTTTTCGGAGCACTTTAACGATGTGCTTGCTTTCTTCGCGGTCGAAAACAAAGGTTTCCGATTCGGTTGTGAGCGATGGATTGTAGAATAGTTGCATGTTAAAATTGGATGCGCGCTTTCGACACGACATCGGGATTTTCGAAGTTTTCGTTGCGGAATTTTTGGTAAGCGACGATGCCGATCATCGCCGCGTTATCCGTTGTGTATTCAAATTTCGGGATGAATGTTTTCCATCCGAATTTTTGTTCGGTCGCTTTCAAAGTACTGCGGATTCCCGAATTGGCCGAAACGCCGCCGCCGATGGCAATTTGCGTGATTCCGGTTTGCTCGACCGCCATTCTGACTTTGTCCATCAAAATTTCGATGATCGTATGTTGGATGGACGCGCAGATGTCGTCTCTGTTTTCTTCAATGAAATTCGGATTTTCGGCCACATTCTTTTGGATAAAATACAGGATCGCCGTTTTCAATCCCGAAAAGCTGAAGTCGAGTCCGGGCACTTTCGGTTTGGTAAAAGCAAACGCTTTCGGGTTGCCTAGTTGCGCATATTTGTCGATCAAAGGCCCGCCGGGATAGGGAAGGCCGAGGACTTTCGCGCTTTTATCAAACGCTTCCCCAACCGCATCGTCTGTCGTTTCGCCGATAATTTCCATATCGAAAAAATCATTGACCTTGACGATTTGCGTGTGTCCGCCTGAAATGGTCAGTGCCAAAAACGGAAACGTCGGCTTTTCAAAATCATCCTCATCGATAAAATGCGCCAGGACGTGCGCCTGCATGTGGTTCACGGCAATCAGCGGAATGCCTAAAGCAAGCGACAATGATTTGGCGAATGACGTCCCAACGAGCAATGAACCCATCAATCCCGGGCCTTGCGTGAATGCAACCGCCGATAATTCTTGGGGTTTGATGTTGGCTTTCTTGAGCGCCGCATCAATCACAGGCACAATGTTTTGCTGGTGCGCACGCGACGCCAATTCAGGAACGACGCCGCCATATTCGTTGTGGATGAGCTGATTGGCCACAACATTCGACAGTACTTTGCCGTTAACTAAAACAGCCGCGGCGGTATCGTCGCACGAACTTTCAATGGCCAATATAAAAACTGGACGGTTTTGCATAAAAAAGCAGGAAATTTTGGATTATATTTGACAAACCTTTTCGAGGCTGACAAAATTAAAGAATTTTTATAAAGTTACTGGCCTTTCTAAAGGCAAAATATTTTTGGAACAGAACGAAACATCGCCCGGCGAAAAAAAGAAAACCGCTACCGGCAGGAAAATCAGGAAAATCGTATTGCGCACCTTACTCGTGCTGATTTTGCTATTGCTTGGATTGGCCGTTGCGCTTTCGTTGCCTACCGTCCAAACGTGGATCGCCGATTATGCGACCGAACAGATCAACAAAGACTACAAAACCGACATCAAAGTAGAGCAAGTGGCGATTACCATTTTCGGCGGCGTCAAGCTCAAGCGCGTCATGATCCGCGACCACCACAAGGATACGCTGATTTATGCGAACCGCATCAAAACCAATATACTGGATCTGGAACAGATGCTCGACGGCGATTTGCTTTTCGGGACGATCCGGCTCGACGGCTTGGTGTTCAACCTCAAGCAATACAAAAAAGAACAAGGCACGAATCTCGATCATTTTGTCGCACTGTTCGATTCGGGCAAACCGTCGACTTCGAAGAAGAAATTTTTGCTCAAGGCGCAGAATGCCTACATCACGAACGGTCGTTTTATCCTGATCGATCAAAACCGCGAAAACCCGAAAGACCTTGATTTGAAGAAAATCAATGCCGAAATCGGGCAATTGCAGATCCACGGGCCGAATGTGACGATGGACATTAAAAAGATGGCGGCGCTCGACCACCGCGGACTGTACATCAAAAACCTGACTTCCAAATTCACCTACACCAAGAAAACCCTCAAACTCGAAAAACTTGATTTGCTGACCGAGGAATCATACCTCAAGGGAAAAGTCATCCTCAATTACGACCGCAAGGATTTCGCCGATTTCAACAACAAGGTCAAATTTGACATTCGCGTTGACGATGCCGTTTTGGCCACGAACGACATCCGCCATTTTTACAAAGAACTCGGGCGCAACAAGACCTTCAAGCTGCGTTCGTATGTGACGGGAACGCTCAATGATTTGACGGCGACCAAACTCCGGCTCGAAGACAACCGCGGTTCGCAGATCATCGGCAACGTCAATTTCAAGAACCTTTTCGGCAAGATCGACCAGGACCAATTCTTTTACATGAACGGGAATTTCTCGCGCGTGTCGTCGAATTATGAAGATTTGACGTCGCTGCTTCCGAATGTTTTGGGTAAGAAATTGCCAACGTCGCTCAAAAAATTGGGCAACTTCAATTTGGCCGGGCGCGCCGAAATTACGGCCAAGACGATCGACACTGATTTCTTTTTGCGGACTGCACTCGGCAACATCAAATCGGAATTGACGATGACCGACATCGACAACATCGACAACGCGACGTATGTTGGAACGATTATCCTCGATGATTTCGATCTTGGGAATTTCCTCGACAGAACCGACGTAGGCAAGGTTTCGCTCAATGTAGACGTCGACGGAAAAGGTTTTACCGAAAAATATTTAGACACGAAATTCTCGGGTGACATCCATAAAATCCACTACAGGAATTACACGTATTCGCGCGTCATTGTTGACGGCAGCTTTAAAAAACCGTTTTTCAAAGGCCAGGTTTACGTCAATGATCCGAACCTGTTTATGGATTTCGACGGCCAGGTCAATTTCAGCAAAAAGGAATACAAGTATGATTTCCATACGAAAGTCGATTATGCCAATTTGAGCAAACTCAAATTCGTCAAGGATTCGGTTTCGATTTTCAAGGGCGATGTCGTGATGAACATTTCGGGCAACTCGCTCGACAATCTGCAAGGCAATGTTTACATCAACGAAACGTCTTACCAGAACAGCAAGGACACGTATTTCTTCGATAATTTTGTGGTGAGTTCGGGTTTTGATGAGAATCGGATCCGTACGATCAGCATCAATTCGCCCGACATCATCGACGGGAAAGTCGTCGGCAAATTCGAATTCGGGCAATTGCAGAAAATGGTCGAGAATTCGCTCGGGAGTTTGTATGCCAATTACACGCCGAACAAAGTCAAGAAAGGGCAGTTCCTCAAATTTGATTTTAAGATTTATGATAAAATTGTAGGAATTTTTCTTCCGGGCGTTTCCATCGGGGCCAACACGAGCTTCAAGGGAAGCATCAATTCCGACGACAACGATTTCAAGCTCAATTTCCGTTCGCCCAAGATTACGGCGTTCGAGAATACGTTCGACAGCATTCGCGTGGATCTCGACAATAAGAACCCGTTGTACAATGCCTACATTTCACTCGACAGCATCAAGACCAAGCAGTATAAAATCAGCGATTTCAGCCTCGTGAACGTGACGACGAAAGACACTTTGTTTTTGCGCACCGAATTCAAGGGCGGCGACAAGGCGCAGGATTTCTACAATTTGAATTTGTACCACACCATCAATCCCGACAAGCAAAGTGTCATTGGCATCCAGAAATCGGAACTCAAATTCAAGGATTACCTGTGGTTCATCAACGAAAATGACACCGACGACAACAAAGTCGTGTTCGACAAATCGCTCAAGAATTTTACGATCGACAATGTCGTGATGTCGCACGAACTGCAAAAAATCGAACTCAACGGCATCCTCAAAAGCAAGACGAATAAAGACCTGACGCTGCGGTTTACCAATGTCGAGCTCGATAAATTGCTGCCTTCGCTGGGCAAATTTACGATTGCCGGAAACATGAACGGCGTGATCAATTTCAAGGAAAACAATGCGGTTTACCAGCCGACTTCCAAAATAAAGATCACCGACCTGTATTTGAACGGCGTCGAACTCGGCGCGATGAACCTTACGATTGCAGGTGATGAAAGCCTGCGCAAATTCTACGTCGATTCAAGTATCGAAAACAAAAACGTCGAATCGTTTACGGCCGAAGGCGAAGTCGAAATTGTCGATAAGAAAACGAAATTGGATCTCGACCTCAATTTTGACGATTTCAATCTGGGCGTGCTCGGGTCGATCGGGAAAGGCGTGCTGTCGGACATCCGCGGATTTGCGTCCGGCCGCGCCAACATTGGCGGAACCGCCGACGATTTGGAAGTCAACGGAAGATTGTTCCTCAAGAATGCGGGCATGGGCGTTCCGTACCTCAATGTCGATTATGCGCTCGAGCAGGGCGCGATCGTGGATGTGACTGAAAAACGTTTCCTGTTCCGCGACATCGAAATCAAGGATACGAAATTTGACACCAAAGGCAATCTGTACGGCAGCATCGACCACAACAATTTTGGCGATTGGAAACTCAACATCAACATCGATTCGGATCGTTTGCTGGCTTTGGATACCAAGGATAGCGAGGATGCGGCATATTTCGGGACGGCGTTCATCAACGGCTCGGCTTCGGTAAAAGGCCCGGTCGACGCGCTGTTCATCAAGGTCGAAGCCAAATCGGAAAAAGGTACGCACATCAAGATTCCGATCAACGATGCAGAAGGTACAGCCGAAAGCAACTACATCCATTTCACGACTGCGCAGGAAAAATTCAACCTCAAGAAAGGGATTGTCGAGTCGCGCAATTACAACGGCCTCGAACTCGAATTTGATTTTGACATTACCCCAGACGCCGATATCGAGGTGATCCTCGACCGCAATTCGGGCCACGGCATGAAAGGGAAAGGGTACGGGTCGTTGCTGTTCAAGATCAATACGCTCGGGAAGTTCAATATGTGGGGCGATTTCCAGGCGTACGAGGGAACGTATAATTTCCGTTACGGCGGACTCATCAACAAGAAATTCGACGTCAAGAAAGGCGGTTCGATTACGTGGGAAGGCGACCCGATGCGGGCCGTCTTGAACCTTGAGGCGGTTTATAAAACGTCGGCGAATCCGGGTGTCTTGCTCGAAAATTCAACGATCAACAGGAAAGTCCCGGTCGAAGTCGTCATCGGGCTCAAAGGCAACCTGAGCAGTCCGGAACCGAATTTCGACATCAATTTCCCAACGGTGAGTTCGGTGCTCAAATCGGAAATCCAGACCAAACTCGACGACAAGGATGTGCGCCAGAAACAAGCGCTCGTATTATTGTCGACAGGCGGATTCCTGAGTGCGGACGGCGTGAATCAATCTTCACTGACGAACAATTTGTATGAGAAATTCGGCGATATTTTCGGAAACGTATTCAGCAACACCGACGACAAGATCCAGATCGGACTCGACGTTGTAGGTGCCGAACGCACGCCGGGCGCAGAAGCCGACGGTAGGGTTGGGGTAACCGTTTCGACAAAGGTCAACGAGCGCATTACGATCAATGGCAAACTCGGCGTCCCGGTGGGCGGCATCAACGAATCGGCGGTTGTGGGCGATGTCGAAGTGCAATACCGCGTCAATGAAGACGGGACGATGAATCTGCGCGTGTTCAACCGCGAGAACGACATCAATTATATCGGGGAAGGAATCGGTTACACGCAAGGCATCGGTATCAATTATGAGGTCGATTTCAATACGTTTGCGCAACTCATCAGCAAATTGTTCAAAGGCCAGAAAATCGAGTTGGAGAAAAAGCCGACTTTACTCGTTCCCGATTCTGAAATCCCGAACTACATTGATTTCCAAAAGGAAACGCCCAAAGAAAAAAAGGAGCAAAAAGAAGACCTCAAAAAAGACGAGGAAGCCGTTCCAGAAGAGGATTGATCCTGACTCTCCAATCAACTTATCCCCATTGCACAAAAACTTTTCAACGAAAACGTTTGAAATCCTATTGTTTTGCTAAAGTCTTAAAAACCTTGGTTCAAAAGTGATCGATGTTTGCTAAATTTACATTTTAATTGTAAAATAAATGTCAAAAACGATAAAAAAAATAGGTGTGCTGACCTCCGGCGGAGACTCTCCCGGAATGAACGCCGCCATCCGTTCTGTCGTACGAACATGCGCTTACCATAACCTCGAATGCATCGGCATTTACCGCGGTTACCAAGGGATGATCGAAGGCGATTTCAAGGAAATGGGCCCGAGAAGCGTCAACAACATCGTCAACAAAGGCGGAACCATCCTCAAATCTGCCCGTTCCAAAGAATTCATGACACCTGAAGGCCGCAAAAAGGCGTACGACCATTTGGTCAAATCTGGCGTCGATGCGCTCGTCGTCATTGGCGGCGACGGTAGTTTCACCGGTGCGGAAATCTTCAACAAGGAATATGACTTTCCGGTCATGGGCATTCCGGGAACCATCGACAATGATATTTTCGGTACCAGCCACACTTTGGGTTACGATACCGCGCTGAACACAGTCGTCGAAGCGATCGATAAAATTCGTGATACGGCCTCGTCGCACAACCGTCTTTTCTTTGTGGAAGTGATGGGACGCGACGCCGGACACATCGCCCTCAACGCCGGAATAGGCGCGGGAGCCGAAGAGATATTGATCCCGGAAGAAGAACTCGGATTGGACCGTTTGGTCGATTCGCTCAAAAAAAGCAAAGCATCGGGCAAATCATCGAGTATCGTTGTAATTGCTGAAGGCGATAAGATCGGCAAGAGCGTTTTCGAACTCAAGGATTATTTCGAAGAGAACTTTCCGGAATACGACATCCGCGTTTCCGTACTCGGGCACATGCAACGTGGCGGTTCTCCATCGTGTTTCGACAGGGTTTTGGCCAGCCGGCTCGGCGTAAAAGCGGTCGAATCGATCCTCGAAGGAAAATCAAATTACATGGTGGGCATCCTCGGCGACAAAATCGCACTGACGCCATTGGAGCAAGCCATCAAAGGCCATACGGAAATCGACCGCGAATTGTTGCGCGTTTCCGACATCATGACCACATAAAGGTTAATCGTTGATTTGTTTAACCGTTTAATCGGAAAAACACTCAACGCAAACGGTTAACCGATTAAACTTTTAATAAACGATTAAACAAATAAACAAATGTCTAAAGTAAAATTAGGAATCAACGGTTTCGGACGAATTGGAAGAATTGTCTTCCGCGAAACCTACAACCGGGATAATGTAGAAGTGGTAGCGATCAACGACCTGCTCGACGTAGATCACCTCGCTTATCTTTTAAAATACGATTCGGTCCACGGCCGTTTCAATGGAACAGTCGAAGTCAAAGACGGCAAATTGTACGTCAACGACAAGCACATCCGCGTCACTGCTGAAAAAGACCCGACCGTCTTGAAATGGGATGAAGTAGGCGTAGATGTCGTAGCCGAATGCACCGGAATCTTCACCACGATCGAATCGGCCCAGGCGCACATCAAAGGCGGCGCTAAAAAAGTAATCATTTCAGCGCCATCGGCAGACGCCCCGATGTTTGTCATGGGCGTCAACCATACCGAAGCCAAAGCGACCGATACCGTAGTTTCAAACGCGTCTTGCACCACCAACTGCCTCGCGCCGTTGGCCAAAGTGATCAACGACAATTTCGGAATCGTCGAAGGTTTGATGACGACCGTTCACGCTTCAACATCGACACAAATGGTAGCCGACGGTCCATCCAGAAAAGACTGGAGAGGCGGACGCGCAGCCAGCGTCAACATCATTCCATCTTCTACAGGCGCCGCAAAAGCGGTCGGAAAAGTGATCCCGGAATTGAACGGAAAACTAACGGGCATGTCTTTCCGCGTGCCAACGATCGACGTTTCTGTAGTCGATTTGACCGTAAAAGTAGCCAAAGAGACTTCGTACGACGAAATTATGGCGGTGCTCAAAAAAGCGTCTGAAAATGAATTGAAAGGCATTTTGGGATTTACCGAAGACGATGTCGTTTCGCAGGATTTCGTTTCCGATACGCGCACCTCGATCATCGATGCCAAAGCCGGAATCGGACTCAATTCGACCTTCTTTAAATTGGTTTCGTGGTACGACAACGAATACGGTTATTCAAGCAAATTGATCGATTTGTCCGTACACATTGCAGGTTTAAAATAATTTATAATAGTTAAATCCCGTTGCTTTTCCGCAGCGGGATTTTATTTTTTTATTTTTGAAGCTATTTCCTGCTGTCCGCTTTATCTTTTCTGCGCTGAAAAAGCGCAAAAAAGGATGCCGCTGCCATCAGGGCTAAAACCAAACCAACTCAAAACAGAATATGAAACTACTCGTAGACAGCGGATCCACCAAAGCCGACTGGATTTCAATCGACGAAAACGGCAAAGTGCTGTTTACCACACAATCTTTGGGACTCAATCCCGAAGTGCTTGGCAAGGACGAAGTCGTCACGCGCCTCAACGACAAATTCGATATCTCGCACAACAAGAAAAGTGTCACGCACTTGTATTTCTACGGCGCAGGCTGCGGAACTGAACGCATGCGCACATTTTTGGCGGGTATCTTCCAGGAATATTTCCCGAATGCAGTGATTTCGGTGCATGAAGATACGTATGCCGCGGTTTACGCGACAACGCCAAAAGGCGAGCAGGCGATCGTGGCGATTCTCGGTACGGGTTCGAATTGCAGTTATTTTGACGGCGCCGTCTTGCACCAAAAAGTAGATTCTTTGGGATACATCGCTATGGACGATTGTTCGGGTAACCAATTCGGACGCCATCTGATCCGGGGATATTATTTCAATAAAATGCCGAAAGATCTGGCCCAGATATTCGAGAAAGCCTACGATTTGAATGCCGATACGATTAAACATCATCTTTACAAGGAGCCGAATCCTAACGCTTATCTGGCCACTTTCGCCAAATTCCTGATCCAGCACAAAGACCACGAGTTCTGCAAAAAGATCATCAAGAATTGTATGGAAGATTTTACGGAATTGTACATCAAGCAATACGACAACCACAAAGAAGTGCCTGTGCATTTCATCGGATCGATTGCTTTTTACCTCAGGGATGAACTCGCGCAGGTGTTGGATTCGCACGGGATCAAGATCGGAAATGTATTGCGCCGCCCGATCGACGGACTCATACAATACCATTCCATCAACAAATAATGGAACTGTAATTACAATAAAAAAGCCCAGTTCTCACTGGGCTTTTTTATTGTTTTTTGCGTCGAAAATTCAAAAATCACTTCATTGCAATCATCGAAATCTCCACATTGACTGACTTGGGTAAAGCGGCAACCTGAACCGTTTCTCTTGCCGGAGCGTTCTTTTCGTCAAAATAACTGCCGTAGATCTCGTTGATCTTGGCAAAATCTTCCATGTCGGTCAAATAAATCGTCGTCTTGATGACGTTGTCGAAAGTCATCCCGGCGGCTTCGAGTACGGCTTCGAGGTTTTTCATGACCTGTTTGGCTTCATCGGTTACGCTGTGGATGTTCAGGTGGTTGGTTGTGGGATCGATCGCAATCTGGCCCGAAGTGTATAAAGTGTTCCCGAATAAAACGGCTTGGCTGTAAGGCCCGATGGGATTGGGCGCATTTTCGGTGTAGATGATTTGTTTCATGGTTTGTCTTGAATTTTATTAAAGCTTAAAGTCCCAGCTAAAATTACTCAAATTAAAACGAACAATCAATTATCAATTGTTAATTATCAATTGTTAATTATCAATTAATTAGCGCAGCACGCGATCCGGAACGGTGCGTTTTTCCCACTTGATGTCGCTCAACACACCCGATTTGATTCCGATGAAGAAACTCCAATACGCATTGTCGCCAAACGGCGTCCAGTTGAAATCCATGCGCCAGCTCAACAAATCGCGCTCAAAACGCAATTGCGTAAACGTGACGCCTTGCTGTACGAAATCGTAACCGGTAGACACGCCCACTTTCCATCGCGGCGTCAGGTCGGTGTTGGCTGAAACCATCAGTGAATTTCCGGTAATCGTTTTTTCACGCTTGTTGTTCGTATACGTAAGCTGATACGCAAAAGTCATGTCCCACGGCAATTCGGCATTATAGAAGCCCGAGAACTGATCTTCTTCATCTTCCTCATCGTCGAATTGGCTTTCGCGCCGGTCGCTGAAATCGGTATTCGTTCCGAACAAATCATCGTCGCGCCCGCCGTTGCGCAGTCCTTGTTCGTTTTCTTTTTTCTTGTTGTCGTTGTCGCGGCTCGACAGCGAATAATTGATCGTCATGTTGGCACTCGTCATGCGGAAAAGACTGCCGCCATTGTCGATGTTGAACAGGTTGATTTTGCGGCCCGAATTGTCGATCGCATACGGGTCGAGCGTCATCCCGAAGTTAACGTTCATTTTGTCCTTGAAGAGATTCGTTCCGCCGCTGATGCGCAACGGCGCCCATTTGAGCGAGTCGGCCGAAATGTTATAACTCGTCGATAAATTGAGGTTGTTGAGCAGCATGACCTTTTTGGGTTCGGTCTTGGTGCTGTCGCGGTCGGTGACTTTGGCTTCGAAAGTATTGCTGAGGCTGAAGCCGACGTTGCTCGAATTGGTTTTCCCCGGCGCACCAAAAATACCCTGTTCGAAGCGTGTGTATTCGCGAAGGTCCATTTGCCCGCTCGCATCGGAAGCGTAGGTGTCGTAATATTTCTCGAAACTCGGCGTATAACCGTAAGAAACCGAAGGCCGCATGACGTGGCGGATGGCCTGGATTTTTTTGGTATCGCCAAACTTGAACGTACCGTAAATCGTGGTTCCCAGACTCGACGAGAAATTGTAGGTGCGGAACGCGTCAAAACCATTCACTTCTGTAATCGTATCGCGCGTCGTGAGCGGATCGTAGGATTTCCGGATGGTCTTCAGGTACCAAACCTCGTTGTAATTGACCGACGCCGTGGCGCTGAAATATTTGAAAATCTTGAAGTTCGTCGACAACGGGATCGAATGCTGCAAACCGGTCTGGGCCTGCTTGAACATTTCCGATTTGAAGAACAGCGAATCGTTCGTATTGAAACGGTTTTCGCCGCGCAGGCTGTATTGCAGGTTGATGTTTTTGAACAATCCTTTTTTGGCGCCGTCTTTTGGCGCGAACGGATAAATACGGTCGACGCTGAATTGCAACGTGGGCAGCGTCATGTTGATTTCTTCGGTGTTGGTATTCTGCGAATGCGTGGCTGCCAAAGACAAATTCATGACCGGTTCGGTATTGAACGTCTTCGAATACGAAATCGACGAACTCAACGTGTTGTTGAGCTGCGAGCCCACATTGATCTGATTCGACGATTGCTGGAAATATTTGGAACTACCAAGGTTGACCGATGCCGAGAATCGCGAATTCGGGTTCGATTTGGCGTCCTGCGAATGCGACCATTGGATGTTGTAAATTTTGGTCTTGGCATAATCGGGCAGGCCGCGCTCGCTATTGATCAGGTTTTCGAAACGCACGTTGATGTTGCCGCGGAATTGGTACCGCCATGCATAACTCGATTCGAAACGCATCGCATAACTCCCATTGGTATAATAATCACCCAAAACGGCCAGGTCGTAATGGTCGCCCAAGGAGAAATAATAACCGCCATTTTGAAGGAAATAGCCGCGGTCGCGCGTGTCGCCGAAAGTCGGAATGATCAATCCCGATTGGTTTTCGGTCGTCATCGGAAAAAACGCAAACGGCAATGCAATAGGCGTAGGGACATTGGCGATGACCATATTGGTTACGCCCGTCACGACCTTTTTCTTCGGGACGTATTTGATCTTATTGGTGTAGAAATAATATTCGGGATCTTCGATGTCTTTGGCCGTCGTGAAGCGCGCGCCTTTGAGGAAATACACCGAATCGTTGATGCGTTTGGAGACTTCTGCCTTGACTTTAAATTCACCCTGATCGGTACGCGAATTCCAGATCAGCGCCTTTTTGGTCTTGTAGTTGAACCGGATCGAATCGGGCTCGATAATGTTGGAACCTTGCTTGAAAACGGGATACTGGGTCAGCGTTCCGGTCGAATCCTTGATGCGCCCGGCGTAGACTTCATTCTTCTCGTAATTGAAAACGATGAGCCCCGATTTCAATTCTATGTCCTGGTAATACAATTCCGCCTTGTCATATAGCGTTATGAGTTTTTGTTTCTGGTCGAGTTTGGCATATTTTTCGGCCTTGTAGCGGATTTTGCTCTCGAGGATGGCCTTTTTCTTTTTGATGCTGTCGGATGGGACGCTGTCGGCCAGTTTTCCCTGCGCTTCCTTGAGGCTGATCGCGATGCTATCTGGTTGGGTTTTAGGCGGAAGGGTGTTTGTTTGATTTTTGATTTCCTGTGCATGGGTTTTACCAATTCCAATTGTTAGGAACAATGCTGATAAAACGATATGAAATAAGTTTGTATGCAAAGGATTTAGTGCTATTTTTGTAAAAATATGGCTTATTTTCGACGCGCCAAACTTACACATTATTTTCCGTCAAAAATAAACATATTTAAATTTTAAAACCACAAGGTTTTCATTAAAATTAACTTTATTTGTCACTATGATTAACCTCCGTAATATCAAGTATTTACTCCTGTTAACAACTGTTGCGGTCACGTTTTCTTCCTATAGTCAATCCGGTACAAAATTCAAAGTTGCGCTCGATGCCGGACACGGTGCGCACGATTTCGGGGCCACCTATCACGGCCACATTGAGAAAAACATCGCATTGGCGGTCGTACTTAAGGTTGGGAAGATTTTGGAAAAGAATCCGAACATCGATGTGGTGTATACCAGAAAGACCGATGTCTTCATCGATTTGGTCGAACGCGCCAACATCGCAAACCGCGCCGATGCCAATATTTTCGTTTCGATTCACTGCAACGCCAACAAGAATACGGCCGCCGACGGTTGCGAAACGTATGTGATGGGTCTCAATAAGAATGCGTCCAATCTCGCCGTCGCCAAATCGGAAAATGCCGTAATCACGCTCGAGAAAGACTACAAGCAGAAATACGAAGGTTTTGATCCGAGCAATCCGGGTTCCATGCTCGGCGTGACGTTGATGCAGGAAGAATACCTCGAAAACAGCATCGCGCTCGCGAGTAAGATCCAGGACCGTTTCGTCAACGACAACGAACGCAAGAGTCGCGGCGTGAAACAGGCACCGTTCATGGTGTTGCACAAGGCTTACATGCCTCGTGTCTTGATTGAGATGGGTTTTATCTCGAATCCGGTGGAAGGTTCGTTCCTCGATTCGGAAGATGGCCAGATGGAAACCGCCCAAGCCATTGCCAACGCGATCATCAGCTACAAAAAAGAATATTACGGCAACGGCGAAAACGAACCGGGCGAAGAGAAACCGTCCAAGAAAGTAAAGCCGGTACCAACGCAGGACACGGCATCTGATAAAGAAGAGGCAGCTGCAAAACCAGTCGTTTCCAAGCCTGTTGAAAAACCCGAACCAAAAGTTGAACCGACCGGCGGAACGATTTTCAAAGTACAGATCGCAGCCGTTGGCAAAAAGATTGAAACTACACCGTCCAATTTCAAAGGGCTCAACAATGTTTCGGTGCTGACGGAAAACGGGACCATGTACAAATACATGTACGGCAACACGTCCGATTACGACACTGCCAAACGCAATCTCGAGGAAGCCAAAGCCAAAGGTTATACCGGCGCTTACCTGATCGCTTTCCGCGACGGCAAAAAAATCAGCATTCAAGAAGCGCTCAAATAAACGCCAGTCAAATATTTATCGTAAATTTGTTTAAAACACTACATTTTGAAAATCACCAGAGAAATTAAAACCGCCATATTAGTCATATCCTCGATTTTGTTGTTCATCTGGGGTTACAGTTTTCTAAAAGGCCGCGATTTGCTGACCGACTATAAAACACTTTACGTGCAATACGACAATGTGGAAGGGCTCACGGCATCCGCACCCGTAACGATCAACGGGTTGGTCATTGGAAAAGTACACAGCATCAAATTCCTGGGCAATCTGGGGAAAATCCAGGTGGAATTGCAGATCAAATCCGACTTCCCGATTTCGAAATCGAGCATTGCCGCGCTATACGAACCGGGATTGATCGCCGGGAAGCAAATCCAGATCATCCCGAATTACGAAGACCAAACAATGACCGTATCTGGCGACGTGCTCCAGCCGAAAGTCATTCCGGGATTGACCGCGCTCGTAGGCGATAAGCTCACGCCAATCAGCGAAGATCTGACGAAAGTCCTTAAAAATGCCGATTTATTGCTGACCAACGTCAACCAGGTACTCGATAAAGATTCCAAAGCCAATCTGCGCAAGGCCATTTCCGAATTGCGCATCACGATGGAAGAATTCCACAAGGCTTCGGGAAGCTTGAACGGAATCCTTGACAACAACAAAACCAAGATCGACGGCATCGTGACCGATTTCAAGAAGGTTTCGAAAGATTTCTCTTCGATTTCAGATTCGCTCAACAAAGCCGATCTGGGCAAGACCGCCAGGAAACTGCAAGCCACACTCGAAAATGTCGATAAAATCATTGCCGGGGTCGAATCGGGTAAAGGAACTTTGGGCAAACTCATGAAAGACGACGCTTTGTACAAAGATCTGACGGCCGCATCCAAAGAACTCGAATTGTTGCTGCAGGACGTGCGCTTGAACCCGACGCGGTATGTCAACGTTTCGCTTTTCGGCAAGAAGAACAAGCCTTATGTGGCGCCGGTAAACGATTCGATTCAAAAATAAAATTCGGAGCTATGAGCTATCTAGACAATATCTTCTTCCTGATCATTCTCGGTCTCGGCGCGGGTTATTTTGCGATGAATGTCAAAAAACTAGTGCGCAACATCAAACTGGGCCGCGACATCGACCGTTCGGACAATCCATCGGCACGTTGGGGAAACATGGCGTTGATTGCGCTCGGACAATCCAAAATGGTGCGCCGTCCAGTTGCAGGGATCTTGCACATTTTCGTTTACGTCGGTTTTGTCATCATCAACATCGAGGTTTTGGAAATCGTGATCGACGGGATTTTCGGCACGCATCGAATCTTCGGCGGAATGGGAATTTTCTATAGTTTCCTGATCGGTTCGTTTGAAATATTGGCGTTGCTCGTACTCGTTGCCGTCATTGCCTTTTTGATCCGAAGAAACATCATCAAGCTCAAAAGGTTCATCCATTCCGATTTGAAAGGCTGGCCCAAAAGCGATGCGAATTACATCCTGTATTTTGAAGTCGTGCTGATGACGTGCTTCCTTTTGATGAACGCCGCCGATTATCATTTGCAGATGCTGCATTTCGGGGATTACCACAAAGCGGGTGCATTTCCGGTATCGTCTTTTATTTCGCCGATTTTCAACGGAATGAACCCAAGCGCCGTCATGATGATCGAACGCGCCGTTTGGTGGATCCACATCATCGGGATCCTGGTGTTCCTCAATTACCTGTACTTTTCCAAGCACCTCCATATTTTATTGGCGTTCCCGAATACCTATTATGCCGATTTGAATCCGAAAGGCAAATTCGACAACCTCGAATCGGTCACGAATGAAGTCAAACTGATGATGGACCCGAACGCCGATCCATTCGCCGCCGCCCCGCCAGCCGATGAAAACGCGGTTCCGCAGAAATTCGGCGCGCAGGACGTACAGGATTTGAACTGGGTACAATTGCTGAACGCCTATACGTGTACGGAATGCGGAAGATGTACGTCTTCGTGTCCGGCCAACATCACCGGAAAGAAATTGTCACCGCGTAAAATCATGATGGACACGCGCGACAGGCTCGAGGAAGTCGGTAGAAATATCGATGCCAACAAAGGCATTTTCATCCCCGACAACAAAACATTATTGAACGATTACATCACGCCCGAGGAACTTTGGGCGTGCACTTCCTGCAATGCTTGCGTGGAGGAATGCCCGGTCAACATCAGTCCGTTGTCCATCATCATAGACATGAGGCGCTACTTGGTGATGGAACAAAGCACGGCCCCGATGTCACTCAACGCGATGATGACCAATGTTGAGAACAACGGCGCACCTTGGCAATACAGCCAGCAGGACAGATTGAATTGGAAAAACGAAAATTAACACGGAATTGAAATTCTCTTATAGGTGAGATTAAGGGGGTTTTTAATGACACATTAGAAACCAAACGAAAATGAACACAGACGAAATCGAAGACAACTTACAAGAGACGACAGAAAACGGCAAAAAAATAAGCCCGATTTTACCCGAAGGAATCAAGAATTACCTGATCGATATCGACGGGACGATTTGCGACGACATCCCGAACGAAGAACCCGAAAGGATGCTCACGGCAGAAATCTATCCCGATGCATTGGTGACGCTGAACAAATGGTATGACGAAGGACACATTATCTTCTTCTTTACCTCACGCACCGAAGCGCACCGCGAATACACCGAAAGATGGCTGGCGCAACACGGATTCAAATACCATGGCATGGTCATGGGCAAACCGCGCGGCGGCAATTACCACTGGATCGACAACCACTTGGTGAAAGCGACACGCTACCGTGGAAAATTCACTGATCTCGTTGAAAAAGAAGTGACGATCCAGGTTTTCGACGACGGAAAACACGAATAGAATACCTGAGTAGCTTAGTGCCTTAGTGCCTGAGTTTTCTCAGCTAATAAAATAACTGAAGATTATGTCAGAGAGTTTAATAGTGCCGACAATGGCCGAAATGCTTGCCAACGGACAGCAACCCGAAGTTCTATTTTGGGTGGGTTGCGCAGGTAGTTTTGACGATCGCGCCAAGAAAATCACCAAGGCATTCGTGCGCATTTTGAACCGCGCCAATGTTTCTTTTGCCGTACTTGGGACAGAGGAAAGTTGCACCGGCGATCCGGCGAAAAGGGCAGGGAATGAGTTCCTGTTCCAGATGCAGGCGATGATGAATATCGAGGTCTTGAACGCTTATGAAGCGAAGAAAATCGTGACGGCCTGTCCGCATTGCTTCAATACGCTCAAAAATGAATACCCTGAATTGGGCGGCCATTATGAAGTGATCCACCACACGCAATTCCTCAAATCGCTTCTGGATCAAGGCCGGTTGACGATCGAAGGCGGACAGTTCAAAGGCAAGAGAATCACGTTCCACGATCCGTGTTACCTGGGTCGTGCAAACAATGTGTATGAAGCGCCGCGCGAATTGATCCAAAAGCTCGATGCCGAACTCGTCGAAATGAAACGGTCGCGTTCCAACGGATTGTGTTGCGGAGCGGGCGGTGCGCAAATGTTCAAGGATGCCGAACCCGGAAACAAGGAAGTCAACATCGAAAGGACCGAAGACGCTTTGGATACCCAACCGCAAATTATCGCCGCCGCTTGTCCGTTCTGCAATACGATGATGACCGACGGTGTAAAGAACAAAGAAAAAGAAGCCGACGTCAAAGTCATGGACGTAGCCGAATTAATCGCAAATGCCCCCGATTTGTAGTTATGTAGTATAACTCATAACTCCTAATTTATAACTCATAATTACAATGTACGTACCTTTTGAAAGTTTGCCGCCCGAATCCCGAATCTGGATCTACCAATCCAATCGCAAGTTCACCGATGCGGAAATGAATGAAATTGAACCCGCGACCCGCGCCTTCATCGAAGAATGGTCGGCGCATGGAACCGGACTCGAAGCGTCCTATCTGCTCAAATACAACCGCTTCATCATTTTTGCCGTCAACCCCGAAAACCAGGTGGCGACGGGCTGTTCGATCGATGCGTCGGTGCGTTTCATCCAGGATTTGGAGCAGAAATACAGTGTCGATTTGCTCGACAAAATGAATGTCACGTTCAAGCTTGGCGAACATGTGGCACACAAACCGCTCATCGAATTCAAGAAAATGGCCAAGGACAAAGCCGTTTCCGAAAATACAATCGTATTCAACAACCTCGTCAATACGATCGAAGAATGGAACGACGGCTGGGAAGTTCCTGCGGGAGACAGCTGGCACAGTCGCTTCTTTTAATTTTCCGTTAATGAAAAAAATCACCCACATATTCTTTTTCGGATTGTGCGTTTTGGCTATCGGATGTGCGTCCAAAAAAAATACGACGCCAACCGCCGAAGTCAAAAAACAACCCGAGCCCATTGCCGCAGCCGAACCCGTCATCGACATCTACGAACAGATTTATGAATCTGATGGCCAGAAGAAATGGGTCGACAGCGTCTACAGCCAATTGACTTTCGATGAAAAAATCGGGCAATTGTTTATGGTTTCGGCCTATTCGAACAAAGATTCCGTACACATCAAAAGCATCGATAAATTGGTTTCGGATTATAAGATCGGCGGACTCATTTTCTTTCAAGGTGGTCCCGGCCGTCAGGCACGGCTCACGAATCGCTACCAGTCGAAAGCGAAATTACCGATGTTTATCGCTATTGACGGCGAATGGGGATTGGGCATGCGACTCGATTCGACGTATCGTTTTCCCTGGAACATGACGCTCGGCGCCATCAAAAACAAAAAACTGATTGAACGTGTGGGCGAACAGATGGGGAAGCACAGCAACCGAATGGGCATCCAGTTCAATTTCGGGCCGGTGCTCGACATCAATACGAATCCCAAGAACCCGATCATCGGATTCCGTTCGTTTGGCGAGACCAAAGAAAATGTAGCCGAAAGCGCGCTCGCGATGATGAAAGGTTTCCAAAACCAAAGGATCATTTCGACCGGAAAGCATTTTCCCGGGCACGGCGATACCGAAGCCGATTCGCATTATTCACTGCCGTTGATTTCGCATTCGCGCGAACGTTTGGAAGAGGTCGAATTTTACCCTTACAAAAAACTGATCAAGGAAGGCTTGGAATCGGTCATGGTGGCACATTTGAACGTGCCGTCGCTGGAACACCGGCCTGATTATCCGTCGTCGATTTCGTATAATATCGTGACGAATGTGCTGCAGAAACACCTCGGTTTCCACGGGCTGGTTTTCACCGATGCGCTCAACATGAAAGCGGCCAGTAACTATCTGAAGCCTGGCGAAATCGACCTTGAGGCGTTCTTGGCCGGAAATGACATTTTGCTTTGCGCCGAAAATGTGCCGGGTGCGTATGAGAAAATCTGCGCGGCTTACCAGGATACGGTCATTACGCCGCAGCGTTTGGAATTGTCGGTACGGAAAATCCTCAAATACAAATACAAAACCGGACTCAATCATTACAAACGGATCCAAACGGCCAATCTGTACCAGGATTTGAACGCAAGCGAAAACGACGCTTTGCAGTATGAATTGTATGAAAACGCGGTTACGGTTCTTAAAAATGACAATGAGATACTGCCGATCAAGGATTTGGAGAACAGCAAGATCGCGTATGTGAAATTGGGCGATGACGTCAATTCGGCTTTTGTTTCGACGCTCAAGAAATACACCGAAGTCACCGAAGTTTTCGATGAGAATATCGACAGCCTCAATGTCCAATTGCAATCGTACAATACGGTAATTGTTGGTTTCCACAAATCGGATAAGGCTTGGAAAAGCCATGCGTTTTCAGATTCCGATTTGGTGTGGCTGCGTGAAATTGCGAAGCATAATGTCGTGATTCTTGACGCGTTTACGAAACCTTATTCATTGATGCAAGTCGCCGATTTCTCTACAATCGAAGCCGTCGTGCAATCGTATCAAAACAGCAACATCGCACAGGAAGTTTCGGCCGAAATTATTTTCGGGGCCGTTGATGCCAAAGGAAAATTGCCCGTTTCGATTGCGCCGCATTTCAAGGAAGGCGACGGATTGCCGACGCAAAAACTCAACCGTCTCGGGTTTTCCGCTGCCGAAAACGTAGGCATGAATCCGTATGTTCTGTCGCAAATCGATGGCATCGCCAAAAAAGCGATCGACAAGAAAATGACGCCTGGCATCCAGGTTTTGGTCGCGCGAAAAGGCAAAGTGATTTACCAAAAATCATTCGGCTACCACGACTATACGAATGCCGTGAAAACGGTCAATTCAGACATTTACGACATTGCGTCGCTGACCAAAATCGTGTCGACTTTGCCCAATGTGATGCAGCAATACGACCACAAGAAAGTGAATCTGGAGACGACTTTGGGCGACATGCTGCCGATCTTCAAGGGTTCGGACAAGGCCAACATCCATTTCAAGGAATTGTTGTCGCATTACGCGCAGTTGCAGCCGTGGATCCCGTTTTACGAATCGACGTTGGACGGGAACAAAAAACCATCGGCGCAATATTACCGCAAAATCGCAGACGGACAGTTTTCGTTGCAGGTCGCCGACAGCCTTTTCTTGCGCAACGACTACCACGATACGATCATGAAGAAAATCATCGACAGCAAATTGTTGCCGAAAAAAGAATACAAATACAGTGATTTCACGTTCATCATCTTGCGTGATTATCTCGAGAAGACGACCGGAAAACCGCTCAATATCTTGAGTGAGGAACAGTTTTTCAAGCCACTCGGAATGAACAACACGACTTACAATCCGCTCCATAAATTCAACCGTTATGTGATTCCGCCAACGGAAATCGACAATTATTTCCGCTACCAAACCATCGACGGCTATGTGCACGACATGGCTGCGGCTATGGATGGCGGCATTGCCGGACATGCAGGAATTTTCTCGAACGCAATGGACGTGGCCAAAATCATGCAGCTGTATTTGCAAAAAGGGAATTACGGCGGCAAACAATTTTTTTCGGCGCAGACGTTTGACGCGTTCAATACGTGCCATTATTGTACAGAAGGCAACCGCCGCGGACTCGGATTTGACAAGCCGCAATTGCCCGGAACGGCTGGCCCGACGTGCGGTTGCGTACCGATGACCAGTTTCGGTCACACCGGATTTACAGGTACGATTGCGTGGGCCGATCCTGAAAATGAGATTGTTTACGTGTTCCTGTCGAACCGCACTTTTCCGGAATCGGCGGTCAATACTTTGTCGAAGGAGAACATCCGCGAAGACATCCAGAAGTTGATTTATGCTGCGATCTTGAAGTAATTGGTTGCCCGCGTGAGTGATGGCAGCGGTTATCCTTTTGCGGCGGAACGTAGTGGAGCCGTGAAAGATAAAAGCGAACAGCACGACGGCAGCCAAAAAATACCATGCTGTGCGATGATCTCAATCTGCCGGCACGCTATAAAGAATAACACCGTAAGGCACAGCCGAATTGCATTGAGCGTAGCGAAATAAATAAAGAATAAAAAATAATCCCCGATTTATTGCTAATTTCGTAAGACTAAATCCCAATCATGAAAATTGCAATCGTTTGCTATCCGACCTTTGGCGGTAGCGGTGTGGTCGCCACTGAACTTGGCCTGGAACTCGCCCGAAAAGGGCACGAGATTCATTTCATCACCTACAGCCAGCCCGTGCGTTTGGCGGTCTTGAACCCGAACGTGCATTACCACCAGGTCAATGTTCCCGAGTATCCGCTGTTTCATTACCAGCCGTATGAACTGGCTTTGTCGAGCAAACTCGTCGACATGGTCAAACTCTATAAAATCGAATTGCTGCACGTACATTATGCGATTCCGCATGCTTATGCGGGTTACATGGCCAAGCAGATGCTCAAGGACGAAGGCATCGATATCCCGATGGTCACGACGTTGCACGGAACCGATATCACGCTCGTGGGCAACCATCCGTTTTACAAGCCGGCGGTGACGTTCAGCATCAATAAATCGGACATTGTGACGTCGGTTTCGCAGAGTTTGAAGGACGATACGCTGCGGATGTTCAATATTACTAATGAGATTTATGTGATTCCGAATTTCATCGAACTCAACAAAAACATCGACAAAAGCAAGACGCCGTGTTACCGTTCGCGCATCGCCAATGATAACGAACGCGTACTGACGCACATCAGTAACTTCCGTAAAGTCAAGCGCATTCCCGATGTGATCAAAGTGTTCCATAAAGTACAGCAGCAAATTCCGGCCAAACTGATGCTCGTTGGCGACGGCCCTGAAAAAGAAGAAGCGGAACAATTGTGCTACGAGCTCGGCATTATGGACAAAGTGATTTTCTTTGGCAACAGCAGCGAGATCGACCAGATCTTGAGCTACAGCGATTTGTTTCTATTGCCGTCAGAATCGGAGAGTTTCGGACTCGCAGCTTTGGAAGCGATGGCGCTTGGCGTTCCGGTGATATCGACCAATTCGGGCGGTTTGCCCGAAGTGAATTTCGACGGGATCTCGGGCTATTTGAGCGATGTGGGCAATATCGATGAAATGTCGGCCAACGCCATTAAAATATTATCCGACGATGCGACGTTGCAACAGTTCAAGACCAACGCACTTGAAACCGCCAAAAAATTCGACATCAAGAATATTTTGCCGATGTATGAGGAATTGTACCAGAAGGCGATTGGCGTTTACGCTTGATTTAATGGATAATTAATAATTGATAATTGAAAATTTCGGATGAGAAAATTTGCTGCATTATTGGTATTGACAATTTTGGCTTCGTGCGGTTCGGCCGCCGATAAAGGTTCGAAGCCGCTTTACGAAGTGCTCACGCAACAAAGTGAAGGCGGCGCGCAGGTGCGTTTTTTTGAAATCCTGACCGAAGAACGCGAGATCAAAATGCTGCTCAATGACGATAACCTGAAGAAGAAAATCAAGCCGGCCGACATCAACACGTCCAATTTCGTCATCCTGAATCTGGGCGAACAAACCTCGGGTGGTCATTCGATCACTGTAGAAAAGGTCGAAGAAAAAGCCGATAAGATTATCGTTACCGTCAAGGAAACTGCTCCGGCGCCAGGCGAAATGGCCTTATCGGTCATGACTTATCCGTATACGATCGTCAAGGTCAATTCTAAGAAACCGATCGAATTCAAATAATTACATTTCTTCCTTGATTTTTTCGACGCCGTCCAAATGGCTTTGAATCGTCGGCAGGAATTTCTTGGCGAATATGACGACCATTGCGTTGTCTGAGTCGATCGCCTCCTTAAATTCCTTGACATCGCGTTTGTGGTCGATTTTGATCATGTTCAGGAATTTCCTGTCAAAATCTTTTCCGTGCTTTTCTGCCAGATTTTTGAGTGCTTTCGATTTCTCTTCGCTGATGCTGGTCGGAAGCTTGACGCTTTTGGCGGCAGCGACTTTCTTGATTTCGGCGAGCAGCATGGCCTGGTCTTTTACCATGAGTTTGCCGTAATCGCGGATTTCTTTTGTGGTACCGCGTTCGGCCGCAAGTTTTCCTTCGGCGGCATCCATCATTCGGGCATCCGCCATTTCGCGTAAGAATTTTACCGAATCAAATTCAGAATAATTGGAAAACGATAGCATAGCGAACAATCCGCCGAAAATAATGAGTTGTAGTGTTTTCATAACATTGCTTTTAAGGTTACTTAAAATTCCTTAAAAACGACGGGAATGCATTACACGATTAATTCCAAATCTTACACAATCAGCTATTTACTGAAAATTAGCGAAGCGACAATCTGCTGGCCGATGGCGTTTTCCATTTCGAACAAATCTTCTTCTTCGGTGTAATTGATGTCTTTGTAGCGGTACAGTTTCCAACGCTTTTTGTTGTATTCCAAAGCCGTCAGGTTTTCGACCCAATCGCCCGAATTGAGGTACAAAGTGGTTCCGTTCTTGTTCGATTTCTCGACGATTTTGGGTTCATGGATGTGTCCGCACACCACATAATCGTATTGTTTCTCGATCGCCAGTTCGGTCGCCGTGTTCTCGAAATCAGAAATGTGCTTGACCGCTTTCTTGACGCTCGCCTTGATTTTCTTCGAAAACGAATACGGTTCGCCCCCCATCTTGACCAAAATCCAATTCACGGACCGGTTCAGCAGAATGAGGTAATCGTAGCCGAGCCCGCCCAATTTCGCAATCCATTTCGAATGCTGCACCGAAACATCAAACACATCGCCGTGGAAAATCCACGCTTTCTTCTCGTCGAGCTCGAGCACGATCTTGTCGGCGATGCAAAAATTGCCCATAATAGTATCGCTGAATTTGCGCAGGAATTCATCGTGGTTGCCCGTAATGTAATACACTTTGGTGCCTTTGCTGGCCATCGCGATAATTTTCTGGATCACCTTGAGGTGCGCTTTCGGAAAATACGATTTCCTGAATTGCCAGATGTCGATAAAATCACCGTTGAGCACCAAAATCTTGGGCTTGATCGACGATAAATAATTGAGCAATTCCTTGGCGTGGCAGCCGAAAGTCCCGAGATGCGTATCGGAAATAACGACCAGTTCTACTTTTCTCTTTTTCATGGTGTGAAGTTTTACAAATGAAAGGATTCATTATGAAGTAGGTGCGAAGCCATTGTTAAATTAATGATGAATTATGAATTGTAAATGTTGAATATATGCAGTTTTTCTGCAATCAGGATTCACAGATTTTTGTAGTTTGCAACCATTGGGAAGGGGGCATTGGGTTTATCCCCTAAGTAAATAAATGAAATACATACGGTAGAAATTCTATATTTTTTCATTTATTGTTAATCGGGAGCCGGGAAACTGCTATCCGCTTTATCTTTTACGGCAAATAAATATTTACCTGAAGCCTGCTGGGCTTCCTCCTCTTCATATCAAATGCCGCAAAAGGATGCCGCTGCTATCAGGGCTAGGCATTGTCGAATTTTCATGGCGTTTACAAACAAAACTTTCCAAACATCCATTTTCGACTTTCATTCGAAAAAACTACATTTGTTAAAAACTCAAAAATGGCAAACAGCTTCGGCCGCATTTTCAAACTAACGACTTTCGGGGAATCGCACGGCGACGCGCTCGGCGGCATCATTGACGGTGTTCCGTCCGGGATCGAACTCGATCTCGAAGCGGTACAAACCGAAATGGCGCGCCGCAAACCCGGCCAATCGGCCATCGTCACGCAACGCAAAGAAGCCGACGAAGTGCAATTCCTTTCGGGGATTTTTGAAGGCAAGACCACAGGAATGCCGATCGGTTTCCAAATCCCGAACACCAACCAGAAATCAGACGATTATTCGCACAACCAGGACGCTTACCGGCCAAGCCACGCCGACTATACGTACGATAAAAAATACGGCGCCCGCGATTACCGCGGCGGCGGCAGGAGCTCGGCGCGCGAAACAGCCAACTGGGTCGTGGGCGGCGCAATCGCCAAGCAGGTCTTAAAAGACATTGCAATCAATGCCTTCGTTTCGTCTGTGGGCGAAATTTTCATCGACAAACCCTATCAGGCGCTTGATTTCTCCAAAACCGAATCGAATCCGGTGCGTTGTCCCGATGAAGCGACTGCCGAAAAAATGGAAGCGCACATCCGCGACATCCGCAAACAAGGCGATACGGTTGGCGGAACGGTGACCTGCGTGATCCAGAATGTTCCGGTTGGTTTGGGCGAGCCGGTTTTCGACAAGCTCCACGCCGCGCTCGGGCACGCCATGTTATCCATCAACGCCGTTCATGGTTTCGAATACGGCAGCGGTTTTTGCGGTGCGAAGATGAAAGGCAGCGAACACAACGATCTGTTCAATGCCGATGGAACAACCAAAAGCAACTTGTCGGGCGGGATCCAGGGTGGGATTTCGAACGGGATGGACATTTATTTCCGGGTGGCTTTCAAGCCCGTCGCGACGATCATGCAAACACAGCAAACCATAGACAGCCAAGGAAATATTGTCGAAATGCAGGGCAAAGGCCGACACGATCCGTGTGTGGTTCCGCGCGCCGTCCCGATTGTGGAAGCGATGGCGGCGATGGTCTTGGCGGATTTTTATTTGATGAACAAAATTTATAGGGCCGAGCGTTGAAAAACAGCCCGGTGGACTGTTTTAGCAAGGAGCCAGGCGGGCAGTGGCCTAAATTAAAAGAAACTTGAAACGAAGCACAAATTTCTAGCCCCGATTGCAGTGGAAATCCTTTTGTGAAGTGCAAACTGAACAAAAGATTGCAACGGAAAGCGGGAAATAGCTCAAAAAAACAAACATGACGACAACTCAAACCAACCAAAAACAATCTTTCTTTTCAAACCTGACGACGCAAATTTTGATCGCGATGATCTTGGGCGCCGTGCTGGGCGTGGTGATCCATAAAAATGCGACGCCGGAAAGCGCGAAGGAATTCAGTACCTACATCAAGATGCTCGCGACGGTTTTCATCAGGCTCGTGCAGATGATTATTGCGCCGCTGGTCGTGACGACTTTGATTGTAGGGATTGCGAAACTGGGCGACATTAAAGCCGTGGGAAGGATTGGCGGCAAGGCGCTGGGCTGGTTTTTTACGGCCTCATTCATTTCGCTGTTGATCGGGATGTTTTGGGTGAACGTATTGCAGCCGGGAATCAGACTCAATTTATCGGATGTGGATTTGGCCACGGCATCGGAAGTTACGGAAAAAACCAGTAATTTTTCGGCGCAGAATTTCATCGAGCACATCATCCCGAAGAGTATTTTCGAGGCGATGGCAACCAATGAGATTTTGCAGATCGTGATTTTTTCGATCTTTTTCGGATTGGCCGCAGCTTCGATTGGCGACAATGCCAAACCCGTCGTGAACGTGCTCGACAAAATATCGCACATTGTTTTGAAGATGGTGAATTATGTGATGAAGTTTGCTCCATTGGGCGTTTTTGGTGCGATCGCGGGCGTTTTTGCGGTACGCGATTTTGCTGATTTATTGCTGACCTATGCGAAATTCTTCGGGTCGTTTATGGTGGGCATTTCGACACTTTGGGTGGTTTTGCTGATCGTGGGTTACCTGTTTCTGGGCAAGGCGATGGGTGTTTTATTGAAACGGATTGTGAGTCCGTTGATCATTGCTTTCGGCACGACGAGCTCAGAAGCCGTATTTCCAAAATTGACTGAGGAACTCGAACGTTTCGGCGTGAAAGATAAAATTGTTTCGTTTATGTTGCCGCTGGGTTATTCGTTCAACCTCGACGGCAGCATGATGTACATGACTTTTGCGAGTATTTTCATTGCGCAGGCGTATGGCATCGATTTGAGCGTAGGCACCCAATTCACGATGTTGTTCGTCTTGATGCTCACGAGTAAAGGGATTGCCGGCGTTCCGAGGGCGAGCCTTGTAGTCGTTGCGGCAACTTGCGGGATGTTTAAGATTCCGATTGAAGGCATCGCACTCATTTTACCGATCGATCATTTCTGCGACATGTTCAGGAGCGCGACCAATGTTTTGGGAAATGCTTTGGCAACGAGTGTGGTTGGGAAATGGGAAAAATCGGGGGCGGAGTAAATCCAAAAACATTCCACATTTTAACAGATAACTTTTATATATTTGTGTATAACCATTAAAAAATCATTATGAAAAAAACTTTACTTTCTTTAGCTTTAATCAGCTTCGGGTTTGCAGCCAATGCACAAGTCATTACTGACGAAACCTTTGACGCTTATTTTCCGGGAAACATCGGGACCGATATTACCGGTGTGACACCCAGCAATGGCATTTATACGCTTGCCACAAATGGTGCAGCACCAACAACAGCTACGAATGCTGCCAATGAAAATTTTCAGGTAGTTGAAAGTTCTGAGCAGCATGTGAATGTACTTCAAATGATCGGTACCAATGGAGACAAAGGAAGCCGCAACATGTGGTTTGAATATTTCCCTGAAGGTTGGGCCGACAGAACGGCAGGAAATGACATCGTTGAAGTTGAATTCGATCTTTTCACCGGCACACCGGGCGTCAGTAAAAACAGAATGGGATTGTATGTGTACGATCTGACCAGGACAAAAATCCTGACCGGTTTTTCTTTTGACACCAGCACATTGGTTCTTTCGGGAGTTGCTTATTATTTGGCGCCGACACCACCGGCTGGAAACTACCTTTTCTATCTTGGCGGAGGAACCAATAACATTATACTTCCGGCCAATACGTGGGTTCGACTCGGAGCCAGCTTCAACAAGACTTCAGGCCAGGTCATCTGGAAAGGCTCGAATCCGGTGTTCAACGGACAAGTCGTTGGAGCAGGAGCGGCCACAGATCCAGACCGTACCAGTTTCGTTTCTGTAAGCGGAACGACTACAGTGGCACCGATCGTTACCAATACTGCGGCTGCGACGGTTTTATTTGACAACATCAGCGTCAGGGCTTCAAGCACCGACACGTTATTGGGTGTTGAAACAGTCGTGATTTCTGACGGTTCATTTGCCGTGTTTCCAAACCCTGCAACAAATGTCATCAACATCGCCAATGACAATACCAAAATCAAAGCCATCACGATGACCGATCTGAACGGAAGAATCGTCAAACAATCTTCATTCGAAAACCTTTCCAAAGTACAACTCAACATTTCTGAATTGGCATCGGGCGTTTACATGATGAACATCCAATCGGCTGAAGGCGAAGTCACCAAAAAAATCATCAAGCAGTAAATTTTACCGCATACGACAATTAAAAACTCCTCAATCTTGGGGAGTTTTTTTATTTGGGAAAAGCCTAATCCATTGATACTTAAACTGTAAGATTTTTCACAACGTTAATTAACAAATAATTTGTATCCAAAATGCTTGAAACCCTCGCTTTTTCAATAGTTTTGCGGCTTAATCCAAATTATTTTATGAAAAAACTATTACTTATCTCAGGTTTATTATTGAGCGCATTAACTGCTAACGCGCAAGTTACTTTTACGATTCCAGCAGGCGGTGCCATCGCCGGCGGAGATTTTTACTTGGCCTACGATGCCGCAGAATTGACGGGTACTTTGACCAGCATCGATGTAAACTTAACGCTCACGGCGTCTACCAATTCTACGTACGCAAATGATTTTGCTATCGTGGTTTTAACCGGTTTTACTGCAACAGATGAATTGATCCTTCAATCGGGTGGTTACTCTGACTTTGGTTTTGACGAGCACATCCAATACACCACTGGAAACGCCGGTACAGCCGGTACGACAGTCAATGAAACAGTAACTTTGGCTGCGCCTATCGATTTCGGATTCAATCCGACCTACAAAATTTACTTCGGAAACGGTTACGGCGATCCGACTGCTTCAGGAACATGGACAGGAACTTTCACATTAAACGGTGTTACGTCTTTGGGTACCAAACAAAACGCGGCTGCTGCTGCATTTTCGGTGTTCCCGAATCCGGCAAACAACGTAATCAATGTCGCTAACGCCAACACCAAAATTACTGGTGTATCTTTGACAGACCTTAACGGAAGAACCGTGAAAAACGTAACTTTCGACAGCCTTTCTAATGTTCAGGTGAACATCGACGACTTGGCTTCAGGCATGTACATGATGACCATCAAGTCGGCTGAAGGCGAAGCGGTTAAAAAAGTAATGAAAAAATAATTACTGTTTTCAATAAAAGAAAAGCTCCCAATTCGGGAGCTTTTTTTGTTACAGGAATTTCGCTTTCAGTTCGGGCGTCGGGATCATACAGGCGTCTTTTTTGCCGTACCATTTGTAGCGGTTTCTGGCGATGTAATCGTAAACCCGATTCCGCAATCCGGCCGGAATGATCTTGAAAGCCGTACCGAAATGAAAAATCCCGCCAAATTCCTTCGCAATCTCAATCGCCGCCGCCGATTTGTAAAAATAAGCCACGCCGGGTTCATACAAGATGATGCTGTCGATTTGCTTGGCGTCGATGCCGATGTGCTGCAGGATTTCCTGTCCCAATTCCGACTGCAAGGCCACAAACCGAAACACGTCTTTCCTGTCGTGCTTGACGATGTATTGCACCATGCTGTCGCACAGGTTGCACACGCCGTCGAACAATATGATTTTTTTTCCTTTAGGTAGATTCATTAATTTTAATATTTTGGGCGTTTCCCTACGGGCCGGGCTTTCCATTGCAATCTTTTGTGCTTCGTAAACTCCGCACAAAAGGATTTTCATTTCAATCCCTAACGCGGTCGGGAGCATTATCAATTATTTTTTCGCTTCTACAAATTCCAACGCATCGATACTCACTTTTGACGTGAAAATACCATAATTGACCACCGCTTTGTTCTTCTCGATCGCGTCAATCGTACCGATCGATTTTCCATCGGTCATGCGTACGCGATCACCAACTTTGAGTACAGGTTTTGGTTTTTCCACGACTTGCGCCGCCTTGATTTTCTTCTCTTTTTTTTCCTTGCGGATTTCCTCGACCTGAACGGCGACTTCTTTGATGACGGCGGCTTTCTTTTCGATTTTGGCTTTTTCTACTGCGGCTTCCTTGGGTGAAGCGGCTTTCTTGCGTTTCGAATTTTCAATCTCGACCGTCTTGAGGAATTCACCGATCAAAAATTTTTTGTCTTTGTTGTTGAAATATTTGAGCGCCATGTCGTCGATTTTCTGTCCGAGGTAAATGACGCGCTGGTTGCTGTCGTACAGTTCCTGGTAGCTTTCGAGTTTCTGGCGGATTTTCACGTTCGTGTCTTCCAATTTTTTGCCTTCCTCGCGCGCCTTGGTTTCTTCTTCCTTGAGCGTTTGCGAGGTCTTTTCCATTTTGGAACGTTCTTTTTGAAGTGTCGCAATCGTTTTGTCGAAACGCACTTTGCCCACTTCAATCTTCTTTTTCGCCCGATTGATGAGTCCGAACGGAATGCCATTCTTTTGCGCGACTTCAAACGTAAACGAACTTCCGGCCTGGCCGAGCGCCAGTTTGTACATCGGTTCGAGCGTTTGCTCGTTGAACATCATGTTGGCGTTGGTCGCAAACGGCAATTCGTTGGCCAATATCTTGAGGTTGGAATAATGCGTCGTGATGATCCCGAAAGCTTCGCGGTGGTAAAATTCCTCGAGGAAGATTTCCGCCAAAGCGCCGCCCAATTCAGGGTCAGAACCCGTACCGAATTCATCGATCAGGAACATGGTTTTGCGGTTGCATTTCTTGAGGAAATAATTCATGTTCTTCAATCGGTAACTGTACGTACTCAGATGATTTTCAATTGATTGGTTGTCTCCGATGTCGGTCAGGATCCTGTCGAACAAAAACGTTTCACTGCGTTCGTGAACCGGAATCAAAATCCCCGACTGCAGCATCAATTGCAATAGCCCGACGGTTTTGAGCGAGATGGTTTTTCCGCCCGCATTCGGCCCCGAAATCACGATGATGCGGTTTTCCTGGTGCAATTCAAAAGTCTGCGGATGCGTTTTTTCATTCTTCTGCTTGTTCGTCAGGAACAAAATAGGGTGGAAGGCGTCGCGGAAATAGAGTCGGCGGTTCTCCGTAATCTGCGGCAAAACACCATTGATCCGGTTCGCATATTTGGCTTTGGCCGCAACCACATCAATGTCGCTCAGGAATTCCTGGTATTGGATGATCAACGGCAGAAACACGCGAATCTCATCCGATAATTGCTTCAGGATTCTCGTAATTTCTTCTTTTTCCTCGTATTCGAGATTGGCCAATTCGCGCGAATATTTGAGTGTCATTTCCGGCTCGATGTAAGCGATGCTGCCCGTTTTGGAACTGCCCAAAATCGTCCCTTTCACTTTGCGCCGGTACATCGCCAAAACGGCCAAAACCCTGCGATTCTGCACAAAACTTTCCTTGATGTCGTCGAGATAACCCAGCGCGTTGTATTGCGTCAAAGCCACACCGAAACTCTGGTTGACCTTGCCGCGAACCGCATTCATATCACGCCGGATTTCGAGCAATTGTGGCGAAGCATTGTCTTTGATTTCGCCGTATTTGTCGACGATGTTGTCTATTTTCTGGATGATTTCTTTGGTGAGTTGGACTTGCGCCGCCTTTAAATTCAGGTTCGGATAATAATCGTCGAATTTTTTAAAGAACTGCAACAATACGTTTGCCGTCTCCGAAAGTGCCGCGATCTTGCGAAAACTTCCGGCTTCGAGAAAACTGTCCTCGATCGCGAGGAATTTGATTTCATGTGCAACCGAATCGAAGCCGTGGTTCGGAATGGCATTGTTGTTTTGGAACGACGATACATATTCGGAAGTTTCCCATAAAGCCTGCATCAGTTCGGCTTTTTCCTGGAAAGGCTTGATTTCGATGGCTTTTTGCTGGCCGAGTTCGGTATTGCAACTGGATGCAATCGTGTCCAAGATGGTTGGGAATTGTAAATCCTGTAAGGTCTTATCGGTAATTGAGATCATTCTTTTTAGGCAGATTTTTCAAAGCAAATTTAACGAAAAAACAGCAACCGTTGACTTTTCTGAAGGTCCGCAAATCGTTATATTTGGTAAAAGTTTTTTATGAAGATACATGAATCCTGGAAAGCGGTTTTGGGCGGTGAGTTTGAGAAACCTTATTTCAAGCAACTGGCCGATTTTGTGAGCTCTGAATACGATGCCAAACACGGCAAAGTGTGCTATCCGCCGGGTAAGGAAATCTTTTCGGCTTTCGACCATTGTCCGTTCGATCAGGTCAAGGTCGTCATCATCGGGCAAGATCCGTATCACGGACCCAATCAGGCCAATGGATTGTGTTTTTCGGTGCGTGACGGGATTCCGTTTCCACCTTCGCTGATCAATATCTTCAGGGAAATCCAGGAAGATCTGGGCAAGCCGATGCCGAAAAGCGGCAACCTCGAGCGTTGGGCCGAACAAGGCGTTTTACTTTTGAATGCGACATTGACCGTCAGGCAAGGCGAGGCGGGAAGCCACCAAGGAAAAGGCTGGGAGACGTTCACAGATGCCGTGATCAAAAAAATATCTGACGAAAAGCAACAGGTCGTATTCCTGCTTTGGGGCGGATTCGCCAAAAAGAAAGGCGCCAGCATCGACCGCAACAAACATTGGGTTTTGGAATCGGGACATCCGTCGCCATTGAGCGCGAACAAAGGCCATTGGTTCGGCAACAAACATTTCAGCAAAGCCAACGATTACCTCGGCAGCGTCGGAAAACCAAAAATAGATTGGTGATTAATTGACCGTAAAGTAGTAATAGCCGCTGTCGTCGATGTCTTCGCAAGTCGAATTGATGTTGACGAAAAGGTTGTTGCCAAAACTATCCGATGTGAGGACCAGGCTCGTCGAAACCGCATTGTTGTACGTAAAACGGAGTCGGTAGTCGCCCGCCGCGTTCATTGTAATTCCGCCGCTGTATTCGTATGATTGCGCTGCGGTATTAAATACGGCTTGTGCCAATAAAAAATCCCCGAATGTCTTCGAATTCCCATTGAGTTGAATCACGTCGCTTTCACCGATATTCACGGGTTCCCATTCTGTACCATTGTCTTTTTCAATCAGATAAGAAAAAGTGAACGACGTTGCACCGCCGGAAGTACGGAAAATATCGAGCTCGGTGTCTTGGCCTTGTTCGTTGACGATTTTGGAAAAATTGCTGCTTACTAAAACAGGATCGCCCACGGCATATACGTTGTCGCCTTCCTCGATATCGACGAGATTCGGTACGCTGATGAATACGTCGTTGTAAAATTCGCTGTCCTTGTTCGAGCAATCGGCTGCCATCAGTAAAGTAGCCATCGCGCCAAAAAATAAATATTGTAGTGTTTTCATAGTTCCTGTCTCTTTAGAATCTGTAACCAAAGCTTAAGCCGACGCGTGAAAATACGTCCGGACTTTTATCCGTATCAATCGTGTTCACCCCAAAACCGACCATCAATTCAATCGCGAACTGTTCCTTGATGTACATTTTGTAACCGGCCCCGGCGCCAACGGCAATGTCGAAATAATCGCTTTTTTCAATTTCGTAATATCCGACGCTGTTGTCGACCTTGCGCACAATTTCCCTGAAATCACCGCCATTGGCCGATGCGAAAACTTCGGCAAAATAAAAGCGCGAAAGCCCTTCGGAAAGGCGGTACCTGACGAACGGCGTCACCTCGAATTTGGGTATATTGTCACGGTTTCCTTCATCGAAATCATCGCTGATCTTGTTGCTTTTAGCGTAATTAAGGCTCAAGCCAACCGAGAATTTATCGCCGGTATATCTTTCGTAAGACAGGTTGTATTTGGATAAAGCGACGAGCGACAGCAAGTCGACACGCACTTCATTCTTCTTCGCAGCCAGCCCCGAAGCTTTGTCCTGCGCCTGCATCAAAGGACCGCAGAGTAAAATAAGCAATAGGAATTTTTTCATAAAAGCAATTATTTGTTGGGGCTAAGATAGCAAAAATGAATTTCAAAAAGCACGTTTTTTGTTTTGAAAATCAATACAATGTGAGCGCTCCCAAAATCTCTTCCGACATGAACGGGCCGCCCGGATACGTCGCGGTGTAATCGAGATTGAGCCAAACCTGGCCGCTTTCGTCGATGTGGTAATGGATTTGTTTCCCTTTACTTTCCTTGACGAAAAGCACTTTTTTGATCAGGTAGTTGATCGTTTCGAGATCGGCTTTGTCGCCAATCAGGATTTCGGGATAAATGTGTCCGCCGGTATGGATCAATCTCGGCGTTCCGCCAATTGCCTTGACGCAAGCCGCCATCAAAATCGAATGATCGTCGCAATCCCCGGAGAAATAAAGCAACGATTCGGAAGCGTCGGCAATGTATTCGCGGCCTTTGGGATCGCTCACATAATTCCACCGGCTGTTGATTTCCTTGAATACGGCAAAGCATTGGATGACCGTCCGGTATTGCGGATAACCGCGTACGTTCTTGAAATCTTTGGTCGTCGCCATGAGTGCGAAATTGCGCACCTTGGGATTTTCATACTCGACGGCATCGAGAATCCGCGATTTGTTCGGGAACGGCAACAGGCGCGACAAAATAAGATCTTGCGGATTCGGACTGTCCGACATCGTGTAAATCATGAAACGATAATCCTCAAAAACGCTGTTGAAGCCGTAATTGCCAAACGCACTTCCGTAAAGCAAAGCGATCAGATACAACGCAATGCAAATGATGATGATGCGCCGCATGAGCCGCAAAATCAATTGGATTGCAACGACAAGCACGATAAACATAGCGATGCGATCCACCTGAAACGGCCATTTGGGATCGATGATGTTCTGGTGGATGATGATAAAAACAGGAATCGTGATCAGGATATTCAACAAGAAAATAATGACCATATCCCAAGGCCTCGGGATTTGAAGTTTGTCTTTTATTTTCTGGAAAGGAATGTCCCCGAGTTTTATCATAGCGCAAATGGCAAAGGCTAGATTGCCTTTACTATTTCAGCAAAAATACCTTTTTTATCGATAATGTTAAGGGCAAATAATTGATTTTGAACTTTGTTTAACATTTGTTCCGAAAGCGGTTTCTGCGACCATTTGGTCAGCGAAAGCCACTCCTGGATGTCTTCGATTTGCTGGCCGTATTTGGACGCCAACGTTCGGTCGATGCTCGGGATTTCCTTGAATTCTTCGGTCGTCTGGTTGATGATTTCAAGAATACGGCGGATTGTTCCGGGGTGTTTGTGAAGGATTTCATCGCGTACGGCTATTACAAAACACGGCCACGGCGTAGGGCAATCGGCGACGCGGCGGAAAATCCCTTTGTCGACGAGCGGCTTGGTCATGAAACGTTCCCACATGAAATAATCGGCGGTTCCATTCGTGAGCGCATCCACGGCGCCGTCGAGCGTATTGACGATTTCGAACTGCAAATCGTTGGTGTTCCATCCTTCATTTCCGGCGTTAACATATGCCATCAATTGCGAACCCGATCCGATCCTGCTGATCGCCGCTTTTTTATTTTCGAGATCGGATAAGGCTTTGAAATTCGAATTGGCTGCGACGTGAATCCCCCAAATCAAAGGCGATTCCACGTAAACCTGTACAATTTTCGACGGATTTCCGGCGATGATGTCCTTGACGATTCCTTCGGTTAAGATTACGGCAATGTCGGTTTCGCCGCCGCGCAGCATCTGGCACAGCTTGCCGGTTCCTTCTGGAACGTCGGTCCATTCGAGGTCGATGCCTTCTACTTCGAATTCGCCGTTTTCGATGCACAGGTGCCAGGGAAGGTTGAAATGTTCTGGAACGCCGGATATTTTGATATTTTTCATTTAATTAATTGATAATTGATAATTCAATTAGAGACCTGGTTTATGCGCAAAGAACCCATTGTTAAATATCAATTATCCATTGTTAATTGTTTAACATGATGTTCCATGTGTTCGGGATAATCCATGATCAGGAACCGCAAATCCGAAATTGCCCCGTCGGTGAATTGCACTTTCAAATTCAGTCTTTGTTCGGTTTGTGCGGCGATGACGCGAATGATCTGGCGGTTGAGCAAAATCCACAGGCGCAGCAATTCGATCGTGTCGGCGTTTTGGTAATCGTTGACAGCGACGAGTTCGTCCTGATTGTATTCCCTATACCTATAAGGTTGCGGCTGGTAGCCGATCTCGGTGAAACGTTGTAAATTATTCAAGGCCGAATCGATCAGATGCCCAATGATTTGCTTGCGCGACCATTTCCCTTCAGCGATGGGCATGCAAACGGTTTCCTCGTCGTGCGAAGTGAAGTAGGCGTGGGCTTGGCCCAACAGATTTCCTATTTTATCGATGGTTTCTTGCATGTGTGATGCCTAGCCCCGATAGCAGTGAAAAGCCCGCAGCGCAGCGAGGACTTGAAACGGATAGCGGGAAATTGCTCCTAAAAATCTAACTCTTGGCGATCTGGTCTAAAGTATAAACGATGAGTTCCTCCACGGCTTTGTAAGGATCGTCGCTGAACGTACCCAGCGCGCGGTTGGCGATGATGGTGTTGAGCGACATCGCGTGGTGGCCGAGCAACGCCGAAAGTCCGTATATCGCGGCCGTTTCCATCTCGAGATTCGTAATGCGGTTGCCGTCGAAATTGAACTTGTCCATTTTGGGATTGAGTTCGGGATCCTGGATTTCGAGGCGTAAAATTCGGCCTTGCGGGCCGTAAAATCCGCCCGCGGTTGCCGTCATTCCTTTTTGCATGCGGTCGCTTTCGAACTTCTTTTCGAGCGTTTCGGAACACCTGATCACGTACGGCTTGCCTTTTCGGAAATCCCAGTCGGTTTGTGCGCAGAACGCTTCTTCGATGCCGAAATTCGTAACGTCTTCGATTTTATACGAGCGCAGCATGTTGTCGAGCCCGATCGCGAATTTGGACATCACGAAACTGTCGACCGGAATGTCCTTTTGCAACGCGCCTGAAGTGCCGATCCTTATGATATTGAGCGAGGTCAATTCTTCTTTTACCGTGCGCGTTTCGAGGTTGATGTTGACGAGTGCGTCGAGTTCGTTGATGACGATGTCGATATTATCCGGGCCGATCCCGGTTGACATCACCGTAATCCGCTTGCCTTTGAACAAACCCGTTTGCGTCTTGAATTCGCGTTTTTGCGTCGAGAATTCGATCGAGTCGAAAAATTGCGTGATTTTTTCCACGCGGTTTTGGTCGCCAACGAAAATGATGTCGTTTGCGATGTGTTCGGGACGCAGGTTTAGGTGGTAGACGCTGCCGTCGGGATTCAGTATAAGTTCGGAAGATTGTATTGGCATTGTTAATTTGGTTATTTGTTGATTGGGTTATTGAAGTGTGGAAATTTAAAATTGCTTCGCCAGTTCGAGCAAAGCTCTCGGGTCAACATTTAAAATTTAAATTGATTTACCCGCCCACGCGCTTGGTCTTGAAACCTTTGTCCTGCAACAATTTCATGATCTTGTCGCGGTAATCGCCTTGGATGATGAGGACGCCGTCCTTGAAAGTGCCGCCAACGCTGAGTTTGGTTTTGAGTTCTTTGGCGAGGATTTTAAAATCCTCGTCACTTCCTTCGTAGCCTTCGATGATGGTCGTCGGTTTGCCTTTGCGCTTTTCGAATTTGCAGATCACGGGTTCTTTTTGGATCCAGAGATCGTGCGGTTCGGGCGTTGTTTCTTCTTCGGGAGAAGGTTCGTGGTTTGGAAAAAGGTTCTTGAGTTGGTCTTGTAGGTCCATAATATTTGAACGTGGATTGGTGCGGATTTACGCAGTTGGTCGCGGATTTTATTTTCGATAATTTTCGAATATTTTTCTCATGAATTGTGGTTTCTTCCCAAAATTAAGAAGAAGACCGATTTCGCATTCGGTACTTTTTAGATAGTTTATTAATTGATATTGATGTTCGGGTATTAGATTGTCGGAAGTTTTTAATTCCAATATTATTTTATTTTTTACGATAATGTCTGCAAAATATTTCCCAACAATGACATTTTTATATTCAACCGCAATTGGAGTTTGGACTGCAGCGGATAAGCCTTTTAATTTCAACTCACAAACCAAAGCATTCTGCTAAACGTTTTCCAAAAAGCCGTAACCCAATTCATTGTAAATTTCGTAAAATGACGCGATAATACATCGGTCAAATCTTTATAGAGTAATTCCTTTTCTATAATACAAATCTTTCGTGGCGCATATCAATCCGCGACCATTGCGTAAATCCGCATCAATCCGCGTCCAAAATAAAAAAAGACATCAAGAGAACTCAATGTCTTTTCAAAGGTATCAAATAAAATTTATTTCTTGATCAATCCCAAATCAACAAGGCGTTCGTGCAGGAATTCTCCCGCCGTAATGTCTTCGTATTGTTTCGGATGATCCGCATCGATGGTTTTCTCGAGTACATCGAGTTTCATTTCACTGATCGGATGCATGAAAAACGGTATCGAAAAACGCGAAGTTCCCCACAATTCCCTCGGCGGATTAACGACCTGGTGGATGGTCGATTTCAATCGGTTGTTGGTGTGTCTTGACAGCATGTCGCCCACATTGATCACCAGTTCGTCGGGTTCTGCAATTGCATCGATCCATTCGCCTTCGTGGTTTTGTACCTGCAAACCCTTGCCTTGCGCGCCCATCAATAAGGTGATCAGGTTGATGTCGCCGTGGGCGGCTGCACGAACTGCACCATCCGCCGGCTCATCCGTAATCGGCGGATAATGTATCGGACGCAGAATGCTGTTCCCGTTTTTGATGTAATTGTCAAAGTAAAATTCGTCCAGTCCTAAAAACAAAGCCAGTGCACGCAAAACGTAAACGCCTGTTTTTTCAAGCATTTGGTAGGCTTCTTTGCCGACTTCGTTAAAATTGGGCAATTCTTCCACCGCAACATTTTCAGGATATTCTGATGCATATTTGGAATCCTTGTCGACATACTGTCCGAAATGCCAGAATTCTTTCAAATCACCGGCCGAACGGCCTTTCGCATGTTCTTTCCCGAAAGAAACGTAACCGCGTTGGCCACCGATTCCCGGGATTTCATATTTTTTCTTGGTCTCTACTGGAAGATTGAAGAAATTGCGCACTTCACCATAAAGTTCGCCCACCAATTTGTCATCCAGGAAATGACCTTTTAATGCTACGAAGCCGATGTCTTCGTATGCTTTTCCGATTTCATTTACAAATTTTTGTTTACGTGCCGGGTCGTCCGACAGGAAATCACGCAAGTCAACACTAGGAATGTTTTGCATACTAAAAAATATTTGTTAATAACTTTGACAGGCGCAAAGCCTTATCCTCACAAAAGTATAGAATATTTTGAGAATTGAATTTTAAAAGTTATCAACAAATCAAAAAATCGCAACGGATGCGGGTTATCGAGTTATTTTTTATACTTTTGAAAAGTTTTTTTTAACAACCTACAAGTGGTAACAATGAATTTTGAAAGAAGAAATCTTACTGACGACAAATTACTTGATTTATACAAAAGGCTCCTAAAGCCAAGACTCATTGAAGAAAAAATGCTGATCCTGATCCGTCAGGGAAAAGTGTCCAAATGGTTCTCCGGAATCGGGCAGGAAGCCATTTCCGTGGGCGTTACAGCAGTGTTGGATACCGACGAATACATCCTTCCGATGCACCGGAACCTCGGCGTTTTCACGGGCCGCGACATTCCATTGTACCGATTGTTTTCGCAGTGGCAGGGCAAAGCCAATGGTTTTACCAAAGGCCGCGACCGCTCGTTCCATTTCGGGACGCAGGAATACAAGATTATTGGGATGATTTCGCACCTCGGGCCGCAATTGGGGGTTGCCGACGGAATCGCTTTGGCCAATAAGTTAAAGAAAAACGGAAAAGTGACCGCTGTTTTTACAGGCGAAGGCGCGACGAGCGAAGGCGATTTCCACGAAGCGTTGAATATTGCGTCGGTTTGGGATTTGCCGGTTCTGTTTGTGATTGAGAACAATGGCTACGGACTTTCAACGCCTACCAACGAGCAGTATCGTTGTGAGAATCTGGCGGATAAAGGCATCGGTTATGGCATGGAAGCGCACATCATCGATGGCAACAATATATTAGAGGTGTATACGGAATTGTCGGAAATCATCGCATCGATGCGCCAGAATCCGCGTCCGGTCCTGATCGAATTCAAGACTTTCAGGATGCGCGGGCACGAAGAGGCGAGCGGTACCAAATATGTGCCGCAGGAATTGATGGACCTATGGGCCGAAAAAGATCCGGTCGATAATTTCAGAAGATACCTGACCAAACAAAACATCCTTACGCCTGCCGACGACGAAAAATGGCGCAACGAAATCAAAAAAGACATAGACGACAGCTTGGTTATGGCCAATGCCGAGGCCGAAATCGTCGCGAGCTACGATGAGGAATTGAACGATGTGTACAAACCATATGATTTTGAAGACATCCAGCCTTCCGGCGCAACCGAAAACATCCGTTTTGTCGATGCGGTTTCCCAAAGCTTGAAACAATCGATGCAACGCCACGACAATCTGGTCATCATGGGCCAGGACATTGCAGAATACGGCGGTGCGTTTAAAATCACCGATGGTTTCGTAGCCGAATTCGGGAAAGAGCGCGTCATCAATACGCCCATTTGCGAATCGGCGGTCGTTTCTGCCGGAATGGGCTTATCGATCAACGGATACAAGGCGATCGTAGAAATGCAGTTTGCCGATTTCGTTTCGACGGGATTCAACCCGATTGTCAATTACCTGGCGAAAGTCCACTACAGGTGGCAGGAAAATGCCGATGTCGTGGTGCGCATGCCTTGCGGCGGCGGGACACAGGCAGGGCCGTTCCATTCACAGACCAATGAAGCGTGGTTTACCAAAACCCCGGGATTGAAGGTCGTTTATCCGGCGTTCCCGTATGATGCGAAAGGGTTGCTCAATGCGTCGATCAACGATCCGAATCCGGTGATGTATTTCGAGCACAAGCAATTGTACCGAAGCGTTTATCAGGACGTTCCCAAGGAATATTACACGTTGCCATTGGGAAAAGCGGCGCTTTTGAAAGAAGGAAAAGACATTACGATCATTGCTTTCGGTGCTGCGGTGCATTGGGCTTTGGAAACCTTAAAACTCAATCCGGAGATTTCTGCCGATCTGATCGACCTTAAAACGTTGCAGCCTTTCGATAAGGAAACCGTTTACGCATCGGTCAAGAAAACCAACAAAGTGATTATTTTGCAGGAAGACAGCATGTTTGGCGGAATTGCGAGCGATATTTCGGCGATGATCATGGAAGATTGTTTCGAATACCTCGACGGACCCGTGAAACGCGTGGCGAGCCTCGACAGCCCGATACCATTCACCAAAGCGCTCGAAGACCAATATCTGGCCAAAAGCCGTTTCGAAGTAGCGCTCAAGCAATTGATGGCCTATTGATTTTTGTCACAAAATTAATATCAGTTGCACCACATAAAGAAATACTGCTATATTTGTTAAATATTTCTTAAGCATACTGTATGAAACCCCATTTCGTAAGCCTATATCAATCGGCCGTTATTTTGTGCGCCGCATTCTTTTCACTTACTGCTTTAGGGCAGCAGGCCAATCGCAATGTATTGGCTTGCGACGGCAGCGTAGGTGACCCATTGGTGCACATCGATTTTGGCGCAGGTCCGAACTATGGACCGATATTGCCACCAGGCACAACGAATTTCTTGACTTATCTGTCGCAGGACTGTCCGTGGGACGGTTGTTACAACGTTGTCAATTCCACGCCAGCTTGCTGGACCGGCGATTGGCATGCGGTCAACAGCGACCATACCGGAAATCCCAACGGTTACTTTATGTTGGTCAATGCTGCGATTGCGCCCAGTGAGTTTTACATCAAAACCATTCCTGGATTGTGCCCGGATACGACTTATGAAGTTTCTTTTTCGATCCTCAATATCCACAAAAGTGGAATATTGCCCAACATTACCGTTCTGGTCGAAAATATGAGTGGTGGTGTTTTGTCTTCCTACAATACAGGACCGATTCCGTTGACGGCTACGCCAACCTGGAACACGTATTCTGTTGTGGGCAATGTAGGTACCAATACCAGTGTTCGGTTAAGGCTGCGCAATAATGCTCCGGGCGGAATCGGTAATGATTTGGCTTTGGACGATATCATGTTTAAGCCCATCGGACCTTCCATTTTGCTTGATATTGTGGGTTATCCTGGCGGAGTGGCCAACATCACTACGGCTGACGCCGGTAATCTTGAATTTACTTCTGTTGTGGGCAGTTGCTATACGAACAATGTGTACCAGTGGCAGGTGAGCACTGACAGCGGCTCGACCTGGAGCGATATTGCAGGGGCCAACAACAGCAACTATTTCAGGGCGCCAACACCTGTAGGCACTTACATGTACCGATTGCTTGTGTCTCCGCTGATCAGTGGCGGCAATGTCAATTGCAGGGTAAATTCCAATCCGATTACGGTCAATGTAACCACGCCATCAGGGTGTGTGACTATTCCAACTACGACTACGACCACTTCCTGTGCGACGAGCACTTCCAGCATTACCGTAACTGCACCGCTTGGAGCGCAATATACGTATAGCATCAACGGCGTCAATTATCAGGCAAGCCCTACATTCAACAATGTAACTGCCGGAAATTACAATGTAACTTATCAAAATACAGTGCTTGGCTGCACATCGCCGGCAAATCCGGTGGTCATTGCGCCAATCCTTCCATCGCCCAATCCTACTGTCGTCTCACCTGTTTATTATTGCCAAAACAGTACAGCTTCTGCCTTGAGCGCAACTGCTGCACCGGGACATACGCTCAATTGGTACGGTACGAACGCCACTGGCGGAACCGCTTCACCCACACCACCGACGCCTTCAACCACAACAGTTGGAATTACTACTTATTATGTCGCGCAAACCAATGGCACGTGCGAAAGTCCGCGTGTTCCAATTGTCGTCAATGTTTCGGCGCCAACATCGCCACAGGCAGCAGCCAATCCATTTTGTGACAATGCCAATACAACGCCAACAAGCGTGGCTTTCGACTGGTCGAATGTTCCGGGTTACATCGGCTACAATTATTCGTATTCGATTGCAGGCGGACCTCCAGTCTTTGGATCGCAATCTTCACCATCACATTTCGACGTGCCGGTGGCTGGCCCGGGAACGTCCGTAACCTTTACGATTATATCGGTTATCGGAGTGCCATGCGCACCTACGCAAACGGTAACCTGCCATTCAGATTGCCTTACAACGACAACAACGACTTTCAATGCCATTCCAACCAGCTATTGTGTAGGAGCAGCAGCGCCAGTTTTGCCAACCACTTCAAGTAACGGAATTACCGGAACATGGAGCCCGGCGGCAATCAATACGGCAGTTGCGGGCGCGGCCAATTATATGTTTACGCCCAATGAAATATTGTTCCCTTGCGCGACACCCGTCACTTTAAATGTGACGATCAAGGCTTTGGTCACGCCAACATTTGCCCCGATTCCGGCAACGATTTGTCAGAATGCAGCTTATGCATTGCCAACGAGTTCCACCAATTCACCGGCAATTACAGGAACTTGGAGTCCGGCACTGAACACGGCGGTTTTGGGCTCGAATACCTACACGTTCATTCCAACTGCCGGACAATGTACGACTCCAGGCGCCATAACGGCTACGATTAATGTCCTTCCGAATATTGTTCCGAATTTTGCGGCGATTCCGCCGATTTGTTCGGGAACGACGCCAATTCCGGTATTGTCCACCATTTCTCCGAACGGAATCAATGGAACATGGTCTCCGGCGGTCATCAGCAACACGACGAGCGGAACGTATACTTTTACGCCAAGTCCGAACCAATGCGCGACGAATCAAGTGCTCAATGTAACGGTTAACCCGAGACTGGTCCCGAATTTTGCGGCCATCCCGCCAATCTGTTCTGGAGCGACACCGATTCCGACATTGGCCACAACATCGCCAAACGGAATTACTGGAACGTGGTCTCCGGCTGTTGTGAGCAATACGGCAAGTGGGACATATACTTTTACGCCAAATGCGCCGCAATGTGCCGATCAGCAGGTTTTAAACGTTACGGTCAATCCACGGATTACGCCAACATTTGCGAGCATCGTACCGGTTTGCCAGAATTCGGCGCCGCCAGTTTTCCCAACAAGTTCCAACAATACACCACCGATTACCGGTACGTGGTCACCGGCCGTAAGCACCGCGACTGTTGGTACGACGGTTTATACCTTTACGCCAGCAGCCGGGCAATGCACGTCGGCCGCATTGACAACCTTATCATTGACGGTTGTGCAGCCGCTCATTCCTAATTTCGCATTGATTCCGCCGTTTTGTGCTGATACCGCTGCGCCAACATTATCAACGACATCACCGAATGGAGTAGAAGGGACGTGGTCTCCGGCTGTAGTAAGCAACACGGCAAGCGGCACGTATACGTTTACGCCTAATGCCAGCGAATGTGCGACGACGCAGGTTTTGGCCATTACCGTTACGCCAAGAACGGTTCCTGATTTTCCAGCGATTCCGTCATTTTGCAGTGGAGAAACGGCACCAGTACTCAATCCGTCTTCCCCCAATGGGGTAAACGGAACCTGGAATCCGGCGACGATTGACAATACCGTAACCGGGCAATACGTCTTTACGCCGAATGCCGGTGAATGTGCGACGACACAAACTTTGACGGTTACAGTGACCCAGCCGTTGACGCCTAATTTTTCAGATATCGAATTTTGCTCGGGAACCACACCGCCGGCCTTGCCTTTGGTTTCGCCCAATGGCGTGAACGGAACTTGGACTCCGGCGACAATCGACAATCTTGTAAGCGGCAGTTATGACTTTATTCCGGATCTGGGTGAATGTGCCACGTTGCAGACGATATTCGTGACGGTTAATGATCCCACGCTTCAATCAGTGACGTGGACGGTTTCGGCGGCTTTCGATGAGAATCAGGTCATTACTATCTTGGCGACCGGGCCTGGGAATTATTTGTATCAGTTGGATTACGGTCCGTTCCAGGAAAGTCCGGTCTTTGAAAATGTACTGGCCGGAACCCATACGATCACAGTCGTGGATCAAAACGGATGCAGCCCTTCGATTACCGAAAGCGATGTCAGGGTAATCAACTATCCGAAATATTTCACACCCAATGGCGATGGGTTTCACGATACATGGAATGTAACGGGATTGGAAGAACAACCGGGCAAGATTTCGATATTCGACCGCTATGGCAAGCTCATCAAGCAAATCAGTACGAGAGGCAACGGCTGGGATGGAACTTACAACGGGCATCAGATGCCATCAACCGATTATTGGTTTACGATCGAATACACCGAACTGTCGGTCAAAAAAGAATTCAAAGCACACTTTGCGCTCAAACGATAACAAAAAAAAGCCTTCCAAAACGGAAGGCTTTTTATTTAAGAAAGGACTTATTAGTCTTTGCCATTCAATGCATAATACATTTCATTGGGATCATAATCGAAATCATAATCGTCTGTATCATCACTGTCTAATTCGGTCGTATTGTTGATTCTGATGATGTTGTTCAAATCGTTGTCACCATCAAAAAAATCGTCGTGAGAGTTGAGTTGTTTCATAGCTTTTAGGTTTAAGTTGTTGTTGTTTTCAAATTTCAAGAAATTGCTACCGTGAAGCCTTATATTTAAAAATCCAATTGTTACACAATTAACATGTCGCTTTAAATATTGATGTTTCCATCGAATTGACCTTCAGTGTTGCGTTCGCTGTTCTCCGAATTGAGTCCGTTTTCGAAAGCCTTTTGTTCTTCCGAATCATCACCCGATTCCTGCTCGTCATCAGCCGTATCATCATATTTGTGAAAATCATCCGAATTGTCGAAATCTTCCTCCGCTTTCTTATCGTAGGTCGAATCCTGATTCAATTCCGGATCGTCGATCTTCCTTTTGTCATCTGGATTGTTCATCGCTTTTGAATTTAGGTTTGTTTGCTACCGTATTTGGATCAGTATCGGCAGATTCGTCATTGGTCAATGATTCATCTGCATCAGCCTTTCCAGAAAAATTCGTATTTACTTTTGAATCGAGACCGTCGCGATTACCCACTTCCCGTTTTTTATTGACCGAATCATCATCATGATAATGGTCTTGCTTTTTATTAGTTTCCATAGTGCTTGATTTTAGAAATAACCAAGTAGGTAATAAATGATAATGAATACCACAATCGTTCCGAGGCAGCCGCCACCAAGTTTCTTCGCTCCGTAGCCGGCCAGTAATGTTTTAAAAAATCCGTTCATAATATTGGTTTTAGTTAGATTGCTATTATTTTGAAATTATTCTTCGTGGTTGTGTTTGTCTACATTTTCGCGTTTGTCGTCAAACTCCATGTCTGTTTTGGGTTGGTGCGTATCGGTGTCGAAATTGGCATCATTCGTCAACGTTTCATCGTGTTCTTTGTACTCATGATCGCGGGTTGCATTCCTGATGTTGTCGGGATTGCGCTGATTGGAATTTTGGTAATTTTTCTGACCATCGTGTCGTTGGCCGCCGGAATTGTTATTGAGTGTGCCCATGATTGTGGTGTTTAATATTAATAAGATAAAATTACACACCTCAAAACCGAGCTTGTTACGAAGTTCGTGTGAAATGTTATACAATTTGAAATCATAAAAATCGGCGACCCTAAAATCGCCGGCAGTTCCAAAAAAAAAAAAATTAAATTTTGTGGTGTGAAAGGTTTTGCTTTTGACTACGCGCTCAACCGGTGTTCGTGTTGTTCCAGATTCAAATGCTTGTGGGTATTGATGATGGCCTGTTCGTTTTTGTAATCGATCCAAGCCTGACCTTTGTATTTGCGCATGAAATTATCGAAATGGCGCATGATCACGATGTTGTAAATCGCTTTTCCGATGTTGCCGATTTTTTTTGGAAACGCGCGCAGGCTCATCGAAAATCCCGGAGTCAGGTATTTCATATAGTGCCAATAACCTTCAGGCATGTACAACATTTCGCCATGCTTGAGATTGCAAATCAAACCGTGTGCTTTTTCCAAAGCCGGCCATTTGTCGAAATCCGGTTGGTCCAGATCCATATCTTCCCGCGAAATCAAAGCGAAAGGCACTTTGTACAAATAAGGCGTTTCACTCGGGGCAAACAAAATGCACTGTTTCGTCCCTTGAAAATGAAAATGCAGAATGTTCGAATAATCGATATCGTAATGCATGAACACGCGCGAATTCTCTCCGCCGAAAAAAAGCATCGGCAACTGTTTGACAAGTTTGAGCCCGATGTCGGGCCACTTGAAATCGTCTCGCAGCTTTGGCACCTGTTTCATCAAATTGTAAAGGAAAATGCGGTAATTGGTCGGTTTCGATTGCAGCAAATCGATGTAATCCGACATCTTCATCTGCGCATGCGCCTGGTTGAATCCATCCTTGTGCGATACCGGCCGGTCGTCATACAACGGAACCGTCTTTTCACCGGCAAGGTCTTTCATGTACTCGAATTTCCATTTTCGATACGCCGGCCAATCGGTAGTCAGTTGCTCAATAACGAGCGGTTTTTGTTTCTTGACGTAGTTCCTGTAAAAATCCTGTTTCGAAATGGTTTTTACCCGTTCGATTTCGGTTAGATGTAATGACATATCGTGTTAATTACATGGTTTCTGAAGTAACAGAAACCGATCAGTAAAATGTATTTAGTCTGTTCCATGGTGCAATTTTTTTAGGTAATCAGATAAGTTACATTGCAAATTTCACCAAATCGTCACATTTACTTTTTACAGATAACCGTGGTATTTTTATATGATTTGAAAGCATAAAAAAAAGCCGAATTATAAAAAATCGGCTTTCTGTTTTTTTGAACCATTAGGAAATTAAGTCGCATTAAGTCTTAATGAACCGTAATCCTTAATGGTTCAATATTTTTCCTGGGAACTATCCCGCTTTCCACTTCAAACGCAGTCCACTGAACACCGCAAAAAATAGTAACTCAGTGAGGTAATCTTTTATTCCATTGCATTCATAAAAGGATTTGCTTCGCCAGTTCGGCCTTTGGCCTCGAGTCCGTTGCAATCGGGGCTAGGGTCGCCGTCAGCGGAAAATTCGTCCAAAAACTATAGGCGTGTCCAAAGTAAAACGCGTCCAAAGCGCAGCGTTCTAAAATTAATATTTCCCACTCAACAAAGCCCCGCCAATCCCGCTCTTCGTCTCAATCCCCAATTTTTTCATCATCTCATAAGTCGTGCAAACCGCCGCCGATGTCACCGGAATTCCCACTTCTTTCTCAATCAGGTCAATCGCCTCAAGTGAAGGCATCTGCACGCACGCCGATGCGACCAAAACATCAACCCCCGTCAAATCCAAACGCTTGTAAATCTCAAGCAGGTTCATCGGATCCTGCGCCGCAACTTCCAGATTGTCCGGAATCTCCAAAGCAATCGAATCGACCACCTCAAAACCCTGGTGTTCGATATAATCGACGACCATATCGGTCAGCGGCCGCATATAAGGCGTAATTATCGCGACTTTTTTCGCACCCAAAACCTTGAGTCCGTTGATCAAAGCGCCCGCACTCGTCACAATCGGCGTCGGGAAACCGTTCGCAATCGTCTCTTGGTGCAAATTCACCTCCGAAACGCAATGGTAGCCGCGTCCCATACTCATGATCGCCACCAAGCACGCATAACCCATCACGTCCACGTGCGCGTCAGACAATTCGGTGGCGCATTTGAGGCTCATCGCATCCATCGCCTCGAGTTCTTCCTTGGTCACTTTTTTCATGCGCATCCGGCTCGAATGGAACGTGAATCTTTCGGGCAATATCGATTCGCGCGAACGAAAAATCGCCGGTATTTCGGTTTCCATGGTCACATTCGATGACGGTACGATTTGGCCTATTCTGTATTTTTTCATTGTTATTTTTTAACGCAAAGGACACAAAGTCTTCCGCAAAGTTTTTAAGTTTTTGGGCGTGCCGGCGCAGGAAAATTAAGGTTCAGATTGAAACTTGTCTGGCGCCGTCGTGCTGTCCGCGACACTATTTTGCCGCATCTCGTTCCTCGCCACAGCAAAATGATTGCTGCTTCCATCACTCACGCGACCGCACCCATTATCAATTGTCAATTATCAATTGTGATTTCTTTCACCGTATTGACCAAAGTCCCAATGCCTTCCACGGTCGCTTCAACCACATCGCCATTCCACATCCATTCCTGCGGATTGCGGCCCGCGCCAACTCCGGCAGGCGTTCCGGTCGCAATGATGTCGCCGGGTTCGAGTGTAAACACCGTACTCAGATCTTCAATCAATTCGTTGATGTTGAACAGCATGAATCTGGTGTTCGAATTCTGTTTCTCGACGCCGTTGAGTTTGAGCGACAAATTGAGGTTGTGCGGATTTTCGATTTCGTCCCTTGTGACCAGAACCGGCCCCATCGGCGCAAAGGTATCCTGGCCTTTGGAAACGATCCATTGTCCGGCGCGGCGGCAATCGCGCGCACTGACGTCATTGATTATGGTATAACCGAAAACACAATCAAGCGCTTCTTCCTTGCGCACGTATTTTCCTTCCTGCCAATAACCACGGCAAGTTCGACTTCCCAGTCCAATTGCTGCGTGAGTTTCGGATTGAGCAGGATTTCGGTATTGTTGGCCGTAACGGTCGTGGGCGGTTTGGAGAAGATGACGGGTTTTTGCGGCAATTCATTTGAAGTATCGAGTGTTCGCGCGCTTTCGGCAACATGTTCGGTATAATTGAGCCCGATGCCGATGATGTTTTTTCTTGGTCGCGGAATAGGAGCCAGGACGGTCACTTCCGAAAGCGGAATGGAAACCGCGGCGATCACATTTTCATTGGCCTTGGCAAGCGTATCGCCGATGCGGGCCACTTCTTCAAGTCCGGCGTCGATGAGTTCGAGCATCGATTTCGGGAACGTTTCATTGGTTTTGTGTGCAAGTTTTTCGATGTCGATGATCGTGTCGTTTTGCAGGATGCCGATTTTTTGTTCACCGGCCGTATTTTGATAGGTAAGTAGTTTCATATCGAATGTCGAACGTCAACTTCACGCAATGGATGTCGACAAGTTCGCTAATTATTAATTATTAATTATTCACTATTAATTGAAAGCCGTTATTTTCAGGATATTCTTTTTCCTGGTACAATCCGAGTTTTTCAATGACCGGCAAATCATTGAACGAAAACAGCACGGCGTCTTCAGTCTCCGATAAATTGACGTGTTCGTGGTAAATCCAGCTAGGGACACAGAAAATATCGCGTTCCTTCCAGTCGAAACGTTTGCCGCCAATGATCGAATAACCGCTGCCTTTGGCGCATTGGTACACGAATGAACCCGTGTGTTTGTGCGCTTTCGTATGTTCGCCGTTTCTGAGCAATTGGATCGACGCGCCCATCGTTTGCATGACGTGGCCGCCCGTAAGCGGATTCGAATATTGCATCAGAATCCCGTCGAAAGGCGATCCGTCGTTGACTTTAGCCGCTTCGAGCAATGCCGGATAAACGGTTTTCCACGAATATTTGAACAACGGCGAATAAGGCTTGTCCCAAACCGCATCGGCTGGAATGACGCCCGATCCGCTGTAACTCAATGGTGAAAAATTGACTGGATTGGCAAGTGGTTGCTTGCCATCGAAAACCGCATAATCGTTGGCTTCAAGCGCATTGACGAGCGGAATATCGAGCCCGTCCTGCCACACGCAGGTTTTGCCGCCTTCGGCCACGCCGTGTTCGTGCCAAGTCGAGTTGGGTGTGATGACGAAATCGTTGACTTCAAACGTAATCTTATTGCCGTCCACGACCGTATAGCCGCCTTCGCCTTCCATGATGAAACGAAGTGCCGACGCTTTGTGGCGGTGTGCCGACGTGCTTTCGCCGGGACGTGTGACCTGAATCCCTGTGTAGAGCCAACCGACGGCTGCGGAAACATCGCGGCGTTTGTCATTGACGAGGTAAACGACGCGGCGTCCGGCCTGTTCGGGTGTGACCAATTCAGAGGATTTGAGGACGAGTTCGCGCAGATCTTCGTATTTCCAAAGCATCGGAACGGAAGAAGGCCGTGGTTCCCAGGGTTCTATGTCGTTGGCAACCGTCCAGAGTGCGCCGGCGCCAAGTGATTCCAATTCTTTATAATACGCTTCGAGTTCGGGGGTATCTTTTACGCGGGCCCGGCCGATGACGTCGTCGTTGTGTTTTGCTTCCATATTTTAAAACCATTAAGGAATTAAGAAGATTAAGTATTTTTATTTTTTTTGACCAGTAGAATAGAAAATTAAGTATTGGGAATCGATTTTTTCAGAACCCAAATTTACGATTTTTCTTCGAGTCCCGAAATCGTTTGCCGGGCTTTGAAATTGGTTTATGATATTATTTTTTATTGAAATCCTCGTGGTTGTCGATGAACGTAATCTTGCGTGTCGGTGCCACATTCACACGCAAATCGAAAATGTCAAAACGGTTGTAATGCCCGAGGATGTCGTGCATTTGCTTGGGCTGGATGCATTTAGCCAAATCGATATCGGCGTATACAATGCCTTCATCATCGATCAAAGGTTCACCGATGACCGCGCCATTCGGACCGATGAATCCTGAGAAAGCCGAGTTTTTGCGCGTCAGCAATTCCTCGGCATTCGGCACGTCTGCTTTCAGGACGTCCATGATTTCTTTGGATACCGTCGAACACGAAACGATCGTAAACAATTTGCCTTCGAACGAATGTGCCGCGGCACGGATCTTAATCGCTTCTGCCATATTGTAATCGGGTGGCGCAACGGGAAGCGAAATGTAATTGGCGATGTGGATCAGTTCGCCTTGGGAAAGCAACGTGAAACGCGCCAAAGTATTCGTGTTTTCGCCGCACGCCAACGTCCCAATCGGGCCGATGTTGGTTTTGTAGACTTTTAAGGACGAACCGTCGCCTGAAGTCCACGTTAGTTTTTCGGCCCACGTCGGGACCAATTTGCGGTGTTTGCCGATCAGTTCTCCTAGATTGTCGATGATCAGATTGGTGTTGTAGATTTCGCCATAACTGTCGCCGCGTTCATTCATTCCGATCACGACATGGATGTCGTTTTCTTTGGCGGCTTTGCGGATGCGCGCGATTTCTTCCCCTTCGGCCGTAACCGAATTGCGGTACAATTGCTCATACCATCCGCTGCCCTGAACCGGCGTCATGATCCAGTTCCAATACGGATAACCGGAAATGAACACTTCGGGAAAAGCGATGATCTGCGCGCCGTTTGAAGCAGCTTCCTTGATGAATGCTATCGCTTTATCAATGGTTTTATCGACGTTTAGAAAAACAGGCGAGGTTTGTACGGTGGCGGCTTTGAACTTTGGAAAATCAGACATTGGAAGTAATTTTAAAAGGTGAATGGAATTACGGTTGCTGCTTGAGCTTTAAAACCAAAAAGGCCAGCAGCGATAAAAATCCGAGGAACAAAATCAGTCGGCCGTGCTGGCGATCGGTTTTGTCATAATTGTAGACTTGCGAGCCGTCGGGTAAAGTCTTTTTGAGCGTGGCCAGATACCAGCCGATCAACAATCCCAAAGGACCGACGCAAAGTGTCGAAATATAAGCAACAACAAGCCACAACGCTTTAATTTTCTCGGGGGCCGATTTTTCGATCATTTCCTGTTTGCGGAAATCGCTCATTTCTTCCTCCGAAATCGAAATTCCTTTTTGCTGCAACAGATATTTGGCCAACTTCACATCGAGTACATGCCATTCGTCGGCGCGTTTGACGACATCCTTGAGTTCGTTGTCGCTGAATCCGAAAAGAAAATGATCCGGATCGACCGAATCAATCTGAAACGGCATTTTTTCGTTGACCAAAGTTTCGGCTTTTCGAAAATCCTGCGGACGGATCTGGACCAGCACTTCTTTCCCGAGTTCGCTGTTGCTGAATGCAGGATCGAAATCTTTGCGCGTATCGTAAATGTTGTACAGGATTTTCCCGTCTGCAAGGATGGTTGCTATTTCCTGTGCCAAATCGGGTTCTGCAAAACTCATGAATGTTTTGAATTCTTCGGTCATCAGGCTTCAAGGTATTGGAGGATTCGGGTTCTGGTATCGTCTGAAAAGGCTTCGGCTTTGATCTCGGCCGAACCTTTATTGAGCGCGACATTCACCAAAGTGACTTCGCCTTCGAGGCACGTTTTTGCATTTCCATCTTCAAATTTAAATCCGCAGGTAACCGAAGCGCCGCCCAGATTCTTGACCCATAAATGTTTGGTCAGTGTTTCCCCGATGCGTGCGGCTTTCTTGAACTGGACTTTGAGATCGACGGTCGGAATGCCATTGGTTTGGTGAATTTTAGAAAACGGCCGGTCGAGCGCTTCCTCGAACCAGTCTTCCACAAGGTCGTTGAGCATTTCTAGGAAACGCGGATAGAACACGATGCCGGCGTAATCGACGTGCTTGAAGCGAATTTTTTCGGTTTTGGTAAATGTCATACAATCAGAATTAAAAACTTTGAGGTGATGCCTTTTTCCAGGCATAGAATAATTTATCGGGAACGGTTTCGGGTTGGAGCAGGCAGCCTTTTTTGGGTTCCGGGAACAGTTCAGCAAACGTTTGGATGTTGATCTTATCGGTGCGCATGCTGACCAGATCGCGGTCCACATTGTCGGGATGCTCGATTCCGGCCGACGCCATCAATTCCATCGCGGCCTTGACCGTTTCGTGTTGGTACCGTGCCACACGGATGCTTTTTTCTTCAGGTACCAAACCTTTTGTGAGTGCTGGATCTTGGGTGGCAACTCCGGTCGGGCACGTGTTGGCGTGGCATTCCAACGCTTGGATGCACCCCAGGGCAAACATCATTCCGCGGGCAGAATTGCACAAATCGGCACCCATCGAGAGCGCACGGATGATGTCGAAACCACTGATGACCTTACCGCTGGCGATGATCTTGATCTCGTCTTTCAAATCAAACCCGACGAGGCAATCGTACACAAACGCCAACGCATCGCGCAATGGCATGCCCACATGATCGGAATATTCGATCGGTGCTGCGCCGGTTCCGCCTTCGCCGCCGTCGACGGTGATGAAATCGAAATAGATCTTGGTTTCCACCATGGCTTTGCAGATCGACAGGAATTCGGATTTGTTGCCGATGCAGATTTTCATCCCTATGGGTTTTCCGCCTGAACTTTCGCGCAGGATCTTGACGAAATCCATCAATTCCAAAGGCGTCTTGAAAGCCGAATGTTTGGGCGGTGAAATGATGTCGCCGCCTTTTTTGACGAGTCGGATGGCCGCAATCTCATCGGTTACTTTTTCTTTCGGAAGAATACCGCCGTGTCCGGGTTTGGCACCTTGCGAGAACTTGATCTCGATCATTTTGACGTTGTCGAGCTGTGCCCTTGGTATGAAATTTTCACGCGAAAAATTGCCATATTCGTCGCGGCAGCTGAAGTAACCCGTACCGATGTTCCAAACGACATCGCCGCCTTTTTCGAGGTGATACGGTGAAAGTCCGCCTTCACCGGTGTTGTGAAAAAAGCCGCCTTCTTTGGCTCCTGCATTCAAAGCCAGAATCGCATTTTTGCTCAACGAGCCAAAACTCATCGCGCTGACATTGAAAAGACTCGCCATGTAAGGCTTGGAGCATTGCGACGACCCGATGCGCACTTTGGGATTCTGATTGATGTCGGAAAAAGCGATCGCCTTGATGCTGTGGTTGATCCATTGATAACCTTCATCGTACACGTTGAGCTGCGTGCCGAACGGATGGGAATCGGTTTCTTTTTTACTTCTTTGGTAAACGAGGCTTCTTTGCAAACGCGTGAACGGCCGGCCTTCGGTGTCGGTTTCTATAAAATATTGCCTCACGCCAGGCCCAAGCGATTCGAGCAAATAACGCATTCTGCCGAAAAGCGGGAAATTCCGGCGGATGGTGCGTTTGGATTGGTACATGTCGAACACGCCCAAAGCAATCAAGGGTACGAAAATAAACAACCCGAAAACAAACTTCCAGTTGATGTAAATGAGAATGCCTGAAAGCACAAGGATGGTGACGCTGGCGGTGACGAATGCTTTTCTCATGGATTTTATTGTTTGATGAATTTGGTAGTGTACGTTTTATCGCCAGCGAGTACTTTAATAAAATACAATCCTGACGAAAGTTGTTCAATATCAATTGACTTGCTACCCGATTGCTGACGGACTACTTTGCCCGATAGGTCGATTAATTGAATCCCGTCAATTGGAGTTTCATCTGGAAATTGAATATTTACGACGGATTTTGCAGGATTGGGAAAGATTTTAAAAGCTGTTTTTGCAAAGTTTTCCGTAAATAATGAGTTTTCTAGTTTGACAATCCAAAAATCATCGAGTCCATAATTGTTTGACAAATCGCCAGTAGCGGACGCAGATACGCCGATGGAAATAAATCCGCCATCGCTTGCGGGATTCACATTAAAGGCAGTATCGTTGTTGGGCCCACCCATGGTCTTTTGCCAAAGCAGTTGGCCTGTATCATTGATCTTAATTATCCATGCATCCATATTACCATGATTAAGGACAACATCTCCATCAACTGATTGGGTACGTGCAGCAATTATATAATTGCCATCCGTACTTTTGATTATTTTGTGACCAAATTCGAAATCGCTGCCACCATAGCATTTTTGCCACTCAAGCGCTCCAGCGGCATTTATTTTAATTACCAAAACATCGTTCATACCGTGATTTCCGATAACTTGTCCATTGGTTGAATAGGTGCTGCCCGAAATTATAAAGCCGCCATCGTTGGTCTGCACGACACCATTCGCCAAATCACCGGCGGTACCTCCAAATGCTTTCTGCCATTCGAGTGCCCCGGATGCATTTATTTTGACAACCCAAAAGTCATAATTACCGTGATGATTTGTAACGTCCCCATCTTCAGATGTCGAACTCCCGACCAGCAGAAAACCGTTGTCCAAAGTAGGAATAACCTGACTGGGGTAGTCGGCTTGCGAACCGCCAAATGTTTTTTGCCAAAGTATCGACCCAGATGCATCAATTCTCACGATCCAATAATCTGCTCCACCGTGATAGCCGGTGACTTCGCCATTGTTTGAATTCGAATCCGCAGCAAATATAAATCCGCCGTCGGGCATCTCCAATATGCAATTGGCAGCATCAACATATTGGCCTCCGAACACTTTTTGCCATTCAACCATACCTGCTGAACTCAGCTTTACCACCCATGCATCAATTACACCGTGGTGGCCTACAATACCGTTATCAGTAGAGTAAGTCGCACCGCAGGCGATGTAGCCCCCATCGCTTGTCACTTTCATATCGTAAAAAAAATCGTCTGCAGTTCCGCCGATAGATTTTTCCCATTCCATCCCGCCGGAAGCATCGATTTTTACCACCCATGCATCATAGTTTCCGTAATTAGTAGAAACATTATTGTCTGTTGATTTTGTGAATCCTGCCGTAATGTAACCGCCATCTGCTGTTGACCTTATGACTCTGCCATTCTCGAGATCACTACCGCCAAAATTGCTTCCCCATTCAATAGGTGGGGCTTGGGCTGTACAACACGCCAATTTAAACGAGAACAACAGAAATAAGCATTTTTTCATTATTTTTTGAGTTTAAACCGTTGAATTTTGCCCGTTTCTGTCTTCGGCAGAATGTCCATAAAGTGAATTTCACGCGGATATTTATAAGGAGCGGCTATATTTTTAAACCATTCCTGGATTTCCTTGGCTTTGGATTGGCTTGCTTTCGCCGAATCTTTGAGTACGATGTGCGCGCAAACGAGCATGCCGCGCTCCTCATTCGGAATGCCTACCACGGCACATTCGGAAATGTCATCGTGCATCAGCAATACATTTTCGACCTCAATCGCCGCAATGTTGTAGCCCGACGAAATGATCATGTCGTCGCCACGCGCCACAAACCAAAAATAACCGTCTTCGTCCTTTCGGAAAATATCGCCGGTGATGTTCCATTTGTTTTCGACGTATTCCCTTTGCTTGTCGGGCGAATTCAAATATTTGCAGCCTGTGATGCCACGAACGGCCAGGCGTCCGGGTTCGTTGACACCAAGTTCGTTACCGTCGTTGTCAACAATCCTAGCTTCATATCCGTAAACCGGCAATCCTGTCGCGCCTTTGCGCATATTGCCTTCGTGCGAGGAAATGAAAATGTGCAGGATTTCGGTCGAGCCGATGCCATCGATGATTTTCAAACCGGTTGCATGGTAGAAATCTTCCCACACTTTGAGCGGCAAGGTCTCGCCGGCCGATACGCATTTGCGCAGCGAGGAAATGTCGAAATCGTTGACCAATGTCGTAATGATGCGCCAGGCGGTAGGCGCGGTAAAACAAATCGAAACCTTGTGTTCTGAAATCGCCTTGAGCAACAATTCGGGTGACGGTTTTTCAATCAAAAATGTAGACGCACCGTAATAAAACGGGAACAATACCAATCCGCCGAGGCCGAACGTAAATCCGAGCGGCGGGCTTCCCGTAAAAATATCTTCCGGCCTGGGTTGCAGCGAATATTTCGGAAATGCCTCGCAGATCAATAAAATATCGCGGTGAAAATGTGAAGTCATCTTCGGCTTACCGGTGGTTCCCGAGGTAAATCCGATCAATCCGATCGAATCCTGCATCGTATGGTAATTCTTGAATTCCGTCGGTTGGGATGCCATCAAGGTTTCCAATTGCCCGGGATTTTGATTCGAACCGTCAAAAGTGCAGATCTGCTTCAGGAAGCTGGATTTGACCTGCGCCATTTCGTCCATCAAGCGTACATCGCAGAACGCATGCGAGATTTCTGCGCTTTCGATCATGACCGTCAATTCCTTTTCCCGCAAAAGCGGCATCGTGGCCACGACAATTCCGCCGGCTTTCAAAATGGCAAACCAGCAGGCGACAAACATCGGATTGTTGGCGGCACGAATCAGCACGCGATTTCCAGATTTTAGACCCAAATCGGCAACCAATACCTGTGCAATCTGATTCGACTTTTCATACAGATCCTGGAACGTCCAGGTTTCGGTAAACGTGCGGATGGCAACAGCATTTCCACGGCCTTGCCTGATGTGATCGTCCAATAATTTGTCGACACAATTCAGGTTTTCCGGAAACTGAAAATCAGCATGTTCCAAAATATAATCGGGCTGCAATTCCTGTGGCGGCAGATGAAAATGTGCGAAATTGTCCTCGTAATGCTTCATTGTCAATTATCAATTTTTTTTATGGCTTTCAGGCTTCAGCGCTTTCCTCATGTTTTCTTTTTCTTTGCGTTCGGATTGCTGCGAAACAAACAAAGGCGTCACACCCAAAACGTATTGATTCGGAATGTCGTCGGGTTGGAAATTTTCATAAGCCTGGGCTTCGCGCACGAAATTGGGGTTGAGCAATAACGGTCGGCCCAACGCCACCAAATCGGCGCGTCCGTTCAATAAGATGGTATTGATTTGGTCGATGTCCTGAATAAACCCGGTTGTTATCGTCGGGATGCCAACTTCATTGCGCACCAGATCCGAAAATGGCGTTTGCCACATCCTACCGATTTGCGGCTTTTGGTTTGACACGGTATTTCCGGTGGAAACGTTGATGATATCGGCGCCGGCTTCTTTGAAAGCGTTGGCGATTGCAATGGTTTCTTGTTCGGTAATGCCGTTTTCGGCCCAATCGGTAGCGGAAATGCGAACCGACATCGGCTTGTCTTCATTCAAAACCTCGCGCATCGAGTGGAACACCTGAAGCGGAAATTTGAGTCGGTTTTCGATGGTTCCGCCGAACTCATCCGTTCTCGTATTCGTCAATGGTGAAAGGAACGATGCCAGCAAAAAACCGTGGTGTGCCTGCAATTCGATCATGTCGAAACCGGCCGCGTCGGCGTTGACGGTCGCATTGACGAATTCTGCGGTGACTTTGTGCATATCGGCCAAATCCATTTCTTTTGGCGTCGGCATGTGGTCGTTGAATGGAATAGGCGAGGCCGAAATCAAATCCCAGCCTTTGTTTTCCAGCGGAATATTGCTGCCCACTGACGGCACGTTGACCGAACCTTTCCGGCCCGAATGGCCCAGCTGGATGCCTATTTTGGATTTGCTGTTGGTGTGGATGTAATCTACAATTCTTTTCCACGCAAGCGTTTGTTTTTCAGACCATATCCCGGCACAACCTAAAGTGATACGACCCGTTTTTGAAATGGCGGTCATCTCGGCAATAATGAGTCCCACGCCACCGGTTGCGCGGGCGCCATAATGCACGAGATGCCAATCCGAAACCAATCCGCTTTCCGCAGAATATTGGCCCATGGGCGACATCACGATCCTGTTCTTGGTTTGCATGCCGCGCAATTGGAAAGGCGTAAAAGCTGCCGGAGTGGCGAATTTAAAATTCCCGTTGGCCGAATTGAATTCGGTCAAAACCTTTTCAGTGAATGACGGATCGCGCAACGCCAGATTTTCAAAAGTGACCTTTTTGGCGCGCGTCATGACACCAAATGCAAACTGCTGGAAGTCATGCTGCATGTGGCGTTCCATGTTTTCAAACCAATCGAGCGACACGTTGGCCGCATGTTGGATTTGCTCGACACGGTTGCGGCGCAGCTTTTCGTAATTTTCAAACGCTTTTTTCTTGTCGGTTCCAAATTGGATTACCGAATCGGCCAGCCCAATCGCACATTCCATCGCCAATTTCGTGCCCGAACCGATAGAGTAGTGCGCCGTCGCTTTGGCATCGCCGAGCAGAACGATATTGTTGTGGTGCCATTTTTCATTGGTAATCGTTGGAAATTGGCGCCAATGTGATTTGTTCGAAATCAATCCGTGGCCGTCGAGTTCTTCCGCAAATATTTCGGATAATTTCTGGATCGTGGTTGCTTCGTTGGTGGTTTCAAATCCGGCATTTTCCCAGGTTTGCGGCGTGCATTCGAAAATCCAGGTACTCATTCCTTGCTGGTATTGATACGTATGCGCGACGAAAGTTCCGTAAGGCGTCGAGCGAAACCAATACGTAAACGCATCAAGCGGACGCGTTGAGCCCAGCCATACGAATTTGTTTTTCTGGAGTACGGTTTTGGTGCCGAATTCTGCGGTGAATTGTTCGCGGACGCCGCTGTTGATGCCGTCTGCCGCGACAATGTAATCGGAATCCTTGAATTGCGAAAGGTCGTCTACATTGGCTTCGAAATGCAAATTGACGCCTTCTTCCGTGCAACGTTGCTGCAACAATTGGAGCAAGGTTTTGCGCGAGCAGCCGCAGAATCCGTTGCCGGTAATGCGTACGGTTTCTCCGTCCCGCGCCACGTCTAGATCGTCCCAATACGCAAATTGCGTGCGGATGAGTTCGTATGATTTCGGGTCGCGCGACAGGAATTCGCTCAAGGTTTCGTCTGAAAATACGACGCCGAAACCGAAACTGTCGTCGGGTTTGTTTCTTTCATAAACATCAATTTGTACGGTTGGAATTGCCTTTTTAACCAGGATTGAAAAATACAATCCTCCTGGACCACCGCCAATTACTGTTATTTTCATATGTGTTTTTTATTTTTGTACCTGACAGCCACTGGCTGTCCTCCTTTTAATTTCAAATGTTCGTAGACATCAATCTGTACAGTCGGAATCGCCTTTTTGACAAGGATAGAAAAATACAACCCGCCCGGGCCACCGCCAATTACTGTTATTTTCATTTATATCGGTCTTTTGATGGAGAAAATTTCCCCGAGTTTTGCATAGTTGGCTCCTGCCAAGCGCGCGACAGGTCTGTAGGTTTGCAGGTTGATCTTGAAATCGTCGAGCAACACGCTTTGGTCAATGTGAAACATGACGATCCTTCCGATAATGATCGTTGCGCCGCCGTGTTTGTGGCCTTCCAAAGTATAATGGTGCACGAGTTCGCATTCCATTGTGATCGGACTTTCCGCTACGCGCGCGGGTTTTACTTTAATTGACCGAATCGGCGTCAAGCCCGCAAGTTCGAATTCATCGACTTCAGGCGCAGCGACAACCGACGTGGCGTTCATCTTTTCGACATTGTCTTCCGTGACCATATTGACCACAAATTGCCCGGTCGCGAGGACATTGTTGAGCGTATCCTTATTCGTGTTGTTGGTCCGAACCGTCGAAAACATCACGTGTGGCGGATCTTCACCGACGGCATTGAAAAAAGAAAAAGGGGCAAGGTTCGGGATCCCGTCGGCGCTGAGGCTCGAAATCCAGCCGATTGGCCGGGGAATTACGGCACCGGTCAATAATTTGTAGATCGCTTTTTGGTCAATTTCCTGCGGATCGAATTGCATTTGTTGGTTGTTTGTACAAATTAAGTAAAAATATGCCGAATTACATTGATTTCGAAACGGAGGTTTATCCGAAATATCGGCTTTATGTCGGCATTGGTGAACCAGTTTGCATTTTTTTCCTACTTTTAAAAAATATAACCCTGAATATGAGCGATAAATCTGCAAAAGGCATCTGGAAAGTCATCACGGCTTCTTCGATGGGCACCTTGATCGAATGGTACGATTTCTATATTTTCGGCAGTCTGGCCGTAGTCATTTCCACCAAATTTTTCCCTTCTGATAATCCGACGGCGGCTTTCCTGTCTACGTTGGCAACATTTGCGGCTGGATTTGTGGTACGCCCGTTTGGCGCATTGTTCTTCGGAAGACTCGGCGATCTGGTCGGAAGAAAATACACATTCATGGTCACGCTGATGCTCATGGGCGGCGCCACATTCCTGATCGGGTGCATCCCGAGTTATGAAACCATCGGTTATCTCGCACCGGTTCTGGTGTTGGTTTTGCGCTTGCTGCAAGGCTTGGCGCTCGGTGGCGAATATGGCGGCGCGGCGACTTATGTGGCCGAACATGCGCCCAAAGGACAAAAAGGGTATTGGACGTCGTGGATCCAGACAACAGCGACTGTCGGGCTTTTCGTTTCGCTGATGGTCATTTTGGCGACCAGAAGCCTGCTTTCGGAAAGCGATTTCGATACCTGGGGTTGGCGCGTACCGTTCTGGGTTTCGATATTGATGGTCTTCGTTTCATATTTGATCCGCAAGAAAATGGACGAATCGCCCGAATTCGCCAAGGCCAAAGCCGAGGGAAAAACCAGCGTCAATCCGCTCAAGGAAAGTTTCGGCAACAAATACAACCTCAAATTCGTTTTGCTCGCGCTGTTTGGCGCGACGATGGGACAAGGCGTGGTTTGGTATACGGGACAATTTTATGCGATGAGTTTCCTCAAGACCGTCATGAACATCGATTCGTCGCAAGTAGACGGATTGCTTGGCATTGCGTTGCTTTTGGGCACACCGTTCTTTGTGGTTTTCGGTTGGCTCAGTGATAAGATCGGGCGCAAAAGCATTATGATGTTTGGGATGTTGTTGGCGATTTTACTGTATCGCCCGATTTATGAAAAAATGTACCAGACGACGAACATTGAACACAAAAAAGAAATCGTTGCCATCGATGAATCGCCTGATGATGTTTACGTCAGGAAATTTACCGACGGTACGCAACTGACCGAAAAATCGTTCACGCACGAAGTCAACGGCGTTTACAAAACCGATGTCAAAAAAGTGCTCATCATCAATTCGCACGACAAATGGATCTTGATTTTCATGGTCTGGATACAGGTCATTTTCGTCACGATGGTCTATGGACCGATTGCGGCATTCCTGGTCGAAATGTTTCCGGTCAAGATCAGGTACACGTCTATGTCGCTGCCGTATCACGTGGGCAATGGGATTTTCGGCGGATTGTTGCCTGCCATTTCTACCTATCTGGTCACGAACGCCAAAGATTCGGGAGACGCGCAATTTTACCTCGAAGGGCTTTGGTATCCGATCATCATTGCTTCGATCAGCTTTGTCATCGGCATGATTTACCTCGATCGAAAAAATAACACTTTACACGATTGATATGGACGGCATCAAAAAAATACTAGGGATCGTTTGGCTGGCTTTGGCGTTGGCCGCGGCTTATTTCTGCATTTTCATTTTCGGTTTGCCCAAATTGGAAACGGGAAAACAGGAAGATCTGGTTTTCGGGATCATCATCCTTTTTATCCTGACGCCGTTGATTGTGCTCGGGCTCGGGACTTTCGGTTATTATGCGCTCAAGGGCGAATACAGCAAAAATGTGTAATTTCACTACCATCTTCAATTAATTCGCCTTGTTACTCAATTTATACAACCTTTTCAATCGTTCATCAACCGAACGCACACCGCTCGAGGATTTTACGACGGAGTGTTTTGCCGGGATATTGAACCACCATCCAATCGTGAGGCAATCTTTTGCAAAATGGATGGGATTGCCTGAAGGCCGATATAAAGTGAGTACCCAAAGAAAATACATCCTCGAAGGTGATCCAAACTGCATTATCGATATGGTGCTGGAATGCGAACACACGATTTGCTTTATCGAAAATAAGGTCAATTCAAAAGAAGGCTGGGAACAATTGCGGCGGTATACCGATGTTTTGGACCAGATGAAAGAACACAAGCAAACGCACCTTAAATATTGCACCAAGCATGTCGACATCAAACCAAACGAATCACATCATTTTTTTCAATACCGTTGGCATGAAGTGGCGAACTGGCTCAATAGACACCATCCAGACATCGCCCTCGTCACTGATTTTTTAATATTCCTAAAACGACACCAAATGACACAGGACACTTCAATCACCGCCGAAACCGTAATCACGATGAATCATTTCCTGCAAACATATGAGGCGATGGATTTTCACATCAAAAACGCGTTGCCGGCATTTCTCAAGCAATTTCCAAAAGCGGCCATCGAAAAGCAGGAAAGCATTCCAAAAATCAGGGAACACGATAGGATTTCGAGGTATACGAGCAGGATCGTAACCGACCATTCCAAACATTCCGAATTGCTGTATTGCATTCACTTTGAAACGGTAAAATTGCAGACGCAGATTTGGATCAGCCTGTCGCATCCGTTGGCAGAAATACTTTACGAACGCGCAAAGGAATCCGGCCATTTTCAAACCTGGAAAGACGAAATCGGTATTGGAATTTATGTGGATTGCAAATTGTATCAATTCATAGAAGACAAGAATTCTGATCAGTTGATACAGGATTGGTTTTTGGGCAGTTTTGCGATTTTCAGGCAATTTATTGCGGCAAATCCCGACATTCCGTGGGACCAAAATGTTTTGTAAATTAATGCAATTTGAAAAAATAATGCTATTCCAGTCCATCTCAAATCCCTAAATTTGTTGGATACCAACCAAGATTAAAATGAGCTACTACAAAATCGAAAACCTCGAACAATATTTCAAACACTACAATAAATCGATTCGCGAACCGCGTAAATTCTGGGGGAAAATCGCCGAAGAGAATTTTACCTGGTACCAGCAATGGGACAAAGTGGTCGAATTCAATATGGCCGAAGCCGATGTGAAATGGTTCATGGGCGCCAAAGTCAACATCGTCAAGAATTGCATCGACCGGCATTTGGCGCGGCGCGGCAATAAGACCGCAATCATTTTCGAACCCAACGATCCGACCGAAGAAGCACAGCACATCACCTATACCGAATTGCACCACCGCGTGTGTAAAATGGCCAACGTCCTGCGCGAACAGGGCATCGAAAAAGGCGACCGCGTGTGCATTTACCTCCCGATGATTCCTGAACTGGCGGTTTCCGTCTTGGCTTGCGCCAGAATAGGGGCGATCCATTCGGTGGTTTTCGCCGGGTTTTCGTCTTCCGCAGTCGCGACAAGGATCAATGATTCCGATTGTAAGATGGTCATCACGGCCGACGGCGGTTACCGCGGCAGTAAGACCATCGATTTGAAAGGCATCATTGATGAGGCGTTGCAGAATTGCCCGTCGGTCAAAACCGTTCTCGTGGCCAAACGCACCAATACCGAGGTCAAAATGACACAAGGCCGCGACCAATGGCTGCAACCTTTGCTCGATGAAGCGTCAGACAACAACGTCGCCGAGATCATGGACGCCGAAGATCCGTTGTTCATCTTGTACACTTCGGGCTCGACCGGAAAACCAAAAGGCATGCTGCATACCACGGCCGGCTACATGGTTTACGTCGGTTACACGTTCAAGAATATTTTCAATTACGAAGAGAACGATGTGTTTTGGTGTACGGCCGATATTGGCTGGATCACCGGACATTCCTATATTTTATACGGCCCGCTGCTCAATGGCGCCACGACGATTATTTTTGAAGGCATCCCGACGCATCCTGATTTCGGACGTTTCTGGGACGTCATCGACAAGCACAAAGTTACGCAATTTTATACCGCGCCAACCGCCATCCGCGCGTTGGCCAAAGAGAACACATCTTGGGTCGACAGTCACGATTTGTCCTCATTAAAACTGATTGGCTCCGTAGGCGAACCGATCAACGAGGAAGCGTGGCATTGGTACAACGACCACGTCGGAAAGAAGAAATGCCCCATTGTCGATACGTGGTGGCAAACCGAAACGGGCGGCGTGATGATTTCACCGATTCCGTTTGTAACGCCCACCAAGCCGACGTATGCCACTTTGCCGCTTCCTGGAATCCAGCCCGTCTTGATGGACGAAACACGCACCGAAATCGAAGGCAACCAGGTCGTTGGAAGTTTGTGCATCAAATTCCCATGGCCCGCGATTGCGCGTACGATCTGGGGCGATCACCAACGTTACAAAGACACGTATTTCACGACTTTCCCGGGCAAATATTTCACCGGCGACGGGGCTTTGCGCGATGAAGTGGGTTATTACCGAATCACGGGCAGGGTAGATGATGTCGTGATTGTTTCAGGGCACAACCTCGGAACGGCGCCGATTGAAGACGCGATCAATGAACATCCGGCGGTTGCCGAATCGGCGATCGTTGGTTTTCCGCACGACATCAAGGGCAATGCGCTGTACGGTTTCATTATTCTTAAAGAATCTGGGGAAACGCGTGACCGGGAAAACCTCAAAAACGAAATCAACCATCATGTTTCGAGCCACATCGGCGCGATTGCCAAACTCGACAAAATCCAATTTGTTTCGGGTTTGCCCAAAACGCGTTCGGGAAAAATCATGCGCCGCATCTTGCGAAAAATTGCAGAAGGTGATTTTACCAGTTTTGGCGACACATCCACATTGCTCAATCCGGAAATCGTGGAAGAAATCAAGAACGAAAGGGTATAAATTGAAGTCTTGAAATTGTCAAATTATATAAACTTTTCCGTTTATATGCAACAGTTGCTTGGCCTGAATTGCCTAAATTCGTTCACATGGAACCAAACGAAACAGTAATCATTGCGGGCGGCGGGCTGGCCGGACTTACGAGTGCCATCCACCTGTCCAAGATTGGAATTGCGGTGACGCTGATCGACAAAAACGACTTCCCAAAACACAAGGTTTGCGGCGAATACATTTCGAACGAAGTGTTGCCGTACCTGGAGTGGCTTGGTGTCGACCCCGAAAAGCTGCATCCGGCACACATTTCCAAAATTGCTTTCTCGACCGGTTCGGGCAAGACACTTTATGGCAGTTTGCCGTTGGGCGGTTTTGGCATCAGCCGGTATGCGCTCGATTATCATCTGTACCAAAAAGCGTTGGAACAGCATTGCACAATTATTCAGGAAACCATTACTGCAATCGACTTTGCGGATGATTCGTTTACTGTTTTGCTTTCGAACAATGAAACATTGAAGTCAAAAATCGTCATCGGCGCTTTCGGCAAACGTTCCAACATTGACCAGAAAATGCACCGGCGTTTCATGCATAAAAAATCGCCGTGGCTGGCTGTGAAAGGCCATTTCAAAGGAGATTTTTCGGATGATTTGGTGGGTTTGCATAATTTCAAAGGCGGTTATTGCGGCGTTTCCAAAGTCGAAAACAACGAAATCAATATTTGTTACCTGGCCGATTTCGAGACGTTCAAAAAATTCAAGAACATCGACGAATACCAGAAAGAAGTACTCTACAAAAACCCCGAACTCAAATCGATTTTTGAAAACAGCACGCCCATATTCGATAAGCCGATGACGATCAGCCAGATCTCTTTCGACAAAAAAGAGTGCGTAGAAAATCACATCCTGATGATTGGCGATACGGCCGGACTGATCCATCCGTTGTGCGGAAACGGTATGGCGATGGCGATCCACAGTGCGAAAATCGTCTCTGAAAATGTCTCCAAATATTTGAAATCGGAAATTCCGTCGCGCCAACAACTCGAAAAAAATTATGCGGCCGAATGGAATATGCATTTCCGTTCGCGTCTGCAAGTCGGAAGATGGCTCGGAAATTTGCTCCAAAGGCAACAATTGTCTGAAATAATGATGCGTTTCGTGGCTTTATTTCCGTCGATACTGCCCAAAATAATCCGCCTGACCCACGGCAAATTAATCACCGCACCCACATGCTAATCGACACCAGCACACGAACCGATGCCCCCGAGATCATGGACGATTTGTCTATGGAAGGCGCCGTGCTGCGCGATACGCTCGACCAGATCGCAAAGATCAACCAATTGCTCGGCGGCAATCGGATTACGTTGGATGGCGTAGAAAAGTTGCTTGCCAAAATGCCCAAATCAGAGGAGATTACGATTGTCGATCTGGGTTGCGGAAATGGCGACATGCTGCGGATGATGAGCGATTACGCCAATAAGAATGATTGGGATTTCAAATTAATAGGCATCGACGCCAATCCCGATGCGATTCGTTATGCACGTGAATTGTCGGCGCTTTATCCCAATATCACTTACCTTGCCGAGGATATTTTCAGTTCCCATTTTGATACAATGGAATACGACATTGCGTTGTGCACATTGACCTTGCATCATTTTAAGGAGCCGGAAGTGATCCAATTGCTGGAGACGTTGAAACGCCGCGCAAACCTCGGAATCGTGATCAACGATTTACACAGGAACGCGCTGGCTTACCGGCTTTTCCAACTCATCAGTTTTGTATTCCGGATCAACGACATGCCTAAAAAAGACGGATTGGTCTCAATCCTGCGCGGTTTCAAACGCAGCGAACTGGTCGGTTTAAGCAAAAAATTAAACATCACCCATTATACGATCAAATGGAAATGGGCTTTCCGTTACCAATGGATCATCTCAAAAATATGAGCGTAAAAATCATTTCAGTTGCCAAGCAGCTGCCCGAATATTCAAGAAATACCGCCGACATCATTCCGCTTTTGGACGGCTGGCTCGACGGTCAGGACGAACGTTTCATCCGCAAGGTCAAAAAGATTTTTGAAGGCGCCGCGGTCGACAAGCGCTATTCGATCATGGAACCTTCAGAGGTCTTTACGGCGACTTCCTTCGAGCAGAAAAACGACATTTATTCGCGTGAAGTGATTCTCCTCGGTGAAAAAGTGTTACGGAAAGCACTCGAAAAAGCCAATTGGGAACCGGGCGATCTGGATTACATCATCACCGTCAGTTGCACGGGCATCATGATCCCGTCACTCGATGCCTATCTGATCAATAAATTGCAATTGCGCCAGGACATTGTGCGCCTTCCCGTAACCGAAATGGGCTGTGCGGCAGGAATTTCGGGAATCATTTATGCCAAGAATTTCCTGCGGGCGAACCCCGGGAAACGCGCCGCGGTGATTGCCGTGGAAAGTCCGACTGCAACATTCCAGCTCGACGATTATTCGATGGCCAACATTGTGAGCGCGGCGATTTTTGGCGATGGTGCGGCTTGTGCATTGCTTTCTTCGGATGCGTCCGATAATGGTCCCGAAGTTATCGCCGATGAAATGTACCATTTTTATGAAAACGAACACATGATGGGTTTTAAGCTTACCAATTCGGGATTGCAGATGGTTTTGGACGTAGACGTTCCCGATACGATTGCGTCGCATTTCCCCGATATCATCCATCCGTTCCTGGCCAAAAAAGGTTTTACGATTGCCGATATCGATCACCTCATTTTTCATCCCGGCGGAAAAAAAATCATCCAACTCGTCGAAGAATTATTTGCCGACCTCGATAAAAACATCAATGTCACCAAGGAAATATTGCGGTTGTACGGCAACATGTCGAGCGCGACGGTCTTGTACGTTCTCGAAGAAATCATGGCCAACGATCCGCAAAAAGGAGCAAAAGGCTTAATGCTGAGTTTCGGCCCCGGATTTTCGGCGCAACGCGTTCTATTGCAATGGTAAGGGATTTTGCAAATACGGGCTATTGGGCGATCGTGCTTGGCGGAAGCAGCGGGTTGGGTTTGGCTTCGGCTAAAAAACTCGCGCAGCACGGCATGAACATTTGCATCGTGCACCGCAGTCCTAGGGCGGAAATGGAGAAAATCCAGCACGAATTCACCCAGATCAAGTCGAACCGGATCTCATTCATCGATTTCAACGCCGATGTGCTCAATGTGCAAAAGCAACAAGAAATACTCGCCGAAATCAAAAAGAAAATCGGCAAGAAGGGAAGCGTAAGGTGCCTGCTGCACAGCATTGCCAAAGGAAACCTCAAACAAATGACCGGAGAAGAACCGACCTTGGCAACCGACGATTTCCAAATGACGCTGCATGCCATGGCGATCAGTTTATACGATTGGACAAAGGCGGTCTTCAACGAACAATTATTCGCCAAGGACGCACGGATATTGGCGTTTACAAGCGAAGGCAGCAGCAAGGCATGGCAAAATTACGGAGCAGTTTCAGCGGCAAAAGCGGCTTTGGAAGCCATCTCTCGAAATATTGCATTGGAGTTTGCACCGTTTGGAATCAGGGCGAATTGCATTCAGGCCGGCGTAACCGATACGCGTTCGTTGCGCATGATTCCGGGCAATGAAAAAATTATCGATTATGCCCAACAACGCAATCCTTTCAAAAGGCTTACGAACCCGGAAGATGTTGCAGATGCGGTTTATCTGTTGTGCAAAGATGAAGCGGCGTGGATCAATGGCGCAGTAATTCCGGTCAATGGCGGCGAACACATCAACTGATGGAGCAACATGATATCATAGCAAAATTGCCTTACAGCAAACCATTTCTGTTCGTGGATGAACTGATACACATCGATGAAAATGGTGTGGAAGGAAGTTATACTTTTGATCAGAACGCCGATTTCTACAAAGGCCATTTCAAAGACAATCCGGTCACACCGGGTGTAATTCTAACCGAAGTCATGGCGCAGATCGGATTGGTTTGTTTGGGAATTTTCTTATTGGATGATGACTTGAATCAAAAAACTGCAATCGCCTTAACTTCAACAGATATGGAATTTCTAAAACCGGTTCATCCGCAAGAGAAAGTAATCGTGATTTCGCACAAAAAATATTTCCGTTTTGGCAAACTCAAATGCGGCGTTGTGATGAAAAACGAACAAGGCGAAGAAGTTTGTACGGGTACGATTTCTGGCATAATAACTAAAAGCAAATAGATGGATCGAAGGGTTGTCATAACCGGATTGGGAATTGTCGCGCCAAATGGAATCGGACTCGAGGCATTCCTGCATGCGATACAAAACGGTATTTCAGGAATCCGTTTCGATCAGCAATTGGCCGATTTGCAATTCTCGTGTCAGATTTCAGGAACGCCGCAAATTCCACAAGAAAAGAAACTCGATTATTTATCCGAACTTGAACTGCGGAATTTCAACGCGACGGGCATTTTATACGGGGTTATGGCCGGAATCGACGCCTGGAAAGACGCCGGATTACCGCTTGAAAACAATCCATCTCCCGATTGGGACAGCGGAACGATTTTCGGAACCGGAACATCGGGTATCGAAAAATTCCGCGAAAGCATCTACAAAATCGATGATTTGCAGACGCGCAGGTTGGGCAGTACGGCCGTTGCGCAAACGATGAACAGTGGCGTGAGCGCGTATCTGGGGGGAAAACTCGGCTTGGGGAATCAGGTCACGACCAATTCTTCCGCGTGCACAACGGGCGCGGAAAGCATCCTGATGGCATTTGAGCGCATCAAGCAAGGAAAGGCCAAACGCATTTTGGCAGGCGCCACTAGCGATTCCGGGCCTTACATTTGGGGCGGATTCGACGCAATGAAAGTCTGCTCCTTCAAGCACAACGATTCACCCGAACAAGGCTCAAGGCCAATGAGCGCAAGCGCTTCGGGATTTGTTCCGGGAAGTGGGGCAGGTGCTTTGCTGCTTGAAGATTTGGAATCGGCGTTGGAACGTGGTGCCCGGATTTACTGTGAAGTTTTGGGCGGCAACATCAATTCTGGCGGGCAAAGAGGCGAAGGGACAATGACAGCGCCGAATCCTGAAGCGGTGCAGAAATGCATTGCCGATGCGATCAATGATGCCGGGATTTCGGCCGATCAAATCGATAAAGTCAACGGGCATTTGACGGCGACTTCCAAAGATGCGCTTGAAATTGAAAACTGGAGCAAGGCTTTGGGTCGGAAAGGATTGGATTTTCCATTCATCAACTCGCTCAAATCGACGGTCGGGCATTGTTTGTCGGCTGCCGGCGCAGTGGAAAGTGTCGCATCGGTTTTGGAATTGTACCACGGATTCATTTTTCCGAACATCAATTGTGAAGATTTGCATCCTGAAATCGCCCAGATTGCCGATGCTTCGCGTATTCCGCAGCAAATGATCCAAAAAGATTTGCAAATTGTCGCAAAAGCCAGTTTTGGTTTTGGAGATGTCAACGGATGTGTTATCTTTAAGAAGTATTAATATGAAACTGCGCGCCGCCCGACATACGACCGATTTACAACCGCTGATTGATTTCTATTGCGGCATCCTTGATTTGGAAATCCTGGGTGAATTCCACAATCACGACGGTTACGATGGCGTATTTATCGGAAACCGCGGCTCGGATTGGCACATCGAATTTACGGTTTCGGCAGAAAAACCCAACCACGAACCCGACGAAGACGATTTGCTTGTCTTTTATGCAGAAAGCGACGCCGAATACGAACACCTGATCGAACAATTCAACATCAATGCAATAGCAGAAGTTGCCGCTAAAAATCCGTATTGGACAGCAAACGGCAAAACATACACCGATCCTGACGGTTTCAGGATAGTCATTTCAAAAGCACATCTATGAATAGGGAAGAAGCCATTCTTAAATTGAAAACCATTGTAAAACCGTACGTGAAGAACCAGGAAGCATTTGATGATCTTTCTGAAGACACAGATTTCATTAAGGATCTTAAGATCAATTCGGCCAATCTTGTCGATATTGTGCTTGATGTGGAAGAAGCGTTCGACATCGTGATCGACAACGAATCGATGGAGAAAATGCTCGATGTGAAAACCGCCTTGGCGATCATCGAATCCAAATTAGCCGAAAAATGATCGGCAACGACGTCATCGATTTGGGTTTGGCGCAAAAAGAAAGCAATTGGAAACGCAGCGGTTTTTTGGAGAAACTCTTTACCAAAGCGGAACAACAGCTTATTTTAGGTAATGCAAACCCTGAATTGATGGTGTGGAATTTATGGAGCAGGAAAGAAGCCGCCTATAAAATTTACAACCGTGAAACGGGCGTTCGGGCGTTTATGCCGTTGCAATTGGAATGTTTTTATGAGAACATCCGTGATGGAAAAGTAGTCGTGAAAGACCGGCAGTATTTCACCGAAACTTTCCTTTCAGTTGGGAAAATTCATACTTTGGCTGTTTCAGATAGCGAAGATTTCTCAAAAATAATTTCGCTCGATAATGTTGCAGATGTTGTCAAAAAAAATGGAATTCCCTTCATCGGAAGTGGCAAAAAACCTGTATCCATCAGTCACCACGGCCGATTTTCAGCAATCGTTACGCTCAAATAATTACAATCCCAATCTCGCTTTGAGTTTTAAAAACAGCAGGGCGATCGTGTAAGCGTCTTCGGCTGATGAATGCCGGTCGGTTTGCGGCACTTTGTAGATGTTACACAATTCGTTGACGGCAAACTGTTTTTCGGTATTGTCGTTGAGCTTTTGGTGCATGATTTCGATATCGAGCGCCTCATTTTTGAGTCGGCCGCAATCGAGTTTTTCCAAGACCGAATTGATCATTTCCACATCGAAATTAATCCGGTGTCCGACCAAAACCGCATTTCCGATGTATTCAATTAAAGCCTGGATGGCTTCGCGTTCGCCTAGTTTTGGCTGCGTACTTTCGATTATGAATTCGTTCGAAATCCCGTTGTCGTGCAGGAATTTGTATTGCAGCAAAATGACTTCGAAATTGTCGCTTACGACGATGCTGTTGTCGGCTACACCAACGGCCCCGAAAGAAAGAATGACATCTTTATCGGGATTCAGTCCAGTGGTTTCGGTACTTAAGACTACAAATCGGGACGATTTCTTTTCGAATTTGGAGAGATAGCTTTTCCAGAATTCGGGATATTCCTTGTTGATATTCTTGATCCAGTCGAACATATTAAGAGAATTGTGTCAGTTGAAAACGGTCTTTGATCAATTCCTCAAGATCTTTCATTGGTGCGAACGCATTCTTGAGTTTTTCGCGGTCCACTTTGGATAGTTCTTCGAGGTTGATGTATTGGCCATCGCTGTCGGTCTTTAGGCCTTCGGCTGTGCGGATCCTCGACAAAACAAGAAACGCTTCGGCGCAATTGAGGTAAATCTCGGAATGTTTAGGATCGACGATAGCCAGCTGCTTGAATCGCAGGAAAGTATTGTTGATCCCTTTGATATTGAGGCTTAAGCAGAACAACCGTGCACTGTCGATGAGCGGCATCAAGGCGCGGGTCTTGATGTCGAATTTGTCTTTGTGCGGCCCTTCTTCCTCGACATTGAATTTTTTGAAAAAGCTCAATGGCGCCGGTTTGCGCAACGCGTCATTGCCCAGATAGTCAAAGAACAGCCTGTTGTTTCCTGAATTTTTAAAGATGACATCGGTGATGGCTTCCTCGATGCGAACTTCTCCGAAAGCGATTTCATAGTCGAAGAAAATGCTTGCGATTTCGTTGCTTTTTTCGCCTGGAGTTTTCATCCAGTTCGTGTATTGTTTAACCCAGTCTGTCAGTGATTTACACCAAAGTATATTACTTGAAATGTGCCCGTGAGGACAAGGTTCGTAACCTACTTTTTCAAGCGTGGACGTGGCTTTCTTGGCCAGTTTAAGGAAGTAATCCTTTACATCCCTGTATTTGTCGGCGGCGACATCTTCAAAAACCAAAATATGATCCTGATCGGTAAGCAGCAATTGCTCTTTACGTCCCTGACTGCCGATGCTGAGCCAGGCAAAACGGGCAGGAGGTGAGCCCAATTCCAGGATCGCAAGTTCGACCGAACGTTTGATGATGGCCAATGTAATTTCGCTTGCGACATTGCTGATGTGCGAAAGCGGGAGATTTTTGACCATTGAAGTCTGGATCAATTCGGTGAGTTTGTTGCGCACTTTCTTGAGGTCTTTTCCATCCTGTGAACGCTTGATTTCCTTGATCAAGACACCCGGATTACTGGCTTGGGCGACGATAAGATCGTGTTGTGAGATGACACCTTTCACTTCTGAACTGTCTGAACCGTCTAGCGTCACACACAAATGGCTGACGTTGTTCTTAAGGATCAACAGCTGTGCTTCTGCCAAAGAAATACTTTCCGGAACCGCGATGACAGGCGAGGCCATGATCTTATCGACGGCAATCGTAATAGGGTAGCGGCCTGTGGCGATTTTGGAGCGCATGTCGTTATCGGTTACAATTCCGACCGGTAGTCCGTTTTCGATGATTATGACGCAATCCATCAAGTTATCTGTCATCAATTGCGCGACATCTTTTACGAGACTGGCGCGTGAAGTACGAAGTGGTAACTTATTGTAAACCAGCGATTGGAAATATTGAATTTCGCTTTGTCCGCCGCCAGAAAAGATGACATTGTCTGAAATCAATTTGCCCTTATTTTCCCGGTCGGCCGGATTGTTCGAATTGTGGGCGAAGCTTTCGAGCAGGAAATTGAGCACTTCGGCATTTTTGGCCACGAATGGACGGAAGGTCGCAATGGGTATCGCATAGACGATGCTTTCCTCACGCGCTTTGGCCGTCATCATGTAATTGTTCTTGGCGAAAAACGGACGCAGCCCGAAAATATCGCCTTCAACGCATTTGTTGAGTAACGTTTCCTCGGCATCTGAAACCACGGAAAGGTTGATCACGCCTGAAGCCACGACATAAAAACTGTCGTGCGGCACGTCGTTGATCTGGAAAAGCGTTTTGTGCTTGGCCAGACTCACCACGCGGATGCTCGTGGCCACAATAGTCAGCTCTTCAAAAGTCAGGTTGTTGAATGGAGGATACTGTTTGAGAAAATCGGCGATGCGTTCGGCAATAACATTCATGCTAGTGGATCTAAAAAGAATGGTAAAAATAGCGTTTCTTAAGGAAAGATGCAATATAAATCGGTGGCGCGCGTGGGACTGATTGTTAAATGTATGATAAAGGAAATGAAAACTTTTGGCGTTGGTTTTACCTTTATTGAAACCAATTAAATTATCGTTATGAATTTCAAGACAAAAATCAGTTTCTATGTATTGACATTATTCGTTTCTCTATTTGCGGGCGCCCAGGAAAAGAAAGCGAGTCCGGCGGCAACCGCAAAAGGGAACATCAATGGTTCGGAAATCACAATCAATTACAGCAGCCCATCGGTTAAAGGCCGTGAAATCTGGGGCAAGCTCGTTCCATTTGGTCAGGTCTGGCGTGCCGGTGCCGACGAAGCCACGACTTTTGAAACCAGCAAAGAACTTACAGTCGGCGGTCAGAAATTACCGGCCGGAAAATATTCATTTTTTGTTGTTCCTGAAAAAGACAATGCAACGATCATTTTCAACACCGAGGCAAAACAATGGGGCGCTTATGATTATAACGTAAAGAAAGATCAGTTGCGCATCAATGTAAAGCCGCAGGCGAAATCCGACAGCACAGAAAAACTGACTTATACGGTAAACAAAAGCGATGTAACGTTGCGTTGGGAAAAATGGAATATTGTTATTCCTGTAAAGTAACACAAAAAGAATCAGGAAGAAGCATCATCGAAAGGTGGTGCTTTTTTTATTGGAATAAGCCACAAAGGCCGTGTTCAATGGAAATATTCTATTTTACATAATATATATTATAGTGTATATTGTTTAATCGGTTTGTTGACGCTTCTGCTGCAAAGATTCATTTTAATCTTTATGTACACGACAATGCTTTCTAGAATATGCTAAACTGAAACATTTATTATTCAGAATAAAGCTTCCATCGTTAGAAAAATCATTTTCAGAAGAATTTAAGATTATACCAGCTCAATATGATTGGTCGAAAAACATTCTTTGTGCAGGATTTCTTATAGCAATTTGACTTATCAACAGCCTAAATTTTTTTTGTTGAAAAATAAAAACCGCCGTTTTGTTAGCATTCCCTACAAATAAAGCCAATTTTATATTTAATTTCTTACAAATATGATTTCATAGTGTCGTTCGTCGATTAAATGCGAAAAATTAACACTTTTGCCGATTAAATTTGCCGTTAATCGTATAGATTTGTAACGCTGATGAATTGTCCCCAAAACATTCATCGACACAAAATCTTAACCTACTAGTACTATGAAGAAATTATTCACCCTGGCCGGAGTCCTTCTGTTCTTATACGGAAGCGCCCAGACCGCCACTGTAACTTATACAGCTTCAACCGCGGTCATCTCCAATCCGGAACGCGGATTCTACAAGTATTCTTCGACGCATTCCGACACCTATAATGGTTTGAATCAAACCGAACTGACCAATTACCGTCTCAACAGTAATATTTCGATCATTTTCAGGTATTATTATTTGGAAGATTTTACGAATTCTCCCATTTCCGCGAGCTACTTGTCAGGTATGCAAAGTGATTTTGACAAACTGCGCAATGCCGGACTCAAAGTGGTCATGCGTTTTGCCTATTCTGATGACGAAGGTGCTTCGCCTAGAGATGCTTCCAAAGCGCAAATCCTGGCCCACATCAACCAAATCAAGCCTTTGCTGATCGCCAATACCGATGTAATCCTTGCTTTGCAGGCTGGTTTTATCGGAACCTGGGGCGAATGGTATTACACAAGCCAGTCTGAATTCGGCGGACACGGATACGACCAGAATGGCGGCAGCCTTACCGCAGCCAACAAAGCCAACAGGAAAGCAGTCGTCGACGCCTTGCTCAATGCTCTGCCCAACACGCGCATGGTTCAGTTGAGAACACCTATAATGAAGCGCGACATGTACGGCACTTCGGCGGTTACTGAAGCGCAGGCTTTCAATGAATCGGCTGTATCCCGTTTGGGCCACCACAACGATTGCTTCCTGGCAAGTGAAGATGATTATGGTACGTATGAACAACCGGCCGTCGATTATCCGTACCTGATGCAGGATTCCAAATATACGCCGGTTGGCGGTGAGACCTGTGCCGTGAATTCTCCAAGAAGCGATTGTGCGAGCGCATTGGCTGAAATGGCGCAATTCCACTGGTCATGGCTCAATGCCGATTACCATCCTGGTGTATTGACCAACTTCACCGATGATGGCTGCATGCCTGAAATCCAGAAGAGATTGGGTTACCGCTTCGAATTGAAATCTGGAATATATCCCGTTTCGGCCAATGCCGGAAACAGCATGTCGTTCTCTTTCAGGATCAAGAACGTCGGTTTCGCTACACCTTTCAACGAAAGAAATGTGTACCTCGTACTTAAAAATACGGTAACCAATCAGGTCTACCCGATTGCTTTGGCGACCAAACCCGGAATGTGGCTTCCGCCAAATGAGATCCTTGTGAATGAAACCGTGCAATTGCCTTCGACGCTCACGGCCGGAACGTATAAAATGTACCTGCACATTCCCGATGCGTCGGCTTCACTGGCGCCAAGATCGGAATTTGCGATCCGCATGGCCAACGAATCGATGTGGGAAAACCTCACCGGTTACAACAACCTGAACCATACGATTACGATCAACACGACTTTGGGCGTGGCCGACAACACCAAACTCAATTTGTCGATGTATCCGGTTCCAACCAAAGAACAGCTCACCGTTGAAATGGAAGGAATCCAGGATTTCAGTACCGCTGTTTTCAATGCGGTCGGACAAAGCGTAAACGTGTCCACCAATGTGGAAATGAACAAAATGGTTTTTGAAACGTCGGGACTCAGCGATGGTTTGTATTTCGTTGAATTCACCAAAGATAATGTGCGCGACGTCAGGAAGTTTGTCGTCAAACACTAAACATTAGTCAGTTACAATTGAAAAGGGGCTATCCGTGACGGATAACCCCTTTTTTGCTAAAAGGCCCTTTTTCCCTATTTCCTCTTAACTTTTTTCTTGAGGTTGTATTTGATGCCGAGCTGTACCGAATTCGAATAATATTTGTCCTGCGCAAAGAATTCAAAGTTGAGCGTCAATGCCGTATAATCGAACAATTGGTACTGGACATTTCCGGTATACCGCTGGAAATTCTTGCTGTAATCATCGAGGAAATAAGCCGCCTCGAGCTTGGTCTTGAAATCACCTAAGCCATAAGCCCAGCCCAATCCGCCGCCGCCATACAACCTGTTCTTGATCATCCAGTACGGAATTCCGGCCGATTGATCCAACGAACCGATCGAGTATTGCCCTTCGAGGAACGGAACAAACTTCGATTTCTTCTCCTCGCCGTTGTCCCATGCCAATCGCAAGGTGGCCGCGGCTTCCATACCGGCGTCGAATTTCGTAATGGTGTATTGCGTCGGACTGATAATGTCATACTGGTTGCGCGCCTCGGGATTGACTTTTTCTTCACTCACAGGCGGTTCGACCGTGATGGTATCGATAGAGAGCAATCCGTCGGTGTAATAATTTCCTTCAATTGATAGACTCGCATTGATGTTTTTGAAGAAATACATGTCCTGGTGCAAATTCAACCTCGCGTTGTAAATGCCCTGATTCATCCCGGCAGCGGTTTCGACCGGCATCACGTTGAACTCGGCCGACGAATACATTTTGTTCTTGAAACGGCTCACTCCTATCCCCGCCTCGTAATAGCCTTTGGAATTGTCGTCCATTTCAAAACGCGCCCTTCCCCAATATTGGAGTTTTCCTTCCACATCCGGATTGGTGGCATTTTGGAATTTGTACTCGAGGCCTTTGAGCGAATTGTTGACATTGTACTTCGAATAATCACGCGCCGTCAATTTGTAGTATTGGCTGTAAGTCAAGCCAACACTGTGAATGTTGCCTTTTTTATCATAGAAATTATACGAAAAGCGGTTCTTGAATATCGAAGGGTCATCCTGGTTGGTTTCGAAATAGCTGTCGAGATCCACATAATTTCCTCTTGCCAGTCGGTTTTCCTTGACCAATGATTTGAGGATGTTCGGATAAAACAATTCCGAGTGGTTTGCAATCAGATCCTGCTGCAATTCCGGGGTTTCAAAAACGACATCGGTATTCAATGTTTTTCGCAGTTCTTCTTTCTCCGGACTTTCTGGCAGCGAATTGGCCAAAACCCAAGCGTCCTTGAATCGGCCTTGTTCGTGATAAACCGACACCATCAATGCTTTTGCCTTGTAATCCTCCGGATGTTCGGCAATGTAAGCCAGGTATTCCTTTTCGAGCAATTTCCAGTTTTTGAGTTCGATGAGCCAGTTCATTTTGGTCACGAAATCAATTTCCTTGCTGTATGCCGACCATTCGTAGGCTTTGGCAAAATTGTCATTGTCGGCAAACAACCACACGATTGTCGTGGCCATTTCTTCCCCGAATTCGTCGGTCGCTTTCTTATCGCTGAGTTCCTGCAGCGCCGCGGGCGGATCATACTGCAGCAAATGCGCGATGTAATTCTTGTAATTGGCCTGCGAGGTATCGAGCGACAGCAATTGTTTGAGCGCCTGTCGGATGTTTTCCTGGTTTTCGTCGGTGTAGAAATTGGCCACATAACTGTTGAGCAAGTCCTTGTCGTTTGGCGTAACCAACATCTGCGCACGCATCCATTTTTCTTTCGTCATGTCGTTCGGATAACCGATGACGCGATCGAGTTCTTTCGAATACATCACATTTTCAGCCGTCGGATATTTGATCACGTGTTCGTCGAGCATTTTCCAGACTTCTTCACCGCGGTCTTCCCACGACAAATATTTGGCGTATTTGTTCCACGCGACAGAATCGATTTTCGGTTCGTTGAGCATGCGTTTTTTGAGCGCGGCGATTTCGAGTTTCAAATCCCTTTCGCTGTTGTCGACCCACATCGCGCCGGTGTTGTATTTGTTCACCAGGTCTTTGTATTTCGCAAAATCGGCTTTGACGGCCATTGTGATTTTTGCAAGTTGCGCCTTTTGTTCAGGGGTTTTGTACAATACATCAATTGAAGTCAGGCGCGGTTTGTTGGTGTAAACCGAATACAGGTAACCGTCCATAAACGCCGCTTTGGAATACAACACATTCTGTCCTTTGAGCTGTGCCTCTATCCTACCCGCATTGGCCGGACTTCCGTACATGAACCAGTATTGCTTCTCGGAATTGTTGGCGTTGATTTCACTCACGCTGTACAAACCGTCTTTTGCCTTGTGCGAATAACGCGAAGCACGCCAGTCGATCGTGAGCTTGCCTCCTTCCCCACCCGAAACGAAACGCAGTTGCGGGAAAGTGGTCGTCATTTCCTTGATATATTTCCGGAATTCGGGCAACATCGCCTTGTCTTTGCCTTTAGTCGTGCGCCATCCGTAAGACAAACGGTTGCGCAAATCGAAATGCCCGGCGCTCGCATTGGCGGTTGCTGGAATTTGGAAAACGTCATCGGGGTGCACGAAATGGTTCCAGATTCCGGTCAGTAAATATTCAGAATGCAAGATGTATTTTTCTTCATTGTTCATGTAAAATCCACTCGAAATGCGCGGATAATCGAACATGTCTTTGTTGTATGGATCGTAATCGAATTCGCGCGCGCCACCTTCGTGCAATTCGCCCAGGTAGAGACTGCACAGGTATTTGATCGACGGCATTCCTTTTTTGAGTTCGGTTACACCGCGTTTGTCGATGATATTGGACGGCGGAACGTAAGTCACCGGCATCGGGCCGAAATTTCCGGCTTCCCATTTTTTCTGTACCGATTTGAAAGCCAACCCGATGAATTCCTGGTTTTTCCAATCTTTCACCGTCAACTCGACGTGGTTGTAACCGTGCAATGAGAGTTCGTGCCCGTTTTTGTCGACATCGCGCATGAGCCAGTCGCTCATGGGCTCCACTTTATCCTTGGTCTTGATTTTGGTCGAATTCCACTGATCGAAAACAAATGGCGGAACCGTCTTATTTTTATAATCGAACGCAATCATGGCAGAATACTTCATGTTGAATTCGGTTGCAATCTTCTTCATGTCGGGCCACCACACTTTGGTGACAAAATCGTTCATATTGAGGTTCATTTCCGACGCAATCGGTTCGGCCTTGATGTTGTACAAAGGCGATGGAAAATCATCGAGGAACATCGTACTCACATTGGCAATCGGATACGGGATCCCTTCAAGCCCTTTAAGCACGCCGGCAAAGATGAATCCGCGATCCTGCTTCGAAGCGTATACCGAAGTGTTGTACAAAATGACTTTTCCCTTACCGATCGGGTTTTCCACGACTGCCGGATATTTCGGATTGTTGTAAGCCGTAGCCAAGACCTTGATTTTGTTCGAGAAATTCTGTTGGGCGAAACCGTAAAAAGGAACGCTTTCATAATTCGTAAGCCCTTTGATCGTAGGCAGCATCGGCGTGGTGTAATGGTAACCTTTCGATTTGGTGTCGGTGTCGAATTCGGCTTCAGGCCTGAATCCGTACAGATACGCCATACGGTGGTCCTCGCTCGCAAACGGGATGAACAGCGTACCGCCATTCGAAACGAAATCCATCAATTTGGCCACCGCAGCATCGCTGAGTTTTTTGGTGTCGAGCAAAACCACGACACGTGTCGTAGCGGCTGGAACAGCAAATGACTTGATATTGGTCGTGCGGAAAGGAATCTTCGTATAATCGCATGACTTCTGGATCTGTCCGGCGTATTGCTTGCTTTGCGGCATCGTGGCGTCGAGTAGGAATTCGACTACGGGCTGGCTGCTCATGCCCACTTCGGCATAACGGATGAATTCGGCATTGCCTTTTGCATCAGCGCTGTCGTCATCGAGCAGGTCGCCTACATTCTGCAGGTCAGACCAATCGTCGAGTCCTTCGCAGCCGGAAATACCGATCATCAGCACCAACAGTAGTGCGCTGAGATATTTCTTTGGATGTATTTGTCTCATTTCCATAACTAGAATATTAGGTCAGTAACTTTGCTTTCGCCGGGTACATTGACAATTTCGTATACTTTTAGAATTTTGCTGTCGTAAAAAAGACTGATTTTACGTCCGCGTTGGTGCAACATTTCGAGTTCTTTTTTCAATTCTACAGACAGGTATTTGTTTTCCGAAAAGATGTTCTTCTCCGCTTTGTTGTTTTCGTTGAGTACAAATACCAATACGCTTTTCGTCAAGGCATACTGAGGGTTTTTGATTAAAAATTTAGGGTCTTTTACATTTTTGAAATAAACGGAGTCGACTTTCGCATAATCCTCGAGGAAATAATCGTAGTTCATGAAAAAGTGCTTGTTGGTGCTGATTACCTGTGTCGCCGGGTCGTTTACGATCGAATACGAATACGGGAAATAGGTTTTGGAAATCTTATCGTAGGCATCGAGGATGTGCTTCGGCGTCTCGTCTGATTCTGTGAGCTTGTTGATGTTGTTCTGTTGGTAATAAATCGAGGCGTAAATCAATCCGCCCATCAGTAAAATCGCGGTATACGGCGTAAACCGGTCGAGCTTGTACAATGCCAGATTGAACAAACGGATCACGAGCGCTGCGTTCAAACCGAAAATCACCGGAAGGAAAATCGTAAGCGAATTGATGATCATGTCGCGGTCGATCCATTGGTTGTGGACGGTTGCCAGAAACACGAGGAAATTGAAAAACAGGAAGAAGGTAATCGTCAAGCTCCAGTTCTCGCGCTTCACGAGCAGGAACAATAAGATCAGGATTCCGCCGGCCAGCGTGCTGTATTGGAAATACATGATCAATTGTCCGTACGGCAAAATCAATTGCGGCACGTACGTGTAAGAGGTAACCGACAATAGATTGGTGTGGAAAAACTCCCAGAAATCGGCTTTCAAATAATAGCACGAAATGCTGTACGTCAGGAATAAAATCCCGATTGCGGTGAGGTATGCCGATATGCCGACTAGATTGTACAATTTCGATTTGACTTTGCTGAACACCAATCCGATGATCAAAAATGGCGGCAATAAAATAACCAACGTGAAGAAATCGATGAGTCCGACTGCACAGAACGCGAGCACGAAACTCAGGAAATAACTCAGTTTCTTGACCTTGAGCAGTTCGGGACGCAGGTAAAAAACCATGATCGGCAATCCGAAAGTAAGCGCCATGAAGGTTGGATCGTTCTCGAGCAGGTAATACACATTGAGCGGTGTCAATACGTAAACCAAGGCGAACGAGAACGAACCGATGATCGGTGCCAAGACCTTAGACGGCGTGAGTTTGCTGATGAGCCAGAAAATAACGACGGCGAGCAATGTCGCTTCGAGGATCGAAATGACCTGGAGCGCGATCTCGGGACTCACATCGGTGATTTTTCCGTACAGGTTGACGAATGCAAATTCGCCGTCGACGGTGACTTCGTCGTAAAACCAGTATTGGAAATCGAATTCGATGACCTTATTCAAATCGGCGATCCACGCATCCGACAGCGAATAATTGTCGTAGCGGATGAAATAATAACGGCTGATGAACGTGATTCCGCCAATCAATATCGTCATCACCAAAATGAAAGTATTGGTGATTTTCTTCTTTTTTTTCTTCCTTCCGCTGATCGAAACCCAATACCACGGCGACTTTTTGTTCTCTACATTGCGCAGGAAACGCAGTAAAGTCGACTTGATGTGCATGTTGAAATATTGGCGCGGCCTTTTGAGGTTTTCGATGCCGATCAAATCGATCCCGATGATCACCAATAACAGCGATAAAGTATTGAAAAGGTTGTAGGCATTGACCTGGACCAACACGAAAATGACGATTAAAGTCGCACTTCCGTAACGAAACCAGTTGTTGATGATGAATTCCAAAAAGCTGACCGGGCGCTTGATATTTACAAATTTCCGGTTCAGGTAGAACAGGAAAAGTATAATAAAGCCGAGCCTTATGAAACCTAATAATATGGAACTGGTTAAAAACATCTATTTGAATTTGGGCAAATGCTGCAGGTTGATATTTCCGATGAAATATTGGAAACCAGACGGTTTTATTTTTTCTATGATCTTGTTGTTCAGTGTTTTGGTGTCGGCATATTCGATCAAGATCACCGGCACTTTATAAGTTGTGTTGACGGTTTTGAGCCGCGCCATCGTTTCTTCAAACACTTTATTGTCGCGCATGCCATATTTCTGGGTCTTGAAACTGTAATGGCTGGCCACTGATTCGATGGCGACCGCATCGATGTAGGCCGACGTTTCGGGAATCAAATCCAAAGCGGCATTTTGGATGAACAGGTTTTTCGGATATTTTTCTTTGATGTTGCGCAGTAAAGTCACGAGTTCTTTGCGTTGGTCTTTCTGCGGCCCGAAAATCGTATAATTGTCGATGTTGTCGAGGAACATGCCGTCATACCCTTTGGCCAGCGTCTTGTCGATGATGTCCATCAATACGGTCGACGTTTTCTCGGCCTTGAGATTCAGGTAATAGCTGTTCCAGATTTCATTCTTGCCCAGCGTGTAATTCTTGAGCGTTTTGTAATGTGGCGCGTTCGCATTGACCTCGCCGAGGCTCATGTAGGCAAATACTTTTTCATTTTGTTCTTTGATTTGTTTGACTTCTTTGGCCGTGTAATGCTTGGCCTCGAGGATCACGTAGCCGTAGCCTTTGATCGATTCTGCGTGGAGTTTGCCATAACAAACGAGCACAGTATTTTTCTTGGGAACTGCTGCAAACAGGTTCGCCATCAAAACAGACGGTAAAATGAAAAGGAAAAATTTAATAAGCCGCATAATAGTAATAATCCAGGTTTTTGAAATAGTTGACATTTGCCTTCAAGGTAAGCACAACAAAAAGTGCCGCTCCGCAAAGCATTCCGGCAACGCTGTACTCGTAAGCAAAGAATCGACTCAAAACAAAACCTACCACCAGATTCGCCAAGCAGGCATACATTATGGCTTTGAGGGGCTTCATGGCCTGGCCCAATGTAAACAGGTACAAGGCGTTGAGCATTCCCCATGCGAGCAGCATGTAACCGAATCCGCCGAAAAGGCAAACCTTGATGCTCAATCGCAACAACGGTTCTTTGAATTGGCCTTCGAAGCCCCAAGAAGCGTTGATGATGAAATAGATGAACAGGAAAGCCAGTGCGCTGGTTACGAACAGCAGCAAAACCTGTTGCCAATACATTTTGCGCAACGATTTGTTGAACACTTCGGGTGTATTGTGATTGGTGTTTTTTTGTCCGATGTCGATGAATCTTGTGAATGACGCGATGCTGTATTCTAAAACTCCCGCGAGTAATAAAAAGACCAAAATAGCCAAATCCATCCCCAATTCATAATTTTTTTCAAAATACACCAAAAACGGCAGCGGCCCATTCATGCCTGATGACCAAGCCAGTATGCGATCGATGAAGATAAAGATGTAAATAAAAATGCCGTAAAAGAAATATTGGTAGTTGTGGTACAGCATCACCGGAACCTTGATCTTGTGATTCGTCTGCGATTTGTTCTTTTTGATCAGCCGGTTGAAATAGACGACAAGGAACAATTTTGAGATCACGATGGCAATCCCGATTCCGATCCAGTGTGTCGCATAAACCAGCAAATCGGTCGTTTCTTTGAGGTAAATCGCCACGGCTGTTCCGGCCAAAATCGCGACCGTAATCACCCAACGTTGTTTGATCGTATGCAATGGCGCCAATAAAAGCAACAGCAACCCGATCAGAAACGCATAGGCGAACACCACGAAAAGCACTTCATACGGATAAATGTGGAAGAAAAAATTGGCGAGGAAAATAATACCCAATACCATGAAAATCGAAAGGATCCCGATTTTATGCAGGTAATTGATCGTTTGCTTGGTCATCAGGTAATCTTCGTAATTCCAATAGAACGAAGCCTGGCGGCCGATCACCTGAACGAATCCGCCAGTTGCGATGAGTCCGATGATCACGCCCAAGACGACAGCCGTCGATTGGATCTGGTTGAATCCTACGAATGTCCAAAGGGAATAACCAAAAAGGACGATCGCGGCAATCTGGATCAACACCGGCAAAAGGTGGAAAATACCAAGCGAATAATACTCGGCGAAGATTTTGGCCTTAACGCGCAAATAGTCGGAGACCTGAATGGTTCTCGGTTGCGAATGCTCGACTTCCCTTTCCTTGATGTTTTTGGCACCCATGTGGATCTGGTCGGTCGTGAGTTCGTAGTATACGAGATCGGCCAAATCCTGGATCGACAGGAATCCGAAGTCTTGCATGGTATCCTTTTCGCGGATGCCAAACGATTCGATCGTAGCCGCAACAACTTGGCTGCTTACGGGCTTACCGATCTTGTCTTTAGTATTCTCTATTAAAGACTTGATGTTTTTGTAGTGATTTTCCATAGTAGATTGGGGGTTCTAGTTTTGGTAGAAAGTACAGGCTTTACGAGGCCTCCATAGCTTCTTGTAGGTCGGTGTTGAGATATATAGGCTCGACAATCTGAGCTTTTCTGTTAATGATGTAATCGTAAGCGATTTCGTATTCTTTGATAAATTTATCGATGGTAAAATTATCAATAACTTTCTTTCTGGCGTAAGCGCCCATTTCTTTTCTGAGGTTTTCGTCCTGCAGCAAAGTCACAACGCTTTGTCCAAGCGCTTCGTAATCTTTCGGCTTGCAGATGAATCCGCATTTGTCGTCCAAAGCTTCAGTCACACCACCGACATCGGTAGCGACAACCGGAATTCCGCAGCTCATCGATTCCAATACGGTGTAAGGGAAACCTTCAGAGATAGAAGTCAGGATCGAAATGTCACCTTCGCAGAACAACTGGTGCGGTGCGTCGTGGTAACCTGCGAGGATGAAATTGCTTTCCAATCCCAGTTCCTTGATCAGGTTGTTGCATTCCTTGGTATATTCCGGTACGGCATTGTTGTCGCCATACACCAGATATTTCACGTTCGGAATACTTCTTTTGGCCACTTCACATGAACGGATCATGGTCAGGATGTCCTTAAGCTCAAAGATCCTTGCGGCCGCCACTACAGTAGGAACATCTTTAAGATGTGCAGGCTTGGCCATTGGAGCAAAAAGCTCGTGGTCGATTCCGTTGTAAATTACGTCAATTTTATTTGGATTGGCACCGTACATTTTTTCCCATGACATGTTGAATTTGTTCACAGACAAAATGATGTCGGCTTTGTAATAAACCAGTTTGGTGATCGCTTCAGAGAAACGGATCAATAAATTCTTGAGGAAAAATGAATACTCAGAAGAGTTGATCGCAATCAAACGCTCACGGATAAAAACGCCGTGCTCAGTCGCAACGATTGGCGTTCCGTATTTGTATTTCAAGATCAAAGCCGGGATTACCGGGAAACCTGAAAGCGTCAAGTGCGAAATATCGGCTTTCGGCACCTCGATCGAGATCGGCAACAGGAAACGGTAAATCCATCTCATTCCGACCGTCAAATCGTATAAGGTCGCCTCGTAGTGGTTGTCTGCGGCGACAATATCAGATACCATCTCGCAGAATGTTTTCCATACGGCTTTGCTGCGCATGGTTTTTTTATAGTCGTGCTTCTGGAAGAAGTTCCACATGTCGAAGATGACATCGTCCATTTCTTCCGGATCTTGATTGTTTGTGTAGATGTTGGTAACGAGTTTTCTGAAGGTCGGAAGGAATTGCGCTACCACGTCATTGTCGTCTTCCTGCTCTTTACGGTTTACCGTTTTGTAGAATTTCTTGCCGTAGCTGATGATTTCCTGCGGCTCCAATGGAGACCACAACGGCACCTGGATGACATTCTTGACGTTGTCGCTCAGTTGGTATTTGGATTTGGCTTCAAAATCGGCGTTAATGGAATAAAGCGTATAGTTCACGTTCTTTACCTGATTGCACAGCATGTGTGCCCATGTTGAAACGCCACCGCCGTTGAACGGATAAGTTCCTTCTAAAATTAACATTACATCGTACTTCTGTTCCATAATCCTGAGTGTATTAGTTACACGCTTAAATAGTTTTAATAAAAATTAAATCAATTCTATCAAATCCATTTAGTGTGGTGGTATCGAAAAAGAGTTGGCATATGTGCTCTTTTTGTTCAAACTAAATAGCAGCTTTAAAAATTAAATTCTGACGTTTTTTAAAGTTGATTTACAGGACAAAGATATTTTCAATGGTTATAACCACAAAAAAAATACCTCTAAATCAGTTATAAACACTCATATTTCCGATGAAATGCACGTTTTTGCGGAATAACGATACGCACAAAAAAAATGTTAAAATGAAATCGTAAAGTACGTCGATAAAATGATGTATTTCATCGAGTTGAAAGAAAAACGTTCGTCGATTAAAAGTGCTTTTCACGGAATTTCTTCCCGATCAGGAGGATCAGTTTGGTTTTGTAATCTTCGATCAGCCAGCCGCGGTAATTTTTGCTGCAATGGCTCAAACAAGACACATATCTTTTCATGCGGCATTCGATGTCGTCGTTGAGTTCCTTGGCCAATTGTTTGGCGCCTTGAAGGTCTTCCGTATTTTCAACACACATGGTGGCATGTTGCTCGAGCGATTTATCAAAGACCACTTTCGAACGCTGGTTTTGTGCGATGGCTTTTTTATGCTCTTCCTCGATATCCATGTCGATATCGGGCGTTTTGCTGAATTTGGCGCGCAATTCCGGCGGCATGTTGTATTTGAAATACAATTCGATTTCGGCATCTTCGCGCAAGCTTTCGAGGTAAAATTCGGGCGATTTGAAAATGTGCTGCCAATCGACCGGCGAATCCCAAAGCCCGAAACGCGCAGCATTGTTACCCAAATCAATCACCACAAACTTATTCTTTCCAGGCAGTTTCCGCGATCCGCGGCCAATCATCTGGAAATACAAAGTCAGCGATTTCGTCGCACGGTTCAGGATGATGCTTTCCACGGTCGGCTCATCGAATCCGGTCGTCAAAATCCCAACAGATGTCAGGATCGCATCGGGCGTTTTCTTGAACCAATGCAGGATTTCCTTGCGGTCTTCGGCCGAACTCGTATTGTCGAGATGCCTGATCGGAAAACCGGCCTCGCGAAACGTATCGTAAACATACAATGAAGTGTTGATCCCGTTGTTGAAAATGAGCGTCTTCTTCCCCAGCGACTTTTCGGTATAGGCATGCAGCAATTTTTCCTGCATGACCATATTCGAGTACAAATCATCCGAAGATTTGACGGTGTAATCGCCGTTGATCCCGACTTTCAATGAAGTCAAGCCCACGTCGTAGCTGTACGTCGTCGCTTCGGCCAGAAACCCTTTTCCAATCAGCGAGGCAATCGTGTCGCCCACAATCAATTCGCTGTAATTTTGGTTCATCGGCAACTTGATGTTCGAGCTCAAAGGCGTAGCCGTGACGCCAAGAATAAAGGCGTTTTTAAATGAATTGAGCAATTTGCGGAAAGAATTGTAATGCGCCTCGTCAATAATCACCAAACCGATGTTGTCGAGGTGCAACTTCTCATCATTGATGCGGTTCTTGAGCGTTTCAACCATAGCGACGAAACACGAATAATCGTTCTGGTCGGGCAATTCCTTGACCTTGCTGTTGATGATTTTGTTGTTGACGTCGAAACCCGTGAGCATTTTGGAAGTCTGCTTGCACAATTCGATGCGGTGCGTCAGGACGACGACTTTCTTGTCGTGTTTGGATAAATAACGGCGTACGATTTCAGAAAAAATAACCGTCTTTCCGCCACCAGTGGGCAATTGATACAGCAAATGATGGTTGGGTGCCGCATTGTCGAGCCGTTCAAAAATAGCGTCGATATCGCCTTGCTGGTAGCTGTAAAGCTCCTTTTTTTCTTCAATTTCCAGTTCCGGATTCCTCTCTTGCATGGCAATTTTTACAATTTTGCAAAACTACACCATAAAAACAGTTATCCGACATCGTTATAGTTAAATTTAAGATTTTTTGAAAATCACATTGGCCAATGCGGCTGTCTTCGGGTAATCCCAAACCAACAAATAAATGTTGGCCAAGAGCATCAAACCGGCCACTACAGGCGTTCCTACGAAGTGCATCGAAACGACAATGATCAATATGTTCAACACGATTGGAAAATAAATAAGGGCGCCCAGAAACGCGGTTCCCGGAACCAAAAGCAAGGCCGCGGCCGACAATTGCATGGCTCCCAAAAAGTTCCAATAAAATCCGGTGCGGTACAAGGCTTCAAAAAGAAATCCGACCGGATTGTCCAATCCAAGCATCGTAAATCGTTCGCCCATGATCTTCTTGAGGCCTGATGGCAAGAAAGCAATGGCCAACAGGATTCGGGTAAACCAGGTGAAAACGAAAAATATTCGGTGAGCGTGTAAAATTCGATGTGTTGCAAGTAGCATGATTGATGATTTGGGCACAAGACGCAGTCGCAACAAACTTGTTACATTTAATGAAATATTGGCAGTTTGGGCAAGGTGATTTCAAATACAAATACTTATTTTTGAAAACCATCGAAACCTTTTTCCTAATCACATTTTGCAGATGAAACGATCCGGTTCAGCAGATTTGCCTTTGCACAACGGCCATGTCCCGGTGTGGCTCGCCGAACGCATGGCCAAGCTCGGGCTTGCGATTTTCGAAACGATTGCAGTAGAATTTGGCACTTCAGAGATCATTGCCAAAATGAGCAATCCGTTTTGGTTCCAAAGCCTGGGCGCGGTAATGGGAATGGATTGGCATTCTTCGGGTATTACCACGTCTGTGATGGGCGCTTTGAAACGTTCGGTCAATCCGCATTCCAAGGAACTCGGGATTTACATCTGCGGCGGCAAAGGCAAACATTCGCTGCAAACGCCAAAGGAATTATTGTATGTAGGCGAACGCACCGGACTCGATGGAAATTTGCTCGGAGGCCATAGCAAACTTGCGGCTAAAGTAGACAATACCGCCATTCAGGACGGATTTCAATTGTACTTGCACAATTTTATCGTAAGCAGTTCGGGCCACTGGTGTGTCGTGCAGCAAGGCATGAACGGCCAGACGTCTACGGCGCGCCGTTACCACTGGCATTCACAGGATTTGCAATCGTTTGTAGAGGAGCCGCACAGTTTTATATATGGCCAAAATCAAGGCGATATCCTGAATTTCACCGACCACAAAGCGCTCGACACACGCCAACGCACGTTAGAAATCAGCAAGGAAAATCCCGATAAAATCCTGCGTGAAATCAACCATCTCGTGATGCCGAACCACCATGACGTTCGCGGTAAGGATGTTAACCTCAAAAGATTGGGCGCAATGCTTTGGCTCACGCACGAAAACCAGCCTGAAAACTTTGAAGATTTATTGCTGTTGAAAGGAATGGGGCCGCGTACCCTGCAAGCCTTGGCACTCGTCAGCGAAGTAATTTACGGAACTCCTACGCGATTTGAGGATCCTGCGCGGTTTTCTTTTGCCCATGGCGGAAAAGACGGGCATCCGTTTCCGGTCCCGACCAAAATTTATGATGAAACGATCGCGACCCTGCAAACCGCCATCCACAAGGCCAAAATCGGCAACAGTGACAAATTGCTTGCCATCAAAAAACTTTCTGAGATTTCAAGGAACGTCGAAAAAGATTTCACCCCAAACCAGAATATCGATGCCGTAATTGCCGAAGAACGCGCCGAATCGCATCAATATGGCGGCCGTACAGTGTTCGGAAAAGCACAACCTCCAAAAAACGGAAATGGAAGTCAACTTACTTTATTCTAGATGTTTACCTACGATCATTTCACGTTAACCGAAGCTACGAAACTGCAACTCGAAATGCGAGAACAAATCGTCTTGAAGCCTTTGGAAAATGAAATCAAAACCATTGCCGGTGCCGACATCTCGTTCAACAAATACGAAACGAAAGTCTACGCCGGAATCGTCGTCCTGAATTACCCCGAAATGACGCTCAACCATTTCGCACTGGCCGAAGCCGAAACCACTTTTCCCTATGTGCCGGGCTACTTGGCTTTCCGTGAAGTTCCGGCCTTGATGCACGCCTGGAACCTGCTGCCGCTCAAACCCGATGTTTTGGTGCTCGACGGACAAGGGATTGCGCATCCGCGGAAAATGGGCATTGCGTCGCATTTTGGCGTACTCGAAAAAATCCCGACGATTGGTTGCGCGAAAAGCATGCTGTATGGGAAATTCGATGATTTGGATCAAAAACGATCCAGTTCGGAACCGATCTATGGCAAAGGCGAATTGTTGGGTTATGCGTTGCGTACGAAAGATAAGGTACAGCCCGTTTACATTTCGCCCGGGAACCGGATCACTGCTCCCGAAAGTCTCGAAATCATCAAGAATTGCATCGGGAAATACCGCATTCCGGAACCGACAAGATTGGCGCATGAAAAAGTCAATTTATTCCGGACCGGCAAACTCAAAAGCGGACTGCACCAGGTTGATGGCCATTTGCCGCTGACGTTATTCTGACTACGCCGCTTGCGTTTCGGCCTGCTCTTTTTCGAGGGTTTTGGCGATCTTGATCCCGATTTCGATGAAACTGACCTTGTTGGTTTCGCTCAAGATCGAATGGTCGAAATTGAGGACATTCTTTTTGTTTTGCAATACGCTGGCAAAAATCAGCGCCGGGTCTTTCTCATCCGAATTCAAATTCTGGAGTCCGCTCAATTTCAATGAAACGATCGCGCAATCCTCGAATCCCAAAAGGTAATGGCTGCATTGAAATTCGATTTTGTTGCCTGAATATAAATCTTTGTAGGAATCCGTGCGCAGCAATTCGGCGATTACATGGCGCATGACCGTGCTGTTGTTTTGATTGTCTTTGTAAATCAGCAGGACCGACACGTGCGGAATCAGTATTGTCAGCGATATATTATCCTTCTCCATAGCCCAAGTTATTATCCTTCAAAATTCAGGCGTTTGTGGTATTTCGGCGTTACATCAATTTGGCGCAGTGTTCCAGAATTTGCATAATCGCATTATACGAAGTCGAGTTTTTCGACCGCATTTGTAAATTCATATTGATTGTCCCAACGCTGCCTTTTCACTTCATTATGGATGTCGAGGATGCGGTCCTTAAATTCGGCCACGATTCCGTTTGCAATGACATAAGTGATCGCCTGTTCGTAGGAATTGAGCATGCTTTTGTAAAACGAGGCGTACCGCATTTCGCGCCGCGCCGAATATTTATGGGCGACTTCAATCGTATACAACATTACGTCGGCTACGGCAAAAGGATCGACGCCGAGCAATAAGAAATGCTTGATGTATTTTTGTGCGGTCGACCGCCGGAGCTTGGCGCGCTTGGTCTTGACCGGAAAATATTCGTTCGAGATCTTGGCCTTGGCCTCACCTACCAGTTTTTCTTCCTTGGGATTGAAAACGAAATCATAATAGGTCTTGACATCGCCGAATTTGTCGTACAATTCGAGGAATTGCTCTTCGATTTGTTCCTTGTCGAGGCCGGTCAGGTATTTTTTCAGGTCGCGTTTGCTCATATTCAAAAATTATTGCAAAAGTAAGCGGTTTTGTGTCGGATTAATAATCGGCATTGCTTAATTTTGCAGCGGTAAAATAATTGCCTTTCCAAACCTAAATATACGAATTAAAATGCTCAAATCTTTTAAAATTGTAGCGCTACTCGAAGGTGTTTCGCTATTGCTGCTGTTCTTTTTTGCGATGCCGATGAAATACCTGATGAATGATCCCATGTATGTGAAACACATCGGTATGGCGCACGGAGTTTTGTTTATCGGCTACATCATCATGGCAATTATGCTCAAGATCGAAGACAATTGGAGCGGCAAGAAACTCGCCATCGTTTCGGTGGCATCGATCATTCCATTCGGGACCTTTTACGTAGAAAAGAAATACCTCAGAAATGCATAAACTGCTCGAGAAGTTATTCGGCTGGTGTTATCTGCTGTTCCGCAAATGGGACTTGGGCGACACGATTGCCGCTTATTCGAGCCTGATCGTCAACATCATCATATTGTGTGTCATTTCATATTGGATGTACCTGCTTTTCAGGATGGTACTCGTCACGATGATGGTGGTGGTCGCAAGGAAAACCAAGACCAGATTCGACGACCTGCTCGTTTCAAACAAAACGGCCAAGTACATCGCGCACCTGATTCCGCTGCTGTTCATCTACAAATCGGTTCCGGTAATCCTGGATGCTTATGTGTATTGGGAAACCGTTTTCGGGAAACTCGTCGGGATTTACATCATATTATTGAGCCTGTGGATTGTGCGTACGATTTTCAATGCATTGCGCGACCACCTCAAACAAATGCCAAAATACGCCGACAAGCCCATCGACAGCTACATTCAGGTCGTGATGATTGTGTTGTGGATGATCGGGATTTTCGTGATCATTTCCGAATTGTTCAACGTCAAGCCCAATACGTTGTTTGCGACTTTCGGTGCGATCTCGGCGATTATCTTGTTGATTTTCCGCGATACGATCCTCGGATTTGTCGCAAGCGTACAGGTTTCACTGAACGACATGGTGCGCATCGGCGACTGGATCACGTTTGATAAATACGGTGCCGACGGCGATGTGATCGAAATCAACCTGGCCACGGTCAAAGTGCGCAATTTCGACAATACGACGACGACGATCCCAACGTACAGCCTGATTTCGGATTCGTTCCGAAACTGGCGCGGCATGCTCAATTCAGACGGGCGCCGCATCAAGCGTTACGTCAACATCAAAACCAAAAGCATCCGTTTTCTCGACGAATCGGAATTGGAAAAACTCAAGAAAATACAGTTACTGACGCATTACATCGAAGACCGCCAGAAGGAAATCGACAGATACAACACGTCGCATGCAGTCGATAAATCGATCCCGATCAACGGCCGCAACATGACCAATTTCGGGTTGTTCCGCAAATACATCACGACTTATCTCGAACATCATCCCGCGCTCAATCAGGATATGTTGCTGTTGTGCCGCCAGCTGCAGCCTACGCAATACGGTACGCCGCTTGAGATTTACACGTTTTCGAGCGACAAGCGCTTTGAGAATTACGAATACATTATGGCTGATATCTTCGACCATATTTTTGCATCCGTCGGCTATTTCGACCTTGAGATATTTGAATTGCCGAGCGAAGGAAAGAAGGCTTTTGACCAATAATAACGTTTTGGAAGACACTCCACTATTTGTCGGGCGGCTCAATCCGCGAAAACGCCACAGTGTAATACTCTTTATCTTGCTGCTTGGCATAATCATCATTCCGCTTGCGGGTATTTTCGACCAATCGCTCGCAATCATTGCCACCGCCCTTTTGGCTTGGGCCATCATATTTAAATTGCCGCCAACAATCAGTTCCGACGAAAACCTGCTGCAGTTCAGAATTGTCCAGATTTTACATGTGAAACCCGACAGTGCCACTGCTTATCCTTACAGCGAATGCACCAGCCTCGAGTTTTTCGAACCGATGGGCAATACCATATTTACAAGGCTAACAATTGGAAAGAAGAAATTTGATTTCAACCTTGACACGCCCAACTACCTCGATCCGGATGTCATGAAATTCATTGCATTTATGTTTGAGCAGCATCCTGGAATTTCCATCACCCAATCCGGCAATTTTGAAAAACACAAATATTTCATGCTTCACGGCGAAGTGAAAAAAGTGCAGATCAATTGATTATTCCGGCGTTTTGAGTCGGTCTTCGACTTTCTCAACGTGCGTTTTCCCGTGCGCTTTCGGCTTTCCGTCGTCGCCGAGCGACACCATCGTTATCGTATCGATCGTGATGATCGTGTCGCGCGTCATGATGTTCCTGACTTCGCATTTTAAGGTAATCGAACTGTTTCCGAATTTGACCGCGTCGATGCCGATCTCAATGATATCGCCCTGACGCGCCGAACTTCTGAAGTTGATTTCCGACATGTGCTTGGTGACGATGCGCGTATTTTCGAGCTGGATGATCGAATACAGCGCCAATTCTTCGTCGATCCATGCCAATAATTTGCCGCCGAATAAAGTGCCGTTCGGATTGAGGTCTTCGGGCTTGACCCATTTTCGGGTATGGAAAAGCATGTTTTGCGTCATGGGTTAAAAATTATGAGTTATGGGTTTTCTGGATGCGACTGGTCCTTGCTCTTGCAGCGCAGCGGTCTTGACTCTATCAGCGATAGCGGTCTAAATTTTACTCAGCGCAAAGCTAATGATTTCAGCATGGTCGAATGCGAGTTTTGGCAAATCGTTAACCGAAAACCATTTCGCATCGGCAGCATCATCGGCGGCTTTGGCTACTAAATTTTCAACGGTAACTGTAACTAAAAAAGCAACAGAAACCATATGCCCGCGCGGATCCCGGCCCGGTTTTCCGAAAGCTTTAAGTTGCTCGAGATGTGCCACTTGGATGCCGGTTTCTTCGAGCAGTTCACGGCGGGCGGCATCGGCTAAATCTTCATTTTGATCGACAAAACCACCCGGCAGAGCCCAATGGTCGCGGAAAGGCTCATTTTTCCTTTGGATGAGCAGCAGTGCGTGACCCGCGGCTGATTTGCGCAAAAGCACGATGTCGACAGTGACAAATATGTTCGAAGTTCGGTTGCTCATTTTGAAATGGTTATTTAATGTTTATAAATTTCGATAAAAAGCGCAATTATTCCGTTAAAGGTTGAATTTTAAAACTAAACCGCTATATTTGCATCTACTAATTTAAAATAATTACGGCCTCCGACGAAATAATCCTGATCTAATTATGAAAAAAAATTTACTATTATTATCATTTGCTCTTTTGACTTTTGCGACTGGTTTTGCACAAGATGACCCGAAAAAAGAGGATATTAAAGATGCCAACGACGCGACGATTGAACACGCCACTTTCAACAAGTGGACAGTCGAAGTGGTCGCCGGGCAAAGTAAAGGTACGAAGCCATACAGTCAGGGCTACTATTCAAGTAATCCTGATAAGGTACTTGGCGCATTCAAATTCAATTCTTTCGGGGTTGCCGCCAGGTATATGTTCAGCCCGAAATTCGGATTGAGGGTCGGTGGAGCTTTAGATCGTTTTGAAAACATTCCAGGCAGCAAACGATTCGAAACCGAACAGCTTCGTTTTGACGTTCAGGGAGTCGTTAACGCGGCGCGCCTTTTCAATGTTGAAGACCAGTTGGGCCGACTCAACCTGTTGATCCATGCCGGTTTCGTTTATTCGCGTTTTACGCCAAAATTGGATACGGGTGTTGATCCCGATTTGCAGTTGCCCGGCGAAGCTGGCGGTGTTTCCAACGAGGGCTTTACAGAAAACAACCTTGGTGTGATGATCGGTTTCTCACCTGAATTCAGGATTACCAAAAAATTAGCGATTATTGCCGATTTTTCAACGATTGCCAATTTCAGGCAGCACTTTGCTTGGGACGGGCACTACTCCAACCGCGACGAAAACTTGGCCGGACAAATGATTGCAGGAACCATCGGACTTACGTATTCATTCGGTTCGGATGAATTGCACGGTGACTGGGCGATTATCGAAGATCCGAAAAGCCAGGAGTTTGAAGAATTGGATAAACGCATCGGCGACCTCGAAAGCATGATGAACGACGCCGATAAAGATGGCGTGCCGGATTACCTCGACGTAGAAAACAACTCTATCGCGGGTGTTGCCGTAGACACCAAAGGCCGTATGGTCGATATCAACAAAAATGGTGTTCCTGATGAATTGGAGAATTTCCTCCAGACCAATTTCGCTACCAAAGAAACCGTTACACAGGCTGCGGCTACTGCTAATGAGGAAATGGTCAGGAAACTCATCAACGATGGTTACGTAACGACGTATTTTGATACCAATAAAACCAAGCCGACCAATGTTTCTACGGAAGGAATCGACTTTATGTTGACTTATCTGAGAAACAATCCTTCCGCCACGATCGACATCATCGGTAACGCGGATGAAATCGGTAAAACGGATTACAACATCAACCTGGCCAACAAACGTGCGGAAAGCGTAAAAGCAATCCTTGTTAAAGCCGGAATCAACGCTTCAAGGTTGAACGTGGTTTCTAAAGGTGAAGACACTTCAGTCGATAAGGATTCAGACGGTGCAAGAAAACTCGTCAGAAGAGTAACTTTCAAGGTCGCGAAATAATTAACAAACGATTCTTAATAAGTATAAAAATCCCCTGTCATCCGACAGGGGATTTTTTTTAACTTTAAAATAAAAATGGAAACCAGAGATGTATTTATCAGAGATTTCCGTGGGGAAACCATCGGAACGATCAGCCAGCAATCTTCCGCCGAAGAAAAGTTCCAAAACCAAACCTTACGCCCCATCCTGAAATTGCAAAACGATTTGTTCGTGGCCGTTTTTGCGAATCAGATCAGCAAGCACAAAAATGATTTCTACAAGCTTTCGGTAGAAAAGAAACTGCATTATATTGAGAACGTCATCCAAAAGGACATCAAGTTCCGGAACTCGCTTAAAGGAATGGTCATCAGTTTGTTCAGCCTCGATGAATACGCCGAATACATCCAAAACTCTTCCAGCCACAACAAACGCATGATGAACATGCTGATCGAACGCCTTAAGAGTCAGGTGCAACTTTTTGAACTGCCGGAAGATTGATTTTGCGGCGTTCTTTTTTGCTGAAATTTGTAAGCATCCTTATTATTTAAAGGATTAATTACAATTTTGTTAATAGATTAATGTTGTTTCAAGCATTACAATAAATCTTCGCCAAATTCCCATTAAATACGGCAACTCTTGAATATTTTTACTATAATTGTTATATAATAAAAATTTCATGAGAGAAGAATACTTCAAATGGTACTCGCCCAACCTGAACCGCGAAACAGAAATGCTCGTGATCGGGCATGCGGGTTACCCGGTTATCGTTTTCCCTACTTCGATGGGAAGCTATCACGAGAACAAAGACATGGGATTGATCGAATCGGCACGGTGGTACATCGAACAAGGTCTGGTTCAGATTTTCTGCCCGTCGAGCATCGATAAGGAAAGTTTTTACAATAAGGACATCCATCCCGTTCACCGCATCCAAAACCACGTCTGGTACGATAAAATGCTTTGCCATGAAATCGTCGAAAAAATCAAGAACAATACCGGCGCCGGAAAAGTGGCCGTTGCAGGCTGCAGTTTTGGCGGATACCACGCGGCGAATTTCGCGTTCCGGCATCCGGGTTATGTGAGCCACATGTTTTCGATGAGCGGCGCATTCGATATCAAGAGTTTTATGGATGGATTTCACAATGAAGACGTGTATTTCAACAGTCCCGAGGATTACCTGTACGGACTCGAAGACCGTGAATTATGGAACATGGACATCGTTCTCGGGACTTCCAACTGGGACATTTGTTTCGACGCCAATCTTAAGATGAGCAAAATCCTGACGCAAAAGAATGTAGACCATTGGCTCGACATCAGACAGGACAAACAGCACGATTGGCCCGTTTGGAAGGAAATGTTCCCGCATTATTTATCACGAATCAAATTTTTCTAAAATAAAACAACAAGACATGAAGAAAATAGGCATCTTATTCGGTATGGAAGACACGTTCCCGCAAGCGTTCATCGACCGCGTCAACTCCAAGAATGAAAAGGACATTGTAGCCGAAGCGGTTTCAATCGATAAAGTCGTACAAAACAAAGGCGGCGAATACGCAGTGATCATCGACCGCATTTCACAGGACGTTCCGTTTTACCGCGCGTACCTCAAGAATATGGCACTGACCGGAACGAACGTCATCAACAATCCGTTTTGGTGGAGCGCAGATGATAAATTCTTCAACAACGCCTTGGCCGATGTTTTGGGCGTTCCGTTGCCGAATACCGTGATTTTGCCATCGGCCGAGCATCCGACCGACACGACCGCCAAATCGTTCCGCAACCTCAAATACCCGATGGATTGGGAGTCGATTTTCGATTACGTTAAATTCCCGGCCTACATGAAACCGTATGCGGGCGGCGGCTGGAAAAATGTCTACCGTTTGGAAAACGTCGAAGAATTTTGGGAAAAGCACCGCGAAACCGGACAACTCGTAATGCTGCTGCAGGAAGAAATCGTGTTCGATTCGTATTTCCGTGTGTATTGCCTGGGCAGGAAATCGGTGTTGGTTATGCCGTATGAACCGCGTAATCCGCACCATTTGAGGTATGTGGTCGACAATCCGAATACAGACAAGAAATTGCTTGCGACGATCAAGGATTACACGTTGCGTTTGTGCAACGGACTTGGATATGATTTCAATACGGTTGAATTTGCCGTTCGCGACGGAATCCCGTATGCGATCGATTTCGGAAATCCGGCGCCCGATGCGGAACGAACATCCGTTGGAGAGGAAAATTTCCAATGGGTTGTGGAAGAAGCCGCGAAAATGGCGATTGCGATGGCTAAGAAACAGAAGCCTGGAAAGATGAACCTGACGTGGGGCACTTTTATGCAGGATGCTGTATCGCAGGCAAATAAATAATTGGAACGAAAATGCCCTAGCCCTGATGGAAGCGGTATCCTTTTGCTGAGTTTACGAAGCAAAAGATAAAGCGGACAGCAGGACCCGAGCTCCAAATAAAAAATATTTGAAGCGAACTGACAAAGTAATAGCTTCAAAAAATTAAACCATGAAGGGATTAAGGTTCATTAAGCTTAATGTTACTTAATACCTTAATGGTTCAAAAAAATATTTAATTTTTATTAAATAATGAAAAAATTACCCGCATTTACACTTGGTGTAGAAGAAGAATACCAGATCATCGACCCTGAAACGCGCGATTTGCGTTCGCATTTGTCCAAAATCGTCGACGGTGCGAAGACGTTTTTGAATGAACAGGTGAAAGCCGAAATGCACCAATCGGTCGTTGAAGTCGGCACCAACATTTGCCACAATGTCAAACAGGCCAACGACGAACTCATTTACCTGCGCCGTCAGATCCAGGATTTGGCCGAAAAACAGAACCTCATTGTGGGCGGCGCCGGTACGCATCCGTTTTCGAAATGGCAGGACCAGCCGATTACCGATGATCCGCGTTACCACAACATCGTCAACGAATTGCAGGATGCGGCGCGTTCGAATTTGATTTTCGGGATGCATTGCCACGTTGGGATCGAGAACCGCGAAATCGGGTTGCAATTGATGAATCAGGCGTGTTATTTCCTGCCGCATATTTTTGCGCTTTCGACGAATTCCCCTTTTTGGGAAGGACGCCAAACGGGTTACAAATCGTTCCGCACGAAGGTTTTCGATAAATTTCCGCGGACGGGTTTGCCTGAATATTTCGATTCGGTTTCGTCGTATGACAATTATCTCGAGACTTTGGTCAAGACGAATTGCATCGACAATCCGAAGAAAATCTGGTGGGATTTGCGTTTGCATCCATTCTACAACACCATCGAATTCCGCATTTGCGACATGAGCCTGACCGTGAAGGAAACGATGTGCATTGTTTCGATCATCCAGGCGATTGTGGCCAAATTGTACAAACTGACGATGAGCAATACGAGTTTCAATATTTACCGGATTGCGCTGATCAAAGAGAATAAATTCCGCGCCGCGCGTTATGGCATCGACAACCACATGATCGATTTCGGTTTGCAGAAGGAAGTCGAAACCAAATGCCTGATCGTAGAATTGCTCGATTTTATTGATGACGTTGTAGACGAACTCGACAGCCGCGAACACATCAATTACGTGCATGAAATGATGAGAAACGGAACCGGTGCCGACAAACAGCTGGCGATTTTTGAAAAGACGGGCGATCTGACCAAGGTCGTCGATTTTATCACGGGTGAATTTACCAAAGGGCTTTGATTGCAAATATTTGATATCTTTGTAACCTAAATTTAACCTACGAACAATGAGTCATTATCCGTTAAAACTGGCCATACTCGACATGTACAACGGCGAACCCAATCAGGGAATGCGTTGCATCATCGACATCATCGGGCGCTTCAACCACATTTTGGAGTTCCAGGTTTTTGACGTCCGCGGCAAGTCGGAATTCCCGGATATCGCCGCTTACGACATTTACATTTCAACCGGCGGCCCCGGAAATCCATTGATCGGCGACGGAAAATGGGATCTCAAATACTACGATTTCATCGACGCACTTGCCAAATGGAATGATGAGAAAGAAATCAAGAAACACGTTTTGTTCATTTGCCATTCGTTTCAGATGGCTTGCAAGCACTTTGGCTTGGCCGAAATTACCAAACGCAACGATACTTCTTTTGGTGTCATGAGGGTTCACAAAACCATAGCCGGAATAGAAGATCCGTTTTTGAATGGCCTGCCCGATCCGTTTTATGCAGTCGATTCGCGCGATTACCAAGTCGTTCAGCCCAATTTGAAAGTGTTTTCGGATAAAGGCGCGACGATACTTTCGCTTGAGAAAATACGCGACCATGTGCAATACGAACGTGCGATCATGGCCGTTCGCTTCAACGATTATTTTATTGGGACACAATTTCACCCCGAAGCCGATCCGATCAGTTTTGTGGCCAATCTCAGAAAGAAGGAAACGCGTGAAAAAATCCGTGCGATGAAAGGCAAACGCAAATTCCGCGACATGCTTGAAAATTTGCTCGACGATGAAAAAATTTACAAGACCAATGAAACGCTGATCCCGAATTTCCTGCGCATTGCCATCAACGATCTGATCCAAACCAAAAAAATTCTGTCGAATTAGACCGCTTTGCTTAAAGAACAAAGACCACTGCGTTGCAAGACCGCTTCGCTGCAAGATGAAAGACAAAAATGAGTTGCTCCTGAAAGTCAACTCATAATTCATAATTCATAACTCATAACTGCAATGATTCCAAAGTATCGCCAATTGTTCAACGACCGTTTTTCGACCGAAAAATACCAGCAATTCCAGGACGATATTACGCAGGATTTTAATTATTTGCCGACGTTTCGCATGGCGGAAACGCCGTTTTTCATATCGAACGCACTCAAGGCACAGTTGCTCGAAGGTTGCGAAGACGTGATCAAACTCATCACACAGGACAATTTCAAACAACTGACCGAAAAATCGCTCGAACTCAACACCAAAGTCCCGAACGAAGATGCGCACACGACTTTCCTTGCGATCGATTTTGGAATTTGCGAAGAGAACGGTCAGACGATACCGAAGCTGATTGAAGTTCAGGGTTTCCCGTCGCTGTTCAATTACCAATACAATTTGTTCTTCAAATTCCGGAAATTATACCCGTTTTTGGACGAATTGACGCCGTTTATTGGCGACATCACTTCTGAAGAATATTTATCGACATTTAATAAAGTCATTCGCAACGGACATCCCGCAGAAAATGTCATCCTGCTCGAAATCGAACCGCAAAAGCAAAACACCAAAATCGATTTCTATTATTGCCAACGCGACCTTGGCATTCCGATCGTTTGCGTGACCGATTTGGTCAAGAAAGGCAACCAGCTTTTCTACAAGAATGAAAAAGGCGAGCAGGTTCAGGTGAAACGAATCTACAACCGCGTCATTTTCGACGAACTTGAATTGCGCAAAGATTTGACATTGGATTTTAGTTTCAGCGACGACCTCGATGTGGAATGGGCCGGACATCCGAACTGGTTTTTCCGCATCAGCAAATTCATCCTGCCGATGCTCAAAGGCAAATACTTCATCGAAACGACTTTGCTTTCCGAATTGAAGGAAATCCCGAAAGACCTTGAAAATTACGTGCTCAAGCCGTTGTTTTCATTTTCCGGAAGCGGTGTTATTTTCCATGTCAAAAAGGAAGACATTGAAGCCGTGAAAGAAAAAGATCTGTACATTTTGCAGAAGAAAGTCCACTACCAACCCATTGTGCAATCGCCCGACGGCAAGGTCAAAGCCGAAGTCAGGATTCTTTACGTTTGGGAAAACGGCAAAGACACGCCTACGCCACTTTGCAACCTCGTTCGCCTGAGCCGCGGTGAAATGATTGGCGTGAAATACAACAAAGACAAGGATTGGGTGGGCGGAACTTTGGGTTTATTTGAAAAAAAATAACAATCAATGCAAATGCTTCACTTCCGGAGCCGCAGCCACCGTCGCAAAATCCCTGACCAAACGATCGGCATAATTGTCGAGCAATTCGAGCACTTTCTCGTGTTTGTCTGAATTGACGATGAGTCCGGCGTGGTATTCCAATGGGACGCGGAAACACACTTCATCATCGCTGAACGACGACAAATCGGGCGTTTCGAATTTAGACAACGTCAATACGATTCCGGCATATTCCTTTTTTACTTTGGGCAATTTATACGCAGTCCCTTTGGCAAGCGCATTTTCAATCGCCGCCCATTCGGTCCAAAGGTTGATTCCGGAAGCCGCAGCGACCATTTCGGCCAAATGCGCACCGCCAACCCTTGACGAGGTCTCCAGAAAATAAATCCTTCCGTCTTCCTTGCATTTGATGTATTCCGAATGCGCCGCACCATGCTTGAGCCCGAATCCTTTGATGACCTGTTCATTGATTTTCTTGATCGCCTTGTCGTCCTCCGAATTGTACGGAATATTGGCACTCCTGAAAATGCCTCCGCCTTGCGAAATTTCCATCGGCGTCGCCAAATATCTGGAGGTGATGCTGAAAATAATTTTCCCATCCAAAATCAAACTGTCGCAATGGTACACATCGCCGGGGCGGAATTGTTCCACCAGGTATTTGAAGCGGTTGTTTCCCATTTCATTGATCGTGATCCACAACGTTTCTTTGTCGTAAATCTTAATGATTCCGTTGGCTGAAGCTTCCGAACGCGGTTTCAAAACCCATGGCGGCGCAACCGTATCGGCAAATGCATTGATGTCGTGGTCGTTGAACAACGAGCAAAACTGCGGATTCGAAATCGCGCAACTTTTCGCACGCATGCGCATCGCGAGCTTGTCGCGGAAATAACGCCCGGTGGTTTGTCCCATTCCGGGAATGCGCAGGTTTTCACGCAAATACGTAGCTTTTTCCACATCGAAATCATCGAGCGCGACAACGGCGTCGATCTGGTTCGACTTCATCAGGTTGCTCACGCCAAGCAGCAGATGCTCGAGATTCCAATCGATGTCCTGCCCTTCCATGTAAAACACTTCATCGATGTATTCGAACGGCCACGGTTTGTTGCGCAGTTTCTCGGTCGTGACCAAAAAAACGGTGTTGCCCAATTTCTTGAGGCTGATCAAAAAATCGGAACCTTTATAATAGTTCGAAATGCAGACGAAGGTTTTGGAAGTACTCATAAACTATAGATTTTCAATAAATTTAGTCAATAAATGCACACCATAGGCCGTGGCGTGTTTGCTTTTTGCAAATTCATCATCGCCAAAAGCGACACCCGCAATATCGAGATGTGCCCAGGCTTGGTGGTCTTCGGTGAAATATTGGAGGAATTTGGCTGCAGAAATGGCACCGCCGATCGGTTTTCCGCTCCAATTCTTGACGTCGGCAATGTCGCTGTCGAGATCAGATTTGTAGGCATCCCAAAGCGGCAATGGCCAACACCTTTCCCCTATCGCATCGCCCGATTGCTGCAGTTTTTTGGAAATGTCTTCGTTGTTCGTAAACAATCCGGCGCATTCGTAGCCAAAAGTCCCGATGACACTTCCGGTTAAAGTGGCGAGATCGACAATGATTTCGGGCTTGAAGTTCTTGATCAGGTACGACAATCCGTCGGCGAGGATCAATCGGCCTTCGGCATCGGTATCGATGATTTCGATCGAATGTCCGGCGTAACTATTGATCACATCGCTCGGCAGAAACGATTTGGCATCAACGACACTCTCGCAAGCCGGAACAATCGCGGTGACCTTCACGGGAAGTTTCAAATCGGCAATCAACCGCATCGCACCCAAAATTGCGGCGCCACCGGCCATGTCGCATTTCATGTTGTACATGCCGGCGACCTTGATGTTGAGGCCGCCCGTGTCGAAGGTGATGCCTTTGCCTACAAGCCCGATGTGTTTCGTCTTGGCAGTCGCATTTTCGGGCGTATAGTTCATGATGATGAATTGCGGTTCATTTTCACTGCCTTTCCCGACGGCTAAAAACGCATCGATTTTCTTTTCCTCGCACGCTTTTCTGCCCAAAATCTCGGTTGTGAATCCGAATTGGTTTCCGGTTTCGGTAGCCCAATCGGCGAGGTATTTTGGCGTGGCGACATTGGGCGGCGAATCGACCAGATGGAATACTTCGATTTGCGCTTTGGCTATTTTAATCGCTTTTGCTGCAACATCAGAAATGTCTTTTTTGGTCAGCAGTTGCAACGCAAAATCCTCCGCAAGAAACGGATGTTTTTCATTTTTCTTGAAATGCCCGATGTCGTAGGTGCCAAGGTAAAGCCCGGTCATACTTGCTTCCGTTTGCAGGGCCGTGAAATTTTCAGGAACGACCAAAGCCGTATTTCGGCCCAGCATTTCTTTCTGTTTGGCAGCGATCCTTCTGAAAACCGTGAGCAACGATTTGTAATCGGGCTCCTTCCCGATTCCGATGAAAATGTGCGTGCAATCGTATTTTTCAACGATGTAATGCGTGTCTTTCTTACCGTAAAAAACTTTGGACGGCACGGCAACACCGTGGAATTCCGTCGGCAGTAAATTCTTGGAATTGGTTTCAAATACCGGAATCAATAATGTTCCGGTGAAATTGTCGAGTGAGGTGATGCTATTGGTTGTCATTTAGTTGTCTTTGGTGTTAAAATAGAGCCATTCGATTGCTTTCGGAAATTCGTCGCTCCAATAAACTTCGTTGTGTTTGCCCTGCATGTTGATGCTCAGTTTGATTTTCATCTTGTCGGAAACGAATTCATTCTTGAGCAGATTGTTCTTGAATTGCTTGACGTGCCTGATCATCGTCGCGCTTTCGTCGCCGCCTGCATACAGGTAGATTTTGGTGTCGGCGGGTTCGGTAAGATCGATTCCGTTGAAATTCATCTTCGGGACGACCCACAAGGACGGCGAAAAGATCATCAGTTTGCCATACACTTCGGGGTACATGAGTCCGCTGAAAATACTGACGAGTCCGCCCATCGAACTCCCGCCGATCCCGGTGTGTTCGCGCTCGGGGTTCGTCCGGTATTTCTTGTCGACGAACGGTTTGAGCGTGTCGGTGATGAAACGGATGTACTTTTTCCCCTGCCCGACGCCCAGCACCGTCTTGCCCACATTGTATTCCTTGATGCGGTCCTGTTCGGCGTGTTCCACGGCGATGATGATGATGTTGCCGATTTTGTATTCCGACATCACGGCGAGTTTCTTATCGATTTCCCAATTGCCGTATTTGGCGTTTTCATTGAACAGATTTTGCGCATCCTGCAAATACAAAACCGGATAATGCGCCTTGGATTTGTCGTAATCATGCGGCAATAACGCCCATATTTTGCGCTTTTTGTTCAATTGCGGCATTTCGAATTCTTCGGAAATCAGTTCGATCTTGGGCAGGAAATTGTCGCGGAACGGCAGCCAATTCTTACGCCAGCGGTCTACATGTTCCTTTCGGACGCCCGAATGTTGCGTACACGAACGGTTTTCCGTACGGTTGCCGTATTTGTCGATCTCCACATCGCTCCAGTCGCCTTTGGTGAATTTATACAGCAGTTCGTCGGGATAGGCAAAATCGGCGGCGAATTTATAATGGTAGCGTCCGTTGCCGATTTTCTCCATCTCAAAATCGGTGTCCTGCGTATGCCAGTTGTTGAAATTTCCGGAAATATACACCGGTCGGCTGTCGTCATCGTCGGTGGTCAAAAGGATGTTGAGTTGCGGTTCGGTCAAATCCTCATCAATATCCTGTAAAATGGTATTCTTTTGGGAATTCATAAAAACTAAAACTTGTTGGGTAAATATAGGTTTTTGGATTTTGAAAAAAAAGGAATGACGGGCCGAATCGCGCAGTTTTGCCGATTTTTGAACAACAGTCCCCATTTATTGAAAATACCTGATTTTTATTCGGAAAACCGGATGGTAACAGTCGTGCCCGATTGTGGCTCGCTCTCGATTTTAATGTCGATGTGAAGCAGATCGCACAGTCGTTTCACGATCGAAAGCCCGAGCCCGGTTCCCTTGACCGACGAATGTATGGTTGCCTGCGAACGGTAGAATTGCTCATAGATCTTATCGAGGTCTTCTTTCGGGATTCCTATTCCAGCGTCTGAAATCCGGCACAGAACCGTTCCATTTTCATTGGTAAGTGCAATCGAAATCTTGCCGCCATCGTATGAATACTTGCACGCATTCGACAATAGATTTTCAACCACGATCGAAACCAGGTGGCTGTCGGAGAAAATCATGCAATCGGGCGCCGAATGCAAATCGACCGTAATATTCTTCTTCTTGATTTCTTTCGAAAAACGCTCAACCGCCTGCCGAATGAGTGCATTGAGCGATACTTCGTTCCGATTGGTAACAAATTGCTGGCCTTCAAACCGCGCCAGCAGCAGCAACTGGTCGACGAGGTTGTTGAGCCGGTCTACTTCATTGATGCAATATTTGATTTTTTCCTCGTATTCTTTGGTATCGCGCGGTTTTCGGATCAAGACTTCGAGCGTGCCCTTGATCACGGCCAAAGGCGTGCGCAATTCATGCGATGCATCGGAAGTGAATTGCTTCTCGCGGTCGATCGCGCTCGCCAAACGGTCGAGTAAATCGTTGATGGTTTTAGAAAGCACGAACAATTCATCGCGGTTTTGCGGCAGTTCGATTCGGGATTGCAGGTTCTCGCGCGTGATTTCGCGGGCGGTCTGCGTGATGTTGGTGATCGGTTTAATGTTTCGGCCTGCAATAAATCGGGCCGTTACAAACAGTAAAATCAGGATGATCGGATACGAAATCCACAACGTCCGACTCAAATTCTGCAACACCAGGTTCGCATCCTCAAGCGACATCGCAATCAAAATGTAACCTGCGAGCCTGCCTTCGCTCATCACCGGAAACTGGATCTGACGGATCGCTTTGCCCGCCAATCGTGTGTCGAACGATTCGAAATCTTTCATTTGCTGGCTGAAGATCAAATCGTGCTCTTTGAGATTGGGTGTTTTGCCGACGCGTTTTTTCTGTGCGTCGAGAATTTGTACGAAAACCGGACTGATGTTGAGCGATTTGTATTCGAGTTCGAGCCATTCTTTCGGATTGATGACGCAAACATTGTTCTTGTCGATCCCGATTTGCGAAAGATGGTCCTTGACCTCGTATTCGATCGTCTGGTCGACATGCGAATAGACCGTGTACGAAACGATGTTGTAGATGATCACAAACACGAAAAGCACCATGAGCGCTGTGCTGATCAGGTAATTGAAGGCGATCCTATTCTTGAATGAAAATTGAAACATTGTTATTCTTGTGCGAGATAACCTACGCCGCGTATGGTGCGGATGCATTCATCTCCTTTTTTGATGCCGAGTTTCTTGCGTATTGAATTCATGAACACGTCGATTACGCCGGTGTCGTATTCGAAGTGGATGTTCCAGACCTGTTCGATGATCTGGTTGCGCGTGCACACTTTGCCTTTGTTGGCAATGAGGTATTTGAGCAACGAAAATTCCTTTTGGGTGAGCATCACTTCGGTTCCGTTGTTGAAGACCTGGTGCGTACGGTTGCACAAAACGATGGTGCCGAGATGCAGATCGGGTTCTGCCTCATCCAAAGTGCGCAATTGCACCTTGATGCGTTCGAGCAATTCCTCAAAACTGAACGGTTTCTTGATGTAATCGTTGGCGCCGGCTTTCAAACCGGCAATGGTCTCGGAAATCGTGTCTTTGGCCGTAAGGAAAATGATGGGAGTGGTTTTGTTCTTTTTACGGAATTCCGTGCAAATGTCAATGCCGTTCATCTGCGGAAGCATCCAGTCGAGCAGCAGCAAATCGAACGGCAATTGTTGCGCGAGGCGCAATCCTTCGCGGCCGTTATTGGCGACAGTCACCTGGTATTGCTCCTCCTCCAATCCCTGTTTGAGGAATTGGGAAATCCCGCTTTCGTCCTCGACAATCAGTATTTTCACGTTCAGCTTCTTTTAATCGATTGCAGTTTGGCGATGTAGGCTTCGGGCGTTTCGTTGTTGTAGGCGCCGATCTGACCGAGGATCTTGGCGTTTTTGTTGATCACAACAAGCAGCGGAAAGAACCCGTCCTTATTGTATTTTTCAACAATGAGCAGGTTTTGCTCCATGTTTCCGGCGTTCGATTTGAAATCTTGCTTGACGAGTACGAAATTGGCTTTGGCATACGTCAGGAATTCATTGGCCTGAAGCACATTCTTCTCCAATTTCATGCAACTTTCACAGTTTTCAGCCACCGAAAAAAACAGCAGCACTTCCCTCCCAGACGCCGACGCTTCCTTGATCGCCTCATTCAAATTGCTTTTCCATTCCTGGGCGTGACCGATCATGCTGCCGGCCAATAAAACAAACAGGATACTTACATTTTTCATAGCGGTGAATTTGTAGCTAAATGTATCAAAATAATTGATACGGCGAATATTTTTTAGGCGTTAAAGCATGCCGTGGTATTTCCTCAAAAACCATTCTGCGGCCAATGAGACAGCGACAATGACCAACAGCCAAATCCAATCGATCAGAGGCGTTTTCTTGACAATGGCTTTCTGGACGGCTTTGTAGTTTTCGTTCTCGAGGAGTTGCTTGACCAATGTTTCGACTTGATCCGGTACGAAAACCTGTCCTTGCGTTTGCGCCGCGAGCTGGTTCAGTTTGGCCAGGTCGGGATTGACGAATTGCTTTTCGATGTCGAAATCGAGGATTTCAAAATAGCCGTTGTACGTGGTTTTGGAAATGCCTTCGCGCACGGCAAAATTGTATTGTCCCGCCGCCAGCCCGTCAAGATTGACTTTATACGAATTGTTGCTTTTGAGCAAATCGTAATTTTTGGTCTGTTTCGTCGCTTTGTTGGTGACCGAGATCGACAAACGCGCCTTTTCGTCGAACTCGTAATTCTTGTTGAAATATTGTGCGTTGATTTCGATCGCCTCACCCGAATTGTAAAAACTTTCATGGTTCACGACCAGGGATTTTCGTGCATTGTTCGATGCCAAGAACTGGATGATCTTATCGGCAAAAATGTCGAATTTCTCAAACGATTTGGTGTCGACATGGCTTTGCAGACGCCACTTCCAGATGTTTTCGCCCAAAAGGAACGCCGAACGTTTGCCTTGGTTTTCGCTGAATGTCAAAAGCGGCGCATGGGTCTCAATATTCCTTATCTTGGAAGACAGCAACGTATTCATATTGCCATTGACCGCAATGGTCCCGAACGCGTTCTGCAACGGCGGAAAACTTTCAAAACCGATGTCGTCGAGCGCAAACAGATTGAATTGGCTTTCAAAATCCGCAAGGTAATCCTCGGTTTGAGAGCTCATCTTGAAAACGAGCTGGTTCTGGTTCATGTTCAGGAACTGAAAATCGGTGCTGATCCCGGTAATGATCAACGCGTTCACGCCGGCCGATTTGTTCTGGTCGAAAATCGATTTGAAGTCGGCGTTGGGTTGGTACAAAACCAATACATTATAATCGCTCAACGATTTGATTTCCTTTGGTTTAACAATAGTTACTTTCCGTTGCGGATTGGTTTCAATCGCGCGTTTGAGCGCACCGATATCAGGATGATTGATCGAAGAAACAATTGCGACTTCCGTCTTTTGGTCGATGACTTCAACGGCGAAATTCTTGACATTGTTGTACGTATTTTTTTCCGTCGCGGCGGAAGAGACCGTCGCCTTGAAAACCTGCAAACCAATTCTATCCGCAGGCAATAAAACGTTGATCACGGCCGATTTTTTGGACGGCGAAAACGAAACCGATTGTTTGTTGTAGACCGTTCCGCCTTGCGAAATGCTGAAATTCGCCTCGATGCTTTTCGTTCCCGAATACTGCAAAAATACTTCCACGGGAAATTTGTTCTTGTGGAAGGCGTATTTGTTGACGTTGAGCTGGCTCACGCGCAAATCAAGAAAAGTCGTCGTATCGCCTACCACCAAAGGAAAAACCTTGTTGTTCGGGTCGAAACCATACACATAATCGTTGCCCGAAGTCTGGTTGCCATCGGTAATCAAAACCGTCGGGAACGTCTTGTTCTTGTGGATGCTTTTTAGATTTTTGGCGACGAGGTCGATGTTGGTTTGGTTGCCCTTAAAATCGAATTGTTGCGATGGCCCGAATTCCGAATCGAAACGATACGATTGGATTTCGAACTTTTCCTGCAATTGTTTGTTGCCCGCGAGTTTTTGGTAGACATCGAGCGCAATCTCATTCGCCTTCAAATCAACAATCGACGCCGAATTGTCGACTACGATGGGCAAAGGCGTTTTCTGGATTTCATACGTACTGCGCGAAACCACCGGATTGATCAGCAACAGCAACAAACCGAAAATCGTCGTAAAACGCAACAAAGCCAGCCAAAGATTGATCTTATTCTTTGTACCGGCATTGTAGAAATATTGGAAAAATGACAAACCCGCTGCTATAACCAGCGAAAGAATGATAAACAGGATTGTGGATGTTGTCATTAAAGAGTTATTCTAAATTTTGAATTGTAAATTTTAAATGACACGAGTCTCATCAATTTAAAATTCAAAATTTAACATTTAAAATAATTTAAGTCAGCATTCCGCCGTCAACGTTCATGACCTGTCCGGTCACATAAGCGCTCAGGTCGGATGCGAGGAACAAACAAGCGTTGGCCACATCTTCAGTCGTTCCGCCACGTTTGAGCGGAATGCTTTCCCTCCAGCCTTGAACGACATCTTCGTTGAGTTTGCCCGTCATTTCGGTTTCGATGAATCCGGGTGCGATGGCGTTGCAGCGGATGTTTCGCGAACCGAGTTCGAGCGCGACCGATTTGGTAAATCCGATTACACCGGCTTTCGAAGCCGCATAATTCGTCTGTCCTGCATTTCCTTTGACACCAACCACCGAACTCATATTGATGATCGAGCCTGCGCGGTTTTTGAGCATCGTTTTCTGTACGGCCTTGGTCATGTTGAAAACCGATTTGAGGTTGACATCGATGACCTGGTCGAAATCTTCTTCCGACATTCTCATCAACAGGTTGTCTTTGGTGATTCCGGCGTTGTTGATCAGGATATCTATGGTTCCGAATTCGGCCAGAACGTCTTCGATGAGTTTGTGCGCCTGATCGAAATCGGCTGCATTCGATTGGTAACCTTTGGCTTTGATGCCCATGCCGTTGAGTTCATTTTCGAGTTCCTGGGCCGAAGTGGCCGACGAACTGTAAGTAAAGGCTACATTGGCACCGTGCTTGGCGAAAACTTCGGCGATTCCTCTTCCGATTCCGCGGCTTGCACCGGTGATGATCGCAACTTTTCCTTCTAAAATCTTCATATTGAGTTGGTTTGTTAGTTTCTGTGTTTTTGAAGCTTCAAATATAGCAATATTTGGTTGCAATGAAAATACAGATGCAGTAACTTTTAACAGGTTTTGAACGTTCAGATTCAAATTTCGGATGTAACTTTAGGTGGCAAAAAATACGATTATGCGCATCAATCTCAAACAGGAATTGCTCGTTGCCCGGAAATTGGATTCCGAAGCGGCGGTTTTGCAAGCGGTTTCGGCGATTTTGGCCGAACATGAAGCGCGGCGGGGTGTCGTTTTGGATGCGTTGCACGGCGGTAATAGTGACGACAGCAACCATTTCAACATTGATTTACTCGAAAGCGACCGTATTTTTTCGATCGAAACCATCAGGAAAGTCTGCATCGATTACCGGTTGCGCTTTCTGGAAAGTAGCCGGTTCAAGAACGGTTTTCCCGAAGAAGCGTTGATTCAAATTCGCCTACTCGAAGAATTGCACCAAACGCGGTTGGGACATTTTATGATTATGGCGCCAACGAATGCGTTCCGGCTCGACAATTACGACGATCCGCTGTTGTTCGTGCCGCTTGGCAACGATTACTATTATTTGGTGCACCAATGGGGCAATGAAATCAATGCGTGGCGCAAGTGGAAAGTCTTGCCCGTTCGCAATTTGGGCTGGTTTACCGTTTTTTGTTTGCTGATTAGTTTGGCAGTGACATTGATTGTTCCGGTCAATCAATTGGGTGAAAAAGTCCCGATGGCTTCATTGATTATTTTTCTGTTCCTGTTCAAATCGGTTTTTGCGGTGGCGATGTATGGATTTTTCATGCGTGGGCGTTCATTCAGTTCGACGATGTGGAACAGCCGGTTTTACAACCAATGATTTCGTGCTTTGAACGCGGATTTAAAACAGATTACACAGATTACGCAGATTTTTTGAATTTGCTTGCTGCTCCCCGTTTCAAATGTAATCCACTGAACTCCTATAAAAAATAAAAGTTTTAGTGAAGTAATCTTTGGCTAGTTTCAACTTCACAAAAGGATTTCCGCTTTAGATGCGTAGCATTCACCGAACACCGATTTTAAAATATTAAGTAGGTGCGGCAATCAGGGCTAGGGTTCGTCGTTGCAAAGATAAAATCCGCGTAAATCTGTGCAATCCGCAATATCCGCGTTCCATTTCTTTCTCCGTGAAATTATTTTGTTTGGTTAGCGCAAGAATAAAAACGATTCCTCGTCTAAACTCCTGAATGCGTCAAAGCGACGATTCGGAAGAACCAAACCAAACAAACATGAATCTAAAACCACTGTTCCTTTTTGCGCTTTGTGCGTTTTTTGTTTCCTGCAACGACGACGATTCCAATTATGTGCCGCTCGTGAATTATCCAGCCGTCACCGAAACTTTCGGCAACCAACTCGACCTGAACAACCTTTACAATTACGCCAATCAGTTTGTGCCGGCCTACATCACGCGCGACAATACGGCGGCCAATCCGGTAACCGATCGTGGTGCGACATTGGGACGCGTATTGTTTTACGACAAGAATTTATCTGCCGACAATTCGGTTTCATGCGCGAGTTGCCACATCCAGGCCGATGCTTTTGGCGATTCTCGTCTCACGAGTACGGGCGTCAATGGCGCATCGGCACGGCATGCGATGCGCCTCGTCAATGCGCGTTATGGCAACGAAGCACGGTTTTTTTGGGACGAACGCGCGGCCACACTCGAATTGCAAACCACACAACCGATCCGCAATCATGCCGAAATGGGCTTCAGCGGCGATGATGGCGCGCCAAACATCGGTGTTCTGTTGGCCAAATTGCAGGACATTGCGTATTATCAGAATTTGTTCGAATTTGTTTACGGCGATTCCAACGTAACCGAGGCCAGGATGCAATTGGCGTTGGCGCAGTTCGTCAGGAGCATCACGTCGTTCGATTCCAAATACGATCTCGGACGCACGTTTGCCCCAAACAACAATGTGCCTTTCCAAACGTTTACGCAGCAGGAAAACCAGGGCAAGAATCTGTTCAATGCACCTCCGGTTTTTGATGCGAACGGCAACCGTACCGGTGGTGGCGTAGGTTGTGCAGGCTGTCATGCGGCGCCCGAATTCGACATCAATCCGAACATTGGCAACAACGGGATTATCGGTTCGATCGGGCATCCCGATGTCACTGAAATCAACAATACGCGTGCGCCTTCCCTGCGCGATATCATGAAGCAGAACGGCACGTTCAACGGGCCATTCATGCATACGGGAGAATTCGTGACCTTGGACCAGGTCCTGGCCCATTACAACAATATTGCGCTGGTTCCGAATCTCGATCAAAGGCTCAGGCCGGGTGGAAATGCACAGCACCTGAATTTGACGGTTGCGGAAATCAGTGCGCTCAAGGCGTTCCTTCAAACCTTGTCGGGAAACAATGTGTATACCGATCCGAAATGGTCATCGCCGTTTCCACAATAAAAAAGGCGCCGTGTAATTGCGGCGCTTTTTGATTTAATTCTCGACTCTATTCCCACATTACGGCAAAGTCGAATAATTATTGATGCCGTAACCCATCGTGGCATAATCGAGGTAGACAATGTTTCCGGTTTCTGTTGACGACGTAGACGAATTTCTGTCCGTTTACGCATGTAAGTTTGGTTTTGCTTATTTGAGATTCTCGAAATCTTTGTCCTTGAGGTTGTAGGCGGCAAACCCGACATAACTCCTGTAAATGATCTCGCCTGTTTTGCCGTTGACGACTTCGACGAATTTGGACGCAATCACGCGTGCATAGCGCAGGTAATAAAAATCTTCGCCGGCCAGGATTTTCTGGCTGATGGCTTCCTGCGAAACGACTTCATATTTGGATTTGTACGGAAGCAGCAACGCTTTCTTTTCCTTTTCATCGAGCACTTCCTCTGCGCCCGTCATCGGTTTGATGCGCGTATAGACGTAATCCGGAATAAATAAGGTCGTTTTCTTGAGGTTCTTGATTTCCGGTTTCTTGTCGTTGCCGTACATCCAGTAGACTTTTCCGTCGTTGATGAGTTTGTTGAGTCTTTGAAAATCGTTTTTGAGGTAGCCCAGTTCGTAATTGTTGATCGCCTTGTTGTCGAAAATATAATTGAAGGCGTCTTTTTTCCTTTCCTCGCTCACGCCGCTGAAAACCAATCGGACGGTCGGGTTCAATTTGCTCCTGACTTCGAGAAAATCGTGGTTGCTGATTTGCAGCGGAATTTGGGCAAAATTGATCTTATTGTCGTCGATCAAATCAAAGAACTTATCGGTATCATTGGCCGCCTTGTCGATTTTCTTGCTCACTTTTTCATTCTTGAGCATGAAAACATCGAAGTAGAATTTGGGGTAAAAGATGTTGTTGTCCATGATGATGTCGGTGCGCAACCACGCAAACGAATACGCCTCGGTCAAATAATTCTTGAGATTGAAATCGGCCGGCGCAACGACTTCGTATTTGGATGCCGTCCAGTTGTCCTTCAGGATCGATTCGAATTGCTCTTTGGTGTAAGGCCGCGGAACCACGAAAACGGTCGTCGATGCCTTGAATCGTTCCTTCGCTCCTTTTTCGAATTCGCCCGGAGGCCCGGCGTGCCTGTTGCTGAATGACAATTGGGCGTGGCTCGTTACCGCAAAAGCAAGTGCGAGCAATAGTAATAATTTCTTCATGTAAGTTTGTTTTGGTTTTGGTTCTGGCCAAATATAAGAAAAGCGCCATAATAAATACGACGCTCACTAACAATATAAAACAACAAAAAGTAAACTTAATTTTTAAGGAATCGGGTGTTTGAAATTCCTTTATCAGAAGCGACTTTGAGGAAATAATTGCCACCGGCCAAATCAGAGACATCGATTTTTGAAATGGTTTCCGACTTGGTTACGGCCAACACCAATTGCCCGAGCGTATTGTAAATGTCAATCGAATGGATTTTCGTATTGTTTTTGGATTGGATGTTCAGAACATCATGCGCCGGGTTCGGGTACAACGCAAATTCAGACGCAAAGTCAAAATCTTTTGTGGCCAGCAATTGAACGTTCGTCACCGCCGGATCGGTCACGATCGGATGGTTGTAATCGAAATAGATGCTCGCCGAATTGCTGAACGAATCGCCGATGACGAGCGTCGGCTTGGTCTTGATCTTGAACATCACATAGCCATCATTGTTCGCATCGTCGAATGGCAATTGGATGTTCTCGAAAATGAATTCGACTTTATTGCCGTTGATCCGGGTGTAGAAATCGTGGCTGCCGTCCATCGGAATCAGGCTGTTGATGTCGAACTTTTCGGTATCGATCACATCTTTCACGACAATATTTTCGGCATTGGCGGATCCTGTATTCTCAAAACGGATTTGGTAATGCACATATTTCCCGACCCTATCCGGGTCGATCGCATTACCTTCAAGGCACGTCTTGTCGTTCGGGTCGAAAGAATTGACGACGGTTTGGTTCAGGAAGGCGTAATTGTCGTCGGGCGTGCCGTCGGTGGCTTCGGTATTGCCGCTTGCGTAATAGTGCAAAACATCGCCATCATTGACGGCCGGCGTCTCGAGCGGCGAATTGACGTTCATGACAATTGCAATTTCACGCTGTTCGAAAGGTTGCAGATTGGTGAAATTCCAATTCAAAACCTGCATGCCTTGCGAAGCTACGGCCGGATTTGCCGATACGAAAGCGACGTTATTTTCATACGTAAAGCTGATCGTTCCCGCCAAAGTAACATTCCCCTTGTTTTTGTAAATCAATTTGTAGTGGGAGTCAAATCCGGGACGGGCGATGCTTTGCAGAATCAGTACCACTTCAAGATCGGCGTGCGTGCCGTTTGGCGTAATGCAGAAATCATGCAGGCTCGGGCTCGCATCTGCCGGAAAATCTGCAATAGCGCTTGTTGGCGAAACATTGTAATATTCGGGATGCTCGAACGCTGGCGTCATCGTATGCGAACCTGCCTGAACCGGAATATGATAGCTCCCAGAATTATTGGCAATCACCGAACCGTTCAGCGATCCGCTTTGCATATTGATTTTAAGGTAAGGATAATGGCCGTCGTTGCTGTCGCAGCCATTGCCATCGGCATCGACTCTGGTTTGCCCGTCGATGTGGTACACTTGTCCGCCCGGTTCGAACGAGCAGTAACCGTTGGCGACCAAATTCGCCGGAATGGTAAAATTGCCTTCGTCGATGGCCTGCTGTATCAGTAAAACCTCGCTGTCATCTGCACAAACATATTCGAGTTGGTTCATGTTAATCAAATTCAGCATCATAGGATTGGAGAACTGTTGAATGCCGTTTTTGAGGTAGAGTCTTTTTATTTGCGTGGAATTGATACTGACGCCGGATTGGATCTGGCCCCATGCGCTCAAATCGAGTTCGGTCAGCGGATTGTAGTCGACATACAAATCACTCAAAGCATAATGATGGGTCGCATGATTGATCAATTGCGTCAATTGATTGTAAGACGCATGCAAACGGGTCACGACGGTAGGCGTCAAATCGAGTGTGGTCAATTGATTGTTCCATACATCCAGTTCCCACAATTGGCTGCAGCCCGTCAAATCGATGGTTGCGATTTTATTGTAGCCCAAGCTGGCAGTCCACAAGTCGGTACACCCGGAAAGGTTTACATTGACCAGTTGGCTTTGCGCCTGCATTCCAACGGGATAGGTACAAGTCAAATTGCGCATCTTGGTTACGTTAGACAGGTCTAAAGTTGTAAAAGCATTGCCACTGATGGACAATTCAAATGGAACGCCCATCGTACCGAAAGTAATGCCCGTAAGCAAATTGTTGTTGGCACTGATGTGATACGTGTTGCTGCTGAAATAGAGCGTCGTCAATAAATTGTTATTGGCATCAAACATGGAAAGATTGGGCCACAAACCTGGGCTAAGCGCGGTAATCTGATTGTTGTTGCAATTAAATTGCTCTATTGCGGGTATCGCAGCTGAATTGAGCACCGCAATCTGATTGTTCTGGCAATAAAGTTGCGTCAGCGCCGGATGATTGGAAAGCGTCAGTGTGGTGAGTGCATTGCTGGAACAGTTTAGATCTTTTAGTGCTGCACATCCTGTCAGGTCGAGCGTCGTCAGTTGATTGATCGAACACAATATCGATTCGAGTTGGCCTAGATTGGCTACATTCAATGAAATCAAATCATTGTCGTGGCACGACAGGTCCTTGAGGTTGGCCAACATGCTAACATTGATGCTGCCGATTGCGTTACCCCCGCAGGCCAATATTCTGAGATTGGTAAAATATTGGATCCCTTCGATATCTGAAATGCCAGAAGCGGTAAGAATGAGCTGATAGACGGCAAGCGCTTCGCTGTCCTGGATTTCGCCATCGTTGTTGATGTCAATCTTTATGTTTTCACCGGCCGCATTTCTTGCAATAGGAAGAGATGGCGAGGCGGCGAGCAATTTGGCCTTAAAGACAGGATCGGTGAAATTGATGTTGAACGCACTGGCAGAAAAGCCCAACAGCAACAAATAAATAAAGTAGAATTTTTTCATAATGTTTGTGGTTTACGTTTGAACAGTCCAACCTTCGGAAACCCTACCGGAATCTGGTAAATATAAACTTTTGGCGCAAAAAAAAGCCCCATTCATCAGAACGCGGCTTAAGAAAGATAAAAACCTTATTTAATATTTGATGAATTTCACATTGGAATTGCCTTTGTCAGACGTCACTTTGAGAAAGTAATTTCCCGAAGCCAAATCGGAAACATCGATTTTTGAAATGGTTTCGGCATTCGTCACGGCCAGCACCAACTGGCCGAGCGCATTGTAAATCTCGGCCGAATGGATTTGGGCTTTGCTTTTGGATTCAATGCTCAAGACAGCATGCGCCGGATTCGGATACAGCGTAAATTCAGACGCAAAATCGAAATCCCTGACACCCAGAAACTGAACGTCCGTCACTGCCGGATCGGTCACAATCGGGTAATTGTAATCGAAATAAATCTGGGCCGAATTGCTGAACGAATCGCCAATTACAAGCGTCGGCTTGGTCTTGATCTTGAACATCACATAGCCGTCATTGTTCGCGTCGTCGAATGGCAATTGGATGTTTTCGAAAATGAATTCGACTTTGTTGCCGTTGGTTCTGGTGTAAAATTCGTGGCTGCCGTCCATAGGGATCAGGCTGTCGATGTCGAATTTATCGGTATCGATCAGGTCTTTCACAACGATATTCTGTGCATTGGCGCTTCCCGTATTTTCAAAACAAATCATGTAATGGACGTATTTTCCAACAAAATCCGGCGCGATCGAATTCCCTTCGAGACAAGTCTTGTCGTTCGGATCAAAAGAATTGACGACGGTTTGGTGCAGGAAACACGAATTGTCGTCGGGCGTGCCGTCAGTGATGTCGGTGTTTCCGGCTGCAAAATAATGCAAGACATCGCCATTGTTCACAGCAGGCGTTTGCTGCGGTGAATTGATGAGCATGACCAATTCGATGTCGCGCTGCTCAAATGGCTGCAATCCGGTGAAATTCCAATTCAACACATTGGAACCCTGTGCATAAACGGTGGGCGTGGCTGAAACAAAATGGACGCTGTTCATGTACGTAAAACTGATGGTTCCAGACAACGGCGTCGTACCTTTGTTTTTATAGATCAGTTTGTAAACGGCTTCAAATCCGGGGCGTGCGGCGCCAAACGGGATTACGGCGACTTCAACATCGTTAAAAGTCCCGTTGGAATCGAGGCAGAAATTCTGGGTATGCGGACTCGTGGTCTCGGGGAAATTCATCGTGGCGCTCGACGGGTAAACCGTAAAATACTCCGGATTTTCCAATACCGGCGTCACGGTATACGTTCCGGCCGTCACGGGAATCGCAAAATCGCCCGAATTGGCAATCACATTGCGGTTGGTTCCTTCCTCGACCAGATTGAGGCGCAAAGCCGTCGCAGGCATGTCGCCCAAATCACAACCATTGTTCTGCTGGTCAAAATTGGCTTCTCCCGTAATCAGGAAATAATCGCCGCCGGGCGGGAAACTGCAATAGGAATTGATGTTCCAGTCGTTGAAATTGGGATGGTTCAGGAACAGGTTAGCTTCGGTTCCTTCGTCGACACAGATGAAGGTTTGCGGTAAGAAATTCGTAAAGTTGCCCACGATATCCACATGGCCATTCTTGAGGTTGAGCCAATTGATGTCGGGATCGAAATTGTATCCTGCCAAAGGTTCGGTAAGCTGACTCAAGTCGATTGCGATCGCCGGGTTGCCGTTGCACCACAATTCAGATACATTCCCGGCCACAGACAGGATCTGTAAAAGGTTGTTCTCGCAATAAATCTCTATGCCCTGATACGGCGGAACCATGTCGGGATCGTTGATTTTTTGCGAAAGAACGGTCAGCGTTGAGAGCAGATTGTCCCTGCAGCTGAGTCCCTCCAGTGTATTTTCGGTGCCCGTCAAATCGAGGTCGGTGAGCAAGTTGTTGGAACAATTGAGTCCTCTTAAAGTCGCATGGCAAGGCGTGAGATTGATTGCTGTCAAATGATTGTTCTGGCAGAAAACGACTTGCAGTGCAGCAGGGCCATACAGTGAAATATCGGCAAGGTCATTGCTGAAACAGTACAAAATGCGCAATGCCGCCAAGCCATTGAGGCTCAAAGTCGTCAGCTGGTTGTCCTGGCAATACAGATCCCGCAGGTTATTGAAGTCGGAAATCCCCGTCAGGTCGGCAATATTCTCACCATTGACGTAGAGTTCGAATACCGCCGATGCTTCCGCCACTTCAATCTCATTGTTCCCGTTGACATCAACCACCATCCATTGGCCGCTGTTGTTCTTCGCCACATGATTGTCGGCTGATGCGGAAAGCAATGCCGCCTTGAAATTCGCGTCGGCAAAAATAATCTGCGCATTGCCCACCACGCTGATCATCAATACGAAGAATAGGTATATTTTTTTCATAAGCGACAGTTTTGTGGTTAAACTTATAACAGACTGAAACGGTTCTACCCTACCCGAAGCGTGTAAATATATGTAAATAATTCATCGACGGCTGTTAAAATGCAAAAGCCCGTTGCGGCAATTCGGAACGGGCTTTTTGAATGGTGTTCTGTATTTATTGTTTGATGAACTTTACATTGGAATTGCCCTTGTCAGAGCCAACCCTGACGAAATAATTCCCCGACGCCAGATCGGAAACATCAATTTTCGAAGCGGTTTCTGCGTTGGTCACTGCCAAAACCAATTGCCCGAGCGTGTTGTAAATGTCGATCGAATTGATCTTCGCCTGGTTTTTTGATTGAATGTTGAGCAGCGCATTCGCCGGATTCGGATACAAGGCAAATTCCGACGTAAATTCAAAATCCTGCGTCTGCAAAAGTGCAATGGCCGTCACGGCCGGTTCGGTTACGATCGGCGCATTGTAGTCGAAATAAATGCTCGCGCTGTTGCTGAACGTATCGCCGACCACCAAAGTCGACCTGGTTTTTATCTTGAACGCAATGTAGCCGTCGTTGCTGGCATCGTCAAACGGAAGGTTGATGTTCTGGAAAATGAACTCCACCTTGCCTCCTCCACCGATGCGCGTTTCACAGTTGTGGCTGCTGCTCAGGACAAAAAGCGAATTGATGTCGAATTTATTCAAAGCGATGATGTCCTTGACCACGACGTTTTCTGCGGAAGCGGTTCCGGTATTTTCAAAACGGATCAGATAATGCACGTATTTTCCGGCGTCAGACGGCGCAATCACGTTGCCTTCCAGACAAGTCTTGTCGTTCGGGTCGATCGCATTGACGACTTCTTCATGAATGGTAATCGTATTGTCCAAAGGCGTATCATCGGTGATCGATGCGTTCACGGTTGCCGTATATTCCAACACATCGCCGAGGTTCACCGCAGGTGTTTCGACAGGCGAATTGATGTTGAGCTTGACCTCAAATTCAATCGATTGGAACGGTTGCAGATTGGAGAAATTCCACACCAAATTGTTGGTCGATTGTGTGTCGGTCGCAGGGATCGCATAAACAAAATCGGAAATGGCATCGTTATAAACAAATGTCAAAACCCCCGAAGCAGTCGTGTTTCCTTTGTTCCTGCAAACCAATTTATAACGGGCGTCAAAACCCGGACGCGCACCACTTATCGGAATGATCACCACTTCCAGATCGGGATGCGTACCGTTCGGAACGATACAGAAATCGCGGACCGCGGGACTCGCCTGCGACGGAAACGAAACCGCAGCGTTGCTTGGCGAAACATTAAAATAACCCGGATTTTCCAAAAACGGCGTCAAGGTATGCGTTCCTGCCGAAACCGGAATCGAATAACTGCCATTTTGGTTGGAGATCAATACGCCCGCCTGATTTCCGGCAATGCTGAATTTCATGTACGGATACACAATATCGGCGGCATTGCAGCCGTCGCCCTGCATATCGATCCGGTTTTGCCCCTGAAGGGTATACGAAACGCCGCCGGGTGCAAAACTGCAATAACTGTTGACGACACATTCGGTGTTGCCGAACATGTCTACGACCGATTTGATGTTGGTGATCTGGCTTTCATCGCAGCACACATATTGCAGCAGCGGGCAGCCTTCGAAATTGACACCGTTCTCGCTTTCGATGCTGCCGTTCTTCATGTTGACGGTTTCGAGAAACGGGCTCGTATAGACAAACAAGTTGTACAGGCTGTAAAGTTGCGAAACATCCAAATGGACGAGATTGCTCGCCGAACAGTGAAAAACCATCAGGTTGGGCAATCCGGTTAAATTGATGGTCGTAAACGGATTTCCGCCGCAATACACTGCATGCAGGTAGGTCATCCCGCTGATGTTGAGCGACGTCAGTTGCGCGCCTTCACAAAGCAAATACGTAAGATGCGGAAAAATCGTGGCGTCGAGCGTGTGCAACGGATTCGACGAACAATACAGGTTATCCAGATACGGCAAGGTCGCCAGGTTGTTGACGCTGGTCAGGTTGTTGTTGTGGCAATTGACATTCCTGAGGTTCGTAAACTGCTCGAGACCTTGCAGATTGCTGATTGCCGCCCCACTTACATCCAGCCTGTGGATCAGCAATGCTTCGGCAACGCTGATTTCGTTATCGTGATTGGTATCGATCGCCACATAAGCATCGGTGCTGTTTTGCGCAAGGAAATTTTCTGGTGTCACCGACACCAGTTTAGCCTTGAGGTTCATATCGATAAAAACGATGTTCTGCGCATGGATCGCGACCACATTCAACAGCAGCAAAAGCAATACGTAATTTTTTTTCATGGGATTTTTTTATGAAGGTTCAATACTTTCTTTTAAACAGTTACAGCGCAAAATACCCTATCTCACAGATTGATTTTGTAATTATCGCTTGATGAATTTCGCATTGGAATTTCCTTTACTCGAAGTCACTTTTACAAAATAATTCCCCGAAGCTAAATCAGAGACGTCGATTTTTGAAACAATCTCAGCGTTTGTTGGCGCCAAGACCAATTGCCCGAGCGTATTGTAAATGTCAATCGAATGGATTTTCGTATTTTTTTTGGATTGGATGTTCAGAACATCATGCGCCGGGTTCGGATACAAAGTAAATTCCTGCGAAAATTCAAAATCTTTGGCCGTCAATAGTTGAATGGTAGTGACAGCCGGATCGGTCACGATCGGATGGTTGTAATCGAAATAGATGCTGGCCGAATTGCTGAACGAATCACCCGCAACGAGCGTCGGCTTGGTCTTGATCTTGAACATCACATAGCCATCATTGTTCGCATCGTCGAACGGCAATTGGATGTTTTCGAAGATGAATTCGACTTTGTTGTCTTTGATTCGTGTGTAAAAATCATGGCTTGCGTCCATTGGAACCAGGCTGTCAATGTTAAATTTATCGGTGTCGATGACATCTTTTACGACAATATTCTGCGCGTTTGCTGTTCCCGTATTTTCAAAACGGATTTGGTAATGTACGTATTTCCCGACCATGTTTGGATCGATGGTATTTCCTTCAAGACAGGTTTTGTCGTTCGGGTCAAGTGAATTGACGACGGTTTGGGAAAACAACATGTGGTTGTCATATGGTGTACCGTCGGTGGTATCAGTGATGCCGCTCGCGTAATAATAAAGTACATCATCAGCGTTGACGGCAGGTGTCTCCATTGGCGAATTCACATTCATCACAATTATAATTTCGCGTTGTTCGAACGGTTGCAAATCGGTAAAATACCAGTTCAGGACTTGTGCGCTTTGCGAAGTGATATTAGGTTCGGCTGAAACGAATTCTACGGTATTTCCATACGAAAAACTGACGGTTCCAAGCAAGGCAACGTTTCCTTTGTTCTTGTAAATCAATTTGTAATAGGAATCAAAACCGGGACGGGCGGCGCCAATCGGAACCAAAGCCACTTCTATATCGGCGTGAATTCCGTTTGCGGTAACACAAAAATCCTGCTGATGTGGACTCGCGGCTGCTGGAAATGTCACTGAAATGCTTGGAGGCGACACGTTAAAATAGATTGGATTTTCCAAATGAGGCGTGACCGTATGCGTTGCGGCCTGCACAGGGATTTGGTAATGGCCCAAATTGTTGGTGATAATGCCTCCTATATTTTGCCCATCAGTAATATCGAATCGGATGTAAGGAAAAGCCATATCCGAAGCGTCGCAGCCATTGGCGTCCAAATCAAAGCGCACATTACCTTCTGCCGTATAAAATTCGCCTCCCGGATCAAACGAGCAATACGAATTGATTACAATGTCGCTGGCCCAAGTGATAGCCTCAGATTGCAACGTGGCAATCTCCCCTTCATCAACACAAATGTACTGGAGGTTTGGATTTTCGTTACCCTGACCAAAAACTCCCAAATGAGAAGAAACATCGCCATTTTTTGCGTTGACATATACCGCGTCGGTGTCAATCAGACTTAGCGTATTGTAAGTACATTGCGAAAAATCGAGGCTTTCGGCTGTTGATTCCATAATGCTTAGAATGCCAAAATCACCATGTAAATCAAGTGAGGTAAGCGGTCCTTTGAGCAAAGTGTCGAATAAATAATCGCCGGCATAAACATGGCAGGTTACATTGGTCAGATTGTCACCCTCGACGTTCAAGCTATGAAGTCCGCATTGGCTCGTATCAATATAAAAATCAACCAAAGTATTGCTAAAAAAAGTAAGACTATTGATGTCTGAAAGCGGTTCTACGACATAGTGGAAAGAAGTCGCTGGATTATTTGAAAGATTCATTGTCATCGTAATAAGATAACCGGGCAAAAAACTAAAATCGCTGAATTGATTGTTCGAAAGATCGATGTCAAAGAAATCAGCGTAAGTGTTGAAATTTAGGTCCGTCAAAAGATTATTGGCACAGTTGAACCATAAACTTGAGCCAAGAGCAACTACAACCGTCGGCAAAACAAGCGAAGTCAATTGATTGTTGCTGCAATCGATTCTGGTATCGAGATGGATCAGCGCGCTTAAATCAAGCGACGTCAATGCATTTTGTTGACACTTAATCGAGTGCAAATTGGAAAAATACGCGATACCGGTCATATCGGTAATTCCCGATGCTGAAACATCGAGCCCTTCGATCACTGCCGCTTCGGCCTGCGAGATTTGGCCGTCGTTGTCTGTATCAATCTTTACGTTAAAAAAGCCTGCAGAGGCAATCGTATTGCTTGGTGAGGCGGCAAGCAGTTTGGCCTTGAAAACAGGATCGGGGAAATTGATAATTTGTGCACTGGCGAATGAACCAATCAATAATGTCAATAAGTAAAGTTTTTTCATAAGCTTTGGTTTTTGCGTGGTATTAAATAGAACAGCTTAAGGTACTGTAACCCTAATGGTTTGGGTAAATATATTGAAATATTTGCACCTGTTGTGTTAAATAAAAAAAGCCCCACAAATGCGAGGCTTTTAAAATATTTCAAATGGAAACGATTATCCCATCACTTCTTTTACTTTCTTTCCAATTTCGGCAGGAGAATCCACCACATGGATACCGTTCTCGCGCATGATGCGTTTCTTGGCTTCGGCCGTATCGTCAGATCCTCCAACGATGGCGCCGGCGTGTCCCATGGTTCTTCCCTTTGGAGCCGTTTCGCCTGCGATGAATCCGATTACGGGTTTTCTGTTGCCGTCGGCCTTGATCCATTTGGCGGCATCCGCTTCGAGTTGTCCACCGATTTCACCGATCATGACGATGCATTTGGTTTCGGGATCGTTCATGAGCATTTCAACAGCCGCCTTGGTAGTCGTTCCGATGATCGGGTCGCCTCCGATCCCGATGGCCGTCGTGATTCCCATGCCTTGTTTCACGACCTGGTCTGCCGCTTCATACGTCAACGTCCCTGATTTGGAAACGATGCCAACCGTACCTTTCTCGAAAACGAATCCCGGCATGATGCCTACTTTCGCTTCTCCAGGCGTGATGACACCCGGACAGTTTGGCCCGATCAGGACGCAATCCCTTTCTTTGATGTAATCGTTTGCTTTAATCATATCGGCCACCGGAATTCCTTCGGTAATGGTAATGATTACCTTGATTCCAGCGTCGGCCGCTTCCATAATCGCATCGGCTGCAAAGGCCGGCGGTACAAAAATGATGGTCGTATCGGCACCAGCTTTTTCGACAGCATCCTTAACGGTATTGAAAACCGGACGGTCTAAATGCGTGGTTCCTCCTTTTCCTGGAGTTACGCCGCCTACAACGTTTGTTCCGTATTCAATCATCTGTGAAGCATGGAAAGTTCCTTCGCTTCCGGTAAAGCCCTGTACGATTATTTTGGAATTTTTATTGACTAAAACACTCATGATATCTTTTTTATGTTGTTTTTAAAATTGCAATGCAAATGTAAGTTTTTGAAACCGACATTTCAAGTTTTTGCCCAAATAAATTTAAGACAATTGGCTCATCTGGAACCCGCGAAAAAGCCTGTCATCCTTCAATTCCCAAATCACGAAAAAGTGTGCGAGCAGCATTTCCTCACGCGGATTTTCGACCGTTTTGATGAAGTGCGAATAGCGGACGCAAACCTGATCGCCGTCAGCCAGCAAATGACTCACACGCGCCTTGGAGCGAACGTACGAGCGTTCCATCTGCGCCGTCAGCTCAAGAATATCCTTGTATTTGAGTTGCAGGAAACCTTTGCTGCTGTTCCAATCCAGCACCACTTCAGGATGCAGGTAATTTTTCATGATTTCGCTGTTGATCAGCGCATCGGATTTGTAGAATTCCTGTACGATCTTTTTGGCCGACATGTCTGTTATTTGAGTTTGTTTAGTATTTCGGGTATTCGTTTGATGTTGGCCAGTTGTTTGAGTTTTTCACGCGATTCCTCGATCGGTGTCCCAAAATAAGTCTTTCCGCCTTCAATCGATTTGGTTACGCCGGTTTGTCCCATGACGACTGCCTTGTCGCCGATGGTGATGCCGCTCGTGGTTCCGACCTGGCCCCAAAGCGTGACTTCGTCGCCGATGATTACACAGCCTGCAATTCCGGTTTGGGCCGCAATCAGGCATTTCTTGCCGATCACGGTATCGTGTCCGATGTGCACCTGGTTGTCGATTTTGGTCCCTTCGCCGACCGTCGTGTCGCCCGTAACGCCTTTGTCGATCGTGCAAAGCGCACCGATCCCTACATTGTCATGGATGACGACGCGTCCGCCAGAAAGCAATTGGTCGAAACCTTCGGGACGTTTCTTGTAGTAGAACGCATCGGCACCCAAGACGCTTCCGGCATGGATGATCACATTGTCGCCAATGATCGTGTTGTCGTAAATCGCGACATTCGAATGGATCACGCAATTCTTTCCGATTTTGACATGATGCCCGACAAAAGTGTTGGGTTGGATCATCGTGCCCTCACCTATTACAGCCAATTCTGAAACGGCAGCGCTCGCATATCTGAACGGCCTGAAATGGTGCGTCAATTTGTTGAAATCGCGAAACGGATCATCAGATATCAATAAGGCTTTTCCTTCAGGACAATCCACTTCCTTATTGATCAGCACGATGGTCGCAGCCGATTGCAAAGCTTTGTCGTAATATTTGGGATGGTCGACAAACACAATGTCTCCGGCCTCTACCACATGAATCTCGTTCATGCCGTGCACCGGGAAATTGTTATCGCCCACATATTTACAATCGATTAAAGCAGCGATTTCCTGTAATGGATAGACCTTTGGGAATTTCATATTTATTCCTTAACGCGTTCCATGTATTTTCCGGTGGCCGTCTCGATCTTGATCTTGTCGCCTTCGTTGATGAACAAAGGAACGTTGATGTTCGCACCCGTTTCAACCGTAGCCGATTTGGTCGCATTCGTCGCGGTATTTCCTTTCACGCCCGGTTCAGCATAAGTCACCTCAAGGATAACCGAAGCCGGCATGTCGACAGACAAAGGCAAATCGGTTTCGGTATTGATCTGCACCATCACTTCAGAACCTTCTTTCATCAATTCAGGCGCGTCGAGTGCGTTTTTGTTGATGGAAATCTGTTCGAAGCTTTCCGTATTCATGAAATTGAATTCGTCTCCTTCTGCATACAAGTATTGGAATTTGTGTGTTTCCACGCGCACTTCGTCAATTTTGTGTCCGGCAGAAAACGTATTGTCGATCACTTTCCCGTTGGTCACGCTTTTGAGTTTCGTACGTACGAAAGCCGGGCCTTTTCCTGGTTTAACGTGAAGGAATTCGATGATCTTGAAAATATCATGACTGAACTTGATGCACATTCCGTTTTTAATGTCTGATGTAGATGCCATTTTTTATTGTTTTGGTTATTTTGAATTTTAAATTATAAATTTTGAATGATTGTCATCCGTCTATAATTTAAAATTCAACATTTAAATTTAAAATTTCTAATAATTCCCGGTATACCCTTTCATCACGCCGCGTGAAGAATTCCGGATGAAATCGAGGATTTCGTCGCGTTCCGTCGTCGCTTCCATTTCGGCTTCGATGATGCTTACGGCCTGTGACGTGTTGTAATTTTTTTGGTACAGGATCCTGTAGATGTCTTGGATTTCACGGATTTTGTCGGTTGAAAAGCCGCGTCTCCTGAGTCCGACCGAGTTGATCCCGACATACGACAAAGGTTCTTTTGCCGCTTTCGTAAACGGCGGAACGTCTTTCCTGACCAATGATCCGCCCGAAACCATCGCGTGATCGCCGATGTGGATGAACTGGTGGATCGCCGCCAAACCACCAATCACTGCGTGGTTTCCGATGACGACATGTCCGGCCAAAGCCACACCGTTCACGATAATCGAGTTGTTCCCGATCACGCAATCGTGCGCCACGTGCGCATACGCCATGATCAGGCAGTTGTCACCCACGGTGGTTTGTCCCGAGGCAACGGTTCCGCGGTTGATCGTTACGCATTCGCGGATCGTACAATTGTCGCCGATGATCGCGAGCGAGTCTTCGCCGCCGAATTTCAGATCCTGCGGCACCGCCGAAATGACAGCGCCCGGAAATATGTTGCAATTCTTCCCGATCCGTGCGCCTTCCATGATCGTGACGTTGGATCCGATCCAGGTTCCGTCGCCGATCACTACATTGTTGTGGATGGTCGTAAACGGTTCGATGACGACATTCTTGGCGATTTTTGCGCCGGGATGAACGTAGGCTAATGGTTGATTCATTTACTATTGTTTAATCGTTAAATGGTTTAACCGATTAACCGATTGAACGATTAACCGAGTAAACACTAATTATTGTTTCCTGGCGATTTGCGCCATCAATTCGGCCTCGGCGACCAATCTACCATTGGCATACGCGTGCGCCTGCATGTGGCAGATGCCGCGTCTGATCGGCGTGATCAAATCGCATTTGAATACGAGCGTATCGCCCGGCAAAACTTTATACTTGAATTTGACGTTGTCGATCTTCATGAAATACGTCAGGTAATTTTCAGGATCCGGGACGGTGCTCAGGATCAGGATTCCGCCTGTTTGCGCCATCGCTTCGATGATCAGAACGCCCGGCATGACTGGTGCGCCTGGAAAGTGGCCGACGAAAAACGGTTCGTTCATCGTGACGTTCTTGAGCCCGACGACATGCGTATCAGACAATTCAAAAATCTTATCCACGAGCAAGAACGGCGGTCGGTGCGGCAACATCGACATGATTTTGTGGATGTCCATGAGCGGTTCCTGGTTCAAATCGTAAACCGGAACGTGGTTTCGTTGTTCAATCTTGATGATTTTCGACATCTTTTTGGCGAATTGCGTATTGACGAAATGACCCGGTTTGTTCGCAATGATCTTTCCTTTGATGCGCGTCCCGATCAACGCCAAATCGCCCACGACATCAAGCAACTTATGGCGCGCGGCTTCATTCGGGTAATGCAAAGCCAGGTTGTCGAGAATGCCGTTCGGCTTGACCGAAATCTTTTCCTTACCAAAAGCGACCTTGAGGTTTTCCATTGTATTTGGAGAAATGTCCTTGTCGACATAAACGATCGCATTGTTGAGATCGCCGCCTTTGATCAGGCCGTTTTCGAGCAATGATTCGAGTTCGTGCAAAAAGCTGAACGTACGCGCATCGGCGATTTCCTTCTTGAATTCGGATACATTTTTCATCGTCGCGTTCTGCGTGCCCAAGACCTTGGTCCCAAAATCGACCATGGCCGTCACTTGGTATTCGTCGCTTGGCATCACGAGGATTTCGCTTCCGGTCGCTTCGTCGGTAAACGAGATGACTTCCTTGACGATGTAATATTTTCTTTCCGCTTCCTGTTCTACGATGCCCGCTTTCTCGATCGCCTCGACAAAATACTTCGAAGAACCATCCATGATTGGCGGCTCGGAAGCGTCGAGTTCGATGATCACGTTGTCGACATCACAGCCCACGAACGCAGCCAGTACGTGTTCAGAAGTCTGGATCTTGACGCCTAATTTTTCGAGGTTGGTCCCGCGTTGCGTGTTCACCACATAATTTGCGTCGGCTTCGATAATCGGTTGGCCTTCAAGATCAACCCTTACGAAAGTGTAGCCATTGTTTATTGGCGCCGGTTTAAAAGTCATTTTCACTTCCTTGCCCGTGTGTAAGCCTACGCCGGTGAGTGAAATTTCGTTCTTTATGGTCGTCTGTTTAACCATGGTTATTTATTTTGGTTTATTTGTTTTTTCAATTCTTCGAGTTCGGCCACGATTTTGGGCAGGTTGCGGAAATGCACGTACGATTTGTTGTAATCGTTGTAAGTGAAAGACGGACTTCCCTGGATCACTTCGTCGTCCTTGATATTTTTCCCGATTCCGGATTGTGCCTGGACCTTGACGTTGTTTCCGATGGTCAAATGTCCGGCGATTCCCACCTGGCCGCCGATGACGCAGTGCTGTCCGATCTTGGTCGAACCGGCAATTCCGGTCTGTGCGGCGATTACGGTATTTTGTCCGATTTCTACATTGTGTGCGATCTGGATCTGGTTGTCTAGCTTGACGCCTTTGCGGATGATCGTCGATCCCATGGTCGCGCGGTCTATGGTCGTTCCGGCGCCAACATCCACGTTGTCTTCGAGAATCACATTCCCGATTTGCGGCACCTTGTTGTAGCTTCCGTCCTTATTGGGCGCAAAACCGAAACCGTCCGCGCCGATGATGACACCCGAATGGATCACGCAATCTTTTCCGATTACGGTTTCCGAATACAATTTCGCCCCGGCAAAAATCGTCGAATTGTCGCCAATCACAACGTTGTCGCCGATGTAGCAATTCGGGTAGATCTTGACGTTATTCCCGATCGTGACGTTGGTTCCGATGTAGCTGAAACTCCCAAGGTACAAGCCGTCGCCATACTTGACGTTGTCGGAAATCACACTGTTGGCTTCAATCCCGTTCTTGCTCGCTTTTTTCGCCTGGTCGTAAAATTCAAGCAGACGCGTGAACGACAGATACGCGTCTTCGACCTTAATCAAAGTCGTCGTGATTTCGGCTTCGGGCACAAACGAATGGTTCACGATCGTGATGCTCGCCTGTGTCGAATAGATGAATGAGGTGTATTTGGGATTCGCGAGAAACGTCAGCGAACCGTCGGTTCCTTCTTCAATTTTGGAAAGCTTGTAGACTTCGGCTTTTGGATTGCCGATGACTTCGCCTTCTAAAATGCCTGCTATTTGTTCTGCTGTAAATTTCATTCGGTGCGATTAAAAGGTCCAAAAAATGGAACTGCCGACAAAAATATAAAAATTTGACGATGCGCGTCAATTTTCTGTCAGATGTTTTGGAAAACAGATGTAATACTTGGTGACGGGTTTCGAGAGCGCTTTGAGATTCAATTGGTCTGACGCTTCGACCACATCTTCAATGGTTTTGTCTTTCTTCAATATATGGATCGGCTCGGCGGTCTTGTTGTAAGCCTGGTTTTTGATTTTGCCTTTGAAGATAAAGTACGACGCTTCGGAAAGCGAGACAGTTCCGTTGGCGGCAAACTTCTCGAGCAATTCGGTAATTTCTTCTTTCGGGAACTTCTCGCTGCTCAGTTTGATCTTGAGCAAATCGCGGTTGATGATCATCTTGCAGAGTTTACTCAGGATAAAATCGTCGTGGTTTTGCCAAGTCTTTAACGCGCCCACAATGTCGAAATCGTCAAGCTGCGCGAATTTGTCGAGCACGTCGTCATTGAAATCCTCGAGCTCGATTTTATTTTGCATGAAGAACAGCAACGATTCGCTGCACGGCAAGACGATTCCTTTTAGCGTCAGTTCTTTGGCGCGTTTGAAGACTTTGATCAGGATCAGTTCAGCGACGAGACTTGTCTTGTGCAAGTAGGCTTGCCAGTACATTAATCGGCGCGCCATCAGGAATTTTTCGATCGAATAGATGCCTTTTTCCTCCAGGACCAACACGTCGTCGACGACATTCATCATCTGGATCAGACGGTCGGAATTGATGTTTCCCTCGGCAACCCCGGTGTAAAAACTGTCGCGTTTGAGGTAATCCATGCGGTCCATATCGAGTTGGCTTGAAATCAGCTGCAGCATGAATTTGCGGTGGTAATCGCCTTTGAATACTTTGATCGCAAGCGACAATTGTCCGCCGAAATCGGCATTCAATTTGTCCATGAACAACATCGAAATCGCTTCGTGGTTGACGTTTTCTACGATGCTGTGTTCCATCGCATGTGAAAATGGCCCGTGCCCGATGTCGTGCAACAGGATCGCTACAAACAAGGCGTTTTCTTCCTCTTTTGAGATTTCGACGCCTTTGAAACGCAACACTTCAATCGCTTTCTGCATGATGTGCATACAGCCCAAGGCATGGTGAAACCGCGTGTGGTGCGCGCCTGGATACACCAAATACGACAATCCCATCTGCGAAATGCGGCGCAAACGCTGGAAATAAGGATGTTGGATCAGGTCGTAAAGCAGCGGATTGGGAATGGTGATGAACCCGTAAATCGGATCGTTTAATATCTTGAGCTTATTGATTTGAGTCACAATGAGGATTTTGGATAACAAAGATAGCAAATCTATTCTCGATTGCAGTGGCGGACTATTGTCGAAAATTTAATAAAAGGTATAGAATTTCTACACTTGAGACCAAATGGCTTAAACTAGGGATAAACCCGATTCCCCTTCCCGATTAGGAGCAAAATATGATTTTAATCGATACCCTTATTACAGAAAAAATGTAAATCCGATTCCATTCTAGCAATTTAATACTCCCGCAAACAATCGCGATTCGACAAATTTCAAATCTTATAACATAAACAATCTAATATATAAGGAAATCCGACTTTAAAAGTGGATTTTTACAACTTGGATAATTTTGTGCCGACGCTAGGATTTTGTGCCGAATTATACTACATTAGTTTAAACAAACAGACTTTGGATTATAAAAAATACATCAGGAAAACCGGAAAGGTATTGCTTTGGATTGTGGGTTCGGTCATCGGATTGTTCCTTTTGGTAGTGTTGCTGATTCAGGTTCCGTGGATACAAAACAAGATCAAGGACAAAGCCGTCACCTATCTCGAAGGGAAAATCCACACCAAAGTCGTCATCGGCCGCATCGAAATCGGGCTTCCCAAAAAAGTCATCCTCGAAAATTTCTACTTCGAAGACCAACAGAAAGATACTTTGCTGGCGGGCGAAAAATTGTCGGTAGACATCAGTTTGTTCAAACTCATCAGCAATGAAGTCGAAATCAATTCGGTCGATCTGAAAGGAATTACGGCAAATGTCAAGCGCGACAAGGATTCGGTTTTCAATTTCGATTACATCATCAAAGCGTTCGCGTCCAAGGAAGAAAAGCCCAAGGACGATTCGGAGCCGATGAAGATTTCAGTCAAAAAAATCAACCTTGACCGCATTCATCTCAAGTTTGACGACAAGATTTCGAAGAATGACCTGAGCGCCTACATCGCACATTTCGATACCAAAATCGACAATTTCGACCTCAACAAACTCGAATTCGATGTCCCGAAAATCAAGCTCGACGGACTCAACCTCAAGCTCAAACAAGGCCGGCTCGTGGAAGAAGCCGTCATCAAGACACGCCAAGTCGCCGATTCGCTCGCGCAACAGCCCAATTTGAAACTGACGCTCGGAACCATCGATCTGTCGCGCATCAAAATCGGTTACGACAACGAAGGCACGCAGCTCAACACCGGATTGCAATTGCAAAAAATGCTGATCCGCGTCAATAAATTCGACATCGCCAAGCAAAACATCGAACTCGAAAGCCTCGACATCAATTCGCTCAAGGGTGCGCTCGTCGTGGGAAAATACGAAAAGCAACTGGCCAAAAATGTCGCCAATGCCAAAGAACAGCCCGAGGTCGCGCCCGGAATGCCATGGCGCATCAAACTCAACCAGGCCGATTTCAAAAAGATCGCGTTCCGCTACGACGACCAAAACGCCGCGCCGGTCAAGAAAGGCATCGATTACAAACACATGGACATCAAGAATTTCAATCTGGTGGGCGAAAAATTTGTGTTTGCCGACGAGATCATTTCTGGCAATATCTACGCGTTTACCGTTCAGGACAAAAGCGGGCTCGACGTGCAATCGCTCAAAACCGAGTTTTATTACGGCAAGAAAAACGCCTACCTCAAAAAATTATACCTCAAAACGCCGCAAACATTGCTCAAAGACCAGATCATCGTCGGTTATCCGTCGGTGGAATCGCTGGGCAAGGACATCGGCGAACTCGACATCAACGCCAACCTTTCGGGAAGCCGCGTCGGGTTTAAGGACATTTTGATTTTGGTGCCGACATTGGCCGATACGAATCCGTTCAAAAGCAACCCGGATGCGATCATGAACATCGACAGCCGCATCACCGGGAAAGTCAACAACATCCAGATCCCGAAATTGCAGATCAGCGGGATTGGGAACACGATCGTCAACGCGAGCGGCCGGATCACCGGTTTGCCCGATGCGAAAAAAGCCTATTTCGATCTGGCCATCAACAACATCCAATCGACTGCAAAGGACATCAATAATTTTGTCCCGAAAGGCACAATCCCGAACTCGATCCAATTGCCGTCGCAACTTTCGGTCAATGGAACTTTTGTCGGTTACATCAATGATTTCGATACCAATCTGAACCTGAACACGAGTTACGGCAAGGCCAAGGTCAAAGCCAAATTCGACCAACGCCGCAAGAACGCCGAGAAATACAACGCCGATATCGACATCAACAATTTCAACGTCGGCAAACTGATCAAGAACGACACGCTCGGAAGGATTACGCTCAAGGCGAAAGTAAACGGGGTCGGACTCGATCCGAAAACCGCAACCGCCACCGTCAAAGGCCGCATTTACAAAGCCGAATACAACCAATACACCTACCGCGATCTCGCACTCAACGGCAACATCAAAAACGGTGCGTTCGTGGCCGAAGCGCAAATGACCGATCCGAACCTGACGTTCGACCTCAATTCGAGCGGGGATTTTGGCGGGAAATATCCGGCGATCAAACTCAAGCTCAACGTCGACATCGCCGATCTGGAAAAATTGAATCTTCATGCCGGACCGATGAAAATCCGCGGCAACATCGACGCCGACATCCCGACCGCCGATCCCGATTACCTGAACGGTGACATCAGCCTGCACCACATTATGTTTGCCAATGAAAACGGCGAATTCGTCCTCGACTCCATCAACGTCTTGGCGACTGCAACACCCGAACAGCAAGCCATTTCGCTGCGCTCGCAATTTGCCGACGCCGATGTGGTTGGGAAATTCAAGCTGACGAAAGTGGGCGCTGCGTTGATGAATTCGTTTTCGAAATATTACAATACGAATTCCAAAACAGCCTACAAACCAATGGCCAACGCCGAAGCGCAACAATTTGACTTTAGCGTCAATGTAAAGAACAGCCCGATTCTGCTGCGCATGATTCCGGACATCAAAGCGATGGATTCTATTGTGATTGCAGGTGGATACAATTCGGTTGGCGATACAATTTACGTGGCCGCCTTGGTTCCGAAGCTGACGTATGGCGAAAACACGATTTCCAACGCCAACATTACGATCGACACACAAGAGGAATCGTTGGTTTACAGCGTCATTGTAGACGACATCAAAAATCCGAGCATCCATTTGCCTTACACCAATTTGTCGGGCGCGGTCAAGGACAACACGGTTTCGTATACGCTGCAACTGCGCGACCTCAAAAATGAAGAGCGTTACCTGATCGCGGGCATTCTGCAATCGAACGACGGCCAGACGATCATCGAATTGATTCCGGACAACCTCAAACTCAATTATGAGCCGTGGACGATCAATCCCGAAAACCAGATCAAGATCGGCAACGGCATTTACGCCAATAATTTCGAACTCGGCAAAGACGGCAGTTCGATCAAATTGCAATCGCAATCGGAAACGCCCAATGCGCCGCTCAATGTAGACCTCAAGGATTTTAAGATTGAGACGATCACCAACATTATCCAGCAGGATTCGTTGCTCATGGGCGGCCGGATCAATGGAAATGCCGTGCTCAAAAACCTGCAGAAAACGCCCATATTTACAGCCGACCTGAACATTGACGACTTCAATTTCAAAACCGATACGATCGGGAATATCAAAATCAACGTCAACAACGAAATCGCCAATACGTATGACGCCAAAGTTGAAATTACGGGCAAAGGCAACCAGGTGAATCTCGACGGGAAATATTTTGCCAGCAATCAGGGTTTTGATTTCAATCTCGATCTGCAGCATCTCGAAATTAGAAGTATCCAAGGGTTTACCGCCGGAAATATCAAAAACAGCAGCGGCCATCTGACTGGGAAATTCAGGGTGACGGGAACGATTGACGATCCGAATGTCATCGGCGAACTCAAATTCAACGACGGTGCGTTTACCGTGACGCCGATCAATTCGAATTTCAAATTGCTCAACGATAAGATCGTGTTTGACGACCGCGGAATCTACTTTGAAAAATTCTCGCTGTCGGATGAAAATGACAACCAATTGTTCATCCTTGGCCGCGTCGATACGCCGAATTACAAGGATTATGCATTCAACCTGAACATCAACGCCGACAATTTCCGCGCGATGAATTCGAAGGAAAAAGACAACGATTTGTACTATGGCGAATTGTACCTCGACACCAAATTGCGCGTCAAGGGCGATTTGAACAAGCCGATTATCGATGGCAATATCAAAATAAATGACGGCACCAAACTCACGGTCGTCCTTCCGCAATCGGATCCTTCCGTGGCCGATCGCGAAGGCATTGTCGAGTTCATCGATCAGGACAATCCGTTCCTTGAAAATGTGCGTGTGAAAGACACGATCTCGAAATCGACGTTCAAAGGCATCGACGCTTCGGTCAACATCGAAATCGACAAGGAAGCCGAACTCAACCTGATCATCGATAAAGGAAACGGCGATTACCTCAAACTCAAAGGCGAAGCCAAACTCACGGGCGGCATCGATCCATCGGGAAAAACCACTTTGACGGGCCGTTATGAATTTACCGAAGGCGCGTATGAAATGACCTTCAACCTGCTCAAACGACGCTTCGACATCAAGCCCGGCAGTTACATTTTGTGGACGGGCGAACCGACGCAAGCCGACGTCAACATCACCGCGATCTACGAATCGGACACTGCTCCCATCGACTTGGTGGATGACCAATTGGGCAACGTTTCCCCGGAAATCAGGAATCAATACAAACAACGCATCCCGTTTGAAACCAACCTGATCATGAAAGGGCAATTGCTCAAGCCCGAAATCACGTTCGACATCCAATTGAAGGAAGGAAACAACAGCGTTTCGACAGTGGTGATCAATACGACTGAGGCCAAACTCGCGCAAATCCGACAAAATCCGTCCGAACTCAACAAACAGGTTTTTGCGTTGCTGTTGCTGAACCGTTTCATCGGCGAGAATCCGTTTTCAAGCGAGGCTGGCGGCGTGACAGGCGAATCGTTGGCACGTCAGAGTGCGAGTAAATTGTTGTCGCAACAGCTCAACAATTTGGCGGGCGATCTGATCAATGGCGTCGAACTCAATTTCGACCTCGAGTCGACCGACGACTACACGACGGGAACCAAGCAAAACCGCACCGATCTGAACGTAAGCGTTTCCAAAACATTGCTCGACGACCGATTGAAAGTCACCGTTGGAAATTCGTTCGGGCTCGAAGGCCAACAACAGGCCAATGAAGAGACGACCAATATTGCGGGCGACCTTTCTGCCGATTACCAACTCACGAGAGACGGCCGTTACCGCGTGCGCGTGTACCGTAAAAACCAGTACCAGGTCGCGTTGCAGGGACAAGTGATCGAGACCGGCGTCGGATTCATCATTACGATGGATTACAACAAATTCCGAGAACTGTTCCACAAAACGCAGCGCGAACGCGAAATCGAGCAGGATTTGAAGGCTAAAAAAGAAAAGAAGAAAGCCGCTAAAAAGAAATAAGATGAAAATGAAAAACATACTTTACGCCTTACTGGCACTGCTTTTTGTGTCATCTTGCAGCAACACGAAATATCTGGCCGAGGGCGAACTGCTGTACGTTGGCGCCAGCGTCAAAGTCGACGACAAAGAACTTCCCAAAAAACAACGCAAGGCACTCAAGAAAGAACTCGAGGATTTGACGCGCCCGATTCCGAACAAGAAAATCCTGGGCCTGCGCCCGAAATTGTATTTCTACAACCTTGCCGGAACGCCCAAAAAAGACAAAGGTTTCCGTCATTGGCTCAAATTCAAGGTGGGCGAACCGCCGGTGACTTTCGGTAAAGTCGATCTGAAATACAACACCGATGTTTTGCAGAGTTATGCGGAAAACAAAGGTTTTTTCACCGCGATCACTTCCTCCGATTCGACACGGCACGGCAAAAAGGCGACTGCCGAATACACGATCAAACCGGGCAAACGATGGAAAATCCGCAACGTCATTTATCCTTCCGATTCGACGAGCGCGCTCGACAAAGCCATTACGCGGACGTTGGGCAAAAGCGGCAAACGCGGCTTGCTCAAGCCTGGCGAACCGTATGATCTGGACGTCATCAAAGCCGAACGCGAACGCATCGACACGCGGTTAAAAGAGAAAGGCTACTATTTTTTCAACGCCGATTACATTAAAGTGCAGGTTGACAGCACCGTTGGCAAATACGAAGTCGAATTGCTCGTGAAAGTCAAACCTGAAACGCCCGACAATGCGCGTGAGGTCTACAAAATCAACGACATCATCATCTACCAGAATTATTCGATCAACGAAGACGAGAACAGGATCAATACGTCTGATTCGATCATGAAATACAAGGATTTGACGATCATAGATACGGCCGATACGTTCAATCCGAGAATTTACGACCGCACGCTGTATTTCCATAAAGGCGATTTGTACAACAGGACGGATCATAATTTATCGCTCAACCGCCTTGTGAATCTGGGGACTTTCAAATTCGTCAAAAACCAATTCAAGGTTTCGAACCAATTCACGAACATGCTCGACGCGTATTATTACCTGACGCCGTTGCCCAAGAAATCGATTCGCATCGAAGTCATCGGCAAGACCAATTCGGCGAATTACACGGGTTCTGAACTCAACGTCAACTGGAGCAACCGCAATACATTCAGGGGCGCTGAATTGCTGACGATTTCGGCATTTGGTGGCGCTGAAGTTCAGGTTTCGGGGCAAAACAAAGGTTACAATGTGTACCGCGTCGGTGGCGAAGTCAACCTGTTTTGGCCGCGCATTATTGCACCGATCAAGCTCGAATCGGCCAGTGGATTCGTACCGAGGACGAAAGCGACGCTGGGTTATGAATTCCAGAAAAGGGTCAAATTGTATGCGCTCAATACATTCAAGGGTTCGTTTGGCTACCAGTTCAAGGAAAATGCGCGCAAGGAACACCAACTCAACGTGACCGAGATCACGTATGTGAGTCCGGCCAACGTCACCGATTTGTACCAACGCCAAGCCGATACGATCGAAGCATTGCAAAAAGTCATCGACCGACAACTCATTTTCGGGCCGACCTATTCGTATACGTACACCAATACGATGCAGAAAAGGAAGCGCCATACCTATTATTTCAAAGGTACCATTGAAGAATCGGCGGCATTGACGGGATTGTTAACGGGGGCCAACACCCGCAAAGACAAAACGATCAGCGTATTCAACGTGCCGTTCAGCCAATTCTTCAAAGCCGAAGTCGATTTCAGGCATTACCTCAAGATCGGCGACGATTCGCAACTGGCCAGCAGGATTATCGTTGGCGCCGGTTTGCCTTACGGAAATTCACGCGACTTGCCCTACATCAAACAGTTCTTCAGCGGCGGAACGAACAGCATCCGGGCATTTCGGGCGCGATCGGTTGGCCCGGGAACTTTCCGGCCAAAAATCGACGCCAACTCGTTCCTGCCCGACCAATCAGGCGATTTGAAGTTCGAATTCAACACAGAAATACGCACGAAACTCGTGAGTGTGGTTCACGGCGCCATCTTTTTGGATGCCGGAAACGTTTGGCTGCTCAACGAAAATCCGGAAAAACCAGGCGGAAAATTTTCGGGCGACTGGATCAAGGAACTCGCTTTGGGAACCGGTGCGGGTTTGCGTATTGATGCTTCGATATTGGTTTTGCGGCTCGATTTCGCTTTTCCGCTGCGCAAACCGTATTTGCCGGACGGTGAACGTTGGGTAACGGATAAAATCGAATTCGCGAGCGGTCCGTGGCGCAGGGAAAATTTAATCTTCAACCTGGCGATCGGCTATCCTTTTTAACCGCAGCGTTCACAAAGTTTCTCGCAAAGAACGCAAAGCCTTTCAAAACTTTGCGAAAAAACTTTGCGTGCTTTGCGGTAAAAAATAGGTTAAGTCGCTTTAACCCCAAAGGACACAAAGTTTATCGCAAAGGACACAAAGCTTTCAACTTTGCCGAAACCCTGCACACTTTGCGGTAAAAAGTTATTGAAACAAAAAAGGAAGCGTTTGACGGCTTCCTTAAATTGTGGTTCTGATTTATTGTCTTATCAGTATATTTATGGGAGAAAATCCCTGATAATTTCAAATTGACTTTAGATTCCTAAAGAGCAATTCTTTTAATGAATCAGAACCGTGACATAAATGTACGAAGTAATTTTGGATGGCAGTGTTAAAAAAATTGTTTTGTTTCAATTTAACAGGCTGTTGCCGACTTCTACCGACTTGCTCTCGCGACACGGTAAATAGATGAAAAACGAAGCACCTTTTCCGGGCTCGCTTTCTGCGGTAATGTAACCTGAATGGTTCTCGATGATCTTTTTGCAAAGCGCCAATCCGATGCCCGTTCCCGAATAATTCACGCGGTCATTGAGCCGTTGGAAAATCGTAAAAATCTTACTCAGGTATTTCTGTTCAAAGCCGATTCCGTTGTCACTGATGATGAGTTCGAGGTAATCGCCTTCAACCAGATTGGTTTCGAATGGAATTTCAGCAAGCGCTACTTTTCGCGAACGCACGGCGATTTTCGGAGCAGTTTCCTTTACAGAAAACTTGATCGAATTGCCGATCATATTGGAAAAAAGCTGGTTGATTTGCAACGGAATTGCCGTAATCACCGGCAGTTTGTCGTGTTTGATTTCGGCGTGTTTTTCTTCAATCAGCAACTCAAAATCGACAAGCACGTTTTCGAGCATCATATTGAGGTCGACCTGTTCGAATTGCTGGTCGTTGCGCGAAAGGCGGCTGTAATTGAGTACGGCCTTGATCAGATCGCTCATGCGCTCGGCAGTCAGGTTGATCTTTGAAAAATATTTACTGGTCGCTTCGGGATCGCTGATGTTCTTCTCGAGCAACCCCGAAAACATCTGGATTTTGCGCAAAGGTTCCTGTAAATCGTGCGACGCCACATAAGCAAACTGTTCGAGTTCCCTGTTTTGGAATTCGAGTTCGGTATTGTATTTCCGCATGCGGTCCTCGGCCAATTTCCTTTCGGTCAGGTCGCGCGTCACTTTCGAAAAACCGATGATGTTGTCGTCGTTATCATGCAAGGCAGTTATGGCAATGCTGGCCCAGAAATAACTGCCATCCTTGCGTACGCGATAACCTTCATCCATAGCGCGGCCGGTAAGCGACGATTGGCGGATCAATCTTTCGGGAAGTTGGCTGTCGAGATCTTCCTTGCGGTAAAAGATGCGGAAATTTTTGCCGATGATTTCGTCTTCTTTGTATCCTTTGATGTTCTGCGCGCCCTTGTTCCAATTGAGGATCGTTCCGTCTTTGGCAAGCATAATGATCGCATAATCCTGGACTTCATCGGTCATGCGCTGGTAACGCTCCTCGCTTTCCTTGAGTTCGCGGTTTCTCGCAATCAGCGCTTGTGTGCGTTCGTAGACTTTCTCCTCGAGGATTTGGGCGTGGATTTTATGTTCGGTGATATCGAGTACGGTGCCGTACATCTTAACTGCATTGTTGTTTTCGTCGTAAATGATTTTTCCGTTAAGGCGCACCCAATGCACCGATTCGTCGGGCCACAACACACGCGCTTCATAAAAAAGCACTCCACTTTCGATTGCTTTTTGATGTGCCTCTGTGCGAATGTGTTTGTCTTCGGGATGAATGCGGTCACTGAAACTGGTATGCACAAGTCCGCCCGTTTCCTGATATCCGAAAATATGCGCCAACCGGTCGGAATAAATAAACACCCCACTCGGAATATCCCACTCGAAATTCCCCATTTCGGCAGCTTCAATAGCGAGTTTGTTGCGCGTCTCGCTGACTTCCACTTTCTGGCGTATTTCAACCTGCTCGGTGATTTCGTCGGCCAAAACCATCACGCCCGAAATGCTGCCATCTTCCTCATACAGCGGTTCGTAAACGAATTTGATGAAAATGCGGTTCGGCTTCCCGTCAACGATTTGCTCGAAAGGCACTTCGCTTGCGCCAAACCTCTTTCCTGTATCATATACATTGCGCAACAATTTTTCAAAACCCTGCTCGCGCGCTTGGGTCAACACATTGAATATGGGCTTCCCAATGATATCGGTCGTTTGATTCCAGATCTGCAATATCCTGACATTGGCCATTTCAACAATGAAATTCGGGCCTCTTAAGATCGAAATCGCCACCGGCGCCTGCTCGAAAAGATTGTGCAATTGCGCATCGAGATGGCTTCTTGTCTTGGCAATCCTGACCTGCGATTGCACCCTTGCAAGTAATTCCTTGGCAGAAAATGGCTTGACCAGGTAATCATCGGCGCCCAGATCGTATCCTTCGATTTTGGATTCCTCGCCTGCCCTTGCCGAAAGCAACAGCACCGGAATGCGTTTCATAAACGGATCGCCTTTGAGTGTCTGGAGCAATTCGATACCGTCCATCTCAGGCATCATGATGTCGCTGATAATGAGATTGACAGCTGTCTTTCCAAGCGTATCGAGCGCTTGCTTTCCATTCGACGCGATCAAGACCTGGTATTGGTGCTCGAGCAGTTTTTTGATGTATTCCTGCATGTCGGCGTTGTCATCGACCACGAGGATTTTTGGTTTGTCTTTGTTTTCGTCTGAAGTCAACGGCGTCGGTTTTTCCTTGACCATCAACTTGGCTTCTTCGATAAATGCGGAAGGCAGAATGTCTTCGGAAAGCGAAGTTTGAGGCGCGATTTGCGTTTCATTGAAGTGCGCATTTCCAATAGGGATCACCACTTTAAATGTACTACCGAGACCTTCACGGCTTTCGGCGGTAATTTTTCCATGGTGCAATGTGACGAGTTCCTTGACCAGCGAAAGTCCGATTCCGGTTCCTTCGTAACTGCGCCCATTCGCATTTTTTACGCGGTGGAAACGTTCAAACAAATGCTTGATTTCTTTGTCGGGGATCCCGATTCCGGTATCGGAAATCTGCACGATCGCTTTTCCGTTGTCTTCTGATAAATTGACCGATATTTTGCCGTCGAGCGTATATTTGAACGCATTCGACATCAGGTTCATCACAATCTTTTCCCACATGTCCTTGTCGACATGAACCGGCGATTGGATGCTGCTTTTGATTTCGAGCTCCAATCCTGCTTTTTCGATGATCGACCGGAACGAACTCACGAGATTGGTCGTCAATTCCGTCAAACAGACCGGTTGAAATTGCGCCTGCATCCTGCCCGATTCGATGCGGCTGAAATCAAGCAGCGAATTCACGAGCCGCAGCAAGCGCATCGCATTTCGGTGTGTGATGCTGATGTTTTCCTTGTCGTCTTCAGAATATTGGCTGTCTTTCTTGAGCATTTCCTCAAGCGGGCCAAGCATCAAGGTGAGCGGCGTGCGGAATTCATGGCTGATGTTGCTGAAAAAGATGGTTTTGGCCTTGTCTATTTCAGCCAATGATTCGGCCCTTTTGCGTTCCTGTTTGAACGAATAAGCGTTGGTCAACGCATTCGAAATCTGGTCGCCAACCAAGGTAAAAAAGCTGATGTATTTCTCATCGACCAAGCGGTACGGATTGACGCCCACGCCCATAATGGCAAATGGAAATTCGTGGTTGGATTGTAAAATCGGGATCAGCAGCGCACAATCGGGCGATTCACCCCAAAAAGTCTTTGGCATCAATCCGAAACGCGCTTTGATGTTGGGCACTTTTTGTATCGTTCCTGTTTCCAAAGCCTGTTTGAGTTCGCTCAATTCGGCTTCTTGCAATTCCATATCGATGGTTTCAGGCGCGATTTTATGCGGAAGATTTTGGGGTAAATTGTTAACAAGCCGCAGTTTTTTACCGTCATTGCTCACTTCATACAAAACCACAAAAGGGAAATCCTGCGGGTTTTCTTTGAGCGCATCGAGTGCATGGCTGTAAATTTCCTCGTTGCTCTTAAGGTTGATGATGTTTTTCGCGAGTTCTTTGAGCGTCTGCAGCTGGCGTGCGCCAATGATGCGCTGTGTGTCATCAGTATTCGCGCAGATGATGCCTTGTGTGGTGCCGTCGTCTCCGGGAACGGGGCTGTATGAAAAAGTGTAGTACGTTTCTTCGGTGTAGCCGTTGCGTTCCATGAGCAGCAATAAGGCTTCATCATAGGTACCGGTATTTTCCTGCATGACGGTTTTTGCGCGTGGCCCAACCGAATCCCAGATTTCCTTCCATACTTCAGAAGCAGGCTGGCCGAGCGATTCCGGGTGCTTGCCGCCCACAATCGAAAGATAGGCGTCGTTGTAGATGTTGATCAATTCTTCGCCCCACCAAACAAACATCGGCTGCTGCGAAGTAAGGATGATTCGTACGCAGGTTTTGAGGCTTTGTTGCCAGTGGGCAGGATCCCCAAGCGGTGTTTTTGTCCAATCTTTCGCCCTGATGAGTTCGCCCATCAGTCCGCCGCCCTGTAAAAACAACTCCTTGGAAATGTTACTCATAATCACGTTACGATTTCTTTGAGCAAATGCTCAAGTGCGTTCATGCTGGTTGGTTTGATCAGAAATTCAATGGCTCCCATGGCCAGGATCTCTTCAATCAATCTGGGGCTGCCTGAAGTCGAATAAATGTAAACCGGTACGTTTTTGAGGTGCTCAATCTTTTTAATCGCGGCGAGGCATTGTTTGCCATCCATCAGTGGCATATTCATGTCGATAAATATATAATCAGGAACCAGTGAAGTGGTCGTGAGCTGCTCTAACGCATGCGTTCCGTCTTTGGCAAACACGCATTCCATATCCGGATTGATTGTTTGCATTGCTGTACAAAAAAAGTCCCTGTCATCTTCATCATCGTCAATAAAAAAGCATTTTTTTAGGATAGGCATAGGTTGGGTTGTGGTAATCTGTTCGATACTGGCTGTAAAAGTCATCTTCTAAATTTTAAATGTACGAAATGAAATCCATTCAGGCAATAGATGAAAAAAGTCCTAAAAGAACAACATTCTGATAACTTATCGCTTGACCAAATCAGAGGCTACAAACCTCATTTTCCAGTATGAAACCTTGGCCTGAAGCCAAATTTTAGCGGTGATTCCTTTAATGGGATTGAAGGCAGCCATGTGTGCATAAGTTATAGTTCGACACAAATCTCGATTATTTTGAAAATGTGCTGCTTATACAATTCGGCGTGAAGTTATCAAGATTAGCACATGACTAATGATGTAATTTTTATCACAATTGTTATAAGTAGTTTGGATGGATTGGAAACGAAATTTGTCATAAATCAGTAATTATGAAAGCATTGTGGAAAGGCGGCATCAGCTTCGGACTCGTAAATATTCCCGTGAGATTGTTCAGTGGCTCGGTTACGCACCGGATCGACCTCGATATGATCCGCAAGAAAGACCAATGTGCGATTGAGTACGTCCGCGTCTGTAAAAAAGACGGCAAAGAAGTGCCTTGGGATGAAATTGCCAAAGGCTACCGCAAGGAAAACGGCGACTACATCGTACTCGACAAAGACGAAATCGCAAAGGCAATGCCCGAAAAAACGCAAACCATCGACATTTTCGAATTCGTCCTCGAAGACGAGATTCCGTCGAAATACCTCGAAAAGCCGTACCTCGTCGAACCCGATAAAATTGCGGCCAAAACCTATGCGTTGTTGCGGGATGCGCTAAAAAAATCGGGCAAAGTCGGACTGTGTAAATTTGTGATGCGCACTTCTGAACATTTGGGAATCTTAACGCCGCAGGACGACGCCATCGTCTTGATCCAAATCAGGTTCGATCAGGATTTACGCGACCCGAAAGAATTAAAACTGCCCGGCAAGAATATCGTCGTGAGCAAAAAAGAACTCGATATGGCCATGAACATCATCGACCAGCTCACTGATAAATTCGAACCCGAAAAATACAAAGACACTTACAAGGACGAGCTGCTCAAACTCATCAAAAAGAAATCGGCCGCACCTGCTAAAAAACTGCCGGTCGTCGCGCAACGCCGCAAAACCAAAACCAAGGAAAAAGGCGACGATTTACTCGAACAACTCAAAGCCAGCCTCAAAGCCATCAAAAGCTAAATCATGACCTTGCGCCAATACAACCAGAAACGCGATTTCAAAAAGACCGCCGAACCCAAAGGAATCAAACGCAAATCCGATGGAGAACTTCGTTTTGTCGTGCAGAAACATGCCGCGTCGCATCTGCATTATGATTTCCGGCTCGAGATCAATGGCGTGCTCGTGAGTTGGGCCGTCCCGAAAGGACCGTCGGCGAACCCGAGCGACAAACGGTTGGCCATGCATGTCGAAGACCATCCGATGGATTACATCGATTTTGAAGGAACGATCCCGCAAGGCGAATACGGCGGCGGAACCGTCATGGTTTGGGACATCGGAACTTACGAACCTGAAGGAGACGAACCGGTTTCCAACCACAATGCCGTGATGAAAAAACAGCACGATTCGGGTTCGATCAAGATTGTATTGCACGGCAAAAAACTCAAAGGTTCGTGGGCGCTTGTCGAAATGCACGGCCGCGGTGAAAACCAATGGCTGCTGATCAAACACAAGGATGAATTTTCGGGCGCCGATATCGAATACAATCCCTACTCGATCCTGACCAAGCGCGATTTTGATGCGATTGCCAAAGGAAATGAGGTTTGGAAAAGCAATCGGACGCAAAAAGTCAAACCAAAATCTGCTGCAAAAGAACCTCGGAAAGAAATCGAAAAATCATCCAAACCAAGGGTCTTTTCAGAACACGCTGATGACGAAAACGGCGAATTTACCGCCGAGGATTTGGCCGATGCCAAAAAGCTCAAAACCTTCCCAACGAATTGGAAACCGCAACTCGCCACTTTGGCCGACGAAGCGTTTGACAATGACGATTGGCTGTTCGAAGTTAAATTTGACGGCTATCGTGCGTTGGCCAATATCCAAAAGAACACAGCCGAATTGGTTTCGCGCAACGGCATCAGCTTCAACAGCAAATATCCCGAAATCGTTACAACGCTCGAAAACATTGAGACCGACATGATTCTCGATGGCGAAATCGTGGTGGAAGATACCCAAGGCAAGAGTCATTTTCAGTGGCTGCAGAACTTGGATGAAAACCCTAAACGCGGCACGCTCAAATTTTACGCTTTCGATATTTTGTATTTCCAGGGTTATGATTTGCGCTCGCTCGAATTGATCCAGCGCAAAAAAATATTGAAAGCCGTTTTGCCAAAACTGAAGCACATTATTTATTCCGAGCACACGATCGGTGACGGCATCAAAACCTTTAAAACAGCGGAAAAAAGAAATGGCGAAGGCATCATTGCCAAGAAAATCACGTCCAAATACCAAACCGACAAACGCACCAAAGACTGGCTCAAGATCAAGACCGAACAGCAACAGGAAATGGTCATCGGCGGATTTACCGAACCCAGCGGCAGCCGCGTCGGGATAGGCGCATTGCTGTGCGGTTATTACGATGGAAAGGAATTGAAATATTCGGGCAAGGTCGGTTCGGGCTACACCGAAACGATCCTCAAGGATTTGCGCAAAAAACTCGACCAGCTCGAACGCAAAACATGTCCGTTTACTGCCACGCCCAAAGAAAAAAACGTGCACTGGGTCAAGCCCGAACTCGTCGCGCAAATCAAATTTTCTGAATTCACCGCGACCGGAAGTATGCGCCATCCGGTGTATCTGGGCTTGCGCTCGGATAAAAAATCGGGAGATGTGATTTTGGAAAAGCCAAAAGTAGCAGCAGAAAAAATATCCGAAAGTAAGGCATCCGTTAAAAAATCCACCAAAAAGTCACCCGTGAAAAAAGAAAATGCACAAACCAAAATCGACGGCGGCCGCGTCGAATTCAGCAATCTCGATAAAATATTCTGGCCCGAGGAAAAAATCACCAAAGGCGATGTCTTGGCTTATTACGACTCGGTTGCCGAATACATTTTGCCGTATTTGAAAGACCGTCCGGAATCACTTCGGCGCACGCCAGACGGACTCAAAAGCGATGGTTTTTTCCAAAAAAATGTGGCCGGTACGGTTCCGAAATGGATCAAGACCAAGAAAATCAAATCCGATTCGGCCGATAAACCCGTCGAGTGGTTGTTGTGCAATGATAAGGAAACGTTACTTTTTCTAGCCAATTACGGTTGCATCGAAATGAATCCGTGGAGCAGCCGCGTGGGTTCGCTCGACAATCCCGATTACATTATATTCGACCTCGATCCGAAAGGCGCGCCGATGAAAAATATTGTTGCGACAGCTTTGAAAGTCAAGGAAATTCTGGACTCACTTAAAGTTCCGGCCTACATCAAGACTTCCGGTGGCAACGGCTTGCATGTTTTTATTCCGGTGAAACCCAAATATACTTATGAGCAAACGCGCGAATTCTCGCACCTGATCAGCCAAATGGTGCATCGGGACTTGCCCAAAATTACCAGCCTCGAACGCATGCCAGACAAACGCAAAGGCAAAGTCTACCTCGATTTCCTGCAAAACGGAAAGGGAAAAACGATGGCGAGCATTTATTCGCTGCGGCCACGTGAAGGCGCCGGTGTGAGTACGCCGCTCGAATGGGACGAAATCAACGACGAACTCGATCTGCAGAAATTTAACATCAACACGGTTCCGAAACGGCTCGGGGAAAAAGGCGATTTGTGGGAAAATTTCTTCAAAGATGCGATCGACCTCAAAAAATTGCTTGAAAATCTCGAATAGACGCAACCATATTTTAGGTTTGTTATCTGAGGAATGTATTTAATTTCAAACATTTACACCTTAAACAAACCAAACATGAACAAAACTACCCTCTTTTTATTTTTACTTTTCATTCCGTTTGCGGGCGCGCAGAATTTCGAATGGGTCAAAACGCCACCGATCACGTTCAATTCGAACGGAAGCATGATCGGTTACACCACGACGTGCGATCCATCGGGCAATGTTTACATTTCGGGCTTCAAGGAAAATACGTATTTGTACAGTGAAATTTTCGGCGACGTATTTTACAACAAATACGATGAGGACGGCGAATTGCAGTTTTCCAAAACATTTACCGGACATGTGACCGTTTATGACATGGCTTCCGATTCGGACGGAAATATTTTGGTCTGCGCCGGATTTGTCAACGATTTTGCCGTCGGTGATTTCGCGTTGACGACAGTCGAGCAAGGCCTGCAGAATATCCTGTTCAAATTGGATGCGCAAGGAAATCTGCTTTGGCACCAACAATTTGAAATCGAAGGTTCGCCTGAATCGCGCGTGCATACGGTAACGACTGACGCCGACAATAACATTTACGTCGGCTATTACAATTTCATGGATTCTTGCATCAAGAAATTGTCGCCCGACGGAACATTGTTGCTGACGATTCCGCAACTCGACGTGCGCCTGATTTCTTCGATCAGCGTCGACAATGCCGGAAATATTTATGCCGCGGGCTCGTGTGCCGATCCGGGCGCGAACTTCAATGGTGTGGCCGTTCCGACGACTTTCAATTACAATACTTTCATCGTCAAATATTCGCCGGGCGGCGTGTACCAATGGGTGCGTTATGTGGATGACATTACCTGTTCCGAGCCGCAAGTTGTGGCGCGTACGCCCGATGAAGTGTATTTCAGTTCGGTGCTTTTCGGAAATTACGAATTCGACGGCATTCCCACAGAAGGCCCGAATACCATGTTTTCCGATTTTTTCCTGACGCGTCTCAATGCGGAAGGTACGTTCCAATGGGTTCGTGAAGTTCCGGGAGCCGGAATTATCACGCCTGGCGGACGGCGTTATCTCACCTCGGATGCAGCAGGAAAGGTCTATTTTGTCGGATCGACGCGAACAACCATTGCTTGGAACAGCGAAATTATGACTACAGGAACGGGTTTCAGCGACGATTCGATTGTGATCCAATATGATAAAGAAGGCAATTTACTGATGGCGAAAACGGCCGGCGGTGCTTCATCCGACCGAATCGACGCGATTGAAATTGGCGCCTCAGGTGCTATTTTTGTCGCCGGAATGTCGCGTGGAAATGCGACTTTCGATGCGTTTTCTTTTGAAGCCGAACAATACGAATACTGGCCTTTTTTGGGCAAACTGACCAATGCAGCTTTGGAAACGGCCGATCAGCAGTTGCAAAACATCCGCTTCTACCCCAACCCGTCGTCCGATTATATTTATGTGGCGGGAACGACGCAAACCAGCAACGGAACTATTTTCAATATGCTCGGACAGAAAATCATTGATTTTGAAATCGGACCCAACCATCCGATTGCTATTCAATCGCTTTCAAAAGGCACTTACCTTATTAAGCCCAACGGTACAAAATCAATCAAATTAATCAAAAATTGAAACTGAAAACCTCCTCCAATCCGAGGAGGTTTTTTTATCTTTTGATTGAAAAATGGGAACGGAATATTTTGGGTACCAAACCGGCCATCAATCCAATCCGATCGTCGACCAATCCTTGGAAACAACATCCTGTTGGCACGTATGGAAACCCTGAAGGTCACTGTTGGCCACGACCATATATGCTCCGCAAACCGGATCGATGGGCGCTTCGGCGGCTTCGAGAACCCGAATCTGGAAACGCGGCTGTTCATTGGCCTGATGTGCCCCGGATCTTCAAGTACGACTGCATATTTGTAGATAAAAAGTGCGCTTTCCGGGGAAAAAATTCAAAAAAGGACCTGGCGAATCCTCCTTTGAATGCAGATTTCTGTGGCATTCAATTAAATCTGTTTATGGAAATTTGATGCAAGTATCCAAAAAAAAATGCAGTCGAAAATCAATTTTTTGAGTTATTCGACAGAACGATTTAAAAACTCGTTTATCAGCCATAACGTGCTATTAATGTTACAGTTTGGTGTTCTGAAATCAATAAAAAGCCACAGAAAATTTCCAAAGAATTATTAAGTTTTTGCTAAAACGAATGATTTATCCGTCAGATTTTTTAGCTTTGGAATTCCATAAACAATGCCACTGTTTAAAAGACTTTACCATGCTTAAATTATTTCCCTCTGAAACTTTCAGGCAGGTGCCTATTGACGCACCCCTGAGAATGCGCTACGCAGTTTCAAACTACGGAAGGCTGATCAGCTATACCGAAGATTTTTTTGATGGACGTGAACTCAAAGGCGGTCGTGCCGACGGGTATCGCACGCTCGATTACCGCATTACAATGCCCGATGGCAAGAAAAAATGCAAATACCTTTTCCTGTACAAGCTCGTTGGCCAGCTTCACATCCCCAAAGATTCGGAAGACCAGACGTATGTGATCCATTTGGATTATGTGCGCGACAACGACCACGTGAACAATTTGCGTTGGGTGACCCGTCCGGAAATGCTCGCACACGGGCAACGAAGTCCGCATGTCATCGCCGCACGCAAGATTCCACGATTGGGAATCACTGGAAAACTCAATGCCACGCAGGTCATCCGGCTCAAGAAATTGATCCACGATCCGAACCGCAAGACACGTTTGCGCATTATCGCCAAGCAATTCGGAATCAGCGAAATGCAATTGCACCGCATCAAGAGCGGCGAGAATTGGAGCCATATCGTGGTGTAACATTTGATTATTGACCGATTAAATCATACAGAAACTGGAATTGCAAAGAAAATCTACGCTGTCTTTCAAGTTTCCTACACGATCGAGGCGCAAATGCTGGGAGTCGCGGATGCTGATTTCCCGCCATTGAAAAGAACCGTTTCAGATTTTGAACAAAGTCTGTCCTTGTTTTTTGGCTTTTCGAAAGACAATGATCTGGCGGCCGTAGTCGAGATTGAAAAATTGGGGAATGCCATTGACATTTGCAGTTTGGTTGTCGATCCTGGATTCTTCCGGCAAGGCATTGCGCAACAGCTTTTGCAGTTTGTGGAAGATTACGACGATTCTGAGATGCTGGTCGTTGAAACCGGCGAAGCCAATTTGCCCGCAATTGCTTTGTATGAGCGGTTCGGATTTGAAAAGCAAAAACAATGGGTTACTTCGAATGGCATCAGCAAAATCAGTCTTCGCAAACCCAAACCGTGATTGAATATTGATACAGTTTAGTCGAATCGTATAAGTTTGACAATCAAATATATCGGAAATTTAAGTTATTAATTTAAACCGATATATTATGAAAAAGATATTTTGCCTTTTTATGATGCTGTTCAGTTTCAGCATGGCGCAGGCGCAAACCGACAAAACCAGTAAAAAAGCTTCGACCAAAACGGAGAAGAAAGACCAGATGACCGCCAAATCGAAAGACCGGACGGCCAAAAAGAACAAGGATCCTCAAGATGCGCCTGTCGTGAGGATCAACAGCACCGAACCGGCGCCAAACGACACACCGGCTTCACCGGGTTCGAATGCGGGAACGAATACGCCGCTCGATGCACCGTCGAATGGATCGAATGCGAGTCCGGCCAACAATGGCAGCGGTACGCCCAAGCAATAAAAAATTACAATAAACAATAACCAGCCTGGATCATCCGGGCTTTTTTGTGTTTTGTTGTTTGCAGCGACCGCGTGAAGGATTGAGGCAAGGTACCGCGTACCGCCGAAAGCCTGACAGCGCTGAAGTCCCGACCCCGGGACTGAAGCGGTGGCACGCCAAAAAAAATTAACTTATTTGTATTGAAAAAATTATTACTTTTCGGCAGAACTTAAAAACATTCCGATGGAAAACGAACAAATTATCGTAGGCAATGCTTCGGGAACCGAACAGGCGGCCTTTTACAGAAAAACGTATACGCATGTCGCGATGGCGATTTTGGCATTCATGGTTGTGGAAACCGTTTTGTTACAGCTGGTTCCAGAAGATTGGATCATTGGCATGGTCAACAGCGGGCAGTTCTTTTGGCTGTTCCTGATCGGGATGTTCTGGCTAGGCAGCATGATGGCCGACAAGATGGCATTTGCCGCGGCCAGACAAACGCAATACCTGGGATTGGGTTTGTATGTTTTGCTTGAGGCGGTGATCTTCCTTCCGATGATTTACATTGCGGCGTTTTATGCCGAGAATGGCGGTGCGATATTGATGCAGGCGGCGTTGACGACCTTGGGCATGTTTGTGGGTTTGACGATGGCGGTGTTTTTTACCAAGACTGATTTCTCTTTCCTGCGTACGGCTTTGGTCGTGGGCGGATTTGTGGCGCTTGGGGCAATCGTCGCGGGTGCGATCTTTGGATTTGACCTCGGACTTTGGTTTTCAATCGGCATGGTGGTATTGGCTTCGGGCAGTATTTTATACCAGACGAGCCAGATCAAGGACCATTATGGAACCGGGCAATATGTGGGCGCTGCGTTGCAGTTGTTCGCGTCGATCATGCTGTTGTTCTGGTACATCCTGAGGATTTTGATGAGCAGAAAATAATTTCAGAATAAAGTATAAAAAACCGGGCGATTGTCCGGTTTTTTGTTTTTATAAATGCCGATCAGAAAGCCGCATCGGGAAAGAAATTGTAAGTATCTTCATTGTATGCTTCTTCGATGCGTGTAAGGGTTGGGTAATCTTCGTTGTTGGCGTCGAAATCGCAGTTGTGGTTTTCCGGAGCGCTATAATTGTTATTAGAATCAGTCGTTTTCATAAAATTATTGTTGCAGTTGAATGAGGTAAAACTACTTTTTACGGCAATCGTCTGTTTATGCTTATCGGTTTATATGTTTCAGGATTTCAAGATTTCGTTACTAGCCGCCGAATCGTGATAACTATTGCGCCAATGCTGTAAATAACTTTCCGTTCAAAAAGCAGAATTTTGTTCTGAACCTGTTGATCGTTCAACACAAATTATTTGTTATGAAAAGAATAATCATTGCAACAGCAATCGTGCTTGGGATGAATTTCCCGGCTTCAGCGCAAGTCGTAGTCGTTCCGGCGCCACCTGCAGAACATGTGATTGTAGCCGCCGAACAGCCTGTCGTGGTCAAGAAGAAAAAAATCAAGCACAAGCACAAACGCCGCGGTCACGTGGTTAAAAGCCGTACGGTAGTTGTTCCACCACCACCACCACATGCGCCAAGGCCGGTTATCATTGTTCCAAAAAAATAAATCCCCACTTGGGGATTTTATTTTGGCCTGATGCAATAAAAAAAGCATTGTGGCTTCTATTGAATTTAAGAGCGCACCAGCTTAATGCGCTTTCTCATGTCAATGTATTTCGTTTCGCCATTATTGGTTTGTGCCAATAATTCTTCGTTGTTCCAATACAAAGCAATCAGGCGGTTGAGTTCTACGAAGCGTCTCATTTCGTCGGGATGCGTCTTGGTGCTTTTGGCTTTGTAGTCGGCTGTTTTCCACGCTACGAAAATGTTGACGCCTTTTCTTCCGGCATTTTCACTGACCACTTCGGTGAAATTGGCTCCTTCTTCAGGCTTGGTCCTGATTCCGTAGCGGTCAAAAATGTTTTTCCACACAATTGGCGCTTCCCGTGGGTCATAGCCTGCCATGACCATCAGGCACAATCCTACCCTGTCGGCGAGGTATTCCTGATCGACCGTAAAATCAGACGAGCGTTTGTCGATGTAACTTCCCGACAATGTTTCCGCACCAATGGTCAGCGTGGCATTTGATTCGGATTTTTTTTCGAGTTTTTCCTCATCGGCCTTGCCCTTTCCGTCTTTGGTACTCTGCGCCCTGTTTTTCATGTTGAACGCCTTTAGGACCGAACTGCCTGCTTTGGCTATTGATTCTTTGGTACTTTTGTTCTTGGCGCCTTTTGCCGATTCCTCCGCCTGGTGTTCGTACATCGCGTGCGCAATTTCATGACCGAGGACGGTGGCGAGCTGGGCCTCATTTTCGAGGTTTTTGAGCAATCCCGTGCAGATGTAGGCGAGTCCGTTTGGCCGTACGAAAGCCAACAAATCGGGATTGTCTACGACGATAAAAATGAAATTGATTTTTTCCTTGATGTGTGCCGGCACGAGTTTGAGTCCGACGGTGTTCACGTATTCCTGCAAAGCCGCATCGGCGTTGATTTTACCCAAACCCGGAATAGTGGTCGTTCCTAAAAGTGTTTTGCGTTTGGCAGCATTGGTCCATAACGGATACAGCTTGTCGTAATCTTCCTTCTCCATTTCGAGTGCCGCTTTGTCGTATTCCGTCTGGTCTTCGGGTGTGATTTTGAAAGAATCGGCCAGGTAATAACCCGACTTGTTGTATTTTCCACTGATGTCGGCCATATCCCCGAGCGAAATCTCCGTTACACTTTTGAACGTCTTTCCCTCAAAACCTTCTTTTCCAATAATTTCTTTTCCTTCCTTGAGTTTGATTTTGTTGCCGTTGACATAAACAAAATTGTCTTTGATGAGATCGATTCGCCCTTTGATCGACTTGACTTTCGGATTGACAAACGTAATTTTTTTGACGAGCCTGCGATCGGTTTTTCTGAAATGTTCGCCTTCAACCAGAATCTCGTCGCTGCTTTTGAGGTCTTTGATGGTCGGATTATCGATGTCGGTGTTAACGATTTGCGGGTCGGCCAATTCCAAAGCCTCGCTTTCGATCTGGTAGACCGCATTTTTATCGTCCGGATCTGGAACGAAATTGACCAAAATCAGTTTCTGTTCGTAATCGATATTCTGTACAAAGCCTCTCTTGGTAAAGTTGACCGGAACATCGGCTTGGCCATAAGCCGCAACCGACAGCAATCCGATTGCTATTTGAAATTTTAAAATACTTTTCATGGGTCTATTTTTTTGCATTTTTATTCGTGAACGGTTTGCATCTCCAGAAATTCCTGAAGCATTATTTGCTGCAATTCCGGGGTCAGAGGCGCCATGTCTTTTTTGAGCGCGTTGAGTTCGTCCGACATTTTTTTTGCATCCGCCTCCGACAATTTGACAAAGGTGCGGTTGATGCGTTTCTTGTTTTCCAATTTTGAAAACAGGTACCAGTCGTAGCTGCCATTTTGTTCCAGTGCTACTTCAATTTCGCCGCTCGGGCCGCCCGGTTCGTTGTAAATGACCGCGCCCGATTCTTTGTGGACCACCATCATCCGCGCGCCCGGGACCTTGTCTTTGATGCTCCATTTGAGTTTGACTGTTTGGGTCGTAATTAGCGCAAATTCTTCAGGTGAAAGCACCTGATCGTCAGTAGTCGCTTTGCCTTTTTTATCGTTGAGCCCTTTGGTTCCGGCAATTGAACCTCCGAATGAAGTTTGCCCCAGTTCGGTCAGTTGATGGTAATCGTGCAGCAGTTTCCAAAAACTTCCGCCCATATTGTTCTTGAGATTTTTGAGCATGGTGTTGTAATCCATTTCATGTTCAGCATCTTCTTTCTTCTCAAAAAATTTGGTTTTCGTAAAGACAATGAAATGTGAATTGTCGCTGTATTTTATGGCTGAATTTTTAGGAACGGCATAACGCGTACCTATCGAAAATGAAGGTGAAGTGCTGGGTTTTGTAAAATTCACATCGCCTTCATACACGATAATAAAAGGCTCTTGCGCATAAGAAGTTGCACAGGCAAAAAAAAGCAGGCACAATAAGTAAATTGTTTTCATGAGGTTTGGTTTGTATTGGTTTTTGCGTTTTGTCTTGGTTTTGGTTTGAGTAACCGATAGCTTCTGATTATTTTGATGCACCCTATTTTTGGGATGTGATGGTGCGTAAGCAATTCGTAAAATTTTGCAGCGAATACCTTGAATTCGATCAACAGTAAAAGATACACCAAGAATTCGCCAATGTTAAAGTGCACGCCACAGTCCATCCATTTTATCGATAGATAAGTCAATGCCATCGTTGAAGAAACCAGGAAAAACATTTCAAGAACAATCATGATCAGTAGGCGTTTCTCCTTCATTTCATCGACTACCAGGAACACATACAGGAAAAGCAACAGCAGCGGTAATGCCAATAACCAATATTTGGCACCGTCGAAGTCAAAAATTGTCTCATTCTCGTGCAACATCTGTATCGCGTTGGCCTGGATCACTACGCCCGGCATGACGGGTTGGCGCTTGATGAATTCAAAATCTACGGGAACCCGGTGCTTGTCTGTGATGTCCATCGAATTGTTCATATCGGCCGTGCCCAGATGACCGACAATTATATAGCGGTTTTCATTTATGTATTGCCCGAGCAAATCCTCAGAGACTGAATCGTTGAGAATATCCGTGGCCTCAAATGCAGGGAAATCGGTTTTTTCGTCGAATGCATCGGGATGCAACACATCGTAAAAACCTTTTTGGGTGGTAGTGTACCGCAAGAAAAAGGCTTCGGGCTGATCGATGTCGAATTTGGAAGAAAGCATCGCTTTTGCAAACGAATTCACCGTCACCTTATCGGGTGTGCCTAAAATGGGGATCTGGAAATAATTGTAATACCTGCGCACCGATTCGTCAACCCTGTTGGGAAGATTGATGAGCCCATACTGGAATGGCGTTTCGCCTGGTTTGGATTGGTAAACAGACGCACTCTGCTTATCCACGCCGAATACGACTTCGTTGTCGCGCAGCGTTTTCCCTAAACTGTCAAATATGGTGGTATCGAGGGTATCGGTAAAGTATAAATCAAGGCCGATTTTTTTGGGATTGTATTTCTGGAGTTTATCGATCAACTTAATGATTTCCAACCGGCGTGCATCCCTTTGGTTATCCAACGAGCCCGAATTGATGATCGTAACGTCCTTTGGCTTCTTTCTTTGGTCGGGTTCAAGATGGTAATGGATATCGGTAAGATCGATGTCGGAAACGGCAATCTCCCTAAAGCGATACAATTCGAAACTGCCAAGTGACAGCAGCGAGTGAAACAGCGTAGCAACAATAAGAAATGCTGCATATACAATGATCAACCGCCAAAACTTGATTCTTTCTTTGGGTTTTTTGAACAAATATTCCTTTAATGTCATTACAGTGTTTGTATTGGTACAAACGGCAATCCCCAAGCACAAGAAGCCAATGCCTCCATAAGGACGAGTTTGGACGATTCGATGAAAATGTAGGTAATCCGGCGGGGAATCCGGTTTAAATGGCAAGCCTGATTGGAAAAGCCATTACAATGTGGTATTGAAATAAGGTTCTGGCAAACCTGTTCACGAATATATATAAAAAGATTTTACAGTTGAAATAAAAATGTTAAAAAATTAACAATCGCCTGACAACTAACTTTTTAACAAAAAAAAAGCCACAACAAAAAATTGCTGTGGCTCAAGAAAATATATGGATATATACTACTTTATGGGCGGACCGGTTGGTTTAGGCGTGGCATCGTTTCGGGTGTACTGGTCGCCGTCGTGGTTTTCGGCATCGGTACCGTCTGGAGCGCTGTAGCCGTCTTTGGAGGCGCCTTTGGCTTTCGAATCTGATTTGGATGTTTTGGTTTTGGTGGACGTGGATGTTGCCGCAGAAGCTGGTGTCGGTGTTTCATTGGCATTGGCAACAACTGTCGTATCGGCATTGCTTTCGGTTGCAGTTGCTGTCGAATCGGTATAGCTTACGGCAGACGAGTCGGATGCATTTTTCTTGTTGCAGCTGTCGCACGAAACGATCAGGTTTCCGAACAGTAACAGCGCGGTTATCGGGAGGAGCATTTTAGATTTCATAGCATTTGGATATTTGGATTAAGTTAATTAAACATGACCATCGTTTGAATTTCATTGCTGTTGAACACAAACAAATCTGATTCTGGATTGAGTTCCCAATGGATCGGCTGTTCCGTCCAATAATGAATCCGGAACATTTTATACCCTTCAGGAAACGGTTTTGCAATATTGAACAGGATGGATTCTTCAGGCGGCAGGTTGGTCCATTCCTGCTTTTCTACCGGAGAAAGCTCCCAGCCTTCGATAAGGTGCATGCTGTGGGCTTCGGCATAATCATAAACGATATTTTTCCCATGATGGCCCGGAAAAAAAAACGTCATGTAATTGTCCTGCACCAAATCGTGCGTATCGGGACTGATGATCGAATTGTGGACACTCAGGTCGAACTCCTTCGATATTTCGGTGTAGGAGCCATTTTCGAATAAAACTAAACTGTGGACGGTCATGGCTTATCAGGTTTAAGTTAGACATCACTGCTTTTGTTTTACAAAGTTGGCGCTTAAATGCGGTTGGGTTGTTACAGGATTTTTGGTGGGGTTTACAGGATTCGGATTACGTATAATCGATGCGTAGCAATCCGGCGTGTGTCGGGCACCAAATTCCCAGAAGCGGGAAATAAAAAAACTCCGTGGATTGCGGAGTTTGATTGGGATGGGTTAATTTCCGGGACACAATTGGTCCATGAGGTCAACGAAGGTCTTGATGTATTTTTTCCATTTTTCGGGAATGAACCAAGAATTGGCCACCGTCTTAAGGAATGGGGCGATGGCCCGATAGATGGTACAAACTTTCCCCAATACTCCCGAAGCGTCGGTATGGGCTTCGCTGGCCGTAAAATAATTTTCACCTCCCGATTCGAAGGATTTGAGATCGAGATTGTCAAAATGCTTGTCTAATGTTTCAAATGTTTCCATAATGATAGGATTGATTTTGTGCCTACTCTATTCTGTTTTCAGCTTCCCAGTTTTTTAATAATGCAGATTGTCGATGTATTCACGCAGCTTTCTCTCGATTGTCCTGCAAGAAATGAAGAATGGTTTTTTGGTTACCGTTATCGAGATGGTGTCGTGCTGTATCTGATAATTTACCGCAAAACCTTTTACGCTGAAATTACCGGACGTAGCGTCACCGTTAAAAGTTCCGCCTTCTGCAATGACCCTTTCACGCAATTGTGCGATGCCCGGTTCTTTTGGATAAGGATAATTGATGGTGATGTTGCACATGATTAAAAATTTAAGTTGGTATTACATCGGACATACCTTATCGATGCCATATTTAAGAAACAACGCAACCAATCCGATTACAATGGGCATCAGTGCCGCAAGCAATCCAGCCGAAAATGCAGGTACGATTGCCAGCAATACTGCTTTGATGATGCCTTTGCTGTCGAGATTTCCAACGGTTTGCAGCACGGAGCAGAAAATGCGTTTTACTTTGGCCTTTAAGCCGACGAACCTTGGCCAAAGCCAATCGGGTGCGGCTGCCAGATTATTGGTTTCGGCCAAATTCAAACTGAGATTCATATCGGCGTAACTCATCAGGCTTGGTTCTTCCTGTGTCTCGGACGAAAGCAGTGCGCGGATCTCTGGATTGAGAATTTCGCTGTCGAGATAGTTCTGAATTTCAAATTCGGTCGATTGCGAAAGTTTCGCCGCTTCATTTTCGATGTAGCTCACCCATTCGTCGGTTGGTTCATCGTTGCTCAGGTATATTGGATCCATTTTGGTTTTCATTTTATTTTATTTTATTTTATTTATTGGTTAAAAATTTATCTGATAGAAATAGTTGCTTATGCCTTGTCCTTGTTTTTCTTTGCTGATAAGTTTCCACGAACTTTAAGCGTATAACCGACAGCCGCTTCCGCATCAATGCAACCGTAGCCAAAATAAGGCGAGTGGCCGTTGGTGTAGGTATTCTTGTCGCCGATCTGCCGGGCGGTGTGCTCAATAATTTTTTTAACTTGTTTGGAAGTCAACGCAGGGTCGGCAGACAATACCAAAGCACAGATTCCTGCAACCAAAGGTGTGGCGCTTGATGTTCCGCCAAAAGTCTTGGTGTAATCTCCAGGCCCGTAACCGGAATCATAAGTAAATCCATTGTAATCATATTGACCCGTAACGTCACTGGTAAGGATTCCTCTGCCGCCGCTTCCGTTTGAAGGTGCACAAACTGAAATTTGTTCCCCATAATTGGAATAGTCAGACCTTTCATCACGACTATTGGAAGCCGCAACCGCAATCACATCAGGATGTATTGCAAATCCAGAAACTGGCCTTCCGTCATTTCCGGCAGCAAAAACAATGACGCAACCCAGTCCGTTACGGCCAGACTTTGCACACCTGGCAATGGCTTCCCGCTGTAGTGTAGACATCACATAGCGAGGATCGGAGGCACCCCAGCTGCAACTTACAATCCAGGCACCTTCCCGCGCCACATAACCGAACCATTCCTCAACAGAAGCATCGCTCAGGTATTTGCCCCAGCGAACGGGCATTAAACGACAGTTTGGTGCGGCCCCTACGACTCCTTTGCCGTTAGACGAACCGGTTGCTACGCCAGCGCATGCTGTGCCGTGCCAATCACCGGTACCAGGAATAAAATTCTTGGGTGCGGGATCAGCTGACCTATTTTCAAAATCCCGCGCGGAAACTATTTTATTGGTCGTCGAAAGATCAGGATGGGAAAGGTCAAATCCGTCATCAATGACTGAAATAATGCAGGAACGGTCTCCAAGCGAAAGTGCTTTTTGCCAAGCCTTGACTACTCTTGCGTCGGCACCTGCTTTGAGGCCGAGTGATGTCCCGAATTGTACTCCCGTATTGAGGAGATGCCATTGTTCAGGCAATAAATCGTCGGTCGGAAATTGGAATGCCAATCTGCCTGGCGTTGCCAAGTCAGGTTCTGCGAGCTTGATGATTTTCATTTGCTGGAGTTCGGCGGCCACTTTAAGCGGATTTGGAGAATCGGGCGTAACACCTACTATATAGGTTCGCGTGTCGTCATCCGATTCCGGTTGCGTCCGCGAGCTCAGAACCTCGAGCTTGTATTTGTCGAGTAAGTTATTTTGTTCCTCTTCGCCAACCCCTTCATTGAAGCGCAGTGTGATCTTACCCGTTGGAATGTAAGGCGCTTCGCTTTCGAGCGTGTTGTAGACGTGCGACCCTACATTGATTACACTCGTCTGACGCAAAGTATCCAAAGTATCTTCAAGCATGTCACTTGATGCCACGCTTGCCAATTGAAACCCTGCGAGATGGCTTCCTTTCTCATAATTGACTTCGGGTGCCACTGCCTTAAGAAACGATTTAAGATTATCCTGTCCGTTTGATTTGAAAGCCATTAGGTTTTCGTTTTTTTCCAATTCAATGATTGAATTGCCTCTTTTTAATTTGAATGTGTCCATGACTGCTATATTTATTTGGTTATTTATTTTTGACAGTTACAAGCTCAATAATTTCTGCAAACGCAATCCGCGTCAATTTTGGTGATTTTGGTATTTCCTTTCTTGTGTCAGAAATTATTTGAAGCTATATCCCAAAGGTATTTGCAGGACAATAGGCGACATTAGGGGAAAACCCTATCTGAAATCAGGAATAACCATAATTGTCTGAAAATGTATGAATTGAGACTAATTTGAAAGAAAAAATATTACATTAGTACTCTACCACACCATTTAGGCAAAACACTATTCGCCATTAGGGTTTTTCCTGTTGCAGCCTCAAAGTCTTGTGCAACCTTTGTAAGGATATTAATCCTATAAATAACTTATTATGAGCGAATTAAAAAAATTTATTGCAGTACAGGGGTTTCCCACAAAACTCACAGAGGAAGGGCAGGAGATTCTTGACAAAATGAGATTAATTGGTTATCGGTGTACGCATTTAATTGTAGTAGACACAACCAACCTTGTAAATCCGCAACAATGGATTATTGACCACACCAAGTATTTTCCGAGCACATTGCCCAATCCGGATCCCAATTGCACACACGACCGAAAATACATAGACGTCATCAAGTATCTCGATGAAGAAAAAGACAATGATAAAACGAAACTCGCCGGATGGCTTAAATTCTACGGGCACAACATTTGCTTCAAGGAAACCAATGACTACATCGAATGCAGTCACTGGATACAGGACGAAATAGCAGAAGAATTACTCAGCTATGTACCTGTAGTCGATAGCATTAAATTCTCGGATATCAATGCAGAACTACTGAGACAAGGATACAATTATAAGACAGACAACTACCTGCATTACATTGGGATGGAATTGGTGAACCAAAAAGTACAAATATCCATCATGAATGATTACAATCCGCTCGGGCATTGTTATTCAGTCCCAATGATTCGATGGCTTGTAGAAAAATATGGGACAGATACCGACGGAGATGGAATCAATGAGATCGAGTTTGGCTTCAGGGTGGCCGACGTGTATGGAATAAACAAAACCTACATTTCTATCGTAGTGAATGGAAAGGAACAATATTATGACTTTTCACAGATTCCAAATGTAGCGAGGGGAAATACTAGAATACCCTACCTATCTTTTTCTCCGCTTTAGTCAATATTTTTGTAAATTCACCTGTAGATTTCTGATTTACAGGTGAATTTGCAATGACTAACTGGCTCCCCAAAATAAACTTTATACAAATATTGGTATCGATTACCTTTATTGCTGGATTGTTATTCCTGCCACGAGACAAAAAAAACAGAATTTTGTTGGCGATTCTTTTCATCTGTTTTATGAATGAACTGATATCCTACATATTCCTGATAAAGCACATACGAAACGGATTATTATTTACTGTTGATACGATCATCCACAATTCGCTCTGGCTATTCTTAATGCATAAGCTTTCAGCCCTGAAAATGAAATTATTGATTGTTTTCTACCTGCTTTTTTCAATATACAACCTCTTTTTTATTGAAGGCAGGTCACAATTCAATTATTACACTTTCATTATTGGCGCGTTCCTTTATCTTGCCGTTTATATTTTCTACAGTTTTTATAAATTACAGAAAGAAGAATTTGAATACTTTTTTTCGAATATTTTTTTGCTGCTTTCCGCACCAATATTACTTTTCTGCGGGTTGAGCTTCATCTTCGGATTTAAAAGCAAAGTACTTTCTGCGACGATCATTTTTGGTGATATGAATTTGTATGGCCTTATTGGCACTTTCATTAACCTGATTTATTATGCTTTGCTCAACATCTATATTTTAAGGGAAAAAAGAACGGCCCATGCAAAATAGAGATATTGTTATCGGTATTATTTCAGGCCTCATTTTCATCTGCCTTATTGTTTTATTTTGCATAATCCTGGTAAAACTCTACATCCGAAAAATCAAAAACTACACTTCCCTCCTCTACCAAAAAGACATCGATTTCCAGAAATCGCTCAACACCGCCATCATCGAAACCCAGGAACAGGTGCTCAACAACATCTCGCAGGATTTGCACGACGATGCCGGACAGCAGCTCACCTACATCAATTTCCAGATCGAAAACCTCAAGCTCGATTCGGCGCAGATGCAACACGATTTACAGCCGTTGTCGGAATCCGTTGGCCGGCTTTCCCAATCCATCCGCAGCATCAGCCATTCCCTCAACAACCAATTGCTCACGCAGCAGGATCTGATCAAGGCCATCACCGCCGAAACGAAACGGCTTCAAAAAGATGAAAAGATGGCCATTGCCCTTGCCGTAAAAAGCAAGGCGAAAAAGGATTTTTCGGTCAATGAAAAAATCTTCATCTACCGCATCTTCCAGGAAATCATCAACAACATTTTCAAGCATGCAGGCGCAAGTCAGATCGACATCCAGATCCGCATGAACCCGCTTTTTGAAATGCAGGTTTCCGACAACGGCAAAGGTTTCGATCCAGAGACCACTAAGAAAAATCCCACACTCGGATTGCAGAATATGGCCAGCCGCGCCGCGATCATCAATTACAAACTCGACATCATTTCTTCCAAAGAACACGGCACAACCGTCACATTGTTGGAAAATAAAACGCTTTGAACATGGAAAAAATCAACATCGGCATCATCGACGACCACAAGATCGTCCGCCAGGGATTGAGGGAACTGCTGCACAAAATGGGCAACCTTAAAGTCACGCACGAATTTGAAAACGGCATGGATTTTTTAGACGCACTTCCGTTGGATCAGGCGCCCGATCTGTACATTCTCGACTATTCCATGCCCGAAATGAACGGCGTCGAAGTGCTGCGCGCACTCGAAGAAAAGGACGGCGAATACAAAGTGCTGCTGCTTACCCAGCATTTCGACGAGCACATCATCGATGCGGCTTATCACCACGGCGCACGCGGATTCCTGCACAAGAATTGCACGGCGCACGACCTCAAGTTTGCGATCGACAACATCGTTAAGATCGGCTACAATAACGTATCGGAAATACTCAAACGGATGCGCCACTACGAACAACCCGATGATAAAAAAAAGAATGAGATTGTGCTCTCCGACCGCGAACACCATTTCCTCAAGCTTGTGTGTGATGAAAAAGAATATACGTATGACCAGATGGCCGATATCATGGGGCTTTCGGTCAAATCGATCGAAGCCTACCGCACGGCCTTGTTCGACCGCTACAACATCAAATCTAAAGTGGGATTGGTTTTGTTTTCGTACAAGTATCGGATTACCGCACCTTTTTTGTAACATCTTGAACTATAAACTTGCGTTTGGTGGTTTCCAAGACAGTTGATAAATTTTCAAAAAAAGGAAGATTTTCTGTATCAAGAGGAAGTTCTGATTTTGTAGGGATAAACTTCATTGCCCCCTTCCCTGAAGCGAAGATAAAAGAATAGTCAATATAGCCAATGCAGAAAAACTATAAATTCTCCCTAACAATAATAAAAAAACTCCGCCAAAAAGACGGAGTTTCGTGGACCATACTGGGTTCGAACCAGTGACCCCTACCTTGTCGAGGTAGTGCTCTGAACCAGCTGAGCTAATGATCCATGACGGGATTGCAAATGTAAGCGGTTCATTCGGATTTGCAAATTTTTTGACCATAAAAAACCGGCACATCTCTCAACATACCGGCTCCCTACTACTATTATAAAAATTATTAAGGCATTAATTGACTACTTTTTTGGTTACAACCGCCTGGTCTTCAGTCGTGATGCGGAACACCAGAACCTGATTCGCCGCAGCAACCGGAATGTTCACTTCCGATGCATCGATTCCCGAAACCTGCGTCAGCAAGCGCCCGCGCAAATCAAAAACTTCCACTTTTTCCATGATCGCTTTTCCGGCGTTGATGGTGAATCCGTTTTTGTCTTTGAAAATGACCACGTTGTTTGCAGCAAACGAAGGATTGGTTGTTCCAAGCGGACTGGCATACACGATTTCAAAACGCGCATCGAATGTCCCGGCTTCGCAGGCAAAAACGTACGGCGCCGACTTGAGGTCGTGCCATTCCGAATTCAAATCGTCCTTGAGCCAGATTTCCTGATCGCCCGAGAACAATCCGTCCACATGGTCGATCGCAATCGTATAATTCCCGGCCGTCGCAGCGGTAAAGCCCAACGGAACGACATCGCCCAGGTCAAACGGAACCGGTCGGCCCTGGATCACATAATGTTCGTCGGCGGCAATGGAATAGATCGAAAGCGCACTGTCGTTGAAATATTTTCCGTCGATCCCGAAATCGTTGCCCAAAGTCGCTCCGGCAATGTACCCGACCAAAGTCTGTGAAAATCCACCGTCAGCGCCTGTGGCATTGAGCCAGATGCGGTTCTGTTCGACTTCCGCCATGCGGAAAAACTGGTTGTCATTGTTGCCCGAACGCTGCGCATTGTGGAAAACCGCCTGGGTTCCAGCCGCCGTCGCTTCTACGAAAAAGCCTTGTCCGGTACGCAAAATACCGTTTGGATCGTACGTTTCGGCTTCGCCATTGTCGACGAAACCGCCCAGCGGCGTCCACGAGCAGTAACTCGGGCTCAGCTCATTGTTCGTCTTCCGCCAGAAATACAAGGTTCCGGTGATGTTGGCGTTGTTGTCATTGACGAATTGCGTTGCGTCAATCGGCGATGGATACGGATTCCCGATCAGATTGAAACGTTGCCCGACTGCAATATTCTGCAGCGGGATCGAAACGTCCCCGTTGTGCGGAACACCTGTAAATGTTCCCGTCCAAATCGTTGGCGTAACCGATGGATGGTTGTTCGGCATGCGGATCAAATATCCTTTGGCCGTTTCAAAAGTCGCAGTTGACGGCGAAGGCATCGCGTTGTACAAATTCGTCGACGTATTGTAAGTATAGAAACGATTGCTCACGGTTTGCGGCGAAAAGTTGAATACGTTTTGCGCGTCGACCGGTGAGGACCACGCGGTATAATCGAGTCGTTTCAACAGCGAACTGTTGCGTTTCACGACAATGTTTCCGGTATTGGCCACGTTGTCGGTCTGGATCAGGTTGGCGTTGTTTTCCAATGTGAAACTGCCGCTCTGAACCTCAATCTTGCCCGCCAGCCTCACATCAAATCCTGATGGAATATTGACCACCGCATTGTTCGAAACCGTCAACGTACAAGCGGTAAAATCTGCCGCTGCCGTAAATCCGCCCGTCATGAAAACCGTCGTCGCGGCATCTGGAACGCCATTGCTCCAAGCCGTTCCATTCCACGTACTCGAGCGCACTTCGATGGTTCCGGCCGTCGAATAGGTTTCTACACAGGTTCCATTTTTAACCACCGCCCTGAAATAGGTCGTAACGGTCAAAGCCCCGATCAGATCGCCGCTCAAGATGTCGCTCGTGTTTCCGATATTTGCGGGCGTTGTAAATCCAGCATCTGCCGAACTTTGCCAGTGCAAAATTTGTCCCGTAAAACCGGTCACCTGCAAATCACCTGGCTTGTATCCATAACAAACCGATTGGTTCGGCGCAACCGTTCCTCCCGCCGATGGCGCAACAATCGTCACTGCGGCGGTATCGGTGGCCAGAATTCCGTTAGCATCGCGAACCGTCAGTGTGTAATTGGTCGTTCCGACAGTGGTCGTCGGCGGCGTTGCCGTTTGCGCATTTCCGAGTCCGGCCGACCATGTAAACGTGTAAGGTGCGTCGCCGCCCGTTTGTTCCGCCACAAGTGTGACGACATCATTTTGGCAAAACGAACCGAATCCTGAAACCATCGTACTGAACGCCGCGCCCTTGATTCCGGTGAAATTCGAAACCTGGTTGTCCGTCAGCGGAACCGCTGTTGCCGTAAGCGTATTTCCGGACAAGTCCGAATAACGTTTCCACGGATTCGTTTGCTGGTTGAAATTGCCGTCGAGCTGGGCGGCCACCATATCGGTTTCGTTGCCCACGATATCTGCATTGATGTAATTGGCCGTAATCGTCGCCACCGGATTGGTGATCCCGAAAGGCCTTACTTTCCAATAACGGCTCAGGTTGTTGTCGGTACTTGCGTTGTTCGGATGGATCGCATCGGTAACCGAAACCGCGATGTAAGCGCCCGAGAAAGTCCCCGACGTCACATTGACCGAAATCGGCGAATATTGTACCGTTCCCGTTTTATCGCCAATCGGGAAAGTATAGGTTCCGGTTCCGGTGTAGTTGCGGCGCACTTCCCCGCTGCTGTCGGCGACAATCATGCTTGTGGCAGAGAAAGTTCCGGCCACGGCACTCGCGCCCAGCGTCAGGTTGTGGGTGTTGATGTTGATGTTTCCGGAAGTCAGCGTCAAAGTGCCATCGACAGCAATATCGGTGGCCAAAACCAATTCTTCCGAAGGTTTATTGATCGTCAGATTGCCGAAAACCGGCGCTACAGTTCCCGAAATGGTCTGGATCTCGCTTCCGGTAAACGAAACGGTTTTTCCAGCCAGATTGACCGCTTGATTCGTCGTCAGGTTTCCGGTGATTCCCAATGTCGTTGGGAAGATCGCGCCTGTTCCGCTGATGATCAAATTGTTGTAACTCAGCAAACTGCCTGTTGGCGCAGCAAGTGTCTGATTGGTTCCCGTATATTCCACCGTATTCACAATCGCGCCGGTCGATAAATTGCCATTGTTGACAAACGCTCCGGCGATGCGCATGATGTTGTTCGTAATCGGCCGTAAACCCGCGCCAGTATTGATCGTCACGTTATTGAAATTGGTCACGCCTGCAATCGTCGCATCCAAATTGGTAAAAATAACACGGCTTGTTCCGGCCCCGGGATTGTAGGTTCCGTTGTTGATCCAGGCTCCCGCTCCATTGTTCAACGTAAATTGGGAATTATCGGGTGCGTTCAAAATTCCGCCTGCATCTATGTTGAGTGAACCGAGCAAAACCGTCGGATTCAAGATCGGGTCGTTTGGCGTGGTCGCCGCATTCGGGATGTAAACGATCGTATTGTCGGATGGCGTAGCGTTCGGCGTCCAGTTGGCGGCCGTTGTCCACGACGTGCTCACCGAACCGTTCCACGTGAGCGAACCGGCTTCCGATTCATCGAGCGTGAGCAAAACCTGATCGAATGTACTTGCAAAATACAATCCGACATTGACATTGGTGAGTTCGACGAAATTTTCGATTGTATTGAAATTCGAACGTCCTTGTTCCAAAACGGTATTGCTCGCAACAATGCGTGCCCAATCTACCAGACGCGATTCGTTGTTTCCGTTGAGTTCCGAATCGAGATAATGCGCCTTGATGACGGCTTTCGTATTCGCGCCGCCGCTTTGGATGAAATCGTATTGGCGGTTGATCGCGCCGGCCCTCCATGATGGCGCCGTTCCAATGACCACCTTGAGGCTCATCGACGTAGGCAATGTGCCAACATTTGGAAACAGGATCGAGGTGGCCGCATGACCGAAAGTATACAAAGTATTCGCCTGAATCGTGTTGCGCGTTATAATTCCGGTGACATCGCCCGTTCCGGTGTTGGAACCGTCGTTGCCCATGATCAGTGAAAAACTGCCCATGTTCAAACTGCCCACCGTCGCCGACGGATTAGCCGATGGCAAGTTCAAGGTTCCGTTTACCGTCAAATTTCCTGCGGCAACCGTTCCGCCAGTGGCGCTTGCCGTTACATTGTTGTATGTTCCAACGACCATCGTTTGTGCCGTCGTGGCCGAATTATAGTGCACGATTCCGGTTCCGTTCCAAGTCTTGTTGGCCGGCAAAGGCAATGCGGTCGTATTTTGTGTGAAGATTGTTCCGTTGTTGGTAATGCCCGATAATGTTCCCGTGAGTGCATTCGTCCCGAAATCGACTGCCTGTCCGGTGCGGACTATCAAATTGCCATTGACGACAACAGGATTCGCGATGGTCACCGTATTGGCATTGCTGGGAAGCACCGATAAATTATTCAACGCATTTGTCGTTCCAACGGTTGTTTGGTCGAAACTCAGCGTCGGACTTACCGTACCGTTGATGGTCAGATTCCCCGTTGCATTTCCTTTCAAGCCACCCGCAACCGTATTGGTCACCGATCCGTTCAAGGTCAGCGTTTTTGCGTTGATGTCGAGTTTTCCGGCGTTGAATGTGAGGTTCCCCGAAACAGTCGTATCGGCCGAAAGCGTTGTATTTCCATTTACCACGAACGATTCGGCAGTTCCGCTGAACGGTGCAAAATTCGTCGTCGGATTGGCCACCGCCACAATATCGTCCAGTGCAAATTCGTCAAAATCGACCGAACCCGAAACCGTCGCGCCCGACCATCTGAAATAATAGTAATTGTTGTTGGCAATGTTGAGCCCGGTGAGCGTTACGACGCGGTAATATGCCTTCCATTCCGGGGCCGCATCGGCCGCAGCCGGAGAAGTCAGGTTGATCCCTGCCACCGAAGTGTACGCGCTGTTATCGGCCGAATGGCTGAAATTGAAACTGCTCGAAGCCGCCTTGTCATTGTAAATGTACACTTTGTACCCAAAGCTCAACGAAGTAATCGCTGTTCCGGTCTGATTCTGGAAACGAAGCGTGACGGTTCCAGGCGCAAAATCGCCCGTTCCGGGTTGGATGCCGAGTGAACGGTTGCCTTGCGGCGTATCGAATGCATAAATCCCGCTATCAGTCACCTCGCCGTCAGAAACACCTTGGTCGTAATCGCCGTCTTCGCCCGAAGTTCCGCCAAAATTGATGTTGCCGTCGCTGAAGCCGCTGATTGCCCACGCATTCGAATTGAGCGATCCCGACGATGCCGCCGGTGCCAGTCCGTCCGCCTGGAAAGCATCGAGATTGACGCCATCAACGGTATTGTCGAAATTGATCGTATTGACGGTGTTTGCCGTATAAATCTGCCAGCCCACAGGTGCATTGAGCGTGGTGCGGTTTCCGGTGGCCGGAGTGGTCGTCAGGTAATTTTCGGTCGTACCCGATCCGTTGAATTCATAAACCGCGACGTGGTAAGTCGTTGCCGCCGAAAGTCCGGTTACATTGACCGAATTGCCCGTTCCTGAATACACGACAAAGTTTCCGGTGCCGATTTCAGAACCGCTTCCCAAGGCAGCCGTCGCCGAATAAGTCGTTCCGTCTGCAGGCGCGGAATTGACTGCCGATCCCGCCCGGATCAAGACGATGCGGCTTGCTCCATTTCCATTGGTCCAGTTTACGGTAAACGAACCCGAGGTGACGTTGGTAACACTCACCGCCGTGGATGCTGTCGTTGGCTGGGCCGCCTGAACCGTTCCCGAGACTGCAATTTGCTTGGTCGTTCCGCCGGTTGTCGTATGATCGACAGTACCCGAATAAATTCCCGCAGGCGCACTCGCCTTGAGTCGGACGTAAACCGTAACGGGCTGCCCAACGAGTACATTTCCGGTGCGTGTTAAAGTCAGTGAATTGAAAAAAGTACTTCCATTGGTCGACACTTCAAAATTGGCAGGAGCCGTTACGCCCACATCGGCCGTAAGATTGCTTCCGTTGACCGTATAGGTCGCCGATGCCGAAGCCGTTCCCGTCACCGTCGCAAAAGCCGGGATCGACGTGGCCGAAACCGTAATGGCCGGCACTCCCGCAAGGTCAATCATGAATGGCAGTGCATTGGAGACGCCGCTTCCGTTGGCTACGGTGATGTTGGCCGTTCCCGACGAAGTGATGTCGGCTGCGGTAATGGCTGCCGTTAATTGTGTTGCCGAAACGAATGTTGTCGTGCGGTTGCTGCCGTTCCATCGAACGACGCTGGTTCCGCTGACAAAATTGGCACCGTTGACCGTTAAGGTGAAAGCTCCAGTCCCGGCCACTTTGGAAGCCGGTGAAAGCGAGGTCAATGCGGGTAATGTTACCGCAACCTTGACGTTGTCAAAAATCGCATTTTGCGCTGCGGTAATTCCGCCGTTCCAATACGCGCCCATAATCGGCAAAGCTGAAGCCGTATAAGTGTTGTTGACGACCGTTCCCTGCGAGGCCAATGTGCCTGAGGCAGGATCTTGGAAAGTTGTTCCGTCGTTGCGGACAAACAACTGCCAGGTATTGGTTGAAGGCGTGTAAGTCACTTTGAGGCTTAGATATTGGTTCCCGAAATCGGTCAAACCAGTTGTAGCCGAAGACAATAATGTGGTGTAGGTCCTGATCCCGGAAGTGTAGCGTACCAGCCGGACCGGATCAGTAGTCCCTGAATTTCCCAGAATTACCGCATAACCTGTTCCCGCAACGTTGGTTGTTCCCGTAGATCCGGCAAGGATAAAAGCCGATCCATAGGTTAACGTCGTAAATCCGCCTGGATTGGTACGCGCCTGTCGCATGTTGAAGGTCCACGTGACCATGCCTGCATTCGAAGCCAATGTTGTGCTGTACGGTGCGGCAAAATTAACTGCGTTGGTTGATGCCAATGTCCAGCCGTAATTTTGTGCGGTTCCGCCGGCATCATTGGTAAGTGTGAGTGTTCCGGTATTGATTCGGGCTCCGAAATCACTGCCGCTTCGGGCAAAGTTCCATGTGGTGCTGGTTCCAATCGGTCCGGTCGCTGTGGTGAAAGTTGTTCCAGCCGATGTCGTAAAATCATCACTGAAAACGGCGGTCTGCGCACTGGCAGCTGTCGAAAACAGGATCATAGCAAGAAATGCCCTGATGCCTGAACAAGGTAGAATTCTTATCATAGTAGGTTTTTTTTATGATAAATGCCTTTGGGGAAAGCATTTATATTTGCAAAATTAGTACAGGATGCGTGACGTTAAACGATAAAAGTGTTAAATTTTATGATTACGGCTGTTAAAAGTCGCGTTTTGTGATTAATTCTATCTTTTTAGTCGTGAAAGTTTGCCTTTACAATTTTTAAATCCGCCATGTCCGAACTGGCTGATGCAGAAGTCGTAATTGCTATCGCAGTTCCCTTGATTCTAAAATATTGTAAAACTTAGTGTAAAAAACAACAGTGGCACGCAATAGTAAAAACATTTTTTATTTGTATCGATTTAGTTGGTTGCTGATCTTAAAAATAACTCTGCCAAACTTCCCCTGCAAATAATTTTCCGAACGTAGCCACACTGCTCAAAGATTCCTTTTCATCATCGGCATGAAGTGCTTTCATGGTGCGCAATTGTTTCATAAAATCAGGGATTTGTATTTTGAGGATGCCTTTGCCTTTCACCGGGCTTTGGTCGTCAAGGCCCTCGTAGAGGGTGATGAAAAGCGTTGTCGTATCGTTCCACATATCAAAACCACTGTCATCCTTAATTTCTTTGTAGCCGAAGAAATAATACGATTGTCCTTCGCGCGTAAAAAGCGTCATGCCATATTTCATGAGCTTGACCTTGCCCACAGCGTCGTCTTTGACAAACAGGTTGAATACACCGTTCATGGCCGTAATCGGATGGGCAGAAAGCGCCGGGCAATTCACCGTTCCAATCAATTCTGCCTTGTGGCTGCTGTCTTTGTCAAATGCCAAAACATCTAGCGATTGGATCGTCAGCGTGAATTCGAAAGGCGAATTTTGCTGCTGTCCCAGCTCAAAAGCCTGGCGGTAATCCGTTTTCTCATCGAACGAAATAAAGCCGCGCATGGTTTCCGTAAACGAAACGCCGGGTTCGTATGATTTCAATGGTGACAATGCCGGTTCCTGCAAATCGCAATTGAGTGTTTTTTGGGCCGATTCAATAATGAGTTTGCAATTGCGTTCGCTTACCGCAGCTATCGTCAGCAGCGGATTTGTTCCAAGCGGACGCGGGATAATCGCGCCATCCATCACATACAATCCGTCGTGCAAATCGGTTCCCGACGTGCCGCTGTACACCTGCCCGACATGATTCGTAACTGATTTGGATGCGTCGTCGCCCATCACACAGCCGCCCATCGGATGCACGGTCACGAGGTCATAATTGAGCAATTTATTCCATTGCGGATTCGGCATATACGTCCCGCCGAGCGCCGTGGTGGCTTGTGCCAGCTTATGGTTGACTTTGTTGAAAATGTCCTGGCGGCCCACGCCCGGCCAATCGATCTCGAGTCGGTTGTTGGGCATTTCCATCTTCCCTTTTCCATCGTCGTGCGTCATGACCAGATACACCTGCGTATGGTTGATCGCACCATGGTAAGGCCCGTGAATGAGGCTGATCATTTCGCGTTTGGTTTCGTTGAGTGTGTCCTGCCAACCGTCATCGGTGTCTTTTCCCATCATTTTGGAGAGCGAAATCAACGCCGAATTGAGCAAGGGCGCAATCGGCCCCGGAATACTCCCTTCTTCGAACGTCATGCCTTCTTCGAGATTGGGTTTGTTGCGCATGTCGATAATGGATGTAATGCACGGCCCGACGGGTTCCATATCGGGATCGTCGTAATGTTTGCCCAAACCGATGCCGTTCACTTTTACGTCGTTGTTGTAGGCAAATCCGAGTACGTCGCCGTTGCCCGTAAAATATTTGCCCAGTTCATCCGACAGAGAAAGCCCGAGGTTTCGTGAACGCAAAAGGATTTCCGTACTGCCGAGCGCACCTGCCGAAAGAATGACGTTGTCGGCGGTAATGAACAGCGGCGGCGCGTCAAACTTCTCCCGTCCGGCATTGTAAATGTGGAAGAAAACCTGCCATTTATGGTCTTTTCGGATGATGTATTCGACTCCCGCTTCACAAAAAATTTCCGCCCCATGATTGACCGCATCGGGCAGATAATTCATGATCAGCGTATTTTTCGCATGGTGGTTGCATCCCGTGACGCAATCGCCGCAGTTGATGCATTTGTGCTGTTCGATGCCCACATGGTTGGGCTCGCGGTCGTATTCAAAATTGACATTGATATCGGCATAGCGAAACGGTTCGTTCATGCTTTTGGCGGCCGTTTTCATCCCTTTTGCTTTGGCGAGTTCGGGATAACCGGCGGCGCCTTCGGGATAAGGCGAAGGCTTGAGCATTTGGCGCGCCTTGTCGAATCCGGCTTTGAGTTGGCCCATATTGTTCCTGATTTCAGACGGCCATCGAATGTCTTCGAGCACGCGCGGTTCGGGTTCGATCGAAACATTGGCATTCACATTCGAAGTTCCGCCCAGCGCGCAACCTTTAAACACCGTCATGTCTTTGCCCATGTAAAATTCGTAGAGCCCGTTCTTGCTGCCGATGTGCTCCTTGTCGGTGTTGACCTGCATTTCCTTTTCGGCATCCGCCACATTCATCGGATATTCGCCGGGGCGGAATTCCTTTCCTTTTTCGAGCAGGCAAACCTGCATGCCCGCCCTTGCAAAACGGGATGCTGCGATACTTCCGCCATAGCCTGAGCCGATGATCAGGTATTGGTAATGCGGTTTCAGTGCGGATATTGGCTTGGAAAGACGTTTCATAAGCTGTTGTTTCTTTTGATGATAATCGGTTCTTCGATGAGGTGGTATTGGGCCGGCTTATCGGTATGGAAAGTCATTTTTTCTCCTTTATCTTCAGACGGTTTCCAGTTGGTCGCCACTTTGGTGATGCCAATCGGATAGATTTCGAGGTTGCCGTTCTTGTCGATGTGGAAACGCAGGAAATTCTTGTATCCGGTGTGCGCAAGCGAGGAAAAACTCTCGTTGTCGTGGAGTCCGAGGAGACAATTGCAGAGCCAAAGGTAAATGCCGAAAATAAAGCTGCCCGCGATCGCGCCAACAAAAATTTCGAAAAAATAGACTACCGAAAACCACAAATCATTTTCAATTCCCCATCTTTTGATGTTGAGCACCGACAGCATCCAAATGAAGAAAAACATGTTCGACAATTGAAAGAATCCGTGCAAGAAACCCAAGAATTGATAGCCTTTTCCGCGGTAGGCATCAGCGAATTGATACATTCCGCCTAAAATAACCAAACACAGGAACAATACGCCCGGACTCGTGTAAAGGCCGTGCAGTATGATGTCAATCGTCGCACTAAAACTTCCGGCTGCCGACAATTGGTGCATGAAATCACCGTTTCTTTCAAAAAAAGAACCGCTTTGCAGCAACCACGCCAATGCGAGTTGAATGGCGGCCATCGTGCACAGGAATGCCGGATTGTTGAACGGAAAAAGCAACACGTTCCAACTGAGCCTTCTCGAATCCTTGATGCTCGGGAAAACTGCCATCCGCTTGGGATCTTTACCGTTTGGCTGCGTATTCTTGAGCATTTGCACATCGGGATTGTCGAGATCCTTGAGCGTTTCGGGCAGGTTGTGCGTGGGGTGCAGGAAAGCGCCGCCGCCGCCCGCCGTAATCAGATGGTTGATGTATTCCTTCGATACCGTGCCGTTGGAATAGGTCTTGAATTCCTCATAACGCGAATAATGGTGGAAATCACCGGTGATCGTAGCGACAAGTTCGAATTTTTTGCCATCGCGGTAATTGTAAGTCTCGTCATCGGTGATGAAAACCTGTTCGAAGAATTTAAGTCTTTTGTAAGTCTCATCGCCCAGGCGCATCTTGTTGTAAACCCATGCCGGCTCGGAGGTGCAAAGGATTACTTTATCACCTTCACCCATTTGCTTGCCAATGTCACAAAAATAATCTTTTTGCGGCTGATCGATATCCGAGTTGAGTTGCACATCCACGGCCCAAAGCCAATAATTATGCGGCAGTTTGATGGCGAAATAACTGCGGCTCTGTTCGGTGCGCCAGTTGCCGATCCAACGCTTCTGGCAAAACAACTTGATGAAATTGCTGAGCCCGTCATACCAATCGTGGTTGCCCGGAATGGCGAACATCTTCGGATACTGCCCTTCCGCATGATGTTTGGCCGAAGCCGCGCGAAACGGGATCTTGAACCGCGAATCGTATTCCTCCTTGGTTGGCGTCGGATAGACTTGGTCGCCGCCCAGGATGAGCATTTCCCCGGCAGGCAATTTGCCGTCGGTGGAGGCAGCCGATTCCTTAAACATCGGGTCGTTGCTCACGTCAAGCGATTGTGCAGCAAGATCGGCCACGGTGTAAGTCGGATCAAATCCGTCGCCCGTATCCGAAATGTAATCGAACCACAATTCGCGTTTTTCATAATCTTCCCTGCCTTCCGCTTTGTCTGTGATGTCTTTCCTTCTGTCGCAATCTTCGATATCTTTTGGATCCTCGAGCGAATAATAAATACGCTCTTTATCCAATGCCGCCTGCACTTCTCGGTTGTCGGCATAACTTGCAAAAGTACCCGACACGACTGCCTTGAGCGCCGTTGCATACAACTGGATCGGGTTGTACCAGTTGACCATTTTGGGTTGTTTGTAATCTTCCATATGTTTGTTTATTGATAATAGACTTTATTGAGTATCTTGAATCGTTCTTTCCATTTGCCGAACCGCGAATTGTTGCTGCTGATGTAAATAAAAGGCACATTCCTGATGCGGTCCCAAGCCGATTGTTTTAAAGAAAACTTGATCAGGTTGGTCAATTTTTTTCCCGTGATCGTGCAGCGTGCGCGTTTGAATTCCATGCCGAGCTGCAAGTCGATCGGGCTAATCAGATCGAATTCACATTGAAGATAATAGATTTCGTTTTCACAGCGAAATTCGCCGTCGTAAACCATCACATTTTCCGCATGACGGATCCTGACATGGCTGTTGAAGGTTGAAATCCGGTATTCATTGCCGTCGAATGCCAACGAACCGTCGGCGCGCAGGATCAATTCATTTTGAACCATCCTGAAATGAAACTGCAACCTTACCGAAAGACCCGACACCTTCGCATGCCACATCATTTCGCCCGACAACCACGTGCGGAAATGAAAACAAATCCCGGGTTCTTTCATTTGCGACGCCTTATAATCGGGCGCGACACCCGTTTGCGAACGCCTTTGCAGGTAATCTTTGGCATCGGCATAACCGCGGTTGATCAGTTCGTCGATGTTGATTTTGTTCATCATCAGGTCGGGATCGAGCGGCAATGAGAATTCGGGTTTGATCACCTGCAAAATAGTCTGTTTTTGTGATTCGCGGTTTTGTTTGGCGAGATGTTCGAGTTCGATCAGCAAACCGCCGCCCGCACTGATTTCGATCATGTGCACGTATTGGTTGAACGCGCCGTTTAAAAATTCATGCGAATTGCCGATGGCCCAAACGAGCCAGATTTCACCCACGTTTCGGTTGAGCGCCTCGGTGATATTGGCATCCTTGATCCAAACCGCGTCGGTATACCAATCGCCGTCGATCTTGATTGCGGGCATAAAAATAGGCAGCGACATTCCGGCGACCAGGTGTTGCAGCGTGACATTTTTGTTGGTCAGCACTTCAATCGTCTTTTTGGAAAAGTTACAGACATTGAACGTGGCATCAATGGTCGCATTGGTATTCATCTTGGCCACGTCGATGCCCAACGTCGGATATACTTTTTCAGTCATTCCTTTGGCACTGCCGAAAGCGGTAAAAGCCTTTTTCGAAAAATAATCGCGGAAAGGCAACAGCGACGAAAAATGCATGACGTTGACCTTGCGCCACCGCGCCGCCATTTCTGTCGGTTCGATGCCCGATGCCAACATGGCCGTGTTGAAAATGCCGCCTGAAGTCCCATCTACATGGCTGAACGAAATGCCTTCTTCCTCGAGTGCGATGATCGCGCCCGCCTGATACGACAAACGCGCGCCGCCACCGGCGAGGACTAAGGATTTGGAAGCTTTTTCGGAAATCAATTGCATTGAAAATCAGTTTTGGTTGAGGCTTTTCAGGTAAATGAAAAATAAAATGGCGGAAACGAAATCGAACGCGGCGACCAATCCGGCAATCGGTTCGAAAACGCCTTTGAATATTCCGATCGAAACGGCTACCGAGGCACCCAGTTTTTGCAAAGCCGACCATACGATGGCCGCGCGGTTGCTGTCTTCATGGTACAAAGCATGGACCATCATGCCTCCGAAAAGGAACATGAACATGCCAATCGTAGCAAAAAACTGGCAGGTGGTGTCATCGATCGCAGCACCCACAAAACCCAATACAAACGCGGGCGCGACAGCCTGCATCGCGCCTGAAAACAAAGTCGTCAATGCAATGAGCAACAGCAATAGTCGTAGGTATTTTTTCATGATATCAGGTTTAAGACTTGCTGTTTTTGGCGGTGAAATAATACATCGTAATGCACCACATCACAGTCAGGATGTAAAAACGAATGTCGTTCCAGAACATCCAGTCGTCGAGCAAAACCTTGAGCTTTGCGGGATCGGTGATGCCGGATTTGAATTGGGCGTTGATGTCTTCGATGAATTTTTGCTGAACGACTACCGGAATTCCCAAACCCGGAATCCACGCGAGCGGCACCCAGCGGAATTTCGAGCGCCATTCCGAAATCAGCATCACGATAAGGCAGAATGACATGATCGGGATCGCGACAAAGAAATATTGCGTTGCCGTTTCGGTTTGCGGAATGATCGCACCGTAATAATTTGAAACCGTCAAAGTCTCGGGATAATGCGGAAACCAGAAAAAATGCAGCGTCCAGAACATCCCGAGATAAACCGAGGCGCAAAAAAAGATGTACGCATTATTGAGGCTGAGCAAAATAGATTTGAGTCTCATAAGCTAGATTTTAAATTTCTGGTAATCGGTGAAAGATGGCGCGGGCAACCAATCTTCGTTGAGCTTGAGGTCGTAAACACTTTCGAAACCTTCGGGTGTGACTTTTTCTGGTTTCTGGTCGTACGTCATGAACCAGCATTCGAAATGATCGTCGAGGATTCCGTTGGCTTCCGGCATGTACATCGTAAAGAACGGTTTGCTTTCGATGTGCAGATCTTTAAGGAATTTGGTGCGTGAATGGTCGCCGATGTACAGATTTCCTTTGGCGCCTTTGAACAATTTCACACCGGCCTTGGTCTTGAAATGAATATACGAAGCCATCAGCATGTTGCGGAAATGGCTGTAATTGACTGCGCCGATGTTGATCGGGAAATTGATTTTCTTCGGTTTTTCAATTTCAATGCGGAACGCGAATTCGCCGTCTTTTTCATATTGCGCACTCACCTGCGAATCGCCGATGATAAAATCGAGATTGGCTTTGTGCTTGGGCATTCCCCAAATCCCTTTGCCGCCCTTGACCGATATTTCCGAACTCACGGGAAGATCGAGTATGAACTGCCCGGTTTTGTAAGTTTTCATAAAAACCGCCGGAAGATAGGCCGGAGCGGGTTTACTTCCGCGTGTTACGGCCAAAGCCAAACTGTATTCGATGTATTTCCCGATGCTCGTATGGCGGTAATCGATCACCGTCACCATAAACACCGCTTTGCCAAACGCCTTCACGGGGTGGATTTCATTTCCGGGCAGCATCGCTTTTGCCTTTTCGTAATCGCACAGGAATCCGGCCATCAGCGCGGGCGATTTCTCAGCGTTTACCGGCAATTTAAACGTAATTCCGTCGATCATGGCGTAACGGCCTGCATAATTTTTGATCCTTTTGGGTACTGACATAACCTTGTTTTTTTATTGGTTGAGTTCTGCAATCATGGTCGGAAAAATGTCAGTGTGCGCATTCTTGCCGAGGAAAATATCGAGATGACTGTAGGCATCATAAAGGTGAAGTTTGTGGAAATCAGGCTTGAGTTGGTTGAAATAATCAAAAGATCTTTGCTGGCTTTCACTTTTAAAGCATTTGTTCAATTTACCAGCGAAAAAGATGAAACGCGCATCGGTTTTGGGATGATCGGCATACTGTTTTTTTCCGTCAAGCGAAACGAGCGAACCGTGGTGTACGCCTTTGCGGATGTGCCGAAAGAACGAAATCGGGACGGCGCCGAATTCGCCACGGATCCAATCTTTCGTCTCATCGGTCAGGTTTTCCAATTCCCACAAGGCCGGAAATCCCGCGCCATAGGTGAAACTGACGAATTTGCCAACCGCAGTGTCTTTTTCAAAATGCGTGGCCAAAACCAACGCTTTGAAGAATTTGGCCTTGAAATCAGGGGCAACATCGCCCCATTTCGGATTGACGTAATCGGTTATCAGCGAAGCCATTTCGAGGATGACATCGAGTTTGACTTTCGACCAGCCCGGCACGACGGGATGCAGCGACACCGCATTGGTCACAATCGTCTTCACTTCGGGAACCAAGCCTTCGAGTGCCGAAATCATGAAACTGGTCGAACCCTGGCAATGGATAATCGCCTTGCAGGTTTTGGATCCGCTGATCGCACAGACTTTCTGGACGGCGGCGGGATGATCGTTTTTCGCGACGACATCGAGGTTCCATTTGTTGGGTTCGAATTCGGTACTCGCGCGCCAATTCTCGAGGAACACGTCATAACCGGCATCGGCCAGCAGGTCGAGCAGGTTGATTTCGTTGGGCGGATTGAAAATATTGGCCCGTACGCCCGCCCCATGAACCAGCAAAACCGGGCCGCGGGTTTTGGGCCGGTTGTGCAGCAAACGCCAAACGTTGCCTTCGAAACCATCGGCGGCGGTAAACGGGATAACATCGAAAGTGTGTTTTGTCATTGGGGAAATTTTAAAATTATTTCGGCTTGCTGAACGCAAGGAATTTGTCGACCAGCAACAACGCGCTGCCGATGCTGCTGCCCACGAGCGCTACCCGATCGTAACTGTCTTTGTTGAGATACATCAGCAATACGATCAGGCTCACGGCCATAATCAGCAGCGGGAATTTGAGTTTGCCGAACGTGCCTTGTTTGCTCTCGATATCGTTATTTTGAATCTGGTCATTGAATTCTTTAATGAAATCTTCGTCGCGCTGGCTTTTGGAAACGATGTAATTGCGGAAACTGAGGCTCATCACCTTGAGACGGCCCGTTATTTTATCGTGATCGATCACGCCCACTTCCATGAGCTGCATGATGATGTCCTTGTTCTTGTAATTGGCAAAATGGTCCTGGGCAAAGTCAAACAACACATTGCGCGCCTCATCGCTCGGCAGATTGGCCCAAATCCCAAGATAGATTTTATTGTAATTGATGTGGTTGTAATTGAGGATGAATTCCATCCGCAGCGTCGGCAGGATTTCATTGTCTTTGGATTTATCGAACAGTTTTTCGATGGTCGTGGTGCGATCCGGGCAATTCCGATCGGCCGCAACCAGAGCCGCAACATCGGGATCGTGCTGAATCAGGTTGCGCACATCGCGGTTGTTCATTTTGGTGATGAAACTGTGCGTACTCGCGAATTTATTTTTCGTGCACGGATAATAACCCTCGTAAGCCGCCTGCATCAAATCGTAAAAGAAAAAACGGTTGCTGTAATAATTGAGCAGGCTGTAGATCAGCAATATCAAAAGTATGAAAACGACTGCGGTGACAACAAGGCATTCGCTGGCTTTCTGGAATATCGTGAGCGGTGTCAGGAAATAATCCTCGACAAAACGGTCGAGTGAGAATTTCTTGACTTCGACCAATGCCGGACGCGTCAATATCTTGAAATTGGCCGAACGAACAATGCCGTCGTGCGTTTTGCAAAGGATGTACGCCTTGGGTTTGTCTTTGCAATTGCAGCCATAAGCGTTGACGGTATAGTCTTTTTTGGCCTGCGCCGTCTGGGAAGGCGAACAATAATAGGCCGAGAAATCGTTCATTTCGGCCACATACAGCGAATTGCAAAGGATGAATGGAAAAATGGCGAAATGATTCACGACCATCACCGTTACGAAACGCAAATAGGTTTTTCGGTTCACGCCTTTGTTCGAAGCAATGTAGCGCTGCGTGTCGACCGATTTGAGTCGGCTCCAATATTTGTAATACAAAATAACGCCAACATGCAATGCGAAAAGCAGGATGACTGCCCAAGCCGGTTCGTCTATCGCGAGTAAAATCAATCCGGTCGAAATACTGAGCAGCAGAAACAACAGAATCGCAATGAAGCGTTTCTTGGGCGAAACAAAAGTGCGGATGTTGAGCACAATCAAATTCACGAATGCCGTGTTGATGCCAAATATCGCGCAGCAATACAAAGCCGTCGATGGCGTCGTCAGCATCGAAGTCGCCATCGCCGCAAAAACCGAAAAGCAATTGAACCAGAACAATATCCTGTATTCCTGCGTACGGCTGTTGTCGGGAAACAGATAGTAAAAATGCTGGCGCGAGAAAATCCCGATGTGCCCGGCGTAAAGCAAGGCCGAATACATCAGCGTCAGCAGTAAAATCAATATGCCGTAAACGATCGACATCAGGAAGGCGTTGCTGAACGTGAACAGCGACAACCGGTTGAGGTGCGACAAATCGCGGATGCCAAGCACATACACCGGAAAATCGCTCGCAATATTGAGCTTTTGCGCATAGACCTGATAAATCACGCCCTGGTACGTCATTTCAAAAGACTGCGGATAAACGCCGGAAAGCAGGCTTTCGAGTTCGGTTTTGTTTTCGGCGCCCAGCAATAAGTTCTGGTACAGGTTCTTGTTCGGGTCGTTTTGCATGAGCACTTCGCCTTTGCGGTCTACGATCATGTAATCGGTTCCGGGCGGCAGTTTGATTCTTTTCTGGAAATCGGTACGGAAAGCGATTCCGCGAACGCCGTCATTGCTTGAAATCCGATCCGTGTAAACCGAATCGCGTTCGGCATAAATCCATTGGTATTCGTTGTTGTCGCGTGAAAAAACACCGGTCAGGATCTTTTTGATCGTATCGTTGCGCACCATCTTGAAATACATGCGGTCGGTATACAATCTCGGAATGCCCGGATTGTCGTTGCTCACGTACGTAGTGATGCGGCCCGATTCGTTCATCCGGAAATAACCGTCGAGCGATTGGAGCGCCGATTCTTTGGCGGTAAATTTCCGCGTTCCTTTGGCCGTTTCATCTTTCGGATCTTTGAGGCTGTCGGACGCAATGATCAAGGCATTCTTGTTGAGGTCTTTCGGTGCGACCGGCAGGAAATCGGTCGAGCCGATCTTTCCGTTGTCGCGCACATAAATCCGTGAGAAATTGTCTTTTTTGATCCAGACGCTGTCGAACAAATGGCCCTTTTTCTTCCAGTCGAGGTAAATGTCGAGTTGGTTTCGAAAGGACGCATCGATGTGCCCGACCATTTTCTGCAGATCGGTTTCGCTGCGTTCCTTGAGCGTGGCATTCCAATAAGACTGGATCGAAAAAACGATCAAAACGGCCGTCAATACGCCGATTGAAAACACGACGCTCACCAAATCCATCTGGTAAAGCCGTTCCTTGAAACTGCTGATGACCGGCTTGATCAAGCTGATGCTCAAGGTAAGGATAATCGTCAGCAGCAAACAGAAAATCAACAATCCCGGCTTGATTTCGCGCACGCGCGATTGGAAGTAATTCGCATCGATACCGGCTGCGACAAAAAAAGTGAAGGTCGTTTGCGGAATCGTAATCTGGTCGGCATAATACCTCCTGACCGATTTTTTGAAAGCGAAAGGCCCGTTGCTCCTGCAATTGTGGCTCAGGCTGTCCTGATCATTGAGGCTTGCGCCCTTGGCCAAAATCGGATGGCGCATCTGGCATTTCTGTTTTTGATCGACCGTGCAGACGTAGAAGGCAGTGAAATTCGTCATCGACGAAATCCGGTTGAAATACTGCGAAAGGTCGACATTTACTTTGTCCTGGAGGAAACCCGACTCCTTTCCGTTGGTAACATCGATGCGGCGCGAGAGGATAATGATGCGGCGAATGGTGTCGAATGTGACTTTCTCAATCTTGAATTTATCGATGTAAAAATCACTGCTGACTTTGACTGAATCGGCCGGAACCAGACGAAAAACTTCCAAGGAATCCTTGTCGCGCAGCAAGGCTTTTTTGTTGTCGACTTCGTTGAGTTGGTCGTCGATGTATTTTTTGAGCTGCACCTCAATGCTTTTGAAAACCGTAATGTTTTTCGAATCTTCGCGCGTCACATTATTCGGCAGCACAACCAGCACATAACCGAAACAAAACAGCGCAATGACCACCGCAGTTATAATGGAATAACTGTGTGCTCTAAAGGTTTCGTTGATTCGTCCAAAAAAATTCATTTGCAATCAGTTAAGTCTTTCTAGGGTCGCCTTGCAGATAGACGCCGCTGAATTTGAAATATTCGTTGGAAGTGCGTTCCCCGGCCTTGCCATCTTCACGCAAAACACTTCCGGCGCGGTTCAATAACCTTTGCAATTCAAACCCTTCGTTGGTGACCGTTCCGGTGAAATATTTGGTTTTGTTGCCTTGCGCAAGGATTTGCGACACAATATCGGAATCAGGCAAAGCAATCAACTGTTGTTCCCGCATCCTGCGCAGCAAAACCGCGGCACCGATTTGTTTGGATACGGCGTTTGGATCGTAACGGCTGTCGGCGGTGTATTTTCCTTTCGTGTAATGGTTGGAATAGCTCCACAGATAAGGCGAATTGATGCCCTGCCTGTAATACCCGAGGCCGTTGAACAGCTCGAATTTATAGAGCATCCCCGAGATACTCCAATTGTCCCACGTACTCAATTTGTCCCAGATGAGCGCATCGGTGGCACTTTGTTCCCAGGTAAACGGCGGGTTTCCGCGTAACGGACGGCCTTTCGGGACTTGCACCGTACGCGCGGTCAGCGGATCGCCATTGTGCAAATGTTTGTTGAAATTCAAACTGCCTTCCATACAATGGATGATCGCAATGACGTACCACGGGATGTGCAACGGGTCGCCCACGCTTTGGTATCTCGCTTTGTTGTTGACGATTGTTTTGATGACCGTGTCGATTTCGGGGTATTTTGCGGGTTTGATGGTGCAGGTGGAAAACAGTTTGTCGTAGTTTTCTTTTTTGTCGGAAGGGACTGTTGATGCCATGTTTGCTGTTATTTGGTTTATTTCAGTTTAAACGGGTTTTGTTTTTGGATCGGGCGCAGATGCGGTGTCTTCTTTTTTACCGGCCGACCTGATTCTGATCAGTTTCTGCAACAAATCGAACCAGAACGGAGCGCCCAGGCAAATGCCAAAGGCAAACAAAAGATAGCCGATAGGGCGCGTTCCTTCGATACAATTGTACCAGATGTAGCCCATTTTTTTCCAATTTGTTTTTGCGCCGCCGTAATTGCCCCAACCCAGCGCCATCAGGTTGTTGGCCGAAGCAATGTCCCCTTCGATGAGATCCTTTGCTTCCTTTCGGTATTTTTCATAATCGGCTTTGAGGCTGTCGAGTGTTTTTTGCTGTTGGTCTTTGGCAACCGTCACTTTTTGAGCAACGACAGCAGTAGTATCGGTGGCAATTGAATTGGCAGGCGTAACCGTTTCAGTCGATGCGTTTGCTATTTCCGATTCGAGTCGTTTGACGCGCGGATCGTCTTTGTACGAATCGGCAGCCTTGATCGCCATTTCGACGAGTTTGTCGCGCGCATCCTTATCGGTCGACAGTTTTCCGGTGATGCCAATGATGTCGACATTGAATGCGATCGCCAAAGCCAATCCGAGGCCGAAAAGAATCACCTGCGTCTGGCGTTTGTACCAGCCCGAAACGCGGTTCATCGAATCGTCGAACCAATTTTCAATCCTTTGGATGAAATCTTCGAGCTTGTCGGCGCTGTTTTTTAAGTGAAGTTGCAGGATTTCCAACGTTTCGCGGTCGAACTTAACGCCTAGATCGTCCTCGAGCAATTCAATGTTTTCCGGTTTATCCAACAGATATTGGACAAGCAAATGGATTTTTGCAATTCGGGAAAGGTCTGCCGGAAATGGCTTCGGAAGGCTTTTTTCGATTTCGTTTTTGTGCTTGTCGAAATAACTTTCGAGCAAATCGACGAGCACCATCGAAAAGTTACTCTTCGGCAAATAAGACGGTACGGGAAAAAACCGGCTTGACCCATAATTTTTGATCATCGGATGGTCGTAGAATTTAGCACCGAGTTTTTTGCTCGAATACGCATTGGGATCGCCGCTGATGTAACGGTAGATTTCGACGAAAAAATCGGCTAAACCCCTGAAAAGATTGATCCAGCGGTTTTCGTTGGACGTTTCGGAAAGCATATTTTCGACAATGCCTTTGCGCAGCATCCTGGCCCGGAGCGCCAAAATCGTTGCCAATGCTTCGCTGACGGAAGTCACCAATAAACTGTAGACCAGAAATATAAATACGAGTCCGATGGCCGTATCCAAAACAGGGGAATTAAACATCACTAATTGTTTTAAATTAATATTGCTGGCCGAAGCCTGATCCAAAACCCATTAGGCTGGCACCTAAAATAAAACCATATGCATACCTAAGCAATGACGGCATGTAGGGTTTCCGTTAAAAATTGTGTGGTATTTGATTCGAATAGAATCTGTTACGAATATAGGGAAAGATATTTAAGTAGTATAAATTTTTACAAAAAAATGTTAATTAAGGTCAAATCGGAAATAATTTCTTTCAAATCCATGCGATGAATCAACACTTCTTTCAAATCATACAACAAAAACAAATTATGATGTAAGGTATTGGCTGCGCTGTAGGGATAAATTTGTACAAGACATTCAGTCAGGACAATCATAACTCAAAAAAAGCAAGCATCATGAAAACGAAACAACAACAAAGCAGTGGTGAAGTTTTAGCCAAAAAAATACATTCGAAAATCGATCATTCTGGCACGGATCCCAACCGTTACGGCGGATATTATTCCCAACAGGAAGCAGAACGCCTGAACAGCATCCGAAAAAACGAAAGCAAAAACAGCCTCATTCCGGGATTGGAAGAAAATGTAGGCTTTTTTGAAAGGATCTTGATGGTCGCCGCAGGTTCCTACCTGATGTACAACGCCTTATCAGGAAAGAAGAAAAAAGTCGCGCAAAGCATTGCAGCGGGCGGAATGTTGGCACGCGGCATCAGCGGATATTGCCCGGTGTATGACATGACGAGCAATCAGGGTGGGAAACTTAAAAGTTCCAACATCAATATTCGCACATCGATTACGATTGACAAACCCGTCGATGAAGTGTATGCTTTTTGGCGCAAACTCGAAAACCTGCCGAAATTCATGAAACATCTTGAAAGTGTACAGGAAACCGACAAGGTCACCTCCGAATGGAAAGCCAAAGGACCAGCCGGAATCGGGAGCCTGACCTGGAAAGCGCAAATCCTGATGGATGAGAAAAACAAAATGTTGAGCTGGCATTCGTTGCCCGAATCCAAAATCGACAACGCCGGAAAAATCCGTTTCAACGACCTGGGCGGCAGCACCGAACTCGACATCACCATTTCTTACCACGCACCGCTCGGTGTGGCGGGAGAAACCGCAGCAAAATGGCTCAATCCATTGTTTGAGAAAATGGTCAAAAATGACATCGAAAGCTTGAAGTCGTACCTCGAAACAGGCGATGCAAGTTCAAAATAAATAACGCTACACGCTGCTTTTTGAGAAAGACACCGGATCATCTCCAATTTGGAATGACCGGTGTTTTTTACAAAAGCCAATTCAATTCGGATCCTATGAAAAACCCTTTTACGATACAAAATCTCAAAGATTCCGGCAAGATCCTCAAGGACACTTTCAATGGATTTTTGGAAGACCGCGCCCTGAAATTAAGTGCCGCACTCTCCTATTACACCATATTTTCACTCGCGCCGTTGTTGCTGCTGCTCATTTCATTGGCCGGTGTATTTTTCGGACGTGAAGCGATACAAGGCCATGTATTCACCGAAATCAACGGACTCATCGGAAACGAAGCCGCCGCTCAAATCCAGGACATCATCCGGAATATGGAGTTGTCGGGCAAGACGAACCTGGCGATCATCATCGGCGGCGTGACTTTGATCATTGGCGCTACGAGCGTTTTTGGTGAAATCCAGGATTCGATCAACATCATCTGGAAAGTCAAGGCAAAGCCCAAAAGAGGTTGGGTCAAATTGCTCAAAGACCGTTTGCTCTCGTCATCGTTGATCGTCGGGCTCGGATTTCTGCTCATCGTGTCGTTGCTCGTCAACGGTGCGCTCGTCGCATTGAACGATTTGATCAAAGGGTATTTCCCAGACATGACCGTGATTGTTTTTCACATCATCAATATTGCGATCAGTTTTATTGTGATTACGGTTTTATTTGGCGTCATTTTCAAAGTGTTGCCCGATGCCAAAATTGCATGGAAAGACGTGCGGATGGGCGCTTTTTTTACGGCATGCTTGTTTATGCTCGGCAGGTATTTGATCGGTTTGTACATCGAAACCACAAGCGCCGGATCGGCTTATGGCGCTGCCGGGTCGCTGATTGTCATTTTAGTGTGGGTGTATTATACGGCGGCCATTTTGTATTTCGGGGCCGAATTTACACGCGTTTACGCCGAACACATCGGTGCACGCATCGAACCGGCCGATTATGCGGTTTATGTGGAACAGCATGAATTGGAACGGACCAATGGCGTTTTGCCGCCACACCCCGTCAAACATCAAGTTAAAGATTAATCCTAAAATTTTGCATTATGGAAACGAACAACCACGGACGCGAAGACCGTCCAAGCCATACCAATGCGGATGAAGTGCATTTCACGCATCCGGCCAAAGAAATCAAGGCGCAAGACAAAATCGATATTAAGGAAAGCGGTCTCGGACGCGAACAAGGACAAACGCCTGCCGATGAACACATCGAAAACAGCATTTCCCAGATCGATGACGAAACCAAGGAAATCAATGTACTCGGAATTCAAAATCCCAACGAACACCATGCGGCGCAGAACGACAACGCAGGTTATCTGAACGATGAGACTTCAGCCGATCGCGACACCGGAAACAGCAATAGTGGCAATTGGGAAGAAAGCAGGACTGCAAGACATAAATAACTTAAATACAGTTTTTTAAATAAAATCATTTCAAGTAGTTTCGACTATTAGAAATGATTTTTTTATGGCCCTATATTCTAAAAACACCTGCCAACTTTACAATAATTTTAAGAACAACCCGTTCAAATTATGTTAAATTGCCACCAATAATACAGCAAACAAATGGACCAAATCAAAATACTTTGGGTCGATGACGAAATCGATTTACTCAAACCACACATCCTTTTCCTCGAAAAGAAAAACTACAACGTAACCACCTGCAACAATGGCCGCGACGCGGTCGATATATTCGAAGAAGGCAATTTCGACATTGTTTTTCTCGACGAAAACATGCCCGGAATGAGCGGCCTCGAAACGCTTTCCGAGATCAAGGAAAAGAAATCGGCTACCCCAGTGATCATGATCACCAAGAGCGAGGAAGAATACATCATGGAAGAAGCGATCGGTTCCAAGATCGCCGATTACCTGATCAAGCCGGTCAATCCGAACCAGATTTTGCTCAGCATCAAGAAAAACCTCGACCATTCGCGCCTGGTTTCCGAAAAGACAACGCTCGATTACCAAAAGGAATTCCGCAAGATCGCGATGGATATGGCGATGGTCAATTCGTTTGAAGAATGGGTCGACGTCTATAAAAAGTTGATTTTCTGGGAACTCGAACTCGAAGACATCATGGACCAAAGCATGGTCGAAATCCTTGAATCGCAAAAGGTCGAGGCCAATTCGCAGTTCGGGAAATTCATCGAAAGGAATTACGAGGATTGGTTCGTGCCCAAAGCAGAAAAACCCGTCTTATCGCACAATTTATTCCGCGAACTCGTTGTTCCCGAACTCAAGAAGAAAGAGCGTCCCGTGCTTTTTGTCGTGATCGACAACTTGCGTTACGACCAATGGAAAGCATTCGAGAGTACGGTCAACAACCACTACCGACTCGAAAAGGAAGTGCCGTATTATGCCATTCTCCCTACCGCGACACAATACGCCAGAAACGCCATTTTCTCAGGTTTGACGCCACTTGAAATGGATAAACAGTTCCCGCAATATTGGAAAAATGACGTGGAAGACGGCGGAAAAAACCTATACGAAGCCGAATTCCTGAGCGCGCAACTCAAACGCCTCGGGCTCAACATCAAGGAAGATTACTTCAAGATCACGAATCTCGCGAGCGGAAAGAAATTGGCCGAAAGCTTCAAGGGACTGAAAGACAATGATTTGGTAACCGTCGTTTACAATTTCGTCGACATGTTGTCGCATGCCAAAACCGAGATGGATGTCGTCAAGGAACTCGCTTCCGACGACAAAGCCTACCGTTCGCTGACCGCAAGCTGGTTCAAGAATTCGCCGTTGCTCGAAATCATCCAGCAGGCGCAGAAACTCGGATTCAAATTGGTCTTGACCACCGACCACGGAACGATCAATGTCAAAAGCCCGTCTAAGGTCATCGGCGACAAGAACACGAGCCTAAACCTGCGTTACAAGACCGGCCGCAGCCTCACATATGAAGACCGTGATGTTTATGCAGTGAGAGACCCGAAAAGCATCGGCTTGCCGTCGATCAACATGAGCAGTTCGTACATTTTTGCAAAGAACGATTACTTCCTCGCCTACGTCAACAATTACAACCATTATGTGAGCTATTACCGCAATACTTACCAGCACGGCGGCATTTCGCTTGAGGAAATGATTGTGCCGTTCCTGGTTTTTAATCCGAAATAATTCCGAACCAAACAAACCTGCCCTTAGAAATGGAAATACAATTTTCATTGGACGAAATCAACACGGCCGCACGCAAAGTCCTTGAATCCAACCCCCAAAAAGTGATATTGTTCAACGGCCAGATGGGCGCCGGAAAAACCACTTTCATCAATGCGTTGGCCAAAACGATGGGCGTAAATGACACGACCGGAAGTCCGACTTTTTCTTTAGTTAACGAATACCGGACATCTGACAATCAGATCGTTTACCATTTCGATGTGTACCGTTTGAAATCGGAAAGCGAGGCTTATGACATGGGCATGGATGAATACCTGTATTCGGGTCATTGGTGTTTCATCGAATGGGCCGAAAAGATTCCGAACCTGCTGCCCGAAGAGCGTTCGGTGATTACCATTACGGCGCTTGCAAACGGCGACCGGAAGCTCAAAATCACGTAATCACAATTTCGCAACAACAGTTTGGTGCAGGTTGCCTTTGGTACTTTGAAGCTTTTTCATAACTTTAGACCAAATAAACCAACACAGACCGATGTCGTTAACTCCGTTTACAAAGCAACAGCTGCTGCCGCAGGAAGAAAAGCTGGAAATCGCAAGGCACAAAAGCGAACTTTTTATTGGCATCCCGAAAGAAACCAGCTACCAGGAACGCCGCATTTGCCTGACGCCAGATGCCGTGAATTCGCTGACTTCACACGGACATCGCGTCATGATCGAATCGGGAGCCGGTGCCAGCGCGAGCTATTGCGACAAGGAATACAGCGATGCCGGTGCCGAAATTACGGCCGACACGAAAAAGGTCCTCTCCTGCCCGATGCTGCTCAAAGTCGAGCCATTGACGATGGAAGAAATCAAGCACATCAAGCAAGGAACCATTGTCATTTCTGCCATCCAACTCAAGACGCGCAAAAAAGAATACTTCGAGGAACTGACCAAAAAGAAAATCACCGCACTCGCATTCGAATACATCAAGGACGAAGACGGTTCTTATCCGGCCGTGAAATCACTCAGTGAAATCGCCGGAACCGCATCTGTATTGGTCGCAGCCGAATTGATGATCAACAACGAATTTGGAAAAGGGCTGCTGTTTGGCAACATCACGGGCGTTGCGCCTACCGATGTGGTCATCCTTGGTGCGGGAACCGTAGGCGAATTTGCCGCGAAAACCGCTGTCGGATTGGGCGCAAATGTCAAGGTATTCGACAATTCGATCACCAAACTGAGGCGTTTGCAGAATAATTTGAGCCAGCGCATCTTCACTTCCACCATCCAACCCAAATCATTGCTGAAGGCCTTGCGCCGCTGTGACGTCGCGATTGGCGCGATGCGCGGAAAAGAACGCTGCCCGGTTGTCGTGACCGAAACGATGGTCGAACACATGAAGCGCGGTGCTGTCATTGTCGACGTGAGCATCGATACGGGCGGTTGTTTTGAGACTTCGGAAATTACGACGCACGAAAAACCGACCTTCATCAAGCACAATGTGATCCATTATTGCGTGCCCAATATTCCCTCGCGGTATTCCAAGACGGCATCGTTGTCGATCAGCAACATCATTACGCCTTATTTATTGCAGGTTGCGGAAGACGGCGGCGTGGAAAATGCGATCCGCATGAACAAAGGACTTAAAAACGGCGTGTACCTGTACCACGGAATCCTTACGAACAAGGCGATTGGCGATTGGTTCGGGCTCAACGATTCCGACATCAATTTGATTGTGTTTTAACGACAGAATCGTTTACCTTTGCGTCGTTAAAAATTAAACCATGAGATTCAGATATCGTTTGGCCTACTACATGGTGGGTTTCATCATAGGCATGTTCTTCGTTGCGCTCATTTGGGGCGGAAAAGACACGCGTTGCAACTATTTCCCGAATGCGCGCGTACTCAACGATTTGAGGAACAAGCCGTTCCATTATTCCGAAAAGGCAACTGCTATTTTGGCCGAACCGTGGATCGATGTGGTCGACATCAAGAATACGCTCGAGCATGGCGATGTTGATTTCGACAACAGCAACAAGACATTCGAAAAAGGGAAATTGTATACCGTCGAGGGCAAAACCATGAAGCAGCAGCCGATTGTGCTGGAGTTGGTCAATTATCCCGACAGAGTCGTTTTGCACAATATCATAAGGAAATAAATTGCAAATTAGTTGCGGTTATCAATTCTAGCCGTATATTTGCACACCTATTGGGGCGATTAGCTCAGCTGGTTCAGAGCACCTCGTTTACACCGAGGGGGTCGGGGGTTCGAACCCCTCATCGCCCACCAGAAAACCGAAAACTGTCGTTTTCGGTTTTTTTATTTCCAGAATGCACGTCGAAAGTTTATTTTCGTAAGCGCGTTTGAAACAAAAAAACAAAACCTGCGCAGCGGGTTTGTTTCTGGATGCCCAGGCCCACTAAACGGGAACAGCGCAGCTAATCATCATCACCCACAAGTTTAAAAACAAATGGTTTCAAAAGCCGATAAACCATAAGATTTAACGGCTTTTTGCTTTTAGGTACATTCAAATTAATCATTCAATCTTATTTCTTTGGAGATAAATTGAGACCGACTTTGCACTAGTTACTGATTTGAATTTTATCTAAGAAGTGAAAAGGACTGCAGCAATAATACCGCAGTTAAATAGATCCGCAATTTCAGAAAGATTATTAAAATTTGCTTCAGCAATGGCTGGATCGAAAAAGACCCATTCGTAAAGTATGTCGGTAAGATGAAAGAAGTCGAAACGGAATTTTTAACCGAAAGAGATCCAGAATATTCATTCAAAGACATTCCGTACACCAAGACTTGAACTGGTGCGTGATATTTTTGTCTTATGCTGCTTTACGGGCTTAGCGTATATGATGTAAAAGGTTTGAGAAACGACCCTATCGGAATTGGCATCGACGGCCAAAAGTGGATATTTAAAAATCGTCAAGAAACAGATACGAAATCGAAAACCGATATTGCCAATTCCCGAAGAATTGACTAAAAAATATGCCGCACATCCTAATACATTCAGCAATATTGAGGAAATTAAAATAGCGAGATAATATAAATGTTCAAGAAAACAAGTGAAGTTTTATTCCTAACGTATGCCATATATTGCTTAGTGATATATCACTACTTTTCCTGTGATTTATTCATATTTCAATAGCTGACTTTGGCAAATTTTAGCTTTACCCCAGTGAATTCCATGAGGATTTATTATGTGACCGATTTTTGCATATAAAATTCAGACGAGATTTTGAAACCGAATCAGCATTAATTTATATGCTTGGATTCGACAAAATCGGGCTTAAAAAGCCTCATATTGAATTACCAAAATGATGTATTACGAGTAATAAATAACCTATTTATATTAACTATTATGGAGAAGAGAAGAACATTTCTTAGAAAAGTGGGGCTTGCTGGGCTTGCCGGAATGCTGCCAGCGGGATCACTTTCAGCAAGTGATATGAAAATCAATGCAATAAGACGAAGTGAAAATTCTGGCGCTAAGTGGGCCGACGGATCACGCTTGGTAGTATCCCTGTCAATGCAGTTTGAAGCAGGGGGCCAACCTAAAAACGCCGAAAGTCCGTTTCCACAAAATATGCAAGAAGGTTTTATTGACCTTCCCGGCGAATCCTGGTATCAGTATGGTTATAAGGAAGGAATACCAAGGATGCTAGATAACTGGGACACACTCGGAGTCAAAGTTACTTCGCATATGGTAGGTTCTGCTGTATTAAAGAATCCAGATATTGCAAGAGAAATTGTAGCGAGAGGGCATGAAGCCGCCGCTCACGGTATGGACTGGACAACCCAATATTCTATGACATATGAAACTGAAAAAAAATTCATCAAAGCTGGCGCAGAAGCGATAAAAACAATAACCGGTTTTAACCCTGTAGGCTACAATGCAAATTGGCTGAGGCGTGGCAGCAACACATTGAAAATTTTACAGGAACTTGGATTTAAATATCATATTGATGATTTAAGCCGTGACGAACCTTTTTTAATAAAGATACATGGAAAAGATTTTGCGGTGGTTCCATACACAATTCGCTGTAATGATATTGTATTGATTGAAGGAAAGAATTTCAGCGCGGACCAATTTGCCCATCAGGTCAAAATGGAATTTGATCAGCTGTATAAAGAATCTGAAAAAAAACGCAGGCAGATGTCAATAAGTTTCCATGACCGTATTGGCGGTACCCCACAAATGGTTTCCGCAACTAAAGAAATCATCACTTATATGCAGCGACATGAGGGCGTTAGTTTTAAACGAAAAGACGAGATTGCTAAAATGGCTTATGAAGACAAGAGTACTATCAGGGAATGATAATCAGCAAATTTTTAACTTATTGAACTACCTGTTACGATGACATTTGAAAATGAAGGATCAAAATCATTTCAACGTTACTGTAGTAGTGAGAAGTCACGTTCAGAAAAAGAATTGTACCAAAACATGAGAAATTTACAGGCCGCAGTGAATAGAAAAGTAGTAAATACTAAAAAAACGCCGTATATCAAAAGTCACCATTTTTCTTGCGAAGGAAAGTTAGCCTATAAGAGTATCTATTAAACTATTCTGATTTTATTGTCTATTTTTGACAGCAATAAAGAAACCCCAAGAACAGTCAATGGCCAAAGAATTCCGTCTTCAACAATACTACATCGAGCGCAGCAAAAAGAATGTAGCTGCGATTTTATGTTGCCTGGTATGTGTTTTTACGACGGTCGCACAAACTAAAGTAACCGACAGCCTGCAAAATGTGCTCAAGAACTACGTTAAGAAAGACACGGTCCGGGTGAATCTGTTGAATGCGATAGCCGGAAAAATATTTGAGACAGAGGGAGATAAAGCACTGGCGCTTACCCACGAAGCTGAAACTCTGTCTGAAACCCTGCATTATCAAAAAGGACAAGCCAATAGCCTGCTTACAACCGCCTGCGTGATTTCATATAAAGGAAATTAGCAGCTACACATCCGGCGTTTATTTGAGCGTTCAAGAGCATGGCAACTCAGTTACAAAGAAAATCTTGTTTCAATAATAAATAAGCATTCAGTAAATTTCCATTATAAGATTTAGTGATATTTACGACCGCTGAGCTGCAAAATCGAGACCCTTAGATTTTAAACTTTTGGAAATATTGATATAGGCGGTTTAGCCATTAGGTTCAAATCCCTCATCGCCCACCAGAAAACCGAAAGCCTTAGGTTTCGGTTTCTGGATGCCAGGCTCCTGCGCCGGGAACAGCGCAGCCAATCCCTCTTTTACTTTCGTTTTAGTAACCTTTTGAAAAAGCCAAACCACACGCCTATTTACTACTACCATTGCATACCCTTACCTACTGTTGACCAACAGTAACCCGGAAGTAACTAGGAAGTATCCTGCAAGCATCCCTATGCGGCACATGGTATAGATATGGCATGCACATGGTATGTACATGGTATGACTGCGAGCAGTACAATAATTTATTTGGAGAAAAGCGGCAGAAATTATAAATTAGCCTTAGAATTAGCTACTTGCCTATGGTAAATGTAGCTTTTCCTGATCAGATATACAAGCCAAATATTTAATTTATATGCCAATGACCACACACAGAGGACCATTCCGGTTCGACGGGCCGTTAGGAAAACGGGGACGTCAAGACCAACCTACCAAACCACACACCGCAGCAGCAAGCGAAAAGCAAAAGGGCGGCTTTAATGGCGAGCGAACGCGCACGGAGGCCCGCTATGAGGCTACGCGGCAGTCGCGATCAAGCCTGGGCCAGTATTCAAAACTCAGCAAGGTAATGGGCGGTGCGCTGGCCGAATACTTTTACTGCATCCGTGACCGCTATGCGCATGGGCGGCTCAACGGGCTGTTCATGAAAATCAGGAGCTGTGACACGCACCAAGACGGTAGGAAGCAATTGCAGCGCGGATTGGCCACGGATGCCGGACGTGCATTGCTGCTGTTGCACAATTTCCAGAAAGGGCGCAAGCTTGGCGCCAATGTGCGCCAACCGTTTACGGTAGACCTTGCCAAGGGACGGCTTACCCTGCCCCACTTTACCCCGGCGATCGACCACACTTTCCCGAAGGGCGCCAAGATGGCCGGATTGCAATTGCTGTTGCTGCGCGTTGACCTTGACACGCTTTGCTGTGCATTGGCCGTGAGCGAGGTTAAGGTTTTTACCGATACCGATACAGCATGCGGCGATGTTGTGCTTGAAGCCCCCGTACCCGATGGCAAGGGCCACTTGTTTGCCCTGCTGTTCTCGTGCTATTGTTTTATGCAAGGCGATACGCTAAAGTGGACACCGCGGCAGGAAACGGTGCTTGCGTTTGTTGGCATTGATGCGAAAACCTAAACCATACGCTTTCGACTGGTGACTGAAGTCCCCGATTTCGTAAATGGCCAGGCAATAAAGCCGCCACTGCGGGCAGCTTGAAGTATATTGATGTTTCCGGCAAATGAAAATGAATTACGCAGCTTGCAATTTCGGTGAGTGGCAATCCGGAATATTCCGAACAGGTTACCACTTTGATGAAAAGACGGAATTGGAAATTTGCTGCGTTTATTCGGCCATCAAAAGTATCGAAGAAATGGAAAAAGGATTCAAGGATATCGAATTGAAAGCGAGTGCACTTAATTTATGCCATTCCGATATAAAGACGAGCAATGTTGCCGGAAATGACTATTTCGCTATCTGCTTTCGAACGGCATCAATATCAACCAAAGATAGAACCGTGTGTATTTTTCCTTGCGCTATCCTATAAAATACGTTTTCTGAAAATACCGCCCTGTTGCCGTTTGGGATTATTCCCATAAATTCCTTAATGGGTGTACAATCAAAATTTAATCGTGAGGCAATCGTATTTTTATCGGCCAGCAAAATCTCGATGCGGTAATAAAGGTCAGGTATCGCTTCCCGTTCTTCCTGACGGTCTTTTTTATAGTCGTCCAGGCTGATTTCGTTGCCATTGTAGGTCAGGCGCTCGTGCAGGTAGTTTGAAAGTTGCTCAAAATCTCCCTTGTTCAGGGAATCGATGTATTTAATGTAAATATTTTCAGTTGTTTCCATGCTATCGTTTTACTCTCCAAGCCATTGGTGCACTTTTAAGACGGCGTCCGCAAATAATTTAGGATCTTCTTGCGGGACATTGTGACCGGCCTCACTGATCAGATGTTCATGTAGGCCAACGAACAAATTGGCATGGCCGGCGGTACCTCCCGGCTTTAGCGGATCGGCCTTTCCATCAATGGTCACAGTTGGAACCTTTATCTTAGGTTTTTTAGCCAACCGGTCTTCCAATTCCTGTAAAGCCGGGTCGCCCTTTTCATGGCCGTGCATGAAACGATAGCAATGTATAACAATATCCACGAAATCGGGATTCTCAAAGGCAGTTGCAGTCCTGGCATACGTGGATTCATCAAAATCCCAGTTGGGCGACCATTCACCCCAGAGCAATTTACCAATTCCGTATCGGTCCTCCCTTAAGCATTCCCGGCCGCGTTCGGTTTGAAACAGGTGCTGATACCAGCACACGCGTTCCAAAGCCGGTGAGAAAGCGTGCTTCTGTTCTTCAATGTCGATGATATCATAACTGGCGTAAGAAATCAGTCCCCCTACTTTTTCGGGCCACAGTGCGGCTGCCACGCAAGACGCGTTACCTCCCCAATCAAACCCTCCAATAATGGGACGCTCCAATCCCAATGCGCCTGACAGTGCTACAATGTCGGCACCGCGGGCCACCTGTTGCGCGTTTCGCATGGCGCTTTCAGAGCGGAAACGGGTTGGGCCGAAACCACGTGTAAATGGACGGATTACCCTTGCCCCAAACTTTGTCAGTATCGATGTCACCGCATCGTAGGCGTGCACATCATAGGGAAAACCATGTGACAATATTACGGGCCAGCCCTCCGACTGGCCGTCTTCAAGATAAGCAATCGAAAGCACATCAGTTTCAATGCGCTTAATCGGTTCATTGTCCTTGGTATTTTCGTGGGTTTTGGTCTTCGCTGTGGTGTCCATTAAAGTTTTTCCAGACATACTATTATTTTTTACCAATTGACTATCGGATTTTAGGCCGGCAAAATGAAAAGATTGCAGTTCAGCCACGATCATAAAATCCAGGTTGTGCGTAGTATAAAGTTAGAAAAAAATAAATTGTGAAATTCAGATGAACCATAAAAACAAGTCAATTGAGCCAGCTGTTCAAAAAATGTTTACTTATTGGCTAGGCGAGCATTACACAATTACTGTGGGCAACTTGAAAGTATATTGATGTTTCCGGCTAATGAATATGAACCGACAGCTTGTGATTTCGGCGGGTGGTAATCCTGAATATTTTGACTAGGTTACTTTTTTGTTTGAGAATGCGCCAAACTGCGAAATTGGAAATTTGTTGCGTTTATTCAGCCATGAAAAGTATCGAAGAAATAGAAAAGGATTAGATAAACTTTTATTCAAGGATATTGAATTAAAAGCGAGTGAACTTAAATTTAAGCAATTCCAATATAAAAGACAAGAAAAAATTGATATGATTGTTTATTTAAAAACTTCGCTGTCCATTACACCAATAAAAATCTTTTAAATGTAGTTTTTATAATACTGCAAGATATTGAAAAGTCTTTGTTTGAAAACATCAATTTTGATGAACTTGCCCAAATGCCTCGGAACAGAAAAATGAAGTAATCTATCTTTATGAATTGGAGTAATCAAGAAATCAATAGAAAATAAGCTCATGTATGGTAGTATTAAGTTGTTGGTCGACGTTAAATAAATTATATCACTATCTTAGCCTAAATTAGCTACAATAACTGGTAGCTAATTTACATTCACAACTTCAGTATACTTGATGTCAAATGCTAAAAAGATTAAAACTTAAACTGCAACAAATTAAAAATGATGCAACTCAATGGTTCATCAACAATAATACATTTTTAAAGTTATACCAATCTGGCGTTCGAAACTCAATGAGTTCAAGTGAAACACAGATTGAAGGTTTTTCGGCAAAAATCCTATTAGGAAGTGAAGACAAACATTCTGAATTGCTCCATAGTTGTGTGAACGACAGAGATATTTTTAACATTGCGCTCTCTGGACCATATGGTTCCGGAAAAACTTCAATCATCAAAACGTTCAAAAATAAATTTGCTCTTAGTTATATTGACATATCGCTAGCAACATTTGACGACAAGTTTACTACTGAAGGAAGTACATCAAAATTGGAATACTGCATCTTAAAACAACTTTTTTACAAAGTTCATCCTGAAAAAGTTCCTGAATCTAGATTTAAACGAATTGTAAATCATCAATATGTTGGGGTGAATGCGTTTATATTTTTTTGTTGGTTGATCTCAATACTGTATTTCGCAAACAATAAAATCTTGATTTCCTTGGCAAAGGCGCTTGGTGTCGATTTTTATTCATCCGTTTTGAATGGCATTTATGGATGTATCGCTATTATTGGTCTCATTTTTATAGTTTATAAAGGTTATGACTTTTTAATAAACTTTAAGATGACAAAATTTAAATTCAGTGATGCAGAAGTAGAAAGCAAACATGAGAAAGCAACTTTAAACTTTGAAAATGAAATCGACGAAATATTATACTTTTTTGAACGAAACCCAATAGACGTAGTTTTCTTTGAAGATTTGGACAGATTTCATAACACTGAAATATTCATAAAACTTCGTGAAATAAATTTTCTGATTAATAATTACGATCCCATTAAAGAGAAGGGAAAAGTCACTTTTGTTTATGCGGTTGTTGACGATATTTTTACACAAACCGAGCGAACCAAATTTTTTGATTTCATAGTCCCAGTGGTACCGGTTATTAACTATACAAATTCAGCGAAAGAGCTTATTGACAGATTCAAGGTTGAAATTAATTCAATTGAAGACCTTAAAGGGCAAAGAGTATTTAAAAGTTTTATTGAGAAAATATCACTTTATCTAACTGATATGCGAATAATCATTTCTATTGCAAACGAGTATACCGTATATAAAAAAATACTCAATGAAAACATAGACCAAAAGAAACTGTTTGCCATGATGGTATACAAGAATCTAGAGCCTACAGATTTTGACTTACTTGATCGACGAGAAGGATATGTATATAGCCTACTTAAAAATAAAAAGATTTTTATCGAAACCTCATTAGAGGAGATTCAAAAACGGCTTACTCAGACCAATGGGCAAATAGTCGCTGCCAGAGAGGAACAATTAATGAGCTTAAACGAGATAAAGTCAGTTTACATCGCAAAATTCATTCAAATAGTTAACGAGCGGCACGGTAATGGGGTAAGTCATATTGTTTTAAACGGGGTCTCTCTAAAATTTTTAGATTTGCTCTCTGATGAAAACTTTAAAGCATTTACCGAAATAACAACAACTACGTACTACTATTATCCAGGCAATTCCAAAAACATTACTATGAGATTTAGTGAAATAGAGAAATTAGTAAACCCGAAAATTTCATATCTGGAGAGAATTGAAAAAATTAATAATACAGCAACGAAACGAGATAACGAGTTAAGGAGTAAATCACAAGCTTTTGAAAATCAAATTAAAGATTTGAACTCAAAAAGACTTTCTGAGTTGCTAAATGAATTTGACAGCAATGATTATTTCGAAAAACGAAAAGAATCATATGAAAATTTTCTCAAGAAAAACAAAAAACCAAAAGCTGAACAAGTTGTTTACAACTATGACTTAATAAATTACTTCGCAAAGTCAGGTTATATTGACGAGGATTTTGAGCATTATATTTCAAGACAAGATGGCAACTTGTCTAAGGAGGACAGGGACTTTTTATTAAGCTTTAATTCAAAAGCTTTGCCTTTTGACATTAAACTGAAAGAATTAAATAGTTTAATAAGCAAAATCGACGAGACGTATTTCTATAAAAATGAGATTTTAAATTTCAGTTTGCTTGATTATCTCTTAGAAAACGGAAGAAATCTTGACATAGATAAAATTTTAACTGTGTTGTCCCAGGAATCAGAGACCACTATGAAATTCGTAGACGAATATCTCAGTTACGCAAGTGAGGAAAACAAAAATTCATTTTTTATAAAAATAACGAATTCGTGGAGTAATATTTTCAATTTCATCTCAAACAAAACCAATTTCACATTTGATAAGAAATCTTTTTATGTTAGAAAGATTTTTACCCTTCAATCTTTACAAAAAATTAAAGAACTGAACAGAGAAAAATCAATAATATACTTTTTGACCAACTCAGAAACATTATCCCCTATTTTCTTTGAAGACAATAACAAAACGAAGGTCATGGATTTTATTAAGGGCGAAAGAACATATTTCGAAAACCTCGTCTACGAAGAACAACATTATGACTTATTGAAATTTATTTACGAGAATAATTTGTATGAAATAAATTTGTCAATGATAAGACTAATGATACAGACTTTCAAAGCGAATGATGTTGATTTAGACAAATTAGAAAGCAGTAATTACTCCGTAATTCAAGACTCAGGCTGTAAATCGATGTGTCAATACATTGATTACGAGATAGAATATTACCTTGATAAAGTTCTATTTCGTTTGGAAGGAAATGAAAATGAATCAGAAAAAAATATTTTACACATTATAAATGATTTAGTGGTGCCTGAGGAAACTGCGAGTAGGATAATTAAGAAAAACAGAACTTTGATAAGTACTTTAGCTGACATAAAAGATAAAAATCTATGGAAAGAATTTTTTGATGCAAAGAAGTTAAATATTTCGTGGAATAATGTGATTACATATTTCAAAGAGCATAAAGAGATTGATACAATTTTAATTGAGTATTTAAACGAAGAGGACGTATTTGAAGCATTGTCTATATCGGTAATCACCGAAAGCGATACAGATATAGAAATAGATTTTGTGACTAAATTAATTTTATGTGGTGTTAGTATAGAAAGTTTTAAAAAATTGGTTAAAATAATTAGATACAAGTACAGTTATGATGAAGTTAATGAACTCGAAGAAAGGAGAATTCTTATTTTAATACAAAACCAAATCATTGAATTTTCTGTTACAAACTTTAATGAAATCAATTCTGACCATGAGGATCCAGCTATTCATTTGTCGGAAATGCACAAACAAGATTTTTTCGATAATATAGACGAACTAGAATTAACCAGTACAAATATTTCCAGTCTATTAAATTCATCTTTTTTCACAGACCCTGAAAGAATAAACATTCTAAAAGCAGTAGATGAAAATATTATCATCAATAGTCGCAAAACTGCATCAGAGGTTTGCAGTTTTTTATTACGCCAACCATTAATACCGATTACAGAAAAACTAATTAATTCATTACTTGAATCGGACGTTCCCTCAAATGAAAGAGTTTTATTTTTTAATAAATATTACTCTAGCAGTTTGAGTCTTATAGTATTAAACGATCGATTAAGGTCATTGGGAAAGCCTTTCGTCGATTTGGTAGACACAAGAGAAACTATTGATCTCAAAGATACCGAAGAAAACAATATTTTCTATTCTCTAGTGAATAAACGTATCGTGGGGAAAAAAACTGAGAAAAATGGTTACATTAAAATTTGGCAATTAGTTAATAAGAAGTAGCATTCACGGGCAATCAATCGATCTCTCTCCTCTTTCCCCTTAGTTTCGCCACGCTGCTCCAGTCAGTTGTGCCTCCTTCCGTTCCGCAGTACACTCAAAAAGGCAAATGCAAAAAGCTTTAAAAAGAAGCACTTTCCATTTGCCTTTTTTCGTCGTGGTCTTCACACGGCTCAGTGCGTCATTCGTCGCGGCTATACATCCACAACACCGCAACTTCCGCAGGCTACAGTTACCGTGTTTGTGTCTGCCGCCGCTTGTTAATTTGGCGGTTGCCGCCTTGCCCGCGCCATCAGGGTGGCTCCGCTGCGCTTTGCCCTAAATCAAGGTTAGGCCACTGCGTGGCCAGCTGTTAATTTTTTTCCCTGCCGTTTCGCGCACGCAGTCCTTCTCTCCACTCCGCAAGCTGCGTTGCGTTCCCGTCCTGCGGTGGCGGGTCAATTGCCGCAACACCGCCACGTCGCTCCTCAAAAAAATAAATTCCGCAGGCTACATTTATTTTTCTGCGGTACTCGGGGGGTGTTAGATTGCCCAGAAACATCGCGGTAACCGGAATATCGAATCCTAACGAAAAATTTTAAATCAAAGAAACGATGTGAAGCCTATAACCAATCTACTTCTCCTCAATAGAATCCCTTTCTAACATCGAATAAATTTCATCTGCCAGTTCCGCTTGGTCATAAGGTATAAATTGCAAAGCAAGTTCGATGATGCGGTTAACGTCTATGCTGTTATTATGCACCAATTCAGAAACTTCTTGTCCGTCATCGTGCGTCGCAAGCGCACAAAGCTTAAGAAGATTCGCAGCGACACTAACCATGTCGAAATAATTATACACCCTGACTTTACAAGTAAATATTGTTTTATTCTTTACTGGCTCAAGTTTATTAAAATACCGTGGCACAAATGCCTTTAGTTCCTCTAACGTTTTTACATTTTCCATCATTCAGTAGTTTGAGATTGTAAGTTTTCACTTTTCAGCCGCTCCAATTCCTTATCGGCCAGTTCACCTGCCAGTCTCATAAACTCGCCACACCTGCCGGAAAGAAAGTCCATATCGGTATAATTCACTTCCCACTCATAATTAAAGCGCATCGAACTTGGATGGGTATTGATCATACGGAAAAGCCGTTTGTCCTCTTCGCTTACCCTTGGGAAGAACTGGTTGGGCAGTGGTGTAAAAAAGCCACACAGGTCAATAAGAAAACCCAGCGAAAAGTAATTGGGTGTATATCCCAAAAATACCCGGATCAAACCAAGGCAGGTATGCTCTATTGCAAGATTTAGCATCACCTGATCAATGGTGGAAACATTACGCGACAATCTTTCAAAATGAGCATCTAAAAAGCAGTTTCCAATCGTTTTGCGTTCGCCCATGAATACTTCGGTAAATGAAAGATTCCGCGCCACGGGATTCTTTGAATTTAAATCGCACCGGAAACCTTCTTTTTGATAAAGCAACTCACCGTTGGCGACTACGCTGCTGAAAAAACAGAGTTGATCTCCTACAGCCTTTTTTAATGAATCTGTTTTGTGCACAAGCAAAATAGCGGAAAAGCGTTGATCCGATTTGCTGCTGATGTTATTGCTGAGGTCGGCCGATGCATTAGCCCTTGTTGATGTTGTAAGCACTAAAAGATACAACTGAGTCTGCCGGACGGTATCTTTCGAAAGCCCGATCAGCTCTTCGCTATGCTCAGTTTTCTTTTTCCCAAAACAATAAATGGCATCTGTCGGAATATAATCGGTGATGATTTTACATATTTCTTGCAAATCATCCGCCAAAACTTCAGGATTTTCTATTGGCGCAGGCTGCAATTGCGCTGCATCGTCTGCTCCTACGATGTCTTCCCTATAGGATATCTTTTCAGCGCATTCCGCTGCCATCTGATCAAACAATTTTTTAACCTCCTTTTTCAGCCGTTCCACCTTTTCCTGAAGCTTGTCAAGATTCGGCAACTTCACATTGTGGACCTGTTTTCTTTTATAACTCCAATAGGAAGCGTCTAACTTTTCAAGCAAATCGCTTTCGGCTTCCTGCTCGATATGGAAAAGATTACTCAGGGAGGGCGCGAACTTACTTAAATGCAGCTGCTGCGCTGCAATACTTTTAGCGACATATTGCTTGCCCATAATGAAATTGGTTGCAGTCTTATACAGCAGTTCCATCGCTTTATGGATGATAAAAGCGGCTTCAAGATAATTTTCATGTTTGATAGCGCGCGGAACATCCAGTAGATAAACATCAACTTTGTTCATGCGTTTTTTAAAGTGCTTCGACGCCCGCCGTACCAGTTTGCTTACCGTAGCTTCTTCCGGATAAAATGCATGATCTGCAGAAGGATTGGCGTAGGCAAGTTCGCCAAGCGTGCAATGTCTTAAAAGGAAAAGATTTCCTTTTCGCAAAGCATCCTCTGCATAATCGCATGACAATATCTGGTAGCCGATTTCCGGATACGGTTTGAATACGCGGTCTGCCACCGCGAATAAATCACCTTCAATTTGCCTGCTGTCCCGATGCATAAAAATGGAAAAAATGATTTCAGGTCCGCCATTTGTATTATCCAAGGAATAATAAACGGAATCGGCATTAATAAAATCTAAAAGCTCATTTGTAATTGTCATCAACAAATGGGATTGCGGATGGTTTTCAGGTTTTAAAACGTAATGGTCCATAATTTTGAAATTTTAAGTGAAACATTTCCGAAAAATTGTATTTTTGTTAATCACTGCAAGTAAGAAATACTGTTTTCTGTACCGTATCATTTTGTTCCGTATGCTACACGTATCTTACATTTACAGCGTTCCAAACCCATTTATTACTTTTGAATTATGACACCAACAAAAAACCACATAGGCAGAAAAATTAGCCGCATCCGCGAGTTGCGCGATATGAAACAGGAAGCACTCGCCCAGGCCATGGGTACAAATCAGCAGGCAATTTCTTTGATGGAAAATAGCGAAACGATTGACGAAGAAAAATTGGTTGAGGTAGCTAAAGCATTAGGTGTTACACCAGAAGCGATTAAAAATTTTAGTGAAGATGCCGTAATTAATTACTTTAATAATATTTACGATAATGATTTCAGTCATAGTAATGGCGCATTCGGTCATCATTGCACATTTAATCCACTCGACAAATTAATTGAAGCTTACGAGGAAAATAAAAAGCTTTATGAAAGACTATTGGAGGCTGAGAAAAATAAGAATAGTTAGTTTTATACTGATGTAAATGCCATTTTGAAGACCGCTTGTGCGGTCTTTTTATTTGATTACAATTTATTAGTATATTTATTCGCTTATAAATAAGTTGGCAAACATTTCCGGAAACTAAATCGTAAACCATGAAAACCACAAAAATTCTTCAAGTTACCTTAGTCTTCTTCGTTTTCTTAACGACGGAAGTATATTCCCAAGAAGAAATGGAATTATCTGCAGAACGTATAGAAAAAACTCAAAATTTCACTGACAAAGTTTTACTTGGTACTTATTACAAACGTAAACAGGATTATGCATTTGACAAGGATGTATTGAGTGAAGAATTAATTAAAAAATACGCCGTAGAAGTAGCTTTTAAATTATATCCTGAAGCGAAAAATTCAAAATATAGTTTTGCAGTCAAAGAAGATAAATCAGAGAAATTTTGGTTGGCATATGTTAATATTTCTGGAGCACTCGATGGATTAATAACTATGATTTTTGTAAAAAAAGATGGGCGTTTACTTTATTACAGTAATCACATGTAGAAACGTCTGCCAACAGCCTTTTTACGCAAGAGCTGGTTTTTAGTAAGTTGAAACATTTTTCAGTCCAAGAAAATTCTATCTTAGCAGAGAGAACTCTGCTCCTATTTTCGTTCCTGCGCAAATAGGCGAAACGTTAGTTGCAATGCCAAAAACATCATCAATAAAATGAAAATTATAATAAAAATAATGGTATTGGCTTTTCTATTTTCTGCATGCAATATGTCAGATTCTAAAGAAAAGATTACCGATGGTTATTCTTTTATTCAAGAAGGAATAAATTATAATTTTATTGCAGGAGACCTTTAAAAAGTAAACATTCGATTTTACCAAATGTTGAAAGCTATTTTTATGATGACGATTTTATTGTAGCCAAACAAATTCCTAATAAAAAACTTTACTTTCAATTCATAGGCGATACAACATTAGTACAGAATGAATATCATCAACGGATTTTAAATTCAGATATAAATTATTGGATTATCAAAATAAAAAATGATAGTTTAATTGGCCCATTAACGAAAATCGAATTTCAATATCTTCGAGAAAAATTAGGTGTTTCAAAAGCGTTAAATTTCGAAAAATAGGCAAAGCAACTAACAGCGCATTTAAGAAATTGCTGGTTTGTTGGTACTTGAACGATTTAGTAAACCAAGAAAATTATATCTTAGCGGAGAGAACTCTGCTCCTATTTCCGCAACTTCTCAAATGCGCGAAACGTTAGCTGAAACTCAATCAAGATTGCGCATATGAAAGACGATAATAAAAGATGGTTGATGAGTATGATGAAAACCTCTGGTAGCAAACGAGAGCGTATTCAAACTTTTATCTTGGCAGAGAGAACTCAGCTCGCTTTGATTCGCAACTGACATTTAGCCGCGAAACGTTAGCGGCAAGCATTAACTGACGGAACTGACATTAAACAAAAAAAATGAAACAAAAAATAATATTTCTTTTGACATTTTGGAGCATTACATCTTTAGCTCAAAATAAAAACAATTTAGACAACATCATTTATTCAACAATAGATAAAAATACTAAAATCCTTCGTGAGAAATCTAAAGCATATTCAGTTTCTGTTGGCATCGTAAAAGATGGAAAAACTTATACCAAACACTACGGCGTAATTGACAAAGGAAAAGACAACAAAGCCAACGATAATACTTATTTTGAAATTGCTTCTGTGACAAAAGTAATGACAGGGTATTTAATGGCCAAAGCGGTTTTGGAAAAGAAAATAAATTTGGAGGACGACATCAGAAAATATCTTAATGGCTCGTACCCGAATTTAGAATATCAAACTATTCCAATTAAGATAAAAGACTTGGTTTCCTTCAAATCGGCACTTGACAGAGAATTGCCTGACAACAGTGAGCTACGACGCTCAAAAGATGACAGCATAACATTTCGTCTCAGGAAAATGGATGAAAATTACAGCAAAAAGCAATTCCTTGAAGACTTAAAAACTGTAAAACTAGACACTATTCCAGGAACCAAATATAAATACAGTAACTTAAGCCTAGAATTATCAGCTTATATATTGGAGAATGTATATCACAAAAGCTTCGAGACACTTTTAAATGAAAATATCTTTGCTCCGCTAAAAATGAATTCAACGAAAATGAATTTAGGACAAGAGGAGACTCTTTCAAACGGATATAACGGAAATCATATTTTGATGCCTCATAATGCCAATAACCTTTGGGGATCGGAAGGATATTTAAAATCAACAATGGCCGATTTGACAAAATTTTTATCTCTTGAATTAGATACCCAAAACAAAATCGTTCAAGAGTCCCAAAGAAATATTTCAAACAGCGACCAAAATTGGTACGGTTATTTTTGGGACGGAATTTTAGTGACTGACAACGGAAGACTTTGTCATAAACACGGTGGCGCTTTTGGCACACAAACATTTTTTACAGTTTTTCCTGAATTAAATTTAGGAATTTGCATCATCGTAAATATTTCCGCCGAAGACACGGGAGGGCATTTATTTAATTCAGTTTTGGCAATAGCAGAAGATTTAAAAGAGAACACACAATCGAAAAAGTCAATTTATGGTTACAGACAGACTAATGATAAATTAATTTTCACTTATCAGCATGACAAAAAATTAGATTCGAAACTGATTAAAAGCATTTCTGTTGCAGGTTCATTCAACGATTGGAATCCTGAAAACAAGGCATACCAAATGAAATATAAAGGGTATAATTTATTTGAACTTGAAATGCCAAAATCGCAATATGAAAAAGGCAAAACATATTTATTCAAATTTGTAATCAACAAAGTTGGTTGGACAACGGCACCCAAAAGTGCATTGAACTCCGACAAAACAGAAGATAATAATTTGACTTTTAAAATACACTGATAATGCCTGCCGCTAACACCGCATTTACGCAAGAGCTGGTTTTTAGTAAGCCGAAACATTTTTCAAACCAAGAAAATTCTATCTTAGCAGAGAGAACTCTGCTCCTATTTCCGCTCCTGCGCAAATGCGAGAAACGTTGGGCGACATTGCCGCAGAACTTAGTTCGCATAAAATCCGCCGCCCATTTAAAAATAAATCCAAGGTTAAAAAGAAAATCTTAAACATGATTGAGTTAGAAAATTTTTACAACGAAAGTAACTGGAAAAAGTTTAGGCAACTTTTTGAAGATAAAATTGAAAACGACAGATCAAACCTAAATGATGATTTGACAAATCTTCTAAACGGTAACAAAGAAATTGCTGATGTCATCTTTCATTTTTTTGAACATAAAAGTGTTGATTGGGTAAATAGTATGGTTCCGGCACTGAACAACATCAAACCAATCGATTGTTTAAAAAATGAAAAACTTGAGAAACGGCTAAAAGAATGTTTAATGAGATTACATTAAAGCAACGTCGCCCGACCGCGCATTTACGCAGTGCGCTGGTTTTTTAGTAGTCGGAAATTGTGAGTTCACGAATAAAATTTTATCTTGACAGAGAGAACTCAGTTCGCTTTTTCAGCGACTTCTCAAATGCGCGAAACGTTATGGGCTATAATTCAGCAGTCGAGTAAAATTCATGAGATGAAACAGTATTTCCTAGTTGCACTTATTTTTTCAGTTATTGCTTACACTTTATATTTTTTATTTGCTGTTGCATACAATCAACCTATGGGCGCATACGGTTTTATGAATTCATTCTTCTATGGTTTTATACTTCATATTCCCGTATGGCTAATTACGTTTCTGATTGGTGGTTTGTTCAATCAATCACTTTATAAACTAAAATCAATAAATCAAATTATTAGAATTTCTTTATGCTCAATTCTTATTTTATTTTCAATCACATTTTTTAACAGTAACGCAATAGACCATTTTGATTTTGTAAATCTAATATTCTATCTATTTGATTTTATATTATGTCTTTTATACTTTTCAAAACATTTAAATAGAAAGCGCTGAAAAAATAGTTAAATATTATTACAGCCCATAACCGCCATTTCAAGAACTTGCCGAGATTTCGGTAGATTAAATGTTTGGTTTTCACGTAGAAAGTTTATCTTCGGCAGAGAGAGCTCGGCTCGTTTTTCCGCTCCAGCGTAGTTGCGCGAAACGTTATCTGCCATTTAAGAAAAACGAATGACACTACAAAAATATACAGACAGCTTGTCAAAAGACGAACAATTTAAAGTTGCTATTCGCCTTACAAAATTTGCTCTTCCAATTTGGGAAAGCTATGCAGACCACAATCAACTCAATTATCGTGACACGGTAGTTGGTTTGATGCATACCGTCGATAAGAAATTATTAAACGACGCTATTAATGCAGTGGAAATATATCTCAACACGAGTAAGATTAAAAAAATTATTAGAGGGAAAAGTAAACTCAAAAAAATATACAGTCAATTTGACGACCCAATTAATGCATTACAAGACGCCGATTGGCAATTACCCGAGGATGTTCAAAAAACATTTTATGCAGTTTATAATCTAATCAATTTTCTTTTAGGTAAGGAGAGAAATGTTTTTGATGAACTCACAATTTATGTATCAATTAATCAAGCGGCAGATGCACTTGAAACTTCCAAAATTTTGACCTTTGACGATATTAATAAAATACTTGACGATATAATAAACGGCAGGTAACCGCCGCTAAATCAAGATTGCCGAGATTTAGGTAAATTGAATATTCATTTTAACCAAGAAAGTTTTATCTTGGCAGATAGAATTCAGTTCGCTTTTCCGCTCCTGTATAGTTGCGCGAAACGTTATACCTCATTGTAAAAACCAAAGCGAATGAAAGCTATCTTGTTTCAACTATTGATTACTTTAATCATAACTTCTTGTTCACAGAAAGAGAATGAACGGATAAAAAAATCGTTTTTTTCACTGACGAAGGTAAATATTGCAATGATTTATGAAAAGAAAGTGAACGACATTCCTTGTTCATTATTTAATGTAACAGATACTCTTAAAAAGGATAAAAAAATTGGAATAATTTTTAAACTTGATGTAAAATATGATAATCTAACAGGAACTGATTGTTGCGGCATCGAGCCAGGTTTAGATGGAACTAAAGAAAAAATAAATGAAATTAGGATACTATTTAAAAATAATACTGGTGAAATAGATATAACCAATAAATTATTTAATGTTGAAGAATCTCAAATGCTCAATACTTTCGAAAAGTATATTCAAGGTCAGTTTCATCCAAATAATTTTAGTTGCATTAGTTATGACGAAAAAGGTGATGAGTTAATTGAAAACTTAAAGAAGGAACACCTCGGTGGAAACTTGACTAAAAGTAAAGTAGGTAACAATAAAAGGCAGATTATCGAAAATATAAACGATTTTATTAAGATATATAATTCTTTGGCTGGCAATAAGTATGAGGGCACATTTAATACTCAATATTTAACTTCCGGCTGGAAATTATCAAATAATTATTTTTATTTCTGGTTACCTGAAAATTTTAATTCCGCCTCAGAAAGGTTTGATAGACTAGAAATAGTTATAGTATTAATAAGTGGTCGGCGAATAACATACTCGCGATTATTAAACAATGAGGTATAACAGCCTGTGAACCGTATACGGTGATTTCGGTGGTTTGAACTTTCATCTTCACGAAGAAAGTTTTATCTTGGCAAAGAGAACGCAGACCACTTGCCAGCGAAACGTTACGTGCGATTCAGAAACCCATTCCTAACATTGATGAAAGATTCGGATTCATTACCAGAAACAAAAGCGCTAAGAAGAGCGTCAATCTTCAATATAATATTAGTCTTCATTTTATATGCGGATTTAATAAATCCCAAAAATGTAATCCATGAGATGAATGATTTTTTTAGAACTCAGCCCGCATTAATCGGCAACGGCGTGAAGCGGCCTAACGTTATAGGCAACCGAAGAACACAATATCGAAAATTAGAACTTATAAATGGCATCAACAAGAAGCAAAATAATTTCAGTCGCAGCAATTATACTTTTCATAATTGTAATATTAAACATCTACAATATTGCACTGTTTATTGACCAAATATATGTGCCTGAGCGACTAACTGAAAGAAAAGTAACATTCGGAGATAAAAAATGGTCGAAAGATAGAAATGTATATGTTAAAGACTTAAATTATATTTCTTCAATCAAATTAAATCACTTTGAGACATATATTGAGAAAGGATTTTGGTTTGATCCTTGGGATATTAATAAAACTGTATTTAATAAAAATACAAATTATCCATATCAAATATCTTTTTCAAAAGTTGACACAACTATTGCCAAACCTTACTGTGTTTTCAAAATTGTAAATATTCGTCAATTCGATTCACTTGACAATAAATTATTAGATGATGCTTGTGTATATCTCAAAAATCCAAAAGTAGAAGATACTTTAGTTTTGAAAATTATACAATTTGACAGGAAAAGAGATTCTATTGGATATATCAAAATCTGGGAATAATCGGCTGCCCGCCTGTAACCGCAATCGACGAGTTTTGGGTAAATTGACGTTTCAGTTCCCACCAAGAAGTTTATCTTGGCAGAGAGAACTCAGTCCGCGTGAACCGCAACTTCAGCGACATAACGATGGTCCATCTTTAGGAAAAATAGGCATTGCCCCTTTCATTGTTGGGCACGTGTTCAAAATTTACCTATGCCACATCTGGACTAACAAACTGTTAAGTTTGTCAATATAGAAGAATTCTGCAATCACACAGGATTATTGATCCAAGCTAAAAATAGCCCAAAATATTTTTAACTTCTTGTTTATATTTTCTACCGACAGGTATTGAGATACCTTTTAAAGTTAACTTGCTTGGCGAAAACGAATCAATAAAATCAAGACCCACAATATAGGAACGATGCACTCTCAGAAACTTTTCTGCCGGCAACAGATCCTTTACATCCGATATACTTTTATAGACTATAATTTCCCTCCCGGTGGTTTTTATTTTTATATAATTTTTTAGACTTTCAATAAATATAATGTCATTTACGTAAACTTTCTGAAGTGATTTTTCAATTTTTAAGTAAATGAATTTGCAATCCTTAGGTTGCTCCATTTGCTGTTGCTCAAGTTCCATGGTTTTTTGATTCGCCCTGTGCCAACTTTTGAATAATGTATAGCCCAACGGAATGATGAGCGCCATATTTACATCTAAAATCGTATTCATGATCTCAGTAAGCGCAAAGAAATTTGAAGTTTTGAAGTTTTTCAGATAGTGGGGCTGAATAATATAAAAGAATATTACACGCTGGACAAAAATGGAGACAAACACCAATAATAAGGCAAACGAAACGATGAACCTGCTAAATTTCCTTTTCAGAAGATAGTTTGGGAATAAAAGATACAAGGTTACAAATACCAAAATCATTCTGGCCGGAAGACTTAGTATTTGAATCATAAAATTCCTGAAGTAATCACTGTCATATGTCCCCCATACCAAAGTGAAAAAAACCACAAATACCACCCAATAAATAATATGGTTTTTAACTTTATGCGAACTTTTGATAAATGAAAATAAAGTGAATTTCATGTGGCTAAATTTCAGTGGCTAAAGTCTAAAAAATAATTTAAATATCCTTTAATGTAATACAAACAACCCTTAATATTATATAAAAGTCGGTCGCTGGGCTATAAGTGAATATTTGAATGTAGGCTTTTATAATATGGTTAAATCAAATGCGAAAGGTTTTTTAACTATTAGAAAGCGTCGTTTATATAATCGTTTTGGGAATGGTGATTTTCAACAGTAATATTGGATATTAATTTTAATTTTTCAATATGAAAACCTCCTGTAAAAATTTTATTCCAGCCCTATTATTTTTAATACCGCTGATCCTGCCGGCCCAAAACATTACATTGAACAGAGTGGAACCACCAAACTGGTGGACTGATATGAAATACAATACTGTAAATTTATTGATTTATGGAAATAACATCTCTGAATTAAAACCTGAAGCCGAGTATCCCGGAGTTGAACTGGTTTCAGTTGAAAAAGTACCCAATAAAAACTATTTGTTTGTTACAATAAGAATAAACCCGACAGCAAAACCAGGAAATATCCAGTTAAAATTTTACGATAAAAAGAAATTGCTGATAACGAAAGATTTTCCCATTCTCGAAAGAAAAAAAAATAGCGCCGAAAGAAAAAGTTATTCCCAAAAAGATGCAATTTTATTAATAGTTCCTGACAGATTTTCTAATGGCGACACGCAAAATGATACAATGAAATCATTGAACGAAAAAACCGTGGACAGGAAAAATGAAGACAAACGGCATGGCGGCGATATACAGGGCATTATTAATCATTTGGATTATATTGAAGCACTCGGATTTACACAAATATGGAATACGCCACTAATAGAAAACGATCAACCTGAATACTCCTATCATGGTTATGCCGCGACTGATTTGTATAAGATAGACCCGCGCTATGGGACAAATGAACAATTTAAAACATTGGTCCAAAGAGCCAGATCTAAAGGGATTGGAGTAATATGGGACGTTGTTCTGAACCATTGCGGCGCAGAATATTATTTTATAAAAGATTTACCATCGGACGACTGGATAAATTATTCTAAAAGCAAAACCCGAACGAATCATTTAAAAACTACAATTACCGACATTTACGCGGCGGAAATCGATAAAAGGGAATACACAAGCGGTTGGTTTGATGGGCATATGGCCGATTTGAATCAGCAAAACCCCTTAGTGGCAAAATATTTGACCCAAAATACCATATGGTGGGTAGAGTATGCGGGGCTTTCAGGATTTCGGGAAGACACGTTTTCTTATTCAGATAAAATTTTTTTGGCATATTGGACAAAAACTATAATTGAAGAATATCCTGATTTTAATATCGCCGGTGAAGAAATGAGCACAATAGTTGACCTAACTTCCTATTGGCAAATTGATAAGGTTAATAAAGACGGATATAAATGTTACCTGCCAACATTAATGGACTTCTCCTTAAACAATAATATAGTTTCAAGCCTAAATCGTTCGGATGATTGGTTCTCAACATGGCGGGATACTTATCAAAGTGTAGCTCAGGATTATCAATTTCCCCATCCCGACGCCCAATTGATATTCCCTGATAACCATGATGTAGATAGGTTTTACTCAAGGATAAACAAAAACTTTGAAAATTGGAAGTTGGGTATCGCAATGTATGTAACCATGAGAGGAATTCCCCAATTTCTTTACGGGACCGAAATCCTGATGACCAATGAGCGTGCAGGAAGCGATGGCCAAAGACGGGGCGATTTTTATGGCGGATGGAAAGAAGATTTAAAAAATGCACGAACAGGATTCGGTCTCAGCAAAGAAGAGAAAGAAGCACAGGCCTATTTTTCAAAATTGCTGAATTGGAGAAAAAATTGCAGTGTATTTGAAACTGGAAAATTTAAACACTACGCGCCAGAAAAAAATGACGTTTATATTTATTTCAGATACAATGATGAAAAAAAAATTATGGTTATCCTGAACAAAAATTCGAAATCTGTAACGCTTGACCTAAACAGGTACAATGAAATGGTAAATAATAATTTCGTGGCGAAGGAAGTAATATCGAACCAGGTGTTGCGTATAAACAATTCACTGGAAATACCTGCGAAAACTGCGACGATATTAGAAGTTGAGAAAGAATAACTCCAATCAACAGTCAAAATAAAAAAAGCCTGCATCAGATGAAGCAGGCTTTACTATACATATTCGCATATCTTTTTAGTCTTCCCTGCCTTTACCTTTTAATGTTCGCTTCTGCAACCACTAGTTCCAGGTTGCTGCCAAGCATGTTTTAAAAATTCTACAGTTCCAAGTTTTGCATTATTTTAAATTCCGATGCTTAAATTTGCGGTGTGAACTATTCAAAATGAGATAATATTTTCAACAATGGTGAAGAGGCCTTAAATTATCTCGTAGAGACTTCAATCGACCCCTTTATCATTTTCTCTGATATAAATATGCCCAAATTAAATGGAATGAATTGAGAGAAAGATTACATCAAAATGAAAGTATGCGTCTTAAAACTATCCCATATTTATTTTTTACGACGACCGCGGCACAAAAACATGTTATTGATGCGTATTCAAAATCCGTACAGGGATTTTTTATCAAGCCGGGAAGTTTAAATGAAATAAAAGAGACCATCCAGACAATAGTTCAATATTGGTTGAAATGTGTGGCTCCAAATTATATAAAATAGTGCGTCGCCCAACCGCCGTTTCAAGAAATTGCCGAGATTCAGTAAGTTGAATGCTCATCTTCACGATGAAAGTTTTATATTCCCACCCACCAAATAAAAAAGCCTCCCTACACAAGAAATACCACACCGACAAAATTTTCACACATCAACAAATTGTCATGCCAATTTTATAAATTAGCATTCGTCCACCGTCAAAATCAACTGAAAATGAAGAAATATTTCTTACAAAGAATCGTGTTGCTTCAAATTGTACTTTCCTGTTACACATTGCATTCCCAAATCAAACAGCCGGTCGCACCGGTTCGCATAGTGACCGATACCTATTTTGGCACCAATATCAATGATCCGTACCGTTGGCTTGAGGATATCCATTCCCCAGAATCTGCGCAATGGATTAAGGCCCAGGCCGAATATGCCGATGATTATCTTGAAAATTTACCGTTGCATGATTCAATCCTGGCCGAACTGAGCCACCTCAACGATACCGGCATAAAACTATATTGGGTCAAAAAAAGAGGCAGTCGATACTTCTATGTCAAGAAAAAGCCGAAGGGAAACAACATTGAAATATTTTGCATGGATGGCCTTGACAAAAATGAAAGGTTACTTGCAAGCACCGAAGACAGTACTGAAAAAGGAAAACAAGCCGCAATAATTACCTATACACCGTCGCCTGATGGAAAATTCATAGCCTACCTGGCCTCAGAGGGCGGCGCCGAATTTGGCGACATCCATATCGTTGATGTGTCAACCGGCACAGAGCTCCCCGAGATAATAGAACACACACGCTGGGACTCTGGTAACTGGACGGCCGACAGTAAGGCGTTCACCTACCTTAAATTTGAAACCGGTGTACCCGAGTCCGAAACACTTCTGAAAATCAAATCGTATATCCATGTAATCGGCTCGCGAACTCTAGACGACAAGCCACTATTTGGTTTCGGGTTAAATCCTGCCATAGCGTTAGATCCCGCGCTGAGCCCCGCTGTATTTTTCGGATACAGCGGAAAATATGCGGTCGCAATGGCAAATGACGGGATTTCAAAAGAATCGCAATTCTATCTGGCCGAAACCCGCAATATGAATAATCGAATTGTTCCGTGGCAACAGGTAGCAGCACTTGAAGACAAGATTTCTGAAATGACAGAGTTCAACGGATACCTGTACATGATCACATTCAAAAACGCGCCACGGTATAAAATAATGCGTGTGCCCGTAGAAAAGCCAGATATTGCCAATGCGGAGTTGGTCTACGAATCCACAAACGGAATTGTGAAACGGATGGCGTTCGCAAAGGACGCCCTTTATGCTGATGTAAGTGAAGGCGGACTTTGGAAAGTTCACCGCATAGACTATCAATCATTAAGAGCGGCACCGGTTACGCTGCCCAATGAGGGATCACAATATGTACGCGATGCCTTCCCAGACCGTGACGGTGTATTGATGGGAGTCGACTCATGGACCGAGTCGAACCTGGTCCTTGTTTACGATCCCCATACAGGCTTGGCGAAAGACACCCGAATCCTGCGGCGGCTAACGGTAGATATGTCAGATATAAAAGTAGAGAATGTAAACGTGTTTCATGACGGGGTTCAAATACCGATGGTGCTGCTCTACAGGAAAAACCTTATCCGTGATGGAAAGAACCCTGTTTTGCTGAATACTTACGGTTCTTACGGAAGCGAAACCACACCGCCCCGCTATTACCAGCAGGGACTGCCTTGGTTAAGAAGAGGCGGCATACTTGCATTTGCAGGTGTACGCGGTGGCGGCGAGTACGGCGAAGAGTGGCATAAAGCGGCCTATCATGAAACTAAGCCCAACAGTTGGAAAGATTTTATTGCGTGCGCAAAATACCTGATTGCCGAAAAATATACTTCGCCCGCTCACTTAGGAATTGAAGGCACCAGTGCGGGCGGTATCGTTATGAGCAACAGTATCGCAGAACAACCCGACCTTTTTGGCGCAGCTGTAATCAATGTTGGACTTAGCAATATGCTGCGCGCGGAAACAACCGCTAACGGCCGCGCAAACATCCAGGAATTCGGAACTATAAAAGATGAACAGGGTTTCCGCGACGTCTATGCCATCGATGGCTACCATAAAATTAAACAAGGTGTCCGATATCCCGCAGTACTATTAACCCATGGCATCAACGACCCGAGAGTAGCGCCATGGATGTCTGCAAAAATGGCCGCCCGGCTTCAAGCTGCCCTACCTGATCATAAGTCGGTTCTACTTCGTGTAGACTACAATGCAGGGCACGGGCATGGCTCATCAGAACTCCAACAAAACAAGCAGCTGGCAGACATTTATGCCTTCCTCTGGCAGGAGTTAGCTAAAAAGTAAGTACGAAACTTTCATCCCGATTCAAATTCAAAGCCTAGCTACTTTAAAATTAGCAACATAACTTTTAGCGATTTTAATTTTAACAGCTATAATAGTATAAAAATGAAAACGGATCGGAAATCTAGTAGATTGACAGTCAGCTGAGTAACTTCTTTCAGGAATAATTATAACACAATACTTTAAACATTGTGAGAGAAAGTGTCGATAAAAGGTATATTTACACGACAAAAGACGCGTTTTGTAATTTTTTGTAAGATAAAGCATCTTAAAGACAAGCTCTACATTGCGTTCAATACCCCAAAACCTGCTATGAAAATCCTACTACTTCTTTTGGTTAAAAGATTAGAGACCTATGCCCTTTTACGAAATAAAATACCAACTTCTTTTCTCCTCATTTTAGCTTACTTTTTTGTTCCTATGTCATTAGCAAATGCGAACGAAAACACTAACGATTCGAAATCTTTCAAATTGTGCAAAACCACTTTGTTGTTATCCAGTGCAACTGTTGGTTCAGGAGGTAATTATGCGACCCTAAAAGCAGCTTTTGACGCTATTAATGCAGGAAGCATTACCGGTGTAATTACGCTCCAAGTCATAAGCAGTACAACAGAAACTGCTATGGCGAGTTTAAATGCCAGTGGTACAGGATCGGCTAATTACAGTTCGGTTTTAATTTATGCAACCGGAACAGGCTATTCAATCAGTGGCAATATTGCCAATCCGTTAGTCAATTTAAATGGTGCCGACAATGTTGTTATTGACGGAAGGGTAAATGCCACAGGAACTGCGGCAGATCTGGGCTTTACAAATAGCAATACCGGAATCAATGCGTGTGCACTTAGGTTGATTAATTCTGCGGAGAACAACACGGTCAAATATACAGCACTAGCTGCTTCCGGGTTAAGTCTTGCAACAGCCGTCATTAATTTTTCAACTTCCGCATCAGGGAATGGAAATGACACCAATGTTATAGAATTCTGTAATGTGACCAACGCCGGTGGCAACCGCCCTTACAATGCGGTTTTGAGCACAGGAAGTGCAGGTCGTGAAAACAGCGGAAACAGCATTCGCAATAATATGTTATTTAATTTCATGAATAACAATAGCAATTCGTTTGGCGTCAATATTTCTATCTACAGTTCGGATTGGAACATCAACAACAATAGCTTTTACGACACTGCTGCACTGGCACCCACCGGAAGTTATACCTACGGCGGCATTCGTGTGGCCACGCCCAACATGCATACGGTGAGCGGAAATTACATTGGAGGAAGCCAGCCCTTGTGTGGCGGAACTCCATTCACAATGATTTCGAGTTTTGACACGAATTTCAGCGGTATTTTTGTTACAGGAAATACTACCACGCCTCCTTTGATTCAAAATAACACCATTCAAAATTTCAATTACAGCAGTACGAGTGCCAATCCTTGGGACGGACTTTACCTATCCTCGGGCAGTGTTTCTTTTATAGGAAATACAATAGGAGCCCCTACAGGAACAAATTCAATTGTTGTAACAACTCCAAATGCTACAGCAACGGCTACTATTTCAGGAGGAGTTGTAACAGCCATTAACCTGGTTGGTGGTGGCAGTGGTTTTTTGACGGCTCCCTCAATTACTTTTACACTTTCAGGAAGTACGGCCCAAGCCACAGCCACAGCCACTATTTCTGGCGGAGTGGTTACAGGATTCACAATTACCAATGGCGGTTCAGGTTACACCAGCACTCCTAATGTGAATATCAATGGTTCAGGATATTCTACAACGCACGGAATACGTTGCCTGAACAGTGGAAATGTCATCATTGAGAACAACAATATAGGGTCTTTTACCACTTTTGGAAATCTGGCCTACTCGCATTGTTTCGAAGGAGTTGTCATTAGTGGCTTTCCCACTTCGGTTATTACAGTCAACAACAATTTGATTGGAAGCCTTACCACCGCGAACAGCATTAAAACAAGCTCTCCGGCAACAAATTCTATCTTCAAACAGGATCTTCGCGGAATATATATTAATTCTGCTGTCAATCTTGTGACGGTCTCAGGAAATACCATGGCCAATATGACAAACTCCTATACTGGAATTGCTACTTCTAAAGTCGATGGTATTTGCTCTAATGGTGACAACAACATCATCCAAAACAATACTATTAGGGATATGACCGCTTGCATGAATAGTATAACGGTAAGAGGGATCCAGCAATTCGTAACTGCATCAGGCACCAACCAAAACTTGACAGGAAACACGGTTTATAATTTATCAAATACGCATCCAACAGCTTCAGTGGTAGTTATTGGGATTGACTATTCCGGACCAACGTCAGGCAGCAATTCTGTTTCGGGAAATTTTGTCCATAGTTTAACTGCTGGCTCTACCAATATACTTTCTGAAATTGATGGGATCATGCTTGGCAACGGCGTCACAACTGTTTCCAATAATATTATCAATATCGGAGCAGGCAATGTTTCAGGATATAAGATGTACGGAATCAATGACAATAGTAGTCCGAATACTGCCAATAGTAACAGTATTTACTTTAATTCGGTTTATCTGTCAGGAACGGTTACTTCAACGGCCACTTCTTCGACTGCTGCTTTATGGAATACCAATACGACTCCGACACGAAATTATAAAAACAATATTTTAATGAATGCCCGTACCGGGGGAACTACGGGTAAACATTATGCTATCCGGGTAGCAGGAGCTGCTGGTTTAACGATTGATTATAACGATTATTTTTTGACTGGAGGTGCTTTTTTAGGCTCTTTTAACAATGCAGACAAAACTACTTTGGCAGCCTGGAAATTAGCCACGGGACAAGATGTCAATAGTTTGAATACCAATCCGCTCTATACAAATGCCGGAAGTACCAATCCATTAAACTATTACACTGCCGCTATGTTGCCTGCTGCAACAAGTACGGGAATCACAACCGATTTTACGACTCTTGTCCGAAGCCCTGCCCCTAAAATGGGGGCGCTAGAAATATCATCTTATGTTTGGTCAGGTACCACGAACACTAATTTTGCAACAGCAACAAACTGGTTAAATGGTCAGGTACCTCCTAACGGCTCAGACATTTCATTCGCTGGTTCGCCTTTTAATAATTGTATCCTGGATCAAAGCCGAACATTAAGAAACATTACCAATGCACAAGGAACCTACAAACTAGTGCTTAACGGAAATCAACTGACACTTTTGGGAAATCTTATTTTCTCAAACAATGCGAAGATTGATGCAACGGCTGCTTCTTCCGTTCTGGTCTTTGAAGGGACCGCTTCCCAAAATATTCCGTCGGGAGCGTTACTCAACAACACCATAGATGGCTGTTCGCTAAACAATAGCAACGGATTAATATTAAATGATGACATTACGATTCTTCAACCATTGACACTGACTACTGGGGCCTTATCTATAGGTGCACATACATTAACCCTGAATGGCGCAATAAACAGTACAACAGGGACCATTGCAGGAGGAAGCACAAGCAATATTGTTATTGGCGGAAGTGGTATGGCCAACTTGCCATCGGCTGTCCTAAATAATTTAACGGTAAATAGAGGAACTGGAATCAACTTGGTTGGCTCGGTCTCGGTGCTGGGAACATTGGCATTAACTTCGGGAACAATTGGTGTTGGCGCAAACACCCTGACAATTTCAGGTAATTCACCAACGCGTGTGAATGGTGCAATTGATGCCAGTAATAACGAGGCAGCATTGGTTTTTACAAATGCGACAGCCATCATACTTCCTGCATCAATTTTTTCAACTGCTGTAAACAATCTTACTGTAAATGGTTCAGGCGGAATCACATCTCAAGGCGATTTCAACATTAATGGCATTTTAAATTTGGCAAATAACAATCCTTCGGCAACCAAAGGCCTTTTGGATATGTGGGATGGAGCCACAGCTACAACAATTACCCTAGGGGCCAATGCGACTAATATTGGACCAGGAGATACTACCGGCATTAACACCCGGAACTTTTTCAATCCTGGCGTAAGCTATACTTTAGGCAGTCCGTTTATGAAAGTCTTTTTTAATAACACTGGCACACTCCCGAGTCAATTGAGTTTGAAACTGAGCATGGGTGCCACGCCTTCATGGAGAGCAGGTGCGATAAATCGTGAAATAGAAGTTATTCAGACAGGTGCAGCGGCAACCAGCGGTGTCGTTTCTTTTCATTACCTCGATAGTGAGTTGAATGGCAACAATGAAGAAAATATGGTGTTGTGGGTAAAAATAGGGAATATAGAATATGGCCGTTCCGCTTTTAATGCGACTGATAACTGGGTTTCTTTGTCGAATGTAAATGTTGGCTTCTTTTCTTCCGTTTTTGACGGAACCAAAAATGTCACTTTAGATGAATTCAGTACGACCAATACCTTGACCTGGAATGGATCGGTATCCACATCATGGACAACTGTGCAAAACTGGACTCCAAATGTAGGACCATCAGCTTCAAAAAACATTATAATACCTAATACTTCCACTACAACATTTGCCCCCCTTCTACCCTCAATAACCGATATAAAATCGCTGACCATTAACACCGGTGGCGTTGTAAATTCGGTTGCGGGGGCTCAGTTAACACTTGAAGGAACAAATGCATGGAGTAATAACGGTGGGACTTTCAATCCCAATACAAGTACTATTATATTTAATAATGCTGCGGCAACAATGTCAGGGACAACAAATTTTTACGATCTTACAATTAATAGTGGAAAGTCCCTGTCTATGACTGAAGATTGTAATGTTCGGATTGCAGGGGCTATGCTTAATAATGGGATATGGAATACACTGGCTTCTGGTTCGGCTTTCGTTGAATATAACGGAGCAGCCCAAACAATCGTTAACCCAAACGGAGCCACGGCTGGTTACTCTAATCTTATTTTAAGTGGGAGTGGCATCAAAACTATGTCATCGGCACTTGGAAACATATATGGTGACTTCAGCCTTGCTGATACCGTAACGACAACTGCTGCATCCGCTTTAACTATTGGCGGGAGTTTAATCCTTGAACCAGGCGCTACATTTAACACAGGCAATTTCGACCATACCATTGGTGGTGATTTTGATAATAATGGTATTTTCAATGCTGCATCAGGCCATAATATTTCATTAAACGGAACTTCCCCACAATCAATATTAGGAACATCGGTAAGTGGCTTTGATCAGCTTACCGTTAATAATGACAGTGGGGTCACTATGTTTAGACGCACAAATGTGAACACTTCCCTTACACTTGCAAATGGAATCTTCAAAATTGAAGCGGGCACCCTGGGAATTCTGGGGACTATCACCAAAACTTTGGGTTCTCTTGAAGTGAGTACTGCTTCGTCTTTGAATATCGGGGGTAGTGGCGCGATGATTTTTGCAAATGACTTGTTTAGCGTGCAACCCGCTTTAAACAACCTTACCATTAACCGTTCAGGCGGACTTACTTTAGGTCAAAATATGACTGTGAATGGGATATTAAATTTGACATCGGGAAATCTAAATATTGCTGACAATATCCTAACAATCGAAGCTACAGGTACTATTTCGGTCGTCTCACCAAGTGCAACAAAAATGATCGTAGCCAGTGGCCTGGGTGAAGTAAGAAAGATGATGACTACTGGAAACTCCTTTACGTATCCAATTGGCGATGATACAGGAACCGCTGAATATTCCCCGATTACAATTGTGCTTGCCGACGATGGCTCGTGGAATAATTATTATGGCGTAAGAGTAACCAATGCGAAACATCCAAATAATGCCAGCACCACGGATTATTTAAATCGCTATTGGAGCCTGACAAGGTCGGGAAACCAATCCCGAATAGCAAACATTACTGCTACCTATACTTCTTCGGATATTGTAGGAACTGAAACGAGCATTTCAGCAGCAAGCGTTACAGGTAATTTTGACCAATTGAATAATCCATGGATAAAGTACAATGCCTTGTCTGGAAACACAATTACGATGAACAACGTTTCATTAGCGCCGAGCCAAACTACAGTATTCACAGGAATTAAAGGAACCAATCCAACCGTTAGCCTATTAGGAACCGGAGTAACCTGTAGCGGTTCCAGTGTGGCTTTGGACACAGCCGTAACTGCTGATTCTCCAGTGATATACAGTTGGTCTCCTCCAGATTTTTTAAGCAGTACTACTATCGCAAATCCTATTGCCAATAACATTACAGCGACAACAACCTATACGGTTACGATAAGAGATAACAATGGGATTCCCGCAACCGCAACAGGAACAATAAGCATGGGGGCTACCACAACTTGGACAGGAACCTGGGATAACGGTGCGCCTACCGATACCAGTGCTGCAATAATCGCAGCCAATTATACTGCTCCTGCTTCCATTACCTGTTGTTCATTAACGGTCAATAACAATGCGATAGTTGTAATTCCATCTGGATTTACAGTGACTGTCAACGGTGCATTAACCGTGAACTCGGGTAGTTTTACTTTGCAAAATAACGCCAATCTGATACAAACTTCCAATGCGGTGAATGCAGGGAATATCATAGTGCAACGTTCCAGTTCAGCGTTAAAGCGACTAGATTACACCTTGTGGTCGTCGCCTGTTTATAGTCAGCAATTACAGGCATTCTCTCCATTAACGTTCGCCAATCGTTTTTACAACTATGATGCAACAACAAACTTATATTCAGTCGCTGTTCCCACAACCAATTTTGAAGCTGCCAAAGGTTATCTGATACGTGTTCCCAACAATCATCCGCTTACTGCGACAATATGGGATGGCGTTTTCACAGGAGTTCCTCATAATGGAAATTACACCTATCCAATGTCGGTTGGTGATGCGACACATCGTTTTAATCTGGTGGGAAATCCTTATCCTTCGCCAATCAGCATGGCTAATTTTGTATTAGAAAACAGCGCAAATATTACCGGAACCTTATATTTCTGGAGAAAAACAAATAATGCGTTAAGTCCGTCCTATTGTTCGTGGCTCGGCGGAACTTTTGTAAATAACGGAGAAGCGCAGGTCTTTGATCCCAACGGTATCATCAGAACTAGTCAGGGCTTTTTTGTTGAAGCGAAAGCAGGCGCGGTTGCTGTTTTATTTAGCAATACACAACGGGTTGCCGACTATGACGATCAGTTTTTCAGAAGCAGCGAAACACAAGAATACCACAGGATTTGGTTGAATGCCAGTGGCGTTGCAGGTGCTTTTTCACAGACGGAATTTGGATATGTTTCCAATGCTGCCCAAGGTCTCGACGCACTTGACGGGCGATACATAAATGACGGAGAGATCGAACTGTACAGTTTGGTTGATGCTGAGAAATTAGTGATTCAAGGGCGTGCTTTACCATTCGATGATAGTGATGCTGTTCCACTAGGTTTTAAAACCAGTACAGCAGGAATTTATACTATTACTCTTGATCATGTTGACGGATTGTTCCTAGGGAGTCAGACTATTTTCATTAGGGACAACTTAACAGGAACTATCCATGATATAAAATCGGGGTCCTATTCGTTTTCATCTGAAATAGGTGTTTTTGATAATCGTTTTGAAATTATTTATACAACACCATTAGCGAACCAAACTATCCCACAATTGGAAAATCAAGTGATTGTTTTTAAAAACAATGATACATTGATCATCAAAAGCGGCACTGTTGTTTTGGAATCTGTACAGGTTTTTGATATCAGAGGGCGATTACTTTTAGAAGAAAAATCAATTAATGCTAAAGAAACTCATCTAAATGGAAAGTGGGCGGATGGTGTTTTAATTGTACATATAAAATCGATCGATGGAAATAGTGTAATAAAGAAGGTATTGTGGTAAATAAGTGTACTTAAGTAAATAAAAGAGCCGAGATGGAAATGCTCGATTGATAATCATTGTATGATAAATACTACATATCTACAATGCATTTAATAACCCCAATTTCCCTAATGCTATCGTCCCATGGAAAAGTTTAAAAGATTGATTAATATCACGGTATCGATCGTAAGCATCGTCTTACTTCTAAATTTCTATGCCTTTTATTATATTAATAATGTATCTAATAAAAATGAAGGCCGTGAGGAAATTGAAAAGATATCCGAACACCAAAAAAATTTGAGCCAGCAAATTGTAAAATATATATTATTAATCAGGCAAGATAACCTGAATGATTCCCAGTTAGCAGCTGCATTGGGGAGTTCTCTTAAAGAATTTACTGAACACCAACAATTTCTTAAACACCATATCGCTGAGGCAAATCTGGAAGATTCAGATGAAGTACATGAATTAAAGCAGCTTATTACAAAAACAACAGTTCCATTTAATAGACTAATTCGTTCAGCGCATGAAACCATTGCAAATTTTTCACTATTGCACCGTGGCGATGATAATGCATATATAAATAATCTGAACCAGAATGAAGCCGATTTTTTGAATAAAATGTCCGCAATTACGCACATTGCAAGGACAAACCAGGCTGTAATGGAAAATAAGATCTATTGGGTTACCGTGTCGATCCTGGCTTCTTTGGTTTTTTCATTAATCACACTGGCATTTTTAGTTATTACGCCGATTCTAAAAGGCGGTATCCGGGATTACAAGCTCCTATTAATCGCCAAAAATGAAGCTGAGCAAGCAAGCAGGTCTAAAAGTGAATTTATGTCAAACATGAGCCATGAGCTAAGGACCCCGATGAATGGTATCATTGGTTTTACAGACTTGGTCTTAACTACCGATCTGAAAGATGTGCAGCGCGAATATCTCGGGCACGTAAACAAATCCTCTTATATTCTTCTTGACATCATAAATGATATCCTTGACTTTTCTAAAATAGAAGCGGGTAAACTGATTATTGAACATACGCCTTTTAAACTTAGTGAAGCAATTGAAGAAATCGTGGATATGTTGTCTATTCAAGCACATGATAAAAACATTGAATTGGTTTGTAATATTGATCCTGCAATCCCATCACAATTCAAGGGTGACGCTACCCGGATTAAACAGGTGTTGACAAATCTTTTGGGCAATGCCATTAAGTTTACTAATCAGGGTGACATCCTGATAAGCGTTAAGAAAGAAAATGAAATTTACAGTAAAAATAACGAAAGGTTTCTTGATGTTGTGGTCTCTGTCAAAGATACAGGTATTGGAATACCTGCCGGGCAGCTAAAAAAAATATTTGAAAGCTTTACACAGGCTGATGGATCTATTACGCGCAGTTATGGGGGCACAGGCTTGGGACTGACTATTTCCAGCAACCTCGTCGAATTAATGGGTGGAACGCTGGAGGTTGAAAGCGAACCTGCAAAAGGCAGTACCTTTACATTCCATCTTCCATTGCAGGTAATTAATGAAAAACCCGCCTTTAATTTCATTTCACGGCCCATACTACATGATGTGCTCGTAGTAGATGACAATGAGACCAACTGTAATTTAATGCTCGGTATCTTTGAGTTTTTGGATATTCCCTGCAAAGTATGTTACAGCGGCCGGCAAGCGTTGGCCCTGGTAAATGAGGCTATCAAAGAAGACAGAATGTATGACCTGATCATTACTGACCACCAAATGCCGGAAATGGATGGGATTACCCTGGTGAAGGAAATCAAACATCTCGTAGAAGGTCATACCGAGCCTTTTATACTCATGCTATCATCCGTCGGAAAAGAGATGTTCCAGCAGGAGGCCGAAGATATTGGCATCAATAAATTTCTGTCAAAACCGGTAAAACTCCATGATCTCAGCAACATTTTGTCAAATATTTTTGATAGGGCTGCCTTAGAGCTAAAAGGACCCGGTATGATCACACATAAAATACAACCGTTCTCTGGAACGCCCACAATAGCTGTTGCCGAAGACAATCCTTTGAATATGATGCTTATAACCGAAGTACTACATAAAATGGGATTTGCTGTCATCAAAGCGGTTACCGGTAAAGAAATTGTAGATATAGCAACTACCTTTCATCCAGAAATTATTTTTATGGACCTCCATATGCCGGAAATAGATGGATATACTGCAACCAAAATAATCCGTCGATTACCTTCACCCAAGTGCAAAGTAACCATCATAGCCCTGACAGCGGACGCGATGAAGGAAGACAAGGAAAAGTGCTTCGCTGCGGGAATGGATGATTTTATTGCCAAACCTTTTCGACTATCGGAAATAGAGCACGTATTGAAAAAATACTTAAAAGATCGTTTACCTATTGAAATGTTGAGCTGATACAATTATTAAAGAGCTACTTCTCCTTAAAAAATTGAAATCCAATGCGAAAATTGATATTCCTGTTTATAATGCTGTCCTGCATTCAGATAAATGCACAGGGGTCACTAAAAGTAAATTCAGACAGGCCTGATGAGGCCGATGCGACGTATATAATAGAACAAGGATATTTACAGGTAGAGTACGGCTTTTTCTTTGAAAGGGAAATATCAAATGATAGCCTCGTCAAAACTTACGGACTACAGGATGTGACTTTGCGTTTAGGCCTTTTACCAAAAATTGAGTTCCAGGTGCTTTATTCCTTAATTATTAGGGATCGCGTCGAACTTAAAACAAAAGAGTTTGGTATCGGTTCTGCAAAACTTGGGTTAAAATATAGTGTGGGAACACAAAAGGGAATACTACCCTCTTTTTCTGCTTTTGGCAATGTGAGTTTTCCTTCCGTAGTAGCTAAAGAATTCAGGACAGGTCACAAACAATATACATTTGCATTACTTTTCCAAAACGAGATCAAGAATGCAGAAATCAGCTATAATGTAGGTTTTAATAAAGAAAAAAATACGCCATTCGAATGGGTTTATGCAATCTGCCTCAGTAAAGATTTCAACGAGAAATTAAGTGGCTATATTGAGCACTATTCTCATTTGCAGAAAAATGAAACAGAACTAAGTTTCGATAGTGGTCTAGGTTATACTGTAAATGATCTGTTAATCTTAGATGTCGCTGCAGGCATTACTGTGGATCAAAACATATTTTTTTTTACCGTTGGCCTGTCTTATCTTATCCCCAAAAAATTATTTTAAGCAATATTTACTAAATTTAATGGATAGCAGGTTGTTACGTCGAATCGGGGTGATACGGATGCACAAAAGGGGCACATGAGAGCTGCCCGTCGAGAACCCAGCAGCTTTGATGGCAGTTGTGAAAGCGGTCAAAGTCCGCGGTAATGGTGCCGCCATACAAAACTATTTTACAACTTCAATCCTGCGAGTCTAATTAACAATTAATAGTCTAGTTCTGAGCTTAGCTGTTTCCCGTAATTTTCCTTCTATGACCAGCCCCCCATTCACTTAAAGTTGTTAAAACGTCTTTTAGTGTTTCGCTGTATAGCGATGCTTCATAAACGATACTCACAGGTGTGGTGTCATATACATTTCTCACTACCAATTCGTTTTGCTCCAAATGCTTGAGTTCCTGTGCTAACATTTTGGGAGAAATACCTTCCACCTCCTTCATGATTTCGTTAAACCGCTTTGGTGCATTTACCAAACTCAATACAATGGGCAATTTCCATTTGCCGCTCAATACATACAAAGCGTCTATAACGTTCTTTAAATTGCTTGTGCATTCTGTTTTCGTAATTTCTGTCATTTTACTTGTCTCTGCTTTATTGCAAATATAGCAACTTTCTAAAAGGTAACCACTTTCCTTTGGGTAATTACTATCTTTTTAATACTTATTGGTTTTACTTTTGTATTATAAACTAAAAAAATAAATAATGAGTCCAAAAAAAATATTACAGCTTAATTCAAGCATAATGGGTGCGCAATCGTACAGTAGAAAATTAGGTAATGCTATCATAGAAAAAATTCAGAAAAAATATCCGGAAAGCACCGTTGAGCAATTGGATTTGGTAGAAAGCAATATTCCACATCTCACCCCCGATACGCTTCAAGCTATGTTTACCCCACAAGAAAATCAAACTGAGGAAACAAAACAAAGACTTAGCTTATCTGATCAATTGGTAAAACAATTATTTGATGCAGATATCATCGTAATAGGGGCACCACTTATCAATCGAACTATCCACAGTTCCCTCAAAGCTTGGATAGACCATATCACACGCCGTGGAATTACATTTGGTTATAACACAGAGGGTTTGCCCATAGGTTACGTATCGGGTAAAAAAATATATGTTGCGATGAGTTCTGGTGGGATTTATACCGATGAGCTAGGCAGAGCCAATGATTTTGTAGCACCTTATCTGCAATCTTTTTTAGGTTTTTTAGGAATGACAAACCTTACCGTATTCAGGGCGGAAGGACTTCACGTACCTGAGGTACAGGATAAGGCATTGGAAAAAGGAATTAATAGTATTATGATTGATTAGTGACTTGGTTAATCTTATGCAGAATGCTCATTGAATTGAGCATTCTAATTTAGTACAAATTATAAACTTCCACATCTTTAGTAATGTTTGTTCTACATTGTTAATTGCATAAACAAAAAATAGAAATTGAATAAATAAATATATTTTCTATAAAGAAAACAGGATTATCATTTACACCGCGTAGACGGATGAAAAGCCATATCCCGCTAAACACACGTTAAGGGCAATTGCCGTTTTTGTTCTTGTTTAAAACAGTTTTTTCATAACTTCGTCTTGCTTTCAGAAACTCAGCTCCAATTTTTCACAACTGCACCTAGCGGGAGGACGTTGTCAGGCTGAAAATCGATCTTTATAATGAACAAAGAATTCAAGACCTTACCAATATTGACGACCGACAGGTTAACGCTTCGGCAACTTTCAAAAAGTGATTCTGGAGAAATATTACAGTTGCGCTCAAATCCAGAAACAAATAAATTTCTTGACAGAAAACTAAGTAAAACATTAGATGACGCTTTAAGTTTTATTACAAACATAATTAGAAATGAAAGCGATGAAATTTTTTATTGGGCAATCACCAAAACTGGTAATAAAAAACTGATCGGTACGATTTGCCTATTTGAACTTTCAAATGATCCAAAAAAATGTGAAATTGGTTACGAGCTTTTAACCGATTATCAAAGGCAGGGAATTATGGCTGAGGCTGTGAAGAGAGTAATTGAATATGCAAGTAAAACACTTGGATTAAAAATGATTGATGCAATAACACATAAAGACAATAAAAGCTCAACTGAACTTCTACTGAAATTAGATTTCAAACAATTCGAAATGGTTAACGAAGAAAATTCAAATCTGATTTTATTCAGGTTAGAGAAATAAGGAATTAATTAAGTTTAATACTTACAAAAAATAGACTTTTGATAAGTATAGATTATCGCAAAAGAAAAATCGAATTAGACATTAGGAAAATAAATAACGGCATATAACCCCTGTAAGCGAATTGAGCTTGTTTTGAGTTGACGCAAGTGTTGTTTCACGAAGAATGTTTATTCGGCAGAGAAGGCTCGCTCGCTTGTGCGTCGCGAATTGCCTTAAAGCAATATCAGATGACTGCGCTAACAAGCACGTTTTTGCCAAATGATAAACCACAGCAAAAGCCATTTGCTACCTTTACAACAATGGAAGAATTGATAGAATATATTTTACAGTTTGGCAATTTGGACAAACATCAAATTGATCTTATTACAAGCAAAGTTAAAGAAATAGAACTTCGTAAGGACGAATATTTTTCGGAAGCAGGGAAAATTCCTCGACAAGTTGGTTTTGTCGTGGAGGGAGTTGTTAGTGGTTTTTATTACAATAACAAAGGAGAAGAAATTACACGCTGTTTTATTTCTGAAAATAATTTAGTAGTTGATTATGTCAATTTTGACGCAAGTACGGCTTCCGCGGAATATTTGCAAGCCAGCACCGATTGCAAACTCATTGTCTTTTCAAAACAAGCTTGGGACGAACTTTCTCATACGATTACAGGTTGGGACAGCATAAAAAACAAAATGGTGCAAAAGTGCCTTTATCAAAAATCCAGAAAGAATCCTGTAATTTCACAAGATGCAACCACACGATATTTAGAGTTTTTAGAAAACTATCCGACACTTACTAACCGTATAGCCCTTTCTCATATTGCTTCTTACCTAGGTGTTACGCAACAATCATTGAGCAGAATAAGAAAAAACATCCGCTAAAGTCATTTTTTACCAAATGGTAAATGGCTTCATTTTTTATCCGACAATCTTTGTACCGTAAAGATTAAAACAAAGAAAAATGAAATCAGCATTAATCACCGGAGCAAACAAAGGCATTGGCTTTGAAACAGCAAAACAACTATTGCGAAAAGGATTTTACGTTTACATCGGAAGCCGAAATTTAGAAAACGGCCTACAAGCCATCGAAAAACTGAAAGCCGAAAATTTGACCAATGTAGAAGCCATTCAGATTGACGTAACCGATGATAATTCGGTACAAAATGCACGACTTGAAATCGAAAAGAAAACAGACGTTTTGGATATTTTGATTAACAACGCAGGTATAAATGGTGGTGCGCCATACACCGCACTTGGAGCAAGTTCAGAACAATTTTTGTCGGCTTTTAACACCAATGTATTTGGCGTAGCTAGAGTTACACAAGCATTTATTAACTTGCTTAAAAAATCGCCCGAACCGCGAATTGTGAATGTAAGCACAAGTGTTGGTTCATTGACATTACAAAGTGACCCGAATTGGCTTGGTTACAACTTCGCAAAATATGCGGTCTATGGCGCATCAAAAGCAGCGTTGAATATGTTTACTGTCCATTTGGCTTATGAACTTCGGGACACCCCTTTCAAAGTAAATGCAGTTTGTCCGGGTTACACCAAGACCGATTTTACAGGTTACAACGGTGGCGAAATTGAAGAAGCAGGAAAACGAATTGTAAAATATGCCTTGTTAGATAAAGACGGTGTAACAGGAAAATTCATTAGCGAAGAAACTAATCCTACAACAGGCGAAATTGCCTGGTAACAACGGATTTACTAAAAACACACCTGCGACAGCGCACGTATGAAATATAAGCCTGCTACACATGAAACACGGTTCGTTTATAATCTGAAAAGGTTACCAATCAAACCGGATTATTCCTTTTTAACCCTGGTGTGGGCATCTTTAAAAGCGAAGTAGCGGTAAACCTCACTATTGCTGCAAGTAATGCTAATAAGATTGTCTTTGTAAAATCCTCCGAATGGAAATTCGGCGAAATTGTCAATAAAGTTCCGTCGACGGTTCCCACTTTCAGGAAAAATATTAGCTTCCTCCGCGTGCATTGTTGTTTCCCAGACAATCCACCGTGAAAATCTTGTTGCCAAAATCTTTGCGGCACTGCGGTAGATAATTTGTACCGAGTGGCACATGCACCACAGAAAACCGCAACCCACTTAATAGGATTCCAAAATCGTTAAACCTAGTAACTGTCAACAAAAATTGGCGCATAATGCTCATGTATTTTGTGGCTCAGCGTATTGGCCGGAAAAAACATTCGCAAAATGCGTGTATTACCATTAAAAACACTAACTTTCAAAGAATTCAGGTTATTACAACTATAGGCTGATAATAAAGGAGGCAATACCACAACGCTTCCGAAGGCCTGCAGGACTAAATTAGGGTTATTGCCAGGCTACACAGTTCGACAATTTGACACAGTAGACCCATTTCTTCTGCAAAAATTGTTGCCCAAGCAAGGTAAACTGTTAATCAGTCGACAGTCCCGCGATGGACCATTTTTTTATGGTCCACTCCAGGCAACACTTCAACATTACGAAATATAATTAGCCGCATTGACATGGAAAGATATACGAACAATATTAGTAAGCGGCAAATACGTCACACCCTTGACTCTCTTATGGAAGGCATACAAGTGATTGATTTCAATTGGCGCTACCTTTACGCCAACACAGCCGTTACGGAACTTGACGGGAATATTCAAGTGCGATCCCAAACAATGATGGAGCGGTATCCCGACATAGAGTCCTCCGAGGTTTTCGAGGTGCTCAACGACTGTATGACTACGCGGCATCCCCAACGGATCGAAATAGAATTCATATACCCGGATCGCGCCGAACAGTGGTTTGATGTAAGCGTCGTGGCCGTTGAGGAAGGAATTTGCATCATGTCGCTAAATATCACTTCACACAAATTGGCGGAGGAAAAGGCAGAAAAGGCTACCAGGCTATATGCCTTTATCAGCCAAGTAAATCAAAATATTGTACGGGTTAAAACAGAGAAAGATCTTTTCAGCAATTCATGCCGGATTGCGGTCAAATATGGAAAGTTTGAAATTGCGTGGATCGGCCTTTTTGACCTGAAACATAAAAAAATCAACCTTATTGACCAGTGCGGAATGACAGCGGATGAATTGCTCCTGCTCAAGAACGCTTCCTACCTGTCAAAAGGCCCGCAGAAATATGTGCTCCAGAACAACACGTATTACATCTGCAACGACATAGAACACGACAAAGAAGTGGTAGCATGGAAGCCATTCGCAGCGAGACATAACCTGCGTTCCTGCCTGATTTTACCTATCAGGAAGGCGGGCGAAATTGTCGGAACTTTCAACCTCTATTCCTCAAAGATTAATTTTTCGGGCGACGAAGAAATTGCACTGATGATGGAAATGGCAGGCGACATTTCATTTGCGATCGATATGCTTGAAGAGACCAGCAAACACCTACGCACAGAGGAACTGCTGATTAAAAGCGAGCAGAGGTTTAGAGTCCTCATTGAAAAAAGCCTGGACATCAAAACGCTATCAAGAAAAAACGGGGATATATTTTACGCCAGCCCCTCAATAAAAAAAATTCTGGGCTACACCCCAAAGGAATTTGTCAGGCTACCGTTGATGGGCATTTACCACCCCGAAGACATTCCGTTGTTTATAAAACTCCGACAGAAACTCATACAAACTCCCGGAAAATCAATAGGCCAACATGTAAGGCTTTTGCATAAAAACGGCCATTGGATATGGTGCGAAGGTACAATAACAAATATGTTGGACGAACCGGGCATCGAAGCACTGGTATCGAATTTTACGGATATATCGGAGAAAAAAGCAGTCATGGTTCAAAGGGAATTCGACCGGAATAACCTTAACGCACTGATCAACAACACGTCCGACCTGATGTGGAGTATAGACACCGACTTCAGATTGATTACATCTAATAGGCCGTTCGACGAAACGATACAGCTCCTCACCGGAAAAATATTGGAGCAAGGTGACAACGCCCTGCTCAGCGCGTTATCCGGTGAGCAAAACGATCGTTTCAAAACTTTCTACCAACGGGCCATGTTGGGGGAAGCATTTACCGTGACTGAACATACGGAAGTCCCTTTTGAGAACTGGAATGAAATATCATTCTGCCCTATCCGCAAGAATGATGAAGTTATGGGAACTGCCTGTTATGCCCATAACATCACCAAACGAAAAATCGCCGAGTTGGTGCTCGAACAACAAAATAAGGAGCTATCGAAGACAAATTCTGAACTTGACAGGTTTGTTTACAGTGTTTCACATGATTTGCGATCGCCATTGACTTCAATCCTGGGCGTTATTCAGCTTATAGAAGAGGATAGTACAGAAACCGCGACGCTCGGGCATATCAAAATGGTTAAGGAGAATGTAAATCGGCTTGACGGTTCAATAAAAAACATCTTAAGCTATTCCCACAACAGCCGCGGCAATCTTGAAATCTCACGAATACCCGTGGAGACAACAGTCAATGAAATCATCCATTCCCTAAGCAAGATGAATAACGCTGAAGGTATCGCCTTCAAAGTGGATATCGTCGAAAATAATCCGTTTTATTCAGACCCGCAACGCTTCAACACGATATTCGAAAATTTAATTTCGAATGCTATAAAATACCATACCGGTGATATCCACGGCAGATTCTTGGAAATCAGCGGATTTTCGAACAAAGAACGCCTCGAATTAATAGTAAGGGATAACGGGATCGGCATCGCGCCGCAAAACCACGAAAAGATTTTCGAGATGTTTCATCGAATCTCGGGTGATGTCACGGGGTCTGGCCTGGGCTTATATATTGTCAAGGAAACGGTAGAAAAGCTCCAGGGTACCATTTCCATCGAGTCCGCGGAAGGAACAGGCACTGCATTTACGCTCAAACTAAAAAATCTACAATGAATGCAACGGATAAAAAATACGCCAAAGTAATGATCATTGACGACAATAGCATCGATTTATACGTCAACGCCCAGATAATTTCTAGGAGCAATTTCGGAAATGAGGTATTGCAATATTCCTCCGCAAGCAAAGCACTTGAATACCTCAAATTTTCAGCGTGCGGTCATTCCCTGCCCGAGGTGATTTTCGTGGACATCTACATGCCGGGAATGTCTGGCTTTGAATTTATGGAAGCTTACGGGAAACTGCCGCCCGAAGTTAAACAGCGATGTAGCGTGTACATTATTTCTTCGTCAATAGACAAACAAGACATTGATCGGGCAAAAGCCGATTCGAATATAATCGCATTTCACCAAAAGCCGCTGTCGAAAGCGGTCCTACAAACCATTTCGAGGTAAATCGGTTGCCGGACGTATTACAATCGTAGCATAAAAATAAGCCTTTATTCATTAGTTGGTGGCAATTTTACAACTCCGCGGTTGTAACAAACCATTTTTTTTAAAGACTAGTTAAAGAAAAAGAAAATATGGAAACGAGCAGAAGACTTTGGCTGAAAAAAATTGGAATTGGCGTAGCTGGTTTTGGACTGGTAAACTTCAATTCGTTTGCTTCTCCTCTTGTATCAGAAAACTTAATTAATAGTTTTGAGACTGATGATAACTTAATTTTTTTACGCTCAAATGAAAATCCCTATGGTCCATCTCCATTATCAAGGAAAGTATTTGTAGACAATGCGAATATTAGCAACCGATATAATTGGGATGTCGCGACACAACTGATTTCTGAGCTTGCAAAAAAGAATAGTGTTAGAGACGAAAACATATTGTTGGGAGCTGGCTCGACTGAAATTTTAGATTTGGTTGCAAAATTTGCATCAAAAGACAAAGGACACGAACCGAAGGTGACTGGCAGCGCAAATTATGTAATTGCAGACCCAAGCTATGATTATTGGACAGTTACATTAGATAGTTTTGGTTTAGCGAAAAATAAAGTACCACTTACAACCGACAAGAAAATAAATTTGCAAGCTATGTTGGGAGCGGTAAACCAAGATACAAAGCTTGTTTATATCTGTAATCCAAATAATCCAACAGGAACGATTTGTGAAAGAGAAGAGTTAGTAGAATTTGTAACCAAGATTTCACAAAATACAATTGTATTAATTGATGAGGCATATTTGGAGTTTACTAAACAGCAATCCCTTAGCAATATGGTAAATGAGCACAAAAATATTATTATCGCCAAAACATTTTCCAAAATATATGGTTTGGCTGGAGCACGGATTGGGTATGCAATTGCTAACAAAACAATAATTGATAATTTGGCAAATTCGCAATCCAATTCAAACAATAGCGTTAGCGTATTATCAAAACTTGCTGCCATAGCTTCGTTGAAAGATGATAAATTTGTTTCAAATTGCTACTTGCTAAATGAAAATGTAAGACAATATACTATCAGCGAACTCAAAAAATTAAATTGTGAGTGCATTTCTTCCAATACAAATTTCATCTATTTTTCACTTTCAAAATACAACAAGGACTATTTCAAGCAATTGGAAAACAATAACATTCAAGGAGGAAGAATATATGAAGAACAAGGTAAATGGACAAGGATTACAGTGGGTGAAATGGGTGAAATGAAAAAATTTATTAAAGCAATACAATAAAAATTGCCACCAACAGTTCTCTTACATCAAATATACTTTTATAGACAAATAATATCCAGGTTACAGACTGTATTACCTATTCAAAATTTTCCTTGTCACAAACGCATTAAAAAAGAAATCCCTGTAAATATTCCCAATTGGTATTTCATTTTTACCGATATATACTGTATTGTTATCTACCGAATCTATTTTATTTACATTGATAATATAAGATTTGCTGACTCTGACAAAGAAGCTTTTTGGAAGCAGCTCATGGATAGTCTTGATATTCATCAGGGTAATCACTTTCTGATTTTCTAAATAAAGGACCACGTAATCTTTTAATCCTTCAATATAATGAACGTCACTAAAATATACTTTAAACATTCTGCGGTCTGCCCTTACGAAAATATAGTCATCGGTTATGTTTTCTATATTACTGTTGATATGATCGGTATGGAATAACTTGCAATAGGTCTGTGCTTTTTCGACTGCTTTTTGAAAGCGTTCTAATTTTACAGGTTTGATCAAATAGTCAATGGCGTCGACTTCATAGCTCTCAGAAGCAAATTCATGAAAGGCGGGGTAAATATCACTGAAGTTTTTGTAGGGATACTTCTGGCAAATTCAATTCCATTCAAACCCGGCATTTGAATGTCAAGAAACACTAAGTCAACAGTGTTTTTTGCCAGAAATTCCCTTGTCGCTTCTGCTCCGTTAAACGAACCTATAACTTCAAGATTTTCTGTCTGGTATACCAGTTTTTGGATTGCTTTTCTTGCCAATGGCTCATCATCTACTATTATGCAGTTCATTTTATAATTTTAAGGTTAAGGTAACGCAGTAGGTTTCCGAATTGTCTTCTATTTTCAAATCGTGTGTCGACGGGAACATGAGTTCCAATCTTCTTTGAACATTGGCCAGGCCTAGTCCTCCGGATTTATTAACGGCCTTTAAGGCTGGTTTTGAGTTGATGCATTTGAAAGAAAGCTCATTGCGGCTAACATTGAAGAACAAATTGACGTAGGATGATTTCGCGGAGTCATTATTATGCTTTACGGCATTTTCTACAAATGAAATAAATAATAAGGGCGGAACCTGTACACCGCTCAACTCACCTTCCTTGGATATTAAAAAATTAAAATTATCCCTTCTGACTTTTTCCAGGTTCAAAAAATCCTCCAAAAAATGGATTTCTGAAGTCAACAAGACTTTATCCCTCGAGCTGTCGTAAAGCTGATAACGGAGCAGGTCGCTCAGCTTCACCAAAACCTGTGAAGCTTTTTTAGGATCATCTTCAATCAAAACATTGGCGTTATTGAGCATATTGAAAAGGAAATGCGGATTGATCTGATTCTTAAGCTGTTCCAGTTCGGCACCCGCTTTTGCCAGTTCCAGGCCATGAATAAGCTGGGCATCAGCTATCCATTGCTGGAATAATTTAATTGCTGATGATGCAATGATAAGCACCATGATCATAAAGGAATAAGTGAAAAAGTTAATATCGTCATCCTCGTGAGGCAAAAGATCAGTCTTGAAATAATAAGAAGCAACCTGATGTATGACATAAGCCAGCACCATGCCTGAAAGCACGGAAAGACCATAATTCAGGTATTTTTTTTTCAACAAAAACCTAGGTACAAAAAAATACATATTGCCATAGACCAATAATATGATCTGAAGAAAAATGACTGTTCGATTATAGGTCTCGAAAGGTTCTACATAGTCCGGCGGACTGTAGTACAAAACGACAATGCTGAATGCGATCAGCAACAAATGACGGCGTAACCGGCATTTTTCTGAAATGAACAACTCAACCATCCAGTTGGCATCAATAGTTTTTATGGGTAAAGATTTATTCATAGGACCATTTTAGTTTTCCATCAAATATAATAATACGCGAAAACCATAAAATTTTACTATACAAAAGCGCATGATTTATATACCAAAATAAGATTTTAAGATAGCAAACCCTTTATGAACCTAAATCATAACCTACAAGTCAAGAATAAAGGATATCTCAAAAAAGAATTTTTCGCTTTAAAAACCCCATTTCTTTTGCTGTAATCTTGGTGTGCAAATTTTTTTACTCTATGAAAAAGCTGCTTTAATCTATAAAGTAACGCATTTTGTATATATAAAATATGCGGGTTCATCAAAAATATACTTTAGCCGGAAATGTAACATTCAATCCTAAATTTTAATAAATGAAAAGCAGAATCCAATCCTTTCTATTACTCTTTTTTGCCTTTGCAGCCAATACCTATTCGCAGGAAAAAGTTACCCTTAGCGGCACAATAGCCAATGGTTCCAGTACCGAAACATTAATTGGCGTGAACATTTACATTCCGGAAGCCAAAGTAGGCATTACTACCAATTCCTACGGATTTTATACCACGACACTGCCAAAAGGAACTTACACCGTTATCATAAGCTACTTAGGGTTTGATAATATTGAAGAAACCATCACATTAACCGAAAACACAAAGAGGAACTTTGGGATGACAGAAACCAGTAAAACTTTGGACGAAGTTGCAATTAAAAGCAACACAACAAAAGCAAACATCCGAAAGCCTGAAATGAGTACCAATAAACTCTCTATTGCCACGATAAAAAAGATGCCGGCCGTTTTGGGTGAAGTGGATGTCTTAAAATCGATCTTACAACTTCCCGGGGTCACTAATGCCCAGGAAGGCGCATCGGGCTTCAATGTCAGGGGCGGTTCTGTCGATGGAAATCTGGTACTGCTTGATGAAGCCGTTGTTTACAATACCTCGCATTTGTTCGGATTCTTTTCTGTTTTTAATTCCGATGTAATCAAAGACCTTAAACTTTACAAAGGAGGGATTCCCGCTAATTTTGGAGGACGCATATCATCCGTCCTGGATATTTATCAAAAGGAAGGAAATAACAAGGAGTATCATGTTAACGGTGGCATAGGAACAGTCTCAAGCCGACTGCTTGTTGAAGGTCCTATTGTTAAAGAAAAAAGTTCTTTTGTGGTTGCAGGGAGAGGATCTTACGCACATCTTTTTATGAAACTGGCAGATGAGCCAAATTCAGCCTATTTCTACGATCTGAACACCAAGTTCAATTACAAATTCAATGACAGGAATAATGTTTTTGTATCAGGCTATTTTGGCAACGACAACTTAAATTTTAACAACAGTTTTATAAACGTCTACGGCAATAAGCTTTTTAACCTAAGATGGAACCATATATTCTCAGATAAGATTTTCTCTAATGCCTCTGCCATTTACAGCGATTATGACTACCAGATTAAAGTGAAAACCGTGGGCCTTAACTGGAAATCAGATGTAAAAAATTACAATTTTAAATATGATTTTAAACACTATTTCTCAAATGACCTGACTTTAAATTACGGTGTAAATTCAATTTACTACAGTTTTAATCCGGGAACAATCAGGCCGTTTGGAGCCGGTTCAGCCATTAATCCCGACCAGCTGGCCAAAAAATATGCTTTTGAAAATGCCGTCTACATCAGTGCCGAACAAAACCTTTCTGAAAAATTATCATTGAATTATGGACTTCGCTACAGTAACTTTCAAAGATTGGGCGCACAGGAAGTATACACCTATGCCAATAACCAGCCGCTTGTTTTCAATCAGGAGTTTCAAATTTATGAAGAGGCTGATCCTACAGGGACAACAAACTACAAGAAAAACAAAAAGATAGCAAGTTTTGACAACCTGGAACCAAGACTTGCCATTGCTTATTCGCTGAACAATGACCAATCCGTCAAGGCCAGCTACATTAGGATGAGCCAATATGTGCATCTAATTTCCAATACTGCTTCTGCCACTCCGCTCGATATTTGGGCGCCCAGTGACCAATACCTTCAACCAGAAATTTTAGACCAGGTAGCATTGGGGTACTTCCACAATTTCAAGGACGATAAGTATTCCCTGGAAGCAGAAACGTTCTATAAAAAAGTAAAAAACAAATCAGACTATATTGACGGCGCAGATCTACTTGGAATCGATGCGATAGAAAGGGTCCTTTTAAACGGAGAAGCAAGATCGTATGGACTGGAACTGATGTTCAAGAAAAATACAGGAAAGCTGACGGGCTGGGTTTCCTATACTATTTCTAAGGCAGAACAGAGAACACCTGGCAGAAATGCAGAGGAACCAGGTATTAACAACGGCAAATGGTACAGGGCAAATTATGACAAATTGCATAATTTATCTGTTACGGGCGCTTATGCCTTAAATCCGAAATGGACGTTTGGGGGCATTTTTACTTTCCAGAGCGGGAAAGCGGCAACATTTCCCAATGGAAAATACCGATACCAGGGCATTACTGTTGCGAGTTACGGAGCAAGAAATGACGGTTCATTGTCTGCCTACCACCATTTGGATGTATCTGCAACTTATATTCCTAAACCAAACAAGAAAAAAGGATGGCAGGGTGAATGGAATTTCAGCATCTACAATCTTTACAGCAGAAGCAATGCAGCCTCGTACAGTTTTAGACAGAACGAAGATACCGGATCAAGTGAGACCAGAAGAACATCCATTTTTGGTATTGTTCCCAGTGTAAGCTACAACTTCAAATTCTAAAAAAATAATAACGGACTTTTAAAAAGATATAAAATGAAACTATTGCAAAAAATCCTCCTACTATCCGCCGGGCTGTTTTTAACAGCATGCGAAGACGTCATTACCGCCGATCTCGATACGGCACCGCCAAGACTGGTCATAGACGCTTCCATAGACTGGGTGAAAAATACGGCGGGCAATGAACAAAAGATTGTCCTGTCAACAACAACGGGTTATTACAGCCCCGAATTCCCGACCGTCTCCGGAGCCGCAGTTACCGTAACAAACCCGTCAGATACGGTCTTTGAATTTGTAGAGATTCCCGGAACAGGCCAATATGTGTGCAGCAATTTCCTTCCTGTCATCGGCCAGACGTATACCTTAAAAATTGTTTTGAATGGGCAGACCTATACTGCATCGGAAATATTGACGCCTGTTCCTGAAATTGAAGATCATATTGATCAGGACAACAATGGAGGTGATACGGGTGATGAAATTGAAATCACATTCTACTACCAGGACGATGCAGGCCAGGCAAATGCTTATCTAAACAGTTTTACCCAGCCGTACACACCGTTCCCAGAGCTTGAAGTTGAAGATGATGAGCATACCAATGGCAATCTAATGCAGGAATCCTACTCTTCTGAAGACCTAAAAACCGGGGACCAGATAGACATCAGACTGTATGGAATTTCAAACAGCTATTACAATTACATGTACAGGCTGATCGTGGCTTCCGGCAATGATGGCAGCCCGTTCCCTACGATACCGAGTGCAGTCCGCGGCAATATTGTCAATCAGACCGACAGCAAAAATTACGCCTTTGGCTATTTCAGACTGGCAGAAATGGATATTAAAAGCTATACGGTTCAGTAGTCAAGTTCTTGCGAAAGCACTAAAAATGCAATGCATTTATCACATTTCAATTGTAACAAACCCAGTCTAAAAATGGACAAGATATTGGTAACCGGAGCAAACGGACATTATGGAAGAGCGGCACTGAAAGCGCTGCTCAACAATGGACCAGGGAAAAAAAACATTTATGCAATGGTCAGGGACAAAACCAAGGCGTCCGAATTAAAATCCTTGGGTATTCCTGTTGTTTTTGGGGATTATGAAGATTACAATTCTTTACTGAAAGCATTTTCAGGTATGGACAAGCTCCTTTTTGTTTCGAGCAGTGAGGTAAAGAACCGCATTGCACAACACAAACTTGTTGTCAAGGCGGCCAAAAATGCCGGGGTAAGGCACATCCATTATACCAGCCAGCAGCACAAAAGCGACGATCGGGACTCGCCTATTTATTTTATCATCAAATCACATCTGGCGACAGAAACGGCCATTATGAACAGCGGCATGAACTTTACGATCCTAAGAAATGCCCTGTATATGGATATGCTTCCGGAATTTTTAGGCGAAAAGGTTATGGAAGACGGTATTTTCCTGCCGGCAGGCCATGGCAAGATAGCATTCACACTCCGGAGCGAGATGGCAGAAACCGCAGCCGTTATTATCCTCACGCTTTAATTGTAATATAAAGACTTCATATTTTTTTGTTTTAGTTACTCGGGAAAATGCTGAAAATTTAAAAGTTCAGCATTTTTTTTCACTAAGAAACTTTATCTTGGCACAGAGAACCCAGTTCGCTTGAATCTCGATTTCGCTTACGGGCGAAACATTGCACAATCGTCCCAAAAACTCAACCCCAATGAAGCCTATTTTTCAAAAATCATTTCTTCTTGCGTTAATTTTCATTGTGAGTTATAGTTGCTGCTATAGGGGAAAATCTTCCGATGGCGGTTTCCCCAGAAGACCAATCAAACAATTTCCACAAAAAAATGTAAGTGTAGGTGGTATAGACACTTTGGCGGTATACAAATTAAATTTAATCTACAGTTTCAACCCATACACCAAAGAATATTCATATTATGAAAAAGATGAAAAAAATACGTTCCCAAATACAAGCTATTTAAAGTTCTATCCCAATAATAAATTTGGCTATTTTGTAATTCCAAAATCTGATACTGCGAAATTATCCAGGGCACATTTCAATCCGCAGAAAGCAATAATGGGTTATTATTATTTGGACGGAAACGATATAAAAATTAAAACTTCTTTCATTGGGCAATGCGAATTAGTGGTGCTTAAAAGTCACAGTAAAATTATTGGTGATTCGATAATTGAGTCTGACAAAAGGAAAGGAAGGATCTACATTAAACAAAATCTGCCAAAAGATTTCTTTACAAACTGGAAGCCTGACTGGTAACAACATCAGTACTTACCCGGCCAGAAGCTGGTCGGGCTTCGACGCGCTGGCTCCTATCATCCATATCTGTCAGTTCTAGTAGGATCTCTCCTCGTTCAAGTGAAATACCTGTGAAGTAAATTTATACCAAAGCGATGAACCGCATTGTGTTTAAAAGTACATTTCGAATTTGATTTAAGTTTCGTAGTCTTTTTCACTGGGTAGCCCGACATCTTCGATGCCGGAACTCCAACCCAAGATGTTGCAGTTAATTTCAGGCTTTCAATCTGACTTAGTTTTCACGCCCAAAAATTACAACATATCGTCGGAACCCTATCGAAAGTCTCGGTATTTCGCAAAACCTCGAAATTTACATTTATATAAATCACTGATTTTCAAATACTTAAATCACAGGCATTGTTCTTGGCTTATACGGCCCGGAGCATCAAAATGATGTACTTCAAACAAATGAAAATCTAATTAAAACTAAAAAAATGAAAAATTCATTACACTTGAAAAAAGCCAGAGGGATCATGCTGCAAACCATCCTGTTAACCCTTGTTGCGGCTGTGCCGTCAGAAACACTATTTGCCCAAAAAGAAGTAAAGAACATTGTATTGGTACATGGTGCCTTTGCTGATGGTTCTGGTTGGGAAGCAGTCTACAACGTACTGAAAAAGAAAGGATTTAATGTTGCCGTTGTAGCCAATCCGAACACTTCATTTGCTGAAGATGTAGCCGCGGCCAAACGAACCATTGACCGTATGGACGGGCCTGTGCTACTTGTCGGGCATTCGTACGGAGGCGCAATTATTACAGAAGCCGGGAATTCAGAAAAAGTAGTCGGACTCGTTTACATCGCCGCATTCGTACCCGATGAAGGAGAAACCTTGCTGCAACTGATCCAGGCCGGGCCTCCGGCAAAGAACTCTGGTATTGAGCCACCATCGGCTGACGGATTTGTATGGTACGGCAAGGCAAAATTCCACTCCGGATTTTGTGCCGACCTCAGCAAAGAGAAAGCCGATTTTATGTATGATTCGCAAGTCCCTATTGTGGCTTCAGCGTTTGCAACTACTGTAAATAAGGCGGCATGGAAAACAAAACCGTCCTGGTTTATCTTAGCAACCGAAGACCAGACAGTTCCTGCCGACGGTGCGCGTTTTATGGCGAAAAGAGCCAAATCGAAACTGATCGAAATCAAAGGAAGCCATGTCGTGTTCATGTCGCAACCTAAAGCCGTTGCAGACGTGATCGTATCGGCGGCAAAAGGAAGTTCCAAATAATTCAGACATCCAAGATTAATCATAAATTTTAAAAATCAAATCATGAAAAAAATTATCACAGCCGCAGTATTTTTACTTGCATCAATTGCAGTTTTTGCCCAAAAACCGAGCGCAGGGTTGTTAAACCCAACCAACCACACTTTGGTAATGATCGACTATCAAAGCCAAATGGCGTTTGCCACCAACAACATCCGTGTAGACCAATTAAGGACCAATGCCGGACTCGTAGCGGGAACCTCCAAAATCTTTAATGTGCCAACAGTCGTAACTACAGTTGCCGAGACCACATTTAGCGGACCGGTTTTTCCGGAAATACAAGAATTTTATCCAAAAGCCACTTCAAACTACATTGATCGCACCACCATGAATTGCTGGGAAGACATTAATGCGCAAAAAGCAATTGTCAACAAAGGGAAGAAGACACTGGTAATGGGCGGTTTATGGACAAGCGTCTGCATTGTCGGGCCCGTATTGTCTGCCATTGATGAGGGTTATACGGTATATGTGCTTACTGATGCAAGCGGTGACGTTTCTGATGAAGCCCATCAGATGGCGGTACGCCGCATGATTCAGGCGGGAGCACGTCCCATGACCTCAATGCAATACATCTTGGAATTGCAGCGTGACTGGGCAAGAAGTGCCACTTATAAAGCAGTGACCGATTTGATCGTTAAATACGGTGGCGCCTACGGAATCGGTATTCAATACGCCAGGAGCGTAATCAAACACTAATTAAATCAATCATAACCGGGGGCTTAGGCTCCCGGTTTTTAAATAAAGTCACAATGAAACCATTTGTCAAGAATTTCGTGCTGTTTTTATTTTTTGCATCCGTACAATCGGTGGCAGCACAAAATAAGGCCACGCTGATTATCATTAACGCCAAAGTGATTACGCTCAATGATGCTTCCCCAAACGCGCAAGCCATAGCAATCGATCAGGATCAAATTATAGCCGTTGGCGAAAATGCCAACATACTTCAATACAGAACAGGCAAAACAACACTTATTGACGCCGAAGGAAAAACGGTCATTCCCGGATTGTATGATTCGCACCTGCATGTGATCCGTGGCGGACGGTTCTACAATACGGAATTGCGTTGGGATGGTGTAAAAACCCTGGAGCGCGCGTTACAAATGCTAAGAGAACAGGCACAGCGAACGCCCGAGGGCCAGTGGGTTCGTGTTGTTGGCGGATGGGCCGAATATCAGTTCGAGGAAAAAAGAAAGCCGACTTTGTCTGAAATCAACGATGCCACAGGAAACAGGCCAACATTTATATTGAACCTGTACGGCGAAGCTTATCTGAACAAGGCGGGATTAAAAAAGCTGTCCATAGACGAAAATACACCCAATCCGAATGGCGGACTGATCCAAAAGGATCGCTTCGGACAGCCCACAGGGCTACTGATCGCGGAACCCAATGCTTTTGTTTTGTATTCCACTTTGGCGATGCTTCCTGAATTGACGGCTTCCGAGAAAATAAACTCGACCAAACAGTTTATATCCGAGTTAAATTCGTTAGGCGTAACCAGCGTTATGGATGCCGGTGGCGGTTTTCAAAATTTCCCTGAAGATTATGCCATAACAGATTTGCTTTCGAAGAGAAACGAACTTACTATTCGCCTGCCGCATTACCTTTTCGCACAGAAACCGGGTAAAGAATTGGAAGACTACCAGAGATGGATTGAAATGGCCGACATCGATGCGCACAACCATGACGACAAACCAACGGAATATTATGTGCAAGGCGCCGGCGAAAATTTGGTGGCCTCCGGAGGTGATTTTGAAAACTTCACCAAACCGCGCCCAGAACTGCCGCCAACAATGGAACCCCAATTGAAAGCGGTAATCGAAACATTGGTCAAAAACCGCTGGCCATTTCGTTTGCATGCAACCTATAACGAAAGCATCACCCGGTTTTTAGATGTGATCGAGAGTGTCAATAAAGAGACGCCGCTCAACGGATTGATCTGGTTCTTCGATCATGCGGAAACCGTCTCTGATGCAAACCTATTAAGGATAAAAGCCTTGGGTGGCGGCATCGCGATCCAGCACCGCATGGCTTATCAGGCCGAAACATTTATTTCCCGGTACGGAAAAAAAGCGGCCTTAAATACACCTCCTATCCGCAAAATGATCGATATGGGAATACCCATTGGTGGCGGAACTGATGGTACGCGTGTGGCCAGTTACAATCCATGGATCGGTTTGTACTGGTTGGTAACGGGTAAATCTATCGGAGGAACGGAATTCGCAGCTAAGGAAAACCAAGTGCCCCGAATAGAAGCACTCAAAATATTTACCCAGGGAAGCGCGTCCCTGATCCATCAGAAAGACAGGGGAACAATCAAAGAAGGCTATCTGGCAGATCTGGCAATACTTTCGGAAGATTATTTGATGACCGATGTAGAAAATATCAAAAACATCACCTCGGAACTTACCATCCTCGATGGAAAAATAGTTTACGGGAACGGTTCGTTTTCAAAATTGGCACCTGCAATCCCAAGGGCCCAGCCGGAATGGAGTCCCGTTAATTTTTATGGCGGATACCAAAAGAAATAAATCATGGGATAACAAACGTAGATTTACACATACGGACTGTGGATACCCAATTTCTTCATTTTTGAATATAAAGTTGAAGCCGGAATATTTAAAATTTCCGCCGCACCGCCTACACCGGCTATTCTTCCCTTGCATTTTTTAAGGATGTAAGTAATGTAATCACGTTCATTTCCGTGAATGGACTGGATCATGAACTCTTGTGGTTTTTCCATCGAACTTTTCTGTGAGACGGGCAATAATATTTCGTCGATTGAATTTCCCTCGATAAGCAGCATGTTCCTTTGGATTACATGCTCCAATTCCCGAATGTTGCCTGGCCAACCGTATGAAAGCAATTGTTGCAATGCCCGGTCAGAAATTGTCGGTGTTGTTCTTTCAGAAATCTTACTGAAGGCCGAAATAAAGTGAGATGTCAATGCCGGAATATCTTCACTGCGCTCCCGGAGTGCCGGAATAGTTATCGGGAAAACATGCAGCCTGTAATATAAATCAAGCCTGAACCTGCCCGCTGCAATTTCATCCTCAAGATTGCGGTTGGTGGCGGCAATAATACGGACGTTGACTTTAATCGGTGTATTGTTTCCGATGCTTTCTATTTCCTTTTCTTGCAGTACGCGCAATAATTTGATCTGAATATCCATTGGCATTTCCCCTATCTCATCCAGAAAGACCGTTCCGCCGTCTGCGGCCTGGAACTTGCCGACACGTTTTTCAAGCGCTCCAGTGAAGGCTCCTTTCTCATGGCCGAAAAGGAGTGACTCGGCAAGATTATCGGGAATAGCCCCACAGTTAATTATAACCAATGGCTTCCCTTTTCTGGGAGACAAATTGTGAATACTTTGCGCTACTTTTTCTTTACCGGTACCGCTCTCGCCTAGTATCAATACTGAGGTATCCGAAGGCGCCACTTTTTTGATGTAATCAAAAACGGTCAGCATTTTCTTACTGGTGCCAATCATGGAACAAAAACCGTTAACGTTGTCTTCGGTTGCAACGGCAGGCTTTTTCTTGCCAATTTTATGTACAGGCTCTTTTTTTGGAGTATTCACAGTCGCCACAAATTTCGCCAGTACCATTTCGAGTTTGGTTAAGAGCAATAAGTGTTCGCTGTTGTATGAATCTGGATCCCTGCTGAAAAAGAAAAGGTTAAAAACGCTCCCTTCCTTTATTCTGATTGGAAGTGCAATAAACGACCTGGCTCCAAAAGCGTTGGCTATAAGCCTTTTGATCGGTGAAATTTGAAATATTTCCTGGAAGAAGTCGCCTGCATAAATCTGTGGGAATTCGTGCTTTGGGGAATTTGATTTCAAATCAAATATTTCTTGCTTGCTTTTTCCTGTTATCTTAGAAAGCTGCTCCAGATCGATGATATCGTAATTGTCAAATCCTTTCCTAATCAAGCCTATCGGATTTTGCTCCTCTGTCAGAAATCCCGCATAGATAAAATCGAACGGTATGTAGGTTTGCAGTATTTTGGAAAGGTGCACAAGGGCCGGTTCCCAATTCAAGCCAGAATAGCAGATCGATTCAATATTATCACGAACAATGCGCTCTTGTTGCAGTTGTGATTCAATGCCATGACTGTGCCGATAACAGGCTATCTCTAGCGTAATCAGTACGTCACGCTCCCTGAAAGGTTTAACGATAAAACCATACGGGTGCGTTTTCTTGGCTTCTTCCAAAACCGACTTGTTTGAATTTGCCGACAGGTAAATGAAGCCAATAAAATCTTTATTTAACTTTTTTGCCAGATCAATCCCGGTTTCGTTACCCTGAAGGCATATATCCAGAAAGACCAGATCCGGTTTCTCCTTCTCGATTGATTCAAGCGCCTGAGGTACAGATTTGGCAATTCCTGTTACAGGGTAACCCGCATTTTTTAAAATAATCTTTAAATCATTTGCTTCAATGAACTGATCCTCAACAATGAGAATTTTCATTTTTCCGTTCCCCGCTGTCTCTTGCAGTTCCATACCTTACTTTTTTTACAATACACAACCATCTAATATCATTTAAAGTTAAAAAAATCCCAGTAATCGCTTGCCCAAAATTCAAAAATCTCAAAAAATCTCATCCTTTGCGCAGGACCGGTTTTTTATGTTAAGTCTTGCAAATCGGCAACACTGATAACAGGTGCTTCGTGCAGCCCGTACTTCGAGATGATTTCCCGTAATAGTTCAGACCGGACAACAACCAGGATGTTGGCCATTGCATGATCAAGCAATTTCTCAAATAAAAGATGGTGCCCACAACCCTGCAACTCTAATTTCCCAATCTCATCGATAACGATCCAATCCCATTCTTTTTCAAAGTTTTCTTCTACAATCACATCTGCCAACACAAAAGCGCGGTCGTCTATAATAAATTTCCCTATCGATATGGAATTTGCGGCTTTTTTTTCTAATTCGTACGGATGGTACCTGCGATCGGCCACATCATAAAGCATTTTCCTTCCGCAGATGGTTGGTGTCAGAAATCCTGCGGCTTCCTTGTTTTGTATCCAATCCAAGAGCGCCTCCGACTTACCCGATTGAATCATTCCCGTTAAGATAACTATCCTGCTATTCATCGCTATCGTAAAAGACATTGAGCCAAATGACCAAGTGAACAAAAGTTTCAATACGCTCCAAGCCTTTATAATGCCTCGAAAGGATGTTCGCCCGTCGCGCATTGTCATGCATCAAAGGCAGCATCTGCTGCGTAGCATAGATCAGCTGGTGCGGTTTGATGGTGTTTGATTTTTGCAAAAAACCAAGCAACTTTGGCAACACACCATAAAACAAAATCAGTACCCCAAAGGTTTTGAAAAGATACAGACCTACTGACTTTTCTTTCGCTGAAACAGCAACCAAAGAAATACCGATCAAAAAAAGCACCACGAGCATCCACCTCAGTTTTTTACCCGAACTATTGGCAGGGGCAATTTCCACAATTTTGGAAGGGATATTTCTAACTGCCTCACCGAATTTTATGTTGAACTGCGGATAATTTTCGATAAATCTTAGTGCCCAGAACCCGATCAGCAATGACCACAGCACGTATAAACTGAAATACGCAATTAACAATGCTTTTAAGATGAACCCTGTGGCCAGATCATTTCGGAAAAAGTCGGTGATCACCATTTGAATTCCTTCAGCCAATTCGCTCCCGAAAATGATATAGGCCATGAGTGGTTTTTGCACCGCCGATTCCAGCATTGCCAATAATGCATACAGAAATAGGCTGACTTTGTTTAAGTGAAGCGTGGGGAAAATAATGAATGCCAGCAATCCTTGGAACAAAACGGCCACATAAGCGCCAACCGGTGCATAAGGACTGATCAAAAATTTGGCTACCAATACGATCGTCAGTGCTTTAAAAAATTGTCTCCGGTAATTGCTGAAATAGGCAATGAGGATATTTGTGATCACCGAAAAGCCGCCCACTAAAAAACCGGTCAAAGGAATATGCAACAAATGCATTGCCCCACCCAATCCTCCTTCCGCAAAAATCCAGAATGAAGTCAGTTTTAATACCGTAAGATCATTACTTTTAGAAGTAATCGTGCTGCTCAATCCCATGTTCTTACTCTGCCCTTTTTGAGAGTGCCTCGGTTAAAATCCCAATCTGTTCTTCCAAATCTTTAATGTACTCCTTTTGTGGCGCCAATACCTCCTCTATTTCTGCAACGGTATACCTTGGCGTGATGTGTTGCGGACAGTTCCAATCATAAGCCTTAATTTTAAACACCATCATTCGCTCTGGCCTGAACTTATAATCCATTGGTTTAAGCAATTCAAATAAACCATCATTCTCCTTGAGCTCGACGATTGCTGCATCTGCGTAAATTTTTAACCGCGCCCTATTCGGATAGGAAACCATTATAAGCGCAACTTTCGGGTTTTTGGATATATTTCCGACAGAAATGTATTGTCGGTTACCAATAAAGTCCACGATCCCGATCGTGTCGCTATCAATGATTTTTATAAATCCGGGCGGACCACCGCGATGCTGGACATATGGATATTCATTTTCGCCATACGTCGCCATGTAAAAACTGTCCTGATGCGCAATGAAATCAATCTCATTGGCAGTCAAACCATCTGCATATGATGTTTTTTCCATTCGCGCATAGCCATTCCTGCTTCCTATTTTTTCTTGGATTTTCTTTACCGCATCCGTAAAAGCCAACTCTTGATAGTTCATGCTAAGCCTTTTATGTTGACAACTATTGCCGGCATGTCATTATAATTCCTGAATCTGCCTGACCATTTGGTTGGTGAAGCCCCATTCGTTGTCATACCACGCCATTACCTTCACCAAATCACCATCTACTACGCGCGTCATTTCGAGGTCAATCGTTGCCGCAAAAGGATTTTTAATCATGTCGGTGGACACCAATGGCTCATGCGTCACGTCCACAACTTTACTGTAACGTGGCGTTGCGGCTTCTTCTGTCAGTATCGCATTGATTTCTGCTACTGAAGTTGCCCTTTGAGTCACAAAAGTGACATCTGATATAGACCCGATCGGAACAGGAACCCGCACGGCTATCCCATCGAACTTGCCAACAAATTCAGGCAATGCCTTGGTTACAGCAATTGCAGCACCTGTTGCGGCTGGCGCAGAGTTTACACCAGCTGCACGTCCCATACGCGGTTCTTTTTTGGAAGGTGCATCAACCAGTGTTTGGGAAGCCGTATAAGCATGCGTCGTATTTAAGATCGCTTTCTTGATACCGATGCGCCGTCCGAGAATTTCCATGATCGGGCCAATGTTGTTGGTCGTGCAACTCGCGCAGGAAAAGATCGACACCTTGCCCGCTTCGGTGTTGACACCGTGGACTATTGTGGGAGTGTCCCTGGTTGGCCCTGAAATGACCACAAACCGGGCGCCAGCGATCAGGTGCTTTTCTGCATCGGCTTTATTGGTAAAGAAACCGGTGCTTTCTATCACCACGTTAACGCCCAGCTCTTTCCACGGAAGTGCTGAAGGGTCCTTGATGGAAGTATACCTGATCTTTTTTCCATCAATCAGGATCGCATCTTCTGTGTGCGTTACATCCTTTTCATACTTGCCATAAATACTGTCTCTTCTGAGCAGGAATGCCGCGTTTTCGATGGCCATAAGGTCATTTATCCCAACCACTTCCAGTCCGGGCGTATCATTGATTATTTTGATGGCGGCGCGACCGATGCGGCCGAATCCGTTAATGGCTATTTTTTTCATTGTTCTGCGTTTAAATTATTAGATTAAGGAAATAGAGGGTAACTAAGGTGGCCGTTCCTATCATGATCTTCCTAAGTGCTGAGGTATTTGTATTTTTCCCAAAGGCCATTCCGAGACAGTTGCCTATGATCGATCCGGATATCACCACAATAGCAAAAGGCCAGGAAATCAATCCTGTGGAAATATAAATAATGAGGGCCATTCCGTTATTGGCCGAAACCAATACTGTCGCCAATCTTTCTAAAATATCGTTATTTTTAATTCCATAATAGCGGAAAAAGATAAAAATCATCATTCCCATACCCGCGCCGAAATACCCGCCATAAACCCCAACCAAAAAAAGAGGAATCATTTTCCACTTGGAATATCTGAACGGATACTGCGCCTCGGCAGTTGAACCGACGCGACGAAAAACATAATTGTAGCCTATGACGAGCACCAACGAGCCTAATAACAACAAGGGCCCTATGTGTTCAAATATGCTGTGCGGAAGAGCGACCAGCAAAAACGCACCTGACAAACCTCCCAAGGTGCAAGCCAAAAGCAGGAACCTGAAATTTCGTATTGAAATCTGACAGAGCTTGCTTACTGGATTTGACACGGCAACATGCCCGGACCAAAGTGCCAAAGTAGTTGTGGCACTGGCGATTACTGGCGCGACACCCCGATAAAATAAAGCAGGGAATAAAATAAACCAACCGCCGCTAATGGTCGCATTTAATGCCCCTCCGATCATGGCAGCAATGAATAAAAACAACAATTCGAGATAAGTGTTCATGAATAGGTCCGATTAAAATGCAAATGCCAGTATTGTATTATTTCTTTTGCTATCGCGTCTCCGAATTCCTCTAAGGCAAAATGTCCGGTTGGATAGAAGACCAATTTGGAATGTTCCAAACGTTCGTGAAGCAACAGTGCACCCTGTTTTTTGAATACCTCATCATTTTCGCCCCACACGATCAAGGTTACAGGCTGGAGCTGGCTTAAAGCATCCTGCCAGTGGGTATACAGTGCCTGGTTGGTTTTATAATCCCTCTTCAACTCCATTTGAATCGCCTTTACCCCTTGCCTATCCATTAAGAACTGGTCCAAAGTGTAAGCTTCGGCGGCGACATTTGAAATGTCCTGAACGCCGTTCAAATATTCCCATTTCGTGTAATCAAATTCAAAGTATTTCTTTAGTTTGAAATAGTTATCAAAAGTATCTTCGGCAAACAATTTACTGATGTCCTTGAGTACATCGCCTACCCCTTCGCTAAAAATATTGCCGTTCTGAAAAATGAGCATCTCAATCATTTCTGGCCGTTTCACCAAAAGGCGCATCAATATCGGCGCTCCGTAATCAAAAAGGTAAAAACTGCTTTTGCGGACCTGTAAGTGGTCTAGAAATTGCGCCATCAGTTCGGCGTAATTTTCAAAAGTATATTCGAAAGCATTCTGGCTTGGTACCTCACTAAAACCAAAACCAGGCAAATCTGGCGCAATGACATGAAAATGCTGCGATAACACCGGGATTACATTGCGGAACATGTGGGATGACGATGGAAAGCCGTGAAGCAATAATAAAACCGGGCTTTGGGTTACACCAGATTCCCTGTAGGCAATCCTAATCGAATTAATCTGTACGTACTTGTAACTTACTTTGTGGTACTGCATCGTCTGGCTTTTCATGATGTCTTGAATTTCCTATCCTTCGATCCCCGAATCATTGGTACGGGTAAACCTTCGTCATCATGCGCGTCAATTTACTGGCGCGCAACAATCTTTATTTCTACCAATTGTCCGGGAAGCGCCAGCCCACTGACCACTACAATTGTACTGGCTATTCTCATCGGATCTGGATAGAATTCGTATCCTATTTTTTTTCGCGCTTCAAAGGCAGAAGCCATATCTGTTGCATAAATGACTTCTTCAACAATATCGTCGGGATTCAGGTCAAAGCCTGTGAGCAAACTTCTTACATTGGCATAGGTTTGTCGCATTTGGTGTTCCATCCCGACAAGCAAATTTCCATTGTCATCGTGTCCCAACTGTCCCGATATCCATACCAAATCTTTGTTTTGCACTGCCTGTGCATAACCGTACTCTTTTTCCCACGGCATATTTAAAGCGTGGATTTTCTTATTGTCGTTCAACATCACTTTTTGTATTTGAATTTTTATCAATTGCCGCAATACCTGTGGCGATACTGCGGCAATGGAAACAGAGAACTTAACTAACGGAAACCTTTATTTGGCTACTTTCCTGTCGAGGAAATCACCAATCAACTGACCAATTTCAACCCCAAAACTCTCTAAGGCAAAATGCCCCGTGTCGAAAAGGTGAAACTCTAAATTCTTCAAATCCTTCTTGAAGGCTTCGGCGCCCACTCCGGGAAAAATGTAGTCGTCTTTTCCATACACGATAAGTGTTTCCGGTTGATACTTTCTAAAGTACTCTTGCCATTGCGGGTATAATGTGACATTGGTCTGGTAATCGTAAAACATCTGAAGCTGGATGTCGCCGTTTTCAGGACGCTCCAAGTGCCTGAGGTCGATCTCCCAGTTATCGGGCGAAATCAAAGCCGCATCCGGAACGTTGTGGGTGTACTGCCATTTCAAGCCGTCGGGACTGTGGAATCCCTTCAACGTGTTTTCAGCTTCCTTGTTATTTCGGTCCTTCCAATAGACCTTGAACGGATCCCAGAAAGCCTCGAGCCCTTCCTCATAAGCACATCCATTTTGGACAATCAGGCTGTCTACTTTTTCAGGGTTTGCGCTCGCAATCCTGAAACCGATCGGTGCGCCGTAATCCATCAGGTACAAACTGTATTTCTGAATGTCCAGTTCCTTCAGCAGCGCAGTCATCAAGGCCGCCATGTTTTCAAATGTGTATTTGAATTCAGACAAGGGCGGCTGCTCACTTCTGCCGTAACCCGGATAATCCGGCGCAATCAAATGGTAGCGATCAGAAAGGTCCGTGATCAGATTGCGGAACATGTGTGAGGAAGTTGGATAACCATGCAACAACAGCAGTGTTGGATTTTTTTTATCGCCCGCTTCTCTGTAAAAAATCTCAACCCCGTTGATCTTTTTTGTGTGGTAATTTGTTTTCATATGTAATCTGGTTTTTAATTATTAAAAGCTATAGCACAAAATTGCACCAACTGAAACACAATACATTAGGCATATTTTCCCGATGAGTTAACTATTTTTCATATTTTTCAGGCCATTGTGATTTTGGCCTCCGGACACTGAACACTTTGCCTGTATTGGATTGGGGATAATCCTTCCTTATTCTTAAAAAACCTACTGAAAGTTTGAATGTCTTCATATCCCAAATCATATGCGATTTCCTTTATGGGCTTGGTTGTGTGAAAAATCTGCATGCGTGCTTGCGTCATGATGCGTTCATGGATAATGTCTATCGGCGTACGGCCGGATAATGAAGAAAATAAATTCGACAACGTTTTTGGGGACTTGTTCAACATCGAAGCATAAAACGCGACACCATGGTGCTTTGAAAAATAGTTTTCCACGAGGAACCTGTATTCTCTCAAAACATCAGCTTCTTTTTTGCCGGAGCCTTCGGAAGATTCATTTTTTAATTTTCGGGTACAAAGTATAGTGATCCTTTTTAGGATGGACTGCAACATCGCATATTGCATGTTGTCCCGTGACTTCATCTCCGAGCGAAATACTTCCCATAGGTTTTCAAAAGTGTGCAGTTCGTTTTCAGAAATGGACACTATCGGCACATTGGTGACATTGAAAAACAAGGCGCCTTTCAGGTCATTCTCTACGGGATCGTTGCTGCCGAAAAACGAAAGGTCAAATTTGATCAGTCTGGCCGATTTAAAACTGATCACATTGACACTATGGTGATTGGTCAGCATTATGATTTCATTTTTCGTCAGCCGATACTTCGACCGGTTCACAACAATATCCATAGCCACATCCGTGTTCCAGATGAAAGTAATGTCGGTTGAAGTCGATTCTAAAAAAGCACCATTGCTGTTATGGGCGACGTCTAGAACAGTTAAAAAATCAAGCGTGTTGTTGCTGTAGGACATGGGAAAATTGTTTTCGTTCAAGATGCCTTTGGACATCCTGTTTGGAATAGCCAAAACCAATGCCATATTATCAAACTACTGAAAAACAAATAGTTACATCAAAAATGAAACATACAACAGTTGAAATACCGACTGATGGGCTTGATATATCGACACTTTTAAACAAAAAAGACGGACTGTTTAACGGGTCCGCCTTATTTCCTATAAATATTAATTTAAACCAATCCGCCAATAAATTGATCGATCAACGCGGCTACTTCCCGATGATGTTCCTCGAGTAAAAAATGGCCACCTTCAATTTGATGGATTTGAGCGTTCGGCAAATCTTTTCTATAGGCATCCCCGCCGGCTGTTATGAACATTCTGTCATTACTGCCCCATACCACCAAAGTGGGCGGCTGTTGGTTCCTGAAATATTCCTGCCATTCCTCATACCGCGCTGTGTTGCTTCCATAGTCGCGAAACAGGGCCAATTGAATGGCATCATTGCCCACGCGGTCCAGATAGTATTGGTCAACGGTGTAACTGTCCGGGCTTATTTTTTCAGGGTTAGATGCCCCGTTGAGGTATTGCCTCTGCGTCGCATGCAAGGTTAAGAAGGCGCGTGCCGATTGCTCATGGGTCACAGGATCCTGGATATAGGAGACCAATGGTTCGACAGCCGGGCCAAATCCCTCGAGGTACGCGTTTGCATTCTGTATGATTAGCGCACGAATCAGCTCGGGCCGTCTTTGCGCGATGCGAAATCCTACAGGGCCGCCGTAGTCCTGAATATACATATGAATATCCCTTAACTGTAAGCGGTCAACGAAATGTTCGATTAAAACAGATAGGTTGTCGAAAGTATAATTGAATTCTGTTAAACCTGGAGCGCTGCTTTGGCCAAAACCCGGATAATCAGGAGCGATAATATGATAGCGGTCCGCGAGATCGGTAATTAAATCGCGGAACATATGCGACGATGAGGGAAATCCGTGCAATAGCAGCAACACAGGAAGGTCAGCCGTTCCTGCTTGCCGGTAAAATATGCCCATACCATCGACTTCAATTTTTCTGTAATGAATTTGATTTTTCATAATTACTGCTTTTTAATTGACAATTCTCCAAACAAAATTGCACCACTTCAAAAAGAATTCATTTGGCCTATTTTCCTGATCGGTTAACTATTCTTCCTGGCGATGTGCTGGCATCGAATAATGTTTGCTAATTTTAAGGCACCAAAGCAATTAATTGTTATTAAGCATCTTATGAAGACATACAAACGCCTTGCATTCTTATTATTGTTCTCAGTAAATGCAGTTGCCCAGACGGTAAGTGATCAACAATTTGTAAAAATTAACAATGCGCTCCGAGTTGAAAAAGATAAAATAAAAAAATCGGCCCTTTTGTACCAAGCGGCCAGTTATTATATTGAAAAACAGGAGTTTTCCAAAAACGATATTGACAGTGCGTCAATACTCAACAGCCAGTTGTATGGAATTGGCAAGGAATTGAATTCCAAAAAAAACACCGCGCAAAGCATGATCCTTTCCGGTCAAATCGCAATCAAACGGGGCGACACTGCGCGAGCCAATACGCTAAACAGGAAAACGCTGGATTATGTGCGCGGCAATGGACTCCAAAAAGAAGAAGCGGCTGTTTATAGAGCGATGGCGCAAGGCCTTTCCGATGCAAAAGTGGCTGAACAAATAAAAAACTACCAAAAGGCGATTGCTCTCTACAAACAAGTTGGAGCACGCAGCGATGAAGCAGAAACGCTGTATCGTTTGGCAAAAGTCGTTTACAACATCAATGGTGAACCCGATGTTGCCATCAAATATGCGCTACAGGCCATCGCGATAAAAAAACAGGTCAAGGCAAAGGAATGCTATAAGGATTATATCCTTCTTTCAGAATGTTATGGGGTAACGGGCGACTTCAAAAATTCACTGACTTATGGCCTTGCTTCCGAAAAGGATGCGATTAACAACCATGCGGCAGACGGATGGCTTTTTTACATCTATAACATTTTAGGCGTTGTCAATTCGGAACTCAAATTTGACCTCAAGGCGATCGAATATTATAAGAAGGCCATCGCTATAGCCAAGAACAACCCAAGCGTAAGTGGCTTGTATGATGTCACGATCAATACTGCTTTGAGCCTGTACCACATAAAAAAGCATGAAGAGGCACTCAAGATCCTGTTGGATTTCAGAAAAACATCCCCAAATAATGATTGCGACATACGGTATACGTCCCTATTATTAGTAACCTACAATGAGCTCAAACAATTCGACAAGGCCAAGGTGCAGTACCTCCAACTGCTAAAATGCGACAATGGAAAAATTGAGCATCGCGTTACTAGAGAAACAATGTACCATGCCATCATCAAGTACTTATTGGCAACCGGGCAGGCAAACAAGACTTATCCTTACATCGACAAATTATCGAAACTGGCCAAACTAAACGACGACCTCCTCAGCCTTGCCGAGCTGCAATGGGCATACTATAAATCTGACTCCGCTACGGGGAATTATTTGAGTGCCATCAAGCATTTGAAAATGTTCAAAAAAGTAAGCGACTCGGTCTGGAATGTCAAAAAAGCCGCACAATTTGCCGACCTTCAACTCAAGCACGAAACCGAAAAGAAAGACAAAGACATAACACTCCTGAAACAAAAAGGCGGCCTGCAGGAAGCGAAATTACGCAATGCCACCATTTTACGCTATGTATTCATCGGAGGCCTGGCGGTATTGGCAATAATCGTCACACTCTTATACAATCGATCCAGGATAAGGAAGCAAAACAACAAAATGCTGGAAATAAAACAACAACAGATCAATGAGCAAAATGATCAGCTTAGAAAATTATTGACTGAGAAGGAGTGGCTGCTCAAGGAAATCCACCACAGGGTTAAAAACAACCTGCAAACCGTAATCAGTTTACTCAATACACAATCGACTTACCTGGAAAACAAAGATGCCCTGATGGCCATCAGAAATAGCCAGCACCGCATGCAAGCCATATCGCTTATCCATCAAAAATTATATCAATCAGATAATTTAGGATTTATAAATATGTCCTGGTACATCTCCGAACTTTTAAACTATCTCAAAGAATCATCCAATACCGGCCAAAAAATACATTTTAAACTCGATACCGACATGGTAATGCTTGATGTTTCACAGGCAGTCCCATTGGGCCTTATCCTCAATGAAGCCATATGCAACGCCATAAAATATGCTTTCAACGACAGCGATCGCGGAGAAGTCAATATATCATTAAAAAACATCGGCCCAGATACCTATCGGCTTGCCATAGCAGATAATGGTGTGGGCCTACCTGAAGGATTCCAACACGATGAAAATGAATCTCTCGGTATGCACTTGATGATCGGTCTTACCGAGCAGTTAGATGGGACGTTCGAAATCAAGAACCACAATGGGTTAAGCGTCATTATAATTTTTACAAGAAAACGCCAATTGGTTTCAGATGAGGAGGGAAAAATTACTTTAAACAAAATAGAGTAAGGCACTCATCAACCCCAAATATCGCCTGCCATTGCCGGAATTGCAATCGCCCTGACCGTCGTACAAAAGAATATTATCCGACCATACCCAAAACTCCTTCAAGTATAATTATCTTTACTAATAAATAATCCGGCTAACATGAAAAAAATAGGATTCTTGTCATTCGGGCATTGGGCTGACCATCCCGCTTACCAAACACGTACCGCCGCCGACACCCTGCTGCAATCCATTGACTTGGCCGTTGCCGCCGAGGAAATCGGTATAGACGGCGCTTATTTCCGCGTACATCACTTTGCGCGCCAGTTGGCCTCGCCATTTCCGCTGCTTGCGGCTATTGGTGCCAAGACCAACACAATCGAGATCGGCACAGGCGTCATCGATATGCGTTACGAAAACCCATTGTATATGGTGGAAGATGCCGGAGCTGCCGACCTGATTGCAGGCGGACGGCTACAATTGGGCATCAGCCGGGGTTCGCCAGAACAAGTCATCGAAGGTTGGCGTTATTTCGGATATGAACCTGATGAAGGTGAAACCGATGCCGACATGGGACGAAAAAAAGCCATGGAATTTCTAGACAGATTGAATGGTGCAGGGTTTGCCGAGCCGAACCCAAATCCAATGTTCCCGAACCCACCCGGCCTTTTGCGGCTGGAACCGCATTCGAACGGATTGCGGGAGCGCATCTGGTGGGGAGCCGCTTCTAATGCAACCGCTGTTTGGGCGGCCGAGAAGGGCATGAACCTGCAAAGCTCTACGCTAAAATTTGACGAAAACGGCAAACCTTTCCACATCCAGCAGGTAGAACAAATCAGGCTGTATAAAGAAGCCTGGAAAAAAGCCGGACACCAGCGCGAGCCGCGGGTTTCCATAAGCAGGTCTATCTTTGCGCTCATGAACGAGCAGGACAGGCTTTACTTTGGGCAGCAAGGAAAAGGTGCCGATAGCTTTGGTTACATTGAAGCTGATCAGCGTGCGATCTTCGGAAAAAGTTATGCCGCCGAACCCGACCAACTCATTAAAGAATTGGCGCAGGACGAAGCCATTCAGGAAGCGGATACGTTGTTGCTGACGATCCCGAACACTTTGGGTGTAGATTACAACATCCATGTGCTGTCGGCCATTTTGGAGCATGTTGCCCCTGCATTGGGTTGGCGATAAAACTTAGATTGCGGTATGTTACCTCATCAGAAAATGCATTATGCGTTGCTGTAAAAAGCAATTCATAATGCATTTTATTATTGCTCCAACCCAAACATCCTACCAACCTCTTTCAAGTCATCGCCGCCGTTATTAAAAAAAACTTCGGCATGCATTTCAAATTATTCTTCAATTATTTCTTTGGAGAGGAAATCCCCAGCCAAATCGATAAATTAGAATCCGTTAAATTGTCTAAGGCTTTCAAACATTGCGTTTTTCAATCTGATTGGAATTGCTTATCCCGTTTTATTTATTGTCTATCGGAAGGGGCGCTTCAGGGTTAACCAATTGCTGGTCGCGCAACTCCTGCCAAAATTGATCGGGAACCGTAGCGTTTAGCGCTTGTGTGTCTTCCGCTATACGGCTTGGCCTGCTGGCACCGGGAATAACAGCCGCTACAGCGGGATTGGCCAGGGAAAACTGCAATCCGGCCGATTTCATGCTTACATCGTAACGGTCGGCTATTTTTTTGATTTTTGCGACTTTGTCCAGTATCTCAGGGGTTGCCGGCGCATATTCAAAACTCGCGCCGCCAACAAGCGCCCCGGAACTGTACGGCCCGCCAACCACGATGCCCAGGCCTTGCCGCGAAACTTCTGGCATCAGGCGTTGCAAGGCCCTGTCGTGATCGAGCAGCGTGTAACGGCCAGCAAGTAGAAATCCGTCGGGATGGGTACTCTCGAGCGCCATGATGATTTCGATCGGTTCTACACGGTTTACGCCCAATCCCCAAGCCTTGATTACACCCTCATCTCGCAAACGATCCAGCACCTTGAAAGCACCTTTGCGCGCACTTTCAAACTGGCCCAGCCATTCGTCGCCATAAAAATCCTGCGCGACGTCGTGAACCCAAACTAGGTCAAGACGGTCGGTTCGAAGCCGCTTCAGACTGTCTTCAATGGAACGCAATGTCGCATCTGCCGAATAATCGTTTACGATCTTGTTGGATCGTCCATGCTTGAACAAACCGCCTTTTTCGCCCAGGTCCCTGGCACTGGCATGCTCAGTTTCGTCGAGAATAATCCGGCCAACTTTGGTGCTGATGATGTATTCGTCGCGCGGATATTGCGAGAGCACGTTGCCCAACCTGATTTCGGCCAAGCCGGCGCCATAGAACGGAGCGTTGTCGAAATAACGGATTCCGTTGTTCCAGGCCGCTTCTACCGTAGCAAAAGCCTCGTCTTCAGGAATATCCCTGAACATGTTGCCCAGTGGAGCTGTTCCAAAGCCCAACTTACCGGGAAGAATTTCTTTAATTTTCATCTTTTTTGATTTGATCGTTTTCTTATTTGTTTTAATTGTCCTCCCCGAAGTTTAAATTGCTGCCAGCCTCACGAAAACAAATGCGTTTTGATGCCGAGTTTTTTCATCCTCGAATTCAACGTCGACGGATGAATATCGAGTAATTCGGCCGCACCGTTCGCGCCCGTTATCTTGCCTTTGCATTTCTGCAGGATGTAAATGATGTAGTCGCGTTCGTTTTCGATAATGGTTTTGATCGGATATTCCTCCACCTGCATTTTCTTCGGATGACTTTTCACAGGCAAATCGGCATCTACAATCTGCAAATCGTTAGACAGCAGCAAACTCCTCTGGACGACATGCTCCAATTCGCGGATATTTCCGTCCCAATCATAATCCAACAGATGCGCCAGTGCCGTTTTGGAAAAAAACGCATTTTGCTTGCCAAGGCCCGTTCCATGCAAGGTGATGAAATGGTTCAACAGTTCGGGAATGTCTTCTTTGCGCTCGCGCAATGGCGGAACCGTTATCGGGAATACGTGCAACCGGTAGTAAAGATCCATCCGGAAACGGCCCGCAGCCACTTCTTCTTCGAGTTGGCGGTTTGTGGCGGCGATAATCCTGACATCTACCTTGATCTTGCAGTTCCCGCCCACGCGCTCGATCTCTTTTTGCTGGAGCACGCGCAGCAGTTTGACTTGAAGTTCGATAGGCAATTCACCAATCTCATCGAGAAAAATGGTTCCGCCCGAGGCCGATTCAAACTTACCGATGCGCCGCTCCGTTGCGCCCGAAAACGAACCTTTCTCATGTCCGAAAAGCAATGATTCGGCCAAATTTTGGGGAACCGTGCTGCAATCGATCACCACAAACGGACGCTCGCTTCTGGGCGACATTTTATGGATCGCTTCTGCGATCCGTTCCTTGCCGGTACCGCTTTCGCCCAGGATCAAAACAGAGGTATCCGACGGCGCCACGCGTTTGATGCGGTCGAAAACCTGGAGCAGTTTCTGGCTGCTGCCGACGATTCCTTCCAATGCCGTGCTGTCTTTGGATGGATCATCCGGATCGGTTTTGGCCGGTGTGCCGGTTTCAATGGTTTGGGCGATCGGAATCTTTTTGAGGAACGAATTCAGGATCGGTTCCACATTGCGCAACAATGAAATATGGCTGGCATTCTGGATGTCGGGCTGGCGTGAATAAAAAGACAAATTGTACGGTCGGCCATCGATCGGGAACGGATAAATCAAAACCGATTTGATCCCGAAACTTTGGATGATCACCCTTTTTACGCCAGAATCGCTGTATAGTTTCTGCAGGTTTTCGTTCGAATAAACACCCGCAATCGAATCCTGGACAGACTCGAGGTGAAAACGCTGCAGGTCTTCGAGCGGTATTTCGGCAATCTGCGCGAGGTTTCCGGGAGAAATGACCTGGTAATCGTCCATCTTTTTGCGAAGCAATCCGATCCTGTCGTATTCTGCCGCATCACTAAAACCAGCCTCGAGATAATCAAACGGAAGGTACGTTTGCAACGCCTTGGCCAAGCGCGTAAAATAATCGATCGGACTATTTTCATTCTGATCGATAGCCGATAAGCTGTTTTGGATGTTGACCTGCTGCTGCGTTTGCGATTCCTGGCTGTAATCCCTTCGGTAAAACGCAATTTCGAGCGTAATCAGGACGTCCTGCTCGCGGAACGGCTTGACGATGAATCCGTAAGGCTGCGTGGCTTTTGCCTCGTCGAGTATCTTTCTGCTCGAATTGGCCGAAACGAAAATAAAGCCGATGCTGCGTTCCATCAGGATCTTGGCCAAATCAATGCCCGATCGTTTTCCTTTGAGGAAGATATCGAGCAATACCAGTTCGGGAGAATGCTCATCTAACAATGCCATCGCTTCGTCAAACGATCGCGCGATGCCGCACACTTCGTATTGCGCCCGTTGCAGCATGAGCTGTAAATCATGTGCCTCAATAAACTGATCTTCGACAATCATGATTTTTTTGCGATTGCCCGGTTGGGTTTGGGAAGAATTGTGCATTGTTTCCATTATAGCCATTGTAATTTAGACGATTTGTTTTTCTTCAAATTTTTCAAGCGTGCTTTCTTCAATCGGAAAAGCAAGTTCGATGCGATATCCACTTGATCCGTAAGCTGTCACCGTTCCGTTGATGTCGCCGGCGAGTCCGTTGATGAGTTTCATCCCGAGGCTGTCACCGATTTGCGATTGCGGGACACATCCGATTCCGTTATCGGCAATAATCAGGCGGCAATTCAGCGCACCGTCCCTGAACATCTTGATGCTGACTTCTCCATCGCCACCGTTCGGGAAAGCGTGCTTGATGGCATTGGTAATGGCTTCGTTGAGTATGAGCCCGACCGGTACGGCCTGCGCAATGTCCAAATTGATGTCTTCCACTTCCGAATTGAACCGGATGCGCTGGCCGGTATCGAATGAAATCCGGAAATACTCGATCAGCTCGTTGATGTACGTCGGCATGTGAATCGCCACCAGATTGTCAGACTGGTACAATTTCTTGTGGATCAGCGACATCGAATGGATCCTGTGCTGGCTGCTGCTGATGGCAAGCATCGCGGCCTTGTCTGTCAAATAATGGGATTGCGTGCTCAATAAGCTCATGACGATCTGCAGGTTGTTTTTTACGCGGTGGTGGATTTCGCGCAGCAGCCATTCGCGTTCATCGGCCAGTTTTTGGAGCGCCGTGTTTTTCTCATCGATCACGGCCTTTTGCGCCTGAAGCTGGCGGTTGCTCTTTTGCTTGCTGTAGAAACCCCTGTAAACAAGGCTTAGGATGATCAACAGCAAAAGGATGCCCACAAAACCGATGTTCTTGAACAAATTGGCCTGCGAAAGCTTCGTTTTTTGAAGCTCGCCCTGTTTCCTGAGCAATTTGTTGTTCTTCTCTTTGAGCAGTAAATCCTTGTCTTTTTTATCCGTTTCGTATTTTACCTGCATTTCTGCGATTTGACGGTTTTTATCCTGGTTGAGCAGTGAATCGTTGTATTTGCGGTGCAGGTTAAGGTTCTTGATGGCAGAATCAAATTTCTGCTCAACCGAATCGAGCTTGAACAATTGCTTGTGCGCCCACATCAGCGAGGAAGTATTCTTGTTCTTCTCGCCCAGTTTCGCGTACAGCTCGGTATATTTTCTGGCCAGTACATATTGCTTCGTTTGCCAGTAATACTCCGACAGCGGCGGGTAAAAATAATTTTGTTCAAAATCTTCCGGTGCAAATTTTTCCGAGATGGCAATGGCCTTGCCTACATATCTTGCTGCCGTTTTGTAGTCCTTAAGGTTGCAGTAGGTGATGATCCAGCGCGAAATGAAAACGTGTTGCTTAATTATGGGCAGTGCGCCCGAATTGTATTTGCGTTCAAGCCTATCGAGAAAGCCCAATGCTTCTTTGTCCCTGTGGAGTGCAACCAAAATTTTCACCATGTTGCATTCGATGGAAGTCCTGGCCTCCTCATCGTCGTATTTGAGCGCTATCATGTAGGCTTTGTTTAAATACTCGTGGGCTTTCGGAAGATCCTTTATCGCAAGATAGACATTAAAAAACGAATTGTACATTCTTATAGCGTCTCGGCTTTCATCATGAAATTCCTCTAACAGTTTGTCGCAAACTATGGCCATCCTGACTGCTTCCTTGAGGTCGCCGAGCTGGTAATACGTATAGGCAAGTAACGAATAAGCCCTTTGTGTTTGCCGGTCGCCAATGCTTTTAGAAATCCTAAGGCTTTCCAGAAGTGCATCGCGCGCCAGTTCCAATTTCCCGAGATCATTATAGGTGTCGGCAACATCGACAAGCGCGTAAGCCTCGCCTTTCTTGTTCCCGGCTTCGCGGTACAATTTGAGGATCTTTTGGGCATATTCAAAATTTTCCTGTTTGCTGTAAACGAGATAGCCCGCATTCCAGAGTTCTTGCTGCGCGAGCGCGAGTTTGTTCTTGTCGTTTAATTTTGAATAAGCCGCAACCGCTTTTTTGGCATAAACCTCGGCCTTGTCCAATTGTTGTTTGTGCCAGGCAATTTTAGACAGTATAATGCTCGACTGGCCAATCCCGTCCTGATAAGAACGGTTTTCACTGAGTACCAATGCTTTTTGTGCATAAGTTGTCGCAGTATCGATGGCCTTTGGATGCGCCATCAAATGGGAAATTTCTTCGTAATGCGCCGCCAGTTGATTCAATGCCGAGACTTTGGTCGTATCATTTTTGGAAGCCTGCAACCGAAGCATCATTTCCTTGACCGAAGCATTTTGCGCCCCAACCGTGGCAATACCGAATGCAAAAAGAAAAATAAGTATTCTTCTGATCATAGTTTGGAATTTAATGGTTTACGGCAGAACCCAACATCAAATTATGGGTATTAAATGTAAGCAATTAATCGTAAACCACTTCAATAATAACATAAATAGCCAGACCGATGGCCTGACTATAAAAAACAATTACTTCACACGCTTCCCAGCAGCGATGATCACTTTGGCCACCGCATCAGGTTGCGACATGAATACGACGTGGCTCGCCTTGATCTCCGTAATGACCGAACCTGCGCGCTTGTACATATTGCGTTCGATGTCGGGGTTGATGCTTTTGTCGTCTGTGGCGACTATCGCGAAACTGGGCTTTGTTTTCCATGCCGCGGCAGAAACGGGCGTCCCAAATGCCTGTCCGAAAATCGGTCCTTGGGAATCATACATAAATTCGGCTTCCTTTTTGGTCAGGTCGGCCGCAAAACCCGCGTGGAATTTGGCCCTGTCAAAATAAATGACGCCCTTGCCGTCAGGAGGCAGAATCCCGTTTTCGGGCGCAGGCGGAAGCGACATCGCCCATTGGATCGTAGTTTCCCCTTTGTCGGGCTGGAATGCCGCGACATAAACCAAAGCAACTACTTTGGGATGCATTCCCGCTTCGGTGATCACGGTTCCGCCCCAAGAATGCCCGACTAGAATTACGGGGCCGTCCTGCCTGTCCAAAGCGCGGTTCGTGGCATCTACATCGTCTTTGAGGGACGTCAGCGGATTTTGTACGATGGTGACGTGAAATCCTTTATCGGTTAGGATCTCATAGACTTTTTTCCATCCGGATCCATCGGCAAAAGCGCCATGAACAATGACCACATTTTTGGCCGCAGGAACCTGTGCAAACGATTGTAAGCCCAACATCAGCAACACAAACAGCGCTGTGATTAGGTGCATTTTGATGCGTAAAATTTTTACTGTTTTCATAATTTCGAAATTTATGTTAAAGATTGTCTTGGTAGTTTTCGTAAATGATGTTGTCGAGCGAACAACGGCCGCCGCCCGTAAAAGCAATCAATAAAAAAGCCATGGTGTACATAAATGGGATGTCGCGTTCAACCCACGTTTCGCCCGAATGCACGATCAAGTATCCCGTTAGCGTCATCACGACTATCGGAATGCTGGCCAGCCTCGTTCCGAACCCGACAATAATGAACAACGGGCAGATCAGGCTGGCCGTAATGGCCAAAATTTCATTGAGCAGGTAAGGCAACCCGAAGGGATTGGCTACAATTTCTGTCGTTTCGGTCGCAATTCCGATTTTCTTCAACCCATGAACAACGATCAATTCGAGGGCGACAATTACCCTGAATATAAAAATGATGTAATTGTTGAGACCGCTTCCCAGATCGGATCGAAGCCATTGGTAGCATTTCATTTTCATTGGACTTACACTTTTATAAATTGCAGTTGGATATTCAGTCCGACTTCCTCGCCCACCATCATTCCTCCCGTTTCGAGAAGTGAATTCCAAGTAAGATTCCAATCTTTGCGATTGAGTTTGCCGTTCAGATGAAAACCTGCCCGCGTGTTTCCCCACGGATCATTGTTTATTCCTTCAAATGTTGCTTCGAGACGGATTGATTTCTTGATCCCATGAAGCAAAAAATCACCTTCCAAAGTAAATTCGAGGTCGTTGTTTTTGGTGAATGATTGAGACGTAAAGGTCATTGTCGGAAACTGTACCGTATCGAAGAAATCGGCGCTCAATAAATGGGCATCGCGTTCTTCATTCCCGGTAGTCAAGGAACTGACTTCAGCGCTAAACGAAATCGCTGCACCGTCGAAAGAATCATCAAATCTTTCAAGTAACCCTTCAAAATTTTGAAATTTACCCGAAACATTCGTCAGCATCATGTGCCTCACCTTAAATCCGATTTCACTGTGAACTGGATCTAAATTCCATTTGGTTGTTGCCATATTATAACTTTTTAATTAAACATTTCATTCATAAGCTTTTTCGAGTACCGGCGTTTGCTCATAGAGATAGAATTTCGCAATTTTTCCATTTTCGACCTTAAAATGAATCGCGATATACATCGAGAAATCTTTGCCGCTTTTTTTAAACTGCCTGCCCAATTGTGCGAAAATGGCAGCGTCATTTCCTTCAATGATAAAAGAATCAAGAATAAACCCATCCTTGCCGTCATTGAAATAAGAGAATAAGGTCTTAAACACTGTCGACACTTCGGACCGTTTAGTTCGCCTTCCCGTCCATGGAAACTTAGCCGACTCAAAGATGTACCAATCGATATTTTCGGCGAAAAACGATGCGATTTTGTCTGGATTCTTTTTACCTAGTTCGTCCATAAAATTTTCGACTACCTTTCTTGTGTCTAAATTTTGGTTGGTTTTTTCCTGGGCTTCTGATTGCGTTAAGTTCAGGAAAGCGCATAGTACGAACAACAATATTTTGCTTCTCATGCCTTTAGTGTTTAAGCATTTGTCTCGCATACTGGATCCCGATTCCGTAAGCGCCGCCGTACTGTTGGATCAGATCGTTGACCGCTTTATAAGTGTCCTGCCGCGCCCAATCGCGTTGCAGCTCGAGAACGTACTGCACGGAAGTCATCGGCTTCGCCCCGGCCATGATCATGCGCTGGATGGCCATTTCGTGCGCTTCCTTCGACACGTCACCGCTGGCATCCGTAATCACGTACACCTCGTAACCTTCTGAAATCGCTGAAAGTACGGGCCCGACAATACAAACGCTCGTCCACAATCCGGCCATGACGATGCGCTTCTTGCCTTTTGCTGTAATGGCTTTGTAAGCGTTGAGGTCTTCCCAGGTGTTCATCGTCGTACGGTCGACATAAGCGCTGGTTTCGGGATAGAACTCCGTAATCTCAGGAAATACCGGCCCGCTGAACGATTTCTCGGCTACCGTCGTAACGACTGTCGGAATCTTGAAGATTTTGGAAGCGCCTGCAACAATGGCCGTATTGGTGCGCAGCTGGTCGATCGGGATACTCGAAATTGCAAATCCCATTTGCCCTTCATAGTCGATCAGAAGCAGCGAATGGTTGGTCGGATTTAAAAGTGCATGCGAAGGTTTTTGTGCCACAACTCCTGATATTTGGAGGCAGATGGCAACGATGGAAAGATAAGTTTTCATGATAAATAATTTAGATTATTAATTTTTTTTAAAGTTCAGATGGTAATGTTCATTTAAAAATGCAGTTGCATCGTGGCGCCTGCAAAAAAGATATTCTTTCCGGCGCCCGAAGCCTGGAGATAATCCCCGGCGTCAAACCAGGTCGCCTCGATCCGGAAATACAAATATTGGTTGGGTTGGAAAACGATATCGCTTTCGAGTTGGTTTCCAATCTTTTTGCTGCGGTTGGTATTTTCCGGAAAAATCAACGATACATTGGGCCTGTAAATCCCGTCGTTGCTGCTGTACCGCCAAAACACATCGTAATCGATGATCCAATCGATCTTGTCGGAAAGCTCGAAATTGAGCGACGGATGCAGATCGACCAGGTTGGAAGGCCCGATCACCGATGCGAGCCCGAAATAAGCGCCGCGCGGAAAAAGCGGATTGAACGTTTCCAACTGACCGTCTCCTGAACGCTTATCGCCGCTGATGATTTCGCATTTCATACCGATTTCAGGATGCAGGATCAGGGTTGAAAACCGATAGCCCGTATTCAACGACGCAGTCCACGCACTGATGTCATTTTCACCAAGGCTTCCGAATTGGTAAACGGCTTCGGCGTCGTAACGCAAATTGCCGTACTTGCCCCAGAGCCGTGTACCCACAGAATGCCGTTTTTCTGTTCCCGAACCGTCATAAAATTGGGCATTCACGCGTTGGTAACCCAAATAATACAGGTCAATATTCTTGACCAGCGGCACTTTGTTGGCGACCAGATAACTGCCCCAGAATTGCCGCTCCGGACTCGAATCATCGTCAAAAATGTCTTCGCTGGCCACCACATAATGGCTGTAGAAAAAATCCGCCGAATAGTTCGCCGTTGCCGCAATCAACTTAACCGCATCAAACGATTGCCTGTTGTTTGGGCCTTCGCGCAAGGCAACCAACCGTTGCGATCCGTAGCTGAGTTCCTGTCGGCCCACACGCAGCACCAACCGGTTGTCGGCAGTGTTTGCAAAATTGAGGTCGGCGAACGCCTGGTGCACTTCCAAAGGATTGCTGTCAACCGGGCCCGGGTTCAATTTGCCATCGGCCGTGCTGCCTTGGATTTGCAGGAACGTGCGAAAATATTTTCCCGCATGAAAATCGGCATGCAATAGATACCGGCCCAAAACGTAGCCGTCATTGTCTCTTGGATCTTCGCCCCAGGATCCATTCTTTTCGTAGAAATACTGGTAGCGAAGGTCGCCGCCGAAACTCAGGTAGACATCGCCCGATGCATTGAGCGGCGTAAACTTCAATGCCCGGTACCAATCCTTTTTGACCGTATCGTGCCGAAAGATGCTGTAATCTTCATCGTAACGAAGCGCTTTGAAGTCGGGATGGTTTTGGGCCGCACTTCCAACAGCAATCAGAAGCAAGCCCATTAGCAGTATATTTTTCATGGTTTTTTACGATTTGCCTTGATGTCCTTGTAAGCATTGGGAATGTTGAAATTGAAATGCAGCCAATGGAACAGTTCATAACCCTTATCGAAATCTTTCATCGTTACGGCTGCTTTGGTCTGCTCGAGCGTAAGGCCTTTGCGCACCGCGTCTTCCACATTCGATTGGAGTGCGCCAACATAATCGATCGTGAATTTGATGCCGGCCTTGTTCGTCATCCTGCCATGTCCGGGAACCACGATGTCATTGTCGCCGATCATATTAAATATTTTATTGAGGTTGTTGACCGGTTCCAGAAAATATCCGTCGAAAAGCCACGGAATGGCCGGACTTTCAGCAATGAACGGATTGCCCGCCCACAGTACATTCTTGGATTTGGTTTTGACGTAGACGAACAAATCGGCTGGGGATTGTGCGGTGCCCACATTGATCAGTTCGACCAAATTGCCATTGCCCATATCGATTTCGATGGTCTGGTTGATCGGGATCGCAATGTCGGCGGCACGGTAAACGCTTTCCTCAATGCCCCTCCCTTTTCCAAAGAGCTGGATCATGAATTGTTTGATGTTGTCATAATTCCTGGCGAGGTTGTCGCGGCAAAATTCATTTTGGATGACAATCGTTTCTTTCGGAAGCAGATAATTCCCGAAACAATGGTCGCCGTGGTCACTCGTATTGACCGCGTAAACGATCGGTTTTTTGGTGACCGAACGGACCAGGCCGATCAATTGGTCGTAAAGCCGTCTGTCAAGCATCGTCTCGATCAGCAGCACGCCTTTTTCACCCACGATAAATCCGGCGGAAGTGGCCTGCGCCAAACCTTTGGTCGTTTCATTTTCTGCCGTTGTAGGCGATACGGAATAGACGTTTTCCGAGAGTTTATAAAGCCCGAGCGTCACTTGGTTGGCATCCCAGATCGGGACTTTATCAGGCATCGGAAACTGTGCGAAAGTCAAGGTGAAGTTCAGCAATCCCACGGCCAGCGTAGCCCATTTTGATCGTATAGTATTTCTTTTCATGGTCTTTCTTTTAATTGAAGTTTGTATTGAAATCAGCTTATTTTTGGTAACCGCCGTAATATTTGACGGGCGACCATTCCGGCAAGACGGGAATTGCAGGCAAATCATATTTTTTAAAATCGCCTGCAGCATACACCACTTTGCCGTTTACGACCGTCAGATCCGATTCGATGTTGCGCACGGCATCGGCGCCGACCGCAAAATAATCCTGGGATAAAATCGAAAAATCGGCATACATGCCTTCCACCAGTTTCCCTTTCACGTTTTCCTCACCCGAAACCCACGCGCTGCCCGAGGTGTATAATTTGAGCGCGGAAAATTTGTCGAGTTCCGTTCCTTTCGGCCAAAATTGCATGCCGCCGATGGTTTTTCCCGTCAGCAGCCAATGCATGGCCATCCAGGGATTGAAAGTTGAGATTCGTGTCGCATCGGTTCCCATGCCCACAGGAATTCCCATTTCGAGCATTTTCTGGATGGGCGGCAACTGCGTTTGTGGTGCGCCGTATTGTTTTTCGAAAATTTCACCCTGAAAATACATCCTGAACTGTACGGCAATACCGCCATTGAGTTTCTTCACGCGTTCGAGTTGCTGCGGCGTGATCGTTTCGGCATGGTCAAAAAGCCAGCGCAAACCGTTGAATGGCGTCTCTTTATTGACCTTTTCAAAAACGTTGAGCATCCGGTCTATCGATTCGCCATACGTGGCGTGCAACCGGAATGGCCACCTGTTTTTTACAAAAAGCCGGATAATTGGCTCGAGGTCGGCTTCCATATCGGGCGAGAGTTCAATACGCGGTTCGAGGAAATTTTCAAAATCGGCTGCCGAAGCGACCAGATTTTCGCCCGCGCCTTCTTCGCTGTAACCGTTGGCGAGAAACAGGTTGTCGTTTTTATTGACAATGGTTTCGGCCACCCATTTTTCATAATCCTGCAGTTCTTTGCCTTTCTGCTGGGCAAAAAGAAAGTAGGAAATCCGGAGCGTCAGTTTTCCCTCTTTTGCAAGTTCGAGCGATGCGGCGTAATCTGCCGGAAAATTTTGGCCTCCGCCCGCGGCATCAATCACACTGGTCAGGCCGAAACGGTTGAGTTCGCGGTTGAACTGGATCGAACTGTTGGTGCGTTCCCCGGCAGATAATTTTGTCGTCAGTCCCAACGTCGTGTAGATCGCTTTGGGCGTTTCTTTGGCAAACATCAATCCGGTGAGGTTTCCGTTTGCGTCTTGTTCGAGCACGCTTCCCTCATAATGCGTGTCCTTGGTATAACCGAGTGTTTCGATGCCTTTTTTGTTCAGGAACGCCTTTCCGTATAGGTAAGTAATGAAGACCGGTTTGTCTGGGACGGCTTCGTTGATTTCGGCCAGGGTCGGCTGGCGTTTTTCGGCAAACTGAAATTCGTTCCAGCCTCCGATCACTTTGATCCAAACTCCCGGCGGCGTCCGTGCGGCCTGCTCTTTCAACATTTCCATGGCGCGTTTGAGGGTCTTGACGCCGTCCCAACGCAACTCCGCATTGTAATTCAAGCCTTCCCTGATCGCATGGATGTGGCTGTCGTTCAATCCCGGGACAACGGTTTTCCCCTTGGCGTCGATTACTTTTGTCGTGCCCGATTTGTATTTGGCCAGCATGGTTTTCGTCGTTCCGGTTGCCACAACGATCCCGTCTGTGATGGCCATGGCCTGTACGAATTCGCCCGGCTTGGCCATTGTGGCGATTTTGGCATTGCACACAATCAAATCGGCTTTTTTCTGGGCATGCAACGTTACGGTCATCGTGAGAAACAGTGCCAATAGTATCGTTTTCATGAGTATTCGTTTTGTGTTAATTCTTCGGAAACATAATCGGTTGAGACCGACAGCGTTTCGTTTTCTAAAATCCCTTGTTGGAGCGACATTACTTTGGAGTTTGCATACGCGACCGCATCGGAACCCAACAACAACCGAAGCGGCGGTTCCTCCATTGCAGCAATTTCGAGTACCACCAGCGCCGCTTTGGCGGGATTTCCGATTTGCTTTCCGGGGATATCGAACAAATGCTGCCGTTTGATTTCGGTCAATTCTGAATAATCGGCTATCGGTTTCAACGGTGTTTTTAGAGAACCCGAATCGAGAAAACCCGTCCTGAAATAGCCCGGCTCAATAACCGTGACATTGATGCCAAACGGTTTGACTTCTTGTTGCAAAGCCTCGGACAAACCTTCTACGGCAAACTTGGTGGCGCAATAGATTCCCCAAGCGGCACCTGCCACGAGTCCGAATACCGAAGACATATTGAAGATATGGCCGCTTCCGGCTTCGCGCATAAACGGCAAAACCGCCCTCGTTACGTTCAAAAGCCCGAATACGTTGGTGTCGAAGTTGGCACGCGCTTCGGTGTCGGATGATTCTTCGATGCCGCCCAGAAATCCGTAGCCCGCGTTGTTGACCAGGCAATCGATTGCGCCGAATTGCTTGATGCCGATGGCAACCGCATTTTTGACGCTTTCCCCATCGGATACCTCCATTTCAACCGCGAGGAATTGTGCCGATGAAATATTGAATGCCGTTTTAAGGCCCTTTATGTTTCGCGAGGCCGCAATGACATTATCGCCGCGTGACAGCGCCTGCCGGACGATTTCAAAACCGATGCCTTTCGAGGCGCCCGTGACGAGCCATGTTTGATTGGTCTCCATCTTATTTGTCCTTGAAAAAATCCAACAAATCCTTTTGAACCTGCGCCGTATTTTCCTGTACGAGCCAGTGTCCCGATCCTGCAATTTTAGATTCGGTCACATTTTCGGCTACCAGTTTGGAATGGTCTTTCAGGAATGCTGCGGCAAAATACTCGCCGCCCATCGCGAGCAGCGGCATTTTGAGCTTGTTTTTCATCAATATAACATTGTCTTTTCCATCTTGCGGGAAAGCGCCAAACCATTTGAATGCGGCAGTCGTGGCACCTTCGACCGCGTAGGCACGTACAAATTCGGCGGTTTCTTCTTTTGTAAAAGGATCTTTCGCATGTCCGACCATCGGCCAGAAATTGGTCAAAAATTCCTTTTCCCTTCCTTTGACGATATCTCCCGAAGCGGGCCACGCAAAAAATCCGAACCACCATGCAGACGCGGAAACCTGCGACCACACCGGCTCAATGCCAGGCAATAGCGCATCCATCAAGGCCACTTTTTTCACTTCGGAACCATATTGTGCGGCATAGGCATACGCCACCATCAGCCCGATGTCGTGCCCGGCGAGGTTGATGTTTTTATAACCGAGTTTTTTCACGAGTTCATGGATGTCGGTCGCCATTGTCTTTTTATCGTAACCCGATGCCGGTTTTCCCGATTCGCCTACTCCACGAAGGTCGGGCGCGATGACTGTAAAATGTTTGGACAGTTCGGGCAACAGGCGGTTCCACATGTACCAGTTTTGCCCGAATCCGTGTACGAGTACGAGCGGTTCGCCCTGCCCGCCGATCACATAATGGATGTTGACCCCGTTTACGAGTGCGACCTCGTGTTTGAAATTGCTGGGCGGATCGGCAGGTTTTGTTGGTGTTTCCAACGCCGGGGCAGCATCGTTTGCGACAATCCCGGGTTCGGGTTTATTGGTGCAGGATTGGGCCGAAAAAATGCCCACGAATAACAGGCAAAAAGCAAGTACCGTCTTGTTTCTGAAATTGCATTGAATTGTTTTCATGATTTAAATTTTAAAGGTTATTAATTGGTGTTTATTGATTCGATCGTTTTAATTTTTTCGAGCCATTTCTGGATGTAAAGCGCAATTTCCTGCCATCCGGGCTGGCCCAGGACAAAGTGGTTCCTGAATTCAAATTCCTTAAAATCGGTGATTGAATTTTGGTGCTTGTAGCGCTTGAAATTGCTCCGGTTCAGGGAAGCCGGTATAGTGTGATCGGCTGAGCCGGCAATCAAAAGCAGCGGATTGTGCGGCCTGTCGAAATCTATTTTTGCGGCCGAGGTTGTCGTATCGCGCACGATCAATTTCGATTCGGGTACGACAAACCGGTCGTAACCCGTTTGCTGTACGTCTTGCGGCAATCCATTGGCGAATGCATACTGCCACTGTTTGAAGTCCATCAGGAAAGTCTTCTTGGTATCGGTGAAGAGTCCGAGCGGCCCCCATCCGGCGATCAGGAAAGACAATTTGAAAGTGAAAATCCCTTGGGGCGGAACAGAATGAATCGCAACCGCAACCGCCGCCAGGCCTTTTTGGTTTAGGACCTGCGCGAGGAGCCCGCCGATCGAATGGCCGATCACGATTGGTTTTTCCGGCAATGAGGCGGCTATTTTTTCATAGTGCGAGACAAGCTCCGCCAGGCGTGCCGAAGCGATTTGGCGATCGGGATGGCGCTTCCGAAGTTCGACGGCGGTGGCTTCCTTGTTGGGCCAAGGCGGCGACAGTGTTGTGTAGCCCAGATTTCCGTAAAAGATTTTCCATTCGTCCCAACAGCTGTTGTGGACAAATGCGCCGGTGATAAAAAGGATGGTTTTAGAATTTGCAGCAGACATAGGATTGGCGATTAAGATTCGGTGAATGAATCAATTTGCCAATGTCTTTTGCTACAATCGTTCCTTACTCGGAAACCCTTATATAATGGGCGATGCCAGATTTAAATTGAAATGCTTCGCGATATATCGATAGCAATATCAATCAATTAATCATATTTCGATAGTGGTATTGCCGGCGGAAAACACAAAACCCACAAGGATTTCCTGCGGGTTTTTGTTTGTACTACATTCGTACGGTTTATTTTGATCTTATCGGATCAATTCAAAAATCAAAGATCTTATCCAACGCGACGACGTGTTTGCCTTTTGCAAATATTTTAGGTGCTTTGGCCATTTTTTGAGCCAATAAGGCCGTCGGAATTGGTCGGAATTTCCTGATGATTCCCAAACTGTTCAGCAATTTTAGGACGCCGGCGCTCAAGCGTTCCCCTAGCCTGTCGGTGTCCTTTCGCAGCAACAATCCCGGTCTGAATATTGTCAGCGAATCGAACGACAGGCTCTCGAATTGCGCTTCCAACTGGCCTTTTATCCTGGAATAAAATACATTGCTCGACGAAGAAGCGCCATAGGCCGATAGCAACACCGCTTTCGCAACGCCGTTTCTTTTGGCGATCCCGGCGAATTTCGACGGAATCTCGCAATCGATGTGCAATTGTTTTTCCTTTGAGCCGGCGGCTTTGAGCGTAGTGCCGAGGCAGCAGAAGAAGACCTCTCCCTCGATGGATTCAGATACCGCCCCAAGATGGTCAAAATCGGTTGGGATTTCGGACAATTTGGGATGGGATATTCCGCTCGAACGGCGCACAAACAGTACAACTTCGGTGTAGTCCGGGTCTTGCAACAGCAAATTGACAAGGTCTTTGCCTGTCGCTCCTGTGGCACCAATGATCAATGCTTTCATGTTTTTGCTTTTTTGGTAATTAAAATTACGATTCTTTTTTCAGGGATTCTTGATCGTGGAGACAAACTTGCCGCGCTGCTTCAAAAAACGCTTGTTGGTGTTGATCTATGGGGCCGTGTAACCGCCCTCATTCTTGTAAAATTTAATCGCTTTCTAATTTTTGCAAACACAAAGCGAGGTAATGGAACCATACGCCTACTGCCCAAGCCGGTGTTTGCCACAGCGGCCACGGATAATTGTGATCGGTCAGGTACCATACGAGCCAGATGGCCGGCGTGACCAAAACGAAAACCAACAAGTGGATTCGGAAACCTTTTTCCGGATTGATGCGAGCAATGGTATGCTCTTCTGCCAGATGTCTCATGATCTTTAATTTTAGTGGTTGTTATTTTTATTTCCCTTTTTTTCCCAATCGCTCAGTTTTCGTGAGCCAATTTTTTCGTTGCTTGTCGGTAGATTTTCTCATGAATCCGAAAGTCGAAAACCGGATGGGATCGAACCCAACATAACCGAACACAATGTCTTGAGGATCTGGTATTGCGAGGCGCGATAGATCAGGAAGAACCACCATTTCGGCGTATCCATCGTGATTAAAAGCCGGAGGCTCTTTCCTTTGAGCAGCTTCTCCGGGAATATTTTCCCCGAATGGTGTTGGAACGCAAAGCCGGGCATCAAAATCCGGTCGATGAAACCTTTGGCGATCGCAGGCATAAAGCCCCACCAATTGGGATAAGCCATCACGAGATGGTCGGCCCAGGCAATCAATCGCTGTGATTCGATGAGGTCGTTTTCGAGAGGTAAAGCCGCTCCGGTTTTGTAACCATGCGACAGATCCACATTAAAATCCAATCTGGAGATGTAAATGGTTTTGCAGTTGGCACCTTGGCTTTCCGCCCCTTTTTTGTAAGCATCGAGCAATGCGTTGCAAAACGAATCTTCGGAAGGATGTCCGAGTATGAGCAGGATATTTTTCATTGCAGTTGGTATTAAATTACACTGCAAAGATTTTAAATAAAGGAACGGCACGCCTGACACAAATGTGTCAAAAACTATTGGTGTGCTAATTTCTGGCGAATGCGCGTGAGTGATTGGCGTTCGATGCCCAGATAGCTGCACAGATGCGATATCGAAATGCGGTTGAACAAGCGCGGTTGCTTTTTGATAAAATCGACATAGCGCTCTTCTGCGGTCTGGAAAATGAAACTTTCGATGCAGGCTTGCTGCCGATCCAGGATTTCTTCTGCAACCAATCGGCCGTATCTTTCAAAGCCTGGGAAATGCGCATAAATCCATTGCATGTCTTCAAACGAAAGACAAACCATCGCGGTAGGTTCCAAACACTGGATCGAATATTTGCTGGGTTGCTGCGCAATAAAAGCGGGATAATGCGTGGCATAATCGCATTCGGCGTAGAAACCCACCGTGATTTCATTTCCATCGGGACCGATAAACGAGGAACGGACCAATCCGTTGGCTATAAACCCGATCTCTTTCTGTATTTTTCCCGATTCGACAAAGAAATCTTTTCTGTTCAATTCTTTGAAAGTAAGCCTTGACGCGAATTGGGACAGTGCAAAATCAGATGCATCGGGGCAAATTCCCTTGACTGATTTTAAAAATATTTGCGTTCCTGGTTCCACTTTTCGATTGGGTTGTGCGCTACCGACAAATATAAATGAGTAATTGTTGCGATCGCAGCCAATAGGCAATCCCTATCTTGCATTCTGTCGTAACTTTGGCACATGCATTTAGAAAACACCATCGAAGCGCTTTACGAAACCTTTGCCGATTATCCGTTTAAAAGCAGTATGGAAGGCTGTCCGTGCTGCGTTTCGGGTTCCGACAAGGAAAAAATACATACCGCATCCTTGCGGGATCTCGCGGCAGGCGACCTTTCAAGATATGCCCACAAAGCGATGACGACCTGGGGCGACACCGACGATTTCAGGCATTTCCTTCCGAGAATCCTCGAACTCCTCGCAGCCGACCAATTCGACTCGGCCGTGTTGCGCAAGCTTGATCATGGCCAATGGAAAACGTGGCCTGTGAATGAACAGGCTGCGATTGGCGATTTTTTAGTCGCGTGGTGGGAAACACAATTTCAGAACAAGACCCGTTTCGATCAGCATGCGCTGATGGATCTTTACACAGTGATGGGAACCATCGACGCGTTGCTTGGCGTCTCGAAAATCAGTTTCGAAGACAACAGCATCCGCAGTTACAGCGATTCTGTGCAGTCTTATTATGTCGACCTTATCGGAAAACGAAAAGAATTTAAAGATCTCGATGAAGTTTCGGCAGAGAAACTGCTCCATTGGATGCAGTCGAATGCTGTCGTTCTCGAACAGGCATTCTTCCATTTTGAAAACCTTGATGCCGATTTGGCGCAGGACCTTTCCATCGCACTTTTTATCATCGAAAAAAACTGCTGAAAGAAAATCACAGCGATTCAATCGGTATTGTTTAACTGGTATACTTTGTTATACTGGTTACAAATGTATATCAATATCGATTAACTTTGCCTTGAATTTAAAATCAAAATATCATGGATCAATTTAAAGGCAAGATTGCACTGGTCACTGGCGGAAACAGCGGCATCGGTTATGCCACCGCAAAAGAATTAATCTCAAAAGGAGCCACTGTAATTATTACCGGCAGACGCAAAGAAGCGATAGAAACGGCCGCAAACGAACTTGGCGCAACGGCATTTGTATCCGACCAATCCAACCTATCCGATACCGAAGCTTTGGTCTCGCAGGTGATCGCGAAATTCGGAAAACTAGACATCCTGTTCATCAATGCCGGGATTGGCGTTTTTACCAATATCGACGCCACGTCGGAAGAACAGTTCGACCAGGTTATGGATGTCAATTTCAAGGGCGCCTATTTTACGCTGAGTAAGTTCATCCCGAATCTAAACGACGGCGCATCTGTCGTATTTCTCGCATCGAACACCGCATCGATGTCGCTGGCAAGCAGTTCGGTGTACATCTCCAGCAAGGCGGCGCTTGTGGCGCTTACGAAAGTTGCAGCGGTCGAATTGGCGCCACGCAAAATACGTGTCAACGCGGTAAGCCCGGGTCCTACGCAAACCGAAATCATGCATAAATTTGGCCTGGACGAACAAACCATCAGCCATCTCAATGATCAAATGGTGGCACAAATTCCGTTGTCGAAAATAGGGACAGCCCAAGACGTGGCCAAACTCGTGGCTTATCTGAGTGATGCGGCGGCCACGTTCATCACCGGCGCTGAGTTTGTGATTGACGGCGGAATGAAGTTGTGAGTGGCATTCGATTTCATGGAAAGGCGAACCACAATAGATTCGCCTTTCCGTGATTTCAATTTGGCTTGCCGCCGATTGAAATATTGCGCCTATTAATCTTTGCCAATCACCACATTTTTATGGCTTCTTCCCCATTCAATCATCTCGGCAATGATGTTTCCAAAAGAGCGGCAGTGCGAGGTTGGCTCATATTCGATCAAAACCGGCGAATCGGGATAGACCGTCCTTTTGAGCAATTTGTTGGTTTCCATTTCCTTGAGCTCTTTGGAAAGCATCCGTGTCGTAATGCCGGGAATGCTTCGTTCGATTTCGCGGAAACGCTTGTTCCCGTTGCAAATCGAGTTCATGATCGGGATTCTCCATTTGCCTCCAATAAAATACAGTGTGTCCTGTAAAGACCTGAGTTCTTCTTGTTGATCTCTTTCCATGATTTGATTTTTGATATACTAAAGTATAGTGGTTACAAATGTATATCAAATATTCCGAAGTTTGTGCGACAAAAAATCGCCAGCGCTAACGTCCGGTTCAGGGCTTGAATGGTCCACTTCACGCTTTTTTAGACGTTCTCCTTTTTGAAATTCACGCAATTTTACCACACTAAACAATTAAAACCAATAAAAATCATGAATGCAAAAACAACAAAAATTATTTTCTGGACCAGTACCATTTTAATCTCGCTTTGGTTTGGTGCCAGCGGCTTTTTTGAGCTCACCGGCAATTCCATTGTTTGGGAAATTACACGGCAATTGGGTTATCCGGTGCCTTTCATCTATTTGTTAGGGGTATTCAAACTGTCGGGGGTTTTGGTGCTTTTATTGCCCAATAAATTGCTACGCCTCAAGGAATGGGTCTATGCCGGGATTTTTTTCGACATCACTTTCGCCTTCATCTCCAAAGTGTCAGTGCTCGGATTTCCTTCCACCATCGATGTGCTCATTGCACTAACGATTGCCGGTACTTCCTATGCCATGTTTCGAAGACTGTATGTTGCGAATTACGCCGATTCTGCTCTGGCAAAATCCTAACCTTTGCCGATGCCTGTCAATCAATAAAAATGCCCGGACGCCGGGCATTTCTTATATTTTATTTTTCGGTTATTCCTTCACGAATCTTCCAAACCGGTTGCCCACTTTCAAAATAAAAACGCCCGAAGGCAAGCCCGACACGTCAATCGCATTCGCATCTGCTTTTTCACAGCGCATTTGTCGGCCCGTTAAATCGTAGATTTCCGGCACCTCATTTTCAAGTCCGGCTGCATCAAACTTCAATTCGCCTTTCGCCGGATTCGGATAAATGGCCCAATGGCTTGGCGCATACGCATATTCCGGATTGCCGAGCACGGCAAACTGGAACGTCGTGCTCACAGGCAAATGATTCGAGGTCGTATTGAAATAATTGTCGATGTTCTGGGAGACCATTTCCTGCGCGGCACTGTTCGGGATGTAATTTTCGAACAATTCGTTGGAAATGATCACATTTTCAATGATCGGACGGATTCCCCAGGTCGTGATCGCATCGGTGATGTTCTTGGTGATGCAGTTGTAATCGGTCTCATCGTCCACAAAATTCTGATACGGCGAAACGGTACAGGCGCAGGCCTCGCTGGTTGTCCCGACGAAATAATCATTGAAATCGCCAATGACCATCAGGTTTTTGGAATGGTAACCGGCGCCGTCAAGAATCGTTTTCAATGCTTCGGATGCGCCGAGTCTGCGCGTGTAGCTCATCGCGTTGCCGTCTTCTGCCTTGGCATGGATGTTCACGAGCGAAAGCGGAACCAATGTCGTCCCCGAAATTAGGTTGACATTGTACAGCGCCGGGTATCGCCCATTCGTCCAGTTGTAGGAATAGGAATTGCCCTGTGCCGCATTTCCGCTGCTCAATTGTGCGGCACCCACGAACTGCACTTTCGATCTTTTGTAGATGATCCCTTGTCTCTGGTCGCAATCGCCCGTAGTGGAAGGCACGATCTTGCCTTCCCACTGGTCGCTGCCCAAAAGCGAAACGAGTGTCGCGATCGACGGATTCGAAACGGAATTCGAAACTTCCTGGAGGCAGTAAACATCCGAATTCATCGAAAGCATGGCGGCCACCACATTGTTGGCTTGCAGGCTTTCGTCGGTGGGCCCGAATTGCGTACAGCCGAGCCATTCCGTATTCCAGTTGGTGATCTTGAAGACGCCCGCATTGGGATTCGTCGGCTGCGGTTCGCCCGTAACTTTTACATTCTTGATTTCCCAGGTCGCACTCTGCGCCGCACTGCTGATGTAGCGGAAAGCGATGCGTGAATTTTGTGATTTTGCATTATCGGGAACAACGAGCTCGCCCGAAGGAACGTACTGCCACGCGACCGGAATCGTCTGGTTGAATCCCGTGAGTTCGACCCATTGTGTGGTTGCGGGATTGCCAGTGAAGTTGGCCGTGGCAAAGACTTTATACCAGCCTTGCGCCACGCCTACATTGACGACGGCGGCATTTCCGCGCGTGTGCTTGAACGTGAGTTTTACGTTATCGGTTTGGGTGAGATCCATCGTCGGGCTGATGAACCAATCTTCGTTCTCGAAACTTTGTCCGCCCGCATATCCGTTGCAGGTCGCGCCATACAGGCTGCTGAACGACCAGTTTTGGGAACCCGTGATGCTCATTGGCGTAAACGTATTGAAACTGGCCTCGGTGAGCAAGGACTGGTCCAACAGTGTGGTTTGTGCCTGGGACACGTTGGCTCCGAATCCCGAAAAGGCCAATAAAACGATCAGTGTACTGTATTTTTGCATCTGCTGTGATTTTGCGCAAACATACAAATAAAACGGTATCGCGTATTTACCAAACCATTAAGAAAACGATCTGATAATCTGCTTGAAGGCCAGCTTGCGGTGCGTGTGCAGCACGTCGATAATCCGGTCGGCTTTTTTCCATTCGAACAGCCAGATCACGAAGATGCCAAATTTGAGGAATCCTTTGCTCGTGACCAGAAGTTGGCCCAATGCGCTGATTTCCGCATCCCTTTTGGCGACGAATGCATCGTATTTTGGCTGATCCGACACCAGATCGGATAAGTCGAGTGCGAAAACCCAAGCGCCATCGCGCGCATTGCTCAGGCTGAACTGCACCAGCATCGAATTGGATTGCGTCCCCGTAAAACCCAACAGTGATAAAAACGGCGAGACGATGTTGAGTTTGCTGATGATGCCATAGGTCAGCGCGGCCAGGATGTTGTTGATCGCGAGGTAATCCTTCTTCAATTCCTTGAGGTCGTTGCCTTTTTGCGCGAGTTCGACGACGGCGATACCGAGGTCGAAATTGATGTGCGCATTCATCCCCAGAAGCAACTGTTGCAGCACCAATGCCGTAGAATTTTCGGCACCGCGGAACGCCACTTTCCAGGATTCAGACAGTCGTTTGCTGCTTTTATCGCGTTTCCATTCGTAGTAGGCGAACAGGTACCGGTTGGCGAAAACCACGTCGAGATCGGCCAGCAACGAGCCGTCCTCAAATAAATTTTCGGCAATATCGTCGCGGACTTTGCACGTCACTTTGTGGTATAAGGCTGCGAAATAGCCCAGCCTGTCGCCTTCTCTTTGCGCATTTTGGATGATTGTTTCGAGTTCAGCAATGACACCGTCAATATCGGTGGCTGCTGCGTGGGTGGCTTCGGTCATCTGATTCAAATTAAAAACCGATAATCCGGAAGTAAGCCTTATGGCACTCCTGGATTATCGGTGGTATTTAAGGTAAAGCTAATTCTTTTTTGTTTTCGGTGTTTAAAAACTTTGAGAAAGTACCGATCGGTTGTTTGCTTGCGAAGAAACATTATATTCGTGGGGAGAATCCGGTATGCTTTCCGCAATTTCACTTAGCGGCCTAATTTCGGGAATCCTAATTGCGTTGATGAAGATTATGATTTTAAGAATTGCATCTATCGTTGTCCTTTGCGTTGCCTGCAATTTATTGCGGGGATGCGTGACTTACGACAATGCTGTTGTTTATCAGAAGAATTACGATCCTGGGAAAAATATTGAATTGCAATTCAACGGTTTTTATCGTACCAAAAACAACGAAAATTTATTTCCCATTTTTTTCTATGCCGATGGATCGGTCCTGTTCGCCGGATTCTCTAAAGATACGATTGAATTGAAAGCAGCGATCTTATCGAATCCGAAAACGGTTTGGGGCTATTGGGGAAATTATAAAATCTCGAGAGACACGATAATCGTTGAGACATTTCCGCCCAACATCAACACGTTCAACCAGGACCGGTATTTAAGGAAAGGGATTATCCATAAAGATCAAATCGTCTTCTTCGGGGAAATCAAGCGGGAAGGGAAAACAAATAACATCAATGAAACAATTGAATTTGTAAACTTCAAGACCAAACCCGATTCTACTGCAAACTGGATCAGAAAAAAGAAAAAATACAATAAATAGCCCTGTAAACACCTTCATTACCAGCACAATCCAATTTCCATACATCAATCGCATTTTGTCCTATTTTTCGCTCATTACATTTACCAATACTAAATCAAGCATCATGGCCACAGTTAGCAATACAAACGATTTAATTAGTGCCCACAAGCAGATTGATTTGCAAAATATAAAACTGGAAGAATACTCCACGAAATTGACCAACGCCACTATAAAAATCAATACGCACCGCAAAGAAAAAGTAAGCCATAAATCACAATTGGCCAATATCAACACGCAACTTGTATTTGAAAATAAAGAAAAAGGCAAGCGGGCCGCCGAACTGATCGTAGCCAACAAAAAACTGCTTTTCGAAAATAGCGAAAAAGAAAAACGCGCCCAGGAATTGGCAATCGCCAATGAAAAACTGCTGTACGAAAACAATGAAAAAGAAAAACGCGCCCAGGAATTGGCAATCGCAAACAGCGAACTCATCAAAGCCGAAGCCAGCCAACGCGAATATGTTGCCAACTTAGAGGAAATGATGTTTATCGTCTCGCATAAAATCAGGAATCCTGTTGCCAATATTTTAGGCATCTCTTATTTATTGGATGATCACAAAGATTGTTCGTCACCCGAATTTAAAAACATGCTCCACTACATCATTGGATCCGCCACAGCTTTGAATCAGTTTACACAGGAATTATCGACCCGCATCCATACAAACAGGTATGATCCAAATAATAAAACTACCAGGAATTGGTCGTCCAAATTATTGAGAAATAAAGCGCTAACGGATAAATTAACCCCATGAAAAATTGCCGGATATTGGCCTTGCTGTTCCTTTTGGGTTGTGCTGCTTGCCATCCGAAGAAAGATCTGAACCAGAAGGAAGCGAAATTCATGCATCTGATACAGGCACAAGATTCAGGATACTTCACCAAACGCAAAGCCATCGGATTTTTACTCGCTGCAAAATTAACCGACACCCTGAATTCCTATTGGAGCCAGGCCAACGACAACGATACGATCGGGAAATACTACAGGAACGCATCCGGTAATTATTTTTTGTGCACGGTCGACCTTTCCAAAAAATACGCTTTCGAGACGCATTTGCTCATCGAAACAAAACCAAATGGCGAGGTGCTCCGGAAAGAACGTTTTTTTCACGGCAATTATTCGTGCTGCTGGGAAAATTATTACGAAGGTTTCAATCAATATGGCGCCTATTTCGGAATCAAGACTTGCGGCACAGGATCAGGATACTGCGCCAGTTATCTGTATCTTTTCAAACAAATCATTGCCCAGAAAAAACAAAATTCGATACCGGAAAGCTATTCGTCCTATTTTGGGATTGCAGAGCAACTGACTTCCAGAATGGAGTTAAAAAATGAAGATCTCCTAATGCATTATGAATTGGAAAAAGGCGAAATCAACGACAGTTCCGAATTTGAGGTCAATGAAACCAAAACATTTGATGTGAGGTTTGTTTTCAAGAATAACAAATGGACCACGACGGAAAAGAATAAATTTGACGGACTTGATTTGGATTTATGAATGATGAAATGAACTTTTAAAGCTATCTTCGGCACACAAAACCCGGTCGGCTTTCAGAAGAACCCGGCCCGACCCAACATTAATCAAGCATGAAAACGATCCTTTTGGCCCTTTTGATCATTACCCAATCTTTTTACGCGCAGGACAAAGCCGTAAAAAAACCGCAGAACGTAATCATAATCGACAACGAGATCGCCTCGATGGAAAAAGTGGAGAAATATGGCAGCGAAGGCTACATCAAGTCCATGCGCAAAGGCGTTTCGGAAGACGAAAGAAATGAATTGGCCAAAAAGTTCGGGGATCAGATCGGCGATAAGGAATTCATCGTCATGATCGCGCTTTTCTCTGAAAAGGAAAAAATCGAGAACGACAAAAAAAGCAATTCCATGACCACGGAAAGCGAACCCGTCGTTAAAAATCCCGAATATCTTTTGGACATCAACGACCAAGCAAAAGACTTTATTTTACAATTAATTGACGGCAAAGAAATCAAGCTTTCCGATTTGAAAGGCAAAGTCGTCCTTGTCAATTTTTGGGCAACGTGGTGCGGCCCGTGCCTGATGGAATTTTATGACATTCCCGCGAAAATACTGACGCCGTTTCAAAATTCCGACTTTGTTTTGTTGGCCATTTCAATTGGGGAAACCCACGAAAAAGTGTCGAAAAAAGTCCAAAAGTTAAGAAAGGACGGACTCGATTTCAATTTCGGGATTGATCCCGACCAAAAAATATGGAATCAATACGCCACCAAATCGATTCCGAAAAACTTCCTGATCGACCAAAACGGGATTGTAAAATTCGTCTCGACCGGAAATGCGGAAGGGAATTTGGAAACCATCGCGACAGAAATCAGGAAACTGTTGTCTGAATAAACACCGCCAACTCGAAGATTTGAATACCCCGTAAATTAATCCGCAACCATGCCAACAAATCCACCCAAATGAACGATCGACCAGCGGTAAAGTTTTTGGCTTTTGGGAGTTCAGTCCTGGTTTTTTCGGCCCTGAATTTCATCTTAGCCGCCAAGACCGTCTTTGGTTGCGATCAATTGCTGTTGCATGCTACCGGTTATTTCTTTGGAGTCGTGACCGATTCTTTTGATTACCTGACGCTTGCCTTGATTCCGATCGTTGCCTTATTGATGGATGCGAAAAATAGTTTGCGCGGTATTTTCATTGAAAATATTAAAATCGCAATCAGCGCATCCGCCTCGTTTTGCCTCGGATTGATCATGTTGATTTGGATTGGAAAACCAGTCAACCCGCTCATTCCGCAATATTTGCTGACCGAACCCTTCAGGATTTATTCTGCCATTTTCATCGGAACCGGCGTTGTTTTTCCGCTGGTCTTCAAAAATATCCGGAAACCCGGTAAATTATAAATCAAGTCAACCGCTACCAACATTTCAGAAAATCACGACAACAAATGTCGAAATCTGGCCCAAGAACCTGACGCAGGAAGAAAAAAATTTGATCCTCATTTGAAAATCGCTGCATCCGAATCGGTTCAAGATTGCATTCCAAACTGTATATTGCGCCCAATATTCACCAAATCAAGTCACACCAACACCAACGTCAATCCGTTATCATAAAAAAAAATACCCTTTTGCTGTTCCATTCAATTGTACAATTCGGTTTGCAAATGAAATTCAGGCTGCTCTATTTCGTGATTGCGCTTACTTGCTTTTCGTGCGCCAACAAAACAGCGATCAATAGCCAAGACATCAATGGCCGCCAAGAACGCATCGAAAAACTAAAACCCGAGATCAAAACGCATTCGGAAATTCTGGACGCCGAATTTGATCTGTTCAACGTGAACGGCTTTAACGGTGATTTTACTTTCCTTGCCGGAAGTTCATCGAGCGATTATAAATTTGCGGTGAAAGTGGATCCGAAAGATATTGCGGCATGGACAAATGGTTTGCAGGAAACCGTTGGGAACCTCGAATCTGAGCCGTGGATGGCATCTTTAACAGCCTACCGAAGTAAAATTGGAAAACGATTTCCCAACCCATTTTCTTCAAAAGGAAAAACAATGAGGCGGTCACCGTGATTGTATTTGCAAAGGAAGGCATTGTTTACAAGCATATTTCGCAACCCGATTAATTATCCTGAATACAAAAAAAGTGATTTCCCCTGAATTAAAGGAAATCACTTCTCTACTCCAGAATTTGAATTACTTGCGCAATGATCTGAATGCCGCACGAAGTTCTTCAGTAAAAAGTTGCGGTTCTTCCCATGAGGCAAAGTGCCCGCCTTTGTTGACTTCGTTGAAATAAATGAGGTTTTTGTAACTTTTCTGTGTCCAGCTTTTCGGTGCCTGATAAATTTCTCCCGGAAATACGGTTACGGCCACGGGAATCTTGATATCGTTGGTCTTTTGCTCGACCACATTGAAGTTATTGTTGTTGTTTTCCCAATACAAACTCGCCGAAGAATTGGCCGTATTGGTAAACCAGTACAGCGAAATGTCGTCCAGGATTTCATCGCGCGTCAGTGATTTTTCGGCATTGCCGCCGCTGTAAGTCCAATCGTTGAATTTATCGAGGAAAAACGAAGCGAGGCCAACGGGTGAATCGGTCAGTCCATATCCCAAAGTCTGCGGACGCGTCACCATCATTCCAGCATAGCCTGCGCCCCTGGTGTACAACTTGGCCAGTGAATTGTAGGCCGCCTTTTCTTTGGCCGATAAACCTGCAGGCGCGGGTTCGCCGTTTTGCAATGCCTTGGCGACATCGGCCGGAACCGTCGCGGGCATATTGAGGTGGATGCCCAGCAATCCCTGTGGCGCCTGGCGGGCCATCGCATCTGCAATCACCGATCCCCAATCGCCGCCCTGGGCAACATAATGCGTATAGCCCAGGCGTTTCATCAGCACGTCCCAGGCGCTTCCTATTTTTTCCACGCCCCATCCAGTCCCGGTCGGTTTTTCAGAAAAGCCATAGCCCGGCATCGACGGAATCACGACATCAAAGGCATCTTCGGCCTTGCCACCGTAGGCAGTGGGATTGGTGAGCGGATCGATCACTTTCAAGAGTTCGAGGAAAGACCCGGGCCATCCGTGCGTAATGATGATCGGCAGCGCATTTTTGTGTTTGGATTTGACGTGGATGAAATGAATGTCCAACCCGTCGATAGTGGTCCTGAAATGCGGCAATGCATTGAGCTTGGTTTGCGTTTTGTGCCAATCGTAATCGGTTCCCCAATATTTCACTAGACCTTGTATTTGCGCGAGTTTCACGCCTTGCGACCCATCTTTTACCGTTTCCTTATCAGGCCATCTGGTTGCATTGGCGCGGTTGCGCAATTCAGTGATGGCTTCGTTTGAAATGCTGATGCGGTACGGGCGAATCGCATCGTCATCTGTCTGATTTTGGCTTTTTTGTGCAAATCCCGTAAATGCCAATAAAATAGACGCCGCTGTGGCGATTGTGTTGGCGAATGTGCGTCTGTTGGTTTGAATTGTTTCCATTATTGTAATTTTAAATTGTGTGATTGTTGTTTATTTCTGACGCAAAAGTAGGACGGCAACCGGCGTCGCACGATCCGAAAATAGGCTAATCGGGCGAAGTGGCGGTTGAAGTGGACAGTATCAAACCTCAAAATTCACGGTGCGCATCGCATTGTATTTAAAATACCAAACAAAAAAAGCCTCTAGTAAACTAAAGGCTTTTCATCCATCTTAACCGCTGTATTATTATGGCTAATTTCTAATTCAGCTTGACAAATTTAGTTGTGAAGTTTTGGTCTTCGTTTGTATAGGTTTTGAGGATGTAAATTCCGCCGCTCAAAGAAGCGACGTTGATGGCATCAAATCCGGAAGTGACGTCCTGGACTTTTTGCCCCGAAATCGTATAAATCTCCGCTTTCAAAATGCTTTTTCCCGATGCGGGTGCGATTTTAAGGTAATCGCTCGCCGGATTCGGCACGACCGAAATGGTATTGTTCTCAAATGGTTGCACGTTCAGCGCCGAACAATCGGCCGTCAATTCATATTGTCCCTCGATGTTGATCAACTGGAACCACTGGAAACTATTGCTTCCCATCGCCACCGATTGGCCCACGACGCCTTCGCCCGTCTCGCCATGTGCCGTAGTCGCCCACGCATTGGCATTCGACAAGACGCCCATCCAATAACGGTCGTTGACAAGGTTGCCCGACAACACGATCGGTTGCGGCAATGTCAGCGTAATTCTCCTGATGACGAATTGGTGCAACGGCTCGTATCCGATTTCCTCGAACGAATCGATCGTCGTCGTCACATCAAACAAGGTGGCACCCGGAATAAAATTGACCGTCGGATCTTCAGGGTCTTCGGGCGTACTCAAAATATTGTCGTAAAAACGCAGGTTGACGTAAGCCGGTGTGAGTACGCTGGCCAAAGTGACCTTGACGCCTGTGATCGTAATTTGTTCGTCGGCTGCAATAGGGATGTCGACCGCCGCTTTCTGGCCTGAAGTGCCGCTGATGAACACGCCGTTTTCTTCTTCGGTATCATTGATGACAACAGTGTTGCAGGTTCCAAGCACACGCTCGGTGGATTGTTGTTTTTGATGGGTCGCATTTTCGGCGCTTTTACCATACGTCCCATTTTGGGCCTGGACAGCAAAGAACGAAACCGAAAGGAAACAGAAGTAAATTTTTTTCATAAGTGGTTGTGGTATTAGGTGGTTTATAGAGTTCCAAATGTATCGTAAAATGATACAGTAATGTGAATCGAACACCGCCAAATTCGGGAAGTTTTCCTTGATTATTGAAAAAATTAATCAAGCTAATTATTTGAAAATAAATAATTTAAATTAAAAATATAAAATATTCTATTCCTGTCTTTTAATCTTTCTCTTGAGCTTGAAAACAAGCAAAAACACACCGATAATGAGCAGCAACAAACCGCCACAAATCAAAAAAATGCGGTTCGACTGATCGTCTTGTCCGGCAGATTCATCATCGTTTTTAGCCGACACCGCCCTCGCAATCTGATTGACCGATTGGCTTTCGCTTTTGTCGAATTCGGCCACGCTTTGGTTGTACAATTGGTTGTATTGCGCGTGTTTTTTGATGTCGTTGAGGCCCAGATAATTGTCGGCCAGCTGATGGTAGATTTCCTTGACGAGCTCCCGCTGATTGGCAGTTTTGGCAGTTTTGAGCGTCTCGAGCAACAAAGTATTCGATTGCGAGAACTGTTTCTGCCTGGCAAAAACCTGCGACAGGCTCAACCGCGAAAAAACATTGACGCCGATGTTGTTGTTTCCCGATGAAATGGCCACCGCTTTTCGGAAACATTTTTCGGCTTCTGCGAGCTGGCCGCTTTCCATCAAACACCGGCCTTTGTGTGTATACACGACACCCAGGTTGATGTTGGAAAATTCCTTGTCGCGCGATTTCTCAAAACATTCAATCGCTTTATCGAAATAAATCGACGCATAATTGCAATCGAGCTTGTCGGCATAGAGGTAGCCTTTGAGCAGGTAGACATTGCCTTTCAAATGCACGAGCGAATCGGCGGGCGGATGCTGGACAATCAAATCCTCGGCAATCTTAAGGCTCTGCCACGCCTTGTCCTTGAGCTCAAGCCTGAAATAATGGTTGCCCAGGAAATTATTGATGACGATCTGGTTCGTGTAATCGTTGGTTTCCCTTGCAATCTGGAGCGCCTCGTCGGCATTCTGGAGCACATTCTCATAATGCGTCAGCATCACATTGGCCTGTGCCATCGCCATCAGCGACTTGATTTTGATTTTGCTGTTGGCACCCGAATTTTTGTACACTGTATTGGCGATCTCGATGGCATGCGCCGGATTGTTGTAGACTTCGATGACGGCGGCTTTGAGGAGGCTGTCTGCTTCGCGCTGCTGCGCCTGCAGGTTCACGGACAAAAACGCAAGCAGCAAAATCTGCTGGAAAATCCGATTATTTGGGATTGTTTTCATTCTTTAAAAATTTGATGAAGGACAACGGCGAAATTCCCGTAACGCCTCTAAAGACGGTGCTGAACGTACTCTGCGAAGAAAATCCGCATTCTTTGGCAAGGTAATAAATCTTGTAATTGAGGTATTTCGAATCTTCCTTCATTTTCGCGATGATGTAATGGATGCGCAGGTCGTTGAGGTATTGGTTGAAATTGGCTTCTTTGTGGCGGTTGATCACTTCCGACAAATATTTGGTATTCGTATCGAGCGATTTGGCCAAAGTAACGATCGTAATATTGGGGTTCGTAAACTTGTTCGATTTTTCAAATTTCGACAGTTTTTCGAGCAGCGCCTGTTCTGTTTTCTGCGAAATGACGATTGGTTTGGATGGTGGAATTTCGGTCGCCGCCGGATTTTCAACGGCTTTCAAAAACTTGCGGTAATCCTGCCTGGTCTTGAAATATACGTAAATCAAGTACAAAAAAAGCAACAAAAGCGCAACCGCCGCAGCCATGTAATAATTGGAATTGGGCGAAGTTCTGGCCTTTGTTTTTTCGAGGTGCGTAATGATGCCGTCGCGCGCTTCCTTGGTATTGTGCACCAACTTGCCGTCGAGCGTTTTGCATTTCTCGAGGTATTTTTTGTATGCCGTGACATTGCCGGTATTGAGCAAATCTTCGGCGAGCAGCTTGCACACTTGCACCTGCGTCGGGACATCGGTATGGTTGTTCAGGATGGCATCGGCCAAACGCAAAGCCGGCAACGATGGATTGCCTTGCGCCCTGTCGATCAAAGCCATCTCTAGGAACGCACGCGCTTTGAAAATGCTTGGCGATTGGTCTTCCAAAATGGATTCGAGCACCGAATGCGCATTTGCAAAATCCTGTTTTTCCCTCAAAATGGAAGCATATGCCAGACCGATTTCGTATTGCAGCGGCGTTTTATGGGTTGTTTTTTGAAGTTGGGCTAAAGGGATTGCCTTTTGCAAAGCCGCTTCCATACCGGCAACCGATTTTTGCGCGAGCATTTCCTCGAGTTGATACCGTTGCCATTTGTTGGCCATTTTGGTGACCGAAAGCAACTGATACGCTTCCGCCCTTTTCTGCGCCGAAAGTTCCTCGAAACCAAACAAACGGTAGTAACGCGCCAGATACAATTGTGTGGTAATTTTGTACTGTTGGCTGTCACTTTTTTCTGCAACGGCGGCTCCGGCGTACAAATTTCGCATCGCCGCAGCAAAATCGCCTTTGAGGTACGCCACATCGGTCAGCACGAGCAAAGCCTGGATCGAATCGGTTGCGCGCGACGGATTGGTCATCACAAAAAGCGCCTGGTTTCCAGCTTTTCCGATATCCTGATAGACCAGGGAAGCCGATTCGTTCAAAATACTGTCTGTGATCTTATCGGCTTGTCCATAAGCGGAACAAGTCAATAAAAACAAAACGATTCGTAAAATTTTCATGGGCTGAGACGGGATTGCTTGCCTCAAAATTAGGATAAATAATCGTGGAATTTTTTAGAAAAAACAAGTTCGTCGCGTAAACCCGCTTTTTTACCGATTTTGATTGCTGCTTCGATTTTGATGAACGGATTGCTTTTGATGCCGCAAAGTAAACACATACGAAATAAAGTTTCGTTAACAAATGTTAACCACACAAAGAATGGCTAAATTTGTATGCCATTCTAGAAGAATCGCGTTTCAGACCAATACCACAATCCTGCACTGATGATCTTAAAGACATACCTTTTTCCGGCAATTTTGCTGCTGTCATTTTTGACCGTTCCTGCCCAAGACATGCGGCAAAAAGAATTGGACAGCCTTGAAACCGTACTGTTTTCGATGCATGCGACCGATACCGTTCACATCACCAAAACCGGAACTTATATTGTCGGCCATTCAACGTCCGACAGCCAGAAGTTTAAAGTCCTTCAAAAAATCGCCGAGACTTATTTTCGTGCCAACAACGTCAACAAATCGATCGATTATTCCTTTAAGGCCAAAGAAATCGCCGAAAAGACAGGTGATCCGGAACGAATGGCGCAGGCTTACGGTTCGATCGCCAACCAATATTCGTATCTCAATTTAACCGACAAGGCGCGCTTTTACCTGAATCAGGCGATGCAGCAAATCGAGAAATTGACGGGCGATAACAAATACCGGCTCAAGGCGCTCAGTTACCTCGAACTCGGAAACCTCGATTTCAACAATAAAAATTACACCGGCGCCAATAAAAATTACAGGCAATCGTTGCAGCAATTCGGGTTTGTCAAGGACGGCAAAATCAATACGTACCATTACCGCCGTTCGTTTTACAACATCGGGAATTCGTATTATTACCTCAATCAGCCCGATTCGGCCGAACGATATCTGCAAAAAGCGCTCAAGATCCAGGACGCTGAAAGCCCGAATCTAAAGTATTTCATTTACTCGACGCTCGCAGAAGTCTATGCGTTGAGGGGCAATCACCAGCGCGCCATCGACACGTTGAAAGCGGTTCTCAAAGATCCCGAATTCGACATCACTTCACTCAAAATGGAAATCTACCTGAACCTTTCCAGGAATTACGAAAAGATTGGCGACAAGGCCAATTATGCGTTGTTCAATGAAAAGCATCTTGCGCTGCGCGATACCGTCGAAGGCCATGCGCGTAAGGCAATCGGTACGGCGTTTAAGGTCGAACAAAAAGACTTTTCGGAGTCCATTTTAGAATCACGCCAATACAACCGATGGCTCGTATTCGGGATTCTTGCGCTGATCGTCGCAAGCGGTTCGGTGATTTTTTACCTGAACCGCAAGAAAAAAAGCGAACACGCCAAATACCTTTCAGTCATCGAGAAATTAAAACACCAGGTGAAAATTTCTGTGGAAAATGAGCCTGAAGACGAACCCGAAGCCAAGACGAATTATTCCGTTCCCGCAGCCGTTGAAGAGGAAATCCTGATCGGGCTCGAGAAATTCGAACGGGAAGAGCAATTCCGCAATCCCAAACTCAATGTCTCGATGCTCGCGCTGTCGATCAATACGAATCCGGCGTATCTTTCGGCGGTGATCAAGGCACACAAGGACAAGAATTTCAACAACTACATCAATGAGCTGCGCATCCGTTACATCTGCCAGAAAATCCATACGCACCGCGAATACGTCAATTACAAAATCAGTTACCTCGCCGAAGATTGCGGCTTTATTTCGCACAGCGCTTTTTCGACAATCTTTAAAAAAGTGACCGGGATTTCGCCTTCCGTATTTCTGAATGAGGAAGAAAAACGCCACACCGAAAACACAACCCTCGCCTCTTGATCCCGCGATTCATCTGCTTTTCGGGCTTTTTGTGTTTTGAAATATGATATTTTGAAAGACATCTGCCGTCATTCACTTTGTGGTTTGCGTAATTTTACGCCATTCAAAAAAAACACGTTATGAAAAAAATTTTATTTACCATCCTGTTTTCAGGGACGACAATCTTTTCGTTCGGGCAGGAAGCCTGTACATTGGGAACCAGTTCCGATATTAGTGGGAATGCAGAAAACATGGCTACCGGCGGCGGATCTGAGTATGCCGGGGCAGCTGATTTTGATGTACCATTCGGGACCACTTTTACGACCAACCAAATTACTTTTAACGTATTGAAAGGATCCGCAGATTTGCAGTATGCGAATGTTGCCTTCCTTGCGGAAGCTGAAGGACTTCCTGGAGACGCGATTCAAACGTTTGACGCCTTGGTGCCTTCCTCGCAGGTTTTCCTCTATGATGTGAGTGAATCCGATTTGGATGCCTATGAGATTACCGTCGACCTGCCTTCAGAAATTGTATTGCAGAAAGGAAAATATTTCTTGCAATTGTCGGCAGCGCCCGGTGACGCAAATGGTGCCTGGTGGGAAATTACAGGTGAAAGCCAGACCTACGGCCTTTTTGATTATTTCAGATTCGGCAATGAAGATTGGGGCGGCACCGGTTATTACAGCAAAGTATTCCAGATCAACGGGACTTGTGCAGATTCGGGTGAAGTGCAGCCGGATTTGGGCGATGCGTGCAACCAGGAAAATGCATTCGACGCATTTGAAGTGGCCGCAACTTTCCTTGCCGGCAATAGCGTTGTATCTGTTGCCGACGATTTTACGGTCGCACCCAACACTACGTTCTACCTGACCGATTTCACGATGCATTCGATATTGCTCGGCGGCGGCTTGCACAATGCGACGATCAACATCAGAAGTTCGGTAGACGGTGCACCTGGCGCAATTTTGCATTCGTTTCTGCAGAAAGGACCGGCTGAGGAAAAATACAACGGTTACTGGCCTTTCCCTGGGATTCCATTCGATGTGGTCTCGGTATTCATCAAATTTTCATGGGAAAATGAGCCGATCATGCTCACGGAAGGCAATTATTTCATCGAAGTGATCCCGACGCCTTATGCGACCGAATTGTTGGCGTGGCTCGCAACTCCGCAACCCGGAATCGGCGATTACAGCTACACGTCGTTTGACGAAGGCGCTACCTGGGAAGTCCACGAAGGCATCAACCAGGTCTTTTCGGTAGACGGTTTTTGCAGCGAAAATCTGGGTGTGGAAACGCCGCAGGCCTCAAGCCTCAAGTATTTTCCAAATCCGGTGAAAGACATCTTGCAGATCGCAACAGACGAACAAATCGACAGCGTTAAGATTTACAATATCGAAGGACGTGAAGTAAGCGGTTTCATCGTTTCCAACAAAAACATCGATATGCAAAGCCTCGCGACCGGAATTTACATGGTGAAATTGCAACTCGAGAACGGCAATTCTGAAAATTTCAAAATCGTCAAACAATAACTACTACTCCACACACAACTACCCCCAAAGCCCGCAAATCATTGCGGGCTTTCTTTTTGAATAGCGTATTGTTTTCGGTTTAAATTTAAAAAATACAGTTTTTATGTAAAGGTTGTATTCGAAAAAAATGTATTTTGCTTCTAGGGAAGGGGGCTATGAAGGTTTCCCTACAAAATGTTAGCGACAGTTGGATACAGAAAATCTGTATTTCTTTTAATAAAACCATACGTTTTTGGTAGGCATTTGTTACTTACTTTTGTATAAATTCCAAACGCTCATGGCACGTCACAAACCCGAAAACGATTTACCCAAATCCAAAATAACCACCACTTCCCTCAACAAAGCTTCCCAGATTTTCAAATATGCCGGAAACCACCGCTGGAAATTCTACATCGGATTGATTTTCCTGCTGCTCACGGGCGCCACTGCCCTCGCCTTTCCCAAATTGATGGGCATGCTTGTCGATTGCGTCAAGGAAAAGAACCTGGACCAGGCGAACAATATTGCGCTCGGATTGCTCGGGATCTTGTTCCTGCAGTCGTTCTTTTCGTTTTTCCGGTTGTCGCTTTTCGTCAATTTTACCGAGAATACTTTGGCCAATATCCGTTTGGCGTTGTACAGTAATCTGGTCAAATTGCCGATGTCGTTCTTTTCGCAGAAGCGTGTGGGCGAACTCAATTCACGCATCAGTTCCGACATCACGCAAATCCAGGATACGCTGACGACGACGATTGCCGAATTCCTGCGCCAGTTCGTCCTGATCATCGGCGGCGTCATTTTACTGGCGAGCGAAAGCATCAAGCTGACTTTGTTGATGTTGTCGGTCGTGCCATTGGTGGCGATTGCCGCCGTGGTTTTTGGACGCTTCATCCGAAAATATTCCAAAAAAGTACAGGATCAGGTCGCCGAAAGCCAGGTGATTGTCGAAGAAACCATGCAAGGCATCAGCATTGTCAAGGCTTTTGCCAACGAATGGTACGAGATTGCACGCTACAACGGCAAGATTTCCGAAGTGGTCAAGCTCGCCATCAAAGGCGGAAGATACCGCGGTTACTTCGCATCGTTCATTATTTTCTGCCTGTTCGGATCGATCGTGGCCGTCGTTTGGTTTGGCGTCCAACTCAGCATCAGCGGCGAAATGAGCGTCGGCAAACTGATTTCGTTTGTGTTGTATTCGATTTTCGTCGGTGCGTCTTTTGGCGGTATCGCCGAATTGTACGCGCAGATCCAGAAAGCCATCGGCGCGACCGAACGCGTATTCGAATTGCTCGACGAAATGCCCGAAAAGATCAATTCCGACAATCCATCCACCGAAAAAATAAAAGGCGACGTGACGTTCCAAAATGTCGCTTTCAGTTATCCGTCGCGCAAGGAGATCAAGGTCTTGAAGGACGTGAGTTTCCATGCCGGATTCGGGCAAAAGATCGCAATAGTGGGCCCGAGTGGCGTCGGGAAATCAACAATTGCCTCACTGTTGTTGCGTTTCTACGACATCGAAGGCGGCCAGATCCTGATCGACGGCAAAAGCATTTACGATTATGAACTCGAAAACCTGCGCGGCAACATGAGCATCGTTCCGCAGGACGTGATTTTGTTCGGCGGGACCATCCGCGAAAACATCGCTTACGGCAAACCCGACGCGACACACGACGAGATCCTGCTTGCGGCCAAACAAGCCAATGCGTTCAATTTTATCGAAGGTTTCCCTGAAAAATTCGAAACGATCGTGGGCGAACGGGGCATCAAATTATCGGGCGGACAACGCCAGCGCATTGCGATCGCACGTGCACTGCTCAAGAATCCGAGCATCTTGATTTTGGATGAGGCGACTTCTTCGCTCGACAGTGAAAGCGAGAAACTTGTCCAGGAAGCATTAGAGGTTTTGATGCAAGGACGCACGAGCATCATCATCGCGCACCGTTTGTCTACGATCCGCACGGCCGACCAGATTCTCGTACTCGACCAGGGAGAAATTACGGAAAGGGGAACGCACAAGGAATTGTTGGCGATTGAGAATGGACTTTATAAGAATTTGAGTAGTTTGCAGTTTTCGGAGGGGTAGAATTTACACTAACTTAAAAATTAGCGTTAATTGTTGATATGTAACATAACTATTTATTTCGATTGCCGTCCGTATCAAAATAAATAAATTCGCCTGTCCTTTCGATTGAATAATTACGGCTGCTAACTTTTGAAATATTAATTCTTTCCTTGCCTCTCGTTAGAAATTTTTTATTTGATAAATCTGTGTTTACAATTGTCGTCGGAAAATAAAATCTATCAGATAAGTTTTCGCAGATGTAGTTTAGTAGATCTTCTAATACCTCATGATTCACATAATTATCGGAAATTTCAACAGAGGTTTGAGAGCTAATCTTTCCACTTACTTTTTCCCTATTGAATTTGAATTTTGTCTGATTTATGAAGTTTGCTCCAACTGTAATTTCATCAATTAAATTACGGTCATATTTTATAAGTCTATTGCCTGGCTGAATATTTATATCGGGTCTTGGATTTAAACCAGACTTCGAATAAGGAACCCCCATATTTTCTCTGCTGAGAAGGACTCTCCATTCTTTTTCATATTCCCATTCCTGCGATTTGATGGTAGCAGCATATAGCATTGGAATTATGTCAGATTCAGTTGTAATCAAATCAAAGCATTCTAAGCGTTCTACATAATTCATGGGATACATACCCAAATAAACTCCATCGAAATTTTTCAAAAAATAAGAATCTAAAGCATCTGTATTGATCTTGAGTTGAAATCCTTCTTCTTGCGCATAATGTGGCCACATTAAGATATTATTCTCTTTAGCGGTGAACGATATTATTCCTAATCGATTAGTTTGATTACTCCAATTGTGAGCAAGATATGCTTTTCCCAATCTATCTGGTTTTGAATCATCTGAATAGATTTGATTAATCATATCTTCTGGAAAATACACCAATTGCTCTTTGTATCGGTCTAAAGAAAACTGCTTAGAAGTAAACCATAAAAATGCTGAACCGTCAAGGATGTCATTTAACTCATAAAAATGGGGACCATAAAACAAATTATCTTTCAGGTTTTGAACGCTGTATCTGCTTATGGGAAAGAATTTAAAAAGCGAATTGGGTTTATGTAAAGGATGCGTTATCCCAATCAACCCTCTTTGGATATCATGTTGATATTTAAAATTATTGTAATTGTATTCTTCCATGATAACTTACATAACTACCGCTTCAAAGAAAAATGCGCCCTAAATTCCTTCCTGATTTCCTGGTCCAAATACTCCACCACAAACCAATAATCCGTAGATGGCAAAGGATGCCCGTTCAAAGTCCCATCCCAGCCTGTCCCGCCAGGACTGATCTGCTTGACCAGTTTTCCGTATCGGTCGAAAATCGAAATCTTGGATGTTTTCTGGTCGGCCAGCGCGCTGATGTTCCACGTATCATTGTAACCGTCTTCATTCGGCGTAAAGAATTTCGGATAGCCGATGACGGTAAACGTGGTCGTGATATCGGTACAATCGTCCTGATCGCGCACATGGATCGTGTGCTCGCCAATCGCGAGTCCGCTGAACACATTTGAAACCTGGTACGCGCCATTGTCGAGTTGGTATTCGTAATTTCCGGTACCGACAACTGTAACGGTCACCACAGGATTGTCGATGAACGCATCGTTTCCGGTAATGACGGCTATTTCGGCCACCTCCGATTCAGAAACCGCCGCGTCCACCGGATACGAAATGCACCCCGTATGGATGTTGGTCGCCACAACCGTGTAAATGCCGTCTTCGGTCGCTTCATATGTACTATCGGTCGCACCCGAAATCAGTCCGGTATTGTGCAGCCAAACGAAATCATAATCGGTGTTGTTGAGGCCGGTGTCCAAAATGTAACTGCGCACCACAACCCCCGTATTCGGATTGCGGCAAATCACGCCACCATCGAGATGCGGCTTGGGCAAAGGATTGATTTTGATCGTGACCGTAACCGCGTTTCCAATGCAACCTGCGGGCGAAGTCGGAATGACCGTATAAACCGCCCAACCAGCCGAATTCCCTGTCGCGACCAACGTTTGTGAAATCAGATTCCCGCTTCCGTTGCTGGCGCCGCTTGCATTGCTTTGGATGACCGTCCATTGGTAGGTCGTTCCGGCCACAAGGCTCGTCAGGCTGATGTTGACGGTGTCATCGGTACAAATCTCGGTGTCATCCGGCGTGGCAACGGCAATCGGTGTGGCATTGATCGTGACCGATGTTGATACCGGGACCGATGCGCAACCTCCGGATGCCGGGATGGTATAAGTCACCGTATACGTTCCTGGCGTACTCAGCGATGGATTGATCGCGCCCGTGCTGTTGTTCAGATCCAAGCCTGCCGTCGAGACGAAATTCCCTCCGGTATAAGCCGCCGTTCCGTTCAAAACGACCGACTGCGTACCATTCACGGAAGTGCAATACGGACTGTTGTAAGCAATCATTGCCGTTGGCGTTTCGGTAATCTCAACTGTCGTAATCGTAATGACTGGCGGACAGCCCCCAACAGCGGGTAATGTATAGGTAACGGTGTAAGTTCCCGGCACACTCAATGCAGGATTGATCGCCCCATTCACAGCGTTGAGCACCAATCCTGCAGGAGCAGAAAAAGTACCGCCAAAATAAGCCCCCGTCCCAATCACGGTTAATGGTTGCACCCCTAAAATCGAATTGCAATAAGGCGTAGCTGAGTAAAACATATTGACCGTAGGTGATTCGGTTACGTAAATATTTCCGTTTAGGCTGGCCGATGAACAACCGCCGAGAGTAGTCACCGAATAGCTGAACACACCGCCTGTTGTTGGCGTACCGGAAATCGTCAAAGTTCCGCCTGCAAAATTCGCAGCCAAACCGGTTGGCAATCCCGAAACGGTTGCGCCTGTTGCGCCATTGGCTACCAGATAAGCGATTGGTGTGATCGGTGTGTTGGCACAAATCACCTGAGCGGCTGTTGCGGCCGGAGTCGATAAGGCGATGGTAACATTCGGATTGACGGAAATCGAACCGAGTAAGGTTACCGACGAACATCCGCCCGTCGTGGTGACTGTAAAATTGAATTCGCCCGAAACGGTTGGCGTTCCACCGAGGGTAAAAATTCCCGAAGCGAAAGTACCCGTGATTCCAACCGGTAATCCTGTAACGGCAACGCCTGTCGCGCCGTTGCCCGTCTGATACGCAATCGGCGTAAGGATTGTACCGATGCAAACCACCTGATGGATTGTCGCCGGAGCCGATTGCAGCACCATCGTCACACTCGGATTCACATTGAGAATGCCGCTCAAAGAAACCGAATTGCATCCACCGGTCGTGGTTACGGTATAATTGAAAGTGCCTGAAACGGTCGGGATGCCGTTGATCGAAAACACGCCGGAAGCAAAACTTCCCGTGACTCCGCTTGGCAATCCTGTGACAGTTGCGCCCGTAGCGCCGTTGCCGGGCGTATAGCTGATCCCTGCAATTCCGCTATTGATGCAAACCGTTTGGCTGGTAGTTGCCGGAGCCGATGTGAGTACCATCGTAACATCAGGATTCACAGTGATTGTTCCCGACAAAGCAGGCGAAGAACAACTGCTTCCGGTGGCTGTAATCGTATAGTTGAAAGTGCCTGTTGCGGTTGGCGTACCCGAAATCGTCATTACGTTGGCGACCATATTTCCCGTGACTCCCGCCGGCAATCCTGTGATTGAAGCGCCGGTTGCACTTCCGCCGACCAAATAGTCGATATCGGTTATGGGCGTGTTGATGCAAACCGTCTGGTTTTCTGTGCCTGGGACTGAGGTCTGTGCAAGGCTCGCGTCTGGATCAACAATCAAGTTATAGGTAACAACGAAAGAACCACACCCGCCAGTTGCAGTCAGTGTAAACAAAAATGTTCCCGAAACGGTCGGAGTTCCGGAAATCGTAAGTGTATGTCCGGCAAAACTGGAAGTAATTCCAGCGGGCAATCCGGTAATGGTAATCCCTGTTCCGTTGCCAACAGCATATTTGGTTAAAAGGAAAGGTGTGTTGATGCAGATATTTTGGGAAGGCGGACCTGAAATGAGTCCAATCATCATATTAGAATTGACCGAAATAAGCCCCGTTGTCGAAACAGGACTGCAACCGCCAGTGGCAGTAACCGTAAAATAATAGGGCCCGGTACTGATTGGCGTTCCACTTATCGTAAGAACACCAGCGCTAAAAACAGCAGTAACACCGTTTGGCAATCCCGTTACGGTAGCCCCGGTAGCTGTACCGCCAATTGTATATTGAATCGTTGTGATTGGTGTATTGTTACAAACGGATTGGCTGACGGTTCCTGCTGCGGAAAGCAAAACAATCGTCGCGCCCGGATCGACCGTAATCGTTCCGTTCAACGATACCGAACCGCATCCGCCAGTTGTTGTAACCGTATAATTAAAAATACCGGAAACCGTCGGCGTTCCATTGATCGTGAATTGTCCGGCTGAAAAGCTTCCGGTAACGCCCGTAGGCAAACCGGTAACCGTGGCTCCGGTGGCGCCGTTTGCGGTTGTGTAGGCAATTGGGGTGAGCGGTGAATTGGTGCAAATGGTTTGGCTTTCCGTTCCGGATGCAGACGTTTGTACCATTGTGACATTGCCATTGATGGTAATCGTTCCGCCCAAAGTTGCCGACGCACATCCGCCAGTCGTGGTGACCGTATAATTGAACGTTCCGGTGACTGTTGGAATTCCCGATAGGGTGAATAATCCGGCGGCGAAACTTCCACTGATGCCCGTTGGCAAACCGATTGCCGTCGCGCCGGTCGCATTGCCGATCGTGTATTCAATCGGCGTGAGGACTGCGTTGGAACAAACCGTTTGATTGGTCGTCGCTGGCGCGGAAAACAATGCAATCGTCGCATCGGGATTGACCGCAATCGTTCCGCCCAGCAAAGCCGAACCGCAACCGCCCGTCGTGGTGACGGTATAATTGAAAACGCCCGTGGTTGTTGGTGCTCCATTGATGGTGAATTGTCCGCCCGAAAAGCTTCCCGTGACTCCGGCAGGCAATCCCAAAACCGTGGCTCCGGTTCCGCCATTGGCAACTGTATAGACAATCGCATTGATCGGCGTGTTGTTGCAAAGGATCTGGTTGGTCGTGGCAGCAGGCGAAAAAAGCGCAATGCTCGCACCCGGATTGATATTGATTGTTCCGCCCAAAGTAGCCGACGCACATCCGCCCGTCGTGGTGACGGTATAATTGAATGTTCCGGTAACGGTTGCTGCTCCCGAGATCGTGAATTGACCGGCGGCAAAATTTCCGGTGACGCCCATTGGCAAACCAATTGCGACCGCTCCTGTTCCGCCGCCAATCGTGTAAACAATCGAGGCGATCGGTGTATTGGTACAAAGTGTTTGATTGGTTGTTGCTGCAGCTGAAAACAACGCTACCGTCGCATCAGCATGGATGCTAATCGTGCCCGTTAAAGATGGCGATGAACATCCGCTACCGGTGGCTGTAACCGTAAAATTGAAAATCCCCGAAACCGTCGGTGTTCCCGAAATCGCAAATACACCGGCGGCAAAACTTCCAGTCACACCTGTCGGCAAGCCGAGCACAGTCGCTCCGGTTCCGCCGTTCGATACCAGATAAGTGATTGGCGTGATGGCGTTGTTGATGCAGATGGTTTGCATTTCGGTTCCTGCCGGTGAAGTTTGTGCAATCGTCGCATCTGAATTGATTGTTATCGTTCCGCCCAAAGAAGCCGATGCGCATCCGCCCGTCGTGGTGACCGTATAATTGAAAGTCCCACTGGCCGTTGGCGATCCGCTGATTGTGAATTGGCTGGCCGCAAAACTTCCCGTCACTCCGGCCGGTAAACCGCTGACAGTGGCTCCCGTCCCGCCGCCGCCAATCGTATAGATAATTGACGTGATCGGGTCATTGATACAAACCGTTTGTGTTGCCGTTGCTGCTGCAGAGAAAAGCGCTACCGTCGCTGCCGGATTGATCGCAATCGTTCCGCCAAGCGATGCCGAAGCGCAACCGCCCGTCGTGGTGACCGTATAATTGAACGTTCCGGTAACGGTTGGCGTTCCTGTGATGGTGAATTGTCCGCCCGAAAAACTTCCGGTTACGCCTGTGGGCAAACCGAGTACTGTTGCGCCCGTCGCATTGGCAATCGCATACACAATCGGAGTGATTGCCGTACTCGCGCAAAGCGTTTGATTGGTTGTCGTGCCCGCAGAAAATAGCGCAATTGTGGCCGCCGGATCAACCGTTATCGTTCCGCCAAGCGACGCCGATGCGCATCCGCCCGTAGTCGTTACCGTATAATTGAAAGTCCCGGTGGCTGTTGGCGTTCCTGTGACTGTGAATTGGCCTGCAGAAAAACTTCCGGTCACGCCTGTTGGCAATCCCAAAATGGTCGCACCCGTTCCGCCGCCGCCAATCGTATAAGCAATCGAGGTGATGGGCGTATTGGCGCAAATCGTCTGGTTGGTTGTCGCCGCCGCCGAAAATAACGCAATCGCAGCATTGGCATTGACCGTAATTGTTCCGCCAAGTGAGGCTGTTCCGCAACCGCCCGTTGTTGTTACGGTATAATTGAAGGTACCGCTGGCCGTTGGCATTCCTGCAATGCTGAATTGTCCGGCTGAAAAACTGCCCAATAAACCCGCAGGCAAACCCGTTACTGTGGCGCCTGTCGCGCCGCCGCCAACCGTATATACGATTGAGGTGATGGGCGTACCGATGCAAACCGTTTGATTGGTCGTCGCTGCCGCCGAAAACAAAGTAAGCGTTACACCTGCATTGACTGTAATGGTGCCGACCGCAGAGGCAAAAGAACATCCGCCCGTCGTTGTTACCGTATATTTGAACGTGCCGGTGGCCGTTGGTGTCCCAGTAATGGTGAATTGCCCGCCCGAGAAACTTCCCGCTACGCCTGCAGGCAATCCGGTTGCGGTTGCTCCTGTTCCGCCGTTGGCAATTGCATACACAATCGAAGTGATCGGTGAATTGGCGCAAAGCGTTTGATTGTTGGTTGCCGCCGCCGATGTGAGTGTTATCGTTGGTGCCGCATTGATGACCACGACTCTCGTCAGGGCCAATGGCGCCGAACAGGTCGGAACGGCGATAGAAACCGCATTGAGCGTAACGTTGGCCAAAGCCGGAGTAATTGTCACCGTTGCCGTACCCGCCGCACTCACGACTACAGTTTGATTGCCGCCGCTATTGATGTTGTAGGTTACTGTTGCATTGGCCGTTCCGGTAATCGTAAAAATGGCACTGCCGCCCGAACAAATCGGTGTATTGGTTGTGATGCTTGTGATGGAAGGCGCTGTGGCTGCAGTCAGCAATACCGTTCCGGCAGCCGAATTGCAACCTGGAAAACTAGTAATGATGTTCGTATAACTTCCCGCATTCAAACCCGTGATCACGGCAACACCGGCCGCGTTACTCGTAACGGTTGTCGAAATCGGCGCCAGGTCATCGAGGTAAGTGACCGTATAAGTCGTATTGGGATCGAGGTGTGAAATGGTGATGCTGCCGTTCGTAGCGCCGCACGTAGTTGGGTTGGTTCCCGCTACGGTCGGGCAAACGATCGAGCAATCGGTTGAACCGGCACCCGCCGAACCTGCATTGGTTTGGGTCATGGTGATGTAACCCGGCGCGCCATCGAAATTGGTAATGAGCACCATGTAAATCTGGCCCACCAACGCATTCGGAATGGTTGCCGTTTCGATAGGATCGGGACTGAAACTACAATCGACTACGTTCCCGGAACAGCTGTGATCGCCAATACAATTGCCTTGCGTAAAATCGGCGCAGGTTGCGGCAGCATTGGAAAATGGTCCCCAGATGGCATAATCCACGTCGAGTCCGAGGCCGGTTCCATTTGGCCCGGTCGTCTGCTCAATTTCCAAATTCACATTCCCGGCAATCCCTATTTCAAGAAAATACCACGCCGGATTGGGCGCGGTAATCAGACACGTATTATTGGTTACAACGGCCGGTGCGTCGGGAACGCAGCCACCATCGCTGATGTTCGGGAATTCGAGCGGACCGGCATCTGCACAAAAAGGATTGGCCCCGGCACAAACCGCATTGGAAGGCGCTGATGAAGCCACTCCGCCCGGCGTAGTCGTACACGAAATCGTTGCCGCCCAGCCTCCATACTCGAAACTTCCGTCGGAAACAAACCGGACGGTGATACAACCTGACGGATGGCTCGAAGCGATGACCGAGGCGCAATCCAACGGCGAAACGATACCATAAGTCCCGATGACCGCGCCGCCCGTACCCGTCCCTTCATAAATCGTCATGTAATCGAACGGTTCGCCTTCGATGTCGAAAACGGAAAAGTTGAGCTGGACGTAACTGCCCGGCGTTGACGGACAAAAGGTCATCTGATACACTTCATTCGTACCGTAATCTCCGCCCGCGCCGCCCGAATCGTAAAACGTTCCGGAACAGGTTGAAAATGTACCGTTCTGCATCGGATAAACCTGCGCGCCGACTGCACACGAAAACAACAAAGCCAAAAGCAATAGTATTTTTCTCATGGCGCTATTTTACAGGTTGGATGATAATGAGGTAATCTGTTCGGTCTACCCTGAAGATTTCCGTTTTTCTGGAAGTCATCGGCAAACGGTATTTGAGCGGATTGAAGGTAGCGGGATTTATGTTTATATCCCGTGAGAGGTTCGGATTGTATTTGTTCTGGAGCCCTATTGCGGAAAGGAGATTGAATTTTTTACCGGCATATTCGGGGCTATTGTTGATGGCAACCCGCGAAAGAAAACCTTCGATCAAAGCCAGCCTATCTGGACTATTCAGAACCAATGTTTCGGCCTGATCGGCAAAAACTTCTTTGATGAAAGTCTCGATCTGGGATTTGGTATATTGCGTTTCATTCAGGTTTTCAAACGAAGACAGGCAAAACAAAACAGGTAACGCCAGATAAAGTAAAGCTTTTTTCATAAGCGCGCAGCATTTGGGGTTATAAAACGATACGATGAAAAGCACCATTGTTCGACGTAATTCGGAACAAGTTGAAAAAAGTAGGTTTTTTCATGTCGTTTTAACTCAAATTTTGGGCAATATAAAATATTTTAAGTTACAATTAAACAATTATCGGCAATCTTGCTAACAATATCGTTGAATAATTAAATTTTTAACGAATTAACAGGAAAATCTATATCAATATTTGGGGTTTCGGCATAAAAAAACCTGTCGCAACGGACAGGCTTTCCTTTCTTTAAAATTGAACCGCAAAGGACGCAATGTTTTTCGCAAAGAATGAAAGTAAAAAGCTTTATAAAGCTTGGCTAACTTTGCGCAACCTTATGTTACTTGTGGTAAAATAAATTGTATTTCACTTTAATTCTTCCCTTTTCTGCGGTCGCGTTCGGTCTTGATCAAGGTCAGTTCACGGCTCGTTTGTCCGGCCACCGACGTATTTTCTTCGGCACGTCGAATCAGGTACGGCATCACATCGCGTACCGGCCCGAACGGCAAATATTTGGCGACGTTGTAGCCATTTGCGGCCAGATTGTAACTGATGTTGTCGCTCATGCCATACAATTGCCCGAACCAAATCCGGTTGTCATTTTTGGCTGTGCCTTTCTGTTGCATGATTTCCATCAATTTGTAGGAACTGTCTTCGTTGTGCGTTCCGGCGAAAATGGCCATTTTGTTGAGATGGTCGGTCATGTAAACGACGGCCGCATCATAATTGGCATCGGTCGCTTCTTTGGATTTACAGATGGGCGTCGGGTATTCCTTCTCTACCGCACGCTTGTTTTCTTTTTCCATGTAAGCGCCGCGAACGAGCTTCATCCCGATGTAAAATCGCTCGGTTTTAGCAATACCGTGCAATTCCTTGAGGTAATCCAAACGGTCGTGGCGGTACATTTGCAACGTGTTGAACACAATTGCCTTGTCCTTATTGTATCTGCGCATCATGTCGGTCACGAGATCGTCGGCGGCATCCTGCATCCAGCTTTCCTCTGCGTCGATCAACAACGCCACATCTTTATCGTGTGCCGATTTGCAGACGACATCGAAACGATTCACCACACGCGCCCATTCGGCTTTCTCTTCGTCGGAGAGCCGCAATTGCTCGCCGATTTTCTGGTACAGGTCGAAACGCCCGAATCCCGTCGGCTTGAAAACCGCAAACGGAATCGCTTTCTTTTCGGCAGCAAAATCAATTGTCTTGAGCGTCATGGCCAATGCAGCGTCGAACTGCGCTTCTTCTTCCTTGCCTTCCACCGAATAATCGAGCACCGACGAGACACCTTTGGTAAACATCTTATCGACCAGCGGAAGACAATCGTCCTCATTGATGCCGCCACAGAAATGGTCGAAAACCGTCGCGCGGATCAATCCTTCCACCGGCAAATGGGCCTTGATGGCAAAATTGGTCACGGCCGTCCCGATGCGAACGAGCGGTTCATTGTCGATCAATTTGAACAGGAAATAAGCGCGATCGAGTTCGGTATCGCTTTTTAGGGAAAATGCAACTTGTGTATTATTGAATATTTTTTCCATGGAAGTTTTAATAATTCCACAAAGATAATTAGTGTTCACGATGAATTTGAGAATTTTCACAAAAAAATACCGCTAAAGAAAATTTAGAAATAATTTACAGATTTACTGTATTTAAAAAAATTATAATCCGTTATTTTGCCTCACAAATCTGATTCCATGCAATTCCTCCAGGCCAACGGCTACCCTATCCATTTCGGTGAAAACGGCTATGAATTCCTGAACCGCCATATCGCGGAACACAGGTATTCGTCGATTTTCATTTTGGCCGACAGCCATTCGAACGAACATTGCGTTTCGCGTTTCCTGCCGTTTCTGGCCGTGGAAATTCCGATTGAGATTGTCGAATTCGAATCGGGCGAAAGTTCCAAAAACATCGAAACGTGCGTGCTGATCTGGACGGTTCTGACCGAACTCGGCGCCGACCGCAAAAGCCTAATCATCAATGTCGGCGGCGGCGTAGTGACTGATTTGGGCGGATTCGTCGCTTCCACCTTTAAAAGAGGAATCGATTTTATTCATGTCCCGACGACATTGCTGGCGATGGTCGATGCTTCCGTGGGCGGAAAAAACGGCGTCGATCTGGGCAGTCTCAAAAACCAGATCGGCGTGATCAATGTGCCGCAGATGGTTTTGATCGACACGGCTTACTTGGAAACGTTGCCGCAGAATGAAATGCGTTCGGGATTGGCCGAAATGCTCAAGCACGGACTCATCCATGACCAGGAATATTGGAAACAATTTCTCGATTTGAAAGCGGTTGATTTCTCCGATTTCGACGCGCTGATTTTCCGTTCGATCGAAATCAAGAATGAAATCGTGATGCAGGACCCGACCGAAAACGGCATCCGCAAGGCGCTCAATTTCGGGCATACACTGGGCCATGCCATTGAAAGTTATTTTCTCGAAAACGAAAACAAAACAACGTTGCTGCACGGCGAGGCGATTGCGGCGGGCATGATTCTCGAAAGCTACATCGCGTGGCAGAAAGGATTGATTTCCGAAGCGGAATACGCCCAGATCAAATACGTCATCACCGATATTTTTAGTACGCTGGAGTTTGCCGAATCCGATATCGAACCGATACTTGAGTTGCTCATTCACGACAAGAAAAACGAATACGGCAGCATCCAATTTGCACTGCTCGACGGCATCGGAAAAACCGCAATCAACCAAACGTCTGAAAATGAATTGATTAAACAGGCTTTCATTGATTATAAATCTTAATATTTTTTTAATAAAAACGATTGCAATTCACTGAGTTTATTTTTTACATTTGCCCTAATGAATAGAAACCTGAACAGCAACAACTCCGCGCCCGCACAAGGCAAAAGCAGCAAAAACTTCTTTCGGCTGTTCCTGCCAATCTTGGCGGCAAAAGCGGCGGCTGTTTTTGGTTCGGCTACACTTCATCAGGAAAAACTGCCCATCATTTACGCGAACATTCGGGTTTGAGAATGGAATTTGAGTCTTATCAAAACTTCTAATTTCAAAAAAAAAACACCGTAAATGAATACCAAATATTTTGACCTGATCAACCAAACCTATTATTTCCCGCAGCAGGAATTTACGCTGAACAAGGACAATCTCGAATTCCACAAGATCGACCTCATGAAACTTGTCGAGCAATACGGGACGCCTTTGAAATTCACGTACCTGCCCGCGATTTCGAACAACATCAAGCGCGCCAAGAACTGGTTCCGTAATGCGATGGAAAAGAACAAATACGAGGGCAAATATTACTATTGCTATTGCACCAAAAGCTCGCATTTTTCTTATGTGATGAACGAGGCGTTCAAGAACAATATCCACATCGAAACCTCGTCTGCTTTTGACATCAATATCGTCGAAAACCTTTTGGCGCAAGGAAAAATCAGCAAGTCGACTTTTGTGATCTGCAACGGTTTCAAGCGCGACCAATACATCGACAACATCGCGCGGCTGATCAACAACGGACACAAGAATTGCATTCCGATCATTGACAATTACGAAGAACTCGATTTGCTTCAGGCCGAAATCAAGGGCAAGTTCAAGATCGGGATCCGTATCGCGGCCGAGGAAGAGCCGAAATTCGAATTCTACACGTCGCGCCTCGGAATCGGATACAAGAATATCGTCGCGTTTTACCGCAAGCAGATCCAGGAAAATCCGAATCTCGAACTCAAGATGCTGCACTTTTTCATCAATACCGGAATCAACGATACGGCGTATTATTGGAACGAATTGGTGAAATGTATCAAGGTGTATGTGGCGCTCAAAAGAGAATGCCCGACTTTGGACGGACTCAACATCGGCGGTGGTTTCCCGATCAAGAACTCGTTGGCTTTCGAATACGATTACCAATACATGATCGACGAAATCCTGAACCAGATCAAGATCGCCTGCGACGAGGAAGAAGTCGAAGTGCCGAACATTTTCACCGAATTCGGTTCGTTTACCGTGGGCGAAAGCGGCGGCGCGATTTACCAGGTCCTGTACCAGAAGCAACAGAATGACCGGGAAGCGTGGAACATGATCGATTCGTCTTTCATCACGACTTTGCCCGATACCTGGGCGATCAACAAACGATTTGTGATGCTGGCCGTGAACCGTTGGAACGACACTTACGAACGCGTACTTTTGGGCGGTATGACTTGCGACAGCGACGATTATTACAACTCCGAACAGAACATGAACGCGATTTACCTGCCGAAATACAACAAGGAAAAACCGTTGTACATCGGGTTTTTCAATACGGGCGCTTATCAGGAAACGATTGGCGGTTACGGCGGATTGCACCACTGTTTGATTCCGCAGCCCAAACACATTTTGATCGACCGCGACGAAAACGGGATTTTGGCCACGGAAGTGTTCTCGGAAGCGCAAACTTCTGACGATGTGTTGAAAATTTTAGGCTACAATAAATAATTAGTTAATAAATTTCGGTTGGAGTTTTGAGAAAAAAAGTTTTCCTTTGAAAAAGCCAACCAGACTCAAATAAATAAAAAAAGATTACAATGGGTAAAGGACCAATCAGCCAATTCATGGCAAAGCATTATTTGCATTTCAACTCGGCGGCACTTGTCGACGCGGCGAAAGGCTATGAAGACCAGTTGGCTAACGGCGCAAAAATGATGGTAACGCTGGCCGGTGCGATGAGTACGGCAGAGCTCGGCAAGATTTTCGCCGAAATCATCCGCCAGGACAAAGTACAGATCATTTCCTGTACGGGCGCCAATCTCGAAGAAGACATCATGAACCTTGTCGCGCATTCCCACTACGAAAGAGTGCCGAATTACCGCGACCTGACTCCGGAACAAGAATGGGATTTGCTCGAAAGGGGTTTGAACCGTGTGACCGATACCTGCATTCCAGAACATGAGGCATTCCGCCGTTTGCAGAAGCACATCTACAAGATATGGAAAGACGCCGAAGACAAAGGTGAACGTTATTTTCCACACGAATTCATGTACAAGATGTTGCTTTCGGGCGTTTTGGAAGAATATTACGAAATTGACCTAAAAGACAGCTGGATGTATGCTGCAGCAGAGAAAAATTTACCTATTATTGTACCAGGCTGGGAAGACAGCACGATGGGAAATATCTTTGCATCGTACGTCATCAAAGGCGAATTGAAAGCGTCTACGATGAAATCCGGGATCGAATACATGACGTACCTGGCCGGATGGTATACCGACAACAGCCAAAACGGCGTCGGATTCTTCCAGATCGGCGGCGGGATCGCTGGGGATTTCCCGATTTGTGTGGTGCCGATGCTGTACCAGGATATGGAAATGCACGACGTCCCATTTTGGAGTTATTTCTGCCAGATTTCCGATTCGACCACGAGCTACGGTTCGTATTCAGGAGCGGTTCCGAACGAAAAGATCACTTGGGGAAAACTCGACATCAAAACGCCTAAATTTATAATAGAATCGGATGCCACAATTGTCGCTCCGCTCATTTTTGCTTACCTACTAGACTATTAATTACCACTATGAAAAGAATTATTGTTGACTATTCAAAACTGACCAATGAGATCCTCAACCTTTTGGTTGAAAGGTTTCCGGACGGATATGACGATTCGAACATTATCCGTTTCAGAAACGCCCAGAACGAATTGATTGAAGCTGTCGAGGTGCGGACCGAAGACACCATTTACCTTGTAAAAGTGAGTACCAAACTCGCAAGCCGTCTGGAAAATTTCGAGGACGAAGACGACGATATCGACGATATCGTAGCACCGATCGATAATCCGAAAGAAATCGAAATCGACGACGAGGATGAAATCGACGACGATGAGGAAGAAGTCGACGTGACCAAAGATCCGGGCGGTTCGGAAGACGATTCCGATCCGGACGACGACGACGACGATGAGGACGACTACGCCGATTCCGACAACAATGACGATGACGAAGAAGAAGACGATGACAGATAAAACAAAAGGAACTTTCGGGTTCCTTTTTCTATATGATTAGCTCCTTTCCTCCTTTTGCCGAAGCCGATGCTGAGATCTTGATCCTCGGCACAATGCCCGGTGCGGTGTCGCTGGCCAAGCAGGAATATTATGCGCACAAGCAGAACCATTTCTGGAAAATCCTGTTTTCGCTTTTGTCGGACCAACCCGTTCCTGAGAATTTTGCCGAAAAAGTTGATTTGTTGCGCCGAAACCAAATTGCACTTTGGGACGTTTTGGCGCACTGCGAACGCGAAGGCAGCCTCGACAGCAACATCAGGAACCAAGTCGAGAATGACATTCCGGGCCTATTGCAATCGCACCCGAAAATCAAGACGATCGTGTTCAACGGCCAGCAAAGCCATAAGTTTTTCAGCAAGAAATTCGGCCTGATCGACGGAATCGATTTTCACATCATGCCATCTACGAGTCCGGCAAATACGATGAAATTTGAGACCAAACGTAAAGCTTGGTCGCAAGTGCTTCTTCCTTGGGACTAAAACATTTACAGTTCATCCGAAACGAACATTTTACAGTCAAATAGTGCAGTTCGACCGATATATTTTACAGCAGCATTAAAAGTGTATACCTTAGTTTTCAGAAGATTATATCTTAAACTTTTACTTATGGAAACACAATTGCGCTCCCGTTATTTCCTGTCAAATCTCACGATATTCTTGTTGGTTTTTTTCGGACAACGTTTGTCGGCACAGCAACTGCAATCGGTACTCATCGAACCCTGGATTGTTTCGGAGAATGCCTGGCAAACCGGCGGCGTTGAACATTATGATTATGATGCGAACGGATTTCAGACCGATTTCCTGTATTCGATGTGGATGTCGGAATCGAATGTGTTTTTTGATTATTCGCGTCAGGTCATCACGAACGACACTTCGGGCCATCCGGTCGAAAAATTGGTTAGTTTTCACGACTATGAATCTGGAATTTGGGAAACAGTGATCAGATATGTGAATTCGTATGATACAAACGGCAACCTGCTGATTGATGGTCATGAAACTTATACCGCAGGTACCTGGACCCCTTCTTCACGCGATGTCAACCAATATGACATCAATAATCGCATCACGTTCAAAACAAGTCAACAGTGGGACCTGAATGTCCTCGTCTGGAAAAACATGATGCAGAACGCATACATTTACAATCCTGACGGAACCGTTCTTTACAACATTAACCAACATTGGAACAGTCAAACCGGGGCATGGATTGATGTCAATCGCGAAGCTTATATTTACAATGCCGCCGGAAAACCGATTACAAAAACCACCGAATGGCTCGACGGAACGACCTGGCAACCGTATCTAAGAATCAACTACGCTTACAACGGCGCAAACCAATGCACAAGTTCGGAAGAGCAATCCTGGAATGAAGCGACTGCCGACTGGTCCGAAGGCTACATGCGATACGATTACACCTACAATGGCGACGGTTCGCTCGCGCAATCAATCCTACAGGTCTGGGAAAACAGCCAATGGGAAAATCACTACCGCCGCACCTACTTCTACAATGTCCTTGCGGTTGCACAATTTGAAAATAATGCCGGAATTTCAGCGTATCCAAATCCTGCAAATGATTTCATCATCGTTTCCGGAAAACAATTTGGCGATTATGTAATTTCAGACAGCATGGGCAGAATCGTCCAAACCGGTAGATTTCATAAGGAAGAAGCGATCAATCTTTCCGGTTTGTCGGCTGGCACTTATTTCTTCAGAAGCGATGCAAACGTCGTCAAAATTCTAAAGCAATAATCCAATCGGAAATCATATTCAGTTATAAATACCTTTCCCGATAAACATTCTGGTGGTGGTTCTGATGCCCGATAATCACAAATCCCAACGCGCGAACCGACATCGGATTGTTCGAAGCGGTTCCGGTCCGTTTGAACGTTTCCTGATCAAAAGTCTTGAAAAGTGAAATCGTCGATTGACGCACGACGGCCAATTCGGTCAACAAATCCTGGATACTGCGCTGGTGTCCGTTGGCCACATCGGCATAATCGTTTTCCTCGAAACTCGCCAGCGGCGTTTGGTCTTGCCTGGCAAACCGAAGCGCGCGGTAACTGAAAATGCGTTCGGCATCAATGAGGTGTTGCAAAATATCCTTGATCGTCCATTTGCCTTCGGCGTAGCGGTAATCGAATTTGTCCATCGGAATTTCGCGTACAAAACGAATGAGCCGGTGCACCGAAATCTCGAGTTCTTCCATCAAATCGACCTCGCCGGCCTGGGCAATGTAATTCTGGTAGTAATGCGCATATTCGTGTGGCGCAATTTCACTTGTCTTCATAATTTTTAAGCTGAATTTCTGCTGGCATTGGTGTTGCCGAACAGCGATCGTGTTACAATTTTCTCGTAAGTTTTCAATAAATTTTCATCGGGATTGTCGGATGCCGCGATTTCGTTGATTTTCTGCAGCGCATATTGCTGGACGGCCAAAAGCGGAATCACGATTTTTTCACGCGTCCCGATCGATGCTTTCCCATCGGGATAATTTTCCATGAGTTCGTCGTGGCGTGCGATCTTGAGCAGCAAACGCTTGGTCTCGTTGAATTCATCGAATATGATTTGCCAGAACGCACCGAATTCGGCATCGTCTTTCATGTAGGCCGTGAGCGGAAAAAAACATTTCGCGAGCGACATCATGCTGTTTTCCAACAGCGTCTTGACGAACAGCGACGAATCGTACAAATCCTGAACCTGCTGCCATTTCCCACTTTCCTCAAATGATTTCAACGCCGAGCCGACACCAAAAAAACCGGGTACGTTTTGCTTGAGCATGCTCCACGAGCCGACGAACGGAATCGCGCGCAGATCGGCAAAAACCAATTTTTCAGAAGGCCCGCGTTTGGAAGGACGGCTGCCAATATTGGCTTTCGAATAGTATTTGAGCGCACTCATTTTTTCGAGGTACGGGATGAATTTCGGATGCTGCTTGAAATCGGAATATTTGCGGTAACCGACTTCGGCCAATTCATCAAGGATTTGCTTTTCGTGCGCCGAAAGCCGGTTCTTATTTTTGTCGTACAAATGGCTGCTCACACCTGCGCTGAGTAAATTTTCGAGATTGTACCGGCACGAATCGGGCGTCCCGAAATTCGAGCTGATCGTTTGCCCTTGTATCGTCAGTTGGATTTCATGGTTTTCGATTTCGGGGCCGAGCGAGGCGTAAAATTTGTGCGTTTTTCCGCCACCACGCGCGGGCGGTCCGCCACGTCCGTCGAAAAACAACACTTCAATTCCGAATTTCCGCGCGATTTCGGTCAGCTTTTCTTTGGCTTTGTAAATGCTCCAATTGGCCATGAGATAGCCGCCATCCTTGGTTCCGTCAGAAAAACCGAGCATGATCGTTTGGCGGTTGCCGCGGTTTTTGAGGTGGTTGGCGTAAACCGGATTCGTGTACATTTTTTCCATGACCACATGCGCATTTTTCAAATCGTCGATGACTTCAAAAAGCGGCACGATGTCGGCAGCCGGATTTTCCCAACCGCACAAACGGAACAGCGCAAACGTTTCCATAATGTTGACGGCACTTTCGCAATTGCTGATGATGTAACGGTTCGAGCCTTTTTCGCCGTTTCGTTGCTGGATGGTCTTTATCGCGCCGATGGTTTCCAATGTTGCGCGTACATTTTCATCTGAAAAATCGGCCGGATACAATTGGGCGGCCAATCGAGATGCGGCTTCAATCCTTTGCGCTTCTTCCAACTGAAGGTAATCCGGCGGAAATACTTCAGGACAATTTTCTGCCAGAAATCCAAAAACTTTGTCGTGGATTTTACTGTTCTGACGCATGTCGAGCGACGCAAAATGAAATCCGAAAACGTCCAATTTATTGTACAGGTCGTCGACTTCATCGAGATACAACGATTGGTGCTGGTCGATGATGATGTGCCGGATCTGTTCGAGTTTTTGCTTGAATTCAGGAACGGTTATGAAAATCTCGCCCTCGGAATAAAATGCCGACCGGTAAATCTTGCTTTCAATTTCAGAAACAAGATTGTCAACATTCGAAAAAGTCAGTTTGCGCTTGAGGTTCCTGATGTCGCGGTAGTAACATTTGAGGGCGGTATTCCTGAGCCGTTCGGCCACTTTGAGCGAGATTTCGGTGGTGACAAACGGATTGCCGTCGCGGTCGCCGCCGGGCCAAAATCCGAAATTCAATAAGGTATTCGGAATCGTATCGGCATGAAAAATATTCTTCCGGATGTATTCGATCATTTCGCCAGCGGTTTGGTAAAATACATTTTCGAGATACCACGTCAGGCTCACCGCTTCGTCGTAAGGCGTGGGCTTTTCTTTCTTGATGAACGGCGTTTTGCCGAGTTGGGAAAGCAATTCCTTTATTTTCTTGAGGTCGTCCTGGCGGATCGCTTCGGTCAGATCGGTGATGATGCCGAGTACCGAGCCCGGATAGAATTGCGTGGGATGTGCCGTCAATACGGTACGCACCTTGAACTGTCCGAGAAATTCGCGCAATTGTTCCTTTTTGTCGTTCGCGTCGGCGGTTTCCTTGATGTCGCGCAACGATCCGTGTCCTTCGAGGTTGTTGATGATCGGGAAAGCCGCGTCTTCAATCGCATCGAACAATACGATCTGGCGTTCCACATATTGGATGAACCGGAACATGATGTCGATGCGCTGCGCCTCGGTGGCATTGTCCAGGTATTTTTCTGCGAAAGCGTCGATGATTTGCTTGGGCGTCTCGTTGTTCTTGAAGCCTTTTTCGCAGACTTCGGCAAACAGTGGCAAGAGCACGCCCGTGTTGTCGATCGAATCAAACGGCAAGGTGATGAAAACGCTGTTGTAAACCTGGTATTTGGAAAGGACGCTTTGTTCAAAACGTTCGATTTTCGGGAGTGTGTACATGGCTTGGAAATTTGGTATAAGTTAATAAAAAAACCCCAAGATATTCTACTCATAATTTACCAAGTTCGAGTTTTCTTGAGGTCACAAATTTTCAAGATTTTGTTTGTTTATTATTTCCCTTGTTTGACATTGGTTCAATGGCTATTTCGTTGAGATTCCGTTTGATTCTGTAAAGTATTGGAATACATGAAAATCACAAACTTATGTTAAAATCCCGAAAATGCCTGTTTTCCGAATTAGCGTCTGTTATTAGTAAGTAAAATAAAGTAAAAAATATGACAATAAAAATCCGAGAAATCAAATTAAAGAATAATCAAGTTGGAGTTATGCTTGATATTCACAACAATGGAAAGAGAACACAGAAAATGCTTGCTGTCAGGTATTGTGATAATCCGAGAAATGCTGTCGAAAGACAGGATAAAAAAGAAAAAAAAGAAGTGGTCAAAAAAATAGTGGCTAAGCTTGAACTCGATTCGTTGTATGCCGACAACATGATGGAAAGAGATTATCAACTTGATAAGGATTTTTTTGAATATTGTCAGGAATTTATCGATAGCAAACAAAAAGCTGATGTTAGGCACTATCGCACGGTTGTTAGACAATTGAGAAACTACCATAAGAGGACGAAATTAGTATGTTCAGAAATTGACGAAGTTTTCTTGATGAGATTTAAAGATTATTTGGAAACTCAACTCAATGGTGTGTCCGCGTATAACTATTATAAAAACCTCAAGAAGATTATTAAAGAAGCTACTTATCACAAACACTTTATGCGAAATCCTGCGGAAAGGATTATAAACCAAAAAGGCAAATCGAAAGCTAAAGAAACACTTACAAGTGAGGATATCCAAACTTTGGTTGAAACACCATGTTCAAATAAAGAAATTAAAAATGCATTCCTTTTCAGTTGTTTGACGGGATTAAGATTTTGCGATGTGTTTCTTCTGAAATGGGAAAATCTTAAGACGGGAGTAGTTGATATTGTACAGAAGAAAACGAAAGAGCGTCTAATACTCAGATTGCATCAAGATACATCTTATCTAATAGGCAAACCTAAACGACCGCAAGACCTGATATTTAATTTGCCGAATCATTGCAACTGCCTCATTGTACTCAAAAAATGGGTCGACGAATCTGGAATAGACAAGCATATCACATGGCATTGCTCAAGGCATTCATTTGCGACCGCCTTAATTCTAGAAAATGAGAATATCACAACCGTATCTAAACTATTGGGACATAAGAGTATCGTTGAAACTCAGAACTACGTGAGAGTAGCCGAAATGTCAAAGGAAAATGCGATTAATAAATTACCATCAATCTTTAAATCTAAAAACAAATGAAAGCTATTTCCGTATTCAACGTAATGAGTGAAATCCGAGATTTATTACTACTTCAAAAGGATGTGTTTACAATAAGCGAAGTGTGTAGTTATACAGGGTTTGAAAAATCATATATCTACAAACTTACTAGCGCAAGAAAAATTCCTCACTTTAAAAGTCCAGGCGGTAAAAATGTGTTTTTCTTGAGAGTTGAAATTAATGAGTGGTTGACTCAGAATAGAATAAAAACTATTGAAGATTTGGAAAGAGAAACCAAACAGCAAATCATCAAGTTGACAAATCGCAAATAGAAGTTTCCATTTGCGGAAACCTAATTATCATAAAAGTATTTATTAATCAATTTATCCCATCACTTACTAGTACAGTGTGATTAAACTGAGAAAAAACGCTTAATAAAAAGCGTACTATGTTTCTAATAAAGGATAACTATTTCAAAGGAGGACAAACATGATTGACACGTTGAAAATAATTCTATCGCCTGACGATATTCATTATGAATGGGATATTAAAGATGTAAAGTCTAAACTTCACATCAATGAAAAATATGATAGAAAAGGATTTAAGCCGTTAGGCTATGTAAAAAATATGAGCGTTAGCGGAGATAACAGGAAACTTATTGTTGAGGGAAGTATTGCGAAATATTACAATGGAAATAATATTGAAAACTTTAATTGGTTTGATATCGAATCAGCAGTTGAGGAGTTATCGGAAGAATTGGAGCTACCTCTAAAAGACGGAAGAATAGGAAGAGTAGATATTGGAGCAAATATTGAGCTTAAACAAGATGTTAGAGATTATTTCAATGAGTTAGGACATCTGGAATATCATCTGCGTATAAATAGACATCGAACAACGCTTCGATATGAATTTAAATCAATGAGAAAGAATATGATTTTTTACGACAAGCTCGTCGAAACTAAAAAAAAGAAATTGATAGGCGACTTTGATAAAAAGGACTTTACTCAGGCTAAACACTTGATGAGAGTCGAATACCAATTCCAAGAAAGAGTATCTCAGATTTTCAAGAAAAAGGACTTAAGAGTGTCTGATCTATATACTCAGGCATTTTGTAAACAACTTATGCGATGTTGGTTTGATACTTATCAGTGCATTTATAAGAAAGCGGTTCTCAAATATCCTAAAAAATTGAAAGGAAATGCGGATTTTGAAAAATTTATGAAAAGAGTGTACGTTGAAATGTTCGGCTGGGAGGGACTTAATGATTTAATGATGTCAGCCGTTAAACAAGGTAGTTTATCTGCTAGCGATAAATCTAAAAAGCTAAAACAGTATAGGGAAGCGATGCTTGATAATTATAGTTTTGAATTTCATGAAAACATCCTTGAGTTGAACCACAAAGTCAAGTTGATGTATTGTGAAGCGTTAAAACAACTTTATAAGCCGACGGTAAATCTTGTCGCCTAACAAGTCAAGTAAATAACTGCTGCCCTATTTGATTAGTTTTCGAAGAAGACAACAGAAATTGCCGAAAAATTGTCAAATTTTTGAAATCTAATCTTTTTCTTGAATCGGATTTGACGGGAGAAAATCTTTAGGTGAGCATCCCATCTCAAGCGCCAACTTGTTGATATGATTCAAATTGTATTTCGACGGGTGATTTGGACTTTCAACTTGACCTATAAAACCTCTTGTAGTATCTAAAAATGCGGCAACATCATCTTGAGAAAATCCTTTTTTGGTTCGGACTTCTTTGATTTTGTCGATTACATACTGCTCTATTTTAGTCTTGTTTTCGGTCATAACTAAGCGATGTAAAAGTCAAATAATTTGTTTACTTTCGTGCTTAGCAATAACTAAGAATATATTATTTTGAAACTAATTGGGCTAGCTTGATAGCTAGACAAACACTAAGAAATCTATGATGAAATCTATATTGATACTTTTGTTATTATTGACATCTACAATTACTTTATGTCAGGTTAAAATACCGCGAGAATATACTGTTCAAGTCATCTATTTGTCAGGAAATAGTGAAATAATTCCAATACGAAATAGTGAAAAGAAAGCGAACGTTCCTGTGCCTGTAGTCGCCGAGGGTTCTATTTTCTATGATGGAGAATATTTATTGTTGGACGTCAAGAGTATTAAGATTTTGAAGACTACCTATTTCCCAGAAACTAGAGTTGAAAATGATATTGAGATAAGAAAAGTCAAATACTTTGATCCCAGCATTGGAAGAGAAATAACATTAAATGCAATCTCTAATCCTAAATGGGAAGCTGCTCAAAGGAAATTAGAATCTGAGGCCACATCAATATTTGCGCCGTCAGATGAAACATTAAAGGAATTTGAAAAAAGCAACAACGATACGGTAAAAAAGCAACCTGATTCAAGAGTTATGCGAGATACGGTTGTGATATCAAGGCTTCAAAATGTTTACGAATCGGATGGAAACGGAAATTTTAAAATCATTTTGAACTCGGGATTGAAGCTTATTGGAAATAGAGTGATAAATCAAACTGACGGAGAATGGACAACAAAAAATATTGATTTTAATAGTAGTGAATATGTTGAATTATCAAAACTCAATTTGAAAAAGGGAAACTATATTATTGAAAAATTTTTGAATAAAGATAAAGTCGTTGTGTCATATAAAACATTAGCCATACAAATAAAGGAACAGTATTGAAATCTTCAAATTCCGTATCCAAGGTTCGATAATCTGAATGACATTGCATTTTCACTTACACCAAATTTTTTTGCAAGAAAGGTAATTGCTTTATTAATATCTGCTGGTGCTTTTGATATCTGTTCTTCTAATAAATCTTTAGGCATTAATAATGAGGCGGCAAAAGCATTAGCTTCTCGTTCTTTGTAATCTTCACCAGTGGATGATGCAATATTTCTAAAAAGTACTTTCGGTGCTTTGTCGACAAAAATTGGCTGTTCTTTACTATGAAAAATATAATGTCCTATTTCATGGGCAATTGTAAACCTTTTTCTTGTTTCAGCATTACTCGAATTATATGTAATAATTTTTTGACTGCCTGTCATGACAAAAAAGCCTGACACATCGTCACCTAGTCTCTTTGATTCCAGTGTGATATTTAATTTATCGCAAAGGCGTTTAATATCGAAATTCGCTTTATGTAACTTATTATCTTTTAATATATTAACTGCCTTTTCTTCAATGTAATTAAAATTTGGTTTCATTTTTTTAATTGTTTAATTGCACTGTTTAGTTCTTTAAGAGTTTTTTCATCAATATTAAACTTATCTATATATGTTTCAATATTGGAGTGGTTATCGACATTTACTTTTTGTTGTATTTCAGAATAGGTAGGTAAAATTGTTTGCACATCTAGCTTTAATGCTCTACAGATTTCATAGATGATATGCAATGGCGGTTGTTGTTTGCCCCTTTCGATGTTTGAGATAGAGCTTCGTTTTAGAATATACATTTGAGAAACGCTTTCAGCTAATTGCTGTTGGCTGTAACGCATCTCCTCCCTTCGGTCTCTTATTCTTTGACCGAGAATAAAGTATAGTACAGAATTAAAATCTGACATTAAGCAGTATAATATTTAGAATGATTATTCAAATATAACGGCAAAAGTAGTATTTTATTTATACAAACAAAATTTTATATTACAAAATTACTGCCATTGTGACTAAAATTAACTTTGGCACAAAAGTTGCTATTAGTGGTAATGACAATGTGATTGACTACGACAATGTAGTTGTCATTTAATTTTTAAAAAAACGATGATTATGAGTAAAGTAGCAGATTATTACATCAGCGGGGTTTGGAAGGATTCTCAGGAAAGAATAACGAGCGTTATGATACATCCTGTATCCGATGATAATTCTTTTAACACCAAGGGCATAAAAACAAGTAAAGTAGACACTATAGCTCTATTGAAAAATAAAAAAAGAATCATGACAATTACGTGGAATTACCCCGCGTGGAACAGAGGCGCTTATGTTACATACGAAGCTACAAATGGGCAAGAATACCTGAGAACTGTTCCGAATTCCACGACGAAAGATAATTTAGACAACTCATTCCCCTTTTATAAATTTATATAAGCGAACTCCATCGCTATTTAATGGAGAAGTCAAATTCAAAATATAAATACCCTTAAAATTATGGCAACAGATAAACAGAAGCACCTGGAGAAAGTACTAGAAACGAACGAAATCAGTAAACATCCAAATATTGATAAGTATGTCGCAAAAAAAAATGAAGTTAAAAATGCTTTAAATCAGAAATTCTCGCAGGAGAAATCATGTAATTCAATGGATTCTGGTTCATATGCGAAAAACACAGCCAATAACACGAAGTTTGACATTGACTGTTACATGCCTTTTCTAAAAAAAGAGCCTAATACAGACCAAACTGGCTTTCAGACCTTAAAAGAAATGTACGATGCGGTACATGACTATTTTGACGACGAATTTGAAGATGATGAATTAATTAAAGTTATTAAGCAACGTGTGTCGATAGGGCTAGTATTTGAAATTGACGGAGAGGAATTTCACATGGATGTTGTTCCTGGCCGTGAAAGACCAAATCGCTTTGATTACAATGACAGTAACACTGATTTAAGTTTATATATAAACAGACGAACCGAGAAAGAAGAAGAAAAAGGTAGTGTAAAGGTCAAAACAAACATTAAAAAACATATTGCTTTGCTTCAAGGTGAAAGTAGAAAACATGAAAGGAAAGTCGCAAGACTTTTAAAAGTTTGGAAGACGGAGAGAAAAATTCAAAAAGGCGGCAAGCTTATAAAGTCTTTCATGATGGAACTTTACACTAAAGAAAGTTTTGACAACAACAGCGATAATCTTCCGCACGGTCTTTGGGAAAAGGTCAAAATGGTAATGAATCATATTGTCGATAATATTGAAACTTCCAACCTAGTTGATCCTGCCAACTCGAGTAATATTGTTTCAGATGCGATGAGCAACAGCGCAAAATCAAGCACTAAGTCAGACATGAAGAAAACAATAAAAGACATTGAAGAAGACTCCGATAAAATCAAAGAGTATTTCCCTATCAATGAAGATTATAATACTGAAGACGATAACGATGACGACAACAAATCAGCGAGGAGCGCTGCTCCACAATTGAATACAAGTAAATTTGGATAAATTGGAAAACATTATAACAACAACACTGAACGCGGATTCGTGCATCAGTATATTAACTCCCTTTAGTCTTGATTCTTATTTTTACAATGGAAAAATAAGGATAGACTATAAGGGAGTTGAACTTGAATTTCACATATCTATTCCCAAATGCTATCCATTTACCTTACCTAATGCTGATAATATTTCGATAATTTTCAAAAATGTCGATTTAATTGGATTACCACACATCAACAATGATGGCTCTGTATGCTTTCATCCTGAAAAAGATGACAATTTTGAACGAAAACTGAAACAGGAAATTAATGGTTTGAAGACTTGGATTCACGATTATTACATATGCAAAAAGGAAGATGAGAACTATACTTATTTGATCCATAATACCGAAATAAATATATCATCTACACTTTATTTTTCTGACAATGAGAAAACATTTAGCAAGGGTGATTTTGGAACATTCCAGTATTCAAACTTTAATGATTTGAAACTAGGCGATGGAAAAACCCAAAATCCTCTAGCTAAAGTTCAAACTTTTTTTAAAATTGGATTTGATAAAGGTTTTGAGGACAAATGGTCAACCGATTTTTTAGCCAAATTAAAAGAAAAATTTTACAGCGGTTTTTGGATATATATTGAGGACGAACCTATCCAAGATGAAGTTGCGAAAAGAAGAAGTATTAAAAGCTGGGATCAACTGCAAAAATATTTACCCGATGAATTTACGAAGCATCTATATTTATCTTTCAAGGGTTTAGGCAAGAGCTTCTTTTTTGATGACAATTTATTCTTACTAGTAGGATATAAAATTCCAAATGCCGACGCATATGAAGTACATTGGGATTTAATTAAAATTCCGAAGAGAAAACTACCTGTAAAATCAGTGGCTATTGCAAGAGAAAATAGAAACTCATCACAAGAAAAATATTTTAGTGAATGTACAAACGATAAAATCATTTGGGGCAGCACTGTCAACAGTAATTATGAGAGGTTTTTCGGAAGAGGTAAGCTTTCTGATAGGTTTGTGAATTCCAGAATTTTAATCATTGGCTGCGGAGCATTAGGAAGCTCTTTAGCCGAGATTTTTGTCAGAGGCGGTTGCAAAAATATTACATTCGATGATTTTGACTATGTAGCATCTGGTAATTTATGCCGATCAAAATATAATCTTGATAATTTAAATCAAAGCAAGGTTGAATCCTTAAAGCATAACTTGGCTCGTATATCTCCATACGTCAACATATTTAATATACCTTTAAAGTTGAATCATTATTCCGACATGGAAGAATGGCTTAATCAATCTATTGATTATGTTTTCGATTGTTCAACTGACACCGAGGTTACCTATACATTTGATAAAAGTAACTTTATTAGTAAGGTATTTAGTTTAAGCATAACAAACAGAGCCAAGGAACTCATTTGTGTAAGTGGGGTTGATATCACAAGAAGAACAAATTTATTTTATGAATTTCTAGGAAATGAATTACCTACATTTTTTGAAGGGACAGGTTGCGGGTATCCCACCTTTGAAGCAAATTTTAATGACATAAACTCACTACTAGGTTTAGCGGTCATGAATATTAATCATCAAATCGAAAACTCTGCATTTATAAATAATTTTATAATTCGCCAAGAATTAAAAGATGGATTAAAGAACATCTCCATACAGAATTTTAAAGAATATTTTGACAGCTCAAATCAAGCATACCTATATATTGCCAATAACACTTTGTCTAAAATTAGGGATGAGTTAATTCGACATTTTCCAAAAGAATTTGGAGGTGTGTTTGTTGGGTATCGTAACGGTAACGAAATTATCATTGATGATGTATTAGTACCTGATGATTATGAAAATGGCAAGACGATTTTTGTTAGACGCCCAGGAACTCTCAACGAAAGACTTAAAATAATACATACGGAAACAAGCGGAAAAATTGGTTATATCGGTGAATGGCATTCACACCCCAACGCCGCTGCTATACCTAGCCAAACAGACAATAACGCTATGAAACAGATTGCCGAAGATAAAAAAGTAGGCAATCCCAACCCTGTATTAATTATAATAAAAATTACTGAAAATGATTTTGAACCTCAAGCATATATTTATCATAATAAAAAACTTCTAAAATATGAGCAATAAAATTAATATCGGTGAGCTTTTTAATAGCTTACAAAATCAAATGATAGCCCAATTAAATACTAATCGGGAATTTATTGAACATCCTGGCTCAAAAGGAGATTCATTAGAAAACACATGGATTGAATGGCTAAAGAAATACCTTCCAAACCGATACTGTGTTGATAAAGCAATCATTATAGATTGTAACGGAAATTTGAGTGACCAAATTGACTTGGTTATATACGATCAACACTACACTCCGTTCGTTTTTACTCAAAATGGTATACACTATATTCCTGCTGAAGGTGTATACGCTGTGTTTGAAGTAAAACCTGAGCTTAATAAGGGATATATTGAATATGCTGGCGATAAAATTGAAAGTGTTAGAAAGCTTCACAGAACATCTACTAATATAATTGATAGAGGCAGAACGTTTGAGCCTAGAAGCTTAACTAAAATACTAGGAGGAATATTAACAAGTGTAAGTGCTATTCAGGAATCAACAATAGAAAAACATTTAGAAGCCTTGAAAGGACTTAAAACTATCGACCTTGGATGCTCAGTCGAAAGTGGATGCTTTTATATTGATTATAAAAATGAAGAAGACACTAAAATTAATGACTTCAACGAGAGAATTACGACCTATTATGAAGAAAGAGATTACGATTCAGCAACATTTAGCGCTAAGGATAAGTCATTAGTAACATTCTTTTTACAGCTAATGAGATACTTACAGCAGACGATTGGAACGGTCGCGGCTATCGACTTGAATGCATACTCAAAAGCTATCAACTTTAAAATAGACGAAGAATTATAAAAAGACATTTAGAAAATGATATGGCGACAATAGAAAATTATATAAATGAGCGAAAATTTGCTGCGGAGAGTATTCTTAAATTGATTTGGGATGATTACGAGCGAGCGGAACAACTTAAGGGTGAGATTGGCAATGAAACAGCACTAGTAGAAAGTGAATATAACCGAGCAATTGCGATGCAAATGTATGCTGAAGACCCCGATGATGTCATGCTGGGAGTCGGAAGATATTGGGAAAATTATTTTGGAGCTGATAAAGACTTATATCACAAGAATGAGAAAATGACAGATTTAGCCGCATTGCTAGCAGCAAGAGAGCTTTCACTAACTGCGTTATCAGGAAATTTGCTTGAGCATGCGAAAAAAGGCTTAGCGTTAATTTACGGAAACCCCAATGTATGGCCAATCGGTCGTTTAGTTGGCTCACAGGCGTTGAGTAAAATTATTTTGGAAGCTAGAAACCAGTCAATTCATATTGATGAGGCATTGAAAAATGGAGGGTATAAAAAACCTGATATTGGAATCTGCTTTACATTACTGGAAAACGAAATTAATCCCGTCTTCTCCGAATATTTATTAAGAGATATGTCATTTGAAATCATCAGAGATTTAGGGTGGACAACTTACCACGCTTATCACGATGATATAATTGCGATTAAATAAAAATGTACAAAACTTTAAAATTCAAATAAATTTTTAGAGATTCGTTTTGTACAGGGTCTTAGACAAGATTTTATTATAAATCGTTTGGAATTCGTTTGTTTTTTTATCCGAAAGCTTCTATCCTATTGTATTTACAGGAAGTTCAGTGTATAAATAAAAAAACCCAAGCTTTCACTTGAGGTTTTCGTATAAATATCGATTCTTGATTACATATTCTTGAAAATAGTATGCATCAGGCGTTTCTTGTCATTGATGCTTTCTTCGAGTGAGATCATCGTTTCGGTGCGGTAGACGCCTTCGATGTCGTCGATCATGAAGATCACATCTTTGGCATGCTTGGTATCTTTGGCGCGGATTTTACAGAAAATGTTGAATTTACCGGTGGTGACGTGTGCTACGGTAACGAACGGAATTTCATTGATGCGCTCCAAGACGAATTTGGTTTGGGAGGTATTGTTCAGAAAAACACCCACATAAGCAATGAATGAGTAGCCCAGTTTCTCGTAGTCTAATGTTAAGGAAGAACCCATGATAATTCCGGCATCTTCCATTTTCTTCACCCTTACGTGGACCGTTCCGGCAGAAATCAATAACTTTTTTGCGATATCTGTAAATGGAACCCTGGTATTGTCAATCAGCATATCTAAAATCTGATGGTCGACTTCATCTAAACGAAACTTGCTCATAAAATGTGTTTAATTATTGTGTTTTTGTTTTATTAAGCAAAAGAAGGACAAAAATTCCTGAAATACTGTTAAATCGTTAATTTTCTACAATTCCATTGAGAACTTTAACATTTTTTCCTAAATAAAAATCAGCTTTTTGATTTAATTCAGGATAATTGTCATTATCTCGTTGATATTCTGCTCCTTTCGCATCCCATTCGGCGTGTCCGAAATAATCTTCCAATTCCCCAATCTTTGCGATATATGCAACGAATTCGAGTTTACCGTCAATTAATTCTTCACTGAATTGAGCCGCAAAATTCGTAATTATTTTGGTACTATCATAATTTATCTTAACGTTTTTATAAACAAAATCAAAAAAACATATCTTATTTTGAGGAATATTCAAATAATCCTGCAATCCATTGCTAACTATAACGTTTTCGTTGAGAAACTCAAAACCTGACAATAGTGCAATAAAAATGTATTTTCTCGTAATGTCGCGCGCATAATCGCCTGGAAAATGGCCTGCCTCAAACAATACCGTGGGTACATTGAGTAACTGGAACGTATCGCCCACGCAATTGATGTTGAACGTGTCGTCGAAACGCCCCACCTGACCCGGAATGTATTTCTGCAATTCCTCGTTCATCGCCGCAATGATGTCGATCGCCTTGGCACGCGCGTGGTGAATGTGACGTTCTTCATTGAATGCAGGCGCGAGGAATGAAACGGTCGCCGGTTTGCCCGAATCGGATGCGCCGAAAATCGTGCGTTGGTCGTGCAAATTGTAACAGCAGTCGGGTTTGAAAGTTTCAAAAGCCTGTCGCAGCAAGTTGCTTTCGGGTTGCGAACGGTTGAACGCATCGCGATTGAGATCGACGTTGTTGGCGTTTTCGCGCGTCCATGCTTCTGCACCATCGGGATTGACCATCGGCAGGCAACAAAACGTAAAATCGCGCAAAAGGTTGTTCCCGAGATCCGATCCGCTGTGCAAAAGACTCAGGAAATCGAACAATGCCTTGGTCGTCGTGCTTTCGTTGCCGTGCATTTGCGACCACATCAAAATGCGGATTTTCCCGGTTCCGATCGTGTACGAATACACGGGCCGGCCTTGTACCGAATGCCCGAGAACTTCCAATTGGTCATCGGTATCCCATTGTTTCAAAAGCGGCTCGATGTCTTTCAAAGTCACGTAACGGCCTGACAATTGCGCCAATTTGTATTGCTCAAAAATCGGTTCCAAATTCATCTGATGTGTTTTCCACAAAAATAACGATTTCCACCAAAGGATTCCGCCCAAAAACAAGAAACCTCCGGTTGGGATACCGAAGGCTTCTGAACCAATAAAACAAACACAAAAATTATCTTAGAATATAATCTTGTATTCGTATTTACGAGAACGGATTCGTTATGGATTTGTGGTTTGCAAAAAATTTTCAACGCCGAATCCTTTTTCCGGAAATTTGCCTCTCACACCGATGAAATGGGAAAGCAAGATCTTGAAATCGGCTTCGATATTTCCGGTCGGATAAAAATAATCGCCGATATACACTTCTTTTTTCCGATAATCGAAAGCCACGGGAACAATCGGGACATGCGCTTTCAAAGCGATGTAATAGAATCCCGTTTTGAGTTCACTTACCTTTTTGCGCGTGCCTTCCGGAGCAATCGCCATGCGGAAAATTTCGCGCTTTTGGAAGATTTCTGAAATCGCATCGACTTTATTTTTGTTACCCGAACGATCGAGCGGTGCGCCGCCCATCCATCGGAAATAGGCGCCAAACGGAAACCTGAACAGTTCCTTTTTGGCCACATAATGCATTTCGAGGCTGATGATGCCGCGCGCGAAAAGCCCGATGTAGAAATCATGCCAGCTCGTATGCGGCAAAACCATGATGACGCATTTCTTGATTTTGGGATCGAACGCGCCGCGGATTTTCCAACCCATGAGTTTGAAAAAAATCCACTGATAAATCCGTTTCTTCATTTCAGCAACTAATTTGGGTAAAAATAATAGAATTCACTTATTTTTGAAGAAAAAGGCAATGTTCAAGAAAATGCTCAGTTATTTTATTCCGGTTAACATTTACAAACGCAAATCTACGCTCAGTAAAAATCTGGAAATTACCTGGAACAATGGCCAACTTGTACTCGATTCTGAAAACACGAATTACTCCTACGGCAGTTTGCAGCGCATTCTTCGAAAAGGCCTCAAGGCAATCGGATTTGAAAAGGTATGTGCGATGGAACACATTCTCGTATTGGGCGTCGCCGGCGGAAGCGTCATCAAGACATTGGTTGACGAAATCGCTTACGAACGAAAAATCACAGGCGTCGAAATCGATGCAGAAGTCATCAAAATGGCCAATTCCTATTTTGGGCTCGACCAGATTCCGAATCTTGAAATCATCATCGACGACGCATTCGAATTCGTGCTCAAGACCAAAGAAAAGTATGACCTTATTATTATAGACATTTTTCAGGATACGGTCATGCCGAATTTCCTGTTTGAGAAATTCTTCGCGAATCGGGTCGGTTTTTTGCTTCGCGAAAACGGATGGCTGCTTTTCAACACGATGATTTTGAACGACGATCACGAGAAACGCAACGGACAATATGTCACCGAATTCGACACACAAATTTTTACCGTACGCAGATTGCCACGGATCGAATCGCACAACGAACTGATATTGGTCCGGAAAGGCTTATAAAAGAAAAGCCCGCAACGAATTGCAGGCCATTTCCAACTTAACTAAATGTCTTTTATTTGTGCATCAAAACGGTATTGACCACGTGGATCACGCCGTTCGATTGGTTCACATCGGCGATGGTTACGAGCGATTTTCCGCCTTTTTCATCCGTGAGGTACAATTTGTCGCCGTCCATCCAAGCGGTTAGTTTTCCGCCTTGGACGGTTGTCAGGACTGCTTTTCCGTTTCCGGCCTTGATGGCTTTGGCAATGTCCTTGGCATTCATTTTTCCTGAAACGACATGGTAGGTCAGTACGCCTTGCAGCATTTTCTTGTTTTCTGGCTTGAGCAACGTCTCGACTGTTCCTTTCGGCAATTTTTCGAATGCTTCATTGGTTGGCGCAAATACGGTGAATGGTCCTTTTCCCGAAAGCGTTTCGACCAGATCGGCGGCTTTTACGGCAGCCACCAAAGTCGTGTGGTCTTTAGAATTGACGGCGTTTTCGATAATGTTTTTGTTCGGATACATCGCAGCACCTCCGACGGTTACCGGTTTTTGGGCGGATGCTGCGAATGCCAATGCGAAAGTCAAGTAAGCGGTCAGCAGAATTTTTGAAATTTTCATAATTGATTATTTTAAAGTTACAAGGTCATGTACGCCGTAAGTTGCACCGATGGTTTTGCCGATTTCAATTTTAACATAAATTTCGATCTTGAAGAGATGCTGTTCGTCGATAAACAATTGACCGTATTGGCTTTGCCGCAGAAAATAAAATAATTTATTTTTTTATTGGGAATTCAATTCGGAATAAAATTTAATTTTGCGGACGGATTCAAAACCAAAACGATGCTCAAATACCTTTGTACTTTTTCGTGCGTGTTCCTTTTCTCTTTTTCAACCAAAGAAAAAAAGACGATTGTTGCCGGCATGAAAATGCAGGATTTTGTCATCGCGATTTCGAAATATGCGCGCAGCATCGACCCCGATTTTATTGTCGTTCCGCAAAACGGTGCTGAACTCGCATTCAACAAACTCAATCCCGATGCGGGCGTGAACCAGGCTTACCTCGATGCGGTGGATGGTTTTGGCATCGAGGAACTGTTTTTCAACGAAAAATCCAAAGTCGACAAATACCGCCTGGGCATGTTGCAAAAGTTGCGCGATAAGAAGAAAATCATGGTTTCGGAATTGATCACCAAAGAAAGCGCGACCGCCGAGGTGCTGGAGAAGAATAAAAAGGAAGGTTTTTTGTCTTTTCCGCGTTCGGCCGACAATGAAGATTACAAGGAAATCCCGGCCATCACCGACGAGAACAACGCCGACATCAACAAACTCAGCGACGCCAAAAATTACCTTTACCTGATCAATTCTTCGAATTACAAACAACGGTTTTACTATCTCAAAGAAGTCGCCAAAACCAATTTCGACGTTGTCATCATCGATCTTTTTTTCCACACCAAACCGTTTACTGCTGAAGAAATCAAGCAATTGCAGACCAAAGCCAATGGCGGAAAACGCTTGGTTTTGGCTTACATCAACATCGGTTCGGCCGAGAATTTCCGGTATTACTGGAACGGCAACTGGATTGTGGGCGATCCGTCATGGATCAAGAAAAAGTACGAAGGATACCGCGATGAATTCTATGTCGAATTCTGGAATCCCGAATGGCAGAAAATCATCTACGGCAACAACAATTCTTACATGAAAAAGATATTAGACGCAGGTTTTGACGGTGCATATCTGGACAATGTGGAAGCGTATTATTTCTTGTACAACAAATAGCTTTTGGGCTGGGCGACACTAAATCATCCTCCGCGCTTTCTCCAAATCTTCCAATGTATCGATCCCGATTCCAACGTGCGAAGTCTCGACCATCCTGATGCGCTTGCCAAATTCAAGGTAACGCAACTGCTCCAACTTTTCCGAAGCTTCCAAAGATTTCATCGGCAGGCGGTAAAAATCCAACAGCGCTTGTTTGCGGAACGCGTAGATTCCGATGTGCCTGAAATACCGGACGCCCACATTTTTCTCGCGCGGATACGGAATCACTGACCGCGAAAAATACAACGCAAAACCATATTGATCGACCACAACCTTGACGATATTGGGATTGCTGATTTCGGCTTCCTCAGTAATCTCCACCATCAGCGACGCCAGGTCTACCCTATTTTCGATGTCGTCGCGAAACGCCTCGATCACCTTGACGAGTGGTTCCTTATTGATAAACGGTTCGTCGCCCTGGACATTGATCACTAGATCCACCTCCAGATTTTCGACCGCTTCGGCAATGCGATCGCTGCCCGATTCGTGTTCCTTGACGCTCATGATCGCTTTTCCACCGTTGGAAATGATCTCGTCGTAAATCAAGATCGAATCGGTCACGACAAAAACATCATGGAACAATCCGGTATTGACGGCCGATTCATAGGTGCGGCGAATGACGGTTTTGCCGCAAAGGTCCTGCATCAATTTGGCCGGAAACCGTGTGGAAGCGTAACGCGCGGGAATAACTGCGATGATTTTCATGAATACCTGGGTAGCTGAGCGCCGGAGTGGCTGAGTTGGCCAATCGGGGCGGTTAGTGAGTCGCTAAGTTAGGGAGATTTATTGAAAAGTTGGTATAGATTTTCTGGAGCATTTTCCTGCTTTACACTACAATCTTTTGCGCCATTACATTCTGCAAAAGGATTTTCGTTTCAATCAGGGCTAGGGATTTTCGGTACGATTTATTTTAATGTAAGAATCAGCAATCCCGCAACGATCAACGCGCCGCCAACCGCAAGTTTCCACGTGAATTCCTCGTGGAAAATAAGCAACGACAACAAAACCGTAATTACAATGCTGCCTTTGTCGATCAACGCAACCTGCCCCACATCGCCCAGTTTCACGGCACGGAAATAAAAAACCCAGGATAAACCCGCCGTAATCCCCGAAATCGAAAGAATCAGGACATCGCCGCGTGAAAGGTTCTTGAAATCCTTGACATCCTGAAAAAAGAACGCATAAATCGCGACAATAACTACCACCGAAACCGTGCGCACGGCCAATCCGGTGTCGCTGCTCACATTCTTCAATCCCATTTTGGCGATCACCGATGTGAGTCCGGCGAAGCACATGGAAATGAGTGCGAAAATTACCCAGTTTTTCATAAAAGTTCCTGAATGCCTGATTATCTGAGTTTTAAGCACCTTAAATCAGGCTGATTAGTTGCTCTAAATTACAGACTTCAAATGAAATACAATTATAATTTAAGAATAAATCTTAATTTAAGAAAAGACAAAACGCTACTACTCAGCTTCTACTCCACAAAATTCTCATCCTTAAAACCAATCAAATACAACTTGTCTTTGGCACGCGTCACGGCCGTATACAACCATCTGATGTAATCGCGGTCCACGCCGTCGGGCAAATAAGGCTGCTCGACGAAAACCGTATTCCATTGGCCGCCTTGCGATTTGTGGCAAGTAATCGCGTATGAAAATTTGACCTGCAGCGCATTGAAGAATTCATTTTCCTTTACCTTTTGGAAACGCTTGTATTTGCTGGGTTCGTCGGCATAATCGAGCATCACTTCTTCATACAATTTGTTCGATTGCTCGTACGTCAGCGACGGCGTTTCGCTTGTAAGCGTATCCAATAAAAGCACCGTTTCAAACGGTTTCTGATCGGGATAATCGACCATCCTGATTTTGACCTTGGCGAATTTGAATCCGTAGATTTCAAGGATCCCGAACATTTCCAAAACCTCGATGATGTCGCCATTGGCAATAAATCCGGCCACATCGGTTTCCTTGAGCCAGAAATAATTGTTCTTGACGACCATCAGGAAATCGCCCGTCGACAATTCGCTTTCCTTGTCTAAAATCCTGGAACGGATTTGCTGGTTGTAGGCATTGGCGCGCTTGTTCGAACGCACGATGAACGCCGTGTCCTCGATACTGTAATTGCTGTAGGCCGAATTGATCGCGTCCTGGATGTCGTAACCGTCGGTCAATCTTACAATGTCTTTGAACGGTTTGACGTCAAATTGGATGCGGTCGATGAAATGGTCCTTGAGCAATTCGCGCAATTCGGTCGCGTTGAACAAAATCCCTGAGTTTTCTTCCTGGCGCATGACTTCGTCGAGTTCGATGTGGTCGACGTGCTTGTCGTAATTCCGTTCGAGCGTTGCGATTTCGAGCGCCGGACTGATGTCGAGATTGACCGGCGGCAATTGCGCCGTATCACCGAGCAATATCATTTTGCAATTCGTCCCCGAATACACATATGAAATCAGATCGTCGAGCAGCGAACCGTTCGCATACATCTTGGAATCGGAGTCGCGGTCGGAAATCATCGAGGCTTCGTCGACGATGAAGACGGTATTCTTGTGCTTGTTTTGTTGCAACGTAAACGACACGCCGCCGCCGCTTTTCTTCGGGAAATAGATTTTCTTGTGGATCGTGAATGCTTGCTTTTGCGAATAATTGGCGATGATCTTGGCCGCGCGGCCCGTTGGCGCGAGCAGCACCGATTTCATCTGGATTTCCGCCAGATTGTTGACGATCGTAGAAATGACGGTGGTTTTTCCGGTTCCGGCGTAGCCTTTGAGCACGAAAATTTCGTTGTTGTTTGGGCCCGTCAGGAATTGCGCAATCTTCTGGAAAAAAATATCCTGTTTTTGCGTGGGCGAAAACGGGAAATTGTATTTGAGGATGCGGTAGAAATCTTGGGAAACCATGTGGATTGAATTGAAACAAAGATAGCAGATTCTGGCGTTGGATCGTTAAAAGAAAATGGAACGCGGATTTAAAACGGATGGTCGCGGAGGAACGCGGATTTATTTTCGGCGCGTTGAAAAATCAGCGACAATCTGCGGCATCTGTGTTTTATCTGTGTTCGACAAAAAACTTCCCACAAAGCAAATCATTTGAAATTTAGCCCCGATGGCAGCGGCATCCTTTTGCTTGCCAAAGCAAAAGATAGAGCGAACAGCGGGACGAATCATGAAAGAATGGAAAAACACCTGCTCCTAAAAATAAACTTTTAACAGATTCATAAAATTTGTAAGTTTGCCCATATGCTCGTACACAACCCAAACATCACCGAAAAGATTTACAAGAAGCTCTCGCTGATGGTCGCGCCCGACGGCCTGTCTTTTTGCATTATGGATACGCTCAACAACCGCGTGCTTTCGTACAAGGACATTACGCTCGACCATTGCAACAATACGATCCCGATCGAGGAATTGTACGGAACGGCGCTGCGCAGCAATTATGAGCTCAACGAAAAATACGATGAAGTGCTGATTTTGCACAACAGCAATTTGTCGGCTTTCGTTCCGACGGCGCTTTTCGACGAGCATTTTTTGGGCAGCTACCTGCAATACAACACCAAGGTTTTTGAGACCGATTTTTTCGCGTATGACGAAATGCCGGTGTTTCATATGAACAATGTGTACATTCCGTTTGCCAACATCAATAATTTCTTCATCGACGAATACAGGGAATTCGATTCGAAACATGCGCATACCGTTTTGGTTTCCAAATTGCTAGAAGCGTCGAAAAATATCGATGAGAAGAAAATGTTCGTGCATTTCCATTTGTGTTATTTTGAAATCATTGTGGTTCAAAACCAACACCTGTTGTTGTTCAATTCGTTTGAATACAGGACGCCGGAGGATTTTGCGTATTATTTATTGTTTGCCGCGGAACAATTGAATCTGAATCCGGAGCATTTCAGGCTGGAATTGCTCGGCGACATTTCCGAAGACGATGCTTTCTTCAAAATGGCCTACACCTATATAAGGAACGTTGCGTTGTTTGACACTTCCTACATGCAACATTTCAATTCATTCAGCGCTGCCGAAAACCGCAAGCACTTTATCCTTTTCCATTCATGAGAATCATTTCCGGAAAATACAAAGGCAGGCGTATTTTTCCACCCAAAAATTTACCGGTACGCCCAACCACTGATATGAGCAAAGAGGCTTTGTTCAACGTACTCAACAATCATTTCAACTTTTCAGGCCTCAAAGTGCTCGATCTTTTTGCGGGAACGGGCAACATCAGTTTTGAATTTGCGTCGCGCGGTTCCGACAACATTACGAGCGTCGATGCCGATTTTGGCTGTGTCAAATTCATCAAGCAGGTCGCCACCGAATACGATTTCGACATTGCCGCGGTCAAAAGCGATGTGTTTAAATTCCTCGAAAAGAATAATTCCACTTACGACATCATCTTTGCCGATCCGCCTTATGGATTGGACCAGGCCACTTTCGAGAAAATCATACAGATGGTTTTCGAACGCAATTTACTCGACGAAGCAGGCATGATGGTCATCGAACATTCGAAATACACCAAGATGGAAAACCTCGAACATTTTTCTTTTCAGAAAGGTTACGGCGGTTCGTTTTTTAGTTTTTTTGAGTTTGCATCGGACGAAGATTCGGAAGAGCAAGACAGCGAGGAAGAATAATTTTTTTTACCGCTAAGGACACAAAGGTTTCGCAAAGAATCCGAACCCAACTAAACAGCAATATTACTTTGCAAACTTTGCGTTGAACTTCGCGCACTTTGTGGTTAAAATTTAGGCTCGGTAAAATCACCCTCACTTTTCGAAATCACAATCGCCGCCACACTATTCCCGATCAAGTTCGTAATCGCGCGCGCCTCGCTCATGAATTTATCGACGCCGAGCAAAAACGCCAAACCTTCCACCGGAATTTTATGGATCGCCGTCAAAGTCGAAGCCAGCACGATAAATCCGCTTCCGGTTACGCCTGCCGCACCTTTGGAAGTGATCATCAGAATACCGATGATGCTCGCGATCTCCCAAAAACCCAAGTGCACGTCATACAATTGTGCGAGGAAAATGACCGCCATCGACAAATAAATCGAAGTGCCGTCGAGGTTGAACGAATAACCCGTCGGAATGACGAGCCCGACAACCGGTTTGCTGCAGCCCATTTGTTCGAGCTTGACCATGATCGATGGCAACGCCGCTTCGGAAGAAGAAGTCCCGAGCACAATCAGCAATTCTTCCTTGATGTACCTGAGCAATTGGAGGATGCTGATTCTATAATATTTCAGGATGCTGCCGAGTACGACGAAAATAAACAATGCCATCGTGACATACACACAAAGCATCAACTTCGCCAATGGAATCAAGGTCGACAATCCGAATTTGCCGATCGTATATGCCATTCCGCCAAAAGCGCCGATCGGTGCGAGGTACATCACATATTTCAATCCGAGGAAAACGAAGTGCGAACCGCGGCCCAAGATGTGTACGATCTGTTCGCGTTGCCTGATGTAATTCAAGACAATACCTACTATTATGGCCGCGAGTAAAACTTGCAAAGTGAGGTTGTTGACGAAGAATTGAAGCCAACTGAATTCGGAAGCCGTATATTTCGTCGGATCCTGCAAAGACAACCCCGTCTTATTTATTTTTCCGGGTTGGAATAAATATGCGACTGCGATTCCGATCACAAGCGCCAAAGTCGTGACGATTTCGAAATACAACAGCGACTTCGCCCCGATGCGGCCGACTTTCTTCAAATCGCCCATTCCCGAAATGCCGAGTACGATGGTCAGGAAAATGATCGGTGCGATAAACAGTTTGATGATGTCGACAAAACTTTTGCCGATGATCTCCATTTGGATGGCGGTTTTGGGAAAGTAATGTCCGAGGAGGATCCCGGCGACAATCGCAATCAAAACCCAAAAAGTCAGATTTGAAAATATCCGTACCAATAATTATTAATTGTTAATATCAATTATTAATTAAAAAAGCAGACCTGTAAGCCGGATTCTGTATCTCGACGAATCGAAACCCTTATCATTTATCTAGGCCAGCAATTGCTCGTTGGCTCGATCTTTCTACCCTTCGGCAACGGGCGGGAAACCCTTATCCCGAGAATTCGGGACCGATATACTTGAAATTTCACCGCATAGAGTTTACCTGGTTTCACTACAGCCGAACTGTACTTGCTTTCTGTTGCACTTGTCCTAATCCGATTTTCACCGAACCGACGGATGTTATCCGCTATGCTTCCCTGTGGTGTCCGGACTTTCCTCTCCCAATAAATTGGCAGCGATAAGGCGGTCTGCGACGGCAAAGGTACGGACTTCAAATGTATAAATTGTAACTTTCCACCCAAATGATATAACCGATGCCGAAAATTTAAGGTGTAATTTTAAAACATCAAAACAAGCAAATTTAGCAGCATCATGGAAAGACAAATGTACCACTATGCCACAGTTTCCAAAGCCTTGGAAGAGTTGGCCGAAAAAGGTTTCTCAACCGATTTCAACCTCGACGAAAAACGCATCGTCGACAATCCGAATGATTTCGAAATCGTACACATCTACAGGTATGAAGGCGAAAGCGATCCCGGAGACGAAGCAACCGTTTACGGCATCAAATCCACCTCGGGTGAAAAAGGCGTTTTCGTGGCCGGCGATTTATCACTCGGCGAAAAAAGCGCGACCAAAGTCCTGAACGATCTTACCATCAAAGGAAGGGAAAATTAATCCCTTCTTTTTCTATCTATAAATATGTCAATGAACCGTTTGCACCAAAAATTAGAAAAAATTGGCAGCGACCCGAAAATTACCGCCAAGTCAGTCGGACTTCGATACGCTGCCAATTCTGGAAACGGAATTTTCCGCAAAGGCTCCAAAGAACAATTCGTTTATTTGGATCAGGACGGAAAAAAAGTGCGCGACAAGGAAACTTTAGAGCGCATCAAAAAACTGGTCATTCCGCCAGCCTGGCAGAACGTGTGGATTTCGCCTTATGAAAACGGACATTTGCAGGTTACAGGTACCGATGTCAAGGGCCGCAAGCAATACCGTTACCACGCGAATTGGAATAAAATCCGCAACCAATCCAAATTTTTCCGGCTCCGAAGATTTGCACACGCACTTCCGAAAATCCGCGCTCAGGTCGAAAAAGACTTGAACCGCAAAGGAATGCCGTTTGAAAAAGTATTGGCTTTGGTCGTCAAACTAATTGAAATGACCAACATCAGGATCGGAAATGACGCGTATAAAAAATTATACGGCTCGTTCGGACTGACGACTTTGCGCGACAAGCACGTCAAGTTCGAATCGTCGAAAGCCATTTTCGAATTCGTCGGAAAGAAAGGCGTCAAGCACAACATCAGCCTTGAAAGTAAAAAATTGGCCAATCTGGTCAGGAAATGCAAGGAAATTCCGGGTCAGGAATTGTTCCAATATTATGACGACGACGGAAAGCGCCATTCCATTGGCTCGGCCGACGTCAACAATTACCTCAAGGAAATCACCGAAGAAGATTTTACGGCCAAGGATTTCAGGTGTTGGGCCGGAAGCGTCAATGCGTTGCACGAGTTCCAGGAATCTGAAAAGCCAGAATCGCAGCATCAGGCCAAGCACAAGATCATTGAAGTGCTCGATTCGGTTTCGTCCAAACTCGGAAACACGCGGACCGTTTGCAAAAAATATTATGTGCATCCGACGGTGATCGCCGCTTACGAAAGTGGCCGGATATGGAATTACAAGCTCGAAGACAAGATTTCAGAACTCAATCCTGAAGAAGAGGCGCTCGTGCAGTTGCTCGAAAATGAAAAAATCGCAGAAGTCATCGGATAATGAAAAAATTCTCACTCCTTATTATAATAGGTGTTCTGATTTCGTGTCGCGGAAACGAAGAAACGACTGAAACCGTTACTCAAATTCCGGTCGATTCGGTTGCGAATCCCAAACCCGAACCCAAAATCAATCTTGTCATTATTCCAGGCCAATCGATTGGAAATGTGGCGTTGGAACAAAACTCGGAAGAATTGGAATTTCTGGGTCCGGCCGATTTATCGGATGCGGCGATGGGAAAAGCATGGCTGACTTGGTTCAGTACGAATTCGAAACAACCGAGCGGCAAGACCGAACTCAATATCTACACCATATATAAGGACAAGGAACTGACCCAAAAAGTCGTGCGCCAAATCCGCATCACTTCTCCCGATTTCAAAACACCCGAAGGCATTCACGTCGGAATGGCATTCACCGAAATCCAAAACCTTTCGCCCGATCTCAATTACATCGGCAATTTTAAAAATCCGGGCAAGACGAATTGGGTGGAATTGTATGATTCGACCAACATCGGTATTGCGTATGAAATCGAAAATACGGGTTCCGAAAAAACGTGCATCGCAATCATCGTCCACGCCAAAAACCGCAATGTCACCGAAGAATACCTCAGTTTTCATCCCGATCTGGTTCGTGAATAACTTTTCATTTTCGACGCGTTAATTGTTTTTAATCCTGCGATTTTAGACTTATATTTGCTTCCAATCTATGGAACAATTCGTCGTATCAGCCCGTAAATACCGCCCGCAAACCTTTAAGGATGTTGTCGGCCAACAGGCCATTACGAATACGTTGCTCAATGCGATAGAAACCAATCACTTGGCTTCTGCCCTACTTTTTACGGGTCCGCGTGGTGTCGGGAAAACGACTTGCGCCAGGATTTTGGCACGTAAAATCAACCAGCCGGGTTATGATGATCCGAATGAGGATTTTACATTTAATGTGTTCGAACTCGATGCGGCTTCCAACAACTCGGTCGACGACATCCGGAACCTGATCGATCAGGTTCGGATCCCGCCGCAAACCGGACAGTTCAAGGTGTATATTATTGACGAGGTGCACATGTTGTCGCAGGCCGCGTTCAACGCATTCCTCAAGACTTTGGAAGAGCCGCCGAAACATGCGATTTTCATTTTGGCCACGACCGAAAAACACAAAATCATTCCGACGATTTTATCGCGTTGTCAGATTTTCGACTTCAAAAGAATTACGGTCAAAGATGCGAAAGAACATCTGGCCGAAGTCGCCACAAGTCAAGGCGTCACTTTCGAAGACGATGCACTTCACATCATTGCGCAAAAAGCCGACGGTGCGATGCGCGATGCGTTGTCGATTTTTGACCGCGTCGTTTCGTATTGCGGCAACAATCTGACGCGCCAGGCCGTAACCGAAAACCTGAACGTACTCGATTATGAGACCTACATCAATGTCACCGATCTGATCCTGGAAAACAAAATCCCCGAATTGCTCATGGCATTCAACGAGATTTTATCGAAAGGTTTTGATGCGCATCATTTTGTTTCGGGATTGGCGTCGCATTTCAGGGATTTGCTCGTTTCCAAGACACCGGCCACTTTGACGTTGCTCGAAGCCGGAGAGCAGGCACAAAAAATGTATTTCGTCCAGTCGCAAAAAGCCTCGCAGGAATTCCTGCTCAAAGGCATTGATATGGCCAACGATACCGACCTTAAATACAAGGTGAGCCAAAACCAACGCCTGTTGGTTGAACTTTGCCTGATGCAACTGGCCTCCATCACTTACGATGGAGAAAAAAAAAAGTTGACGGATTTATAATTCCGGCCAAGTATTTCTACGAACGGGTCAAGCAGCTTGAAGTGGAATCCCCAGAAATTTTAACCATTCCAACAGCCAATGAAGTCGTAAAAACACCCCACGACGAAACGGTTACGGTCGAGACCGAAAAAGTCACCACCATCGACATTACCGATTCTGCCGTAGAAATCACGACCACAACCACTGAGATCGTTACCGAGAAAACGACGATTCCGGTTTCCAATGAAGCCAAAGTTTCGGCATTGTCATTGGCGTCCATCCGTGCGAAACGCGAATTGCAGGAAGCCAACAAGTCGTTTGTCAAGAAAGAGGAACATTTGCCGACCGAGCCGTTTTCTGAAACCGATATGTTGATGCAATGGAACAAGTACGCGCAACGTCTTGGAGACAAAGGGCAAAAGATCATGGAGTCGCTGTTGCTGATCAACGATCCGAAACTGGAAGGCACGACCATCATACACGAATTGCCTAATGAAGGTTCGAAGATCGATTTTGAAAGTGAGAAAAATGAACTCCAGGGTTATTTGCGCGGCAAACTGCACAACCACGACATCACGATCCATGTCATTGTCAACGAAAGTGTCGAGAATAAATTCGCGTTTACGACACAGGACAAATACAACCGGCTCAACCAGATCAATCCGACTTTGGATGTCTTGAAGAAAACGTTCGATCTGGATATTTAATCGTCCTTGTGCGCGATGGTGCGTTCGATCCTTTTGTCGGGTACGAGCCACATGATCGCCACAGAAGCATACACGATCAAAGCCAACCATTCGCTAAAGAAAGAACAAATGATCCCGGTAGTATACAATATAGGTGAAGCTTTGCCTTTATAATCTTTGGCAATTGCTTTTTTGAGCAACGAATCTTCGCCTTGGCTCGCAATAATGAGGTTCTGCAAAATCACATACGCTACTCCCGACATCAATAAAACAATACCGTATAATGTAAGCGTTGCGGGTGCAAAATGATTTTCGCCCATCCAACCAGTCGCAAACGGAACGAGCGACAGCCAGAACAGCAAATGCAAATTGGCCCAGAGGATTTTACCGTTTACTTTAGACATGCTGTGCAGCATGTGGTGGTGGTTGTTCCAATAAATACCGATGTAAATGAAACTGAGCACATAACTCAGGAAAACCGGAAACAGTTTTTGCAGCGCATCAAAATTGGGACTGTGGTGCGGCACTTTGATTTCTAGTACCATAATCGTAATGATGATGGCGAGCACGCCGTCGCTGAATGCTTCGAGTCGGGTTTTATTCATGGGTTAGATTTTTCCGTAATACAAGGCTTTGACGATTCCGTCGGCGAGACCAATTTTCGGTACATAAATCTGACGCGCGCCGCTCCATTTCATCGCATTGAGATAGACGCGCAACGCCGGGATGATGACGTCGGCGCGATCGGGATTGAGCCCGAGTTCGTACACGCGCTGGTCATAAGACATCGCACTGAGCTTCGCATATTCGGCATTCATGTACATATAGGACAATGGTTTTTCCTGCAATTTGCCCGACATTTTAAACACCTTATTGATGTTTCCGCCCGAACCGATCAGCGTCACGGGTTCGTAATCTTCGGTGTTGGTGCGGATCCATTTCTCGATTTCCTGCCAGACGATGTCGTTGACCATGTCGTTAATCAGACGGACCGTTCCCACTTTAAACGATTTGGACGCAATCATCTTGTTTCCCGAAAACAACGAGAATTCGGTGCTGCCGCCGCCAACATCTACATACAAATAGGTCATTTCTGTTTTGAGTAAATGGTGCAAATCGGTCGACGCAATGATCGCCGCTTCCATTTTGCCGTCGATGATGTCGATTTCGATTCCCGATTCGTTTTTGATGATTTCGACAACTTCCTTTCCATTGTAGGCTTCGCGCATCGCAGAAGTCGCACAGGCTTTGAACTTTTCGACTTTGTGGACTTTCATCAAAAGCTGATAGGCTTTCATCGCATCGATCATGCGTTCGATGTTCTCATCCGAAATCTCACCCACGGTAAAAGCGTCCTGGCCCAAACGGATCGGCACCCGAACGAGGGAACTTTTACTGAATTGCGTTTCCTTACCTTCTTCTTCGATGATGTTGGACACGAGCAATCGCATGGCATTGGAGCCGATGTCGATCGCAGCGTATTTTTTAATGTTGATCATTTATTTTTAATCGGTGAATCGTTTAATTGTTTAATCGGGATACGTTCAAATTATACTTCTTCGACTTTGGACAACTCCAGTCGGTTTTTGTAATAATTATAGGTTTCGAGTTGTGCGCGGAAAATTGGATTTTGGCCACGGACACGGTATTTATTGTCCAGTGTTTCTGAATGGTAGCGCGCCTTTACGTTTCCTTTCCAACCCGTATCGAACGAATCGATGAGTTCTTCCTTGATTTCCTTATCGTAAAGCGGACACGTCACTTCCACCCTTCCGTCGAGGTTTCGCGTCATGAAATCGGCCGACGAAATGAATACGTCGGGATCGCCGTTGTTGGCAAAAATATACACGCGTGAATGCTCGAGGTAATTGTCGACGATGCTGATCGCTTCGATGTTTTCGCTCATGCCTGGAATGCCTGGAATCAGCGAACAGATGCCGCGAACCTGCAATTGGATCTTGACTCCGGCGCGGCTCGCATCGTATAATTTGTCGATGATTTCGGTATCGGAAAGGCTGTTCATCTTGAGTTTCATGTAGGCCGGCCTTCCCATATGCGCATTGACGATTTCGCGGTCGATCAGTTTATAGAACCTCGAACGCGTGTAATGCGGCGATACGATCAGGTGTTTGTAACGGTGGATCCTGAAGTTGACTTCGAAGAAATCGAATACTTTATCGACGTCTTTCAGAATCCCCTGGTGTGCGGTAAAGAGCGTCACGTCGGTGTAGACGGCGGCCGTCGATTCGTTGAAATTGCCGGTGGATATGAGTCCGTACCGGTGCATTTTTCCATCCTCGATGCGCTCAATGACACAAATTTTACTGTGTACTTTGAGTCCTTTGATTCCGAAAATGAGGTTGATGCCTTCGGTTTGCATCTGTTCCGCATACGAGATATTGCTCGCTTCATCGAACCGCGCCTGCAACTCAATTTGCACGGTGACTTTCTTTCCGTTCTTGGCCGCATTGATCAGCGAGCTAATGATTTGGGAGTTTTTCGCGAGCCGGTACAATGTGATTTTAATCGTCGTCACCCTTGGATCCAACGCCGCTTCACGCAAGAATTTGATCAGGTACGAAAACGACTGATAAGGCGCATTGACAAGATAATCTTTTTTACTGATCTTGTCCAGAATACTGCCGTCGAGGCTCAAACCCGGCACAGGCAAGAGCTCATTTTGTTTGTATAAAAGGTCGAATCTTCCAAGGTTTGGAAAGTTCATGTAATCGCGTCGGTTGTGGTAACGGCCACCCGGAATGATGCTGTCGGTCGAGTCGATCCCCATTTTGGACAGGAAAAATTTGAGCGTGTCTTTTCCGATCGATTGGTCGTAAACGAAGCGCACCGGTTCACCGATAAGACGGTCTTTGACGCCTGTCGAAATCTTTTCCATGAGCGATTTGCTTTGGTCGGAATCGATGTCGAGCTGCGCGTCGCGCGTGATTTTGATCATGTGGGCCTTGACACTTTCATAGTCGAAAATATTGAAAATACTGCTCAGGTTGTAGCGAACGACGTCGTCGAGAAACATGATGTATTGCTTCTCATCGCTCGATGGCAGAACGACAAAACGGTTGATGGTTTTGGGCAATTCGATCAGTGCATAGCGCACTTCGCCCTTGGGCTTGACGATACTCAGAAGCGACTTTTCCACTTTGGATTTCATGACGAGTTTGACCGCAAGATATCCGGCCGTATCCTTTAGCAAAGGGAATTCGGCGAGATCGTTGAGGATGATCGTGACGAGCGCGGGGCTCACCTTTTGGATGAAATAATCTTTGATGAAGGTTTCCTGATCGGGTGTGAGTTCCTTTTCGTTGACCATGAAAATGTTCTCCTGCTGGAGTTTCTTTTCGATGATGCTCAGGATTCGAAGGCTTTCGGATTGCTGTTGGATGACGGTTTCGGTAATCTCCTTAAGCAACTGCTTGGCGCTGATGCCACCGAGTTCCTTCTCTCCCGATTTGCCCGAAAGGCTGAGTCGGCGGATCGCGGCAAAGCGCACCCTGAAAAACTCATCGAGGTTGTTCGAGAAAATTCCTAAAAAACGGAGCCGGTCGAGCAACGGCACTGCGTCGTCTCCGGCTTCCTGTAATACTCTTGCGTTGAATGCCAACCAGCTTTTTTCCCGGTCAATATATCTGTTTTCTGACACTTATGTTTGTTTTGATTCTTTTAATTGCTTGGGGAACAATGTCGCGAGCGTATGGCCTTTGGACAAATCCTCCCAATTTTCGGTATCGAATTTAATCGACACAAAGCCTGAAGTGGGCACATTGTCGATATAAATGTCCCCAAATTTATTAACAAAATTCGTAATAGCCTCATTGTGCCCGAAAAGAATAACATTATCATAATGGTTGCCGAGCGATTTAACGATCCTTTCGAGTTCGCGCTCGTCGAAAGTGTACAGTTCTTCCTTAAATAGGATGTTCTCTATGGGATAGGAAATATTCTGGGCGAAGATGAGGGCGGTTTCTGAAGCGCGCGATGCCGTGCTGCTGCAAATGATGAACACTTTGGGCAGGAATTCGTGGCAATTCATGGAAACCATGTGGGCGTCTTTGATGCCTCTCGCTTCCAATGGGCGGTCTTTGTCGCTGAGCGGCGCCTCCCAACTCGATTTGGCATGTCTGACTAAGATTAGATTTTTCATTATTAGTGGTTTAGGTTGTGTTGGTGCAAATTGCAGTAGTTTTCTAGATTGTAATTTACAAAAAAATATCGGGAAGTTTTCGTTAAAAAAGGACAAAATAAGACTCGGGTTTCTTGACCGAATTTGTAACCATTTTCGGTATATATTATTGTTAAAATTGCCGTTCATCGAATAAATTAACTTAACATCTTGTCATTCGCATTGTTAAAAACCAGAAATTAACAATATTCATTTTGATTGGCTAACTGCAACATTCGTTCAAATGTTATCAACAAATGACAGTTAATTAATATTTGTAAGTATTAAATTACAAAATATGTTAAATAGCGCATTTTACCCAAGTTTTTTGCATTTTATCGATGTTTTTTTTGGTCAGTAAAATAATTCAATATAGTTTTGGCTCAGTTATTAAGGAAAAAAATCTGCAAAAGCAAAAAAATGTCTGTGCAGTTCGTCGATTTTTTGACTTGAAAACGTTAACATACAAAGGTCATTTCCAACGAAATGAATCAAAAAAGGATGTTAATTTTTATAAAAACGGGTACTTGAACGAGTTTTCAGGTTGTTGGTGGAAAAAATGATTGTAAAATCGTTTATGTAGGTAATTTAGCCCAAAATAATTTCTTTGACCTTGTTGTGTCCGAAAATTATTTGAAAAAAAATGTCATAAAAATTAATGAATTAATTATTAATATCATGAAAAGACACGCCCCAAACGAATTAATTAACCAATCCAACAATGTACTATTGTTACGAAAACCCCTGATTTTAATGATGAGAAAACTACTACTATTGCTGGTGTTCGTGCTATTTGTCACGAATGTTACAGCGCAGGAATCCCGCGGCTCAGGCTCAGGAATTCCGGAAGTCAAAGCGTTCATCGCTTCCCTAAGAGCGAGTGAGCAGACCTCCAGGCAGTCGGCAGGCAGCGAATTCTCTCAGGCAAACAGTATCGAAGACTTGGTCTATAAGGCCCACGATGCGCAATACCTGAGCGGCGGAATTGTCAAGACCTATGGAGAAAAACCGCGACAACTGTTTGTCGACATCACGTCGCTGAACGGTTTGAACAATCCGGCCTTGTTGAAAAACAATGTCGACATTGTGACCATCAGGATTAATAGCGCTAATGATTTGAACGCGACTATTGATTTATCCCAGTTCTCGAGTTTTAAAAGTTTAAAGTATGTGCACATCGTTTCGAGTGTTGCCACCTCAGCAAGTCATCTTGCGACCAGGGTGAGCAATCCTGAGGAACGCCTTACCGTATTTTATTCGATCAACAACGGAGAAGGAAATCAATAATCCAAATTGATAAAAAGAGAATCATTATGAAGAATATATACTTATCTACGAAAAATAACCTTCAGCTTTTAGTTGCCCTTGTTTTCCTTATCGGAGGACTTTTGTCGGCTGACGCTCAAGTTCGAGTTGGTTTCACGCAAAGAACCTCTTCTTACACACCTACAAAGAAGATCTACAACGTGAAAGGAAACTTCACCATGTTGGGTAACACTTCGCTTAGTCCACAAAACTATGGCGACAATACCAACAACAATGGACAGAACATGCTTTACGTCGATACGGACGGAAACGGGACTACCATGAACTCCTCAATGGCGACTTTGACGTTGCCAATGGAAAATGGCGGTGTCGAAGCTTGTTCGAACATTGTCTATGCCGGTTTATATTGGACCGGTAAATCATCTGCCAACACTACTTTCTCGGTAACGAAGAATGTCGTTAACGGATCCCAGGCTGTAAACAACAACCTTACGGTAAACCACAACCAGAATATCACGAATACGAATTATTCGATGTCGGTTACCAGAGGCGGAAGCAGCGGAGCACGTTATCCGATTTACACGTTCACCGGAAATGGCAACACGTATGCGTTCAGTTTCCTCAACAGCGGAAACCCAAGGGTTACGCTTTCGGTAAACGGCGGAACGGCTACGGCTGTCCCGGTGACTGTTACAGGAACCACCACGTGGACGGCTACTTTGACTACGCCTTATGTGATTACCGACGGCGCAGTAAACCTTACCATCAACACTTTGATCAGGAATTCAGGTTTGGATCAAAGCGCGACCAATACACAAAACGATTCAGATGCTGGCGTAAACGTTTCAGGCCAGGTTCCAACTTACGGAAGCTTGACCAAGAACTTTGACAAAAGGGTCATTCGCCTTAAAGGACCGAACTCAGGTGCTTACACCAACATTACTGCTGCTACGAATGACATCTACTATCCATCAGGAACAGATGACGACATCTACACTGCTTATGCAGAAGTTACCGATTACGTAAGAACAAACGGTCTCGGCCAATATTGGGCTGCCGATGTTGCGCTTCTCGAAGGAAACGTTGGCGGAACCGGATATGCCGGTGGTTGGGGTATGATCATTGTCTATGAAAACAGCAAAATGAAATACCGCGACGTCACCATTTTTGACGGTTATGCGTATGTGAATTCTGGAAATAGCACGGGATACGATTTGCCTGTAACTGGTTTCAATACGGTTCAATCTGGAAATGTCGGAATGAAATTAGGCGTTATGGCTTCTGAAGGCGACGTTAATTTCACCGGAGATTACTTCCGCGTGAGAAAACTCAACACAAGCAACTACCAAACACTCGATCACGGTGGAAGCAGCGCGACCAACTTCTTCAACTCGGCGATCAATGCGCCAGGTGCAAGAAACCCGCAATTGCTCAACAACACTGCGATCGATATCACGATGACGGATATTCCGAACCCGAACAACTCGGTTATCGGAAACAGCCAGACTTCGACGAATTTCCGTTACGGAACCGATGGCGATACCTACTCGATCTTCGCAATTGCGATGGCGGTAGATGCTTACATCCCGGATACGGACGGAGAGATTTCTGCAGTTACCATCAACGGTCAACCTGCAGGCGCCGGTCCTTATAATGCTTTGCCCGGACAGGATCTCGAATACAAAATCAAAATCAGAAACAGAGGTACCGAAGCCATCAACAACTACAAGGTTACGGTTCCGGTTCCTTACAACACTACTTATGTAGCCGGAAGCGCGTCAAGAAGCATCACCTTCTCGCCTGCTCCATCACCAAACACGATCACTTACAACCCAGCTGTGGGCGCCAACGGTTCTGTTATCTGGGATCTGGGTACCTTGCCTGTTCCTGCCGGTGGTCCTGATACGGTATTGGGTGAAATGACTTTCAAATTCAAAGTCACCACTGATTGTACCTTACTCAAAAACACCAACTGCAACAATGTCGTAGCCGTAAACGGAACGATCAGCGGTATGGGTGCGATTACCAATATTGCATTGGTCAACAAAGACCTGATCCAAGGATACACGAACAGTGGTTCTTGCCAGGGTGTTGAAATCGCCGCACCAATTTTGGTGAACGTGAACGCCCAGGAATTTGTGAACCTGAACTGTCAGTCGGTTCCGCCAATTACAGCATTCTTTATCTGTAATTCAGGTACGACTATTCCGATCACTGCTGTTTCAGGTGCGTTTCCTCCGGGATCGACTTACTGGGGTTCTTACCCGGTTGTAAGCGGACAAACCGTTCAGTACACGATCAACAACCCGTTCCCTTCTACGCTTGGAACTTCGACTTACTATGCGATTCCACCGGGCGTTTTGAGCGGATGTTACTTCCAGTTCACCATCACGGTAACGACTGTTACGACTCAGCCGACTGTGGCTCCGGTAAACTACTGTCAGGGTGCTGCGGCATCTCCATTGACAGCTACGCCAAGCGCACAAGGTTTGACCTTATATTATTATGACTCTTTGAATGGAGTGGCACAAGCTTCAATCACGCCATCAACGGCTACGATCGGCCAGACTACTTATTATGTAGCGGAAGGCCAGTCATTGACTTGTATCGGTCCGAAAAGACCAATCGTTGTCACTGTTTATGCGATTCCAACCGTTCCGGTATTGGGAACCGTTACGCAACCCACTTGTAGCGTCGCTACCGGAAGTGTTGCCTTGAGCGGTTTGCCTGCCGGAAACTGGACGATTACGCAAACAGGTACTGCGAACAACACCTATAATGGAACAGGCGCTACTTTTGTCGTTCCGACTTTGGCTGCAGGTTCTTACACGTTTACTGTAGGTGCGAACAACTGTTCGTCTGAAGCAACGACTTCTGTAACGATCAATGCGCAACCATCAACTCCGGTTGTTCCGGTAACTGGTGGAAACCAAACGGTTTGTGAGGCTTCTCCAATCCAGACTTTGACCGCTGCTGCAACTGCAGGAAACGGTGAAACTGTTGTTTGGTATTCTGCTGCGAACGGTGGAACTTTGGTTGCCAACCCGACTTTGAATGCAGTTGGAACTGTAACTTACTACGCTCAAGCCAACAACGCCGCCGGCTGTTCAAGCCCGACGAGAGTGGCCGTAACATTGACCATCAACGCGGCTCCTGTCGCTCCAACGGCAACTGGTGGAAACCAAACGGTTTGTGAGGCTTCTCCAATCCAGACTTTGACTGCTACGGCATCTGCTCCTGCAGGTTCGACTGTGGTTTGGTACAACGCTGCCTCTGGCGGACAAGTTGTGGCCAATCCGATCCTGAACACTGTTGGAACGGTTACTTATTATGCACAAGCCAACGCTACTGCTTCTACTTGTTCTTCATTGACAAGAACGGCGGTGACCTTGACCATCAATCCAGCGCCGACTGCTCCGACAGTTGCTGCTGCTAATATTACGGAATGTGAGCAATCACCAATCCAGACCTTGACCGCTACAGGAACTGCTCCTGCCGGTTCGACTATCGTTTGGTACAACGCTGCCGTTGGCGGATCAGTTGTAGCGAATCCGGTACTGAACTCTGTTGGAACGGTTACTTACTACGCTCAGGCCAATGGTGCGGCCAACTGTACTTCTTTGACCAGAACTCCAGTTGTGTTGACCATCAATGCGGCTCCTGCGATTCCGGTTTCTGGTGGAAACCAAACCGTTTGTGAGGCCAATCCAATCCAGACTTTGACTGCAACGGCTACGGCTCCAGGCGGACAAACGATTGTATGGTATACGGCTGCGACTGGCGGATCTATCGTTTCGAATCCAATCCTGAATACGGTTGGAACGGTGACTTACTACGCTCAGGCCAACAATACTGGTTCTTCTTGTTCTTCATTGACAAGGACTCCGGTAATCCTCACGATCACAAACGCTCCGGTTACGCCAGTTTCTGGTGGAGACCAAACCGTTTGCCAATCCAATCCAATCCAGACGCTTACGGCTACGGCTACTGCGCCTGCTGGTGCGACTATCGTTTGGTACAATGCTGCTAACGGTGGATCTGTTGTTGCCAATCCAACTTTGAATACTGTTGGAACTGTAACGTATTACGCTCAGGCTATCGGTGGAACTTGTTCTTCTTTGAACAGGACTCCAGTAACCTTGACGATCAACGCGGCTCCGGTTGCTCCGACCGTTTCCGCTGCAAACCAAACCGTTTGTGAGGCTTCTCCAATCCAGACGTTGACCGCTTCTGCTACGGCACCTGCCGGTTCGACTGTAGTTTGGTACGATGCCGCTACAGGTGGCAACGTGATCGCCAACCCGATTTTGAACTCTGTCGGAACTGTGACTTACTATGCCCAGGCAAACGTAACCGCTTCTGCTTGTTCTTCATTGACGAGAACTGCTGCGACGTTGACCATCAACGCTGCTCCGGTTGCTCCGACGGTTACCACAACTAATATTACCGAGTGCGCACAATCTCCAATCCAGACTTTGACCGCTACTGCAACTGCTCCGGCTGGTGCATCTGTAGTTTGGTACACTGCTGCGACTGGCGGATCTGTGGTTGCGAATCCAATCCTGAACAGTGTTGGAACTGTAACTTACTACGCTCAGGCCAATACGACTGCTACCAGCTGTTCTTCATTGAGCAGGGTGGCGGTTACTTTGACGATCAATGCGACTCCGGCTGCACCGACCGTTACTGCTGCAAACATTACGGAATGTGAGCAATCACCAATCCAGACGTTGACTGCAACGGCTACGGCTCCAGCGGGACAAACGATTGTTTGGTACAACGCTGCCGCCGGTGGACAAGTTGTTGCCAACCCAATCCTGAACGCTGTTGGAACAGTGACTTACTATGCACAGGCTAACGCTGACGCATCGGCTTGTTCGTCATTGACCAGGACTGCGGTGGTGTTGACCATCAACGCGACTCCGGCTGCTCCGGCTGTTTCTGCTTCAAACATTACAGAATGTCAGCAATCGCCAATCCAAACGTTGACTGCTACAGGAACTGCTCCTGCGGGTGCGACTATCGTTTGGTACAACGCTGCTGTTGGCGGAACTGTTGTTGCCAATCCAATCTTGAATACCGTTGGAACCGTAACTTACTATGCTCAGGCAAACAGTTCGGCTTCAAGCTGTACTTCTTTCACAAGAACGCCGGTAACCTTGACGATCAATGCGGCTCCGGTTGCACCGACGGTTACTGCATCAAATATTACCGAGTGTGAGGCTTCTCCAATGCAAACGTTGACCGCTACTGCAACTGCTCCGGCTGGTGCTACTGTAGTTTGGTATACGGCTGCTGTTGGTGGAACCATCGTTGCCAATCCGATCCTGAACAGTGTCGGAACCGTGACTTACTACGCTCAAGCGAACACTTCTACTACGACTTGTACATCATTGACAAGAACGGCAGTTACTTTGACCATCAATGCGGCTCCGGTTGCTCCGACGGTTTCTGCTTCGAACATCACCGAATGCCAGCAATCACCAATCCAGACGTTGACTGCAACTGCTGCGGCACCTGCTGGCGCGACTGTGGTTTGGTATACGGCTGCTGTGGGCGGAACTGTGGTTGCGAATCCAACTTTGAACACGGTTGGAACCGTAACTTACTACGCTCAGGCGAACACTTCTGCTACGACTTGTACTTCATTGACAAGAACAGCAGTTACTTTAACAATCAATGCGGCTCCGGTTGCACCGACTGTTCAAGCTTCTAACATCACTGAATGCGAGCAATCGCCAATCCAGACGTTGACCGCTACGGCTACGGCTCCTGCGAATGCAACTGTGGTTTGGTATACGGCTGCTGTGGGCGGAACTGTGGTTGCGAATCCGATCCTGAATACGGTTGGAACGGTAACTTATTACGCTCAGGCGACTGGCGAAACTTGTTCTTCATTGACAAGAACTCCAGTTACGTTGACCATCAACGCGGCTCCTGCTGCACCGACGGTTTCTGCTTCTAATATTACGGAATGTGAGCAATCGCCAATCCAGACCTTGACCGCTACTGCAACGGCTCCGGCTGGTGCGACTGTGGTTTGGTACAATGCGCTGATCGGTGGATCTGTTGTTGCGAATCCAACTTTGAATACCGTTGGGACCGTAACTTACTACGCTCAAGCCAACTTCGGAAACACTTCTTGTACTTCATTGACAAGAACTGCGGTTACTTTGACCATCACAAACGCTCCGGTATCGCCGCTTTCTGGTGGAGATCAAACCGAGTGTGAGCAATCGCCAATCCAGACTTTGACGGCTACAGCTACTGCTGCAGGTGGTCAGACGATCGTATGGTATACTGCTGCGACTGGCGGAACTGTGGTCGCGAATCCTATATTGAATACGGTTGGAACCGTAACTTACTACGCTCAGGCAACTGGCGGATCTTGTTCTTCATTGACAAGGACTCCGGTAACCTTGACCATCAATGCGGCTCCGGTTGCACCGACTGTTTCTGCTGCCAACATCACGGAATGTGAGCAATCTCCAATCCAGACATTAACTGCGACTGCAACGGCTCCGGCTGGCGCGACCGTGGTTTGGTATGATGCTGCGACTGGCGGAAACGTTGTTGCCAATCCAACTTTGAGTACGGTTGGAACCGTAACTTACTATGCACAAGCGACTACAAACGCAACAGATTGTACTTCATTGACCAGAACAGCGGTTACTTTGACGATCAATCCTGCTGCTGTGGCTCCGACTGTTCAGGCTGCCAACATTACGGAATGTGAGCAGTCTCCAATCCAAACCTTGACTGCGACTGCAACCGCTCCGGCTGGTGCGACTGTGGTTTGGTATACGGCTGCTGCCGGTGGAAACATCGTTGCAAATCCAATCTTGAATACGGTTGGAACCGTGACTTACTACGCTCAGGCTAACGTTGACGCTACTGCTTGTTCTTCATTGACAAGGACATCGGTTACTTTGACGATCAACCCTGCTGCTGCGGCTCCGACTGTACAGGCTGCCAACATCACTGAATGTGAACAGTCTCCAATCCAGACCTTGACTGCGACTGCAACGGCTCCGGCTGGTGCGACTGTAGTTTGGTATGATGCTGCGACTGGTGGAAACATTGTTGCCAATCCGACTTTGAATACTGTTGGAACCGTGACTTACTACGCTCAGGCGAACGTTGACAATACTGCTTGTTCTTCATTGACAAGGACATCGGTTACGTTGACCATCAATCCTGCTGCTGTGGCTCCGACTGTACAAGCGGCTAACATTACTGAATGTGAGCAGTCTCCAATCCAGACCCTGACTGCGACTGCAACGGCTCCGGCTGGTGCGACTGTAGTTTGGTATACGGCTGCTGTCGGTGGAAACATTGTTGCCAATCCAACTTTGAATACGGTTGGAACCGTGACTTACTACGCTCAGGCCAATGTTGACAACACTGCTTGTTCTTCATTGACAAGGACATCGGTTACGTTGACGATCAACCCTGCTGCCGTGGCTCCGACTGTACAGGCTGCCAACATTACTGAATGTGAGCAGTCTCCAATCCAAACGTTAACCGCTACTGCAACGGCTCCGGCTGGCGCAACTGTAGTTTGGTATGATGCTGCAACTGGTGGAAACATTGTTGCCAATCCGACTTTGAATACTGTTGGAACCGTGACTTACTACGCTCAGGCTAACGTTGACAATACTGCTTGTTCTTCATTGACAAGGACATCGGTTACGTTGACCATCAATCCTGCTGCTGCGGCTCCGACCGTACAAGCTGCCAACATCACGGAATGTGAGGAATCTCCAATCCAGACCCTGACTGCGACTGCAACGGCTCCGGCTGGTGCGACTGTAGTTTGGTATGATGCTGCGACTGGCGGTGCTATCGTTACCAATCCTATATTGAATACCGTTGGTACTGTGACTTATTACGCACAGGCTAACGTTGACGCTACGACTTGTTCTTCATTGACCAGGACAGCCGTCACATTAACCATCACAAATGCTCCGGAAGCACCAATCACTGGCGGTGACATCACTGAGTGTGAGCAATCACCGATCCAGACCTTGACTGCGACTGCAACTGTACCGGCTGGTTTGACCATCGTTTGGTATGATGCTGCAACTGGTGGCACTGTAGTGGCCAATCCAACTTTGAATACGGTTGGAACCGTGACTTACTACGCTGAGGCAAATGGCGGAACTTGTACATCATTGACAAGAACTGCGGTGACATTGACCATCAACCCTGCTTCTGAAGCACCGGTTACTGGTGGCGATATCACCGAGTGTGAGCAATCACCGATCCAAACCTTGACTGCAACGGCTACCGCTCCTGCTGGATTTACAGTAGTATGGTATGACGCTGCTGTTGGTGGAGCTGTTGTTCCGAATCCAATCCTCAATACTGTTGGAACCGTGACTTATTACGCACAGGCTAACAACGACGCTTCAACTTGTATTTCATTGACAAGAACGGCTGTGACATTGACGATCAACCCTGCCGCTGTGGCTCCGACTGTACAGGCTGCCAACATCACTGAATGTGAGCAGTCTCCAATCCAGACATTGACCGCTACTGCAACGGCTCCGGCTGGTACAACTGTAGTTTGGTATGATGCTGCGACTGGCGGAAACATTGTTGCCAATCCTATATTGAATACTGTTGGAACCGTGACTTATTACGCTCAGGCCAATGTTGATGCGACTAGTTGTTCGTCATTGACAAGAACATCGGTAACATTGACCATCAACCCTGCTTCTGAAGCACCGGTTACTGGCGGCGATATCACCGAGTGTGAGCAATCACCGATCCAGACGTTGACTGCAACGGCTACCGCACCTGCTGGATTTACAGTAGTATGGTATGACGCTGCTGTTGGTGGAGCTGTTGTTGCGAATCCAATCCTGAATACTGTCGGAACCGTGACTTACTACGCCCAGGCGAACAATGATGCTTCGACTTGTATTTCATTGACAAGAACGGCTGTGACTTTGACCATCAACCCTGCTTCTGAAGCTCCGGTAACTGGCGGCGATATCACCGAGTGTGAGCAATCACCGATCCAGACTTTGACTGCAACTGCTACCGCTCCTGCTGGATTTACAGTAGTATGGTATGACGCTGCTGTTGGTGGAGCTGTTGTTGCGAATCCAATCCTCAATACTGTCGGAACCGTGACTTACTACGCCCAGGCAAACAATGATACTTCAACTTGTATTTCATTGACAAGAACTGCGGTAACCTTGACGATCACAACTGCTCCGGAAGTTCCGGTAACAGGTGGCGACATCACCGAGTGTGAGCAATCACCGATCCAGACTTTGACTGCAACTGCAACCGTTCCTGCTGGATTTACAGTAGTATGGTATGATGCTGCAACTGGTGGAGCTGTTGTTACGAATCCAACTTTGAATACGGTTGGAACCGTGACTTATTACGCTGAAGCGAATGGCGGAACTTGTACTTCATTGACAAGAACTGCGGTAACATTAACCATCAACCCTGCTGCTGTAGCGCCGACTGTAGAATCTGCCAACATCACTGAATGTGAGCAGTCTCCAATCCAAACCTTGACTGCGACTGCAACGGCTCCGGCTGGTGCAACTGTAGTTTGGTATGACGCTGCAACTGGTGGAGCCATTGTTACAAGCCCAACTTTGAATACTGTTGGAACCGTAACTTATTATGCACAGGCCAACGTAGATGCTACTGCTTGTTCTTCATTGACAAGAACGGCGGTGACATTGACCATCAACCCTGCTGCTGCGGCTCCGACTGTAGCATCTGCTAACATCACTGAATGTGAAGAGTCTCCAATCCAAACGTTGACTGCAACTGCAACTGCTCCGGCTGGCGCAACTGTAGTTTGGTATGACGCGGCGACTGGCGGTGCCATCGTTACCAACCCAACTTTGAATACTGTTGGAACAGTGACTTACTATGCACAAGCGAATGTTGATGGAACTTTATGTGCTTCTTTGACCAGAACTGCAGTAACATTGACGATCAACCCTGCATCTGCAGCTCCAACTGTAACATCAGATAACATTACGGAATGTGCGCAATCACCTATCCAGACTTTGACCGCTGCTGCAACCGCACCTGCTGGCTCAACTGTAGTTTGGTATACTGCTGCGACTGGAGGATCTGTTGTTTTGAATCCGACATTGAATACTGTTGGAACTGTGACTTATTACGCACAGGCTAACAATGACGCTACGACTTGTGCTTCATTGACCAGAACAGCGGTAACCCTGACGATCAACGAATCTCCTGCTGCACCGATTTCTGGTGGCGACATCACTGAATGTGCCTTGACACCAATCCAGACTTTGACTGCGACTGCAACTGTACCTGCCGGACAAACGATTGTTTGGTATACTGCTGCTACTGGCGGAACTGTGGTAACCAGCCCAACACTGAATACTGTTGGAACGGTAACTTACTACGCTCAAGCCAGCAACGGAACTTGTACTTCGTTGACAAGAACCGCAGTAACCTTGACGATCAATGCTGCTCCTGGTGCGCCAAGCATTTTGGATGCGGTTGGCGAATGTAGCGTAACTGCGACAGCGTCTCCAATCACTGACAACTGTGGCGTTACTTTGACTCCGGTTCCAACTGGTGCGACTTTCTACGACCAACAAGGGACTTACATCCTGACTTGGAACTTTGTTGACGCCAACGGAAACGTAATCGTATCGGCCAACCAGAACATCATCGTTGATGACGTGACTGCTCCAACTGTTGCGCCATTGGCCAACTTGACCGGACAGTGTTCAGTATGTGCTACGCCTCCAACGGCTCCAGACAATTGTGCAGGAATCATTACTGCTTCAACTGCGGACCAATTGTGCTACACACAACAAGGAACGTACATCATCAACTGGGTATTCAACGACGGTAACGGAAACAGCGTGACTGTTCAACAAACGGTAATCGTTGACGATACTACGGCTCCGGTAACTCCGGTATTGGCTGACGTAAGCGGACAATGTTCGGTAACCGTACCGGCTCCGACTACAACAGACAATTGTAACCCGAACCCAATCGTAGGTACAACACCTGTCACACAGTTCAATACAATCGGTGATTATGTGATCACTTGGACGTTCGATGACGGAAACGGTAACATCACTACTGCCGATCAGAATGTACACGTAACTGCCGTTGGTGCATTGCAAGTTGCAAGCGCCGATGCAGATTGTAACGAAGACACTACCGTTACTTGGAACCTAAATGCTTACCTTGCAGGTCTTGGTATTCCTGCAGGTGGAACTTGGGTAGATACTGATAATACTGGTGGATTGAGCGGAACAAACAATTCAATCTTTAGTCCATTTGGTGTACCAGTCGGAGATTATGTCTTCACTTACACTGTTCAGGATGGCGATTGTGCCAGAACCGTAGAATTGACCATGACCGTTGACAAGTTGTGTGAAGTTGAGCCAAAAGGAGAATGTGTACCAGTAGTCCACAATGCAATGTCGCCTAACAACGACGGACAAAACGACTGGTTCATAATCGACAACTTCGGTGATGAATGTATTACAGCAAATACTGTTGAAATTTACAACCGTTGGGGTATCTTAGTATTCGAAAGCAATATGTATGATAACAATACCCGCGTATTTAAAGGTTATTCAGAAGGAAGAACAACTGTAGGCTCTGAAGAGTTGCCAACAGGAACCTACTTCTACATTCTGAACTGGACCAGCGCCGGAATCGAAAGACATAAAGAAGGATACTTATACCTATCAAGATAAACCAAACTCAAATCTAACTCCCGGGAGTTTCCAGCTCCCGGGATAATAAAACTAAGACTAATGAAAACAAGAATACTAATTTTCGTTCTGATGTTGACAGGGATGGTAAGTTTTGCCCAACAGGATTCGCAATTCACCCAGTACATGTACAACACAATCAATATCAATCCCGCGTATGCAGGATCGAGAGGAGCTATGAGTATCTTTGGCCTTTACCGAGCCCAATGGATCGGTTTGGATGGTGCACCAAAAACAGCTGCCTTTTCTGCCCACACGCCCATCAATGAAACCAATCTTGGTGTGGGTCTTTCATTCGTGAATGATGAAATCGGGCCAACTGTTGAAAATGCAATATCGGTAGATGTTTCCTACACGGTACCGGTAAGCGAAGTAACCAAGTTGTCATTCGGTATCAAAGGAACCGGAAATTTCTTTAACCTCGACAATTCAAAATTGGATATCATTGACAGGGCCGACCCTTCCCTCCAAAATGTAAGCACTTTCAAACCGAATATCGGTGCGGGTGTTTACCTCCATGGAGAAAAATTCTACGTGGGTTTGTCGGTTCCGAACTTCATTGAAAACAAGAACAAATTCGATGCAAACAATGTAGCGGTTTACACCGAAGCATTGAACTACTATTTAATTGGTGGTTATGTATTCGATTTGACTCCGAACCTCAAATTCAAGCCAGCCATCCTTTCGAAGGTGGTTGTGGGAGCGCCACTCCAACTCGACGGTTCTGCAAACTTCCTGATCTATGACAAACTCGTTTTGGGTGCTGCTTACAGATGGGATGCCGCTTTCAGTGCAATGGCCGGATTCCAGGTTTCCGACGGACTCTACCTGGGTTATGCTTATGACCACGAAACGACCAACTTGAGAAAATACAATTCAGGGTCGCATGAGATCTTCTTGCGTTTCGAGTTGTTCAGCAACTATAACAAAATTATTTCCCCAAGATTCTTCTAAACACCAGACAACATGAAAAATAAAGCAATCATTTTTATATCGTTTTTGAGTCTACTGGCTGTAAATAGTTTTGGTCAAGGTGGAATCAAAAAGGCAGATAAGCAATATGCCAAGTACGCTTACATCGATGCGACTGAAACCTACGAGCGCGTTGCCGCCAAAGGTTACAAATCGGCTGATATGTTTATGAAACTGGGGAACGCTTATTACTTCAATGCCGAACTCGAGAAAGCCAACAAGTGGTACGCAGAGCTTTTCGCCATGGGCGGAGAAATCGATTCCGAATATTACTATAGATATGCACAGACGCTGAAAGCAACCGGTGATTACACCAAAGCCGATCAGATGATGGTGCAGTTCAACCAAAAGGCAAGCGAAGACCTCAGAGGAAAGAACTTCAAGGAAAAGCAGGATTATATGGAAGAAATCAAATCCAATTCGGGCCGATACGAAATCGCCGATGCGGGCATCAACTCCAAATATTCTGATTACGGAAGTGCGTTTCAAGGCAACCAGGTCATTTTTGCCTCTTCCAGGGACACCGGAAATTTCGCGCAAAAGAAGCACAAATGGACCAACCAATATTTTACCGGTCTTTATGGCGCAGAGATGAGCGAGGAAGGTTTGCTTTCGAATGCGAAGAAATACGCCAAGCAAATCAACACCAAATTCCACGAAGCGTCTGCTATTTTTACCAAGGACGGAAAGACGATGTATTTTACCCGCAACAATTTCAACAATGGTAAAAAAGGAAAAGACGCGAACCGCATCACGTTGCTCAAGTTGTACAAAGCGACTTTGAAAGACAGCGTTTGGAGCGAACCGACTGAAGTTTCGTTCAACAACGACAGCTACAGCGTGGCGCATCCTGCCTTGAGTGCCGATGAGAAAACGTTGTACTTTGCTTCTGATATGCCCGGTACGCTCGGCCAATCGGATTTGTGGAAAGTGAGCATCAGCGGCGACAGCTTCGGCACGCCGGTCAATCTTGGTCCGACGATCAATACCGAAGGAAAAGAAACATTCCCGTTCGTAACCGATGAGAATGAATTGTACTTTGCCACTGACGGACATCCTGGTTTGGGCGGACTCGATATTTTCGCCTCAAGGATCAAGGAAGACGGCACTTTTACGGCTCCGCTTAACGTTGGAACGCCGGCCAATTCACCACAGGACGATTTCGCATACCTGATCAACACCAAAACGAGAAGGGGATTTTTGTCTTCGAACCGTGAAGGCGGACAAGGATATGACGACATCTACAAATTCCTCGAAACGAGAAAACTCATCTGTGAGCAAGTATTGTCGGGTATCGTAACCGATCTCGAAACGGGTGAAGTTTTGCCTGGCGCGAAAGTGACTTTGATGGACGATAAATTTAACAAACTCAAAGAAGTAATCGCCGACGACAAAGGTTTCTATGACATGGGAGAAGTGGAATGCGGTAAAGTATACTGGGTTCGCGCCGAAAAAGAACAGTATGAAACCAAAGAGCAAAAAGTCACCATTTCCAAAACAGACGGGAAAACCGACCTTCCTATTCAGTTAGAGAAGAAAGTGAAACCGGTTACTGTGGGCGACGATTTGGCGAAAGCTTTCGGGATCAAGATCATCTACTTTGATTTGGACAAATGGAACATCCGTCCCGATGCGGCGCTCGAACTCGAGAAGATCCTCGACGTGATGAAACAATATCCAAACATGAAAATCGACGTGCGTTCGCATACCGATTGTCGTGCATCGCACAAATACAACGAGAAATTGTCTGACAGAAGGGCGAAATCTACGATGGAATGGTTGGCCAAAAATGGTGTCAACGCCGATCGCTTAACCGGAAGAGGTTATGGCGAGACGCAATTGCTCAACAAATGCGCCGACGGCGTGAAATGTTCAGAAGAAGAGCACCAAGCCAATAGACGTAGTGAATTCATCATTACTGCATTATAAACCCAATTTTAAGATTAATTCAGAAAAGCATCCTTCGGGGTGCTTTTTTTGTTTGCAGGAGATTGTCCCGTGTACGAAAATTTGCGGTAAGGATGGCAGAAGTTATCCTTTTTTATTTGTAAAAATGAAAAAGATTGCCTCACAATATAACCACCTGAAATAGGTATTCGGCCCTTTCGCTTCGCTCGGGTAAAGCGTACAGCCTGGCCGTCCGTCCTAAAAAAACAACCCTCAAGAAAATTTCTGAGGGTTGTTTCAGGTTACTTATAAAAGTGACCTATGGGATAGTTGTTGAGATAATTATTACCCGCTTCTTGTAGCAGTTGTTTCTTCAACCCGCGGATAGTGCTTGTATTTTGAAACCGAAGTCTTGGTGAACGTTTTGTATAATGTAAAATTAACTTGAAGCCGCATGTTGAACGTTGCAATTATCAAATATTAATTTATAACATTTTCACTTACAGTTTTCTGAAGCAAAAAACCATCCGCGCGGGATGGTTCAAAACAAAATGCAATCAAGGTGAACGCGATTTACTTTTTTAGGAAGATGCTCGTGTAGTATTTTTTGCCCGTTTCAGGATCGATGCGGATCGAAAAACCGAAGTTCGTAAAATCGCCCTCGATGTTCGCCCTGTGATCGGGACTATTGAGCCAGGCATGCAATACGGATGCGGCCGTTGCATAATTGTAGGCCACATTCTCGTTGACATTACTCGCGCCTATTGCGTCCGTAATATCGTGTGCGCGTGCCTCGAAATTGTCGTGGTTGATGGCGTGATTCGCAATCATGTATTCGGTGTGTTGTTCTGATTGGAGCGAAACGTAGTCGATGATTTCGAGCGGTTCGAGTGCGAGGCTTTGGCGGTGCTTGTTGATCGCGTCGGCCAATTGGAGTTCGTCCGAATTGTAAGTGTAATCCTGAACCAGTAAGGCCGAAGTGTCATTTGCCGGAATGTTTTCGATGGTTTCATCTGCCGAACACGACAGCAATGTAAGCGCCAGAGCCAGCGGCAAGGCAGCGCAAAGGTAATTTCTCATAGGGATAGAGATAAGTTTAAAGTTGGATGTGGGGCAAACTCCTTTAAAAGATTAATTGAAATGTGTTGTTTATCGATTGGCGTCGCTTGGTTAACTTCGCGCAGATCAATATTAAACGATTGTCGTTTAAATCGCAAATAAAACCGACGAAATACAATCAACGTGCGCTTTAATAAAACCTTTTCTTACAATATAGAAAATACTGTAATAAAAAAGCCATCCGGCGGGATGGCTTTTTAGGTCAAAACAAAACATATTTAATTAAACTCAATTTATTTTTTGATAAAGATATTGGTGTAATATTTTTTTCCAGTTTCAGGATTGATGCGGATCGATGCGCCGAAGTGTGTAAAATTACCTTCAATATTGGCCTTGTGGCCCGGGCTTTCCAACCAAGCGTGCAATACTGAAGCGGCGCTTGAGAAATTGTAAGCTACATTCTCGTTGACTTTTGAAGCGCCTAATACCGCCATGATGTCCTGGGAACGCTCGTGGAAGAAATCGTGGTTGACTTCATTTTTGGAAATCATATATTCGTTGTGCACTTCCGATTTGTAAGACACATATTCTACCGGCTGCAAAGCGTTGAGTCCGATGCTTTCGCGGTATTCATTGATGACATCCAAAAGTTGGAGTTCGTCTGCGCTGTATTCATATTTTGCAGATACGGCATCGGTTGGCATTGTCAAATCTTCAGTTGAATCTGATGAACAAGATACTAAGGTAAATACCAAAACGAATGGCAAGATTGCTCTAAGTAGATTTGTTTTCATAATAGTAGGTTTTGTTTAAAGTAGATTGTGGGGCAAACTTCTTTAATGATTATTTTTGTTTTTGAGTTTAATTCTTAAAGGAGATGTGGGGCAAATCATTTAAGTGAGAACGTTGATGTTTTTGTTGAGACAATATTACGAACATTATCGTTTAAGTGACAAATAAAATCGATGAAATACATCATTTCACATTTTTAACGGGTATTTTTCTTACTAATATGCATTTCATCGACACGAATTTGCAGATAAAAAAAAGACCGCGAGCAGCGGTCAATTGAAATTTAAAGGTCGAAACTGGTCTGTTTAAGGTGCCAGTCTTTCTATTTTCCAGGAATAATCGGGTTGCATTTTGTAACGGATGCGGTCATGCAGCCGATTCGGTCGGCCCTGCCAAAACTCCATTTCAACCGGACGAATCAAAAAACCGCCCCAATTAGTAGGACGCGGGATTTCTTTTCCGACGAATTCCGTTTCCAGGGCTTTGAGTTTTTCTTCCAAAACTTCGCGCGAGGCAATCACTTCACTTTGGTCGGAAACCATGGCGCCAAGCTTGCTGCCGTCGGGACGCGACTCGAAATAACCGTCGGATGTATTTCCCGATGTCTTTTCGGCAACTCCCTTAATAATCACCTGCCGCTCGAGCGAGTGCCAGAAGAACGACAAGCACACATTCGGATTTGCAGTAATGCTCCTGCCCTTTTCCGAATGGTAATTGGTATAGAATACAAAACCTTCATACGTATATTGTTTGAGCAGCACGACACGCGCTTTCGGGAAACCGTCCAATCCGAATGTCGAAACGGTCATCGCGTTCACTTCATCCTCACCGCCAAAATCCCCGACTTCATGGAACCATTTCTTGAACAGCGCCATCGGATCTTCCGGAATCATGCTTTCGAGCAGTTCGCTTTTCTCATACGATTTCCGATAATTGCTTAAATCAGTCATGGAAATTATTTTAAATGTTAGATTTTAAATTTTAAGTGGCAAATGACTTCATTCAAAATTTATAATTTAAAAGTCAAAAGTCACGCCGTCGTTTGCCAACAGCACATTCGGGAAAATGGCTTGCGCTTCGTCGCGGAACAGTTCGATGCTTTCATACCGCGTCGAATAATGTCCGAGCATCAACTGCTTCACATTCGCCATGCGCGCAATTGTTGCGGCTTGCTTGGCCGTCGTGTGCATCGTTTTTTGCGCCAGTGCCGATTCTGATTCGAGGAAAGTCGACTCGTGGTACAAAACATCCACGTTTGCAATGTGCGGCACGATTGATTCGTCGTAAACCGTATCCGAACAAAACGCATAGCTTTTGGGCGGCACCGGCTCAAACGCCAGTTGATGGTTTTCGATGAAAGTGCCGTCTTCGAGCGTGATGTCTTTTCCGTTTTTGATGTTTTGGAAATGGTATACCGGAATCTGGTACCGTTGCATCGCATCGGCGTTGAGTTTCTTCTCGCCCATTTTCTCCTGAAAAAGATAACCGTTCGTATAAATGCGGTGTTGGAGCGGAATGGTCCTGACCAATACTTTGTCGTCTTCAAAAACCACTTCGCTTTCGGATGATTCCAATTCATGGAAAAACAACCCATAACTCGTCCAGGAATTCGACAAACGCAACTGCAGCGTAATGATTTCCTTGATGCCCTTCGGACCGTAAATGTGCAGGTCGCTCGTGCGGTTGAGCAGCATGAACGTAGACACCAAGCCGATCAAGCCATACACATGATCGCCATGCAGATGTGAAATGAAGATGTGCTCGATTTTGGAAAACTTGATTTTGTTCTTGCGCAATTGTACCTGCGTCGCTTCACCGCAATCAATCAGGAAAAGGTGGTTCTTGATTTCGAGCACCTGCGAAGTCGGATTGGTAAAAGTGCGCGGCGTGGCTGCGTAACAGCCGAGTATGGTGAGCTTCATTTTTTCAATGGATAATTGATAATTGATAATTGATAATTACCTTCATTACGTAATTTCAATTGTCAATTGTCAATTGTTAATTATCAATTATTAAAATCCAAGGTCGCGTTCGATTTCTTCCATCTCAATGATGTCGTGTGCCTCGAGTACGGTTGGCACCAGTACCAGTTGCGCGGAGACACTGTTGAAATCAACATCGGCAACGATCACAAAAGACTTTTCTGCTTTCTTATGGGTTTTGGACAATGCCAACAGTGAATTGATCTGCTTGACCGTCAAATCTTGGTGCAACAGCAAATCGACAATCAGGTTGTGCTTTTCAAAAGTCTTGTACTCGTGCGTCAGTTTCATCACAAATGAAACCAGGTCGCCTTGCGTGTCCCTGATCACGGTCGTATGTCCTTTGGTTTCTACTTTCATTTTGTAGGAGTTGCTGAGTAGCGGGTTTAACAAACTGCATGGCTAAGTTAGTCAGAAATTTTGACAAGTTATAGCGGTTGCTGAATTTTCGAAGCCAACAAATAAATGACCGCCATCCGGATGGCCACGCCGTTTTCCACCTGGTTCAAAATCACCGATTGTTGCGAATCGGCGACATCCGAAGTGATTTCTACGCCGCGGTTGATCGGGCCCGGGTGCATGATCACGATCTCCTTGCTCAACGAATCGAGCAAAGTTTTGTCGACGCCATATTGCTGCGCATATTCTCTCGTCGATGGGAAATAATTGACATCCATACGTTCGTTCTGCACGCGCAGCATGTTGGCCACGTCGCACCATTCGAGTGCTTTTCTCAAATTCGGCTCGACCGTTACGCCGAGCGATCCGATGTATTTCGGGATCAACGTTTTCGGGCCGCACACTTTGACTTCGGCGCCTTGCATCTGCAAAGCATAAATGTTGGACAGCGCCACACGCGAATGCAAGATGTCACCCACGATCACCACTTTCTTTCCGCCCACCTCACCAAGTTTTTCGCGGATCGAATACGAATCGAGCAAACCCTGCGTCGGATGTTCGTGCGCGCCGTCGCCGGCATTGATGATGCTCGCTTTTACATTCTGTGAAAGGAAGTAAGCCGCGCCGGGATTGGCATGCCGCATGACGACCATGTCTACTTTCATCGACAGGATGTTGTTGACCGTATCGATCAAAGTCTCCCCTTTCTTAACCGAAGACTGGGCGGCCGAAAAACTGATGACGTCTGCCGAAAGGCGTTTCTGCGCCAGTTCAAACGACAATTTCGTACGCGTACTGTTCTCAAAAAAAATGTTGGCGATCGTGATGTCGCGCAACGAAGGCACTTTCTTTATCGGGCGGTTGATGACTTCCTTAAAATGATCGGCGGTTTCAAAAATAAGGTCAATATCATTCTTGTTGATGTATTTGATGCCTAACAAGTGATTTACGCTTAATTCTTTCATTCTTCTAATTTGTGATTAAATACACCGCATCTTCTCCATCCTGCTCTTTCCAGGCCACTTTGACTTTTTCATTGTTGATCGAATCGACCTGTCGGCCGCGGTAATCGGGCTGAATGGGCAAATGCCTGCTGAAACGGCGGTCGATAAGGACAAGCAATTCAATTTCCGCCGGACGGCCGAAAGATTGGATGGCCGTGAGGGCCGAGCGGATGCTGCGTCCCGTATACAAGACATCATCGATAAAAATGACATTCTTGTTATCTACCAAAAAATCGATCTGCGTCTTGTTTGCCTCGAGCGGTTTGTCGGTTCTTCTGAAATCGTCCCTGAAAAAAGTAATGTCGAGATATCCCAACGCAATATCGGGCACATGGTATTCCTGTTCCAGCAAAGCCTTGAGCCGCTCGGCAAGGAAAGTCCCGCGTGGCTGGATGCCTACCAAAACGGTGTTCGAAAAATCAAGGTGTTTTTCAATTAACTGACAGGCCAAACGGTGCAATATGATATTGACTTCTTTGGAAGTGAGCAATACTTTTTGACTCATTGAAGTGTTGTGTTTGGGTTGTAAAAATACGCAAAAAGAGTGATTGCCGAAATTTATTTGCCGATAAAATTGCGCCGTTTTTTACACAAGATTTGCAAAGCCGTGGCACCGATGTCAAATATATTTGTTAATTTAGTGGACGAATCCCCAAATTCACGCTATGAAATCAACGGAAAAAATAACCAAAAACATCTTCCTTACCGATGACGACGATGACGACTGCCTGTTGTTTTCGGAAGCATTGTCTGAGATTTTCCCAAAGCATGAAGCCCGGCTGATCATCACCAACGACGGCGTAAAACTCATGCAGGCGCTCGATGAATCGGTCCCGCCTTCGCCGCAGGTTATTTTCCTCGACCTCAATATGCCGCGTAAAAATGGTTTCGAATGCCTCGCCGAAATCCGAAAAGATCCCAAATTGAAAGACATTCCGGTGGTTGTTTTCTCGACGACTTCCAACAACGACATCGTCAACAGGACTTACCAGCAAGGCGCCAATTTTTACATCTGCAAGCCGCAGTCGTACACATTATTGAAACGAACGATCGAATTCGTGCTGTCGTTCGATTTCGGCAAATTGAGCCAGCAGCCTTTGCGCGAAAAATTTGTCATCAACATTGCCTGATTTAGATTATGAGAAACAGGCTCACCCGTATTAAAATTTCCTTTCTGATTGCCGCGGTATTGCTGCTTTCGCTATCGTTCTACTCGTATGTGAAGATCAGCAACCTCATGAAAACATCGGCGTGGGTGAACCATACGGCTACCGTGAAGCTTGACCTCGAGACTTATTTTTCTTCCCTTAAGGACATGGAATCGTCGATGCGCGGATTTTTGCTTTCCAAAGACAGCCTGTACATCCGTGAATTCAACAGGGCCAAACTCGAAGCCGCCTCAAGGCTGGCCAGGCTCCGCAGCAGCACTTTCGATAATTATTCCCAAAGGGTCAACCTCAAAGCGCTCGAAGACATTGCACAGACGCGCATCGAAAATATGACCTACATCATTCAACTGGAAGATTTTCACCTGTTGCCCAAAGAAACGCGGCTCAAATTCCGCAGCAACCGCCAGGATTTGCGCAATCAAATCGACAAAATGCTTGATGAGGAAGATGTTTTGCTGCGCATCCGAAAGAAATCACTGATCAAGGAAAGTGCGCTCACACCGATCATCGCCGCATTCCTGATGATCACTTCCATTATCGTTTTGATCGCTTCCTATTATTCGATCTACAAAGAACTCAAGACTTCGAACCTGCTGCGCGCCGACCTTGAGGACAAGAACGAATCGCTCGAAAAAATGAATGAGGAGCTCGAATCGTTCACCTACATCTCCAGCCATGATTTGCAGGAACCGCTGCGTAAGATCCAGACTTTCATCTCTATTTTATTGGATAAGGAGTCGGCGAATCTGTCGGATTTGGCCAAAGGCTACCTCAAACGTTCGCAGGACAATGCCAACCGGATGCAGAATCTGATTCGCGATTTACTGGCCTATTCGCGGCTCAGCGTTGAAGTTTTCCCGATGGAAAGCACCGATCTAGCTGCGCTTGTTGACGAAATCAGAAACGATTTTACCGAAGAAATCCAGAGTAAAAATGTAGTGATTGAGGTGCGCGGTGTTGCCGAACTCAAAATAATCGTGTCGCAATTCCGCCAATTGCTGATCAACCACATTTCGAATTCGATCAAGTTTTCGCATCCCGACCGTTCGCCGCATATTGTCATTGACCACGAATTGGTGCACGGAAATGAAATTCAACTCGACGGAATCGTTCCCGAAATGAACTATTCGAAAATTACGATTTCCGACAACGGGATCGGCTTCGAGCCGCAATACCGCGACCGCATCTTCAAGGTTTTTCAGCGGCTGCACATCGAACAGCAATACAAAGGAACGGGCATCGGACTCGCGATTGTCAAGAAAATTGTCGACAACCACAATGGCCTTATTACCGCCGACGGCAACGAGGGCGAAGGCGCCGTTTTCACCATCTACCTGCCCGCGTGACAAATTTTATAAGATATTCGGAAAATGCTATAAAGATTTCGGGCTGTTAATTCGGAATTTTATCTTGTTGGTTGAAAGAAAGTTTTTGAAGAAAAATTGCTATGGAAACCAGCCATCAGATAACCAAAAAAACAGAAATCATGCAAAAAAGATTTTCAAGTATGCTGATGCTTTTGCTAGTATCACTTACACTTACTTCATGCGAAGTTGTTGAAGGCATTTTCAAACTCGGAATGGGCGTTGGTATTTTCATCGTCATTGCCGTCATCGCCGTCATCGTTTTTGTCATCAGCAAACTCGGCGGAAGCAAATAAATTATAGGTTTGGAAAGAAATCCCGTAGGATCAAAGACCTGCGGGATTTTTTATGTTCATCATAAAAAAATCCTACATAACAAGCGGGATTTTTTATGTTCATCATAAAAAAATCCTACATACGAGCGGGATTTTTTATGTGCAAAATCCTAAAACGTATCGGATTTCTATGTTTTTGGTAAACTTCTGAATTATAGCAATTTATTTGTGCGGAGTCGGGTTTTTGTAACATCGAATGTTCTATATTTGATTTTGTCAAAACAAACATTTTATGAAGAAATACCTAACCCTGCTTTTGCTGGCGTCCTGTTTTTCTATAGGCTATGCACAGGAAATTTGCAACAACAGCATCGACGACGACGGCGACGGACTCATTGACCTTAATGATTCAGACTGTGTTTGCAGCACTTCCACTACGATTCCGTCGTTGATTCCGAATCCATCGTTTGAACTTTACAACGGCTGTCCCGACGGATTCTCTCAATTGTATCATGCGCAAAACTGGATCCAGGCCACCGATGCCACATCCGATTATTTCAATTGCGGTTATCAATTTCCCGCTTTCGCACCGGCTGGCCTCAGCACTTATCCGGACGGAAACGGTATTGTGGGCGCCTTGTACCTGCAAAACTGGAAAGAATATGTGGGCGCTACGTTATTGGAACCCATGTTGGCCGGCACGACATACAGGCTGACTTTTCAAACGGCAGTTTTACGGGTTACGGGTTATGGCGACCCGACGAATTATCCGGTAAGTGCGCTCGGACCAGTTGATATTACTTTGTTCGGATGCAACAATGGCGCGAATTTACCGGTATCGACATTGAATTCCCCGAATACGGTCGATGCGACGTGGAATGTGATCGGCAGCATCTCTTACATGCCGGTGTCCCAATGGGCCGAAGTGACCATCGAATTTACCCCGACGATCGACATCAACGCCATCATGTTTGGGCCTCCGCAGATACTACCCGCTACTTATCCGCAAACCGGGGGCAATGGTTTTCCTTATTTCTTATACGACAGCCTGTTGTTGAACAAATTGGAACTTTTTGATCCGATTGCCATCAACCGAACCGGTGACTTCTGTAGCAATAATGTGGTCTTGCATATTGAAAACATGTTGCCGGAATATACCTATCAATGGTATCTCAACGGAGTGTCCATACCTGGTGCAACCAGCGCATCGTTGCCTATAGCCAACTACATTCCGGGAGCCATTTACACTGCAACCGGACAAAGTGCCTTGTATTGCATCAGTGCAGCGATTGGTTTGGATACGCTCATACCCGATCCGCCGGTTGTCGTGGCGCCTTTGGATTATTGCCAATATGCAACTGCTCCGGCATTAACTGCCGTCGGGAATAATTTGCTGTGGTATGCCAATGCGACTGGAGGCGTCGGAAGTACTACTGCTCCTGTCGTATCGACAGCCGTACCGGGAATCTATCATTTTTATGTGAGCCAGACCTGCATTTTAGAAAGTCAGCGGGCTGATATTACAGTGGTCGTCAATCCGTCACCGACACCGAATTTTCCACAACCTGCCGCCATCTGCTATGGCACATCAGTCATGCCATTTGCGCTGACATCGCCAAACGGTGTTGCGGGAACCTGGACGCCGGCAACGATTGACAGTACGCAGAACGGTACCTACACATTCAATCCGAATCCGGGAATTTGCGGACTTTCACAGACGTTGAATGTATCGGTGCTGGCACCTGTGAATTTCGGGCTCAACGGCGGTTGCAATTCGAGAAATTATGCCGTACAGGCTTTCAATCTCGATGGCAGCACGTTCGACGAATCGTTGGTTTTCCAATGGTATGATGCGAACAATTTGCCCATCGGAACCAATCAGGCTTCGATTAATATTACGGAATTGATCAATGCTTCGACCGAACTTCCATTTGAAATTTCACTGCAAATAACCGATGCCAATGGTTGTGAATACGTTCAAAACACCACAATCGACCGGATATTCTGCGACATTCCAAAAGGCATTTCTCCCAATTCCGATGGCTTCAACGAGTTTTTTGACTTGAGGGGATTGGGCGTTACGCACATCGAAATCTTCAACAGATATGGCACAAAAGTCTACGGCAAAGACAACTACACAACCCAATGGAACGGCCAGACCGACGACGGAAAAGAACTGCCCGATGCCGCCTATTATTACTACCTCACGTTCGAAAACCAAAAACCGAAAACCGGCTGGGTTTACGTCACCCGATAAAAAAAAGCATCTCTTAACGGAGATGCTTTTTCATTTAAGAATACATTTTCTTTCTGAGTTCCTGGACTTTCTCATCATCGAGATAGTCGTCGAAAGTCATGTAGCGGTCGATGACGCCTTTCGGGGTCAATTCGACCACGCGGTTACCGACGGTTTGCGCAAACTCATGGTCATGTGTGGTGAAAATAATCGATCCCTTGAAATTTTTGAGTGAATTGTTGAATGCCGTAATCGATTCGAGATCGAGGTGGTTCGTGGGTTCGTCGAGCATCAATACATTGGCGCGTTCCATCATCATGCGCGAAATCATGCAACGCACTTTTTCGCCTCCCGATAATACGCGCGAAGTCTTCAAGGCTTCTTCTCCGGAGAAAATCATTTTGCCCAAAAATCCGCGGATGTTGACTTCCTCCCGTTCTTCCTCGGTTTTGGCCCATTGGCGCAACCAGTCAACAAGCGTTAGGTCGTTTTCAAAAAAATCATGGTTGTCTGCGGGAAGATAGGCCTGGTTCGTCGTTACGCCCCAATCGAATTTCCCGGCATCGGCTTTTTGATTGTTGTTGAGGATTTCGTAGAATGCAGTCGTTGCGCGTGAATCTTTGGAAAACAATACGATTTTATCGCCTTTGGCCATGTTCAGGTCGGCATTGGTAAACAACGTTTCGCCGTCGATTGAAGCAGCCAAACCTTGAACGTTCAAAATCTGATCGCCGGCTTCGCGTTCCTGGTCGAAAATAATCGCCGGATATCTTCTGCTCGAAGGCTTGATTTCGGAAATGTTCAATTTGCTGATCATTTTCTTACGCGACGTCGCCTGTTTCGATTTGGCTACGTTGGCAGAAAAACGGCGGATGAATTCCTCGAGTTCGGCTTTCTTTTCCTCGGCCTTCTTATTTTGCTGTGCACGTTGCTTGGCGGCCAATTGGCTCGATTCGTACCAGAAGGTGTAGTTTCCGGAATAATGGTTGATTTTTCCAAAGTCGATATCCGAAATGTGCGTGCAAACCGCATCCAGGAAGTGACGGTCGTGCGAAACCACAATCACCGTATTTTCATAATTGGCAAGGAAATTCTCGAGCCATGAAATCGTCTCGAAATCGAGGTCGTTCGTGGGCTCATCCATAATCAACACGTCGGGGCTTCCGAACAAGGCCTGCGCCAAAAGGACGCGTACTTTGAGCTTTGCATCCAGATCGCCCATGAGCGTATAGTGGAATTCTTCTCCTATGCCGAGATTCGACAACATTGCCGCCGCATCCGAATCGGCGTTCCAACCGTTCATTTCCTCGAACTGCACCTGCAATTCCCCGATACGGTCGGCATTTTTATCATTGTAATCGAGATAGAGTTCGTCCATCTCTTTCTTCACGGCATACAAAACCTTGTTTCCCATCATGACCGTTTCGAGTACGGTTTGCTCGTCGAACATGTTGTGGTTCTGGTTCAAGACCGACATCCGCTTTCCGGGTTCGAGGAAAACGTGGCCCGAAGTAGGATCGATATCGCCTGCAAGGATTTTCAAAAAGGTGGATTTTCCAGCACCGTTGGCTCCGATCACGCCGTAAATATTGCCGTTTGCGAACGTCGTATTCACTTCGTCAAATAAAATTCTTTTGCCGAATTGTACCGATAAATTATTTACGTTTAACATCTAATTTTTGTTTTATTTGTGGCGCAAAAGTATAAAAAAAATCTGCATATTTTAGTCTTGAATACCAATAAAATAAGCCTTTGTTATTTAACTATGCCTTAACAGTAAAATTCAAACCAACTGAATATTTTTGTTTACAATCGTTTCGATATATGCACATACAGAAAGTACTTCATTATTTATTGTTTTCTTCTGCAGCCATCGGCCTTTTCAACTCCTGTAGCAAAGGGTTCAAAGGCGATAATTACACCGCATACTTTGGTGGCGAGGTGACCAATCCGACAAGCCCGTACGTTTTATTTTGCCGCAATTCGGAAGTCATCGACAGTGTAAAACTAGACAAGGACAACCGTTTCTTCATCAAATTCGACTCGCTCACGCCCGGCATGTATTCGTTCAAGAACGAGCCTGAATACCAATACGTTTATTTCGACAAGAACGACAGCATCATGGTGCACATCAACGCACGCGATTTCGACAATTCGATTGTTTTTTGCGGACGCGGCGATAGGAAAAACAACTTCCTGATGGAAATGTACCTTAAGAATGAAGACGACCGCAGCAAGATTTTTGACGTGTTCGATTATGATGTCGATCAATTCCTGACACACATCGACTCATCGTATCATTCACGACAGAAATTCTACAATGACAAGAAAGAATACATCAAATGGACCGAGGATTTCGACAAATACGCCAAGGCGGCGCTCGATTTCCATCATTTTTCCAAAAAGGAAATTTATCCGCAGGTGCATAAAATCAGGACGGGTGAAGATGTCGTCGAGAAATTGCCCAAAGATTATTACAATTTCCGGAAAGGCATTGATTTTAACGACGATAAACTTTCGAATTTCTCGCCGTTTGTAGGTTATCTGACGCACATGCTCAACAATATGGCTGCGATCAATTACCACAATCATTTCACCGAAGTCGATCTGGCGCTCAAAACCAACGTCAACAAACTCAACATCGCCGACACGCTCATCAAGAACGAAAAGGTCAAGAACATCATCCTCAACAACATCGCATTTACGTATTTGCTCGAAGACCAGAACATGGTCAACAACCAAAAATTCCTCGAAACGTACCACAAGTATTCGACCGACAAGAGCAAGAAAAACGAAATCCTAAAAATCGGCAAGGCCATCCAGCAACTCACCGTGGGCAACACTTTACCGGAAGTAATGTTTGTCGATGCCAAAGGCCAGGCGGTTTCTTCCGTCGCTTTGTCTACCAAAAAAACCGTATTCTTTTTCTGGACCGAAAACCTCGTGTCGCACTTACAGGCCGCACACAAGAAGGCACATGATTTCAGGACGCGGCACCCCGAATACCAATTCGTAGCCGTTTGCCTCGACAAGGACCAGGAAAAATGGGTGAATTTATTGGGCAATTATAAAACCGACGGCATCATCGAATTGCGCTGCAAGGATTTCGAAGACCTCAAAGCCAAATGGGCAATTACCAAAGTCCACCGCACCATCATCCTTGGCCCTGACGGAAAAATCAAGAACGCCTTTACCAGCATTTTCGACATCCAGTTTGACGACCATCTCAAAGACGCTCCGATTGCAAAATCACCAGAACACGTTCATGCGCTGGCGGCGAGATAATTAAATTCAAAATTGAATAAATAAAAAAGCCTCCGAATTACCGGAGGCTTTTTCATTATTAAATCAATTGTTAATTACTTATTCCCTTTCTCAAAATCAGCGATAAACTGCGCCAAACCAATATCCGTCAAAGGATGCTTGAGCAATCCTAAAATCGCCGATAAAGGTCCGGTCATCACATCAGCACCGATTTTCGCGCAATTCACAATGTGCATCGTGTGGCGCACCGAAGCCGCCAAAATCTGCGTCTCATAACCATAATTGTCATAAATCTCACGGATTTCCTGGATCAGGTTCAAACCGTCTGTAGAAACATCATCGAGTCTTCCGATGAACGGCGAGCAATACGTCGCGCCCGCTTTAGCAGCCAACAACGCCTGTCCTGCAGAAAAAATGAGCGTCACATTCGTACGGATTCCTTTGTCTGAAAAATACTTACACGCCTTGATCCCGTCTTTCGTCATTGGGATTTTGACAACGATCTGCTCGTGCAATTCGGCCAACTCCTCACCTTCCCTGATCATTCCGTCATAATCTACGGCAATCACTTCAGCACTCACATCACCGGTCACGATGTTGCAGATGTCTACATAATGTTTCAAAATATTGTTCTTGCCGGTAATGCCTTCCTTGGCCATCAAAGACGGATTCGTAGTTACGCCATCCAAAACGCCAAGCGCTTGTGCTTCCTTGATTTCATTGAGGTTGGCCGTGTCGATAAAAAATTTCATGTTGTATATATTAAGTTGTGTATTCTTTTGGCGTTGCCTTTCACACCGGCCTGCGCATCTGCTGGCTCCTCGCTAAAACAGTCCACTGGACTGTTTCTTAACGCTTGGCCCTGGCCGGGCTATCGGCTGCACGCGGTGCTTGCCTCAAATGAAATTCACTGAACTCCTATTAAAAATATTAGTTTAGTGAAGTAATCCCTAACGCCGACGCGAAATTACAATATATTTTTAAAGTTTCCGATATCGGCGTTGCAGAGTTTTACAAATACCACTACAATCGCGCCGCCAAGAAACTGAAATAAAAAATCCCAAACACTAAAAGCGCTTGGGATCTCATGTGTTGCAGTACTTGCTATTTCTTTAAAAACCGTTGCATAGGTATTCCGATTGCACCGCTTGTCACTTTCGCAAAATAAATCCCGGGCGCCAATCCCGATACGTCTATTTTTGCATGATTGCCGTTGCTTGGCTTCGTGATGACTTGCTGACCCAATGTATTAATGATCGAAACTTCCTGCAGGGGTTGATCGGTGTAGACGTTCAACACATCTTGCGCCGGGTTCGGATAAACGCTAAATGCGTTGCGCTTTTCGAACAACTCTGTCGAAAGATTCGAGCCTGTATTCAAATATACTTTCCAATATTTCTGGCTTCCGTTTAGAAATACATTGCCATCGTCGCCCGAATCGATCAGATCGGGCTTGCTGTCGCCGTTAAAATCGATCACATTGTGGCTGTTGTAGGCAACCGTGTATTCGTAGCTTCCCAGATTCGGAATGTTCCATTGTATTGGCGTTGCGCCGAAACCCGAGCCGGTATTGAGGTAGACTTTCCAGTATTTCTGGCTTCCGTTTAAAAAAACGTCTCCATTGTCGGCCGCATCGATCATGTCGGGCTTTCCGTCCCCGTTGAAATCGATCACATTGTGGCTGTTGTAGGCCACCATGTACTCATAACTTCCGATGTTCGGAATGTTCCATTGTATTGGCGTTGCGCTGAAACCCGAGCCGGTATTGATATAGACTTTCCAGTATTTCTGTGTTCCGTTCACAAATACGTCGCCATCATCGCCTGCATCAATCATGTCGGGCTTGCCGTCGCCGTTAAAATCGATGACGCTGTGGCTGCCGTAAGCGATCATGTATTCGTAACTTCCAAGATTCGGGATATTCCATTGAACCGGTGTAGTACTGAAACCCGAGCCGGTATTAAGGTAGACTTTCCAGTATTTCTGGCTGCCATTTAAAAAGACATTTCCATTGTCTCCGGAATCAATCAGATCGGGCTTTCCGTCCCCGTTGAAATCGATTACACTATGGCTGTTGTAGGCAACCATATATTCATAGCTTCCCAATGCAGGTATATTCCATTGAACCGGTGCAGCATTGAAACCGGATCCGTTATTGAGATAGACTTTCCAGTATTTCTGGCTGCCGTTAACAAACACGTCACCATCGTCGCCGGTGTCGATCAGATCGGGCTTGCCATCGCCGTTAAAGTCGATCACGTTGTGGCTGTTGTAGGCAACCATGTATTCATAGCTTCCAAGGTTCGGGATGTTCCATTGCAACGGCACCGCGCTGAAACCTGATCCCGCACTGAGATAGACTTTCCAATATTTCTGGCTGCCGTTTAAGAAGACGTTGCCGTTGTCACCCGCATCGATCATGTCGGGCTTACCGTCGCCGTTAAAATCGATGACATTGTGGCTGTTGTAGGCGATCATGTATTCGTAGCTTCCGAGGGTCGGAATGTTCCATTGCTGCGGTGTGGCACTGAAACCCTGTGCGAAAATCCCATTAGAAGACAGACATGCAAAAAATAAAAGTGCAAGTTTTTTAGTGTAGTTTAGTTTCATGTTTAAAGTGAAGTATTAAATTCGGCGATGCAATGATACGTAAAAAAACAAAAAAAATTGCGCCAATGAACGAGCGTCGGCTTTGGGCGGATTTCCGTTTCCTATTGGACGATTTGCGTATTGAAAAACCGATTTAATTATCCGCTTAGAGCCGATAGTGTTTCATCAGCATTTTTTCATAGACTTTGTCCGGTAAAATTCTTTTGAGTACAATCGAGAACTTCGACAAAAACGGCCCGACTTTATAATGACCGTTGGGCTTGGCCGTATTGATTATGCGGTAAATCGCCTCGCCCATTTTGATTGGATCATCGCCACCGCCCACTTGTGAATTGATCACGTCGATTGTTTTTGAATAAGCACTATATGCCGATGCCGGGGAAACCGGAACATGGTAACGGTGGTCGGCAATGTTAGTTGCAAATTCACCCGGCGCGACATTCGTGATTTCAATCCCGAAAGGCTTGACTTCCATACGCAACGCTTCGGTGACGAGTTCGAGCGACCCTTTGGACGCAGAATACACCGCACGATACGGCAATCCCATGTAGCCCGCAATTGACGTGATGTTGATGATCAATCCCGAACGCTGCTCGCGCATCTTGGGCAAGACCGCTTTCATGACCTCGATCGGGCCAAATAAATTGGTTTCAAAATTGTTGCGGATTTCCTCGGTGGGAATTTCCTCGAGCGGCCCGAGAATCCCGACGCCGGCGTTGTTGATGACTACATCGATTCGGCCTGAAATGCGTACGACTTCTGCAATCGCGTGTTTGATGCTTTCTACTTCGCGCACCTCAAGCTTGAGCAATGGAAAAATTGAATTGGTGATGCGCTCGGGATTTCGGCTCGTGCCGTACACGACAAAACCCTTGTAATGCAAAAATTCGCCGATGGCTTTGCCAATCCCGGAAGAGGCGCCTGTGATTAAGATGACTTTCATTTGGAAGTTGCTTCGTTATTCGTGGATTTGGTTATTTGGATCCGAATGACCAAATCCAAGAATAACCAAATTGACTACTTGGCTTTGCGTTCGTAATAATAAAACTCTTGCAAGCCTTGCGCGCCTTTCTTATCGCCGCGAATGATGTAGTATTTATTTCCGACAGGTTTGATTTCATATTCCCAGTCGGGCGACGGATTTGGATTTTTGCTTTTGTCGAAACGGTTCAGGTCGCCGCACAGTTTGCGCGCCGGCGGAACCGTGATCTTTTCATCGAAGCCTTGGCCGACGACCATGAATTTGAGGTTGTATTGGCCGCATGGTGCGGGTTTGATTGTGCTGTTTTCGGAAGACACTTGCGGATCGGAACGGTATTGCTCGAGTTCTTTTTGGAAGGCGTCGTATTGCGTCTTGACATCGGTTTGGGCAAAGGTTGCAGCTGAAATGAAGAGCAGCGCGATTAAAAGTGACTTCATGATTTTCGATTTAAGGTTTTGAATTGTAAATATAATACTTTACCCAAAACCCTAGCCCTGATAGAAGCGAAAATCCTTTTGCGCTGAGGAACGAAGTGGAAAAGATTGAAGCGGATAGCAGGTTCCCGGCTCCCGACCCGAGCGAAGCGAAGCAGTAAAAAATAAAAAAATCTTCCCAAAGGAAGACGCCCAAAAAAAGAAAAAAATGGCAAGCGACCTACATCGCACCGCTACAACCACATACCTTTGCTATGTTCCCATCCTGGAGGATTCTGCAGGAGCTGGTCGTGTAGGACTTGCCGTTGCAAATATACAATCTTTTTGTATTTTCGCAAGGGCAAAGCCGCATAATTGCCCGATTGAATCGTTTATACCTGTAAAAAAAGACCATGAGAAAATATAACGCATTAGCATTCATTTCATTAAGCATCCTGCTCACCGCATTCAGTTGCGACAAAGGCGATAAAAAATATTTCAGTTTTGATACTTCGAAGCTCAAAGAACAGTACGATCCGGCGCAAACCGTGACGCTTGCGGTGCAAAATCTGGAAGGGAAAGCGATTGACAGCGTCGTTTATTATGTCAACGATCAAAATATCGGTTCGAAAAAATCGGCCGACGCGGTGACTTTTGACCTCAAGGATAAAAAGCTCGGTTACCAAAACTTAAAAGCATTGGTGTATTTTGACGGCCAGACGAAAGCCGAGGAAGTTGAAGGCCGAATTGAAGTGATTTCGGGCGTGACGCCGAAAATGTATTCCTATAAAGTAATCAATACGTATCCGCACGACGAAAAGGCGTTTACGGAAGGCCTTGAATTTTACCGCGACACTTTGATCGAAAGTACGGGGCAGAAAGGCGAATCTTATTTCCGAAAATTCGATTACAAGACGGGTTTCGCTTACAAGCAGATCAATATGGAACCGCAGTATTTTGGCGAAGGCATTACCGTGATCAATGGCAAAATCTTCCAGTTGACGTGGCAGGACATGACGGGTTTCATTTACAACGCCAATACGCTCAAACAGGAAAAGACGTTCCAATACGACAAAAAAATCGAAGGCTGGGGAATGACCAATGACGGTAAAAACATTTACTGTTCAGACGGTACCGAAAAACTCTGGATCATGGATCCCGCAACCCAAAAAATCACGGATTACCGCAATGTGTATACGGGCGGAACTAAAATCAAGAGCCTCAATGAACTCGAATGGATTGACGGTAAAATCTACGCCAACATCTGGCAAAAGGACATGATTGCGGTAATCGATCCGGCGACGGGTTCGGTTTTTGGCGCAGTCGATTTGTCGGCACTGCGCGATCAGGTCAAAAGTGCCAACAAAGAAGTGTTGAACGGAATCGCATACAATCCCAAAACCAAAACGATTTTTGTCACTGGAAAATATTGGGACAAGATGTTTGAGATTATAGTTTCGGAATAACTTATCGTTTATTTGTTTAACCGTATAACCGAAAGAGTCTTACAATGGAATCCGACTAAACGATTGAATGATTACCGATTAAACCATTTTCACAGCCGAATCATATAACACAATCGCAATAAACTGTAATAGATCCTGAATTTAGGCGTTCTATTTTTGACCCGATAACCCTAAATCTCGAAACCATGATCAGAATGTTTGTATTCTCATTATTCGCATTGTTGTTGTTTGGCTGTGACTCCGATTCGGCTACCAACGACACTACTCCACTTTCACCAGAACTCGCCAAACAAATGCTCGACGTTTCTTATGGCGATGATCCCGAACAAAAAATGGACGTTTACTTACCCGCCGGCCGTTTGACCAACGTGACCAAGGTTTTCCTGCTCGTACACGGCGGCGGCTGGAATGAGGGCGACAAGGCCGATCTCAATTTCCTCGTCGTTTACCTCAAGACCCAATTCCCGGACCATGCGATTGTGAACATCAATTACCGCCTGGGCACTTTGGAAAACATCGGCTATCCGAGACAGATCCAGGATTTGCAGGCCGCGATTAAACATTTGAACGACAATGTGGATGAATTCCATCTTTCGAAAAATTATGCGATGATTGGCGTGAGCGCGGGCGCACATTTGTCGATGTTGTACAGTTACCGATACAATTCGTCGCGTCAGGTGAAAGCCGTTTGCAGCATGGTCGGCCCGGCCGATTTCAGCGATCCCAATTACGAAGGCAACGGATTGTTTACTTCTGGATTGCGGTATTTCGTAGGCGATTATCCTACTTACGATTCGAACCGCCCATTGTACAATGAAATTTCCCCATCCCGATATGTTTCATTATTTTCGCCAAAGACGATTTTGCTCTATGGCACCGAGGACGAGCTCGTTCCGGAATCACAAGGCCAAATCATGCACAACAAACTCAACCAGTTTTTGGTGTACAATGAATACCATGTGTATGAAATGGGACACATCAATTGGACGGTCGAGCAACTCAATGACATGGAATCAAAAATGACCGCGTTCTTTACCTTGCATTTTTAAAACCCCTATATGAGAAAGTATTTTCTACTATTATTTGTCGCCGTTTTATGGAGTTGTTCTTCTGATGACGACACGAGTGCGGTGCTTCCGGCACAAACGATTTCGAACGTTTCTTACGGACCCGATTCGCAACAAGTCTACGACATCGACCTTCCCGAGGGCCGCAACGGAGCCACCAAAGTGCTGATCATGATCCACGGCGGCGCGTGGTATGGCGGTTCGAAAGATGATATGGCCGCAGCAGTAGCATTTGCGCGGTTGCAATTTCCGTATCACGCGATTGTCAATATGGAATACCGTTTGGCGACCAATACGAGTCCGGCCTATCCCAAACAAATCAATGACATCCAACTCTTGATCGACCATGTCGAATCGCAAGGCTACGATATTTCAGAGCAATACGCGCTTGTTGGCGTAAGTGCGGGCGCACACCTTTCGATGTTGTATGCGTACCATTTTGATCCCGAGCACAAGATAAAGGCCGTTTGCAGCATCGTTGGCCCGACCGATTTTACCGATCCTGCTTACGTTGGCAGCGAATTGGAGACGACACTTTTCCCATATCTAGTAGGGCCCGACCCAAGCGCCGAATTGATCGCAGAAGTGAGCCCGATTACCCATGTAACCGCCGCTTCACCGCCAACGATCCAATTCAACGGCAACGCCGATCCACTCATTCCGATCTCACAAGGTGAACGTTTGAAAGTCGCACTCGATGCGGCCGGTGTGGTCAACGACAGACATGTCTACACGGCCGGGCATGGTAATTTTTCGATTGCGGACAGCCAGGATATTTATGGAAAATTGGGTGCCTTTTTTGGGGCACATCTTTAAAAACAAATTCAAGGTTTCTACCACAGTCAAGTACATTAAACAAAAAGACGAGCATTACTGTTCGTCTTTTTTGTTTTACAGCGACGCCGAAAACTATTTCTTCTTTTTAGCTGGCTTAACGGCGGCGGCAGGTTGCGGCGCATTTTTAACCGCAATGTATTTGCCTTCGGTTGCATCAAAAGTCATTTTGTTCTCCTGCGTTTTGTTTTTAAGCACGAGATCGCCTTCTGGCGTAACGGTCATATTGAATCCTTCATTGCGCATCTTTTCGCTTGTCTGTGAAGCGTTTTTGAGTTTGTCGAGGTACAGGATTTCGGTGATTTTCGTAGACGTTTGGGTATTCGAATACAGTTGGTTTTTGGTATCCAAGTTCCATATTTCAGAAACCGTTCGCGTGGCATCTTCCTTTTTATCCGGAATCTCGGTGATGGCTTTTTCGGTCCAAGTGATGTTGTACAATTTGACTCCTTTCGAGGTGAACGCCGTAACCGTACAATTGATCGGGACATTATTGTCTTTCACGGCAGGTGCCGCTTTGGGATCGTAGGCCGCCGTTTTGAGCGAAAGTGTATCCAATTTTTTCTTGGCGTCTGGAACCAATAAATACAAGCGGTAGGCATCTTTCTTTTTGAGCAGTTCGACCGTCATGTTTCCGCTTTTGGTGAGCACCGTTTTATTGGTATTGGCCGCTTTTGATGGCGTTTTTTTCTTTTGTGCAAACGAGGCGCTGGTCATCAAAACCGCACAGAGCAGCAGTATTATTTTTTTCATAAGGCGTATTTGTTGAAGTTTTCGAAAATACAAAAAATATAAACGCAATTCCAAGCGAATCATTTCGTTTGGAAAAAACTTTAACACGTCACAACCAATTGCAGCAAATCTGTATCCTTTAAGTATCAACCAAATTCAAACGCCATGGGTCAAATCCAGATACAGCTTCCGAAACCTTGCCAAGAGAATTGGCACGCGATGAGCATTGAACAAAAAGGACGTTTCTGCAACGCCTGTCAAAAAACGGTGTACGACTTCACTAAAAAGTCGGACCGTGAAATTTTGGCACATTTGAATTCCGACCCAAATACATGCGGTAGATTTCTGTCCACGCAACTCGATCGCAATCTCGTTGCCCCCACTCAAAAAAACACGATTTGGGCAGCAACGTTTGCTGGGTTTATTTCGCTGTTTGTTTTGGGAAGCAACGATGCATCGGCGCAAACCAAACAAGAATCGGTGCACACGTATCGGGCAAAATTCAACCGCGAATCGGCCAAGCAAAAAGTCGATAAGCCACAGCCCGTTCCGTCCAACATTCCGATAAAAATAAGCGGGACGGTTATCGAAGGAGGATTGCCGATGCCAACTGCCCAAGTCCAAATCCAAGGCAAGGCCACGCAAACCCAAACCGATTTCGACGGTAAGTTTACAATCGACGCGCATACCGGGGATACACTCTCGGTTTCATTCATCGGTTACAGCGATTACAAAATCGTCCTGACACAATCCGAGGAAAATCTGGTCGTCAATCTCAATTCAAATGAGGTATATTTGGGAGAAATGATGGTTGGTGCCATTGAGCGCACCACATTTTTCGGTCGTATCTTCAACCGCGTGCGTAATCTTTTTAGGGAAGAAGAATAAAAAAACCGGACACTTTCGAATCCGGTTTCTTTCCTTTATAATCAAGTAATTATTTTACTTCTTCATAATCTACGTCCTGAACGTTGTCGCCTTGCGCTTCCCCTTGCGGTTGTGCGTCGCCTTGCGGCTGGCCAGCTTGTTCGCCTTGGGCGTACATTGCTTCAGTAGCGGTTTTCCATGCTGCATTGACGTTGTCGAGTCCTTTTTGGATCGCTTCAAGGTCTTGATTTTGGTGTGCCAATCTCAATTCGTTCAAAGCATACTCGATTCCGGTTTTGTGGTCGTCAGACAATTTGCCTCCAAGTTCCTTCAACTGGCTTTCCGTTTGGAAAATCATGCTGTCGGCTTCGTTGAGTTTGTCGATTTTCTCTTTCGCGATTTTGTCGGCATCGGCGTTCGCCTCCGCATCTTTCTTCATTCTTTCGATTTCTTCCGGAGTCAATCCTGAAGACGCTTCGATGCGGATGTCGTGTGATTTCCCGGTTCCTTTATCAGTAGCCGAAACTTTGATGATCCCATTGGCGTCGATGTCAAAAGTCACCTCGATTTGCGGAACACCTCTTGGCGCTGGCGGAATGCCGTCCAAGTGGAAACGTCCGATGGTTTTGTTGTCGTTCGCCAAAGCGCGCTCTCCTTGCAAAACGTGGATCTCAACGCTTGGCTGGGAATCGGCTGCAGTCGAGAATACTTGCGACTTTTTGGTCGGAATAGTTGTGTTTGACTCGATCAATTTTGTCATTACACCGCCCATCGTCTCGATTCCGAGCGACAACGGCGTAACGTCGAGAAGCAATACGTCTTTCACGTCTCCGCTCAAAACACCGCCTTGAATCGCAGCACCAATCGCTACGACTTCATCAGGATTTACACCTTTCGATGGTTTTTTTCCGAAGAATTTTTCTACTTCTTCCTGGATTCTTGGGATTCTTGTCGAACCACCCACCAAGATCACTTCGTCGATATCTGATTTAGATAAACCGGCATCTTTCAAGGCTTTTGCAACCGGTTCCATCGAACGTTTGATCAATGAATCGGCCAATTGCTCGAATTTCGCTTTCGACAATTTCTTCACCAAGTGTTTCGGCCCTGAAGCCGTAGCCGTAACATAGGGCAGGTTGATTTCAGTTTCCGCACCCGATGACAATTCGATTTTCGCTTTCTCAGCCGCTTCCTTGAGGCGTTGCAACGACATCGGATCGAGACGCAAATCCAAGCCTTCTTCCGCCTTGAATTCGTCAGCGAGCCAGTCGATGATGACCTGGTCGAAATCGTCCCCGCCCAAGTGCGTGTCCCCATTGGTAGACAATACCTCGAAAACGCCGTCACCCAATTCGAGGATCGAGATATCGAAAGTACCGCCACCCAAATCGTAAACCGCAATTTTTTGGTCTACGCCTTTTTTATCCAATCCGTAAGCCAAAGCCGCAGCAGTTGGCTCGTTGATGATGCGCATTACTTTCAAGCCAGCGATCTCGCCCGCTTCTTTCGTAGCCTGACGTTGCGCATCGTTAAAATAAGCCGGAACCGTGATTACGGCTTCGGTAACGGTTTGTCCGAGGTAATCCTCAGCCGTTTTCTTCATTTTCTGCAAGGTCATCGCCGACAATTCCTGTGACGTATACAAACGGCCGTCGATGTCAACGCGCGGTGTATTGTTGTCGCCTTTCACTACGCTGTAAGGCACGCGTGTCGCTTCATCTTTCGCCTCGTCATAAGTATGACCCACGAAACGCTTGATCGAAGCGATGGTTTTCGTAGGATTCGTCACCGCCTGTCTTTTGGCAGGATCACCTACTTTAATTTCTCCACCTTCAACGAAACCGATGACAGATGGCGTTGTTCTTTTTCCTTCTGAGTTAGGGATTACTACCGCCTCGCTACCTTCCATTACGGCTACGCAAGAGTTCGTCGTTCCTAAGTCAATTCCAATTATTTTACCCATTTTTATTAATTAATTATATTGTTGTTGATTTGTTTTTTAATCTTTCGTCGGGCGTTAGTCAATCTTTGTGCCATGTGCCAAATGTGAATAAATTGTCAGTTTTGGTAGATTAAAAGTATGACAAGATGGCATTAATATTCTTTATTCCTTACTTCTATTTTTTATTTGGGCGTTTCCCTTCGGGCCGCGCTTTACGCTGCAAGTCCTCGCTGCGCTGCGGGCTTTTCGCTTCACTCGCTAACGCGGTCGTGTCGCCTGAACAAAAACCGTTCGTTAAACACCACAATCGACGTCAGGATGAATGCATACGCCACAACTTCCAAGACATCCACGCTTTCTTTAAAATAAAAAACCGCGAGCAAAAAGTGGATCATCGGATTGAGGTACATCAAAATCCCCACCGTCGCCGAGCTCATGCCCTTGAGCGCATACAAATTCAGGAACAGCGGAATGATCGTAAACAAGATCACGATGAAATTCATCGCCACATAAAACACCGATTCGGTTGGCACGGGACCGCTGTAGGTCGGGAAGAAGGGCAAAATTACAACCGCCGCAATCGCCATCTGCACGGTCAAAATGATGAACCGGTCGAACTTATTGTTCTTGCGCTGGGTAATCAGGTAAAACGCAAACGTAACCGCGATGACGAGGCTGTACAGCAAATCCTTCGTGCTTTCAAAGCCTAAAATCACACAGCTGATTCCGCTCAACCCAACCGCAAACCATTGCCATTTGCTGAGTTTTTCCTTGAGTATCAGATACGCCAGGATGGTCGTCACGATCGGGCAGATCAAATAAGCGAACGACGCCGACTTGAGGCTGACGTGGTTGATCGCATAAATGAACAGAAACCAATTGACCACCAATAAAAACCCACCCACAACTGTCAATCCGAGCATTTTATAACGCTCTTTCCTTTTGAGGCTTTTAAAAACAGTATGATCGTTTTGAACCGCTTTTCTTCGGAACAAACCATTGATTAACAACAACAAAAATGTTGCATAAAAAATCCGGTAGAACAAAATGTCGAGCGACGGATAATCGTGCAGCGGCTTGAGCGCAAGGCTGAAAAATCCCCAGATGACGAAAGCCGTGATGGCCGAAACGAAGTATTTGTTGGTTTGCATGGATTGTGATTGGCCGCAAAGATAGGCAGTTACAAGCGAATCATTCGTTACTTTCGGATTCGTTTAACAGTTTTTGGGAAACGAGGGCAATAGCGATCTGGACCATTGTAAAGGCATAATAGCCCCATTTGACCTGGGTGATTTCTTCAAACCAGCAATCCAGAAAAATACAACCCAAAGCCAAGAACAGCAAAATGATGTTCCATTTCGCCATTTGCAGAACCATCCTTGTCTTTTTTGTAAATGACGCAATCAAACTGATTAAAGTGAACAAAACAATAAAGAGAAAGCAACCCAGCCAAATTGGCCTTGCAATATATGTGGCTTTGGTCTCGTGCTTTCGTTCATGAAATTCTTTCCAGTATCTTTGAGGATCGCTAAAAATGACCTTGGAAAAATCAAAAAATTGATACGCCATCTCAAAAGCGTTTTCGTTGGTTTCATCGTCTATTTTCTGATAGATTTTCTGATAAGACGGCGTAAATTTTTCTATCGAATCCTGTGTTTTAATCGCCGCAACCGAATCTTTTTCAAATTGCAAAACCATTTCCTTTTGAATCAAATCATTTCTTTTGGCAAATGCAATCGAATCCGTTCCTTGCGGAACAACTTCTCCGGTAACAGGCGCTTCTTCCGCGGGCGCTTCTTCCATTTTTACACCGACGCATTGGCGGTAAAACGGCGCAACCAAAAACAAAAATCCAACAACCGATAAAATTCTAAGGGAAGATTTTGCATTCATATCAAAATGTTAAGATTTCCTTAAAAACCAATAACCGTTCCAAAAATCCAAAACAGCACAATCTTAAAGTATTGTCAAAAACAATGAGTTTTATTTGATAATTTGCAATTTTTAACGGCCAAATTGCACCAACGATTCCAACATTCAATTATATTTGCGAGACCAATCTGCTTGTTATGGAAGAATGCATTTCCGTTTTCGATATGCTCAAAATCGGTGTCGGGCCGTCGAGTTCGCACACGCTCGGACCTTGGCGTGCCGCTGAACGTTTTCTGGGCGAACTCCGCGCTGAAAATCTGCTCCCGAAAATCGAACGCGTCAAAATCGACCTTTACGGTTCCCTTTCGCTTACCGGCAAAGGGCACGCGACCGATCTGGCCGTCATGCTCGGGCTTTCCGGGCAAGATCCAGAATACATTCCGATTGAAAATATCTCAGGCATCATCAAATCGATCGAAGACCAAAACGAAATCAATCTCGGCAACGAAAAAACGATTCCGTTCTCGTTTATGGTCGACATCGTCTTCAACAAAAATTTCCTGCCGTTTCATGCCAACGGATTGATGTTTACCGCTTTTCTCGAAGACGGAAACCAGTACGCATCGACCTTCTATTCTATCGGCGGCGGCTTTGTCGTCAAGGAGGAACGGGTCAATGCCAAAAAGAAAGAAATTATCAAATGCGCTTTTCCGTTTCCGATCCAGAACGCCGAAGAGCTTTTGCAATACACGATCCAACAGGACAAAAAGATTTCAGAAATCGTTTACGAGAATGAAAAATCGATGCGTTCCGAAGCTGACATCCACACAGAATTGATGCGCATCTGGCACACCATGCTCGAATGCATGTACATCGGCTGCCATTCGGAAGGAATATTGCCAGGCGGGCTCAACGTGCGCCGACGCGCGTTCGATATGCACCAGAATTTGATCGGGCTCGCGAATTACTCGAATCCGCAGGAATGGCTCGAATCGATCCGCAAAACCGAGGTCAAATTCCGCCAAATCCTCAAATGGGTTTCGTGTTTCGCACTGGCCGTCAACGAAGTCAATGCGGCTTTGGGTCGCGTCGTTACGGCGCCAACCAACGGAAGTGCGGGCGTAATTCCGGCCGTTTTAATGTATTATTGCGTGATCGAAAACCACGAGGCAGGCGAAAAAGAGATCAAGCAATTCCTGATGGTGGCCGGGGAAATCGGCAGTATTTTCAAGAAAGGCTCGACGATTTCGGCGGCGATGGGCGGTTGCCAGGCAGAAATCGGCGTGTCGTCATCGATGGCGGCAGCGGCTTTGTGCGAACTCATGGGCGGCACACCCGAACAGGTTTTGATGGCAGCCGAAATTGCGATGGAACACCATCTCGGCCTAACGTGCGACCCGATTGGCGGACTCGTCCAGATTCCGTGCATCGAACGCAATACGATGGGCGCGATCAAGGCGATCAATGCGGCCGAACTCGCACTCGAAACCGATGCAAAGAACGCCAAAGTGCCATTGGACAAAGTCATCAATACGATGTGGCAAACGGCCAAGGACATGAATTCGAAATACAAGGAAACCTCGGAAGGCGGGCTCGCGATTGCCGTGAATATGGCCGATTGTTAACTAAATATTTTAAATTTCGAATTTTAGATTTTAAATTGTTGAAATGAGGATTTTACACCTGCTAATCGCGATTTTATCAACACCCTTGGTTCATTCCCAGGGTTTGGAGATCAAACACCTTACGGGAAATTTTTACATCTACACTACGCATCAGGACATTGACGGCAAGCCTTTTCCGGCCAACGGTTTGTATCTCGTCACCGATGAAGGAGTCGTCATGATCGATTCGCCGTGGAACCAAGCGCAAATCCAGCCACTGCTCGACTCGATCCAGAAACGGCACAACAAAAAATTGCTGCTTTGCATCGCTACGCATTACCACGCCGACCGGACCGGCGGTTTCGATTACCTCAAATCGAAAGGAATCAAAACGTATTCTTCGAAGCAAACGCTCAAACTGTGCCGCAAAAATAACGAGCAGAAAGCCCAATATACTTTTGAAAAGGACACGGTTTTCAACATCGGCGGCTATAAATTCCGGACGTTTTATCCCGGACGCGGCCATACCAAAGACAACATCGTGGTTTGGTTTGAAAAAGACAAAGTGCTTCACGGCGGCTGTTTCGTGAAAAGTACGGAAAGCCCAAGTTTGGGAAATCTAGCCGACGCCGATTTGCATTCGTGGCCCAAATCGGTGCGCAAAACCATCGAAATGTTCCCAAATCCGGCGCATGTCATTCCGGGGCACCAAGGCTGGGACAATAACCAGGGTTTGCAGCATACCTTGCAATTGTTGGGTGAACATAAAAAACATTAAAAATCCCGAAAACCATTTCTGATTTCGGGAGCTATTTTGGAGGTAACACATAAATCGCTTACGGCTTGCGGCGCGTATCGACGCAATAAATGATTTTCCAACCCGCCGCGTCCTTATACAACTGGAACGAATTGACGCCCGTATGGCTCAGCTTGCCGTTGACGTAAAATTCATACGGCGTCCAAACGTGCGCCATCGGGCCATCGATTTGGATTTTATACGAAAGCAGTTTCTCTTCAAATTTGAAAGTTTTGGGAACCGACGCGATCGATTTAACCAATTGCGCCGCCGATTCGACCGACAATTTCGCACCGTCTTTTTCGTCGGCAACCGAATGCAGCACCATTTGTTTGGCAAAAATCGATTTCATCTTGACGGTGTCCTGTTGGTGAAAACCTTCAAAAAACGTGTCGATGGTTTTCTTCACCTCGGCTTCCTGCGCCGAAATCACCTGAACCGAAAACAACAAAACCGCAAACAGTATTTTTCTCATGATCTCCATTTTTGAATCCGAAAGTTAGTATAAAAAAACCGCATTGCGTTACCGCATCAAAAGCATTTACTACTTTTACATTCCTAAAAACAACACTATGTCTGTCGCGAAAAAAGATTACAAAAGAGTTACAACCAAATCGCTGATCGAAATGAAAGCCCACGGCGAGAAGATTTCGATGCTCACCGCCTACGATTTTACGATGGCCAAAATTGTCGATACGGCCGGTGTCGATGTAATCCTCGTGGGCGATTCTGCCTCAAATGTCATGGCCGGACACGAAACGACTTTGCCGATCACGCTCGACCAGATGATTTACCATGCGTCGTCGGTGATCCGCGCGGTAGACCGTGCATTGGTCGTGGTCGATTTGCCTTTCGGAAGTTACCAATCGGATCCAAAGGAAGCGCTTCGTTCATCGATCCGAATCATGAAAGAAAGCGGCGGGCACGCAGTCAAGCTCGAAGGCGGCAGCGAAATCAAGGAATCAATCAAGAAAATATTGAACGCCGGAATTCCGGTCATGGGTCATTTGGGACTTACGCCGCAATCGATCTATAAATTCGGAACCTATACTGTTCGAGCCAAGGAAGAAACCGAAGCCGACAAATTGCTCGAAGACGCCAAATTGCTCGAAAGACTCGGCTGTTTTGCACTCGTACTCGAAAAAATCCCGGCCAAACTCGCCCAGAAAGTAGCCGAAAGCATTTCGATTCCCGTCATCGGGATCGGCGCCGGCGGTGGCGTAGACGGCCAGGTTTTGGTAATCCACGACATGCTTGGGATGAACAATGAATTCAGCCCTAGATTCCTGAGAAGGTACCTCGATTTATACGAACAAATGACGGGCGCAATCGGGAAATATGTGGAAGATGTGAAGTCGAAGGATTTTCCGAATGAGAAAGAGCAATATTGACATTCTTTATTTTTTAATTGGGCGTTGCCTGCGGCCGGGCTTTCCGCTGCAAGTCCTCGCTGCGCTGCGGGCTTTTCGCTTCAATCCCTAACGCAACCACAAATGACGTTATTCGCTTCCTTTGACAGGATGCAAACAACAAAACAATATTCTAGTGAAAACGTTATCAGACAAGACAAACCTCCAAATCCTCCACGAAGACAACCACATCATCGTCGTCAACAAACGCGTAGGCGACATCGTACAAGGCGATAAAACGGGCGACAAGCCTTTGAGCGAAGTCGTCAAGGAATACATCAAGGACAAATACCAAAAACCCGGCGAAGTGTTTCTGGGCGTTGTGCATCGACTCGATCGCCCGACGACGGGAATTGTCGTGTTCGCACGTACTTCCAAAGCATTGACGCGATTGAACGAACTGTTCAAAAACCGCGAAACGCAAAAAACCTATTGGGCCGTCGTCAAAAACAAACCAGCAAAAACACACGATAAACTGGTGCATTTTCTGAAAAGGAACGAAAAGAACAACACCTCAAAAGCCCACGAAAAAGAAGTACCCGATAGCAAAATCGCAAGCCTCGATTACAAAATCATCGCCACTTTGCAGCATTATTTCGCACTCGAAATCGATCTGCACACCGGGCGTCACCATCAAATCCGGTCGCAATTGTCAGCCATCGGCTCACCCATCAAAGGCGATCTCAAATACGGCTTCGACCGCAGCAATCCCGATGGCGGCATTCACCTGCACGCGCGCAAACTGCATTTCATCCATCCGGTTTCCAAAGAAAGCCTGACAATCGTTGCGCCCGTTCCCGATGAAAAAATCTGGCAGGCTGTCGAAATGGAAATCAGCTAATTTGCCGCACATATTCTATAACATTTTTGGCTGTAAAACGTTATAAATTAGACCCATCAAAATTCAATGCCATGAACAAGATATTGCTAATTTTCAGCGGAATGCTGTGCGTGAATGTTGCCGCACAGGAACACTACTCCGGAATCAACACTTCGCAACGCACAGGAATCATCAACGCCGGAATCAATCCCGCCGAACTCATGAACCTTGACTCCAAATACGACATCCATGTGATTTCAGCGAGCGTTAAGGCGTCCAACAGCGAACTCGGTTTCAGTGATTTGGTGGGCGGCGGCGATTTTTCCGACAAGCTTTTCACCGGAAACACGTCGGTCGATTTGAGATTGGACGGCGAGATCACCGGTCCTGGAATCGCGTGGAAAATGGAGAAATGGGCGTTTGCGTTTACGACCAAAGCCTACGCCAAACTCGATCTCGTCGATGTCGATTCGAACCTCGGGGACGCACTCACGAGCAGCATTGTCGATTCGTTCATCAGCGGGGAATCCTTTATCAACAGTCCGAATAACCAGCGTTTGAGCGGAACGAGTTGGGGCGAAATTGCGTTTTCCGGCGCGACAAATTTGTATGAAGACAGTGAACACAAATTCAACATCGGTGCTTCCTTGAAGTTGCTGTTTCCGGGTTCTTACGCCAATTTCGGTGCCGATAGTTTTACCGGGAAAATCACCAACGAATTTGGCGAAGTCACGCTGACCGACGCACAGGCCAACCTCAATGTCGCCTATTCGGGAAATCTGGGCGATGATTTCAGCCATTTCAGTGATTATGCCAAGTCGCTTTTTGGGAAACCGAATGGCGTCGCGGCCGATATCGGGCTCAATTACCAATGGAAAGATGCCGATGAAAGGAAATACAAACTCAACGTTGGCATGGCCGTACGAAACATCGGCGGCATGACTTTCAAATCGTCGAACAATTCGGAAACCAATTATGTGTTGTCGGTTCAAGGCACGGATACCTTGAACCTGAACCAATTCCAGAATGCCAAAAGCCTGCGTGAAGTCGAAACCATTTTGCTCGCCAGCGGCTTTTTGAACAAAACAGCCAATGACAAAAAATCGTTCAAGGTCAAATTGCCGACCTTATTTTCCGCTTACGCAGACGTCAAAATCGTACCGTCATTTTATGTGACGGCATTTACGCAACTCAAGATGCGCAAGGATGACGAAAACGGGCAAGTCGCCGGACAGAACATTTTCTCGCTGACGCCGCGGTATACGTTACAAAATTACGAAGTCTATCTGCCGCTTTCCCAAAGTGAATTTTCCGGATTTGCGACCGGTCTCGGATTTCGGGCGTATGGCTTTTTCATCGGTTCGGGTTCGATCATCACGGCGTTGATCAACGATGCCAAACAGGCCGATGCTTATATCGGATACAGTTTCCAATTGGATTAATTTTGCTACATTTGGGAGAATAATTCCAGGTATGAATTTTAAGTCAGACGTCAATTTCCGCAAGCAAACGCTGATCAGGCTGCTCGATGTTCTCGAAACGCGCGAAAATGAAATCATCGCAGCATTGCAACAGGATTTCAAAAAACCGGCGTTCGAGGGCATGCTGACCGAGACTTTCATCGTCATTTCCGAACTCAAAAGCACGATCAAAAACCTCAAAAGCTGGGCAAGGCCGAAACGCATCTGGCCGTCGATCCTCAATTTTCCTTCCACCGATTACATTTACCGCGAACCTTACGGAAGCGTGCTCGTGATTGCGCCGTGGAATTATCCGTTTCAGCTCGCGATGTGTCCGATGATCGCGGCGGTTGCGGCCGGAAATTCGGTTACGCTCAAACCGTCGGAACTGACGCCGAACACCTCGGCTATTATTGCCGAAATCGTGCGGTTGGTTTTCGATCCGAACCATGTCGAAGTCTACCAAGGCGGCGCTGAAGTTTCGCAAAAACTGCTCACACGCCGTTGGGATTACATTTTTTTTACCGGAAGTGTCAATGTTGGAAAAATCGTCGCCAAGGCCGCAGCCGAAAACCTGACGCCTGTGACGCTCGAACTGGGCGGAAAAAATCCGTGCATCATTGACGCTTCGGCCAACATTGCACTCGCGGCCAAACGCATTGTTTGGGGCAAATTCATCAACGGCGGCCAAACGTGCATCGCACCCGATTACATTTTGATCCAGAACAAAGTCAAATCGAAATTCGTCAGTTGCCTTATCGAAGAAATTACGAAAGCGTACGGCGAAAATCCCGAACTGTCTCCCGATTTGGCACGCATCATCAACGCCAAAAACTGGAGCCGATTGCGCGACATGATCGATACGGCCAAAATTTTATACGGCGGGCAATCGAATGCCGAAGACCATTACCTTTCGCCTACCTTGATCGACGAACCGGCGCTCGACAGCGCGATCATGCAGGAAGAAATTTTCGGGCCGATACTGCCGGTCATTTCGTACGAGAACGAACACGAAATCGAAACCATCCTATCCAGATATGAAAAACCGTTGTCGTTGTATGTGTTCAGCGACAGCAAGGCTTTCGCCAAGAAAATCATTACCCGATTCTCATTTGGCGGCGGCTGTATCAATGATACGGTCATCCATTTTGGGAATGCGCGGCTGCCGTTTGGCGGTGTCGGGCATTCGGGGATTGGCGCGTACCATGGGAAATTCAGTTTCGGGACTTTTACCCACCGAAAATCGGTCGTCAGAAAAGCGAACTGGCTCGACCTTCCGGTGCGTTATGCGCCTTATGGAAACAAATTACAATCAATCCGAAAATTATTAAAATGGCTTTAGGCTACACGTATGGAAAACATCAATAGCAGAATCGAAGAATTGAAAAGAAACGGCTACAAGCTCAGTTTCGACACTACTTTCAACCGGACTTTGGAAGTCTATAAAAGGGTTGCGATGCCGAGCGGATTGGCATTCCTGATTTTTGGCCTGTTTTATTTTATGATCGCTTCGGGATTTACCGTGAGCATGATCGACACGGGCCGCATTACTCCCGATTCGAATTGGGCCGAAATGATGAAAGAACTCCAATTCCAACTCAACAATATTCCGCTGCAGCAAAGGATAATCGATGGCGTGATCCGCATTCTCCTCGGCGTGTTGACCGTACCGATGATGGCTGGTGCCATCCGCCTTTGCCGTGACGCCGAAACGGATCAGGAAATTACATTTGGCACGATGTTCCAATATTACAAAGGGCATTACTTTTCCGATCTGTTTGTGGCCGGTTTGATCATCAACGTGATCAGTTTTACGCTCGGCCTTGCGTCGCAATATTTGTTGGAAATCAATCCGATGGTGACTTTGCTGTTGTTCATCATCAGTTTGAGCATTTCAATCCTGACGACGCTTTTTGTACCGATGATCATTTTCGGAAACCTTGGCCCGATTGAAGCCATTACTTCAAGCATCGCTGTAGTGGGCAAGAAATTCTGGCCCGTACTGTTGTTGGTTTTTGTTTGTGTCCTGATCGCGATGCTGGGCGTGCTGGCGTGCTGCATCGGGATATTCTTCACATTGCCGATTTATCCGGCCCTGCAATACAGCCTGTATGCCAATTCGGTCGGATTTGAGGAAAACGCTGAAACTTCTGAATTGAGTTAACATTCTTCCAAAAAAAATGTTAATAACTGACGTTTTTTTATAAAACATTTTTTGCATTAAAGGGTTGCAATTTTATATTTTTAGCAATCCGTTTAATGGAACACCATGCTTTTACGCCTCCCGTTTTTTTTAGTCCCGTTTCTTGCTGTGCCGTCGCTGCGGATGAACCTGTTCGGCATGCTTGCGACCGACATCAGCATTTTCGATATGAAGCTGCTGATCTTGATCACGCTCGTATTGCTGGCCATCATCCTGTTGTACATCACGCTAAACAAAAACTCCAAATACAACAAGGATTTCGACAAGTTTTTATTCACCAATGAGATCGTCAACAAAGGAAATTCGCTCACGATCGCGACCAACAAAAAAGGCGAAGTCACTTTTTGCAGCGAAACCATCGAATCGATTTTAGGCTACACCGTAGAACAGGCGATGGGACTCGGCTTTTGGAAACTGACCGAAGACCCTGAATTCATCGGGGAAGCCTACCACGACAATTATGTAGACGAACGCCTGCACATCCGCAAGCTCAAGTGCAAGAACGGCGAGTACAAATACATCCAGTGGAAAGACAAGCAATACAACGAAGATCTCGTGATCGGCATCGGTCAGGACATTACGAAGCAGATCATGATGCAGGACCAATACCGCCATCTGGTGCAGTCGGCCAACGACATCATCTTCGAAACCAACAAGCGCGGTCAGTTTACGTTCATCAATGATTTCGCCGAGAAAACGCTCGGTATCTCCAAGCGTGAAATGCTCAACAAACATTTTTCCGAGTTCATCCGGACCGATTATGTCGAAAAGGTCGTCGAATCTTTCGGCAACATCGACAACCAAAAAACCATCGAATTTCCGGCCATCAAGAAAAGCGGAGAGGAATTCTGGCTGTCGCAGAAAGTCAATTCGCGCAAGGACAGTTCGGGCGAAATCATCGGGTATTCGGCCATTGCGCGCGACATCACGCTGCTCAAGAACGTCGAAAACGATCGCATCAAACGACAGGAAAAAACGCAGCGCTACAACGAGACGCTCAAAAGTTTCACGGCCAAAAGCTATTCGAGCCAGTCCAATCTCGACAGTATTTTGCGCGACATTCTCGAGACGACGACCAAAACTTTGGACGTAAACCGCGCGAGCTATTGGAATTATTCGTATGACCGCATCCGTTGCCAGAATTTATACGAACGCCACAAGGACAAATTCGAAAAGGGATTTGTGCTGCGCCGTTCAGAATATCCGTATTATTTTACGACGATCGAAAGCGAAATCCAGATCGTGGCGCCCAATGTACGCACGAATCCGATGACCAAAGAGCTTTGCGCGGATTATGTGCCGAAATACGACATCTGCTCGTTGCTCGATACGCCCGTCTTGATCAATGGCGAACTGCGCGGCATCATCAGTTTTGAATCGACGGGAAATATCCGCGAATGGGATACGGAAGACATTACGTTTGCGCGCTCGATTTCCGATTTGATCGTGATCGCGATCGAATCCCAAATGCGCCTCGATGCCGAAAAAACATTGGCTTACAAAAGTGAGTTGCTTTCGGCGATGGCTTCGTGTACCGAAAAATTCCTCAACAGCAAAGACAAGGGCGCCATTTTCATGGAAACATTTCCGATCATCGCAGAAGTGACCGGTGCCGACCACATGTATTATTACGAAAACGACCCGGCAACCAACCTGATCAGCCAGAAATACAAATGGGGAAAAGACGATCTGGTTTTGCAGATTACGCCGTTGCAGTATTTCACGCATGAGAAACTCGCTGAAGTCGTCGAAAACGTCAAACAGAAAAAACCGTTTACGTCGTTCACGCGCAAACTCGGCGATACGTTTTTCAAGCAATTGCTGACCACCAACGAAATCAGATCGATCCTGATTTTGCCGATTTTCATCAAGGATGAATTCACCGGTTTCATCGGATTGGATGATTGTGAAAAGGAACGCACGTGGTCGGAAGACGAAATCAAGATCCTGCAAACACTGGCCGGAAATTTCGCCGCGTCGATCGAACGCATCAACAACGAAGCGGCGATTCAGGAAAGTGAGGAAAAATTCAGGCTGCTCGCCAACAACATTCCGGGAACGGTTTACCTTTCCAAATATGACGAGCGTTCGACCAAGATTTACCTCAATGACGAGATTGAAAAACTGACCGGTTATGCGAAGGCCGATTTTCTCGAAAACAAGATTTCGTTCCTCGATCTGATCCATTCCGAAGACAAGGACCGCACGCTGCAGGAAGACAAAGAGGCGATTGAAAACGGCAAGCCGATCCATTCGGTGTACCGCATCAACCATAAAAATGGCGATACCGTTTGGGTCGAGGAATTCGGCGAACCGATTTTCAAGGATGGCGAAATCGCTTTTGTGGAAGGCATTTTCATCGACATCACCGAACGCAAACTGACCGAAACCGCCGTCAAGGAAAAAGAAATCGCAGAAGCGGCGAACAAAGCCAAATCGGAATTCCTGGCCAATATGAGCCACGAAATCCGCACGCCGCTCAACGGCATCATCGGATTTACCGATTTGCTCATGAGCACCAAATTGGAGGATTTCCAGAAACAATACATGAACACCGTCAACCAGTCGGCGAATTTGCTCATGGAAGTCATCAGCAACATCCTCGATTTTTCCAAAATTGAATCGGGCAAACTCGAACTCGACATCGAAAAATACAATATCTTTGAGTTGGCCAACCAGGTGATGGAACTCGTTACGTACGAATCGAATTCCAAGCAACTCGAACTCGTGCTCAACATCGAAGACAACGTTCCCAAGTTCGTCTGGGCCGATTACATCCGCCTCAAGCAAATCCTGATCAATCTTTTGAGCAACGCGGTCAAGTTTACCGAAAAAGGCAAAATCGAGTTCAGCATCAGCCATATTTCGCAGGCCAAAGACCAATCGGTGTTGCGGTTTTCTGTGAAAGATACCGGAATCGGAATCCAGAAGGCCAACCAGGAAAAGATTTTCGACGCGTTTTCGCAGGAAGATACGTCGACGACCAAGAAATTTGGCGGAACCGGTTTGGGATTGTCGATTTCGAACCAACTGCTCGGCCTGATGAACAGCAAACTGCAATTGCAAAGCGCATATGGCGAAGGCAGCGAGTTTTTCTTCGAGGTCAAATTGCGCACCAGTTCTGAAGTGACTTATGGCGATTCGTGCGAAATCAAATCGACCGGCAACAGGCTGATCGAGGATTTGAGAAGCAATTACATCGAAGACACCAAGGTTTTGGTCGCCGAAGACAATAAGATCAACATGTTGCTGGCCAAGACGCTGATCCGGCAGATCATTCCGAATTGCCACATCATTGAAGCCTGCGACGGAAAAGAAGCCGTAGAAAAATACACCACAGAAAAGCCTGAAATTGTGTTCATGGACATTCAGATGCCAGTCATGAACGGATATGAAGCGACGATGGAAATACGCAAAATCCAAACCGAACACATCCCGATTATCGCGCTGACGGCAGGAACAGTCGTCGGTGAGCGCGAAAAATGCCTCGAGGCAGGAATGGACGATTACGCTTCCAAACCGATTGTCAAGCAAACGATAGAACGAATTATTTCGAACTGGATAAAAGTCTAACTAAAAGCGAATATTATGAAGTGGTTTGGTAGAAGAGAAAGCGATAATGTAGACGACCGCCGGTCGGTTTCAGGCGGAAAAGTAGCGCTCGGTGGCGGAATTATTGGAATTGTGGCAATCGTCATCAATTTATTGATGGGCGGAGATCCGGCGGAAGTCATCGATCAATTACAGCGACAGCAAGGCACGCAAACCGAAGCGGCTCCATTGACCGCCGAAGATGAAGAGATGGGCAAATTCGTCAAAGTCGTCCTCGCCGACACCGAAGACGTGTGGCACCAGATTTTTCAGGAAAACGGCATGACATATGAAGAACCGCAGCTCGTTTTGTTCCGCAACAGCGTCGAGACCGCTTGTGGCGGCGCAACTTCGGCATCCGGGCCGTTCTATTGTCCGGGCGACCGAAAAGTCTACATGGATCTGGCGTTTTTTGAAGAACTCAAGACGCGTTTCGGCGCAAAGGGCGGCGATTTTGCTATTGCGTATGTAATTGCGCACGAAATCGGGCACCATGTACAGACGTTGCTCGGGACTTCTGCAAGAGTACGCAACCAGGAAAAAAGTTTGAGTGAAACGGATGCCAATAAATTATCGGTGGCTTTGGAATTGCAGGCCGATTTCTACGCCGGACTTTGGGCGCATTATGGCGAAAGGAAAAACCATTTCCTCGAGGAAGGCGATATTGAAGAAGCCTTGAGTGCGGCCAATGCCGTGGGCGACGATGCGATCCAGAAAAAGATGCAGGGACAGGTTTTCCCGGATTCTTTTACACACGGCACTTCGGAGCAGCGCATGTATTGGTTCAAGCGCGGATTTGATTCGGGCGATTTTAAGAAAGGGGATACTTTTGCGGAAATGTAGGTAGTTGGTGGCAAGCTCAAGAAATATCATCAAATATGGGAGAAAAAAGTCAACAAGAAATATCGAAAAAAGAGACCGAACAAATTTTATTGAAAAATAAAATATACAACGTTTGGAAGGATCCTGTAATAAGCAAATTGATTGCTAATTGGATATGGTATATCGTTCCGGTTATTACAACGTTGATTTTTAGTTATTTTAAAAAAGAGGAAATTTATTCGGCTTTAATTACAATTACATTTTTGGATGTAAAGTTGTATATTTTGGTCATCCTTTTAGTTGTATCACTAATTGTTAGGAAAATATATTTTAAACTTTACTCTAAAAAGAAAAAAGAAAGAGAATATTTTTTAGCACAGCGTGTTGGAGAATACCGTTTAGCTGATTTAAATAATATTCTCTTGACAACTTACATTACTTTGCCGAGACATTTCCAAGGAATTCTCGGATTAGACGAATTGGATTTATTAACTTGTTTTCGTATGTTTATTTCTCGAATGAATACGGGAATTGGTTTTGATCATCCAACCGAAGAAGGAGAATTTATTTACTATAATTTAGGTCCAGCATTGATGTCTTATGGTTTATGTGAAAAAGTTCCTTCGTTAGATAATAACACTGCCGGAAATATTAATTCTTATGACATTCAAACATCTAAAAATGGTTTAAAGTTTTTTGCCTTAATTGAAAGCTTTGATCGCGTTAATGATGTTAAAAGATATGAAGCAGAAATTGCTGGGCGAAATTTAAAAATCAAAAAGGCTCGGCAAAAGTAGCCAGAACGCGCAAATGCGCGAAACGTTGAGTATTTAGAACACTATCGCCTAAATTTCATCTAACCAGCCTATAAAATAATTTCTATATTTGGCCCTAACAAAATCCAACCATGAAAAAGTTCCTGCTATTCGCGCTCTTCATCTTCGCAAACTCATTTGCCCAAAAGGCAACCATTGAAAAATCAGACGGGACAACCATTTCAGCTACCAAACTCGAATTTATTCATTTCAAGGACAAGCTTATTTATTGGGTGGGCAAGGAAAAAGAAAAAATTGATTACAGTGAAATAAAATCGGTGTCAAATGCTGATTTCAATTTTCGGATTTTCCCAAATGCTAAAGAATTCAAGGGAATGTTTGTCAAGGCAGAAACCAAAGACAAAATTTTAGCCTTCCTGCATTACGATAAAGACTCCAAATTTTCACCCACTGTCTCGGATGGTACTGGAACGCGGGTATTCAATATCACCGTTAAAAATTATCCGACTTCGTTCGAGCATGTCCTTTTAACCATTTTTGACAAAAAGGGCAATGTGCTTGAAAATATCGACCTCAAGATGTTGTATCATAAGGGCAATATTGACGAACGCGTCGCGGCTTATGAAACAATCAAAAGACATTTTGCCGATTGTCCTGATCTGATCAATGAGATTGACGCCTTTATTGCCAAGGAAGAAGATCCGAAAAAACTTCGTTTATTTTTGTATTTCATTCAAAGGGATCAAAGCGGATTTCTTTATAAATATCTGGAATGCAAACGATAAGCGAAAATTAATTAAGCAACACATTTCAGATGCGTCATTGGCTTTTGAAAATTGAATAAAGAACTCCCCCAAATGAATCTGTTTAAATTTTTTACGATTGCCCTGTGCCTGACATTTGTTTCGGGCCATTGCCAAAACGACGATCCTCAGCGCGAAGCTTTCGTGCTCAAGGTCGAACGCAACGCCAAGCAATTCTACGCCCAGCAAGTCGAAAAATCCCCTTATTTTGCAATGGACAGAACGTTGCAGATTTACCCTTATGAAAAAGTCAACGTCGAAATTGAAATCAAGGCCGACACGATTTTCTCGATGAAAACCGTCCAGAAAAACCTGTTTCCGGAACGCACGATCGAGATCGAATTCTGCCAGACGGTAGAAAACCATGTGGCACGGCCGACCCAACTTTGGGTCAAAAATCCATTTGGGAAGAAACTCAAATACAACGTCATCGCCTATTCTGTCGAAGATCGCGAGTGGCAGAACAGTTCAAAAACCGCCAAACCCAAATGGAGCAGCAATGAAATCTGGCACACGGAGGTCGTGAGTTCGCTGGTGTTGAAGGATTGGAAATTGGATAAATAACAAAACGGTACCGAGATGCCCTAACCCCGATTGCCTCACAAAGTCAATATTTTTTATTGGTGTTCGGTCCGTTCGCTACGCTCGGGTGAGCCGACATCCTTTTGCGGAGCTTACGAAGCGAAAGATAAAGGCGAAAGCGGGAATCAGCTCCTAACCTTCCTCCTCGTCATCCATCATATTCGACTTCGAATATCCACGCCATTTCTCGATCAAATCCTTCATGTCCTGCGGCAACTCGGTGTCGAAGCGCATCATTTCATTCGTCTTCGGATGCACGAAACCAAGCGTTTTCGCATGCAAAGCCTGACGCGGCATGATCTTGAAACAGTTGTCGATGAATTGTTTGTATTTCGTAAACGTCGTCCCTTTCAGAATCAAGTCGCCGCCGTAACGCGCATCGTTGAAAAGCGGATGCCCGATCGACTTCATGTGCGCCCTGATCTGGTGCGTGCGGCCCGTTTCGAGAATGCACGAAATGAGCGTCACATAACCAAAACGTTCGAGAACCTTGTAATGCGTCACGGCCGGCTTTCCCTTTTCAGGATCGTCGTAAACCATCATTTGCATGCGGTCTTTGAGGTGGCGCCCGATGTAGCCTTCAACGGTGCCTTCGTCTTCCTTGACATTGCCCCAAACCATCGCGACATATTCGCGTTCAGACGTTTTCTTTTCGAATTGGAGTGCGAGGTGCGTGAGTGCCTGTTCGGTTTTGGCGATGACCAAAAGTCCGGTGGTGTCCTTGTCGATGCGGTGAACGAGTCCGGGACGGTCGCTCGAATTCATCGGCAGGTTTTCAAAATGGTACGCCAAGGCATTGACCAAGGTTCCGGTGTAATTGCCGTGCCCGGGATGCACCACGAGTCCGGCCGGTTTGTTGATCAGCAGCAAGACATCGTCCTCATACACGATATCGAGCGGAATATTCTCAGGATCGACGCGGTTTTCAAACGGCGGATGCGCGAGCAGGATGCGCACCACATCCATCGGTTTGACCTTATAATTCGATTTGACGGGAAGATCGTTGACATAAATATCGCCATTTTCGGCCGCCTTTTGAATTTTATTGCGCGTCACATTCGGCATGAGTTGCATCAGGAATTTGTCGATGCGCAACAACGCCTGGCCTTTCGGGACATCGTATCTGAAATGTTCAAATAAATCGTCCTCTAAAAGTTCCTGGTTTTCAATTTCATCATTCATTGGAATCCTCCGCTTTTGTAGTGTCTTTTTGTTTTTCGATTTCGCTGTCGTCGAAACCTACTTTTCCGTCACCGAGCACCAAATCGATCTTGGACGATTTGAATACCTTGTCACCCGGATTGAGTTTTTTGCCATTGAGGCTCATGCCCAAGACCATGTCTTTGCCCAGATACGGTTTGTAGGTAATCGTACCTTCTTCGAGTCCGAGCGACTTGAGCGTCGGCACTGCCTGGCGGTAGGTTTTCTCGATCAGGTTCGGGATGCGCACCGTCGTAAATCCAGACGAATTGATCTTGATGTAAATCTTACGGTCTTCCTTGACCTTCGCGCCTGCCGGCGGATCCTGCTCGACCACCGAATGCTTCGGGAAATCTTTCTTGTAATCGACACTGTCGAGCAAAACGTAATCGAGATCCATTTCATCGAGCTTGTCTTCGACCTGTTGTTCGCTCATTTTGCGCAAATCGGGAACGGTAATCTCATGTCCGTGATCGGTTGTATACGTGAGCCAGTGCATGAACAGATAGCCCAGCACCAGGATAATTCCGATTGCAATGGCCACTTGGATGAAAAAAGTTTTACTCTTGAGATAATTACCTAAACTCATAGAAATTGATTTAGCCGCAAAGATATAAATTGTAAAGGTTATTCGTTCAGAAAAATTTGCCGATGCTCATTTCGTTTCAACAAAAAATGATATTTTTGTTCAGGAGCATAATCCTGCTGGCCGCTGTATCTTTTGCTTCGTAAACGCTGCAAAAGGATGCCGCTTCCATCAGGGCTAGGTTCTCAAACCCAAACCATAAACCCAAAAAAATGAAAAATATTGCTGTTGTCATGGGCGGATATTCAGACGAGTCGGTCATTTCGCTGCGAAGCGGGCAACTCATCCTCAATAACCTCGACCGTTCCAAATACAACGTTTTTGAAATCCACATCCTGCGCGACGGCTGGAATGTCATCGCCGACGGCCAGAAATTCCCCATCAACAAAAGCGATTTCACGTTCGAACACAACGGACAAAAAATAAAATTCGACGCGCTGGCCAACACCATCCACGGAACGCCCGGCGAAGACGGCCACCTGCAAGCCTATTGGGAATTGCTCGAAATTCCGTACACCGGTTGCGGATTTTACCAATCGTCGCTTACGTTCAACAAACGCGATACGCTTTCGGTGTTATCCAAATTCAACATTCCAAAAGCCAATTCAATCTATCTTTCAAAAGGCGATGCGATTTCAGGAACCGACATTGTGGCCAAACTCGGCCTCCCGTTTTTCGTCAAACCGAATCAATCCGGCAGCAGCCTCGGCGTTTCCAAAGTCAACGATTTATCCCAGCTCGACAAAGCACTCGAATTCGCATTCGCCGAAGACGACGACATTTTGATCGAATCGTTTTTGAAAGGCACCGAGATTTCCGTCGGCGTACTCAATTACCTCGGAAAAACAACGGTTTTGGGCATCACCGAAATCGTCTCCCAAAACGACTTTTTCGATTACGAAGCCAAATACCAGGGCAAATCGGAAGAAATCACACCGGCGCGCCTGAGTCCCGAAATCGAGCAAAAAGTACGCGAGACCGCCGCCAAAGTCTACGAATCGCTCGGCATGTCGGGTTTTTCGCGCGCCGATTTTATTGTAATGGACGGCATTCCGCATTTCATCGAAATCAACACCAATCCGGGCTTGTCGCCGCAAAGTATTTTCCCGCAACAGGCGACCCACGCACAACTGGCTTTTCCCGATTTGCTCGACAACGAAATCGAACTGGCCCTAAAGCGAAAAGTGCTGTGGAATAGATAAATTCAAATATTAATCGGTCTCGTTTCTCCGTTTTTCTTAAACTCAGGAACTCAGGCTCTCAGCTACTCAAAAAATGAAAGAAATCTTCGAATGGGAACGCGTCCTGATCAATGAATTGCCGCTCGAATTTCTGTTCGAGGTGGTTTTCCGCTCGTCGGTGATGTTCATCGTTTTGCTGCTCACGCTGCGGCTTACGGGCAAACGCGGCGTCAAGCAATTGTCGGTTTTCGAAACGGTGATCATCATTGCGCTCGGTTCGGCGGCCGGCGATCCGATGTTTTACGAAGACGTGGGCTTGGTTCCGGCGATTACCGTTTTTACGGTGATTATCCTGTTGTACCGCTTTGTCACGTACCTCGTGGGAAAAAGCAAGAAATTCGAGGAATTCATCGAAGGCAAAACCGAATGCTTGGTGCACGAGGGCAAATTTGCGATCGAGACTTTTAAAAAGGAAAGCCTCGCGCAGGATGAATTCTTTACGGAACTCCGACTCAAATCGGTAGAACACCTCGGGCAAGTGCGCCAGGCTTATCTCGAAACTTCGGGCGAAGTCAGCATTTTCTTTTACAAGGACGACGATGTCAAATACGGCCTGCCCATTTTACCGCAATTGTTTTTGACGAAAAGCACCAACATTCCTACAGATGGCATGTATGCGTGTACCTTTTGCGGCCAAACCGAACAACACAAAACCGGCACCGCGACCTGCAAAAGTTGCAAACGAAACGAATGGGTCGCCGCGATAAAAACACTGCGCATCACTTAATTGTCATTTTATTGCTATTTTTGATTCAAATCAAGCGCTGAAACATGATTGTATACGGAACTTCTAAAGGAATTACACTCAAAAAAGGCAGGGTCAGGAATGTCATTTGCCCGGAATGCAAGAAAGACACTTCGATGGATTATCTCGTGTACGGCAAGTATTTCCATGTGTATTGGATCCCGTTTTTTTCGATCGGCAGAAGAACGATCGCGGTTTGCACGACCTGTGAAACCGATTTTGAAGCCGTGGGTTTCCGCGACGACATCAAAAAGAAATTCGACCGCGAAAGGGAAAAAGAAAGCGCCCGGATTCCGGTTTGGTTTTTCAGCGGCTCGATTGCGATTTGTGCGTTGATCGGTTATGGTTTTTACGGAAGCATCGAATCGGCCAATACAGAAAAAGACTACCTCAAACACCCGAAAGCGGGCGACGTATACCGCGTCACTGCCGACGCCGGTTATTTTTCGACGTTTAAAGTGAACCATGTGCGCAAAGACAGCGTGTATGTTTTTGCCAATGATCTCCAAACCGACAACCAATCGGCCGTAAACAAAATCAATACCCCCGAACATTACAAAGAACTGTACGCCTTTTCGCGCAAATCGATTGACAGCTTGTACCAAAAAGGCGAAATTTACCAAATTGACAGACCATGAGAAAAGCAATATTCCCGGGTTCGTTTGACCCGATCACCAACGGGCATTACGACATCATCCAACGCGCCATCCCACTTTTTGACGAAATCGTCGTTGCCATTGGCGTCAATGCCGACAAGAAATACATGTTCACTTTAGAAGACCGCCAGCGTTTCATTGAAGAAGCGTTCAAGGACCATCCGAACGTTTCGGTGGTGACGTATGAGGGCTTGACGATCGATCTGTGCAAGAAACTAAAGGCGGGTTTCATCCTGCGCGGATTGCGGAATCCGGCCGATTTCGAATTCGAAAAAGCCATTGCGCACACCAATCGGAAATTGTCGAAAATAGAAACGGTATTTTTGCTCACGGCGGCCAACACGTCCTACATCAGTTCGAGTATTGTGCGCGACGTGATCCGCAATGGCGGCGATTATACGGTTTTGGTTCCGGCTTCGGTGAAAGTGAAATAATAAAGACGAACGCAGATTTGCTTCGCCGGTTCGGCTAAAGCCTCGGGTCGCAAATTTTCACAGGTTAAGAAATTTGAAATCCGCGTTTATTTTTCCTCTTCTTTCTTGACAACTTTCCGCGCGACTTCAATCTTGTATTTTTTTCCTTTCATCTTTTCATCGCGGATATTATGCAGCAAATCCTTTACTTTTTTGGACTTGACGGCGGCGAATGAAATGAAATCCTTGACTTCAATCAAACCCAGGTCGCCTTTCTCGAGTTGGCCTTTCTGCGAAAAGAATCCGACGATGTCAATCTTATTGAGCTTGTTTTTCTTGCCGCCGCTGATGTAAACTGTGCGGAATTCAGGCGGTTTCGGCAAAGTCGGGTTTCCGTCAACATTGAATTTTTCCATGCCGTAATCGAGGTAATCCATCTGTTTTTCACTTTCGTGCACAATCACATAAGCCGTTCCCGACGCCAGCATTCGCGCAGTCCGGCCATTCCGGTGCGTAAATTCATCGGCTTTGGACGGCAAATGGTAATGGATGACGTGTTTCATTTCGGGAATATCGAGTCCGCGCGCGGCCAAATCAGTCGTCACCAAATAACTGATGCTGCCATTCCTGAACTGGATCAAGGCGCGTTCGCGTTCGTCCTGGTCCATGCCGCCGTGGTAATAAACAGCGTAAATTCCTTTGGCGTCGAGCGTGTCGCTGATGCGTTCGGCGGCATCGCGGTGGTTGCAGAAAATGATGGCCGATTGCGATTGGAGCGAACAAATCAGATGGAACAAAGTGTCGATTTTGTCTTTGTCTTTCGAAACCACCATTTTGATCGACAGTTGTTCGTTTCCTTTTTGTTCGGGAATGAAATCGAGTACGAGCGGTTTGTGGACGCGCGTGTATTTCGGAATTTCCACATCGGAAGTCGCCGAAACCAAGACGCGTTTGTCGACATTCTTGAGTCGGCTGATGATGAACGACATCTGTTCGTGGAAACCCAACTGCAGCGATTTGTCGAATTCGTCCAAAACCAACGTGACGATCGAATCGGTCTTGAAGGTTTCGCGGTCGATGTGATCGGCGATCCTGCCCGGCGTCCCGATTAGAATCGCCGGCGGGTTGCTGAGGTTTTTGATTTCGGTATCGATCGAATGTCCGCCGTAACAGATGTTGATTTTGTAACCCGTTTGCATCTTCTTCCAAACCTGCTCGATCTGCAAGCCGAGTTCGCGCGAAGGCACAAGGATCAGGCATTGTACGCCCGAAATCTCTTCGTTGAGCATTTCGAAGACCGGCAATAAAAAAGCGAGTGTTTTCCCGGAACCTGTGGGCGACAACAGCAAAACATCGGTTTCATTTAAAATGGCTTCGCCGGCTTGCGACTGCATTTCGTTCAGCTTTTCTATGCCCAGGTTGTGCAGGATATTGTTGGAATGGAAATTATTTTTCATGCGACAAAGGTAACGCAAGCCTGCGTAATACGACAAAGAAATAAGTACATTTGGATTTCACAACCCATATATGAGATTTCTTTTATCCATTTTTTTATTTTCCCTTATGGCCAACGCCCAAAACAAATCCGATTTCCTGACGGCTTACGAAAAAGGAAACGGCAACCAGACCGCGACTTACGACGAGACGATTGCTTATTTCAAACAGCTCGACCAGAATTTCGAAACCATTTCGATGCAGGAAATGGGACTGACCGATTCGGGTGAACCGTTGCACATCGTCACTTTCAATCCCGATAAGACATTCGATTTCGATAAAATCAGAAAAGACAAAGCCATTTTATTGATCAACAACGGCATCCATCCGGGCGAACCCGACGGTATCGATGCGACGATGATGCTGTTCCGCGATTTGGCGACGGGCAAGATCAAGGCACCCAAGAATCTCGTGATCGTGAACATTCCGGTATACAATATCGGCGGCACATTGAACCGGAATTCGCATTCGCGCGCCAACCAAAATGGCCCGGAATCGTACGGTTTTCGCGGCAATGCGAGAAATTATGACTTGAATCGCGATTTTGTCAAATCGGATACGCGCAACGCAAGAAGTTTTGCGCAGATTTTCCATACAGTAAATCCCGATGTTTTTATAGACAACCACGTCAGCAATGGCGCCAATTACCAATATGTGTTTACGTACATCGCGACGCACCATCAGAAAATAGGCGGCGCACTTGGGAAATTCTGGGATTCGGAAATGGTTCCGGCGTTGATGGCCGATTTGAAGCAAAAGAACATCGAATCAGTTCCGTATGTCAACATCCACGACGAAAAACCCGATGCCGGATTTGAGATGTTTATGGATTATCCGCGGTATTCGACGGGATTTGCGTCGATGTTCAACACCGTTGGCTCGATGCCCGAAACGCACATGCTCAAGGATTATGCGTCGCGCGTCAAAGTGACTTTCGAATACATGGTTTCGACGATTGATTATGTTGAGAACAACCATTCGAAGATTACGAAATTGCGCCGCGACAACCTCAAAAAATATTTGGCCGGAATGAGCTATCCGTTGCTTTGGGAACTCGATTCGGCCAAAGTTTCGAGTATTCCGTTTTTGGGTTTTGAAGGCGATTATAAGCCGAGCGACGTTTCGGGAAAACCGCGTCTGTTCTATGATGAGCAAAAGCCATTCAGCAAAAACATCCCGTATTACAAGGATTACAAACCGGCTTTGGAAGTGACGATCCCGGAAGCGTATGTCGTTCCGAAATCCTGGTGGACGGTCATCGATTTGCTTAAAATCAACAACATCCAAATGAAAGCTTTGGAAAAAGACACCGAAATCGAAGTCGAAAGTTACCGCATCGGCGATTTTAAAACGGCGAAATCAGTTTATGAAGGACATTATCCGCACAGCCAACTGAAAGTCGTTACCAAAACGCAGAAAATGCAATTCCGCAAAGGCGATTTTGTGATCGATACGCAACAACCCGGTGTCAAATATTTACTCGAAACGCTGGAACCGCAAGGGAATGATTCGTTTTTCACGTGGAATTTCTTCGATTCGGTCTTGCAGCAGAAAGAATATTTCTCGGCGTATGTTTTTGAGGATCTGGCGAAGGAATTGTTGGATCAGAATCCGAATTTGAAAGCCGAATTCGAACAGAAAAAAGCTTCGGATCAAAAGTTTTCCGATTCGGGCGATGCGCAGTTGGATTGGATTTACACGCATTCCGAATATTATGAAAAAACGCACATGGAATATCCGGTGTATCGGGTTTTGAAATAAAGTCAGCTGCTAAAAATTAACCGCAAAGGACGTGAAGTTTTACGCAAAGTTTATGAACAAAATCACAGACAAGCTTAACTAACTTTGCGTAAAACTCTGTGTGCTTTGCGGTAAAAAATAGAGGATTGATTATTCGTACTGCTTTTCAGCCTCAAACAACAATTTGATGTTCTCATACGAATTCTTCAAAGCCTGCTGGATTTGCGCCGGATTGAGCCACGCGACTTTCTCGATTCCTTCTTCGGCTTGCGGTTGCGGCGTGCCTTCGAAGGTGGTGTGCATTTCGAACCAATGCGTGATTTTGAGCTTGTATTTGCCGTTGCGTTTGAAGATGTGATACGTTTTCTGGAGTTTGCGGTCGATCGTCAATTTGGAAACGCCGGTTTCTTCCTCAACTTCGCGCAAAGCCGTGAATTCGATTTCCTCGCCTTTTTCGATTCCGCCTTTGGGCAGGTCCCATTTTCCGTTGCGAAAGATGAACAATACTTCGCCGTTTTGGTTGTAAACGAGCCCGCCGCCCGCCTTCTGAACCGGAATTTTCTCCTTGAGTTTCTTGAGCATTTCCTTTTCGTCGGGATAATACAGGTACGCCTTTTGGATTTTGTTCGAAAACATCTTCACAATAAGCTGTTCGATATCAATGCTTTCAAGCAAAAACATCTGAAAATCGGTCTCTTTAACAATCTCATTTGTCAAAAAAAGTGGTTTGTCGTTCACAAAAACTTTATACATTTGTAACTATGATTTTTAATAAAGATACAGCCGAAAAGACAGCCGAATTGCTTTTGCAAATAAATGCAATTAAATTGAATCCGAAAAATCCTTTTACATGGGCTTCGGGTTGGAAATCGCCTATTTATTGCGACAATCGGTTGACTTTGTCATTTCCGTTGATCCGGAATTACATCCGCGACGAATTTTCGAAGCACATCGAAAAGCAATTTGGCAAACCCGATGTCATTGCCGGCGTGGCCACAGGCGCGATTGGCATTGGCGTTCTCGTTGCCGAAAGCATGGGATTGCCGTTTGTGTATGTTCGGCCCGAGCCTAAAAAACATGGAAGAAAAAATCAGGTCGAAGGTTTTCTGCAAAAAGGACAAAACGTCGTAGTCGTCGAAGATTTGATCAGCACCGGAAACAGCAGCCTCATGGCTGTGGAAGCGCTCCGTGAAGCAGGCGCCAATGTCAAAGGCATGGCGGCGATTTTCACGTATGGTTTTGGTGTTGCCGAAGAAAATTTCAAAAAAGCCAATCTCGATCTGTATACGTTGAGCAATTACCAGAACCTGCTGAACCTTGCAGTCGCCAAAAAATACATCACAGAGGAAGAACAACAAACGCTCAAGGAATGGAGTTTGCATCCTGAGACTTGGGGCGTCGAGGTTTAATGTTGAATGAATGAATGAATGAATGAATGAATGAATGAATGAATGAATGAATGAATGAATGAATGAATGAATGGTGAATTTGCCGTTCATAAACTGACATTTAATCTCCAAATTCATAATTCATAATTCATAATTCATAATTCATAATTCATATTCATAATTCATATTCATAATTCATAATTCATAATTCATAATTCATAATTCATATTCATATTCATAATTCATAATTCAAATAAAATGAATCTAGAAAGCCCGAAAGCAACCGTTGACCAATCCGCACAATACCTTTTCGACCAATTGTCAGACGTCAAGAATTTTGAAAAACTGATGCCCGACACGATTGCCAAATTTGAAGTTACGGGCGACGATTCGTTTATCTTCGGACTCAAAGGCATGCCTGAAATCAAACTCAAGATGAAGGAAAAAACGGCGCCAAGCAAACTCGTCTTAGGCGCTGCGAGCGATAAATTGCCGTTTACGCTGACGGCGAATATCGATTCGGTTGCCGACAACCAATCAGACGTACAATTGTTTTTCGAAGGCGAATTCAACGCGATGATGGCGATGATGGTCAAAGGCCCGATTTCGAAATTCATTGAGACATTGGCGGGAAATATGCACAAGTTGTGATCCGACATTATATAAAAAATAAAAGCCTTTCGTTTGAGAGGCTTTTTTTATTAGTATAACATTTGGATTTCCTTGATCCCAAAGGTCGCAAACGCATCGTCTTCAAGTTGAAGCCTGAGTCTCCCATCGTGTTCGACGCCATCAATAATGCCCATAAATTGATGGCCTTGCTGATTTTGGAACGCCATCGGGATTCCTTTTTTAAATAGGATGTCGGTATACTTTTGCCATGCAGATTCCAATTGGGTGGAATTCATTTCAATTTTTTTTGCGATCTCTACCAGCAATCGATTCTTATCAAATGATCTTCCCGAAACCAATTGCAACGAAGATGCCTGTGGCAAAAATTCGAAATTGGTTTGATTGACATTGAGCCCGATGCCGACAATCGATTCGATGCCGCCCTCATTCTTCAAACTGTTTTCAATCAGAATCCCGCCAATCTTCTTATTACCTGACATTATGTCGTTCGGCCATTTGACGCTCAGTTTCGGAATGGCATGCGTTTGAAGCACATCAATTACCGCAATTGCGACGGCTGCATTGAGTTGGAATATCGATTGAACATCAGCCAAAACACCTTTTACCAACATGCTCATAACAAGGTTTTTACCTGGTTCCGAAACCCAAACCGAACCCATTTGCCCTTTGCCTTTGGTTTGGGTTTCGGCACTTACAACCGTAAAATTTTCAACCGTCTGAGACTGTGACAGGTTTTTCAGAAAATCGTTCGTGGAATCAATGGCATCAAGTTTGACGAATTGCATGGAGAAATTTGGCGACAGAATTTAATCTTGTGTTAAGGTTCAAATTTAATCACAAAAAATGGTAACTTTGCAGACTTATACAAAAAAATTTAAATGGCGAAAAAGACAATAAATAATGATGTTTTACTGGCTAACATCATCAAAGGTATTGAAGAAGTAAAAGGCAACGATATAGACATTCTGGACTTAAGGGAAATTGACAACGCGGCATGCGACTATTTCATCATCTGCAACGGAAGTTCGAATACACAGGTTAACGCGATCGTTAACTCGGTTCAAAAAACAGTTTCAAAAGAGCTTAAAGACAAACCATGGCACGTGGAAGGCGCAGACAACGCCGAGTGGGTGCTGATGGACTATGTCAACATTGTCGTGCATGTTTTCCAGAAACAGATCCGCGAATACTACAACATTGAAAGCCTTTGGGGTGATGCCAAAATCACGACCATCCAAAACAAATATTAAGAAAAACACATAATGGCCAACGATAATAAACCAAATCCTAACAGAATGAAAATAAGTCCGTGGCTTATTTACGGCGCAATCTTCCTGATTTTCGCATCGATTTTTGTCAGCGGCGGCGGCTCGAGTTTTAAAGATCCTGCCAAGACGACATCGTCAAGATTTAATTTGTTCCTCGAGCACGGCGATGTGGCGAAAGTCATCATCTACAACAAGGCCGAAGCCGAAGTGTTCCTGAACCAGGCGGCGTTGACCAAACCCGAACACAAGGACGTTCCCAAAAAAGACATTTTCAACCGTCCGAACGAAGGGCCGCATTATGTTTTCGACATCGGAAACGACGAGATTTTCCAAAAGAAAATGGAAGAAGCGGTCGCAACGGGCAAATTAAAAGATTTCAACTTTTTGCAGAAAAGCAACTGGTCAGATTTCATCAACATCTTCTCTATCGTGATCATTTTCGGATTGTGGATCTACATCATGCGAAAAATGAGCAGCAGCGGTGGCGGCGGTGGCGGACAGATTTTCAACATCGGCAAATCGAAAGCGAAATTGTTTGACGAGAAAACAGACATCAAGACGACATTCAAAGACGTGGCCGGACTCGAAGGCGCGAAAGAAGAAATCCAGGAAATTGTGGAATTCCTCAAGAATCCAGGAAAATATACCAGCATCGGTGGAAAAATCCCGAAAGGCGCTTTGCTCGTCGGGCCTCCGGGAACCGGAAAAACATTGTTGGCCAAAGCCGTAGCCGGTGAAGCCCAGGTTCCGTTTTTCTCGTTATCGGGATCCGATTTCGTGGAAATGTTTGTGGGCGTCGGTGCTTCGCGAGTTCGCGATTTGTTCAAGCAAGCCAAGGAAAAATCACCTGCGATCATCTTTATCGATGAGATCGATGCCGTCGGACGTGCGCGTGGCAAGAACAATTTCTCAGGCGGAAACGACGAACGTGAAAACACATTGAACCAATTATTGACTGAAATGGACGGTTTCGGAACCAATTCGAATGTAATCGTTTTGGCCGCCACCAACCGTGCCGACGTACTCGACAAAGCCTTGATGCGCGCCGGACGTTTCGACCGTCAGATTTTTGTGGATCTTCCGGACATCCGTGAAAGAAAGGAAATTTTCGAGGTTCATTTGGCGCCGCTCAAAAAAGTGGAAGCTTTGGATACCGATTTCCTGGCCAAACAAACACCTGGATTTTCAGGGGCCGACATTGCCAATGTTTGTAACGAAGCCGCACTGATCGCTGCCAGAAAAGACAAAAAAGCAGTAGACAAACAAGATTTCCTTGACGCCGTAGACCGTATCGTTGGCGGACTCGAGAAGAAAAATAAAATCGTAACACCCGAAGAAAAGAAAGCAATCGCAATTCACGAAGCGGGCCACGCGACTGTCAGTTGGATGCTCGAACACGCAGCGCCATTGGTCAAAGTAACGATCGTGCCGCGTGGACAAAGCCTCGGAGCCGCTTGGTATCTGCCTGAAGAACGACTCATTGTTCGTCCGGATCAAATGCTCGACGAAATGTGTGCGACGATGGGCGGCCGTGCTGCTGAGAAAGTGACGTTCAACCGCATTTCAACAGGCGCCTTGAGCGATCTGGAGAAAGTGACCAAACAGGCGCGTGCGATGGTGACGATTTATGGTTTGAATGACAAGATCGGTAACGTAACTTATTATGATTCAAGCGGGCAAAACGAATACAATTTCTCGAAACCGTATTCTGAAGATACGGCGATTACGATCGACAAGGAAATTTCTGCCCTGATTGAAAGCCAGTACGAAAGAGCGATCCAGATCCTCGAAGAAAACAAGGACAAATTGAACCAATTGGCCGATATCCTGATCGAAAAAGAAGTCATCTTTAAAGACGATTTGGAAGCCATTTTTGGCAAACGCACATTCGACAGCAACCTGCAGGAAGAAACGGCTTTGTAAGAAAAACATATCCTTTTAAAAAAAATCTTATTTCAATGTTTTTGAAATAAGATTTTTTTATCTTTGAATGTTTTCAAAACGGTAACTTAATCACTGAACCCATCTTTATGAGTCTTTTCAGGAAATTTTTTGGCGCAGGCAATGATTCTTCAGACGAGGAAAAAGAAAGTGAATTCAACAACCTGCAAGCCAACCTTTCAGCTCCGGCTGATGAAAAGTTCACCTTCAATTTCAAGAAAAACGGTGGCAAATTCCTGTATTGCGAAAATCTCGACGAAGTAAAGGAACAGTTTGAAAACATCCTCGAAGAGAACGATTGGTACGAGTGCGAAGCCATGTGCTTTGAACCCAAATTGTACCATCTGTTGGACGAAAACAAACTTGAATACAAGAACGTCACGGCGCCAAAATTCCTGCTCGCAAGTTGCGAAAATCTGATTGCCGATGAAGGTTCCATCCTATTCTCCTCAAACCAGATCAAACAAAACAAACCCAACGATCTTCCGGTAAACATTGTCATCATTGCGACGACAAGCCAGATTCTGGAAAGCAAAAGCGACGGACTCCGCGTCATCAAAAAGAAATACGACAAAGATTACCCTACGAATATCACCACCATCAAATATTTCGAAAAAGCCAAAGAAGAGGATTTCCTGCAATACGGAAGTTCTGCCAAGAATCTTTACCTGCTGCTTTTAGAAGACCTTTAAGATGAACGAAACGCTCACGAGAACGCTTTCGGGTATCGTATACATTGCAATACTGGTTACAGCCACTTTATTTTTGCCGAGTTTTTTGTTGCTGTTTGGAATTTTCCTGATCATTACCGTAGCCGAATTCTGTGAATTGATCCACATCAAGCGATTTGTTCCCATTGCCATTGCCATTGCAGCCTATCTCCTGCTCACCTTTGTGCCTTTGAACCAAAATAACCAATGGCTTTTATTGGCCGCAACGTTATTCGTTTCAATCAAATGCATGGTGTTCCTTTTTGGAAAAAACCAAAGGCCGCTCGATTTGCTGTCCAAATACGTCTATCTGATCGGTTACGTCATTTTGCCGATTGTCCTGATCACCAAAATCCCGCTCATCACGACCGATTACAACTGTAAAACGATCATTTCCATTTTTATTCTGATCTGGGCCAACGATACTTTCGCATTTGTCGTAGGCAAGTCGATCGGAAAACACAAATTATTTGAGCGCATTTCGCCCAAAAAAACGATTGAAGGCTTTCTCGGCGGGCTCATTTTTGCTTTAATTTTCAGCGTCCTTATCGCAAAATACTTTATTTTTGAACCGGTTTTTCTGTGGATTGGAATTTCGCTCGTGGTCAGTATTTTCGGTACCATCGGCGATCTGGTCGAATCCAAGTTCAAACGGCTCGCGGGCGTCAAGGACAGCGGAAAAATCATGCCCGGCCACGGAGGCATCCTCGATCGGCTGGATAGTATTATATTTGTAGCACCATTTGTTTTTTTATTATACCAAATCTTGAATTATGTTTCATAAAGAAGGCGCAAAAATCATCCTGATCTCAACAACACTCACGGTCGTTTTATTATTGGTCATCGATCATTTCATTCAATTGCCTTGGCTCAGAATGAGTACGATGCTGGCCGTCCTGTTTTTCCTGATCATGATTTTGCAATTTTTCAGAAATCCGAAAAGAGCCGTCGACATCACCGATGAGCACATTATTGCTCCCGTTGATGGAAAAGTTGTCGTGATCGAAGAAGTCGAAGAAACCGAATATTTCAAGGACAAAAGACTACAGGTCTCGATTTTTATGTCTCCGATCAACGTACACGTGACGCGCTATCCCGTGAACGGAAAAGTCAAATTCAGCAAATACCATCCCGGAAAATACCTCGTGGCTTGGCATCCGAAAGCAAGCACCGAAAATGAACGTACGACCATTGTGGTAGAAAACCGCATTTTCGGGGAAATCCTGTACCGTCAAATTGCCGGCGCATTGGCCAAACGCATCGTCAATTATGCCGAAGAAGGCATGCAGGTTATTCAGGGAACCGATGCAGGATTCATCAAATTTGGTTCAAGGGTCGATTTATTTCTACCTTTGGGAACAGAAGTTAATGTCAAACTCAATCAGAAAGCGATAGGCGGAAAAACCATCATCGCGATAAAATCTTAATGTCTGAAAAAGATTTAGATACTCGTTTTCAAGAAGCGGTCGAAATTGCCACCGCCATGACACAGTCCGACTTGCCTCAGGATGTGCAGTTGCGCCTGTATGCCTATTACAAACAGGCTACTTCTGGCAGCCCGACTGCCACTTTCAATCCCAATTTTGATTTGCGCAATGCTTTCAAAACCAACGCGTGGATGCAGATCAGCCATCTTTCGATAGACGAGGCCAAAGAGCTGTACATCCAAGCAATCACTGAATTACACCAAAAATAATAGTTATGAAGAAGATTTTTGTGCTGCTGCTTGTATCGACATTTGCGGCCTTGCAATCGTGCAACAATAAAAAACTCAAGGAAGTCGTTGAAGTGCCGCTTCCCGCCGCACAGGAAAAAATAACTTTGGGCCAACCCGATGATGTCCGGGCGGAAGAAGGCGCTTTTCAAGTAGCGAAACTGCCTTATGCCTACGATGCGCTCGCGCCCAATCTCGATGCGCTGACGATGGAAATCCATTATTCCAAACATTACCTGACGTATACCAATAACCTGAACCGTTTGCTCGTCGGGACGGAACAAGAAAAATTGCCCATTGAGGAAATCCTTTCCAAACTCGATATGAGCAACGCCGATTTGCGCAATAATGCGGGCGGTTATTACAACCATACGTTATTTTGGGATTGCATGGCGCCCAAAGGTGGCGGCGAAGCCAAAGACACTTTGGCCGTTGCCATCAAGCGCGATTTTGGTTCGTTTGACGGTTTCAAGACGACGTTTCAGGATGCGGCTTCGAAACAGTTCGGGTCGGGTTGGATTTGGCTTGTGACCGATAAAGCCGGAAAACTGCAAGTGACGTCCACACCCAACCAAGACAATCCATTAATGCCCGGGATGCCAATCAAAGGCATGCCGATATTGGCTTTGGACGTTTGGGAACATGCCTATTATCTCAATTTTCAATACAAACGCAAAAATTACATCGACAATTTCTTCAATGTCATCAACTGGGAAAAGGTGGGTGAACGGTATGAGGAAGCGATGCGGAGAAAGTATTAAGAAGAAAGACCGCTTCGCTGAAAGAAGAAAGACAAAAGCCGCATGACTACAGTCCGTGCGGCTTTTGTTTTTGATCTATTTTCCCACTGTCTTTCAGCGAAGCGGTCTTGCAGCGAAAGGGGTCTTTCAGCGAAGCGATCTTTCAGCGAAGCGATCTTTCAGCGAAGCGGTCTAATTTCTATTTCAAACCCGAAAGACTCTGCTCAATCATGGCAATCTTCGCAAGCGCATCGGCTTCTTTCTTGCGTTCCATTTCAAGTACTTTTTCAGGCGCACCGCCGACGAATTTCTCGTTCGACAGTTTGGCTTGAACCGATTTGAGGAAACCTTGCGTATAATTCAATTCTTCGGTCAGTTTGGCAATTTCGTGTTCCACATCGATCGCACCGGTAATCGGAATGAAATATTCGTTTGATTTGTAACGGAACGACAACGCACCGTCGACTTTCTCATTGACATATTCCAAAGCCGAAATATTGCCCAATTTGATAACCACCGCGTCGAAATAAGCCGACAGCTTTTCATTGTTGACCGCTTTGAGCTCGATACTGTCTTTGAACGCAATGTTCTTTTCTTTCCTGATCGAACGCACGCCGGAAATCACTTCTGCCGCGTTTTCAAAATCGGAGATCAATTGTGTGTCGAGAGGCTTCATTTCCGGCCATGTTGAAACGATCAGCGCTTCTTTTTCGCTGCGTTCAGCAATGTGCTGCCAAATTTCCTCCGTCAGGAACGGCATAAACGGATGCAACAATTTGAGGTTGCTTTCGAGCATTTCAATCGCTTTCGCAAACGTCACTTTATCGATCGGTTGCTGGTAAGCGGGTTTGATCATTTCGAGCAACCACGAACAGAAATCATCCCAAACCAATTTGTAGATCGCCATCAAAGCATCGGAAATGCGGTACTTTTCAAAATGGTCTTCGATTTCCGCCAATGTCTGTTGCAGCTTGGCCTCAAACCATTCGATGGCAACTTTGGAAGATTCGGGTTGCGCAATGCTGTCGGATACATTTTCGCCCCAACCGTTGATGAGACGGAAAGCATTCCAAATCTTATTCGTAAATCCTTTTCCCTGCGCGCACAATTCTTCGTCGAACAAGATGTCGTTTCCGGCAGCAGCGCTCAACAACAACCCCACGCGAACACCATCGGCACCAAATTTATCGATCAGGTCGAGCGGATCGGGCGAATTCCCGAGTGATTTGGACATCTTTCGGCGTTGGCTGTCGCGCACCAATCCGGTCAAATAAACATTTGTAAATGGCTTTTCGCCTGCGTATTCGTAACCTGCAATGATCATCCGCGCGACCCAGAAAAACAAAATGTCCGGTCCGGTTACAAGATCATTGGTCGGGTAATAATATTTGAAATCTTTGCTTTCGGGATCCATAATTCCGCCAAAAACAGCCATTGGCCACAACCATGACGAGAACCACGTGTCGAGCGCGTCGGCATCTTGCGTTAAATCGGCAGTCGCCAGATTGGCGTTTCCAGTTTTGATTTTGGCCAATTCCAAAGCTTGATCTGGCGTTTCGGCTACCACAAAATCTTCCTTGCCGTCACCGTAGTAAAAAGCAGGAATTTGTTGGCCCCACCACAATTGACGCGAAATATTCCAGTCGCGGATGTTTTCAAGCCAATGACGGTAGGTGTTTTCGAATTTCTTCGGATACAATTTGATTTCGTCGGTTTCAAGCACCGATTTGATGGCCGGCTTGACCAATTCTTCCATTTTGAGGAACCATTGATCGGAAAGGCGCGGTTCGATGACGGCCTTCGTCCTTTCGGAAGTGCCTACTTTATTGAGGTGGTTTTCCGTTTTGACGAGATTGCCCAGCGATTCGAGTTCTTTGGCGATTTCACCGCGAACCACAAAACGATCTTTGCCCTGGTAATGCAAGCCGAACGAATTGAGCGTCGCATCGTCGTTGAAAATATCGATGATCTCGAGGTTGTGCTTTTCGCCGAGCGTCTTGTCATTCATGTCGTGTGCGGGCGTTACTTTGAGACAGCCGGTTCCGAATTCGATGTCGACGTATTCGTCTTCAATGATTGGAATCACGCGATTGGCAATAGGAACGATGGCCTTTTTCCCTTTGAGGTGCGTGTAACGTTCGTCGTTCGGGTTGATGCAAATCGCAGTGTCGCCCAGAATCGTCTCGGGACGCGTGGTGGCAATCGTCACGTATTCGTCGCTGTTTTCGATTGGGTATCTGAGGTAGAATAATTTCCCTTGTTGTTCTTCGTAAATGACTTCCTCGTCGGATAAAGTCGTTTTGGCTTCCGGATCCCAATTGACCATGCGGTAACCGCGGTAAATCAAACCTTTGTTGTACAAATCGACAAACGAACGGATCACAGACGCCGACATGTCGGGATCCATGGTGAACTTGGTGCGTTCCCAATCGCACGAAGCGCCCAATTTCTTGAGCTGGTCGAGGATCACGCCGCCATATTTGTCCGTCCAATCCCAGGCGTGCTTGAGGAATTCCTCGCGCGTGAGATCGGCTTTGTTGATGCCTTCCTGTTTGAGCTTGGCCACGACTTTGGCTTCGGTTGCAATCGACGCATGGTCGGTTCCGGGAACCCAGCAAGCATTGAAACCTTTGAGACGCGCGCGGCGGATCAATACGTCCTGGATCGTATTGTTCATCATGTGTCCCATGTGCAAGACGCCGGTCACATTGGGCGGCGGAATCACGATGGTGTAAGGCGTGCGGGAATCGGGCTCTGAATGGAAATAGTTGTTTTTCATCCAGTAGTCGTACCATTTCTGTTCAATGGTTTTGGCGTCGAATTGTGCGGGAATGCTCATTATTGTTGAATCGTTGAATTGTTGAATTGTCGAATCGTCGAATCGGACTTGTTATACCGACCAACCCTAGCCCGGATGGAAGTGGAAATCCTTTTTAGCCAGATCCTGAATCAGTTCAGGATGACGAACATGAAGCTAAAAAGATTGCAACGTACAGCCGGAAAAAGCTCCTAAAAACAGACATTTCCAATTGGCATGTCGTTTGTAAGGCCGACTGCAAAAGTAGCGAATTCAGACTTTATAAAAAATTAAGAGTTAATAATTTGCACATTGATTCAAACAATGTATTTTTACTTACCAAAAATTAAAATTTAACCCAAATGAAATCAAAACTATTATTGCTGTTTGCCGCGGTAACCTTTAGCATCAGCGCGATTGCGCAGCAAGGCCCGAAGATTGAATTCCTCGCGAAGGACAACACAATCGATTACGGAAAAGTCTCTAAAGACACCGACAGCGGCATTCGTACCTTTGAATTTAAGAATACAGGCGACCAGCCATTGATTATCACGAACGTACAATCGACTTGTGGTTGCACCGTACCGTCGAAACCGAAAGAGCCGATCGCTCCCGGGAAAATCGGCAAGATTGACGTGAAATACAACATGAATGCAGGACCGATCCGCAAAACCATTACGGTCGAATCGAATGCGGTGAATGTGGAAGGCGGCCGTGTCGCGATCAAAATTAAAGGCGAAGTCATCGCCAAGGAAGAACCGAATATTTTGGAGAAGAAAAAAGGCGTTCCGACAACGAGTGATTATTAAAGATCAAACGTCGAATGTCGAACGGCATAAAAAAAACGAAAGGTTCCAGTGATGGAGCCTTTTTTATAGAATACTTTTGAGTTGGAAACGGTATTTGAGGATTTGGCCGTTGCGGTCGATTTCGATGTAAATCCATTTGCCGTCTTCTGATTTGAGCAATTGGTTGATCGATTGCAGCGAAAGTTTGTAGGCTCTCGAAGCATTGATGCTCAATACGACGTCGCCTTTTTGGAGTCCGCAGAGATCTGCCGGCGAATCTTTGCGCACATTCGAAATCGAATACGTCGGTTTGAGTGAGAATTTGTATTTGAAATTATTCGTTTTATTGCCCGAATCGTCAAAAGTGTTGTCGATAAAAACGGTCTGCAGCGCGACGGTTTCCTGCACCCATTGCATGCCGTCGTTCTGGAGTTCGATGCCGCTCATGTTGTAGTGGAATGCTTCTCCGTAGGCATAGCCGCGCCGCAGGTGCATTTTTCGGTGCGCATAATCCATCACAATATCAAAACGCTTGAGGATTTCTCCTCCGACGGAACCTGCCCGGTCTTTGACCATGTTGACGCTTTTTACGGAAGCCGAATCGGGAAAAGCGATAATCGGATTTTCGAATTCAAAATCCTGCATCCTGAGTTGCGCAATGCGCGCGCGGTCGCCGAAAATATCGCCACTGAACCCTTTGCCGAGGTAATCTTCAAAATGCTTTTCGGGAACGCGGAAATTCTTGTTGGTTTCGAACAGCCAAAGTGCATCGCTGTTGCCCAGATCGAGCAGTAGCTTTGCGGGTGCGGTTTGGTTGTCGACGGTAACATCGGCCACCATATAAGGCTTGTTTTTTTCGACCGTGATTGGGACTTCAGTATATTTCTGTTCGATTTTTTTGCGGCGCTTTTGGGTGTCGCGGTGGATGATCAGTTTCTTCTTATCGTAATTGATCTCGACGAGATTGTCCTTGAAAAAATGATATCCGATGATGCCGTTTACCGGAATGCCCACATGCGACGAAAAATTAAAACTTTGGTCGAGTACGATATACAGGTCGTGCGATTTGTCGACGATGCCTTTTACCGAAAGCGTATTGTTTTTGGAGCGCATGCCCTGAATCGCATCGTCGCTGCCGAGCCCTTTGAGCATGATTTTCTCTACGTTGTAAAAGCTGACTTCGGCTTTGTCTTCCAAACTCAGCAAAATGGTTTCCTCGACGCCCGTATCGAGCAGGAAGTTGAGCTCGACGCCATTGACCGTAACCGGAATAAAAATGAGGTTGTTGATGAGTTGGAACGGAATGACGACTTTGTCCTTGCTGGTCACAAACTGAAAGCCTTTCTGCGCATTCGCCGATGTGGACAACAGAAAAAGGACCAGAAAAATCAGCCTCGAACGCATGTGGATTGTTTTGGATAAAAATAAAAAAAATCTGATACTCCAATGATGCAATATAAAGCAAAAGAGTTGGGTCGCACCCAAAAAATTCTCAAATTTGCAATTCTAAACCCGAGGCGTGCCGACACGAGCTTTAGCGAATTGGCGAAGCAATTGTATCGAGCGCAGCGAAATAAAACAACATTATGCCAAAAGTATCGAACAAAGGAAAACAGATGCCGGAATCACCCATCAGGAAATTGGTTCCGTATTCAGAAATCGCAAAGAAAAAAGGACACAAAGTGTACCACCTCAATATAGGCCAACCCGACATCAAGACGCCGGAAGTAGCACTCAACGCCATCAAGAATAACCACATCAAGGTACTTGAATACAGCCATTCGGCGGGTTTTGAGAGTTACCGTACCAAACTTTCGAATTATTACAAAGACCACGGATTGCCGGTTGATGTGGCCGACATCATCATCACAACCGGTGGATCCGAAGCATTGATGTTTGCGATGGGAACCACGATGGACCAAGGCGATGAAATCATTATCCCTGAACCTTTCTATGCGAATTACAACGGATTTTCAACCGCTTCGGGCGTCAATGTCGTCCCGGTGATCTCGACCATCGATACGGGATTTGCGTTGCCTCCGATTGCCGATTTCGAAAAACTGATCACGCCAAAAACCAAAGCCATCCTGATTTGCAATCCTGGAAACCCAACGGGTTATCTGTACTCGAAAGAAGAAATCATACAACTGGCCGACATCGTCAAAAAACACGATTTGTTCCTGATTGCCGACGAAGTGTACCGCGAATTTACCTATGACGGCGACAAGCATTTCTCGGTCATGAACGTTGCCGGACTCGAAGACCATGCGATCATGATCGATTCGGTTTCGAAACGTTACAGCATGTGTGGCGCACGGATCGGCTGCATCGTTTCCAAAAACAAGGAAGTGATGGCCGCTGCGATGAAATTTGCGCAGGCGCGCCTGAGTCCGCCCACGTTTGCACAAATCGCCAGCGAAGCCGCGCTCGATACGCCGCAGAGTTATTTCGACGAAGTGATTTCCGAATACAGGGAGCGCCGCGACACTTTGGTGGCCGAACTCAACAAGATCGAAGGCGTCAAGGTAGCCAAACCCAAAGGCGCATTCTATTGCATTGCGCAATTGCCTGTTGACAACGCCGACGATTTTGCGCAATGGCTGCTTGAATCCTACGACCTGAATAAAGAGACGGTCATGGTCGCTCCGGCGGCGGGCTTCTACTCTACTCCGGGCGTCGGACTCAACGAGGTGCGCATCGCCTACGTACTCAAAAAGGAGGATCTGATCCGTTCGGTACAGATTTTAAAAGAAGCGATTTCGGTTTACAATAAGAAGTAATTTTAGGAGCCAGTTCCGGCTGTCCGCTCTATCTTTAAAAACAAAAGCCCCTGTTCGGGGCTTTTGTTTTTAAAGGATGCCGCTTCCATCCGGGCTAGGGCAATACGCTCCAATTCAATATTCCACAATAAAAAAGGCTGTTCGTTTGAACAGCCTTTTTCGCAAACAATTATAAACTATCGTTTCAGTGCAAAGTGCGCCTTGAATTCTTTAGAAACGCCTTCTTCGACATAGTACACTTTAAACCAGTAATCGGTTGAAGGAAGTGGTTTGCCATTCAATGTTCCGTCCCATCCTTTTCCTTTCGGGCTGATCTCTTTGAGCAACTTGCCGTAGCGGTCGTAGATTTCGATCTTGTCTGTTTCCTGATTGGTCAGGATATTGAGATCCACGATGTTCCAGGTGTCGTTGTAACCATCATTGTTCGGCGTAAAGAATTTAGGGTAATCGATGATGATGATGCTCGTTGGCAATTCACCGCAACCGATTTTATCCCTTACTACAAAATGGTGTTCACCCGACGGCAAATTAAAGAACTGGTTGCTGTCTTGCCATGCGCCATTGTCGACCTGGTATTCGTAATTTCCGATTGGCAACGCCACAACGGTCACAATTTGGTCCTGAGTGAAAAATTGCGAGGCTGTAGCCTTGACAGATAACGGCGGATACGAACTGATCACCGTAGTGGTGGCAGTGTTGAAACAACCCGTAATCGTATTGGTGACCGTAACCGAATAATCGCCCGGCGCGGTTGCAATGTAACTGTTTCCGGTTGCAGTAGGAATAACGCCGCTGGCGTCAGACCATTCGAATGTGTGGTTGGTCGGCAGGATTCCTGTGGTCAATTCAAAGGTAGAACCTGCTTTCGGGAGGCCGTTTTCGTCCACACAAATGTATCCGTCGGCTGGCAAAGTAATCACCGGCAACGGACTCACGCGGATCGTACCCGATATTTCACCGAAAGAACAACCGCCTGTCGTACGAACCACATAAGTGAAAGTTCCCGCTTCTATTGGCGTTCCGACGATCGTAAACGTACCGCTGGCTGCATTGAAGCTTCCGCTGACACCAACCGGTACCGTTCCCGAGACGATAAATGCGCCTGTGGCTCCATTGGCAACAGTGTATTGGATAGCGACCAATGATTCCTGGATGACACAAATCTGTTGTCCGTCGGTTCCAGGTGCAGAAGTCAGGCTGATGGATGCGCTCGGCGTTACTTCAATGATTCCACTCAATGAAGCCGAAGAACAACCGCCCACAGTCGTGACCGTATAATTATGCGTACCCAAAACTGTTGTTATTCCTGAAATCGTAAATACGCCTGTCGTACTGTTAAAACTTCCTGTAACTCCCGCCGGAAGACCGGTGACAGTAGCGCCCGTTGCGCCATTTCCTGGTAAATAGGTAATGGTGGCAACTCCCGTATTTTGGCAAATCGTCTGATTGGTTGTACCCGGTGCCGAAGTCAAAGTCAATGTCACCGCAGGATTCACTACAATTACGCCTGAAAGCGATGCTACCGAACAACCGCCCGAGGTAGACACATTGTAATTGAATGTCCCGGCCGATGTTGGCGTACCGCTAATCGTAAACGTTCCGTTGACACTGTTGAATGTTCCGGTAACGCCCAAAGGCAATCCACCCGAACTGATCAGGGCACCTGTCGCGAGGTTTCCGACCGTAAACACGACCGGTGTAATAGCCGTGCTGATACAAAGCGTTTGATTGGCTGTCGCCGCCGGCGAAGTCAATGCAATGGTCACATTCGGGTTAACGGTGATCGTTCCGGTCAGGAAGGCAGATGAGCAGCCTCCGCTTGTTGTGATGGTGTAAGGATAAACTCCGTTAGCAGATGGCGATCCAGTAATGGTGAAAATCCCTGTAGTCAAATTGAACGAACCCGTAACACCAGCCGGCAAACCTGTCACGGTCGCGCCCGCAGCCCCTGAATTGGCAATTGCATAATTAATCGCTGCAATTGGCGTGCCCACACAAACCGTTTGTGTATTGTTGGCAGAAGTCAATGCAATCGTAACATTCGGATTGACTGTAATGGTTCCGGTCAATGAAGCTGAAGAACAACCGCCCGTAGTCGTCACCGTATAACCAAATGTTCCTGCTGAAGTTGGCGTTCCTGTAATGGTAAATACATTTCCAGCGAAAGTTCCGGTAACGCCTGTTGGCAATCCGATGACAGTCGCTCCTGTAGCACCGTTCGCAACCGTATATTCAATCGTTGTGATTGCAGTATTGATGCATACCGTTTGTATCGCTGAACCAGAGGTAAGCGCAATCGTTGCATTCGGGTTGACCGTAATGGTTCCGCCCAATGAATCGGATGCGCAACCGCCGGTCGTGGTAACGGTGTAAACGAATGTTCCGTCCACCGTTGGCGATCCGCTCAAAGTATACACGCCGGTTCCCGAATTGAATGACCCGGTAACGCCGGCAGGCAATCCCGTTGTCGTCGCACCTGTTCCGCCATTGGCAATCGTGTAAGCAATTGGCGTGATGGCCGTGTTGATACAAACTGTTTGGATGTCGGTTCCGGCAACGTTGAGCGCAATCGTTACATCCGGACTGATGATGATCGTTCCGGTAAGTGTCGCGCTGCTACAGCCGCCTGTTGTAGTGACTGAATAATTGTAAGTTCCAACCAATAAAGTCGAACCGCTGATCGTAAATTCATTCGTAGCCGAATTGTAAACCCCTGCGATTCCCAAAGGCAATCCTGTAACGGTAGCGCCTGTTCCACCATTGGCAACCGTGTAAACGATTGGTGTGATGGCCACATTGTTACAAACCGTCTGATTGTCAGTTCCTGCAGCCGAAGTCAACGTGATGGTTGCATTCGGGTTGACGGTAATTGTAGCGGTGAGTTGTGCAGATGAACATCCGCCAACGGTATCGATATCGATATTGAAGACTCCTGCAACCGTCGGCGTACCACTAATCGTAAACACACCGGTTCCCGAGTTGAAACTTCCCGTTACGCCTGCCGGCAATCCACTTGCCGTTGCACCTGTTGCGCCATTTCCTACCAAATAAGTAATGGCTGTAATGGCTGTATTGATACACAAAGTTTGTGTTTCAGTTCCTGCCGGCGAAAGTTGTCCGATGGTCGCATTCGGATTCACAATAATAGTTCCCGTAGCAGAAGCGGATGAACAGCCGCCCGTAGTAGTGATCGTATAATTGTAAGTTCCTACGACCAAAGTAGAACCGGTAATCGAATACGTATTATTGACTGCGTCGTAAAAACCAGTGAGTCCCGTTGGCAACGCCGGTGAAATAGTCGCTCCGGTCCCTCCATTTCCGATGACATACAGAATTGGCGTAATCGCCGTATTGTTACAAACCGTTTGGTTGTCTGTCCCCGGAACATCAAGCCCAATCGTAGCATTCGGATTGACGATGATCGTACCGGTCAATGAAGAAGACGAACATCCGCCAGTCGTAGTCACCGTATAATTGTAAGTTCCCGGTGCAGATGGCGTACCGACAATGGTAAACAATCCGCCTGCGAAAGTTCCGGTTACGCCCGTTGGCAAACCAAGTACAGTCGCTCCGGTTCCGCCGTTTCCGATCGTATATTGTATGGCCGTGATCGGTGTATTCACACAAACCGTCTGCGCATCGGTTCCAATGGCAGAAGTAAGCGCAATGGTAGCCGCCGGACTGACGGTAATCGTACCGTTTGCAGATGCCGTTCCGCAACCGCCGACTGTTGTAATCGTATAATTGAATATACCGTCAACTGTTGGCGTGCCTGAAATCGTATACACTCCGGTTGCAGAGTTGTAACTTCCGGTGACGCCCGCCGGGAATCCCAAATCGGTCATGCCTGTCGCGCCGTTGGCAATCGTATAAACAATATTGGTAATCGGTGAACTGATACAAACCGTCTGGTTGGCCGTAGCCGCCGCAGAAGTCAAAGTAACAGTCACATCAGGATTGATGATGATCGAACCCGACAACGACGCCGAAGAACAGCCGCCGGTTGTAGTAACCGTGTAATTGAAAGTTCCGGTCGCAGCCGATGAGCCATTGATCGCAAACGTTCCCGCCCCTGCATTGAATACCCCGGTAATTCCGGCCGGCAATCCGGTAACGGTCGCTCCGGTCGCACCATCAGCTACGGTGTAAGTGATTTGCGTAATGGCTTGGTTCACACAAACCGTCTGGTTGGCGGTAGCCGTAGCAGAAGTCAGTGCAATCGTTGCATTCGGATTGACCGTAATCGTTCCATTCAACGTTGCAATTCCGCAACCGCCTGCCGTCGTTACCGTGTAATTAAAAGTTCCGGCCGCACTCGGCGAACCTGAAATCGTAAATACACCCGCAGCAAAAGCTCCGGTTACGCCTGCCGGCAATCCTGTCACCGTGACATTCGTGGCGCCATTGGCCGTTGTGTAAACGATATTGGTAATTGGTGTATTGATACAAACCGTTTGATTGGCTGTTGCCGCTGGCGAAGTCAATGCAATAGTCACATTCGGTGAAACGATGATCGAACCTGATAACGATGCTGAAGAACAGCCACCCGTTGTAGTTACGGTATAATTGTACGTGCCAACACCTGTCGGCGTACCCGTAATCGTAAAGACACCCGCCGCATAAACTCCGGCAACGCCCAAAGGCAAACCAGTAACTGTTGCACCTGTTCCTCCATTGCCAATACTATACGTAATGGCAGCAATGGCGGTATTGACACACACAGTTTGCGCTTCGGTTCCTGCTGCAGAAGTTTGCGTGATCGTTGCATTAGGATTCACGATGATCGTTCCCGTGAGCGATGCCGATGAACAGCCGCCCGTGGTTGTAATCGTATAATTGTATGTCCCTGGTGAGCTCGGCGACCCGTTGATCGTGTAAGTTCCCGCAGCAAAGCTTCCTGAAACGCCGATTGGCAATCCTAAAACCGTTGCTCCTGTTCCACCGTTGGCAATCGTATACGTAATTGGCGTGATCGCGGTATTGACGCAAACCGTTTGGTTCGTCGTCGAGGCCGCAGATGACAAAACAATCGTCGCGTTCGGATTGACAATAATGGTTCCCGACAACGAAGCAGAAGAACATCCGCCTGTAGTCGTTACCGTATAATTGAATGTTCCGGCCGCACTCGGCGAACCTGAAATCGTAAATACACCCGCAGCAAAAGTTCCGGTAACACTCGCAGGCAATCCTGTGACGGTTGCACCCGTTGCGCCATTTGCCACTGTGTAAGCGATATTGGAAATTGCAGTACCGATACAAACCGTCTGGGCAGTCGTAGATGCTGCAGAAGTCAGTGAAATGGTCGCATTCGGATTGACAACGATGACCGTCGAAGCCATACAAGTGTCAAGTCCTGATACGACTGAAACCGTATAATTATAAGTTCCCGGCGTCGATGGCGTACCACTTACCGTGAAAATTCCGGTGCCGGCATTGAACGTACCCGAAGTTCCCGGCGGCAAAGCGCCACTAGTGACCGAAGCACTTGATGCGCCCGGAGTCGTATAGGTAATCGGTGTCAAAGCAGTGCCGACACACAGTGTTTCGGAAGAAGATGACGCTGTCGCGGCACAACTGCAAAGTACAATTTCAACATTCGTACTGGTATCGAAAGCCGGACAGGGCGGATTGGCGGCAATCGAATACGTCACCGTATATTGCCCCACGTCGCTCAAGTTGGGTATGATCGCACCGTTCGTCGGGTTGATCGAAAGATTGAGTCCCGGCGGAATGGAAACCGCCGAGTAGGTTCCGCCCGGCGTCAGGTTATTTTCCGTAATGGATTGCGGAGTCGGTATGTTATTGCAATAAGGCGATGCCGGATAGGCAATCGTACCCGTTGGCGAGCCGATAGTTATCGTAAACGGCCTCACATTGTAACAGCCCGTCGTTACGAGATCTTCAATCCTGACATAAATCGTTTTTGGAATCGGGCCTGAGAAAGTAAAATTATTGAGCTGTGCATTTGGAATGTTACCCGGCGCATCGTTTTCTGCCGCGGTGAAATTCTCATAATATTTGATGAAATAGTTGCCTGGGCTTGGTACGCCCGCTAAGATGGCAGCCGTCTGGTTGATGTTTACAGTGTAAGGCGGCAAAGCCGAAGAACAAATATTGATGTTAACCGGATTCAGGACCGGCAATGGCGGCGCCACATCAACATTGATGCTTTCGCTAACCGAAACCGTACCACAGTTGGTATAAGTAACTACGGCAGTATAAGTCGTTGGTCCTGTCGGACAGATAGGAAGTGGATTTTGATTGGGTGCTCCAACAGGAGTCGTACCTTCATACCATTGGATGGTCGTAGGGATTGTAGGGATATTTTTAGGAAGGAAACGCCAAGCCTCGTTGGTCGCACTCCATGTTCCTGTGTTTCTTCCCGGTGGTACGGTAGCCAAATTCCCGGCTTGATTGAGGACACCGATGAGTCCGCTTCCGCTGTTCCAACCTGTACAAGAAGTTCTCTTGTTCACAAAAACTTCAATGATATTGGTCGTTTCATGAATGACAATCTGGCTGGTCTGGAAACCAACCGATGCGTTACATGAGAATTGCGGCAATTCATTGAAGTTGGCCACGAATACCCTATTCGGTGCAGCATTCGGACCCGTATCCAAAACATAATAATTCACATTCTGGACAGCCGTATTGGTTACCGGCGGGCTCGCGATGTTGGTATCCTGATATACGCCGTAAATAGCGCTCTTAATCGGAAACGCCGCATTCGGAATGGTCGCAGTAAACGGCCAGTTGCAATTTCCGAGTGGTACTTCATTGACCAAATCGAAAGTGATGACGCCATTGGTTCCTACCAAAACCTGATCGTAGCAGTTTCCGTAAAAATTGAAGTCAAAAGGCAAGTTCACAATCGGCGACCATGTATCATCCCCGGTTGCATTGATGACCGTTCCGCCCGTAAATGGAAAACTCGGACAATAAGGAATGGGGGTTACGATGTAATCTGTAGGTTCTCCCCTGTTCGAAAAATGCGCAAGTAATTCCGTACAGTCGCCAAGGTTACAAACCGGCCCGGGAGCATCGATCGAAACTTCCACCAAAGGCAGCGTACAGGTATTACTGTTGACCGTTATCGTTACACTTCCCACCAAGGGGCGCGTACACGAAGGGGTCGATGGCGTTGCAATAGTGGTAACGCTTACCAACGTAAAAGTTGTTGTTGTTGCTATGTAAGGAATGTTGTAAGTCGCATTTCCCGTGGCATCGAGTACTACACTTCCTGGCCCTAGCGGCGAGGTGAAGTTGACCGTTGCAAATGGCGAACCCACAAAAGTGATTACCGCCGAACCTCCCACACCAATTGTCGTGTTCCCAAACATGGATGCCGTAGCCATCGAAACGGTTACGGTTTCAGAAATGGTACAAGAAAGTGTGGTGGTGAATGAAATGTCGTCAATCGCAAAATCATTGCCTAAAGGCGTGATGGTCCTGTCGTATAAAATAATTTGTGCGGTGTTGCTGGCTCCTGAATTCCACGTGAAAGTACGCTGTACCCAGTTGCCGCAAGTCACCACAGCCGGCGCCAAATCGGCAGCACCCATTGAAGTTCCATTGATAAAAGTCTCGAGTGCGGCCGGGTTCGTCAAACCTACCGATTGTACCCAATAACTGAAAGTGTAATTCTGGCCCGGAATAACAGGAACAATCTGGCTCCACACCATATCGTTGCCCGCGTTGAGAATGGATCCGTCAACAACGAGCATGTTGCCCGTTCCGGTAGTGTGATCGCCACAAGCAGAATAACCGACAGACCATGTACTTGGATTGGTCACCACGCCATATCGGCCCGGCAAACCGCCCACGTTCACGGGATTAAAATAAGTATAATCGGTTAGGAATGCAGTGTTTCCTTGCGAGAAATCGCCGTTGTAAATCAAATCGACCACGGTTGTCGGTGTCGATGTTACGGTGTAATTCGTAGTAACAGTCGGGCTTACCGTAGGACTCGCGCTTGTTGGTGTTGTCAAGGTCGCATCGGCCGGTGCAGCGGACCAAAGGTAAGGTGCATTGCTTCCGGTGACACCCAATGTGGTCGAATTGCCGGGACAGATGGATACATTCGGGGTAACCGTCAGCGCATTGGCAATTCCGACCAAAGCTGATCCGGTGACAGTCGTTCCGCCGCCGTCGGTAGCTGAAACGGTGTAAACCCCGGGCATCAGTCCGGTGAAGATTCCGCTGTTGTTGGCCAGGTTGGTTCCGGGTCCTACAATCGAATACGATCCGTAAGGGGTTACCCCGCCACTCGCATACACCACGACGGTTCCATCACTAGTCGTTTCACAAGATGCCGGAGTGGTGTGTGTGGCCACTGTAAAAGGCACGAGTGCAGCGTGCAACGTGGGAGAAGAAATACTTAAGGTGTTGTTAAGGTTTTCTGTTGGTACGCCGTTTTTCGGATGGTTTACGGCAAACAGATCATTTGACGCTAAACTGCTGAATAATAGCAAGTTTAACGTTAATAATAGTAATTTACTTTTCATTATATAGTTTTTTTTGGCAGCGAAATTTACAAAATTATTAATAAAGATTTATCTGAATTTTTAAATTAATTTAATATTTAACACCTATATCGACTTTGATTTTTATTATTTATCTTTGTTCTTCAAAAAATACGCTATTAAATTCAATTTTCATTAATGATGACCCACGAAGAATTCCAGGACGAATCCGGAAACGACCACTTCTCATCAAACGCAAACAATCCCTTAAGACCAGATGCTTTTGATATTCCAGATGACAAAAAAATCGAACTCATAAAAAAAGACGTCGAAAGCATCCTGCAAACACTGGGCATGGATTTGACCGACGACAGCATCAAAGGCACACCGAACCGTGTGGCGAAAATGTTTGTCAAGGAAATTTTCGGCGGACTCAACCCGAACAAACGCCCGACCCCATCGACTTTTGCCAACAATTACAAATACGGCGAAATGCTGGTCGAAAAGAACATCACGCTCTACTCGACCTGCGAGCACCACTTGCTGCCGATCATTGGCCGCGCGCATGTGGGTTACATTTCGAATGGCCACGTGATCGGGCTTTCGAAAATGAACCGCATCGTCGATTATTACGCCAAAAGACCGCAGGTCCAGGAGCGTTTGACGATGCAGATCGTGCAGGAATTGCAGCGCGCTTTAGGAACTGAAGACGTAGCCTGCGTGATCGACGCCAAGCATTTGTGCGTCAATTCACGCGGGATCCGCGACATCGAAAGCAGCACGGTGACGAGTGAATTTGGCGGAAAATTCAAGGAGGAAAGCGTCAGAAAAGAATTTTTGCAATACATCCGACTGGAAACCAAATTCTAAAGTTTAATCGTTTATTTGTTAAATCGTTTAATCGAAATCCATGTATGTTTTTTCATTTGAGAAGTTGGATGTATGGCAAAATTCCAAAGCGTTTTTTTTGTATATATATCAAATAACAAAGGAATTTCCACTAGAGGAAACATACGGAATCACTTCACAAATGAAACGAAGCGCTACTTCTATTGCACCAACATAGCTGAAGGAACATCAAGAAATACTAAGAAAGACAAAGCGTATTTTTTAACTATTTCTTATTCATCAGCAATGGAAACTATAAATCATCTAATCATTGCCAAAGATTTAAATTACCTTACGGAAGAAAATTATCTTATTTGCAGAGATAAGATTGAAAAAATCTGCAATCAGATAAATAATCTCAAAAAATATTATCTTACACAAACCGATTAACCGCATTAACGATTAACCGATTAAACATTTAAAAATGCCTTTGTACAAAACCAACAAGCTCAAAGTTTACAATTCCCTTTCCGGGAAAAAGGAAGATTTCACGCCCATTCACGAGGGAAACATCGGGATGTATGTGTGCGGCCCGACGGTGTATAGCAATGTGCATTTGGGCAATGTGCGCACGTTCATGTCGTTTGACATGATGTACCGTTATTTGCTGCATTTGGGTTACAAAGTGCGCTATGTTCGCAACATTACCGATGTCGGACATATCGTGGATGACGTAGACGACGGCGAAGACAAGATCGCCAAGAAAGCGCGTCTCGAACAGCTCGAACCGATGGAAATCGTGCAGCGTTACACGGTCGATTTCCACGATATCCTGGCCAAGCTCAATTTCCTGCCGCCCAGCATCGAACCGACCGCGACCGGACACATCATCGAGCAGATTGAAATTGTCAAGAAAATCATCGAAAAAGGCATCGCTTACGAATCGAACGGCTCGGTTTATTTTGATGTCGTCAAATACAACGAAACCAATCATTATGGGATTTTGAGCGGAAGAAACATCGAAGAAATGCTCGCCAATACGCGCGACACCGATGGCCAATCCGACAAACGAAACCCGCAGGATTTTGCGCTTTGGAAAAAAGCCGAACCCGAACACATCATGCGTTGGCCTTCGCCGTGGAGCGACGGTTTCCCGGGCTGGCATCTCGAATGTACAGCCATGAGCACCAAATATCTGGGCCAACATTTCGACATCCACGGCGGTGGAATGGACCTCAAATTCCCGCACCACGAATGCGAGATCGCACAAAATGAAGCCTGCACGGGAAACACGCCGGTCAATTATTGGCTGCACACGAACATGCTGACCTTAAACGGCAAGAAAATGTCGAAATCGACCGGAAATAATATCTTGCCCGGTGAGATTTTCACAGGCGACAGTCCGTTTCTGAGCAAAGGATTTTCGGCCAATGTCGCGCGTTTCTTTATGATGCAGGCGCATTACAGCAGCATTCTCGACTTTTCGGACGACGCGATCGTGGGTTCTGAAAAAGGCTACATCCGATTGATGGAAGCCTTGGACGGATTCAAGGATATTGCCGCATCCGACACTTCTTCTTTGGACATTGCCAAATGGAAACAAGGTTGCTACGATGCGATGAACGACGATTTCAACAGCCCGATTCTGGTTGCGCAATTGTTTGAGGCGGTGCGTTTTATCAACCTGCTCAAAGTGGGCTCTGAAACTTTGACGGCATCTGATCTGGAAATACTCGAGCAAACCATGCGCACTTTTATATTTGACGTTTTGGGACTCAAGGACGAAAAGGAAATCGAGAACAACAACGACAAACTCGAAGGCATGGTCAGTATGCTGATCGGAATGCGCAATGCGGCGCGTGCCAACAAGGATTTTGCGATGTCAGACCAGATCCGCGACCAGTTGACTGCGCTCGGCATCAATCTCAAGGACGGCAAAGAAGGAACGACTTTCACGTATTAAGGTGCTCAAGAAAATCCTCATAGCGCCTTTTGTTTTGCTGATTCATTTTTACAAAATCATCCTGTCGCCTTTGCTGCCGGCGGCTTGCCGATATGAACCGACGTGTTCGACGTATGCGCTCGAAGCGCTCAAAGTGCACGGATTATTCTACGGCAGTTATCTCGCAGCCAAAAGAATCCTGAGCTGCAATCCTTGGGGCGGAAAGGGTTACGATCCCGTGCCTCCCAAAAGTTGTACACACAAACATTAACGAATTTTAAGATTCGTATAAAATTTATATCTTTATTTTTACGACAACTAAGTTTCCAATTAAATGACACATTCTTTAAGTTTCGTCTGGAATCCGACCGAAGGGATCGATCTGGGCTTTTTCCAAATCCGCTATTACAGCCTCATGTTTGTGATTGCATTCGGTTTGGGTTGGTTGATCACGAAAAAAATCTTCGAACGCGAAGGCGAGCCGCTTGAAAAGCTCGATTCGCTGTTCATCTGGACCGTGTTGTCGACGTTGCTCGGTGCGCGCCTCGGACACGTTTTCTTTTACGATTGGGAATATTACCGCAACCATTTGGGTGAAATCCTGTTGCCGTTCAAGTTTCAGCCGCAGTTTGAGTTTACCGGTTTCCAGGGACTCGCAAGCCACGGTGCGGCGATCGCGATCATCATCGCGATGTATTATTTCAGCAAGAACATCATGAAACGGCCGATGCTTTGGGTATTGGACCGCGTCGTGATTCCGGTTGCCAGCGGCGCCATTTTCGTGCGGTTGGGAAATTTCTTCAATTCGGAAATCGTGGGCCACAAAACCGATTCGGCGCTGGGAATCCAATTCGTACGCGACCATTTCAGCGTGCGCGATGCGGTAAAATTAACCGGTTTGCAAAAACCCAATGACGCTTACCATGCGATCACCAACGATCCCAAATTTGCAACGCTCCTGGAGCAGGTTCCGGCCAAACATCCGGCACAGTTGTATGAAGCCGTTTGTTATATTTTCGTGTTCGCGATCCTTTACTTTTTGTATTGGAAGACCAATGTGCGCGAAAGGATCGGTTATTTATTCGGGTTGTTCCTCGTATTGCTGTGGTCGGTGCGTTTCGTCGTCGAATACGTCAAGGAAAGCCAGGGCGGTTTTGAGAGCGCGTTGGGGCTTTTCTCGACGGGACAATGGCTCAGCATTCCTTTCATCCTTGTGGGGCTTTATTTCATGTGGAATGCGGAGAAACCGATTAAGGTTTAAATAATTATGAGTTATGAATTATAAATCATAAGTTGTACGACTCGATAAAATTGGAACCGCTGGCTTTGCTGGCGGTTTTTTTATTTGAAGCTATTTCCTGCTTTCCACTGCAATCTTTTATTGCGCTGCGCTACATAAAAGGATTTCTCCCGAAGTTTCGGGACAGTCAGGGCTAGGGATTTTCGTTACTTTATGTCATTCCTACCATCAACATTCCTCCCGTCGTCGAAAAGGCACAACACATTCTAAGCAATATGCCTTAGCCCCGATTACTTCACCAAGTTTTTATTTCCATAGGAGTTCAGTGAATTACATTTGAAGCAAATTATCCTTTTGTCCGGTACGGCAAAAGAATGCCTAAAGCGGGAAATAGCTCCCAAACAATCCACAAAAAAAAGCCCGCTATTGCTAACGGGCTTTGATTTATATGGAAACGAAATTAAGCGTTTGCTTTGTTGTGCTCTTCTTCGATTCTTTTGTGTTCTGAATCTGGAATCGTGTCGCACAATACCGGTGTTGCGATGAACAACGAGGAGTACGTTCCGATTACGATACCGATCAACATCGCGAAGATGAATCCACGGATCGATTCGCCACCGAAAATGAACATGATCAACAATACCAAGATCATCGTGAGCGACGTGTTGATCGTTCTAGACATGGTCGAGTTGACCGACTGGTTCACAATCTGGTTGAAGCTACCTTTGGCTTTACCGCCGAGGTATTCACGAACCCTGTCGAATACGATTACCGTATCGTTCATCGAGTAACCGATTACGGTAAGGATCGCCGCGATGAAGTGCTGGTCGATTTCCATCCCGAATGGCATGTATTTCCACAATAAAGAGTAAGCACCCAGCACGAAGATGACGTCATGCGCAACGGCCGCGATCGCACCCAAAGAGTATTGCCATTTCCGGAATGAAATCATCAGGTAAAGGAATACGATGGCCATCGCCCCGAGAACCGCCCAGTACGAGTTGGTCTTGATATCGTCGGCAACGGTTGGTGTTACTTTGTAAGCGTTGAGTACGCCGATCTTCTTACCATCATAAAGGTTGGTGAATTTCTCATAACCCATATCAGTGGCATAGTGCTTTTTCAACGCATTGTACAACAAACGGTTGGCTTCATGGTCTACCGCTTCGCTGTGATCTTCCACTTTATATTTGGTCGTTATCTTCAATTGGTTGTCGGCTCCGAAAATTTTAGCCTCGGCGCTACCGAAAACAGTCTCCAATTCTTCACGCACCTGATCCGGGCTGACCGGCTTGTCGAAACGCACTTGGAATGTCCTACCGCCTTTGAAATCTACGCCTTCATTCAAGCCGTTTGTGGCCAATGAAATGATGCTCACGATGACTACGATGCTTGAGAAAATATACGTGTATTTTTTCGCGCCGAGGAAGTCGTAATGGAAATTCGTAAAGAAATTTTTAGAGAATCCGGTAGAGAATTGCAATTTGTTTCCTTTGCTCAGGCTCCAATCCAATAAAATCCTGGTGATGAAAATCGAGGTAAACAAAGATGTTGCGATACCGATTAACAATGTCAACGCGAAACCTTGGATCGGACCTGTTCCGAAAATGAACAAAACCGCCCCGGTCAATACGTGGGTTACGTTGGCATCGACAATCGAACGCATCGCACCTTTCCAGCCGAATGACGCTTTGATCGCTTCATCGATTGTTTTTCCGGCGCGCAATTCTTCTTTCGCACGTTCATAGATGATGATGTTGGCATCGACCGCCGTACCCATGGTCAATACGATACCGGCAATACCTGGCAGAGTCAATACGAAACCGAAGCTCGCCATTACACCAAAGATGAACAACAAGTTGATGAGTACCGCGATGTTGGCGAACCAACCCGATTTACCATAATAAACGAGCATCCACAGGGCGACGATGAGCAATCCGATGAGTGCCGATTGTGTACCGTTGTCGATGGCTTCCTGGCCCAATGATGGCCCGACCACTTCCGACTGCACGATTTCTGCAGCGGCAGGCAATTTACCCGCGCGCAAAACGTTCGCTAAATCTTTTGTTTCTGTCACGTCGAAAGCACCTGAGATTTCAGATCTTCCGCCAGAGATCGGTCCGCTGGTTACGCCCGGAGCCGAATATACGACATCATCGAGAACGATGGCAATGTTGCTTTTTTGCGAATAGGCTTTACCGGTCAAGGCTTCCCATTCTTTGGCACCTTTGGCGTTCATTTGCATGTTTACGCAAGGCTTACCCATTTGGTCGAACGAGTCGCTGGCGTCAGTAACCACACCGCCGCTCATGGCAGGACGATTGTCTTTGCTTCCTTTCAAGGCATACATGTCAACAACTTCAACCGCTTTTTTGGTTTTCTCGTCTACTTCAGGTCTTGGCTTGCCCCAAACGAATTTGGCGAAACGCTGATCCCCTTGCAACAGGTTCTTGATGTCATTTCTTTTGAGCCATCCGTTGATTTTTGCCGTATCCTTGGTATAAACCACACCGAGGATGGCGCCGCCGCCACGCGCTACGAATTTTTCGAGCAAAGGATTTTGTCCTTTTGCCGCCGTAGCGGTACTGTCTTTTGATTTATCGGCTAACAGGTTCGAGATCGAATCGGTCGCTGAAGTTTTGGTTTCCGTTACGGCAACTTCTTTCTCGGTCGTTTTGAGCACGTTGTCGGCAGCTGCGATAAAGTTCCCGATTTCTTCCACTTTATAAGTTTCCCAGAATTCGAGTTGCGCCGTGCTTTGCAATAATTTCTTGATGCGGTCTACGTCTTTCGCGCCTGGAAGTTCAACGAGGATTCTTCCGGAAGTCCCAATTTTTTGGATGTTCGGTTGCGTAACGCCAAATTTGTCGATACGCTTTCTGAGTACTTCAAAAGCAGAATCTACAGATTCGTCGACTTTCTTGCGGATTACTTTCTGCACTTCGTTGTCGGTCATCTTGATATCGACGCCGCCTTCACCTTGCAGGTTTCTGTTTGCAAAAATATCGGGAGAAGCTAATTTTACGGTTCCGGCAGAAGCTTTTTCGAATTCCTTGAAAAACACGTCGAGGTAATTTTCGTTGCCCTGTCTGTTTTTGGTCGCTTCGTCGATCGCTTTGTTGAAGACCGGATTTTTGGTATTGTTGGCCAATCCTTTCAAAATGTCTTTTACCGAGATCTGAAGCTGAACGTTGATTCCGCCTTCAAGGTCAAGCCCTTTGTTGATTTTCTTGTCTTTTACTTCATTATAAGTGAATTCCGTAATTCCAAGATTCATTACTTTCTCTTTCCCGATGGAATCCAGGTACTTTACTTCTTTCTGGGAATCCCCTTTGGCGAACGCTTTGGCATCACTTTCAATGTTGTGTGCGACGAACGTAAAAGAAAGCTGGTAAATACTTACCAATGCAAATAAAATTGCAAAAAATTTAACTAGTCCTCTATTCTGCATTATTACTAATAATTAATTAATTTCTGTTTGTGATGGGCCGTTTTAATGTGAAAATGATGGCAAATTTTTAAAAACGTTGATCATTTTCAAAAAAGACACACTTCTCCATTTTTTTAAAACGAGCAAATATATAATTTACCTTATGATTAACCAATTTTATTATTGATTTCTATCAAAAAAAAGACTGCCTTTTCGCAGTCCTTTATATAAGGTGTAAAAAACTTATGCCAAAACCGATTTGAGGTCGGCGTTCATGTTGCGAACCGCATCCGCAGATTTATCGAACAAGCCTTTTTCATTGTCGTTCAAATTGATGTCGAGGATTTGCTCCACACCGTTCTTCCCGATGATGCACGGTACACCGATACAAATGTCGTTCTGGCCGTATTCCCCTTCAAGGAAAACCGAACACGCGATCATTTTCTTCTGGTCGTTCAAGATGCTGTCTACCAAATAAGCCACTGAAGCTCCGGGCGCATACCACGCCGAAGTTCCAAGCAAACCAGTCAAGGTCGCACCGCCCACCATTGTGTCGGCCGCTACTTTATCGAGTTGTTCCTGCGACAGGAATTCTGAAACCGGAATCCCGTTGTAAGACGCCAATCTTGTGAGCGGAATCATCGTCGTATCGCCGTGACCACCGATTACCATTGCCGAAACGTCGTTGGCCGGTTTGTCTAAAGCTTTCGATAAATAATATTTGAAACGCGAACTGTCGAGCGCGCCGCCCATTCCGATGATGCGATTTTTTGGCAATCCGGTCGCTTTCAAAGTCAGGTAAGTCATCGTGTCCATCGGATTGGAAACGACCACCACGATTGTATTCGGTGAATGCTTCAATACATTTTCAACCACGGTTTTTACGATCCCGGCATTGATTCCGATCAATTCCTCACGCGTCATTCCTGGTTTTCTTGGGATTCCGGAAGTGATCACGACCACATCGCTGTTGGCAGTTTTCGAATAATCATTGGTTACGCCGGCCACTTTGGTATTCCATCCGGTATTGGTCATGCATTGTGAGATGTCCATCGCTTTTCCTTCTGCAAAGCCTTCCTTGATGTCGAGCAAAACAACTTCGCTGGCAATTCCCCTGTAAGCGATCACGTCAGCACAAGTGGCACCTACGTTCCCTGCTCCTACTATTGTAACTTTCATTTTAATATATATTTAATTTGTAAAACAATTAGAATTCATATTGTACAGACACATTGGTGTTGACAAATTTACCAAAAGCAAACGAAGCCTGCGTGTAAAAATGCCCGAATTGGTAACGGCCCGAAAGCTCGCCGATCACATTGGTGCGTGTTTTATAAATTTGAGACAAACGGTCGTTGATGAAATCCTTAGCGGGAAGCAACAATTGCGGCGTTCCGTCTTCACCGCCCACTTCATATTTGATGTCGCTGACGTTCGTTATCAACGCCGCCATGGCTTCGAAACGGTTCCATTTTTTGGCACCGTTGAATTGGAATTGGTATGTATCGACAAGTCCGGTGATTTCGTTGAGCCCGAGCGAACCGTATTGCTCCGTACTCGCATTCAAAAAACCGAAACTAATTTCCTCGTTGGAATAGCCTGCGAAAACGGAAAGCGACAAATCCTTGGCTTCCATATTTTTGAAATATTGGCTCAGGTTGTGTTTGATTCCGCCGCCATAAACCTGGTAATAGCCTTTCTTGAGTTCGACTTTATACGAGTATTTGGCGAGGATTTCAGTACCATACCAAAGTCCGAGTGACGCTTGCAGATACGGATAAACGACACTTCCCATGTCGATTCCTTCGGGCGTCTTGAGACGCACTTCATTTTCGTTCTGTCCGTCATAGATCGAACCGACGAGGTAAACCTGCTTGTCGTCTCCCAAAGCCGTCGGCACATTGACGTTGTCGCCGCCTTCGATGTGGAAGAATTTAAAGTCGGAATTCTTGATGTTGAATTGACGGTTGCCTTTCGGAACCACAAAAACATTGGTATGGATCGCAACGTGCACATCCCAGAGTTTCTTCTTCTGCGGCGTCGATACCCACGCCGAAGACGCCTGGTACACGGCCGCATCGGTTGCCGGCGTGATGAACGTATCGGCATACCACAACGCGTCGTTGAGGAAGTTGTTCACATCCAAAAGCGTTTCAATTCCAAACGACTGCGATACTGATTTACTGCCAAAAAGGCAACATCCTAGAACCAGTATTTTCGCGCCAAGTTTACGCATCAATGTTGGCGTACACGGCGTTTTTCTCAATAAATTCCCTTCTTGGCGGAACCTCATCGCCCATCAGCATCGAAAAAATACGGTCGGCTTCAGCCAGACTGTCGATATTGACCTGGCGTAAAGTTCTGTAGCTTGGATCCATCGTCGTTTCCCAAAGCTGTTCTGCGTTCATTTCCCCAAGACCTTTGTAACGTTGGATCGCGGCACTTCCGCCCATTCTTTCGTTGGCCTGGTCGCGTTGAACGTCATTCCACGCATATTCCTTTTTGTTCCCTTTTTTGACGAGGTACAAAGGTGGCGCGGCAATGTATACGTGTCCTTCTTCGATGAGTTCTTTCATGAATCGGAAGAAGAACGTCAGGATCAAAGTCGCAATGTGGCTACCGTCGACGTCGGCATCACACATGATGATGATTTTGTGGTAACGCAATTTTTCGAGGTTGAGCGCCTTGCTGTCTTCGGCCGTTCCGATGGTCACACCGAAAGCGGTAAAGATGTTCCTGATTTCTTCATTTTCAAAAACCTTGTGGTGCATCGCTTTCTCGACATTGAGGATTTTTCCACGAAGCGGAAGAATCGCCTGGAACGCACGGTCGCGGCCTTGTTTGGCCGTTCCGCCCGCCGAGTCACCCTCGACGAGATAGATTTCGCATTTTGCCGGATCTTGTTCCGAACAATCGGACAATTTCCCCGGAAGCCCGCCGCCGCCCATGACGGTTTTACGCTGCACCATTTCACGCGCCTTTTTCGCAGCGTGGCGTGCCTGTGCGGCCAATATTACTTTCTGGACGATGATTCTGGCATCGTTCGGGTTTTCTTCGAGGTAATTTTCAAGCATTTCACCCACCGCCTGTGAAACCGGGGAAACCACTTCCCTGTTCCCCAATTTGGTTTTGGTCTGGCCTTCGAATTGCGGCTCGGCTACTTTTACCGAAATGATGGCGGTCAATCCTTCGCGGAAATCGTCACCCGTAATTTCAAATTTGAGTTTATCGAGCAAGCCTGAAGAATCGGCGTATTTTTTTAACGTACGCGTCAATCCGCTGCGGAAACCCTGCAAGTGCGTTCCACCTTCGTGCGTGTTGATGTTGTTGACGTACGAGAAGATATTTTCGGTATAACTGGTGTTGTAGATCAAAGCGACCTCAACGGGGATCTCGCCTTTTTCGTGGTCCATCGAAATGACGTGCGAAATGATCGGTTCGCGGTTGCCATCGAGGTAACGGATGTATTCTTTCAAACCTTCGTCTGAATGGAAAACCTCAACTTTATATTCACCTTTCTCATCTGTCTCTCTCTTATCGGTAAACGTAATCGTAATCCCTTTGTTCAGGAACGACAATTCGCGCATACGGGCAGAAAGCGTATCGTAAGAGAATTCTGTTGTTTGCTGGAAAATCGTATCGTCTGGATAAAACGTCTGCATCGTTCCGCGCTTGGTCGTTTCGCCAATCTGCTTGACGGGATACAACGATTTGCCTCTTTCGTATTCCTGCTCGTAGATTTTACCATCGCGGAACACGGTCGATTTCATGTGTTTCGAAAGCGCATTCACGACAGAAACGCCCACACCGTGCAAACCTCCGGAAACTTTATAAGAATCTTTGTCGAATTTACCTCCGGCACCGATTTTCGTCATGACGACCTCGAGTGCGGAAACGCCTTCTTTTTTATGCATATCTACCGGGATTCCACGGCCGTTGTCTTCTACTGTAACCGAACCATCCTCGTTGATGGCCACGCCGATGGTATCGCACCATCCGCCCATCGCCTCATCGATCGAGTTGTCTACGACCTCATAAACCAAGTGGTGCAAGCCTCTTACACCTACATCGCCAATATACATGGAAGGACGCATCCTTACGTGCTCCATTCCTTCTAATGCCTGAATACTATCCGCTGAATAATTGTTCTTCTTGATCTCGTCGCTCATATGAATTTTATGCTAAAAAGTATGTTTTTTATCTAACAGGCAAATATATAAAAACGCAAGTTGTAAAGGCCGGAAATTGCCTTGTTAACCTAGGAAGTTATTAACATTTTATCGACTAAAATCCGTGCAGTTTTACACCTGTTCCGTTTGCATCCGGATAATTGATTTTTCCAAAATCGAAAGTCACGCCATCGGCTATATCCTTGGCCAAAAGCAACGCACCGTCGGCGTCGATGTAATCGAGCAAAGGCGCAATCTGCGCGAGTCCCGAAATGCCTACGGTCGATTCGGTCATGCAGCCCGCCATCAATAACAACCCTTTCGATTTGGCGTTTTCAATCATGCGAAGCGCAGGCGTAATCCCACCGCATTTCATCAATTTGATGTTGATGCCATCGAATAAATTTTCGCAGTTATCAACATCCATTTCGCGCTGGCAGCTTTCGTCGGCGATAACCGGCAAAACCGATTCGGCCTTGACTTTTTTCATGCCTTCGGTATCGTCGGCTCTCAATGGCTGTTCGATGAATTCGACATTCAAATCTTTGAGGATTTTGGAATAGGAAATGGTTTGTTCGGATGTCCACGCCGCATTGGCATCCACACGGAAAACCGCATCGGTAATCTGGCGCAGCGATTCGACAATTTTGATGTCTTCGGAAGTGCCGAGTTTGATCTTGTAGATCGGCCACGGCTTTTCAAGGATTTTCTGGCGCATCATTTCGAGCGAATCGATGGCGATGGTGTAGGAAGTCAGAGGCGTTTGCGTTTCGGCCGCAAAAAAGCTTCTGACGGTTTTGTGGTGTTTGCGCGCATAGAAATCCCAATACGCCATATCGATCGCACACAACGCAAAATAATCTTCCGATAAATGTGGCGCGGTCTGTTGCCAGAATTCGGACGGATGCATTTCTGAAATGCTTTCGATCAAATGTTGGACTTTGGAAAAACTCTGCGCCAACCGTTCCACCGTAGAATGGTAATACGGATTGACCGTCGCTTCGCCATAACCTGAAAATTCGCCATCGGAAATACATGCGACGACCGTTTTCTGCACGACGACGGTGTAACGCGAAATCGTAAACGGATGCGCCAGCGGCAATTCGAAAAAGCGGAATGAAAACTTCATATAAAATCAAAGCGCCGGATGCACCCGACGCTTCAAAAATACAAACAATATATAACAAACCTAATAACTTCTAAATTGTGATGCCGCATTTGGCGATATCGGTATCGGCCTTGACGTGCGCCGCATTGGCACGACCGCTCGGATCTTGGTTTTCCTGCCATTTCGGGATCCACTTGCGTACGGTTTGCGCCGCGCTCAATTGCGGAAAATGCCTGTGGAAAATGCCGCGGTAGAAATACGCTTCCTTGGTCGTCGGCGTATTGTACGGAAAGGTGTCTGCCGCTTTCTCGAGTTGTTCGTCGGTGACTTGGGACGAACAAAACTCAATGAGCCTGTCGATCCAGTTGTAACCCACGCCGTCTGAGAATTGCTCCTTTTGGCGCCACAGCACTTCCTGCGGCAAATACGGATTTTCTGGCGTATCGAATGCTTTTCTGAGGATGTATTTCTCGACGCCGCCATACGTTTTAGGTTGCTTCTCCTCGCCTTTGATCAGCATCGTCCTATCGAGGAATGCTTTGTCGAGGAACGGGACCCGCGCTTCGAGCCCGTGGGCCATCGTCGATTTATCGGCACGCAGCAAATCGGCCGTGAATAATTTCTGTACGCGTTCGATCGTTTCCTTCTGGAAATCTTCAGTGGAAGGCGCGTTCCGAAAGTACAAGTACCCGCCAAAAATCTCATCGGCGCCTTCTCCTGATAATACTACTTTGATCCCGAGGTCGGTGATGGCTTTCGACAGGAAGTACATGGGCGTACTGGCCCTGACCGAAGTCACATCATATGTTTCCAGGTGCCAGATCAATCGGTCCAGGATTTCGATTCCCTGTTCGATCGTGAAATGCACCTCGTGGTGTTCTGTTCCTAAAAAAGCGGCAACCTTACGGGCAGCGATAGCATCCGGAGCTTCGTTATTCAACCCAATTGAAAAGGAATGCAATTTCTTGCCTTCTGCTGCCAGTAAACGTGCCGCTATAGAAGAAGTTAAGGAAGAATCGAGTCCGCCCGAAAGCAATACGCCAATCGGCACATCGCTCATTAAACGTTTGCGCGTCGCTTCCGTTAAGGTTTCGCGAATCAGGCCCAGATCCAAATCGTTGACCGCTTTTTCGTGGTCTTCATAATCGGGCCTGTAATATTTTACGAATCCTGTTTTCTGCGTGTAAAAATGTCCCGGCGGAAAAGTCGAGAACGTTTTGCATTGATCCGCGATCGGCTTCATTTCGGATGCAAAATAAATGCGGCCGCGCTCATCCAATCCATAGTATAAAGGCTTTACGCCCATCGGGTCGCGTCCGGCGATAAAATCATCTCCGTTTACCACAACGAAAGCAAAATCGCCGTCGAGCTTGTCGAGGAAATCGTATCCGAATTCTTCATACAGGTGCACGATGACTTCCGAATCCGATTTGGTGCGGAACGTATGGTGCTTCAAAACGGTATCGCGCAATTGCTGGTGGTTGTAGATTTCGCCGTTGTGAACCATGTAAGCCGTTTTGGTTCCCTGGATCGGCTGGCGTCCCGAATGCAGGTCGATGATCGACAAGCGTTCGTGGCTCAAGATATGTCCGTTTGGCGTAACCAATAAATCGCTTTCGTCCGGGCCGCGGTGCGACATTCTTTTAGAAAGTGATTTGACCAAGGCTTCGTCTTTTCCTTTTCCAATGATGGCTAATATTCCGCACATACGCTTTATCTTTTGATTTTGTTATTTCGATAAAGCAAAGATGTCGGTATGGTTTAAATTATAAAACCAATAAACTATTTTTGGTTACAATTTAAAACAAATCATGTTGTTTTATAATCAAATACAAAGAAAAGCGACACACTACAACAACTTTAAATTACAGTTCTTAATTTTTGGTTTCATCCAGTGCAATTTTTGAAGCTATGTAATCTGGCATCTGGGCCACCGCCAATTTCAGTTTATCGGCATTGGCAACCTGCAGCTGTTCGTCTTTAATATTGGAATTGTAATTCCTGAACAGGAAGTACATCAAAATGCGGTTGAAGTCATCCAACTGCGTATCGGCGATCATATCAAGCATCCGCGTTTCGAAAACTTGCGGCTGATTCGTTTCCGCCAAGGCCCTGCCCATTCGGCCGATACTCCCGAAATAATGATTCTGTGCCGGATTTCCTATTTGCAAAGCAATACCGAAAACCAGGTCGGGGAGATTGATGTCGAGGATTTCAAGTTCCTTGATGTAAGTTTCGCGCCCTTGATTGGCCCAACTGCCATCGCTTACCCGATCAAAGCGGTCGTTCATGATGTCGAGATGCGCGCGCAGGAAAATTTCCCATTTGATGGTTTCTGCCGACAGCAAGGCGATGTTGAAGGCATGTATCCTCGGGCTTTGGTCCATGCTGCATCCGCCGATAACGTGTCGGTTGCGCTTCATTTCCAACGCTTCTGATGGCGAGGCGTAACGCGCCACGTATTGTTCGAACGTATCGTCAGAAAAGCCTGTTTCCTTTGCTTCAGCCAATGCGCCGTTGAAAAGGAGTATAAAATTAGGATCGTTCACTTTCAGAGAATCCATTCGGGCATCGCGCACCTCATGCCAATGTTGCATGTCGGTATGGTATTTCTCGAATTCGGCATCGACTTGCTTCTGTTTGACCTCACGCGCTGCCATTTGTTTTTTGGAAAGTTTCTTTTTCTTCCAGGGCTTTTCAAAATTAATGGTGTCCATACCTGTAAGAATGTCGAAATTATCATCATTGAATTTAGGCTGATTCAATACAGTCTCAACATAATTGTTGAACAAACTGATTTTGTTCGTTGGGCCGTTGTAATAGCGCACCCCGCTATCGACAGCATTTTTGTGGAATACGGTAGCAGTCGTATCGATCAGGCAATCTGAATATTGGATCCATTTCGAATAAGATTCCGGCAATGGCTGTGTCTTGAAATCTTCGAGAAAATAGAACGCCTCGAGGCTTTCCTCTGACCAGCTGGTTTGCTCTTGGTATTCGAAATGCCATTTCCCTTTCAGGTGCAGGCTCAACGCTTTGGGTTCGAGATAGAATTCATGGCCGCGATCGCCAAAGCCTACATTTGAAATGCTCATTTTATCCTTGCCGTCATAATCGACATAGAGTGATTGGCTCAGGACAAGATTTTCTTCATAGGCCGCTTTTGGGTATTTCTTGGCGAAATCAGCATAGGTGATGTGATTTTCAAGGTCGGTTTTGGCTTGTCCCGAAAGCTTGCCTTGCAGATTGATGTAATGCGCCTTTGCCTGTGGAACCGAATGATACTTTTTATTCCATTCGCAAACCTTGAATTTGAGATTGAGCGAATCGACGATGTGTTTGAGCTTGCCTACGGAATGATCGGAATAAATCAAACCGTTCTGATGAACCGTAAATTCCTGGCCCCAGCAACCGGCTCCCGCCAGCAGACTGAGAAAAATAAGAAGTTTTTTCACGTTAAATTGGTTATAATCCTATAACTCAAAAAACGGTTTCAATAGTATATTTGGCGGCATTTATTTCGAATGAAAAACCGACTTCCATTCCCATGAGTTTATTCCCCAAAGGCGATTGCGGCGAAACGGCGATAATCGTCGTTCCATCAATAGTAATTTTGGGCAGCGCGGCAGAAATGAACAACAACATCGCATTGGCTTTGACCAAACTTCCCAAAGCGATTTTTGAATGCACAGCCAAAGGATCAATCTTATCAAGGACGGCTTTCTGTTCGTAGATCTCAGAAAGTTTGTGGTTCAGTTTCTCCTGTTCGATGTGCATCATCGAAAGCGCGGTTTCGTGCTTGTCGCCCGCCGAGCCTTTGGCGTCGTTCTTGGCGTCTTCGGTCAACGCCGCAATCATGTCGCGGAATACGTCGATGCGGTCTTGGATGAGTTGCTGGTAACGTTCGTGTATTTGTTTTTTCATTTGAAGTGGCTGGGTAGCTGAGTTTTCTGGGCTGTGATAAACCCTAGCCCCGATTGCAGTGGAAATCCTTTTTGTGGCGCAACGCAGTGAAGCCATAAAAAGATTGCAACGGAAAGCGGGAATATGCTCCTAAAAAAAAGACACAAAGCGCAAACTTCGTGTCTTTCAATATTTGTTATAATTGAATTAAAAATCAAATTTATAGCTTCCGCCGATCATCGCCTGGAACGACTGCACCGGATAACCGAGCCATTTCTCATAACCCTGGTTCGCGATGTTGTTGAAACGCAGCCAGAACGACAAACGGTCGCTGTATTTGTAACCCACGTGCAGGTTCGCATCGAAATAGCTGTTGAGCGTTTGGATGCTGCTCGAAATCGGATCGTTGATCGAAACGTCAAAGTCTTTTCTTTCGCCTACGAAGAATAGGTTTGCGCCCGCGTACCATTTGGGTGTAATCGTTACGTCGAAGTTCGCGCCCACTTCAATCTCAGGTAAATTCCAGGCTTCCTGCTCGAATTTGGTCGTGTATTTGTGGAACGAGCCGTTGATTCCGAAAGAGATGTTCTTGTTGAAATCGGCTTTGAGTTCACCGAAAAACGTCAGCGTCCGCACATTGTCATAGACAATCCCGAACGAGTTGCCGTATTCGTAAGGCTTTTGCACCAAAATCGTTTCGTCGTACGTATTGTGTCGGAACAAAACCTTATCGCGCTCTGCAACGAATGAACCGCGCACATTGTAACTGACGTAATTGGACAATTTCCCTTTCAAACCGGCGAAACCGTCGAGTTGGCGGTCGGTGGGCTTGATGCCGTTCGTCGTACTCAAATTCGTACGGATCAGCGAAGGCGACATGAACGGATTGGCAGTCGTTAAATCGCGCATCGAATTTTGCTGCAAACCGCCATCGGCGCCGAGGTAAAACACCATCAGGTCGCCGACGACCTTTAATGATGCGGTCGCGTTCGGATAGAACAACACCTTGTTGTCGCTGTGTTCCATATCGGCGCTGTAAAATACCGACGCACCGATATCGAACGACCAATCGTCGCGCACCATCGTAAAACTCGGATGGATCCCGAAATTGGCCACTGCATATTTGAGCGGCGACAATCCGGTGAAATCCGTGCCAACTTCACCACCGTTGTAATCGGCTATGAATTCGGCCGTAATCGTACTTTTGTCGATGTCGAACTGCATTTTGGGTTTGAGCAAGAAGCGGTTTTCAGAAACATCGTAGGCATCCCAGAAACGATTGTATTTGAGTTCGATGCCGCTGAACATGCTTTCGCCGAACGTCAATCTTCCGCCCACATAACCGTTGTAATACGTTTGCCAATCGCTGATCGAATTCACGGCGAATGCGCGTTGTTCCCAATTGAGCGTCGGATAACCGTAATCAGGCGCGACGCCATACCAGTAATTGCGTTTGTATTCAAAACCCGCATCGGCATTCCACGAATACTCGTTTTGTTTGCTGCCATAAGTCAGGTCGATCGAACTGCGCAGGAATTTATCGTCGACTTCGAGATCCTTGATGCCGCCGTTCGACGACAAATGCTTGACCATTCCCGAAACGTAATCGCTCTCGCCCACTTCCTCGGTCACATACAATTCGGCAAAAGCCGTGGCATAATTCCCGAAACCGGTCGTGACGTAATTCTTGAACAAGCGTTCCTGCTTGGTCTTATCGACGCCGGCCGCGCGCCCTTTGGAAGGCGTAAACGTAGACGCCACTGGAAACGAGAAAATGTCGTATTTGATGTTTTCCTTCTTACTGGTTTCCTCATCTTCGAGCGTGGGCGTTTCCTTGACTTTGAACGCATCGGAAATCGTCGGCGTATACGGCTTGACGACATTGACGACTTCGGTACCGATGTTTTCGTCCTTTTTCTGCGCCGAAACCAAAGTGATTCCGCCGAACAAAAAGAGCGCTGTGATTTTATATTGGATGTTGAATTTCATACTGGTCTTTTTTTGAGTAAAGAGAAAAGAAGAAAGAGAAAAGACGTTGTCCTATTTGAACACTCAGTTTGTGGCAAGTCTTGCTTCTTTCTTCTTGCTTCTTTTAGTCTTTTTTTAATTCTGGATCGATGAGTTGGTTTGTGATTCGGCGGCTTTGATCGCATCGAGTTCTTTTTGGGCGTCGGCTACGGTTTCGGGATAGGCGGTGAAATTCTTGATGACGCTTTCCAAAATGTAGGTCGCCTGGAAACTGTCCTTCAAGCCATAGAAATTCTTGGCCATAATCACCAAACCTTTCGCCCCGAAAAATTTATAACCCGAATAATCTTTCGTCAATTTCTGGACGGTCGCGTTCGACGCTTCGAATTTCCCGTCCTTGTTTTTGAAATACGCGTCATAATACAAGGCTTCGGCGGCCAATTCTCCTTTGGCAATCGTCAATAATTTGGCGTATGCCGTCCTGGCTTTGGCCTCGTCGTTCGAATTCCACGCCGAGCGCGCCACGATGATCTGCGCATCCGATTTGACTTTATCGTCCATTTTCGGATTCGCCAAAACCTTGTCGGCATAAATCACCGCGTTCGGGTAATCCTTTTCCTCATAATACGTCTTCATCAGGTTTGCCTGCGCAAACGTGACATTCTGCGGATAATCGGCGTCGGTCTCCAAACGTTTGAGTGTCGCAATGGTTTTGGACGCATCATTTTTCTTGAGGTAAATTTCAGCCAGACGCGCGAGTGATTGCTCGGTAAATTCATTCCTCGGTTTCGAAACCACGAATTCATAATTCGCGATCGCGCGATCGGGCAAACCGTCGGCGTAATACGATTGCGCGAGATAGAAATTGGCTTTGAGTGAATGGATGCCGTTCGGAAATTTCGAAACATAACCGCTCAAGGTCGAAATCGCCTGCTTCGTATTGTTCTGCAGGTATTGTTTTTCGGCGGCCTCATACGTGTCGTTGTCGAGATCGGCATCGGAAACTTCAACAAAATCGAGCGTGCGCACCCAAGTCGCGTATTCATCGACCTTGCCGTTGTCGACATAAATCAGGCGCGCCGTAGCAACCGCTTCTACAGCTTCCGGGCTTCTTGGAAATTCGGCTGCAATCTTTTTGAATTTGGCCAATGCCTGCACATCATTTTCCGAATTGTAATAGATCAAACCCTGGCGCAAAATCGCCTTGGCGGCATACGATCCGGTCTTGTTTTCACTGATGAGTTGGTCGTACATACGGATCGCCTGATCGTTTTTCTTTTCGGTCACATACGTATTCCCGAGCTCGAACAACGCATCGTCTCGGTATTGCGATTTCGGGAAAGCCGTGAGGAACTTGGTCAGATCCTCGATCTTTTTGTCGTTGCGCTGCACAAATCCGTAGCTGATGCCTTTTTGGAACGCCGCATAATCGGCATCGATGCCGCGCATCTCGATCGCTTTGTTGTAGGCATCCATCGCGGGCCAGTATTTTGCGGTCACGAAACGGCTGTCGCCCAACCGCAAATACGCATCGTTCAAACGAACCCTGTCGTCCTTGACTTCCTTGATGAAGCTGTCGAAATGGTTGCCGGCCTGGTCGTATTCCTTGAGTTTGAAATACGCGTAGGCGATGTTGTAGTTGATGTTTTTGTTTTCAGGCGTCGTTTTCGATTCGGGTGAAGTGGCGAATTGCTTGAAACTGAGCAACGATTCATTGAAACTGTCGAGTACATATTCGGTTTCGCCCTTCCAGAACGTGGCGCGTGCCGTGAATTTGGCATTGCGCGGTTCGCCGATCGATTTCTTGAACATCGCCAGCGCGTCGGTGTAATTGCCGTCGGTGTACAATTCGAGTCCGCGGTAAAAAGTCACTTTCTGATACGCTTCCTTGTTCGCGAAACTCTTGTTCTTTTCGAGCAGATCGAGCGCGCCTTTGTAGTTTTTGGATGTGATGTAGGAATTGATGAGTAACGTTTCCACTTCGGTCTTGCTTGGCGAATTCGGATATTTGGTCAGGAACGCCGAAAGCACATCGGGAACGGGCTGGTATGAATTTCCGATCTCGTAGCTCAACTTGGCGTAATTGAGATTGGCATCTTCCTGAATTTTAGCATCGAAATCCATTTCCGACGCATTCTTGAACGCATTCAAGGCTTGTTGCTTGCGCTCGGTCTTGAGGTAACTTTCACCGAGGTGGTAATACGCGTTTTGCGCGACAGAATCGGCGCCGCCAATGATCTTATTGAATTGCGTGATCGCATTTTCGTAATCGCCTTGTTTGTAATACGCATAACCGAGCTGGTAATAATCGGTGTTGTTCCACTTGCCTTTCTTGCCTTTGTATTGGTTCAGGTACGGAATCGCCTTGTCGTATTGCTTGAGGTTGAAATAGCTTTCGCCGATGATTTTATTGAGTTCGGATTTTTCGAGCGCGCTTGATTTGGCCATCGCTTTTTCGCCCGATTTGATCGCCTGGTCGAACTTGCCGAGCTTGAAATTCATGTCGGCCTCGAAATAAGACAATTTCTCTTTGTACTTTTCCTCGCCCGAAACTTCGTCGAAATACTTGGTCGCCTGCTTGTAATCGTCGGCTTCATACGACATGAATCCGAGGTAATACTTGGCCTGCGAACCGTATTCCTTCGAATTCAGGACTTTGTTGAAATAAGGCGTGGCTTCTTTCTTTTTGCCCGCGTTGAAAAACGAATAGCCTTTCTGGAAGTTGAATTTGTCGAGTTCTTGGTAACTCAGCGTGCTTTCGTCGACGCGGTCAAACCATTCCAGGGCCTGCGGATATTTCCCTTGCTCGAAATAATAATGCGCGACTTCGATGAACGCCTGGTTTTGTTTGGGGCTTGTCGGATAATCGCGTACGAAATTTTCCATCGCTTCATCGGCACCGGCCTGATTGAGCCGGATGCCGCAATTGGCGCTGTAATAGGCGCAATCGGCCTTGACGTCGGTTGAGACGTTTTCGAGTTTGACTTTGTCGAAGATGATTTGCGCCGACTGGTACTGGCTTTCCTTGTATAAATTCACGGCCCGATCGAAGTCTTCCAATTCATGGGTGTAGATCGCCGATTTCTGGGCTGAAGCCGCGAAAGTTACCATCAAAAAAAGAAGCATGAATAGCCTGGAGATTTTTTGCATTTGTGTAGATTTTATAACTTCAAAAGTATTGTTCTGCTTTCTATAACGAACCTTTTTAGCGTTTTATTATGAACATTTTTTTTAACATTCGGCTCTTGATAACTTTTAAAATTTATTTTGATGGCGCGCGTTATCTTAGTACTTTTACCGCAGTTTAAAACGAAAGCAAAACCATGTCGCAACCTGTACTGTCTTTGAAAAATGTTTCCATCTATCAGGAAAACAAAGTCATCTTGTCTAATGTAAATTTGGAAGTCAACCACGGTGAATTCATCTACATCATTGGAAAAACCGGAACAGGAAAGTCGAGCTTCCTTAAAACCTTGTACGCCGATTTGCCGCTGACCGAAGGCGAAGGACACATCGTAGAATTCGATTTGGCCAAGCTCAAGGAAAGCGAGATCCCATTCCTGAGAAGGAAAATCGGGATCGTGTTCCAGGATTTCAAATTGTTGCCGGACAGGAGCGTCAAGGAAAACATGCTGTTCGTACTCAAAGCGACCGGCTGGAAAGACCAAAACGACATGAACGCCAAGATCGACGAGGTTTTGGAACGCGTCGGACTGCATGCGATTTCGTCGAAGATGCCACACCAGCTTTCGGGCGGCGAGCAACAACGCGTCGCGATTGCCCGTGCCTTGTTGAACGATCCTGAATTCATCCTCGCCGATGAACCGACGGGAAACCTCGATCCGCAAACGAGCGTGGAAGTCTTGAATGTGTTGCGTAAAATCAACGAGAACGGCAAAACGGTCATCATGGCGACACACGATTATGCGTCATTGATGAAGTTCCCGGCCAAGACACTCAAATGCGAAGACCACAAGATTTTTGAAGTCGTACAGCGTACGGTTTAACCTGCGGCGAAAACTTTCCTTTTTCCGGCGATAAATTTCCCGAGCAAAATCACCACGAATGGAAAAGTCACGACGTGAAAGCGGTCGCCTTCGCTGCATGAAATTGCCGAAAGCAGCATCGTATACAAAACAAATCCGCCAGCGATTGCAAATAGGTTTTCTTGTCTGCGAAACTTCCAAATTGCCCAGATTGACAACAAAAATCCGAGTAAAGTTCCGATTCTGTTTTGCCATTTAGAAATACTGTAAACCAGTATTTTAGCGTTTTTAAAGTAATTTTTTGGTTTAACTTCTTTCATCAATTCGACTTGAACACTTCCTGTGGCCGAATTTTCGATTAAATTGACTCCATAAGCCTCAAAAAAGTGAATCGTATTCGATTGCAATTGGCGCAAAAAGTCCTTCGCCGCAATCTCTTTTTGTTCCGGACACGGACGGCTGTAAATGTAAGTAGCGCGTTCGAGCCAGACTTCCTTGAATGGTCTTTCCGATTCAAGCGCTTCCGTCCTTGCGCCCAAATAATCGTAATACGTCACCGCATCGATGTAGCTCAGCGTGAAATTCCCAAATTGGTATTTCACTCCGGCGCATTGCAGCAAAACGAGCAAATAACTGCCGTAAATGAGCCACGAATACTTTGAAGCATGATTGAATATGATTGATTTTAAAAATAACAATGTCAATAAGATAGCGAAAAATTTAAAGCCCGGCTTGATCAACATCGACAACACCAAAATTGCCAATCCAAAACAAAGAAATTTAAACAATTCTGTTTTGTAATAACGTGCCAGGAAATAGAATGCAAGCAAAACCAGGAACAGGTAAATGATTTCCGTAGCCAATTCAAAAACTACCGCATTGATGCCGATCAGGAAAATACACGGCAACGCTAAGAAAAAGGCAATTTTGGGTTTCAAAAAATGCTTCCCGATTTCAAAAACAAGTACCAAAGAACCGAGCCAGCAAAACAAATTGACCCAATAACTGAATGCAAAAATTGCCTCAGTAGTTGCGCCAAATAAGTACGGAATCCCTGTAATCAAAGCCATTCCCATCGGCCGGTAATTGTGTCCGCGCAAATGCAGGTACAGGTTTTGGGCCGAATCGACATAACTCTGCGCATCGGGCGAAACAAACGCCTGCAAGCGGCCCTGCAACAGCAAATCAAAGACGGTGATCCAAATCCATCCCAGCAATAACAATAGGAAATGGTATTTGTATTTGCGAAAAGAAAGTGGATTTGGCATTGAACAAAAATATCAAATTAATTGCAGTTTCAAATTAGAAACGTAGTTTTGTGAACCGATTGCCTTCCTTTGTCTTTTACCGCAAAGATTGGAAGGTTTCGCAAAGTGCCAAAGCAAGAAAACTTTTAAGACTTTGCGGGAACTTTGCGCCTTTGCGTTTAAATTTTAAAGCACCGATGAACAAACTTTCGATTATCATTCCCGTCTACAATGAAGGCAATACTGTTCACCTGATATTGGACAAAATCAAATCGGCCACGCTTCCGGCCAACATCCACAAGGAAATCATCATCGTCAACGACTGTTCAACCGACCAAACGTCTGAATCCGTTAAAAAATACGTTTCGGAAAACCCCGATTTGGGCATTATTTTTCTCGAACATACCAAAAACCAAGGGAAAGGCGCGGCGCTTCACACCGGGATTTCAAAAGCCACAGGCGACTTTACAATAATCCAGGATGCCGATCTCGAATACGATCCGAACGAATACAAAATCCTGCTGCAGCCCGTACTCGACGGTTTTGCCGATGTGGTATACGGTTCGCGTTTCATGGGCGGCAATGCGCACCGTGTGTTGTTTTTCTGGCATACGATCGGCAATAAATTCCTGACGATGCTGTCGAATATGTTCACCAACTTGAACCTGACTGATATGGAAACGTGCTATAAATTGTTCAACACCAAAATGCTGCAATCGCTCCAACTGCGGGAACAACGCTTTGGTTTCGAACCTGAAGTGACGGCCAAAATTTCGCGCATTCCCAAAATTCGCATCTATGAAGTGGGCATTTCCTATTACGGACGCACATATGAGGAAGGCAAAAAAATCAACTGGAAAGACGGTTTCCGTGCGATGTATTGCATTGTGCGCTATGGATTCTGAGTAATCACTGCGGCAATTTTCCTGGCATTTTGGATATCGTCCAAAATCGAACCCAATACTTTTTTTCGCTTTTCGGTATCTTGATAAGGTTCCGATTTGAGTTGGTTTACCGCACGGATGAAATCACTTTCGGTCTCCGCCATCGTACACAGCGCGCGGATGTTTTCGTCATCGACCATGTTGCTGTTGATCACGCAATGCCGGCTTTTGTACAACGAATTGACCGATTTGAGCTTGGTCCCGGATTGCTGGAAAGACAACATCACACTGATGTGCGCCCCACGCATCAATTCGTCAAGGTGTTCCTGGCTTTTGATGGCCGTGTGCGTGATATTCGGTACGTTCTTGATCGCATTCCTGATCCTTCTTTTGCCGCGGTTGGAAGCGATAATGAGTTGGTAATCCGGGATTTTCTTGAATACCTTGATCAGAAACAGCGCGGCGCGGCGGTTGTCGGCCATGCGCAAATCGCCGTGGTAGAATGCATATTTGCCAAAATCCGACAATTCCAAGACCTCGTCAGTTCCGTGGAAAACCGGGACATAATGCGCATTGTGGTAATGCTTTTCGGTGTATTTGGTCTCGTAAACCGACAACGTAAAGACGCCATCGAATTTCGCGATGATTTTCTGATACAACGCATATTTCACCGATTCGATCGCAAACAGCATTTTCTTGACCGGATGGCGTTCGCTCCTGCCCAATCCGCCGAAATAATTCGATTCGAGGTTCATGAGCCGCAGGAATTTCCGTCGGTCGGCAAAAGCGTGCTTCTTGAGCAGATAAGTCGATTGCAAGCCTTCGAACAAAAGCGGCGCTTCCACTTCATTGAGGTTTTTGAAAATCGCTGCATGGTATCTCGAAGCCACCGAAAATGGCGAAATCGCAAGCAATTTATGCCCTTTCTTTCGGCGTTCATACCAATAGACTTTTGCCGTGTATTTTTGCAATTCGGAATGATCTGCCGGAAGCTGGTCGACAAAACAGTGCAAATAAATTTCAAAACCCAAAGAATGCAACGCTTTCAACTTGTAAAAAACGTCAATCGCGCCACCATAAACCGGTGGGAACGGATTGTCGAAACTAATGATATGAAGGGGTTTCTGTGGCATTGCAGTAAACAAAAATAGGACTTTTAGGCGGGTCCGCCTGTTAAAATCTTATATTTGGAGACAATTTCCCTGTTTATGGCTTTCTTTTCGGTCGTCATTCCGCTGTACAACAAAGAGCATTTCATTGCACAAACGTTGCAAAGTGTGCTTGCGCAGACATTTGCCGACATCGAGATCATCATCGTCAACGACGGTTCTTCCGACAACAGCGAAGCCATCGTAAAGCAATTCGACGATCCAAGGATCCAATATTACCTGCGCGAAAACAAAGGCGTTTCGGCGGCGCGCAACCTGGGCATCACGATGGCAAAGGCCGATTACGTCGCTTTCCTCGATTCGGACGATTACTGGTATCCCGATTTCCTGCAGACGATGCACCGCAACATTACGCGTTTTCCCGAACACAAGGTTTTTACTTCGGCGATTGAGATTGAAACGGCGCGCAACATTTTCCCGGCTTCCTATTCGATTGAAAAAACGGGCTATTGCGAAGTCGTTAATTTTTTTGAAGCGAGTTCGCAGGAAGCCGTCATTTGGACATCGGCGGCGGTTTTTCACAAAAGTGTTTTCGACAAATCGGGAATTTTCGATACGAAGGTGAAATTTGCCGAAGATACTGATTTGTGGATCCGCGTCGGGCTCGATTTCAAAATTGTTTTCGACTGGAAAATCCTCGCACGTTACGTCTACGATGGCAAAAGCGTTTCACGTGGCAAACAATATTTCTTTGAAGAAAGCAGTTTCCTCAAATACGCCGAACTCGAAAAAACGCATGCGGGATTGAAGAAATTCCTCGATCTGAACCGATTTTCAGTCGCGATCAAAAGCAAATTGGCGGGCGACAAAAAGAATTTCCGCAAATCTTATGACGCGATCGATTTCAAAAACCTGGGTCTGAAGAAAAAAATATTGCTGCACCTCACGCGCTTTCAATTGAAATTGCTAGTCAAAGTAAAAAGCCTGCTGGCAGATTGGGGTTTAGGAAATTCGGTCTTTAAATGATTGGTATTCCGAAAAATCCCTGATGTAATCCCGTTCATCGAAATTTTCAGACGCAACTACGAGGCAAACCGCACCCGATGAAAAATTGCGCATCTCGCGCCAGATGCCGTCCGGAATGTACAATCCGAGGTTCGGGCGATTGAGCGTCACGACTTTTTCCGTTTGTCCGTCGCGCAAAACCACTTCAAAACTGCCACTGAGCGCAATTAACAATTTCTGCTGCAAACGGTGCGCATGGCCAAAGCGTTCGGCATGGCTCGGCACATCATACAAATAATACACGCGTTGGATCGGGAACGGAACCGTATCGCCTTCCACCACCGAAAGATTGCCTTTTGCGTCGTGGATTTTGGGAATATCGATGAGTTTGCTGTCGCTGATGTTGGTCATTTTTCTAAGATTTGCTGCCATTGCAAGGCGATTTGTTCCACCGCCAAATGGGCTACGCTCGCAGCGGCATTGGTTTTACAAATATCATATAAATCGGCATCCTGCGCAAGTCGTGCGATGGCTTTTGCCAAAGCACCGCTGTCGTAATTCGGAACGAGCAAGCCATTGCGTTCATCCTGAATGATTTCGGACGGGCCCGATTGGCAATCGACCGAAACAACCGGAACGCCCAAGGCGAGCGATTCGATCAGCGACATCGGAAAACCTTCGTAACGGCTCGTAAGCACCGTAAACCTGGCGTTTTTGACAAAGGTAAATGGATTGTTTTGGAACGGTACAATCTCGGCGAAAGGCTCCAAATTGTACGCTTTAATGTATTTTTGAATCACCTGCGAATCGGGACCGGTGCCCATGATCAGCAACCTGTAGCCCAGTTCGTGGATTTTGGAAAGTGCGAAACCTTCGATCAGCAATCCGAAATTTTTGACTTGATCGTCGAATCGGCCCGAGAACAATACATATTTTCCGCTTCCGACATTTTCATTTTGGGCTAAAAGTTTTGAAAAATCAACCGGATTGTAAATCGTTACCGTGTTTTTAAGCGCGTATTGCTTTTGGATTTCGGCTTCGATTGCTTTGGAAACGCACACGATCTTTTGTGCATCGGCATACAGCAATTGCGCCAAAAACCGTGACTTCGGGAAATAATCGGCGATGTGGAAACTGTGCACGACACCATATCTTTTCCGGCTTCCGAAAATGCGTTTGGCGAACCATTCGCGGATGAAAATATTGCGCGAGCGGTTGTCGATTATGGTGTCGATTTGATTTCCGTCGAGATAACGTTTGATCAAAATCCCTTTGCTGAATTTGCGTTTGATGAAGTTGTGGCCGCTGCAAATCTGCCCGAGGTTGTACAATTTTCCGGCGAATTCGTAATCGACCGCCTCATTGATCGTAATGTGGTGGATTTCATAACCCAGGCCGTCGAGCATTTGGCCCAGAACCGCCGAAAAACGTTCTGCGCCGCCGCTTCCGAGTGTGTGCGAAACGATGGCTATTTTGTGCGAAGGATTTTGCATTATTGCCCAAATTGTAAATATATTTGTCAAATATAACGATATATGAACATTTTACTGATAGGAGAATACAGCCGGCTGCACAATTCTTTGAAAGAAGGTTTGGTCAAACTCGGCCACCGCGTGGTCATCTTCGGGTTCAAGGACGGCTTCAAGGATTATCCTGTCGATTTTGCGGTGTATAAAAAATGGGATTCGGGCGCCTTGAAGAAAATCAAGGTGGGCATTTTCCGCTTGACGGGCTTCGACATCAGTTCGTATCTCACGTACCGGCAATTCCTGAAGTATCAAAACCAGCTCAAAGGCTTTGATGTCGTTCAGCTCATCAATGAAAACAGTTTGGAATGCCAACCCGATTTCGAGCGCAAAATCCTGCAATTTATTTTTGAGAACAATGCCAAGGCTTTCCTGCTTTCGTGCGGCGACGATTATGCGAATGTAAAGTACGCTTTTGCGCATCCCGAAATGAAATCGGCCGTGCAGCCTTATCTGGCGCAAAAAATCAAGGATTCCGATTTTGAAAATGTGCTCAAATACCGACGAGGCGCGTTCAAGGATCTGCATGATTTCATTTACCGGAATATTTCGGGTGTGATAGCCTCTGATTTGGATTATGGGCCGGCGTTGCTGAACCATCCGAAATACGTTGGACTGATCCCGAATCCGATCAATGTCGATTCGATAATCTTCCAACCGCTTACAGTTTCAGGGAAAGTAGTGATTTTCCTGGGCATCAACGAGCAGAATTATTACAAGAAAGGAAGTGATTATTTTGAGGAGGCTTTGCGGATCATTGCTCAAAAATATCCGGGAAAAGTTGAAATCACAACCGTTCGCAGCATTCCTTACGCCCAATACCTGGCGCTTTACGATCAGGCGCACATTTTATTGGATCAGACTTTTGCGATCGATCAGGGTTACAATGCGCTTGAGGCGATGGCCAAAGGGAAAGTCGTGTTTACGGGCGCCGAACCCGAATTTATGGCGCGTTATCAATTAGCAGATAAAGTCAATATTAATGCCGTTCCAAATGTCAATACTTTGGTTTCCGAATTGTCGCACTTGATTGAAAATCCGAATGAAATTGTCGCCATCGGCCAGCGCGCACGCGATTTTATCGAACGCGAACACCATTATGCAACGATTGCCCAAAAATACATCGACGCATGGAAATGAACCGGGAAAAAGCAATATTATTGATTTTGCTGCTGATTCCAATCACAGCGTCGGTTTATTATGCGTGCAACATGCCCGTTTCGTATGATGAAGCGTGGACATTCCTGAATTTTACGCAGAAAGGATTTGCGGCTTCGGCGACGCATTATCCCGCGCCGAACAACCATGTTTTGCACTCGCTTTTGACGAATGTGACGTATCATTTTCCGCACTTTTTATCGTTCTCCAATTTGTTCAAATTGCGGCTTCCGGTATTGATCGTGTATTTGTTTTCGCTTTTGGCAGGTTATCGTTTCGTGGCGCGGCATTTCGATAAAAAATTGGCGTTGGCAACCGTTGCGATCACATCGGTGTTTTTCCTGAATCTGTATTACAGCTACATGTCGCGCGGTTATGCGCTCGTGAATCTGTTTTTTATATTGGCTTTGACCGAAAGTTTCGACATTGTCAAATTGGAAAACAATACCAAACATTGGATCCGGTTTGCGCTTTTTTCAATCCTTGGATTTTATGCGATGCCGTCGTTTTTGTATCCGTTTGTGACGCTCAATATTTTCATTTTATATTTTCTTTATAAAAATGTGTGGAAACAGTTGGCGGCGAATGCGTTTGTGATTTTAGGCGTTGTGTTGTTGTATTTGCCGATTTTGATCAACGACGGACTTTCGGCGATTACCGACAACCGCTATGTAAAACCGACGGATTGGCTGCAGACTTTGAAGACACTGCCGTATTTTTATCCGTTTACTTTGGCCGAAATCAGCGGCATCCATTGGATTCTATTGTTTATTCTGGCAATCGTTTCAGGCTGGATTTTGATTCGATCGAAAGATAAAATCACAATTGTTTTCGCTTTGGTTGTCTTATCGGCGCCATTGCTTTTGATGGGCTTGCAGCGCATTGTGCCGTTTGCGCGTGTGTTTTGCTACCTCGGATTCGTATTCGTTCTATTGTTGGCCTTGCCGTATCGGCAATGGTTGTATCGCATCAAATCCCTTTATTTCATTTTGGGTTTGGTATTCATTCAAGGCTTGTTGGTGTTCAATTTCAACCGCAAAATTTACGCTTACGAAAACAAGGATCTGGCGGCAAACATCACCGCTGCCGAGATCATTCCGAAAATCATCGGTGAAAACCAATACCTGTTCAATTTTGCGCTGTTGCAATCCAATCTCGAATTCGAACTGATTGACAAACGCCACAAATACCACATCGAAAGCGTAAACATTCCACAAATGAGCGCCGATACGATTTCCGGAAACGATTACATCATCATCAACAAAGACTTCGACCGATCTAAAATGACGCCGATGTTCCAAACGCCGTATTACAACATCTACAAAAAAAATAAGCACCGCCGGTGAGGCAGTGCCATTTCAAATTATTAACCCAATAATTTAATTTTAATCGTTCGAGGCCAACGTATGTGAGCTTTGAATAACCGTTGGCACTGCTTTCGGAGCCGGTTTTTTCGGACGGCTGCTGTAATCGGCAGGATATAATTTTTTGTGTTCGCTGAGCATCGCATAAGGTTCGTCTCCCAGATAATCTTTGATCATGACGTATTGGCCGTTTTTGAGTGAGTAGCCTTTGGTTTTTGGTTCGAGCACTTCAGACTCGACCCATTCGCCATTTTCTACATACAGGTACATGCCCACTTTGGTGTCGAAATAAGCCTGTAAGTTTGGATAGTAATAGTAGCGCACTTCTTCGAATTTGTAACCTGAAGTCGCATTATTGCTGACATCAATATCTGCAATATTCAATTCAGCTTGAGCATTTGAAAAATTAAAGGAAAACACCAGCATTCCCAAAATCAGTTTAGTAATCGTTTTCATAGTCGTTCAATTTAAATTGCAATTTTTTTTCTTTTTCTCTATTGTAAAATTACAGTCGGAATGAACGGAATACCTTACAGCATTAAACCAAAGATTTATACTTTTTATGCGTGTGGAAAGTGTAAGGAAATGTGGGAAATGTGGTAATGGCTTTAACACCATCTCAAACATGGATTCTTATTGATACGGCACCAATCGTGGCTTCGAAATGTCGAAATCCTGCAGTTTGAAATCTTCGGTATTGTAAGCGTTTGTTTTGATGATGTTGCTGCCATTGAGCGGAATTGTCGGATAATAAGACAGCGAAAGCTGGAACGAACTGAATACCAGATAATCATTGCTGATGATGATCCCGGCACCGAATTGCGAATACAATTTGCTGCTCCTGAGCCCGTTTTGAGCGTCGCCCAACATCCCCAAAGTCGTACTTATATACGGATTCATGCGAAAGCCCCAAAAGAACCACGGCGAATAGCCCTGCGTTTGGAATGTAACGAGTAATTTCTTGGTTCCGAAAATCGGCGCGTTGAAACCCTGGATGCCACGTTCCTCATTGAGCGTGAGCCGGTCGGCATCGGTTTGCTGGCGCTGGTTGCCGATCACGAGTTCGGGTTTGATGAACTGCCGCAATTTCCACCTGGTCGTTTCGTAAAGGTTGGTGAAATAAATCAGCTTGTATGCGATGGCACTTTGCTCCTGGCTTCCGTGGTAGTAAAAACTGCCGTATTCGATGTCGGTACCGAGGTAACCGAATTTAAAGTATTTTCCGTACGAAAACCGCGCACCGAAATAAAACCGCGTACGCTCATTCTTTTCCTGGAATCCGCCCGTGACGCCATACGCAATTCCGGTAGGAACGTCTTCCACAATCGCATAGTTGAACAGGAATTTGTCCTGGACGAATTGCGTCGAGGAAATCCCGATTCCGGCCATGTAAAATTTCTCATCCGAAAAATACTTGAGCGTGTCGGAGGCCGGCGCCTGAATATAATCCACATCGAGAAACCGCAGCGACGTGATCAGGTTTGTCGTTCGGCTTTTCTCGGATGAACCCTTGAATATCTGATACGCATGCGCGGCGTAGAAGTCGTGTGTGTTCGATTTATAGATGTCGACTTGCTCCGTCCCGGCCGAATCGACCACGGGAACACGCCGGTATTGCTGGTCTAAATATACACCGGCGGCCCAACGCGCATATGGAGAAAAGAACGGGCGCTCGATATTGATGAATTTACTAATGTTGTCGTCGAGGTCAATTTTGTAGCTGACGGTCGTTTGGATATAGGTATTGAGGATGTTCGGAATGTTGTACAGCGTGCTGTAACCCTGATCGTTCTTACTCAGGCTTTTCTGGTAGCTGTTGCGAAACTGGTGACCGGTTCCCATAAAATTGCGTTCATTGAGGTCGAAATCCAGTTTGGAGCCACTCGCCGAGAAATCGGGAATCAAGCTCCACGAATCGAGTACGCGGATGTAAACGTCTACCGAATCGGAATTGGCGTAGGCTTCTTTGGTGTATATGTCTACGGCGCGCACGTACCGCTGACTCCGGATCAAACGCTGCGATTCCAGTACGAGCAATGAATCGAGCGGTCTGTTCTTGCGGATCAGCAAAAGGTTTTTGATGGCGAGGTTGCTGGTCTTGTTGTGGATGGCGTTTCCGACTTTGTAACTCCAGCGGTTGGGTTTTTTTGTAGAGTCGATTTCAGAATATCCGAAAGGATCGAGCGTGGCAATGTTGATGTCGCGGATGATCTTGCCTTCCACGGCAGCATAACCTTTTCTTTTGATTTTCTGGAAAGTGTTCTTTTTGACTTTTTGCTTGGTCGTGACCGGCTTGAAAATCAGTTTGTGCAGGAATTTGGTGAAGCCGCGTTTCTGCGAATAATTTTCGATGTTGCGGTACATCCGAAGGGAATCGTTGACGACCTTCGCGTTTTTTTTCTGTTGCTGTGCAAGCCCCGACTGGAAACAGCCGACGATAGCAAATAAAACAAAAAGGCGTTTCAGCAACATTTCACTACAATTATGAGGTAGCTAAATATAGTGAAATCGCGCCCGTGCTAAGAAGTTTTAACACGCTATTTGATTTTAAGTTTGTTGAGGCCTTTTTGAAGCATCGAAATTCCGTTGTCTTTGAGTGATTCCATATTGTTCGGGACATTTTTCATGATCAGTCCCGTTACGCCCGCCTGAAGTGCCGGTCCGGCAATTTTTCCGACAATGCCTGCACCAGAACCGATGACAAATTTCTTGGCCACAAATCCCGACAACAATCCAACGGCACCCTTAACGATTTTTCCCGTCAGGTTGGGCGACGAAATGGCTTCCTTGAATTCGTCCTTGATGATTTTCACCGGATTGAGTTGCTCTTTCGTAAATTCAAAATGCTCCTTGAGCAAATAAAGATCGGATTCTTGCTTTCTTTCGAGAAACAAGATGGCTTCGTTGAGCGATTTGTTATCTTTGACTGTTGTGATCATCTTTTTTTCTCTTTAAAGATTTGGCGAACCATAAAATCGTTGAGCGGCGTATCGAGCAATGTTTTTCTGAAAGCAAATAAGATTCCGCCGATGACAAAGTAAAGTCCGGCTACGGCAAAGAAACCGTAATACGTTTTTCCGAGCACTTCGCCCAGATAATAGCAAAGTCCGAAGGTCGCCAATAAGAAAAACAAAGTAATAATCATGATAATGACCGTTCGCGAAACGATGGAGGTGAAAATATCCGTCCCTTTGTCGATGGCTTTGAGTTTGTAAAGCTCGGCACTGGTTTTGGCGTATTCCTCGATTTTTTCAACGAGCATCTCTACGATTATTACTTTATCTTTCATGGCCTTTGTTTTTAATTCTATAATTATTTTAAAGAATTTTTAGCATCGTCTGCATACTCGTAAGCTTCGTCAACCGCTGCGTGTCCGTTTTGTTTGACTTGTTCGAGTCTTGACGAAAGATTGTCGATTACACTGTTGTATTTCGTTTTCAATCCGTCGAGTGAATCTTTGCCTTTATCGGCAATTTTTTTGCGCGTCACCGAACCTTTTTCCGGTGCGAACAATATTCCCAAAATGGCTCCGGTTGCTAAACCTGCCAGTACTCCTAATGCTACTTTTCCTGTGCTCATGATGTTTAATTTAAATGATTAATTTCTTCTTTTTTCTTTTCTTTTTCTAGCAATTCTTCCCAATCCTATTAATAAAATGTATAACCGAGGCCGAGTTGGAGAACCTGGTTTTTGTATCGTGGCGTAGTCGAATTCCCATCAGAATCGGTACGCGTCAAATCGAAGCCACCGCGTGCAGTGATCAACAAACCTTTCCAGTTTGCCTCAACGCCTACTACGGCTCCGATGACGTTTTTCTTGTAATTGTCTTCGGTAATTTGTTCTTCCTGAACGAGTGTAATCGTTCCGTTGTTGAAATCATCCTTGGTTTCGAGCAGGTATGAAAACTGCGGGCCGGCAAGAATCGTAAAATACTTGGACGGCTTGACCTGAACAAGCAACGGAATGTCTAAATAGCTTGTCGTCCTTTCAAAATCGAAAGCGCCACCGAGGAACGTTCCTTTGGCTTTGAATCCTTTCTGTGAATAATTGACCTCGGGCTGCAATCCGAAAACCGTACCCAAAGGCACCGATACGAATACGCCACCGAAAAATCCGGTTCTGCCGTCGGCTACGAAATCTTCGCCCTGTTCGTCATAGACATTGGCAAAATTGACACCCGCTTTGATCCCGAATCCAAACTGGTCGCGGTTGTCATCGTCGGCGCTTGGCGTAATGGTTTCCTGCGCAGATGCGTTGGCGGCGATTAAAACGATTGCGGCGAATAATGTGTTTTTCAAATTCTTCATTGGTTTGATTTTAATTTAGATTTAGGTGTGTAAATTCCGATTCGAAATCTACAGTACAAAGATGCAAACCCGCGTAATGGTTAGCCTTACAAAACTTTCAGGATAAATTATATGATTCGCAGGTTCGGCTTTTTAAGTGAATTGTATCCATAAAAAAAGACGCCGTAAAAGCGTCTTTATGATGTTGATTAACAATATTCAACCATTATAGATGATGGTCCTTGTATTTCCGGTTGGTGTTCTTCAGTTGGTGTTCGGTGACGTAGCTTCTGAACTTTTCGAGCAATCCTTCGTAGTATCCTGAAAGCGTTTCTTCGCTACTGTCGGCGGGCATTTCTTTTAGATATTGGGTCAACTCGGGGTAATTTTCCTGAATCGCAACTGTAATCTTTGAAACCTGTTCCTTCAATTCTTCAAGCTTATTCATGGCATTAAAATTTGATCAAATATAACGCAAATTCGCGAAACATTATTTTTTGGTTGCTGCTTTTTGTGCTTCTTCTTTTTCCTTGAGTGCCTTTTCCTTTTGCTTGGCAGCGTCCTCAGCGGCTTCCTTCGCGTCTTCGGCAGCTTTTTTCTGTTTCTTTTCGGCTTCTTTTTTGGCTTTGGCCTCTGCTTTGGCCTTGCGTTTGAAATACCCTTTGAGCAGGAAGTTTTCCTGCGCGGCTTTCATGTTTTCATCCAAACCGGCCGTACTATTCTTGAGGTTCACGATGGTTTTGTCGATGTTGTTGGCCATCGTCGGATCCTGGATCAGCTTGCCCAAAGTCCCTTTCCCACTGTTGACTTTTCCGAGGATTTCGTTGATTTCGCCTGTCGCCAATGCAGCGTTGTCGGCCGTAACCTGCAAACTCGCCATAATCGCGTCGGTCTCCACGGGCTCGGCCGATGGAATGTTCTGTCCGTCTTTTACGTTTGGCTGATTCGGGCTTCCTTGCGACAACACCAGAATCTTGTCGCCGATCAATCCTTCCGAACCGATTCCCGCTTCCGAATCGGCACGGATGAAACGCTGCACGTCTTTCTTGATCAGCATGTCGACTTTGACGGTCGAATCGTTCACAATCCTGATGTTATCGACAGTTCCGACATTGATCCCCGAAAATCGCACCGTACTTCCCACCTGCAGTCCGCCTACGTTCTGAAAACGCGTGGTGACTTTGATCACGGGATCGAAAAGGTTTTTCTGCTTGCCGATGATGAAAATCGCGAGCACAAAAAAAGTGAGCCCAACTGCGATAAATATTCCCAAACGTACCTTGAAGTTATTTGATCTTTCCATTTTAGTTTTTATTTAGTTCTTTGTTTTGTGGTTTAAAAAATGAGCTGATGTAATCGTCGTCGTCCTTTTCAAATTCGGCGTAAGTGCCTTCTTTGTAGACTTCGCCTTCCTTGAGCATGATGATGCGATCGGCGACGGTGCGCACACATTCCATGTCGTGTGTGATGATAATCGAGGACGTTTTGAATTTCTGCTGGATTTCGTTGATCAGGATGCTGATCTCGTTCGACGTAACCGGATCCAAACCCGTCGTGGGTTCGTCATACAGAATGATGGCGGGATCGATGATGATCGTGCGCGCCAAACCGATCCTTTTGCGCATTCCGCCCGACAATTCACTGGGCATTTTGTCGATCGCTTCCGAAAGTCCGACGTTTTCGAGCGCCTGCTCTACTTTCTGCGTGATTTCCTCATTCGACAAATCTTTTTTGATGCGGCGCAGCGGAAATTCGAGGTTTTCGCGAACGGTCATCGAATCGTACAACGCCGCGCTCTGGAACAGGAATCCGATTTTTTTGCGCACATCGTCCAACTTCATTTTATCGAGGCCGTTGACTTCTTCGCCGAAGACGTCGATTTCGCCCGCATCGGCTTTGAGCAAACGCACGATGCATTTGATCAGTACCGATTTTCCGGTGCCGGATTTCCCGAGCACGACCAGATTTTCCTCTTTCCTGAGATCCAACGAGACATCCTTGAGCACTTCTTTCGCGCCGAAACTTTTGGCCAGGTTGCGGATGGCGATCACCGATTCGGTATTTTTGGTATCCTTTTTCATAATAAATCGGTTATTTGTACGGCGATCAAATCGACGAAAATCACGAGCAATGAAGCGGTCACAACGGCTGAATTTGCCGCAATCCCTACACTTTCCGTTCCGGCGCTCGCGTTGTATCCTTTGTAACATCCCACCAGACTGATGACGAGTCCGAAGAAAAACGTCTTGATCACCGCCGGAATAAAATCCATGAATTCAACATCCCTGAACGCTTGCGTGATGAACAGCACCGCGCTGATGTCGCCTTTGATGTTGGCCGCAATCCAGCTTCCCAAAATTCCGAGCGCATCGGCATAAAGCACAAGTAACGGAATCATGAAAGTGGCCGCCAGGACGCGTGGCACGACCAGGTATTTGATCGGATTGGTCGACGAGACTTCCATCGCATCGATTTGTTCGGTGACGCGCATCGAACCCAGTTCGGCACCCATGCTCGACCCTATTTTTCCGGCGCAAATCAGTGCCGTAATAACGGGCCCCATTTCACGCAACAGCGAAATCGTAACCATGCTCGGCAACATATTGACGGCACCAAAATCAACGAGTACCGGACGCGATTGAATTGTTAATACGAGCCCGATGATGATTCCCGTAATCGAAATGAGTCCGAGCGATTTGTTCCCGATCTGGAAACATTGCTTCGCAAATTCCCTGAATTCAAATCCCCGCGCAAATGTATTGCGGAAAACCTGTCCGATAAAAAGGAACACGTCGGCCAACGTAATGAAGAGCTTTTTTGCGCTGATCGTACTTTCCATCGAAGTATCGGTCAGGGCAATCGTCTTGCTTCGCGCGTAATTTTTGACTCGTTTGTATTGTCCCATTTTATATTGTTTATTATTTATTGTTCTTTATTTGGTTCGGTGGTGGTTTCGGTAAAAATTTTGACTTCGGCTTCAGGGTTGATGTTGATGGTGTCGGATGAACTACTGGAATACAGCGGGAATTTGATCCGGTGCCATTCGTAGGTCTTGGGCAAATCGTCACCCATCAGGTAGCCCCAGGGTTCGAGCGGCGCAATGCGGTCGAAAATAACCTTGAGGATCGCAATGACCGGAATCGCGAGGAACATGCCCGAAAATCCGCCGATCGCGCCTCCGATGATGATCCCGACGATCGAGACGAGCGCGTTGATCTGCACTTTGGAACTGACGATCATCGGCACAAGCAAATTGTTGTCGATCAACTGTACGATGACATTGACGATGATGATTCCAAGTACGATCGACAAATCGGCCGAACCCGTCAATGAAGCGATGATGCTCAGTACGCCCGCGATGACGATTCCGATGTACGGGATCAGGTTCAATACGCCGGTAATCACGCCGAGTAAAATCCAGTATTTGAGCCCGATGATCATGAAACCGACGGCCGTAAGAACAGAAACGATGACCATTTCAATCATCAATCCGAGGATGTAACTTTGCACCGAAACCTTGATTTGCCCAAGTACATCGCGCAATTTCACATGGTGTTCCGGGCTGAATAATTTGCACAGGAATTTGATGAAATGATTTCTGTAAAGCAATATCAGAAAAGTATAAATCGGGATTAAAATGAGGTTCATGAACACATCCGTAAACGACAATAATGTTACGCCTACGAGCTGTTTTCCCGTGGCCATGGAGTCTTTCGTCGCGTCATCGATCAGCTTTTTCTGGTCGCGCTTGCTCAGGTTGAAATTGTCGCGAACCAATTCCTGAAGGTGGTTGAAATGCGTATTGAGGTTTTGTTTGATTTTTCCCCAATCATTGGCCATATCGCCGATCTGAATTGAAATGAAATAGAAAATCCCTACGAAAAAAAGCATGAACAAAAGCACCGCAAAAATGGATGCAATCACATGCGGAAATTTGAGTTTACTGTTCAGAAAGCTAACCACCGGCCGCAGCAAAATGGCAAACAACATCGCCAGCAGCAAAGGAATGATAATGTCCTGGGCGTAATAAAAAAGTCCGAGCAGACAAATCAGGCTCAACAGGGTAAACGCCAGTTTGGCGTAAAATGGAAATTGTAAGGTCTGGTTCATAGTCCACAAAATTGGAACTATTTGTGAAGAATCGGATTACATCAGCCTTTTTAACTTTTATAAGATTTCCATTAACAATTTTAACGTTTGAACGCCGATTGGTAAAGTGCGATGCAATTTTCAACGGTCACTTTTGTCGCCAATTCGGCAATCAGATCATACGGAATATCGTCGGGTTTTTTAAACCGGATGCAACTTTTTCCCATGTCGAGCTTGGTCTTGGCGTGTTTTGGATATTCTGCAATGAACCAATCGTGCAGATTTTTATCGGAGTACAAACCCATGTGGTACAACGCGATGAAATTTTTCTGCGAAGCAATATTAAGGAACGGCAATGGTAACTTCGGATCGCAATGGTAACCTGCCGGAAACGTCGAATGCGGCACCACATAACCCATCATCCCATAACTCATTCGCTCCTCAAAACCCGGAGGCAGTTTTTGAAGCAGTATTTTTTGTAACTTTGTGAGAACATCCTTTCTATCTGCTGGTAGCGATTCGAGGTATTCGTTGACGGTTTGCGCGGAAGATTGCATGTGAAATTTGTTTTTGAGTAAATTGAAAATTAAACCCTGTAAGTTAAAGATAGGTTAATTGGCACGAAAAATGCAAACAACAAACCCGCTAAAGTTAATTTAGCTCTACCTGAAACTTTTAAAAAGTGAAACTATGAAAAAAGTCGTTTTAACCATCCTGTTTTCAGCCATTGGCGTGATTGCATGGGCACAGACCAAAAAAGACAGCCCGCAAGACAAGCCGCAACAGGAACAGAAGGAAACCCCGGAGGCAAAAAAAGCCGCCGAAAATGATTTCCAGGAAAGAAAAGCGCAGGAAGCCAAGGAAAAACAGGAAGCCAAGCGCAAAGCCATGAAAGAAAGGGCGAAAAACAAGCAGGAAATCGAAAAATCAAAATAACAGCAAGCCGTATGAAAATACGGCTTCTTTTTTTGGCAAAAAATACCTAATTTTAAGCACTACTAATTCCAACAATATGAAAACCTATTTTCTCATCATCCTCGCATTTATTGCAGTCACGACACAGGCCCAAGTCAAACAAATTGCTTACAAAGACGGGACGCAAAAACTCAATGGCGTTGCCGTCATTCCGCTCAAAAGGATCAAGGAAGCACCCGGAATCCTGATTCTGCCCGCCTGGAAAGGCATCGACAAACATTCGCAGGATGTCGCTAAAAAACTAGCCGACATGGGTTACTTTGTTTTCATCGCCGACATCTACGGCGAAGGAAATTATCCAAAAGACAACACCGAAGCCGGAAAACAGGCCGGTTACTACAAATCACACATCGTCGAATACCAAAAACGCATCGAATTGGGCTTGAACCAACTGACCGCTGCCGGCGCCAATAAAGACAAAATCGTCATTATTGGCTATTGCTTTGGCGGAACGGGCGCAATTGAAGCAGCCAGAAGCGGCATGCAAACGAAAGGCGTGGTTTCCTTCCACGGCGGGCTCGGGCGCGATGCCACGCGCAAAATCAATCCGATCAAAACCAAAGTGCTCGTTTGCCATGGTGCCGACGATACGTACGTTTCGGCTGACGAAGTCGCTGCATTCCAATCTGAAATGAAAATTGCAAAGGCCGACTGGCAAATGATTTATTATGCCAATGCCGTTCACGCTTTTACCGAACCTGAAGCCGGAAACGACAATTCGAAAGGTGCCGCCTACAATGAAAAAGCCGACAAACGATCGTGGCAACATTTTATGGATTTCCTGAAAGAAGTTTTGGAATAATTTCTACTTTTAAGGCTTCAAAATAAGCATCACTTTATGGGGAAACACCAACTCAGAAAAGACATGACGTGCCTCAATTGCAGGCAGGTTGTCGAAAAAAGATATTGCCCAAACTGCGGCCAGGAAAATACCGACACCCGAAAAACGTTCCACCATCTGTTCGTCCACTTTTTTGAAGACCTGACACATTATGAAAACGCGTTCTGGAAAACGATCCGGAATTTGTTGTTCCGGCCGGGTGCGCTCACCAAGGAATACATGTCGGGCAAGCGCATGTCTTATCTGGCACCGGTTCGCTTATATATCTTCATCAGTTTCATTACGTTTTTTCTGATGGGCATCTTGCCGAAAGACGAAAGCGAAAGTGAAAGCGATCAAAAAATAGAAAAATCACTTTCCAACACCAATTTCAACATCAGAAGCAAAGATTCGGTCAAGGCATTCACCGATTCGATCAAAAAACAAAAACTCGACAACGGCCTGCAGATTGGCGATTACCAATCACTCAAACAATTCGATTCTGTCCAGAAAACACTTCCCGAAGCCGATCGCGCCACGGGTTTCAGCAAATGGTTGCAACGCCGGCTCGCAAAAGTCAACGGCGAAACCACGCCCAAGGAATTCCGCAAAAAATTCGGCGAAGCCATTGTGCACAACATTCCGAAAGCGCTGTTCTTGTACATGCCGTTTTTCGCGTTTTTCGTTTGGCTGTTCCACAATAAAAAACGCTGGTATTACTTCGACCACGGGATTTTCACGCTGCACTATTTTTCATTTATACTCATTACGCTGTCCATTTATTTGGTTGTCGATACCGTGACGGGATTGATCGGCAACTGGCTCAATGATATAGCCGATTTCTGCGTATTTTTGATGATGATCTGGTGGTTTTTCTACTTTTTCCGCTCGCACAGTTGCTTTTACGGCGAAAGAAAAGCGATATCTAGGCTCAAAAGCATGGCGTTGTTTTTCATCAACGTGTTCTTCCTGTTGTTCTTCGTCTTGGGATTGATGATCTACACCGCATTATATCTCGAATAACTGTAACCAATTTCCTGGTTTAAATACTTATGTTTGAACAAAATACTATCGCATGAAAAAAATAGCCCTGTTGCTTTCCATCGCCTTTTTCATTTCGTGTAAGAATACGAAGACGGCGGTCGCAGCCGATAATTCCGACCCGACGAAATACATGAATACGATTACGGCCGGCGAACTCAAAAAACACCTTTACATTGTCGCAGGCGATGAGATGGAAGGCCGCGAAACGGGTTCGGCCGGACAAAAGAAAGCCGGCGAATACCTGATCAAGCAATACCAAACCCATAAGATTCCGTTTCCGAAAGGTGCCGAAAATTATTACCAGCATGTCCCGGCCGAATTCATGAACAAGAAATACGGCGGCAAACTCCCCGACTCCGAAAACATCTGGGCATTCATCGAAGGTTCTGAAAAACCCGAGGAAATCGTAGTGGTTTCGGCACATTACGACCATGTGGGCGTGAAGGACGGAAAAATCTACAACGGCGCCGACGACGACGGTTCGGGATCGGTGACGCTGCTCGAAATCGCACAGGCGTTTCAGCTCGCAAAAAAAGAAGGCCACGGCCCGAAACGTTCGATCCTGATCCTGCATGTGACGGGCGAAGAACACGGATTGCACGGTTCGCGCTACTATTCTGAAAATCCGATATTCCCGCTCAAGAATACGGTGGCAGACGTGAACATCGACATGATCGGCCGGCACGATCCCGAACACAACGATTCGAGCGATTACATGTACAGCATTGGCGCAGGCCGGATTTCAAGCGACTTGCTCAAGATTACGGAGGAAATGAATGCGAAATACACCAAGATTAAACTCGATTACCGTTACGACGCGCTCGATGATCCGAACCGTTTTTATTTCCGTTCCGACCATTATAATTTTGCGAAAAATGGCGTTCCGTCGGTGTTTTTCTTCAGTGGCATCCACGCCGATTACCACCAGCCCGGGGACAAAGCCGAGAAAATCGAATACGACGCACTGGCCAAAAGGGCCCAGCTCGCCTTTGTTACCGCGTGGGAATTGGCCAACCGAAAAGACCGTATTGTCGTCGATCAGGCCCAATAAAAATCAGCTCCGAAATGTTTCGGAGTTTTTTTTTGTAACATTTTACGTTGATGCGAATCCAAAGTGAAATTGAATTAGAAGCCGATGCAATTCGAAGCCATTTACGACGCCTACTGGCAAAAGATTTACCGCGTGTGCCGCGGTTATGTCAACGATGAGGACTGGGCGAAGGACATTGCGCAGGACACTTTCATCACGGTGTGGCAGCAATTGTCGACTTTTCGGAACGAATCGGCCATCAGTACTTGGATTTACAGGATTGCGGTAAACAATTGCCTGCGGCAGATGGAACGACACAAACGGCTTCCGAAAAATCACTTTCCAACGGAAATTCCGGCTGCGGAAGAAACGAATCAGGAGCGCGAAATCGCATTCCTGCACCAATGCATTTCCGAACTCAAGGAAATCGACCGCATCGTCATTTCATTGGAACTCGAAGAAGTGAAGCAGGCGGAAATTGCGAGTATCGTTGGGATTTCCGAAAGCAATGTGCGCGTTAAAATCCACCGCATCAAAGAAAAACTAACCGAAAAATTCAAACGTTACCATGACTGATTTCAAGCAACTTTGGCAAAGCCAGCCCACGGTAAGCACCAGCGCGACGGAAATCATCGCCAAGGCCCAACGGCTACAGAAAAGCATACGCAACAAAATGCTGTTGGGCAACGCATTGCTGGCCGCGACATTGTGGTTCATCATTGCGATCGTTTGGCATTACCAGCCGTCGATGGTGACCACCAAAATCGGTACATTGCTCGTTGCCCTTGCGATTGTGATGCAGATTCTGGCTTCGGCCAAAATGATTCCGCTGTTCTCAAAAGGCAATACGCTTTCGAGCAGCGCCGATTTCCTCGAACAGATGTTGTCCCTTAAAAAGAAACAGGCGTTTTTGCAAACCACGATCATGGGCCTGTATTTCGTATTGCTCGGCACGGGAATCTTTCTGTACCTGTATGAATATGCGCAGCGGATGGCGACTTTGGGATTCGTGCTTTCGTATGCGCTCACGGGTTTGTGGATCGCGTTCAGTTGGTTTTACCTGCGTCCGAGAACGATTAAGAAGCAGCAAATACAACTCAATGAAATCATCGAAAATCTGCAGGACATCAACAATCAATTAAAAGAACCGGATTTGTAACATTTTGATATCCGGCGTATCAAAAGCAAAAATCAAAATCATGAAGAAAATCATTTTATTATTCGTTTTATTGTCGGCTTATGCCACGACCGCACAGGAATTGTACGTCAAAACTTTTGGAAACGCCGCGGCCAAACCCATTTTATTCCTTCACGGCGGACCCGGTTACAACGCCGCCGGGTTTGAAATCACGACCGCGCAAAAGCTCGCCGATCAAGGATTTTACGTCATCGTTTACGACCGTCGTGGCGAAGGCCGTTCGGTAGATGCGAATGCAAAATTCGATTTTACGCAAACGTTCGCCGACCTCAATTCGATCATCCAAAAGTACAATCTTAGAAAAGTCAATCTGATGGGACACAGTTTTGGCGGTGTTGTGGCGGCATTGTATGCCGAAAAATATCCAGAGAATATCAGTTCGATCGTACTGGTAAGCGCGCCGGTTTCGTTGCAGGAATCGTTCAAAACCATACTTGCGGCGTCGCGAAAAATCTATACCGAAAAGGACGACAAGGCCAGTCTCGGTTATGTGGACATAATCGAGAAAATGGATCCTTCGGGAATGGAATACGCGTCGTACACTTTCATGCACGCGATGCAAAACGGGTTCTATTCGCCTAAAGTCAAAACCGACGAAGCCAAAGCGATTGCGCAGCAAATGGCCGCAAACGCCGACTTCAAATATGCGACTTCCATGACGCGCGAAGCACCGATGGGATTTTCAAACAACGAAAAATACACGACGCTCGACTTGACACAAAACCTCAAGAATCTCGTCGCGAGGAAAGTCAAAGTATTCGGATTGTACGGAAAAGAAGACGGATTGTATTCGGCTGCACAAGTGGAAGATCTTTCGCAAATCATCGGCAAAGGCAACCTTGCGTACTTTGACAATTGTTCGCACAACGTATTCATCGACCAGCAGCAACTGTTCCTCGAAACGGTCAAAGCCGATCTGCGATAATTATCGGTAGCTTAACGATAAGTTAATCCGCGTCGAGACCGATAGGCTTACATTTGCCTTATCATACAATGTTTCGATTTGGATTAGGTTAGAATGGGGTTTGTCGAGTTTCGGCAAACCTTTTCTTTTAGTAGGACGTGTACAACCGTTTCACACAATCGGCGCAAACACTGATGCCGATTTGTGCCGCGCTAATTCGGGCCAAGTCTGCCGTTATGCAAACGTGTTCGTCATGCCATTTGCCTTGGTCGAGCTTTACTTTTTTGCAGATGCTTTCCGGCGCAGCGTCGCACGAATGGTCGAGATGGAAATGTCCCTCGAAAATATGGATCTGTTCGTGTCCGTACCTTTTAAAACTATAAGCTTTGCCCATAATGTCAATTTTAAATGAATAAAACGATTATGTGGTATAGTTCCGAGAAGAAACTACGGACGCCTCTGGCAGGCATCCGAAGCTTGGTTTTGTTGAGAGAATCAGGAGTTTAAAGATACGATTTTTCGTTCTTGACGATTTGCAATTTGCCGATCGGAACGGTATCGGTCGTGTCTTTGGTAATGATGACTTGGAGGATGGTGACCGGGAAATCGGGCAAACCTTCACTCGATGTTTTCATTTCCTGGAGGAGCGCATCGAAGTCGTGCGGATTTAAAATTAAGGCATCGGTCGCGTCAACCTTGTGGCGCATAATGTAATCGCGGAGCGCATATACTGAGATTGCGTTTCCTATAAAGATGAATTCTGACATAGCGTTTTGTTTTTATTAAAGTTAAAAAACGTTTACCGGAGATTTGTTTTATTTGGGTTTTAATTAAGATTTAAAAAAAACCTCGAAAGAAGACTTCCTTTTTATGGTATCTTGACGTAAGTGCTGCTGTAATAAATCGAACCGTCGAAGGCGTCGACCGTCATATTATTGAAGTCGGCCGAAAAGGTAATCGTCACCACGCCATCCTGATCGTGTTCTGCCGCAAAGTTGTAAACGCCACCGTTGACGGTATACCATTGCGAAATCGTTTCGGTCATGTTCATGCAGCCTTCTCCTCCGAAGTGTTGGTTGACCACGTTATTGTCGGCGGTAAAATTAAGCGTATGCTGAAATTCGCATCCTTCCAAAAGCACGTCTGTCATTTCTTCGGGAGTCGCGCCGGTTCGTTCCGACAGCAACCGCCATTTTCCGACAACGGGATAATTTACGGTTGTGGGTTCTATGTTGTCGTCGTTGTCTGTGCAGGAAAACAAGAGCATTGCGGTAAATAGTAGGAGGAATTTTTTCATGGTGTTTGGATTGGTTTTTACAAATGTAGGTTTTCAGATTTATAAAACAAAAAAGCCCCGGATTTCTCCGAAGCTTTATACAATGCAATGATTAATCAATTGACCTTTACAAATGTTTTGGTAGTGTAATTCGTGCCATCAAACGCATGCGTAGTCATTACCGTATTGTTATTGGAATACTCATGTTCGATCATGTCGTCTGCATCATCACCGTCGGCGTAGTTGTAAATGTTTCCGGTGCCTTTCGACCAAGACAATTCTGTTTCGTCCGTATCTGCACAATCCACGCCGCTGTAAACGGTTCGGTAAAGTGACTGATCAGATTCGAATGACATCGTCGTTTCAGATTCGCATTCGCCGAGCGGAACATTCAAAGATTCTGCGGGATCGGCCGAAATTGATTTGGCAGTCAATTGCCACGTCCCTACTACCAAATCCTGCTGGGCAATTGGCATGTAATAGTTGTTGTCGTCGGAATCACTGCAACCCATCAATGATAAGAAAGAAGCAGAGAGCAATAAATAGCGTAAGTTTTTCATGTGTGATTTTTAATTGTTTGCAACAAAAATATTTATTTTGCGGAGAGTACAAAATTAAAATGCGCACATTTCTGCCAATAGTACAACAAACCTGGTAAAAACAAAAAAGCCCCGGATTTCTCCGAAGCTTTTATAATCAGGGTGAATGACCGGGTTCGAACCGGCGACCCTCGGCACCACAAACCGATGCTCTAACCAGCTGAGCTACAATCACCGTGTTTTACGAGTGCAAATATATTATAAACTTTTAGCTGTGCAAAGAAAAAAATGCAAAAATTAAACCAAATCGCTTAAGCTATTGACTGCCAAATATCTTTCTGCGGTAAATCCTTCGGCATAGTCGGCGCCAATCAATCGGCCCAGGTCCTGCGCGCGGTAATTGAGGCTTTCGAGGAAATTTTTGGTCGCAATCGGCGTTTCGGGCTCGTTGCTGTTCGGGTCGTAAAATTGCGAGCCGTATGCCAAAATTGCCTGAACCCTTATGTCGTTGTAACCCGTGATGTCGACGACAAAATCAGGTTCGATATTTTTCCATTGGATGTAATGGTAAACAGACTTCGGACGATACGCTTGCTGCTTTTGTCCGTCCAATTCCGTTTCGATCCGGCGCAAACCCGACAAAAAACAAGCATCCGAAACCAATTTACTGCCGCGCCCATGATCGATGTGGCGGTCGTCGATGGCATTGCACAGCACGATTTCAGGCTGGTATTTGCGGATCATTTTAATAATTTCGAGTTGGTGTTTTTCATCATTGACAAAAAATCCGTCGCGCATTTTGAGGTTTTCACGAACGACAACACCCAGGATTTTCGCCGCCGCCGCCGCTTCCTGGTCGCGTATTTCGGCCGAACCACGCGTTCCGAGTTCGCCGCGCGTCAAATCGACGATGCCTACCTTTTTGCCGTTTGCAATTTCTTTGGCCAATGTGCCGCCGCAGCCGAGTTCGACGTCGTCGGGATGCGCGCCAAACGCAAGTATATCTAACTTCATAAAGCTAATTTCTAAATTAATATTTTTTTGATCGTCATGGCTTTGTTGATCGTTTCGATGAATTCTTTTTGAGGGATGCTGTCTTTCGTGACGCCGCAACCGATGTACAAATCGGCCGAATGATGCTCGATTTCCATGCAACGCAAATTGACGAATAAATCGGTCGTGTTTTCGTCAGCATCAACATCGGCGTGCAGTTCGCCCAGATAACCCGAATAATATTTGCGGTCGTAACCTTCGTGTTCGAGAATGAATTCGCGCGCCGCGTCTTTGGGCAAACCGCAAACGGCCGGCGTCGGATGCAAAATCTCGAGCAAATGTTTCACGTTGGAACTTTCATCCAAAGTCCCCGAAATATCGGTTTTGAGGTGCAAAAGATTGCCCGCTTTGTATGTGTAAGGATTCGAAAATGCAATGTTGGAGGTTACGTTCTCGAGGTTTTCCAAAATGAAATCGGTCACGAATTGCTGCTCTTCCTTTTCCTTGTTTTCCCAGGTGACGTTTTCGTTGCCGTCGAATTTTTGCGTTCCGGCGAGCGCCATCGTTTCAAATTGGCCGAGGCTCACCTTGAGCAATTGCTCGGGCGATGCGCCAAACCACATCCCGATTCTCGGATGGTAAAACCCGTACGTAAACGCCGCCGGATAAGTATTGACTAAATTTTTAAATGTGGCGACAACATCAAAATGCTCAACAACCACTTTTTCCTTGCGCGACAAAACCACTTTTTGGAATTGGCCGTTTTCGATCGCACGAATGCCTTTGCCGACGAGGTTTTCGAAATCGGCTCGACCGTCGTGGTTTTCGTAAAAAAGTTGCGTCGGGTTTGCTTCTTCCCTGATCCAATCGATCGCGATAATTTCACTGCGGCTTTTCGGAATGAGCACGACCTGGTTTCCATTGAACGGCGCAAACACAAATCCCGGTTCGTTGAAATCGTCCGCAAAATACAAACGGTTGTCGTTCTGGAAAAAACCAACCACACGATTATTATTTGGCTTATTGTAAATGACAAACGGCAATTCGCCGGCCATCTGTTGCTGAACTTTATCGAAAAAATCGCGCATTACAATTGGTTTTTGGGCAAAACGATGTTGGTCAATTTGCACAGGCAAACGAGTTTGTCGTCTTCGTCGGTGATCCTTATTTCCCACAAATGAATCGTTTTGCCTTTGTGGATGATGCGCGCGGTTCCGGTCACGATGCCGTCACGCTTGGCTTTTAAATGGTTCGCCGAAATTTCAATGCCGCGCACTTCCTGCGTTTCCGCATCGGCATACAACATAGACGCCGCGCTGCCCACGCTTTCCGCCAACGCCACCGACGCGCCGCCATGCAGCAAACCCATCGGCTGGTGGATCCTGGAATTGACGGGCATTGTCGCCGTTAAAAAATCGGGACCCGCGTCGACAAATTGGATTTCGAGCGTTTCCATGAGCGTATTTTTGGAGAATTCGTTGCACATCGCAACCATTTTATCTTTATCGAAACCCATGTTTAAATTTTCAGTAAAAGTACGCGATATTGCAGAAAAGAAAAAGTCAAAAAAATATTTGGCGTTTCGCTGCGTTATCAAATCAACCGGAATTTTGGAATTGGCTTTTCAGATTCTGAAATTAATACCTATTTTTACCGAAATTCAAACTCAATGCGCAAAATTATCTTCATACTTCTCGTCGGAACTACCGCTTTATTAACGTCTTGCAGAAAGGATTTTGATACCGTGCCGAGTTCGGGCGGACTCGAATTCTCGAAGCAGACCGTTTACCTCGATACGATTTTCACCGACATCAGTTCGAGTACCTACATGCTCAAAGTGTACAACAGAAGCAATGACGATATTTCGATTCCGGCCGTACGGCTCGAAAGAGGCGACGCGTCCAAATACCGCATCATGGTAGACGGAATGACCGGGATTGGCGGCAATGGCAAATATTTCCCGAATGTCGAGATTTTGGCCAAAGACAGCCTGTTCATTTTTATCGAAACAACGGTTGATATCGCTGAAGCGGAAGCCGATTTGACTTACAATGACCGAATCCTTTTTGGTGCGGGAACAACGGAACAAGCCGTCAATCTTGTGACTTTGATTCAAGATGCGCATTTCATTTTCCCGAACCGCGACCTGAGCGGACTCAAAGAAGTAGTTACTCCCGTCGGAAATACCAATCCGGAAAACTTTTTTCTAGGTCACGCACTGACTGCACCCGAGGAGTTGAATTGGACGAATGACAAACCGTGGGTCGTTTATGGCATTGCGTATGTTCCGCCCGGGCAAACACTGCACATCCAGGAAGGCACGAAAGTGCATTTTCACGACGGTGCCGGAATTATAGTCGATCAGAATGCGCACATCGTCATCGATGGGAATCCGTCGGTTTACGATGCCGAAGGCAATCTCATCGACGACAATGAGGTCACGTTTGAAGGCGACCGGCTCGAGCCTCGTTTTTCCGATACGCCCGGACAATGGGGCACCGTATTTATTCTATCTACAAGCGGCAATACGATCGACCATCTGATCCTCAAGAACTCAACGATCGGATTGTATCTGCCGGGCGACGGCGCGCAGGATTACAAACCGCAGGTAACAGTGACCAATTCACAGATTTACAATACGGCATTTTATGGCATTTACGGAAAATACGCCAATGTCACGGCTGAAAATCTTGTGGTGAATTTTGCGGGCCAGGCCTGTTTCGCCGGACTCGAAGGTGGCAATTATTCGCTGCTGCATTGCTCGCTCAACAACAATTGGCAAAGCACTTCGCAGCTCACCGCGCTTTTCGACAATTATTACGAAGATCCTGAAACGCGTGTGCAAACGACTTATCCGTTGAACATGTCGGTCAAGAATTCGATCATTTACAATACGAACCGCGTCGGATTGGTCATTAACTTTAAAGACGGGACTTCCGTCGACACCAGCGGATTTGCCTCCAACCTGATCAAGTTCAACGATTCGGGAACGGCCATCGAAGACGTGGCGCTGTATGATTTCATCCGCAACGAACAAAGCGGCAACAAGAAAAATCTCGATCCCGAATTCAACAATCCGAACGGCAACCAGTTGTTTATTTTTACGACATCGCCGGCCTACAATGCTGGTGACAATGCTTTCCAAACGACAGGCAACACTGATTATTTTGGCAACATCAGAATTGCCAATCCTAATCCATCTTTGGGTGCCTACAACGCATTCGAACCGATATAATTTTAAGAGATTTTTGTTAAAAATCCGCTTGCAGTTTGCCCTTTTTTAAACTAAATTTGCGGCTCACAACAACAACTTACACAATGATTCATTTCTTCGGAAAGGAAAGTACCGTTTTTGCAGTCCAGATGCAAGGCGCGCTTTCGGCAGAAAATACAGCGAAACTGAACTGGCTTTTTGGCAACGCAAATCACCTAGAAAAATCCGTCCTGACGGATTTTTTTGTTGGCCCACGTGCCGCGATGGTCACGCCTTGGAGCACGAATGCGGTTGAAATTACCCAGAATATGGGCATCGACGGCATTATCCGCATTGAAGAATTCCATCAAGTGGATGCCAATTTCACCGGTTTCGATCCGATGCTTTCGCAGAAATACGCCGAATTGAACCAGGAGATTTACACCATCAACATACAACCCGAACCGATCCTTGAAATCGCCGACATCGCCGCCTACAACAAACAGGAAGGTTTGGCTCTCAGCGACGAAGAAGTCGGTTACCTCGATAACCTGTCGCAAAAACTCGGACGAAAATTGACTGATTCAGAAGTCTTCGGATTTTCGCAAGTCAACTCCGAACACTGCCGCCACAAGATTTTCAACGGTACGTTTGTAATCGACGGCGAAGAAATGCCCTCTTCCCTGTTCAAGCTCATCAAGAAAACGTCTGCCGAAAATCCGAACGATATTGTTTCGGCTTACAAAGACAATGTCGCGTTTGTCAAAGGCCCGCGCGTACAGCAATTCGCGCCCAAATCGGCCGACAAACCGGATTTTTACGAAACCAAGGATTTCGATTCGGTCATTTCACTCAAAGCCGAAACGCACAATTTCCCAACCACAGTCGAGCCTTTCAACGGCGCGGCAACCGGTTCGGGCGGAGAAATCCGCGACCGACTGGCAGGCGGACAAGGTTCGTTGCCGCTCGCCGGAACCGCAGTTTACATGACGGCTTATTCGAGATTAGAAAACAGTCGCGATTGGGAAAACGGCATGCCGGTCAGAAAATGGCTGTACCAAACGCCACTCGATATATTGATCAAAGCGTCCAACGGCGCTTCCGATTTTGGAAATAAATTCGGACAACCGTTGATCACCGGTTCGATTTTGACGTTCGAGCACGAAGAAGCCGGGCGCAAACTCGGTTACGACAAAGTCATCATGCAGGCGGGCGGAATCGGATACGGGAAACGCGATCAATCGATTAAAAAGAAACCGCAAGCGGGCGATAAAATCGTAATCCTCGGCGGTGAAAATTACAGGATCGGAATGGGCGGCGCAGCGGTTTCGTCAGCAGATACGGGCGCTTTCAGTTCAGGAATCGAACTCAACGCCATCCAGCGCTCGAATCCGGAAATGCAGAAACGCGCGGCCAACGCCATCCGCGGATTCGTCGAAAGTGACCACAACCCGATCGTATCGATACACGACCACGGCGCGGGCGGGCATTTGAATTGCCTTTCCGAACTCGTCGAAGAAACGGGCGGATTGATTGATCTCGACAAATTACCCGTGGGCGACCCGACGCTTTCCGCCAAGGAAATCATCGGCAACGAATCGCAGGAACGCATGGGTTTGGTCATCGGCAAAAAGGACATCGAGACTTTGCACCGGATTGCCGAACGCGAACGTTCCCCGATGTATGAAGTGGGCGACGTGACGAACAACCACCGCTTTACTTTCGAATCCAAAAGCACCGGGGCCAAACCGATGGATTTTGCACTCGAGGACATGTTTGGAAGTTCCCCAAAAGTGGTGATGAACGACCGATCGATCGATCGCGATTATTCGAATTTGAATTATTCTGAAGACAATATCAAAGATTATTTAAATGCTGTTTTGCAACTCGAAGCCGTGGCGTGCAAAGATTGGCTGACCAATAAAGTCGACCGTTGCGTGGGCGGAAAAGTCGCAAAACAACAATGCGCCGGGCCGTTGCAATTGCCGCTCAATAATGTGGGCGTGATGGCGTTGGATTACCTTGGAAAAGAAGGTGTCGCGACGTCCATCGGGCATGCGCCTGTTGCCGCTTTGATCGATCCGGTTGCAGGAAGCAGGAATGCGATTGCCGAAGCGTTGTCGAACATCATTTGGGCGCCGATCAAAGACGGGATCAAAGGGATTTCACTGTCGGCGAACTGGATGTGGCCGTGCAAAAATGAAGGCGAAGATGCGCGTTTGTATGAAGCCGTGGAAGGCTGTTCGGATTTTGCGATCGAGCTCGGCATCAACATTCCGACCGGAAAAGATTCGCTTTCGATGAAACAGAAATATCCCGATGGCGATGTTATTGCACCTGGAACGGTCATTATTTCTGCGGCTGGAAATTGTACCGATATCACCAAAGTCGTCGAACCTGTTCTGAAGAAAAACGGCGGCAACATTTATTACATCAATCTGTCGGGCGACGCGCACCAATTGGGCGGTTCGTCGTTTGCGCAGGTTTTGAATAAAATCGGGGATGAAGCGCCGACGGTGGTTGATGCAGCCGAATTCAAGAAGACTTTCAACGTCATTCAGGAGTTGATTTTGGCTGGAAAAATCCAGGCCGGACACGACATCGGAAGCGGTGGATTGGTTACGACGCTGCTCGAAATGTGTTTTGCCGATGTGAATCTGGGTGCCGATTTCGACCTGAGCAACATCCACGAAAGTGATACGGTTCAACTGCTTTTCTCAGAAAATATCGGAATCGTTTTCCAGGCCGATGCGTCGGTTGAAAAAACATTTGATGCTAACGGAATCGAAGTTGTAAACATCGGGAAAGTCACCGAAAGCAACACCGTGAACATCAGGAACGGCGATACGAATCTTTCGCTCAATGTTTCGGAATTGCGCGACACCTGGTTCAAGACCTCTTACCTGCTCGACCGCAAACAATCGGGCGAACAAAAGGCAAAGGAGCGTTTTGACAATTACAAAAACCAACCTTTGCAATATACTTTCCCGAATCATTTCGACGGAAAGAAACCGCAAATCAACAATTCCAAAAGGCCAAAAGCCGCCATTATCCGTGAAAAAGGCTCCAACTCCGAACGCGAAATGGCCAATGCGATGTACCTCGCCGGATTCGACGTCAAGGACGTCCACATGACCGATTTGATTTCGGGACGCGAAACGCTGGAAGACATCCAATTCATCGGCGCGGTGGGCGGATTCTCGAATTCGGACGTACTCGGTTCGGCCAAAGGCTGGGCGGGCGCCTTTTTGTACAACGAAAAAGCCAAAACGGCTTTGGACAATTTCTTCAAGCGCGAAGACACTTTGTCGGTCGGTATTTGCAACGGCTGCCAGTTGTTCATGGAGTTGGAAGTGATCAATCCCGAGCATGAAATCCACGGTAAAATGCTGCACAACGATTCGGCCAAGCACGAAAGCGGGTTTACGTCGGTGACGATTCAGGAAAACAAGTCGGTCATGCTGCATACTTTGGCAGGGACGACTTTGGGCGTGTGGATTTCACATGGTGAAGGCCGTTTCAATTTACCTTACAGCGAAGACCATTACGAAATCGTTTCCAAATATGCGTATGAAGGTTATCCGGCCAACCCGAACGGCTCGCATTTCGACATTGCGATGATGTGCGACAAAACGGGAAGGCATTTGGTCACGATGCCGCACATTGAGCGTTCGACTTTCCAATGGAACTGGGCCAATTATCCTGACGGTAGAAAAGACGAAGTCACGCCATGGCTCGAAGCATTTGTAAATGCAAGGCAATGGATTGAAAATAAATGATACATTTGTCGGATTGCGATCTTTAATCCGACAACATGAAGAAATTTTTACTCGTTTTGCTGTTTGCGCCTTTGGTGGCATTGGCCCAAAACCCGACTGAAAAATACCACAGGGCAAAAATCACTTATCGGACGGTTGAAAATCTGAGGAAACTCGAAGCGGCCGGTTTGGCGATGGATCATGGGATTCACAAGCCGGGTTATTCGTTGGTTTCGGATTTCTCCGATTCGGAAATTGAGGCGGCACGCCATTTGGGTATTTTGGTCGAAATTGAGATTGAAGACGTCCAGCAATTGTACGCCAACCAGAATACCAAACGGATGGACGAACTGAGTCCCGAAAATAGCGTTTGCAACAATACGCCCATCGATTACACCACGCCTTTTAATTTTACGCAAGGTTCAATGGCGGGCTATTTCACGTATCCCGAAATGCTCGAACAACTCGACAACATGCGTGCGCTGCGGCCTGATTTGATTTCGGAAAAGGCCGATGTCGGTACTTTTCTGACCCTCGAAGGACGTGCGCTGCAATGGGTCAAAATCACCAAAAATCCCGAATCGCTGAATACAAGGCCACAGGTTTTGTATACCGCCGTCCACCATGCGCGCGAGCCGATTTCGTTGTCGGAAACCATTTTTTACATGTGGTACCTGCTCGAAAATTACGACACCAATGCCGAAGTCAAATACATTGTAGACCACACCGAATTGTATTTCATCCCGGTCGTCAATCCCGATGGTTACATTTACAATTACACCATCAATCCCAACGGCGGCGGAATGTGGCGCAAGAACAGGCACAATTTCAGCGGCGTTTATGGCGTCGACAACAACCGCAATTACGATTATTGGGTCAATGGCGACGCGGCGCAAAGCGTCTGGAACACACTTGGCGTTTCGGCAGACATAGACGGGCAAACCTATCCGGGCACTTCGCCTTTTTCGGAAGCGGAAACCCAGGCGGTAAAATTTTTCGTCGAAGACCACGATTTCAAGATCGCGATCAACGCCCATACGTACAGTGATTTGTTGCTGTATCCTTACGGATATGACCTGAACGTCCCGAGTCCCGATGACGCCTATTTCCAAAAAATATCGCGGCTCATGGTTTCAAACAACAACCTCACGAATCAGATCGCGTCGGCATTGTATGCGGCATCGGGCGATGCAGACGATTTCATGTACGGGCAAACGATGGGGCACGAGAAGATTTTTGCGTTCACACCCGAAATCGGTTCGAGTTTCTGGCCGCCCGCCTCGCAAATCGTTCCGTTGTCGAACAAAATGATGCATACCAATTTGACCGCGGCAAGACTGGTTTTGAATTATGCCGATTTGACCGATACTTCTCCTGAATACATTGGAAATACGGCAGTTGTAGATGCCAATTTCAAACTCAGCCGCTATGGTTTGAGTGGCAGCGGAAATTTCACCGTCAGCATCAATCCGGTTTCCTCCAATATTCTGGGCGTCGGACCTGCATTTCAAGCCAGCAATATGCTGGTCTCTGACGTTGTCAACGCTAGCATCCCGCTTCAAATCGCTCCCGGAACCAGTAGTGGCGAATTGATTGCTTTTGAGTATCTGATCGATAACGGCGCTTACATCGACCGCAAATTGGTCACGAAAAAATTCGGGCAATCGCTCAATATCGTATCCGATAACGGAAACGCCATTTCGCCTACATGGGTCGGCAATTGGGGCATCACCACGGAAGATTTCGTATCGCCGGCGACATCGATCACCGATTCTCCGAATAGTTTTTACACCAACAACCAAAGCAAGAACATCCGGTTGGCGAACCCAATCGATTTGACGGGACTCTCTGGCGGCACCGTGACTTTTTCGGCCAAATGGGATTTGGAAGGCAATTACGACATCACTGCGTTTGAAGTCTCGACCAACAATGGCCTCAATTGGATTCCACAATGTGGAAAATACACGCGCATCGTTGCCAATAAACCGGTGTATACCGGAACGCAGAGTACTTGGATCGATGAGGAAATCAGCCTCAGCGAATATGCGGGGCAATCGATTATGGTGCGGTTCAGGTTAACGAGCGATCAGGCGCAAACTTATGACGGATTTTACTTTGATGATTTTAAGGTCAATACGGTGCAGGCTTCGGTGCTTGGCGTTTCAAGCGAAAGGGTTTCGGCGTTTGGCATTTACCCGAATCCAGCGCAGGACGTGCTTCACATCAATACCCAAAAAGAAGGATATTCGATCAGCATATACAATATGGTTGGCCAATTGGTGGCTGCCCAATCCAACAACGACGGTGCACAAACCCTTAACGTTAGTGATTTTACGTCGGGTGTTTACGTGATTGCTCTTGCATCCGAAGACTTCACCGAAACACAAAAGTTCATCAAAAAATAAATCTCAGGATTATTTCTGCGACTTCAGCCTGTACTTTCTTTCCTTGTACAAAAACGACGCAGCCGTAACGTGTGCCAATGCATCGCGCGCCAATTCGGGATCGAGTTTGGTGGGGATCATCTCGGTGTCGCTTTTCAATAGGAATTGCAAAGGTTCTTTGTCGGGTTGCATGATGACGACCTGATTGCCAACGCGAAATGCATTGTTGTTGTGGAATTGCATGATCGCCCGGCCCGTAGTCGTTTCAGGCAGTTTGAGTAAGTCGCGGCCCACCATCGGCGACTCGATGTCCATTCCGATCATGTTGAGCAAGGTAGGCGGAATATCGATCTGGCTGCTCAATTTATCATACTTCTTCCCTTTCGCAACGCCCGGCCCGATGATCAATGCCGGAATGTGGAATTTATTGATCGGCACCAGATTTTGTCCGTAAGTGCGCGTGTTGTGATCGGCGATGACGATGAAAATCGTGTTCTTGAAATAGGCTTCTTTTTTGGCGAGCTCGAAGAATTTACCGATGGCGAAATCGGCATATTTCATTGCATTGTGCACGGTTTGCTTTTGCTTGTCGTACAATTCGATGCGTCCGTCCGGAAATTCGAACGGCTCGTGATTCGACGTCGAAAACATCAACGAGAAGAACGGCTTGTCGCCCTGTTGCTTGAAATATTCGTTGGCCTTGACGACCAAATCCTCATCCGAATAGCCCCAGGTTCCGTGCATGGCTGTTTTGCTCGCATCAAAATCGGGTTCGTCGATGATGTTCTCAAAACCATTTCCGTTGAAGAAACCGGCCATGTTGTCGAAATTGGCCATTCCGCCGTAAATGAAACTGGTGTCGTAGCCTTGCTGCTTCAATGCTTCGGCCAGCGTATAAAATCCCGATTGCGAATTGCTCAATTTCACGACACTTTCAGACGGCGACGGCAGAAATCCGGTAACGACCGCTTCGATCCCGCGTACGCTTCGGGTTCCGGTGCAATAGAGATTGGTGAACGACAAACCTTCGCTGGTCAATCGGTCGTAATTCGGAGTGAGCGGCAAACCGCCCAGGCTTCCGACGTATTCGGCACCGAGGCTTTCCTGCAGGAAAATCACAAGATTGTAAGGTTTTGTTCGCAACGAATCGGTTTTCTGGATGTGGTTGAACGGCAAATCGGGATTGGTGAAATCGGCGTCGGCCAGACCCATGTATTTGCGTACGCGACCAATGGCTTCAGAAAACTCCATTTTGCCGTACATCTTGGCGGCATTGCCTTCGTTCTTGATCGAATAAATCGCAAAACCAACGGTGTAAAGTGAATTCAAACCGAGCGTATTGGCGAGTTGGTCGGTCGAAAAAACTGCATTGCTCGCATTGATCGGACGCTTGGAAGTCAGGCTCGAACGCGCCCCGAAAAACAATAAAAAAGCCACAGGTAAAAATAAAATCAACCGCGTTTTATAGGCCGTGTCTCTCGGATGGAACAATTTGGGCGCTTTCCGGATCAAAAGATACATCACCGCAATGATGATGATGAACGTGATGATCATCGAACCGAGGTAACTTTTCATCAAAGTGCCCGCGACTTCTTTGGGATAAATCAGGTAATCGATGAACAATTTGTTCGGGCGCGTGTCGTATTCATTGATGAAATCGCGCGTCGCCAATTCCATGAACAGGAACAGAAATAGAAAAAACAGGAAGTAAAAGCTGAAAAATTTGCGCATTTTATGCAGCCAATGACTCGGCAACAAACAAATCAACAAAGCCGGAAGGAACGACAAATAACTCAGGATGATCAAATCCATCCGCAATCCGATCGGGAAAATCATCCAGAAATCCTCGACTTGCGTCACACGATCCTTGAACATCAAAAACAGGAACAATCGGCTCAATGTCGTAATGGCCAGCCCAATCAGGAAAAAATTGAGCAGCGGCTTGAGGAAAACAGCTTTCTTCATGTATGTATTTGTAAATTTTTGGTAAGCCAAATGTAAGGAAATCTTACAGATGTTTAATCGTTGATCTGTTTAATCGTTTAACCGATTGCGTCGATTGATATTCCGATTAAACGGTTAACCGATTTACCGATTAAACTATTCATCCAACTGATTTCCAATTCAACTTCCCATCAAAACGTTTTAAGAAAAATTAGGCAGATTTTAATCGTATTTTTACTATTTTGCATCACAATAAATACCGCTACCAATGGCCGAGATTACACGCCTGTTCGATTTTCCTTATCACCAGCAGCAACTTTACAACATTCCCGATGCGCTCGTTACCAAACATGACGGCAAATGGGTCAAGACTCCCACGGATGAATATCTGGCCAAAGCCAATGCCGTCTCGCGAGCGCTGTTGCGCATGGGCGTCAAAAAAGACGACAAGATTGCGGTGATTTCGTCGAGCAACCGTACCGAATGGCACATGATGGATGTGGGTGTTTTGCAGACGGCGGCGCAGAATGTCCCGATTTACCCGACCATTTCGGAAGACGATTATCAATACATCCTGACGCATTCCGATGCGATTTATTGTTTTGTTTCGGATCCGGAAGTGCTCGCGAAAGTCAACCTGATCCGCAAAAACCTGCCGAACCTTAAAGAAGTCTATTCGTTCGACCAGATTCCGGGCTGCAAACATTGGAGCGAATTGCTCGAACTCGGCAAGGACGAAAGCAACCAGCCCGAAGTCGAATCCATCAAAAAAACGATTACGACCGAAGATCTGGCCACGATCATCTACACTTCTGGAACGACAGGAAGGCCAAAAGGCGTCATGCTGTCGCACAAAAATATCGTCGCCAATGTCTTGGGCAGCGAAAAACAAATCCCGTTCGACGCCGGAAAGACGCGTGCGATGAGTTTTCTGCCGATCTGCCACATTTACGAAAGAATGGTGACCTACCTGTACCAATACTATGGTGTTGGCATTTATTTCGCCGAATCGATCGATAAAATCAGCGAAAACATCAAGGAAGTCCATCCCAATGTCATGACGGTCGTGCCACGTTTACTCGAAAAAGTCTACGAAAAGATTTATGCCAAAGGAACGGAACTCACCGGGATCAAAAAGAAATTGTTCTTCTGGGCGATCGATTTGGGCGAAAGGTTCGAACCCGATGGCGCCAACGGATTCTGGTACGAATTCCAATTGTCGATCGCACGCAAACTCATTTTCAGCAAATGGAAGGAAGCGTTGGGCGGCGAACTGAGCCTGATGGTTTCGGGAAGCGCGGCGTTGCAGCCAAGATTGGCGCGTATGTTTGCAGCCGCAGGGATTCCAGTCGTTGAAGGTTACGGCTTGACCGAGACTTCACCCGTAATCGCCGTCAATGACATGAGAAATCGCGGTTTCAAGGTTGGAACTGTCGGCAAAGTCATCGAAAATGTCGAGGTCAAAATTGCAGCCGACGGCGAAATCCTCGCCAAAGGCCCGAACGTGATGATGGGTTATTACAAAGATCCCGAAAAAACCGCCGAAGTATTGCAGGATGGCTATTTCCACACCGGCGACATCGGTGAAATCGACAGCGAAGGTTTCCTCAAGATCACCGACCGCAAAAAGGAAATGTTCAAGACCTCGGGCGGAAAATACATCGCGCCGCAATTGATCGAGAATGCGATGAAACAATCGCGGTTCATCGAACAGATCATGGTCATTGGCGATGGCGAAAAAATGCCGGCCGCGTTCATCCAACCCAATTTCGAATTTGTCAAGGAATGGGCGAAACTGCACAGCATCGATGTTGGCACCGACCACAAAAGCATCGCCACCAACGAAAAAGTCATTGCGCGCATCAACGAGGAAGTCGAAAAAATGAATGAAAAATTCGGCAACTGGGAAAAAGTCAAACGCTTCGAACTGACACCTGAAGTGTGGTCGATCGGCGGCGGCGAATTGACGCCCACGTTAAAACTCAAGCGCAAACAGGTGCTTGAAAAATACAAAGACCTCTACAAAAAAATATACGGTTAACTGGAACTCCTCGATTTGAGGAGTTTTTTATTAGGCTGAATTCCAAACCCAAAAAATTTACTAATTTATTATGCATGCATAGTATTTTTTTATTATCTTTGAACTTCATCTGCCGAATTTATGAAAGAAAAAACGATAGATTACATCCTTCGCGCCACGTGGCAAGCAGTTTCCCGAATGTACAATGAAGAAGCGCAGAAATACGGCGCAACGATGGCAACGGGATTTGCACTGCTCAGCATCGATAAGGAAGGAACGCCGTCGACTGCACTCGGCCCACGCATGGGAATGGAAGCCACAAGCTTGACTCGGACGCTCAAATCAATGCAAGACAAAGGCTTGATTACACGGAAACCGAACCCCGATGATGGCCGCGGCGTATTGATTCACCTGACCGAATTCGGGAAAGAAAAACGCGAATTGTCGAAGACGAACGTTCGACTGTTCAACGAAAAAGTCCGCGCCAACGTCACCGAAGAACAACTCCAGCATTTTATGGAAGTTTCCGAAATCATCAACGAACTCATCCTTGATAAAAACATATTCAACGAAAAATGAAATCGCCACAAACAACAGTTTTTTGCAAAAAAATACCGCTTATAAATGGCCATTCCATAAATGACTCTAAAAAATATATTTCGCATCTATGAAAAGAATTATTAAAAAAGTAGCGGTCATCGGATCCGGAATCATGGGATCGGGCATCGCTTGCCATTTTGCCAACATCGGCGTCGAGGTTTTGCTTTTGGACATTGCGCCAAACGAACCCACCGAAGCCGAAACCAAAAAGGGACTCACGCTCGAAAGCAAAACCGTTCGCAACAGGATCGTCAACGAACATCTCGCGAACGCCTTAAAATCGAAGCCCTCGCCTATTTACCACCAGAAATTTGCAAGCCGCATCACGACTGGAAATACAACCGACGATCTGGCCAAGATTTCCGAAGCCGATTGGATCATTGAAGTTGTCATCGAAAGGCTCGACATCAAAAAAACGGTTTTCGAACAGATTGAAAAATACCGCAAACCCGGCACTTTGATCACGTCAAACACTTCCGGAATTCCGATCCATTTCATGAGCGAAGGCCGGAGCGAGGATTTCCAGCAGCATTTCTGCGGCACGCACTTTTTCAATCCGGCGCGTTACCTCAAATTATTCGAAATAATTCCGGGGCCGAAAACATCCACGGAAGTACTCGATTTCCTGAACAATTACGGCGAACAGTTTCTTGGAAAAACATCGGTCGTAGCCAAAGACACGCCGGCGTTCATCGGAAACCGCATCGGGATTTTCGGCATCCAGAGTTTATTCCACCTCGTCAAGCAAATGGATCTGACGATTGAGGAAGTCGATAAATTGACCGGTCCCGTGATCGGTCGGCCGAAATCGGCAACGTTCAGGACCGTCGATGTTGTCGGATTGGACACGCTCGTTCACGTCGCCAACGGATTGTACCAAGGTGTTCCGGAAGACGAAGCGCACGAATTGTTCAAACTCCCCGATTTCATCACCAAGATGATCGAAAACAAATGGCTGGGTTCCAAAACCGGTCAGGGATTTTATAAGAAAGTCGACAAGGATATTTTGTCGCTCGACCTTAATACGATGGAATACCGTCCCAATAAAAAAGCGTCTTTCGCGACATTGGAACTGACCAAAACCATCGACAAGCCCATCGATCGCTTCAAGGTCCTGATAAAAGGAAAAGACAAGGCGGGCGAATTTTACCGCAAGAGTTTCGGCGCGATGTTCGCCTATGTCTCGAACCGGGTGCCCGAAATCACCGACGATCTGTACAAAATCGATGACGCGATGAAAGCGGGATTCGGTTGGGAAAACGGCCCGTTCGAAATCTGGGATGCCGTTGGCGTTGAAAAAGGCATCGAACTCTTGAAAGCCGAAGGTTTATCGAATGCGCAATGGATCGACGACATGCTTGCGTCGGGCAACCAAACATTTTATACCATTAAAGACGGCGCGACGTATTATTACGACATTGCGTCCAAAACACAGAAGAAAATTCCGGGTCAGGATGCGTTTATCATCTTGAATAACATTCGTGAAAACAAGAAAGTCTGGAGCAATTCGGGCGTCGTCATCGAACATTTGGGCGACGGAATCCTGAACCTTGAATTCCAGTCGAAAATGAATACGATCGGCGGCGATGTTTTGGCCGGAATCAACAAAGCGATTGACTTGGCTGAAAAAGAATACAGCGGGCTCGTCATCGGCAACCAAGGGGCGAATTTCTCGGTCGGTGCCAACATCGGAATGATTTTCATGATGGCGGTCGAGCAGGAATACGACGAACTCAACATGGCGATCAAATTGTTCCAGGACACGATGATGCGTGTGCGTTATTCGTCAATCCCGGTCATTGTTGCGCCCCATGGCATGACACTCGGTGGCGGTTGCGAAATGAGCATGCACGCCGATAAAGTGGTTGCTGCTGCAGAAACCTACATCGGTTTGGTCGAATTCGGCGTCGGGGTCATTCCGGGCGGCGGCGGTTCCAAAGAAATGACGTTGCGCGCAGCCGATCAGTTCCATAAGAATGATGTCGAACTGAACGTCTTGCAGGAATATTTCCTTGCGATCGCGATGGCCAAAGTATCGACTTCGGGTTATGAAGCTTTTGATACAGGCGTGCTGCAACACGGAAAAGACATCATCGTAGTGAACCGCGACCGACAAATCGCCGAAGCCAAAAAGCACGCGTTGCTCATGGCCGAAGCAGGTTACACGCAGCCGATCCGCAGAAAAGACATCAAGGTACTCGGCAAACAAGCGCTCGGCATGTTCTACGTCGGCACCGACCAAATGACGGCCGGACATTTCATTTCCGACCACGACAAGAAAATCGCGAATAAATTGGCTTATGTCATGGCGGGCGGCGATTTATCGGAATCGACATTGGTATCCGAACAATATTTGTTAGACATCGAACGCGAAGCATTTTTATCGCTTTGCACCGAACGAAAAACACTCGAACGCATCCAATTCATGTTAACCAAAGGCAAACCATTAAGAAATTAAAAGAAAAGAGAAGCAGGAATGAATTCAACTAACTCAAATTTCTTGCTTCTTGCTTCTTTTTGAAAACAGAAAATATGAAAACAGCATATATTGTCAAAGCATACAGAACGGCCGTCGGCAAAGCGCCAAAAGGGGTTTTCCGCTTCAAACGTCCTGACGAACTCGCAGCAGAAACGATCCAGCACATGATGAACGAACTGCCCGATTTCGACAAGAAGCGCATCGACGACGTCATGGTCGGCAACGCAATGCCCGAAGCCGAACAAGGCTTGAACGTGGCGCGTTTGATCTCATTGATGGGATTGAATATCGTCGATGTCCCGGGCGTGACGATCAACCGCTATTGCGCATCCGGACTCGAGACGATTGGTATGGCGACTGCAAAAATCCAAGCCGGAATGGCCGATTGCATCATTGCAGGCGGCGCCGAAAGCATGAGTTATATTCCGATGGGCGGCTACAAACCCGTTCCCGATTATCAGGTGACCAAAGCCGGACACGAAGATTATTATTGGGGCATGGGACTGACCGCAGAAGCCGTCGCCAACGAATTCAAGGTGTCGCGCGAAGACCAGGACCAATTCGCGTTGCAATCGCACCTCAAGGCATTGAAAGCGCAAGCCGAAGGCAAATTCGACCGACAAATCGTTCCGATTTCGATCGAACAGACCTTCCTCAACGAAGCCGGCAAAAAAGAAACCAAATTCTATACGGTGGCCAAAGATGAAGGGCCAAGAGCCGATACCAACATCGAAGCGCTGAACAAACTCAAACCCGTTTTTGCCGCTGACGGAAGTGTCACCGCCGGAAACTCGTCGCAAATGAGCGATGGGGCCGCATTCGTCATGGTCATGAGCGAAGAACTCGTCAAAGAATTGAACCTCACCCCGATTGCGCGTCTCGTTAATTTTGCATCGGCGGGTGTTGAACCCAGAATCATGGGAATTGGTCCTGTGAAAGCGATTCCAAAAGTGCTCAAGCAAGCGGGAATGAACCTCAATCAAATCGAATTGATCGAACTCAACGAAGCATTTGCATCGCAGTCACTGGCCGTCATCCGCGAATTGGGATTGAATCCTGACATCGTCAACGTCAATGGCGGCGCGATTGCACTCGGGCATCCATTGGGTTGCACCGGAGCAAAATTGTCGGTTCAATTGTTCGACGAGATGAAACGCCGCGGCAACAAATACGGCATGGTGACGATGTGTGTTGGAACTGGGCAAGGTTGTGCGGGAATTTATGAATTGATTTAGAACAAAGACCACTGCGCTGAGAGAAGAAAGAACGCTACGCTGAAAGACTACAAATATCCACCAATAAAAATCATATACGCCATGAACACAACTTTAAGAATTTGAAAATTTGAAATTTATCTATGGAAATCACTTCCGAAATACACCAAACCTGTTTAGGTTTTCCTAAATATGAAATGTATGGTTTGTCGAGTCAGATGAATCGCGCGTCGGTTTCTATTCCATCAAATATCGCAGAAGGTTCCAACAGAGGAAACAGACATTTTTGCCAATATTTAAATATCAGTCTGGGATCCTCTTTTGAATTGCACACCCAACTTTTGATTGCAAGAATGCACGATTACATTTCGATAGAAAAAACAGAAAAACTTGAACAAAAAATAATTGAACTTCAAAAAATGATAACCGGATTTATCGCCAAACTGAATTAAGTCTTTCTTCTTTCAGCAAAGCGGTCTTTCCTCCTTCCTCTAAAAACTATGGAAACAACCGAAAAAGACGTAACCCGAGGCGGACAATTCCTCGTCAAAGAAACCAAATGCGAAGACATCTTCACACCCGAAGATTTCTCAGAAGAACAAAAAATGATGCGCGATTCGGTCAAGGAATTTGTCGACAAAGAGATTTGGCCCAACAAAGACCGATTCGAGAAAAAGGATTTCGCTTTTACCGAAGAATGCATGCGCAAAGCCGGCGAAATGGGATTCCTGAGCGTTGCCGTTCCTGAAGCTTACGGCGGAATGGGCATGGGATTCATCGATACGGTTTTGGTTTGCGACTACATTTCGGGTGCGACGGGTTCGTTTTCGACGGCTTTTGGCGCACACACCGGAATCGGGACCATGCCGATCACGTTGTACGGAACCGAAGAACAAAAGCAAAAATACGTTCCGAAACTCGCTTCAGGCGAATGGTTTGGCGCGTATTGCCTGACCGAACCGGGAGCAGGATCAGATGCCAATTCTGGAAAAACCAAAGCCGTTTTATCGGAAGACGGAACATATTATTCGATCACGGGACAAAAGATGTGGATATCCAATGCGGGATTTTGTAGCGTTTTCATCGTTTTCGCCAGAATCGAAGACGACAAGAACATCACCGGATTCATCGTTGAAAATGATCCGTCGAATGGCATTTCGATGAATGAGGAGGAACACAAACTCGGGATCCGCGCTTCTTCCACGCGCCAGGTTTTCTTCAACGAGACCAAAGTTCCCGTCGAAAATATGCTGTCGGAAAGAGGAAACGGATTCAAGATCGCGATGAACGCTTTGAACGTCGGCCGCATCAAATTGGCCGCCGCTTGTTTGGATGCGCAACGCCGTGTGACCTCGAACGCCGTCAATTATGCCAACGAGCGCATCCAATTCAACACACCGATTTCAAGTTTTGGGGCGATCCGCTACAAATTGGCCGAAATGGCTACGAGTTGTTATGCCGGGGAAAGCGCTTCGTACCGTGCCGCAAAAGACATCGAAAACCGCATCAAGGCGCGTGAAGCCGCCGGTGCATCGCATCAGGAAGCTGAACTCAAAGGTGTGGAAGAATACGCCATCGAATGTTCGGTCCTTAAGGTGGCCGTTTCCGAAGATGTCCAGAATTGTACCGACGAAGGCATCCAAATCTACGGCGGAATGGGATTTTCAGAAGACACGCCGATGGAAAGTGCATGGCGCGATGCCAGGATTTCACGTATTTATGAAGGGACGAATGAAATCAACCGCATGCTATCGGTTGGGATGCTCATTAAAAAAGCATTCAAGGGACATGTCGATTTGCTTGGCCCGGCGACCAAAGTACAGGAAGAATTGATGGGCATTCCCGATTTCAATATCCCCGATTATTCCGAATTGTTTGCCGAAGAAAAGGAATTGATCGGCAAACTCAAAAAAGCATTCTTGATGGTGGCCGGTGGCGCCGTACAAAAATACGGTCCGGATCTCGATGCGCACCAACAATTGCTGATGGCCGCAGCCGATATGCTGATTGAAATCTACATGGCCGAATCGACTGTGCTGCGTACCGAAAAGCTTGCCAAATCGATCGGTGAAGATGCCGCCAAAGAACAAATCGCGATGGCCAAATTGTACCTGTACAAAGCCGTCGACGTGATTACGCAAAAAGGCAAGGAAAGCATCATTTCATTTGCAGAAGGCGACGAACAACGCATGATGCTGATGGGATTGAGAAGATTCACCAAATACACCAACATGCCGAATATCGTCGGATTACGAGAAACCATCACGACCAAACTGGTCGCCGAAAACGAATATTGCTTCTAGCAGAAAGATAGTTTTTAGTTGAGTTAAATGTTGAAAACCGCAACTGTTCAAAAGACAGTGCGGTTTTTTTATTTTTTGGTCAGGCGCATCACATCGATGTCACCATTGGTAAGGTGCAACGTGTTTCCGCCGTCGGAAAACGAAAAGGCCTTGACTTTCTTGACGTTTTCGGTGAAAACGGTTTCGCCTTGGCCTTCACAGAACATTTTGGTCATGGCCATGTTTTCATCGAAAACGATTTTTCCGGCGCTGACGCTCAAGATCATACCGCTAAAACTGTTGCAGCCGGTGTTGCCGTTGACTTTACTTTCCGACACATTGAAATTGATCATCGGTTTTTTATTGGCGTACAGCGCATTGACGTCTGTTCGGGTCCCGGTGATGTAAGTGAGTTCCCATGAACCGTTCAGTGAAGCCGGATTGCTCCCCGAATCGGCGACGGCTTTTTTCGAATCGCACGCCATCGTAGTAACGATTGCAAATGCGAACAAGATTATTTTCTTCATTGTTGTGTGTTTTAATTTGTACTTAAATTTAAGAAAATTAAATGAGGTAAATGTTCAAGAGATTTCTATTTTAGTGAAAATTTAAAACCAGCATTATGAAAATACTCGGAATCGGATCAAGAATCATGCATCCGGAATACGGAAAAGGCGTCGTCACCAATGTTTCCACCAAAGATTATTGGGTCACTTTTATTGACAACGGCCTCGAAACCATTCCGCTCAACGATGCGTTTGAAGTGATTGAAGCCGCAGAGAATGAAGTAGACACCATCAGTTTTTACGATGTCGAAAAAAGCCTGACGAACATCCTCAAAAAATGGTCGGATGTAACAGAAATCGTGCCCATCGCCGACAAATGGAAAGGCGGAAAAATGATTATGGAACCCGGACAACAGGGCGTTCAGGGAAAAGAAGTTCCGATCGACACGTTTTTCAACAAGATCATCATGGTACGCGATCGTTTGCGCGTGATGGAACAAAAAGTCAACGCAAGCAACCTGGCCGACAATGAAAAAGTGGACTTGCAGCAATACATCACGAGAATTTACGGAAGTTTGACGACTTTCAACGTATTGTTCAAATCCCAAACCGATTATTTCGTAGGAGAAAAATCGAAATAATACCTCAAAATCTTAGTAAGAAAAGTTCTTTCAAAAAGAACTTGTTTTTATTTTTTGGATTGAAGCGAGAAATAGGGATTTTTGTTCCAGGTTTTAGCTTTTTCTGCACGGCTTAGCAGCTAAGGAAAAGATGAAAATGGAGCGAAAAGACCATTTCGCAGCCAATCAAAAAATCGAAACGGGTTATATAAAATAAAAACGGCCGCCTGTTCGAGTAGCGGCCGTCTTTTGCAATATCTTTTTATTCTGACTTCTAACAATTATAACCCCATATTTGAATTAGTCGAGGAATAAATTTGACAGATATTGCGAACCAAACAAACATTATTTTAAGATCTTACAGCGGCTTTCTGCCCTGAATGATTCTAAGTATTACTGCGATTATTGCGATCACTAAAAGGATGTGAATCAGATTTCCAGCGGCATATCCGCCCAAGAACCCAATAGCCCAAATGATAACTAAAATTACTGCGATGGTGTATAATAAATTTCCCATGATTTCTTATTTTTTATTTTTAATGGTTTCTTGAAGCATTTTTGCGTGACCCAAATGTGTTTCCAATGTTGGCACCATGTTTCCGGCCCAAGCCCTGATTTCAGGATCGTTTGCCTTTTCTGATGCTTCTTTCATTTTATCGATGGCTTTTTGATGACCGTCAACCATCATGTCGGCAAATTTCATATCGAAATCTTTACCAGCTTTCTGCTTGTTCAAATCGTTCCAAGCCTCTTTTCCTTTTTCGGTGATTGACGTAGGCAGGCTGATGTTTCTTTTTTCAGCGGCCATTTTTCCCGTAGCCGCGGCTTTGGTATGGTCGTCTATCAGCATTTGTCCGAACTTTTTGACTTCAGGATCGGTTCCTTTCTCTTTGGCAAGTTTACCGATTTCAATTTCTTCTAAGTCAGTTTCTGCTGCTGCCACCAGGTATTCAGAATCGTCTTCTTTGGCGTCGTTGGTGTCGTCAAATTTGACCTCATTCTGATCTTCGGCAACCTCTTTTGTGTCTTCGGGCTTTGGGTCTTGCTTACATGATGTTAAGAACATTCCCCCAACCGCAAAACACAAAAGCAACATTTTAATTGGCTTTTTCATAGCACTTGGTTTTGATTATTGGTTTAACAAAGTTGTTGTTTCCAGGTCTCGGTTTTGTTATATAATATTTAAGAAATGTTATAGAATTCCTGAAACATCAAAAACCAGCCTCGTTTATAGTTTGCAATTTACTTTGCTACAATGAGGCAATACTTACACAATTTTGTTTGCCGAATTACATAATTCCAACTTGTTTGAATTTTAAGGTAATTTTAAAGTTTCCACGCTTTCTAATTTTCTACCTTTGAGAGAAACCACATACAAAACGATTATGAAAAATATTCAAAAGCTCTCCATTTTTGGCACCGTTGGTCTTGCGGCCATTGCTATTTTCCTCGGATGCAAAACCGGCACTGACAAATCGTCAACAGGTGCAGAAAAAAAAATCACTATTCAACTTGAACCCAAAAGCGGCAGTAAAGTGACAGGAACGGCCGAATTCGTTGAAAAAGACGGCAAAGTCGTCTTTACTGCAAAACTAAGCGGACTCGAACCGGGCGTTCATGCCATCCACATTCATGAAAAAGCCGATTGCTCTGCGGCAGACGCGTCTTCGGCGGGCGGACATTGGAATCCGACCTTCAAAAAACACGGCAAATGGGGCGATGCCGAATACCACAAAGGCGATATTGGGAATTTTCCAGCCGATGTGGACGGAAACGGGATCATCACGATGTCGACCACAGAATGGTGTATCGGTTGCGGCGACAAGACCAAAGATATTTTGGGCAAAGGCTTGATCGTACACCAAAAAGCCGACGATTACATCACGCAGCCTACGGGCGATGCAGGCGGACGTGTTGCTTGCGCGGGAATCATCAAATAACAGTAGCTAAATTTTACAGGCCACGAATTGTTTCGGCAGTTCGTGGCTTTACATTTACAAACATTTGTTGGCAATTTGATTTTGCACTTCTGAAAAAAACCTAGCTTTGCAACTTAAAATGCAGCGATGATAAACCCTTCAGCAAACGGCTGGATCGACAAATTTTTCTTGGAACAGCAACCTGCAATCACGGTTTCTGATGCCGATACGTTTTACAGAAATGTACGCGCGACTGGATTCATTTATGGCCACATCATCGGTTTCGACACGCCAAAAAAAATCGATGCTTCGAATTGGCTGCACGATGAGATTTCCAAAACGGCGCTGCTCAATATCCTTTACCAGATTTATTGCCTGACCACAAACGACAACAATCCAAAGCAATTTATCGCCAAGGCGGTCTCGTTTTACAACGAAATGAATCCGCAGGGTTTCAACCTTTTCCGCAAAATGATGCCCGAACATTCGCTGTCGCAAAACCTCGAGAAGGTAATTGACGAGCGTGTGCATACGAACGACAACATCATCAGCAAAAACTTTTCGCATATCGTAACCAATGCGCTTCTGTTTGTGGATGTGCTGGCTTTTCAGCAGTACCTTACCCACGCAGAAATTCCCGAGAAATACCTCAAGAAAATTGAGGAAACGATTATCAGTGTGGTGACTTTGGCACTTCAGATGAAAACCAACAAATCACAGCACGATACCTTATTGATCAAACTTTTTGAGGCGTCGGTGCGTTACAGCAAGTTTTCGAAGGTGAACATCCAAAACCTTGAGACGCTCGAACTCGATTATTTCACGAACATCCTCGAGAAATATTACCTGCTCGACATGGCCGGATTGGCGATCTGGAGCGATGGAATCGTCGAAAATGAAGAAGCGTATTTTCTGCACACGTTATCCGTAATCATGGGCGTTCCGGAGGTATTTGTAACCGAAAGCATGACGTCGACCAATGCGTTCATTTCCAAATACAAAAAGCACATTCCGTATTTCAATTATTCCAATCCGGTCAAGCATTTTTACGACCAGACGACACAATTAGTGATCACGTTGATTGCGCGCAACAGGAAACGGTTGGTCAAGGAAATCTCCGAAAGCAAAGAATTGATGGTGCTCCTCGCCTATTCCGCCACGCGGGATCTCGATAAATCGGAGAAGAAAAAAGTCAAGAAACAATTGCTCGACATTTGCAAAAGCATTCCGTCGCTGACGATTTTCCTGATTCCGGGCGGCAGTTTGCTGTTGCCGATCCTGATCAAGTTCATTCCGCAAATGCTGCCTTCCTCGTTCAACGAAAATCTCGAAGACGAATAAAAAACCGCTCTTTCAAGCGGCTTCGTTTTAAAATTTGAGTTGGTCTACAACGTCGAGGTCTATATTCGAACTTAGGTTCACACTGAGATCGGTGACGAATCCGGAGTTGAGCCCGTAGACCCAACCGTGCAACGTCAATTCCTGCCCACTTTTCCAAGCGCCTTGTACAATCGAGGTCTTGGCCAAATCAAACACTTGCGCCTTGACATTGATTTCGACAAATTTGTTGAAACGCTCGGTCTCGTCAATGATCGAATCCAAATACGTATGGTGCAAACGGTAAACGTCTTTGATGTGGCGGATCCAGTTGTCGATGATCCCAATCGATTGGTTGCCCATCGCCGCTTTGACTCCGCCGCAGCCATAGTGGCCGCAAACGATCACGTGTTTTACCTTGAGGACATTGACCGCGTAATCGAGTACGCTGAGCATGTTCATATCGGTATGGACGACCATGTTGGCGATGTTGCGGTGAACGAATACCTCTCCAGGTTTTGCCCCGATGATTTCATTCGCAGGAACACGGCTGTCGGAACAACCGATCCACAACAACGGCGGCGTTTGTCCTTTGGCCAAATCGGCAAAATAGTTCGGGTCTTTTTCGAGGCTTTTTTCGACCCATTCTTTATTGTTGTCTAATATCTGTTTATAAAAATCTGCACTCATGTTGTTGGTGTATAAAGATTGATAAAATTACTGTTTTTTAAGCGAAATCGCTTTTTGTTAAATGTTTTTTAACCTGCTGCTCTGTGTGGTGCTCGAACGTTACTTTGTTGATCGGATCTTCCGTATTCTCCAATTGGTATGCTTTTTTGAATCCTTTGAGCTTGAGTTTGATGTTTTCTTCCTTGGCCCTTGTCGCCTTGAATTCACGGATCAGATCGAGGATATCGTGCGCAATGTAAACGGTGTCGTGTGCGTTGATGATGACTTTCGAATTTTCGGGCAGGTCGTTCAAAGTCGACTTGATGGCGGCTTTATTGAGGAACGAAACTTCCTGCGCCAGATCGATGTGGATCACGTCGCCGTCTTCATATTGCTCCTTGCGGAAACTGTATGCGCGCTTGAGATTTCCCCTTAAAACAAAAATGACGCTGATGACAATTCCGAGCGCCACACCTTTGAGCAAATCGGTAAACACCACGCCGATCACGGTCGCGATGAATGGCACGAACTGATACTTCCCTTTTTCCCAGAAATGCTTCACCGTTGATGGCTTCGCGAGTTTATATCCGACCAATAAAAGTACGGCAGCCAAGGTCGCGAGCGGAATTTTATTGAGGACAACCGGAATGGCGATCACGCTGAGCAGCAACAAAAATCCGTGGATGATGGTCGACATTTTGGATTTGGCCCCGGCATTGTTGTTGGCCGAAGTACGCACCACCACCGATGTCATCGGCAAACCGCCCAAAAGCGAACTGATGATGTTCCCGATTCCCTGCGCCTTGAGTTCAATATTCGTGTCGGTGTAGCGTCTTTGCTTGTCCATTCGGTCGGCGGCTTCGATGCAGAGCAGGGTTTCAACCGAGGCCACAACGGCAATCGTTCCGCCCAAAATCCACACTTTAGAATTGTATATCGCCGATAAATCCGGTGCCACGAGAATCGCCTTGAATTCGTCAAAACTTGTCGGTACCGGCAATGAAACCAAATGGTCTTTGGCGATCGCAAGCGAACTTCCCGAAGCGATGAAAATCTCATTCAAGACCACACCCAGGATCACTGCGACGAGTGCGCCCGGAACGAGTTTGAGTTTCTTCAGAAAATCGACTTTGTCCCACGCAATCAATACCGCCAATGAAAGCACCGTAATCAGAATGGATCCGAGCTGTACATAATTGAGCGCGCCAAGCAACGTCGAGATCGTATTGCTGCCGTCCATTTCAAAAAACGATTGGTCGCCTTCAAAATCGCTGTCGTAGCCTACGGCATGCGGCAATTGCTTGAGGATGATGATGATTCCGATTCCGGCGAGCATCCCTTCGATCACATTCGTCGGAAAGTAATTGGAAATGCTACCAGCCTTAATGAAACCCAATACCAACTGGATCACACCTGCAATCAATACCGCGGTCAACACCGCACTGAAAGCACCAAGATCCATAATTCCTGTGAGCATAATGGCGGTTAAACCGGCGGCCGGTCCTGAAACGCTCAAATGCGATTTACTCATGTAACCGACGACGATCCCGCCCACGACGCCCGCAATAATTCCAGAAAACAATGGCGCGCCCGAAGCCATGGCTATACCGAGACACAACGGCAACGCGACCAGAAAAACCACCAAACCTGAGGCAAAATCAGACTTGAGGTTGGCAAAAAGATTGATTTTTTTTGTCATAATACCTTACTAAAGTTGAATACAAGGCATGCCGAGACGGCACACGAATTTTGGCCTTACCGAAATAAAGCCCCGATTGTATTAAACCTGTTCGGGAGGTGGAATGAAAATGGTCCCCGAAACATTGTCGTGTTTCGAAAGATTCTCAGATAAGATGAGGCTTGAAGTATTGCCGGAAAGATTGACAAAAGTGATGTCATGGCCAAAACGCAATTCCGCTTTGATTTCCTTGTGGTGTTCCTCTTCCGACATGCTGTAAAAGATTGACGTGTCGCAGCTTTTCTCGATCATGCTCACAACGGTGGGCGTCGCAAGAAAGGCAACAAATACGAACAATAATATCTTGGCAGCAAATTTCATCGTCGCAAAAGTAGGCGTAAACCTTACAAATCAAAAACGCTCAATTGAAATTTATACAAAAATTAACATCCAAAAAGCCGAAATCGATTGCGTCAATTCCGGCTTTGAAATGTAAAATGTTGGCTTACAATGTTTCTTCGAGCCACGCATTCATCATCCAGATCGTCTTTTCCTGTTCGGAAATAAAATCGCCCATCATCGAATTGGTGCCTTCATCATCGATCTCGTCAGCATCGTTCAGGATTTTGCGTTCGATTTGCAGCAAATCCGACAGCGAACTGACAATCAGATGCACCGCTTCTTCGTCTTTCGAAATATTCTTGCCGACTTTGATTTTATTGTGTTTGAGGTAATCTTCAAAAGTGTGCAGCGGCGTGCCGCCAATGGTTAAAATTCGTTCGGCGATCAAGTCGATTTTGAGCTGCGCATCATTGTACAACTCCTCGAATTTGACGTGAAGTTCGAAAAACCGCCTGCCGCGGATGTTCCAGTGGATGCCGCGAAGGTTTTGGTAATACACTTGAAAATTCGACAAAAGCGCGTTGAGTTCTTTGACTAATGCTTCTGATTCCTTGACTGGCAATCCTAAAATATTGGTTTTCATTGTTGTTGATTTTAAACGGTTATCATTTCGTGTTTGCTTAAAATTACGAAAAAATACTATAATTAAAATTGATAGATTTCTTACTTTTACAACAAAATTTTAGATAATGACCATCACGCAATTGCAATATGTTTTGGCTGTCGCCGAATACAAAAATTTCACGCTTGCCGCAGAAAAATGTTTTGTCACGCAGCCTACTTTGAGCATGCAGATCCAAAAAATCGAAGACGAACTCAACATCCTGATTTTCGACAGAAGCAAAAAACCGATCCAACTCACTGAAATCGGGCAAAAAATCGTCAACCAGGCCAAAAATATCGTCAATGAAGCCGATCGCATCAAAGACATCGTAGAGCAACAGAAAGGCTTTATCGGCGGTGAGTTCCGGCTCGGCATCATCCCCACGATCATGCCCACGCTGTTGCCGATGTTCCTGAATAATTTCATCCGGAAATACCCCAAAATCAAACTCATCATCGAGGAACTCAACACCGATGAGATCATCACGCGCCTCAAAAACGGCCATCTCGATGCCGCGATTGCCGCCACCCCGCTCATGGAAGAAAAAATCAAGGAAATCGTTTTGTATTTCGAACCGTTCGTCGCCTACATCCCCGAAAGCCACAGCAGTTTCAGCAAAACCGAGATTGAGGTTTCCGATCTTAATGTCGATGAAATCCTGTTGCTGCAGGACGGACATTGTTTCCGCGACGGCATCTTGAACCTGTGCAAAACCGCAGGAAAAAACGAAGCCAGCCATTTCCGCATCGAAAGCGGCAGTTTTGAAACGCTGATCAAATTGGCAGATGAAGGCTTGGGCACGACGCTGCTTCCGTACTTGCACACATTGGAACTTAAGGAGAAAGACAAATTGAAGCTGCGCCATTTCGTCGAACCCAAACCGGCGCGTGAAGTGAGCCTCATCTTTCCGAAAACAGAGCTCAAAATCCACATCATCGAAGCCCTACGCAGTACGATTGCCGGCGTCATCAAAGGCGCGATCGTGTTCCAGAACGTAGAAATCATCAGTCCGCTTCCGAAAAAATAAAGCATAAAAAAAGGAGCCCTCACGCTCCTTTTTTGCTTGTCATCAATTAGTGGTTAACCTACAATATTGATGTAAGGTCTTAATTCTGGCTTCTCATTTGTAAAATTGGTGAGCCATTTTTTGAGTTGTTCCAATTCGTAAGGCAATAAATTTTTTAAGGCCTTACGCAGTTCCTTACAGAAAAGCACCGGATCGAAACTGACTCTCTCCAGCACGGATTTCGTGTAATCGTAAATCATTCTAGGCATAGTGTTAAGATTTAGGGGTTATCTTAGAATAAGAACGTAAATATTGTTATCTGCAGTAAATGTAAGTGCATTTGAACTAAGATTCCAAATATTTTATCGATTAAATGCAAAAAACAACGTTTATTTACGTTAATTTTTTATATTTTAAAGTATAAACTTACAAAATACATCGTTTGCGAAATATAAAAAAATGCAGTTTGATGAATCAGAAAACACAAAAACCACAAATTTGCAATCACTTACAAATCGATGGCCGTAAAAAAAGGAGCCATTTAAGCTCCTTTAGTTTTATTTGTTAACGTAAATCAGACATTGTCGTAGTTCTGGTTTCTCAACTGTAAAGTTCAAAAGCCACTCGGTGAGTTGTTCCACTTCGTATGGCAATAAGACTTTCAGTGCTTTTTCAAGTTCCTTGCAGAACAGTTTCGGATCGAAACTCACCCGCTCAAGGATCGTTTTAGTGTAAGCAAACATTGTTCTTTTCATTGAGATAAATTATAGTTTTATCAAATTGGTTGAATCAAATGTATGTAAAAATTAATTCGGTTTTACAAAAGAAAAGTTAATTGGCAAATGTTGATTTGAGCATTAAGGATTGTAATTTCCGGAACTGTTTCCGGCTTTCCGCAGCATGTTTTCCTCGTTCGCAAAAGGATACTTGCTTCAAATGCAATTCACCATTTATCATTCACAATTCACCATTCAAAATTCACCATTTTCCGAGCCCGGAACATTTCCCTCTTTCCCGGCGGCCCTTCCAATTTTTCGACCGCAAATCCCACTTCAATCATGTTCCGCTTCACGATGCCACGCGCCGCATAGGTCACGAGCACGCCGTTCGGTTTCAAGGCGTCATGCATCTTCTGGAAAATTTCCACCGACCACAATTCAGGCTGCACCCGAAATCCGAACGCATCGAAGTAAATGAGGTCAAATCGTTCCTTGTCTTCAATTTGGTGGAAAAACTGTTTGCGCTTGGTCAACGTAAAATATTCTGACAATTGGTTCGTGCTCTCCCATTCACATTGGTGCATCAGTCTAAAAACCTCGGCTTCACTTTCTGCATCCAATTCTTTCACATAATTCATCAAAAATGCCTCTTCGGCAGAAACCGGATAGGCTTCCACGCCAACATAATCAACTGCCTGATTGCTCTTTTTAGCCTCGAGATAGGTGATGAACGCGTTGAGTCCGGTGCCAAAACCAATCTCCAAAACAGAAACGGGCTTCCCTTCATACAAAGAAAAACCGCTTTTGATAAATACATGCAACGCTTCCTGGATCGCGCCAAATTTGGAATGATACGATTCGTCCCAATCGGGCAAATGAATCGTCGTCGAACCGTCCGAAGTTTGTATAATTTCGCGTCTCATTATTAATTATTAATTGTGCATTATTAATTAATATACAATTTCTTGATCCTCGGAATCGGCCCTGCACATTTCACCAAATGGCATTTCAAACACGCATCCACGCCTTTGTTGAAATGTTCCTTGGCGTTCTTCGGGTCCTTGTAAATCATTTCCTGCGCATGGATGAAATTGGCCGCTTGCTCTTTAAAGAATGCGTCGCTTTCGTTGTCGTCGGTCATGACGGCCTTGTGGATCTTGAGGAAATGGTTCGGAAATTCGCCAATCGTGTCGCCTTTCTGGATGCGCTCTTTCAAACGTTGGTTGTCAACATACATCTGCTCCATCAGCAGCGACATCTCCGACATTTCATACATTTTGAATTTGCTTTCCGGTTTTACCGAATCCTTGGCGCATTTGGCCGCTTCAGGTTCGGCTTTCACTTCTTCTTTCTTGGATTGGCAACATATCAGCAAAATAATCGAAAATAACCACGCAATTTTTCGCATTATTCCTGGATTAAAACGCCGTCAGCCTGGAAGGCATAAGTGATTTTGGGCTGTGTGATTTTGTCGATTTCTTCCTGAGATTTGCCGCCGTCTTTGGCATAATGCTTCAATTCGTCTACAGAAATCACATCGAGGAATGCTTTTCCGCTCACAACCGCGTCCGAATTATCGGCATTCAAAGGCACGAAGAAGCCGTAATCCTTGAAACGGATGAACGATTCCTTGTTTTCGGCCAGGTCCATCTTCATCCAGCAGCCTTTCTTTTTGCAAACCGACATGATTTTGGATTTGAACTTGACATTGATCGTGTCGCCCTTTTTAAGCGATGCGTATTTTTGGGTCATTTGTTCTTTGGTCAGCGCTTTGTCGGCGGTAATCTTGCTTCCGAAAGCGGCGTATTTGAATGCTGGTTGGGCGGCTTCAGATTTGGCTTCCACTTTTGATTTTGCTTCAGCTGGAATGGCAACTTCTTCTTTAATAGCCGGCGCAGCTTCTGCATCGATTACAGCAACCGTATCTTTTTGTACGATCGAATCGACGGGCGTATCAATCTTGGTTTCATCAACCTTGACTTCTTCAGATTTGTCCTTGCAACTGGCAAATGCAATGAGACACAGGCTCAAAACAACTATTTTTTTCATCATTGTATTTAAATTTTGACATTTCGGATAGCCGCAAAAATAACGTGTTTTTTCAAACTACTGCATACAATTGTGGAAATTGTTGCGATTTCGGCAACATTTCCGCAAGCCGTAAAAGAATTAAAAAAATCTTAAAATAAAACGCCAAAACGCCCAAAAGTTGCGCTATTTTTTTATTACTTTAGCCCGATAAAGATTGATTGTAAACATTGCTTTTAATTCACTGATTTACAGTTAATTATAAACTTTAAAAACGGTTAATACATGAGTTTGAAAACCACCAGCGAAATCGATATCGTAAAAGTACCCACTTCAAAGATCAATTCGGTCGATTTTGACAACTTGACTTTCGGGTCTACTTTCACTGATCATATGTTTGTTTGCGATTTCCGCGAAGGCAAATGGCACAAACCGCAAATCACGCCTTATGAGCCATTTTTGCTCGACCCGTCGGCCAAAGTTTTCCATTATGGACAGGCTATTTTTGAAGGCATGAAAGCATATAAGGATGAGCACGATGAAGTGTGGCTTTTCCGTCCCGATCAAAATCTCGACCGTTTCAACAAATCGGCGGTTCGCATGGCGATGCCCGGAATTCCTGAGGATATTTTCATGAGCGGTTTGCACCAACTCATCGATTTGGAGCGCGACTGGGTCAAATTCGGTTTTGGAAATACGTTGTACATCCGTCCGTTTATGATTGCCATCGGAAGCGGTGTCGTAGCGGCGCCTTCCACGCAATTCCGTTTCATGATCATCCTGTCGCCAGCCAAATCATATTATTCAGGTGAAGTCAAAGTGCTGATCGCCGAACATTACAGCCGTGCGGCCAATGGCGGAATCGGCGCAGCCAAAGCGGCCGGAAACTATTCGGCGCAATTCTATCCGACCAAACTCGCCAACGAAAAAGGATTCCAGCAAGTGATCTGGACCGATGACGCGACCCATACCAAACTCGAGGAAGCCGGAACGATGAACGTATTTTTCCGCATCAACGATACTTTATTGACCGCGCCCGTCAGCGAAAGGATACTCGACGGCGTGACGCGCAAAAGCCTGATCGCACTCGCTGGGCGCGAAGGCATCAAGTTCGAAGAAAGATCGGTGTTGGTTTCTGAATTGGTTGAAGGAATGAAAGACGGCAGCCTCAAGGAGATTTTCGGTGCCGGAACCGCGGCAGTCGTCAATCCGATTGTTGGTTTCTCTTACAAAGATGTGTATTACGAATTGCCCAAAATGCAAGATTCGTTTGCGTTGCAGTTGAAAGACAAATTGACGAAAATTCAGTATAAATTGGCTGAGGACACTTTTGGGTGGACGGAGAAGATTTAATTGATATTTGATATTTGTGATAAAAAACCTGATGACGTTGTCATTAGGTTTTTCATTTATGTGCAATCTTGGTAATTGTTAATTATCAATTATCCATTGTCAATTAATTTTGAAAAATCCGGCTTGAAATAATTCGGGCCTTTCATCACTTTTCCATCTTCGCGGTAAATCGGTTTGCCGTCTTCGCCGAGTTTGCTCATGTTGGATCGTTGGATTTCGTCAAAAACGTCTTCGATGATGTGCTGCAATCCGTGTTCGATGATCGTTCCGCACAAAATGTACATCATGTCGCCAAGCGCATCGGCCACTTCCACGAGATCATTATTTTGGACCGCTTCGAGGTATTCCTCGTTTTCTTCTTTCATCAGATTGTAGCGCAGCATGTTCTTGCTTTCGCCGAGGTCGCCTTTCGGGGTTTCGCTGACGCCCAATCCGAATGCGGTATGAAATTCCTTTACTGAACCGATTTGTTTCTGCATAATTTTATCATTTTATTGGATGGGAAATTAGCCAAGATTTGCTTTCAAATGCCTAACTTTGGCCAAAATTTATACACAATGTTTACACAGGGACAATGGATTTTTGCCGGACTTTTTTTACTGGCTTTTATCATCGCCTGCATTTACGTTTACCGCAAGGACGCGATGCTGCACCAAAAATTCTACAAAGGAAGTTACCGCGTTTTGATTGGTTTTTTGGTTTTTATCGCACTGCTTTTTGTGATTAAGTTCACGATGAAACGATAAAGTTCTTTGTACCTCAAGAATGCAGCCCGGATAGAAACGGAAATCCTTTTGCAAAAGGGTTGACCGTAGCGCAGCGAAGGAAATTCCTTTGCAAAAGATTGAAGTGCATAGCCGGAACTGTCTGCAAAAAAACAAAAAAATGCCCCATCAAATGAGGCATTGTTTTGGTCCTACGCTATTCCCACGGCAGTTTCAAAAAACTGACTCCATAATCAGGCATTTCGAAAAGGATACTGATGAACAATAACACATGGTAACTGAAAATCAATACCAGAACCGCCATTAGTGAGTAATAGACAATTCTAAATTTTCGGTTCATTTTACGGCTTATATTTATTTCCATTAAAATAAATACGGTGAAAATCAGGGGTTGGATTGGTTTGTTGATAACTTTCAAAGTCATCCCGAAACCTTTTATTTGATTGGTATCGACGAAATAAAAAAGCCGCAATTTACGATTGCGGCTTTTTGTTTAGAACTGTATTTGCTTAATTTTCGTCGGGCAGGAAACCGAAGTCCTTTGAATAAGACAACATCTGTTCTGCAAACGTTTTGGGTTGTGTCACTTCGATCGAAATGATTTTGCCGCCTTCCATTTTCGGGACCAAAACCGGATTGACGAATCCGCTGTACGGCGGCGATTTGAATTGCTCGTTGCGTTTCAAGACTTCGGCGTGCAATTTCTGGTCGACTTTTACACCGTAGGTTTCCACCAACGCTTTGGCCGCCTTGAAATCACCTTCCGATTTGATGCGTTGCGTTTCGCGCAGCAATTCCCCGAAAAGTGCATGCAATTTCTCATAATCGGTGATGTTGAAATACGTCTTGCCATTGCGCGTCAACTTTTCGATGACGTTGTCCTTTTTGCCTTTTTCAAAAACCCAGGCACTCACCCACTGGCGGTTCCTCATGTGCGCTTCCTCAATGTTGGCGCCCGGCTCGAGGCGGATCAGTTGCGTCATGAGTCCGTTGCGGATGTAGTCATTGTAAGCCGCCATTCCGGTTTTTTTCCAATCTTCCACCAAGCCTAATTCCTGCAATTTCGGGTCGTACAGGTAAAACAAGCCAACCAAATCGGCGCGGCCTTCTTCCATGGTCGACGCATAACTTTTAAGCGTTTCTTTGGGCGTGCCGACTCCTTTGTTGATTTGGCCTGACGCATGACCTACGACTTCGTGCAACGCGGTGTGCAACTTATCGGCCAGTTCGCCGTATTTCTCCTCGAGTGCGATTTCTTCTTCGTCATTGGCGAATTCCTTGAGTTTTCCGGTTCCGCCAACATGGTTGTAGGCATCGACAATGTTTCCGAGTGAAACCGATTTGGAGCCGTAGTCTTCGCGGATCCAATCCGAATTCGGCAAATTCACACCAATGGGCGTACTCGGCGAAGAATCGCCCGATTCGCCCGCCACGATCACCGTTTTATACGAAACGCCCACAACGTCTTTCTTTTTGTGTTCGGGCATCAAAGGCGAATGGTCTTCAAACCATTGCGATTCGTGCGAAATCTTTTCCATTTTGGCCGACATGTCGAAATCTTTGATCTGGACAACACCTTCATAAGAACCGCGGTAACCGAGCGGATCATTGTAGACTTCGACAAATCCGCTGATGTAATCGATATTCCCTTCGGTGGCCTGCGACCAAGCGATGTTGTAATCGTCCCACGTTTTGAGGTTGCCCGTCTTGTAGAATTGGATCAGCAAACCGAGTGCGTCTCCTTGCTTTTTATTTTCAGCTGCGCCTTTCGCTTTCTCGAGCCAATACACAATCTTGTCGATGGCCGCGCCATACATGCCGCCGCTCTTGTATACTTTTTCTTCTAGCTGGCCTGAGGCGTTTCGGATGAGTTTGGAGTTGAGTCCGAATGAGACCGGCTTGTGCGGATTCGGGCTGACTTTGCTTTTGTAGAACGCTTCGGCTTCGGCTTCCGTAATTCCCTTGTCGTAAAAATTCACGGCAGAACCCGCGATCAGTCCTTTCGATTCATCGAGGTTGACTTTTTTCGCATCGACATCATTGAAAAGGATTTCGACGATTTCGGGTGCGAGCGTCGTTTGCGTATCGGCCAACAATTGCTTGAAATAGGCGATTTCGAAACCGGGCTTGATTTTGTCCATCGAATAATGGTGGTGGATGCCGTTTGAAAACCAGACGCGCTTGAGGTAGATTTCAAAATTCTTCCAGTTTTCAGCCGTTTTGTCGCCTTTGTAATTTTCGTAGATGTGCTCTAAAGCCTTGCGGATCTTGAGATTGTGCTTGTAATTTTGGTCCCAGTAAATGTCGCGTCCGGCGATTCCGGCCTGCGTCAGATAATACACTAATTCCTGTTCTTTGAGCGTGAGTTTGTCCCAGCCTGCGATTTGGTAGCGCAGCACTTTGATATCGGCAAAATCTTCGACTTCATATTCGAAATTGGCGTCGGCTTTCTTGACCTCCGACTCCTTTTTGCTGCACGAAGTCAGCACCACAGCCGAAAACAGTATTCCTGCAAAAGTTTGTAATTTCATTCTGATTCAATAAATTGGTTATAAGGGCAAATATAAACATTCTTTGCGATGAAAATTCTGATGCGAAGACTTCGAATTATATAAGCTTGCTACCGATTAAATATTTAACTTTACGTCTCCAAACCGAATCCAATGAGAATTCTTAAATATATTTTCCTACTGATTTTACTGGCCTTTTTTGCGTTGTCCGTTTTTGTAGCGACCCAGAAAGGCGACTTCGAAGTCGAACGCAGCAAAATCATCAAATCACCAAAAGCCACCGTCTTTAATTATGTGAACGATTTTCGGAATTGGGAAAATTTCGGTTCCTGGAAAGCCGACGATCCCAAAATGGAATTCATTTATCCGCAACATACCGTTGGAAAAGGCGGATCGTATTCTTGGAGCGGCACCGAAGGAAACGGCAATGTAAAAAACTTAGCCGTCGCAGAAAATATCAGCATCCATCAGAAAATGGATCATGGCGGAACCGTTTCAGATGTCTATTGGACGTTCAAGGATACGGTTGGCGGCACCAAAGTGACCTGGAAATCAAAAGGCCATATGAGTTTCGGTTTCAAGATTTACAGCGCATTCAATGGCGGCGTTGATCAGGTCATCGGGACGATGTATGAAAGAAGTTTGGCCAATCTCGACAAATCGCTCGATTTCGAACTCAACACTTTCAACATCAAAATCGACGGGATCGTGCAGAAAACATCGGCATTTTATATTTCGCAAAGAATTACGAGCAAGATTTCGAATGTCCCGAAAAACATCAGGATCATGCTTCCGAAGCTGGTTTATTTCTTCAAAAAGAACAAAATAAAGATGTATGGCAAGCCGTTCGTGATTTACCATACGTATGACATGGCCAAGGGCATCACCGATATGTCGGTGTGCGTTCCGGTCGAAAAGCAAATTTTCATCAGTCCGGGCAGCGACCTCAGTTCGGGAAAACTCAACGGCTTTGAAGCGTTGAAGACCACACTCACGGGCGATTATTCGCATCTGCAACAAGCTTGGGACAAAGCGTTTGCACACATGGACCAGAAAGGCATTCCGCAAAGCGAAACCGGCGCGTACGTCGAAATGTATTCGGTGAATATGGAACAGGAAAAACATCCGTCGAAATGGGTGACTTCGATTTACATTCCCGTTCAGCAGAAAGCGGTTGTGGTTCCCAAGCCGAAAATCTACAAACCCGTTGCGGCAACTGTATCTGAACCTACTGCAGAAGTCCCGGCGCCGTAACGTTGGTTAAACCTTTTCGGTAAAGACCATTCTTAGCACAAAAATTACTTCTTTGGAAGAAAAGGAATTTATAGTACAATTGCTCGATCCGAAAACGCAAAATGAAGCGTTTCAAAAACTGATGGCGATGTACCAACGGCCTTTGTACAGCCACATCCGCGGAATTGTGATCGATCATGACGACGCCGATGACGTGCTTCAGAATACGTTCGTGAAAGTGTTCCAATACCTCAAAGGATTCAAGGGCGAAAGCAAATTGTTTTCGTGGATCTACCGCATCGCGACCAACGAAGCCATCACTTTTATCAACCAAAGGGCCAAACGCGGCAAGATTTCGAGCGAAGAATTGTACACGCGCAAAGTCGACAACATCAAAGCCGACGCTTATTTCGACGGCGATGAAATCCAAATCAAATTACAGAAGGCCATCGCGACCTTGCCCGAAAAGCAAAAGTTGGTTTTCAACATGAAATATTTCCAAGAGATCAAATACGAAGAAATGTCGGAGATTTTAGGCACATCGGTAGGCGCATTGAAAGCATCGTATCACCATGCCGTCAAAAAAATCGAGGATTACATGACGCGCCATTAAACCATCACCAACTAATTTTGTCCAACGGCCATGACAGCATTTAAACTAGACGAGCATCCGAAAATCGAAACGGGATTTAAAGTTCCCGACGGTTATTTCGATGCGCTTTCAAAGAAAGTCAACCTTGCAATTTCCGAACAGCAACCGCAAGTCATTCCCATTACGAGGCGCAAAACCTGGATGTATGCAGCCGCGGCGGTTTTGGTTATTGGATTGGGCGTCACGACATTCAACGCGTTATCGTTACAACCCAATGCAACCGATTCTGCTGCCATTGAAAATTATCTCGCGACGCAATCTGCAACCGAGGATTTACTCGTTGATGCGCTTGAAAAAGAAGATATTGAAAAACTCAGCGCCGGTTATGATTTAGACGATCACGCAATTGAAGAAGTGCTTTCCAACAATGCCAATTTAGAACAATATATAATTGATTAGCCATGCGAATGAACAAACTATTTCCGGTAATTTTATTTCTGATCAGCCTTTCGGGTTTTGCGCAAGGCGGAAGATTTCAGGAGAAAAAAGAGCAAATCAAGTCGCTCAAAGTCGCCTTTATTACAGACGAACTCAAGTTGACATCGGCTGAGGCCGAAAAATTCTGGCCGCTTTTCAACGCTTACGATGCGAGGCAGACAGAACTCCGACAGGAAAAAATCAAAGGATTCCTAAAGCGCATGGACGACGGCGCGATCGATAAAATGTCTGACAAAGAAGCGACCACCTTCCTGAACCAGATGGAAGACGCCGAAGAGGAAATGTACCTGAACCGCAAGAAATTTGAAGCCAGTCTCAAAAGCGTGATTCCGCCCGTCAAAATCCTCAAACTCAAGAAAGCCGAAGAAGATTTCAACCGCAAACTGCTCAAGCAATACCGCGAGAAATTTAGAAAATAAATCTTTACTTAGTTAGTTAAGAGACCGTCATCACAAGTGGCGGTTTTTTTTATTTGCTGAATCTGATCCGGGCCAATTTGTTTTTGCCCGCCGCAATCGCCGTCACCGAATCGCTGAAACGAAGCGTGTAAAAATCCTTGTCGTCGGAAATCTTATTCCACGTTTTTCCCGAATCGGAAGAATAATGAATTCCGGTTCCGCCTACGCAAACGAGTTCCTTTCCATCACTTTTCGGGACATACTGGATGCATGACGCATATCCGAAACCATTGTTCTCTGCAATCAACTGCCACGTTTTTCCGCCATCTTGCGTCACGGCTTTGTTACCCGAATTCTGGTTTTGGATTTCGTAATCGCCGCCGGCAATGATCCCTGTGTTTTCATCGTAGAAATCGGCCGAGAAAATTCCGGTCATGGTTTTGTCCTGAACGATGGGCGTATTCGTAACTGTCCATGTTTTGCCTTTGTCGCCCGAAAAGAAAACCCGCGCTTTTTTTCCGCCGGAAACGATCCAGGTTTTGTCGCCCTTGACGATCACGTTGGTGTTGCTGGCCGCAAAAGCCGCTTCACCTTTGGCCAATTTGGGCAAATGTGCGCAAGGTGTTTTGAACCATGAATTGCCGCCGTCGCGCGTAATCAGTATTGAAAAACAATTTTCGGTTGGATCGCCGATCGCAATACCTTCCTGATCGTTCCAGAATTGCATGCTGTCGTAAAAGACCTTGTCGTGTTTTTCGGTGTAGACGAGCCGTTCTTCCATCGTCGCCTTTGAAATTTTATAGAGCAAGGCCGGATTTCCGACATTGACGATGAAAATATCGTTGGCCGTTTGGGCGATACTGCGGAATTCGATTTTGAGCGTATCCATAAAAACCTGGCGCTTTTCACGCGTTTGCTTGGCGAGGTCGATTTTGCCGAAACGGCCTTTGTCGGCGGCATACCAAACGGAATTGCCATCGACAGCTATCGCACGGATGCTGATTTTATCCTTGAGTAACGTATCAATTGCGATCGTCTGCGCCAATGCGGACAGTGAAAAAAACGTTAAAAAAGCAAGTGCCTTAAACTTGAGATTATCCATAAAGTCTTATGTTTAAAGCGAATTTACGATTTTAAATCACAATTAACTTTTTGTACGTCCAATAAAATTTTCTCTTGGCACAGTAATTGAAAAATCGGAAAACACAATCAGAATTTGACCTCAAAAAAAGATTGGACGCTTGATTAACTTAAAAACCAAAACCATGAAAACGACCATAATTACGAGCCTGTTCGCTTCCATCATTTCAACCGCTGCGATTGCGCAGGATGTCACGACGGTAAATGCTGCGAATACTGAAATTAGCGACAACCTCGATTTGAGGGCGGTGGCTTCCCTTTTTGGAGATGCCGCGAATCTCGAGGATTTCGAGAGAAAACTCAACGATCCCGAGATCCAGGTTTCGAACCTTGACCTGAACAATGACAACCAGGTCGATTATCTGAGGGTCATCGAATCGGTCGAAGGCAATACGCACTTGATTATCCTGCAATCGGTTTTGGCACGTGATGTTTATCAGGACGTTGCTACGATTGAGGTCGAACGCGATGCACAGAACAATGTTCAGGTTCAAGTCGTTGGAGACGTTTACATGTATGGCCCTAATTACATCTACGAACCGGTTTATGTGCACCATCCGGTGATTTTCACACATTTCTGGGTTGGTAATTACCATCCTTACTATTCGAATTGGTATTTTGGATATTATCCCAGTTACTATTATGCCTGGAATCCGTATCCGGTTTTCAGATACAGAAGAAACGTGCATGTCCACATCAACGTCCACAACCACTACAATTATGTTAACGTAAGAAGAAGCCAAAGAGCTGTCGCACTGTACAATGGACGTCGTTCAAACGGTTATGAAAGACAATATCCGAACCGTTCATTTCAACAACGTCATGCGAATGTGGCCAACCGATATGAACTCGACAGAACCAGAAAAGTGAAAGATGTAGGCGTCAGAAATGGTCTTGCGGCCAATAACCCTAGAAATTCAGAAACCAGGAACAATCCGAATACGCGCACCGAAGCCGCTGCGGTACGAAACAACAATTCCACCCGATCAAACGAAAACGTTAGATCCAACAGTACGCCAAGGGCCAATCCTGGAATCCGAAACGAATCGAATACGCCGCGTGAAAACACGTCAATTCGAACAAGGGACCAAAGTACGCCACGCGAAAACAACGCGATCAAAACGCGCGACAACCAAAGTGTGCGTACACAGAATGCTACACCACGCGAAAACAATAGTGTAAGGACACAACCATCGGCGGGCCAACCAAGATTTGAATCTTCGACGCCAAGGCAAACCAGAGTTGAAAACACGGCACCACGGGCCACACGAATGGAATCGGCACCCAGACCCGAGGCACAGCCGAACAGGGCGAAGCCAAACAACAGTACGCCAAGAATGGAATCTCCAAATGGAAATTCAGGCAGGCCGCAACAGGCAGCAAGACAAAGCCAAGGCGGTAGAAATGCAGAAGGAAGAAGATAACAGATACCGCCTCAGAAATGAAAAGCACTATTTCGATAGTGCTTTTTGTTTTCTTAACGGTTTCTTAAAAAAATGTGAGCCAATTATCATTAATCGGTTTAATAATTATAACTTTGTTGCCTTTATAACACGCTATTATGAGTGCTCATCGCGGTTTACACAGTAAATTAACCTTTGCAGGATTATTAATAACTTTAGGAATAATTTACGGTGACATCGGAACTTCCCCGCTCTATGTAATGAAGGCCATCGTTGGGCTCCATCCGATAGATGCAGATATTGTCCTCGGCGGTGTTTCGTGTATTTTCTGGACGCTTACGTTACAAACCACCGTCAAATATGTACTCATTACGCTAAGCGCCGACAACCACGGTGAAGGCGGAATCTTCGCGCTTTATGCACTCGTCAAGCGAACGAAAGTCAGATGGCTGATCGTTCCGGCAGTAATCGGCGGAAGCGCGCTATTGGCCGACGGCATCATCACACCTCCCATTTCGGTATCGTCAGCAGTTGAAGGACTTCGCTCGTTTTACCCTGAACTCAACACCGTTCCAATCGTAATCGGAATCCTGTTTGCGCTGTTCTACATCCAACAATTCGGAACCAAACTCGTAGGTAAATTCTTTGCGCCGATGATGTTGATCTGGTTCAGCATGCTCGGCGTACTTGGAACGTTACAGATTGTTGACCATCCCGAAGTGTTCAAAGCGATCAATCCGTATTATGCCTATCATTTACTGACCATCCATCCCGAAGGCTTCTTCGTACTCGGCGCCGTATTTTTATGTACCACAGGAGCCGAAGCATTGTATTCCGACATGGGACATTGCGGCCGAAAAAACATCCGCATCAGCTGGATTTTCGTCAAATCGACCTTATTGCTCAATTATTTCGGACAGGCCGCCTACCTCATTATGCACGAAGGACAAACGTTACAAGGTCTTGGCGGCGAATTCGGGAATCCGTTCTACCTGATTATGGCCAAATGGTTCTATCCGTTCGGGATCGTCATTGCAACTATGGCCGCCGTAATTGCGTCGCAAGCCGTGATCAGCGGATCTTTTACGATGATCAACGAAGCGATGCGCCTCAATTTCTGGCCCAAGGTTAAAATCAAATATCCAACCGAACTCAAAGGACAAATCTACATTCCATCGATCAACTGGCTTTTATTTGCAGGCTGTGTTTGCGTTGTATTGTATTTTCAGGTTTCGGCAAAAATGGAAGCGGCCTACGGACTCGCGATCATCCTTTGCATGATCATGACCACGTCGTTGCTCAATTATTATTTCATCATCAAACGCGTCAATTGGCTCGCCATCACATCGATTATCCTGATTTATACGATCATTGAGATTTGTTTCCTCATTGCCAATATGAAGAAATTCCACGACGGCGGTAATTTCACCATTGCCATCACGGCGGCGTTGATTGTGCTCATGGCAACCTGGTTCCGCGCCAAAAAAATCAGCAAGAGTTACACCAAAATGGTCAAGATTGGCGATTACAAAAAAGTCCTCGCCGAACTCAGCGTCGACCTTTCGATCCCGAAATACGCCACGCATTTGGTTTACATGACCAACGCCAACCGCATTGATGAAATCGAAGAAAAAGTAATGTTCTCGATCTTGCAGAAACGCCCGAAACGCGCCGACATCTATTGGTTCGTCCATGTCAATATCCTAAGCGAACCTTACAAAGCCGAATACAAAGTCACCGAAATCGTCAAGGACGATTTGTTCCGTATCGATTTCAATCTCGGTTTCCGTGAACCCACAAAAATCAACCTGATGTTCAAGGAAGTCTTGCGCGACATGGTCAAGAATGGCGAAGTCGACGTCACGAGCCGTTACGAATCACTGAGCAAAAACAACATCATTGGCGATTTCAAATTCGTGCTTTCCGAAAAATTCCTGTCGAACGACAGCGACATGCGTTGGGACGAGAAAATCATCATGAACACGTATTTCATGATCAAGAAATTAAGCTTGTCGGAAGAAAAGGCTTTCGGGCTCGACAGCTCTTCCGTAAAAATCGAGAAATTCCCGATGGTGCTGCATCCGCCCGAAAAAATCGGACTCACGCGCGTCGAATAAATTTCAAACACTGTCTAAAGCAGTGTTTTTTTATGCCGCAGTGATTAACAAAACATTCACGTATAAGTCATACCTTTGCACCTCAATTATTCAAAATGAGATTACACAGAAACTTAGTTTACACCACCATAGATTCCCTGAATGCGATTTTCAATGAAGGCGAATATGCCGATAAAGTGGTCGCGCGCGCACTCAAGAAAGACAAGCGCTGGGGCAGTTCCGACCGTAAATTTGTCGCCGAAACCATTTATGAAATCGTACGCTGGAAAAGGCTTTACGCCGAAATCGCAAGCGTCAAAGATCCTTTCGACCGCGACGATTTGTGGCGTATGTTTGCCGTTTGGGCCGTGTTGCGCGGTTACACGATTCCCGATTGGCGCCAACTCGAAGGCACGCCTGAAAGAAAAATCAAAGGCCGCTTCGATGAGCTTTCAAAAGTGCGCGCACTCAAAGAATCGATTCCGGATTGGATGGACGAACTCGGCGTCAAAGAACTCGGCGAGAAAGTCTGGGCGACCGAAATTGCAGCTCAAAACCAACCAGCGAAAGTAGTCCTGCGCGTCAACACCTTGAAAACGACCAGGGAAAAACTGCGCGCCATTTTAATGGACCTCAATATCGATACCGAATTCCTCAAAGACCAACCCGATGCGTTGATTCTAAAGGAACGCGCGAATGTTTTCCTGACCGATGCGTTCAAGGAAGGTTTGTTTGAAGTTCAGGATGCCAATTCGCAATTGGTTGCGGCTTACCTCGATGTCGAACCCGGAATGCGTGTTGTCGATACCTGCGCCGGCGCCGGCGGAAAAACGCTCCACATTGCGTCGCTGATGGAAAACAAAGGCCAACTCATCGCCATGGATTTGTACGAAAGCAAACTCAAGCAACTGAAACTGCGCGCCAAACGAAACTCTGCGTTCAACATCGAATACCGCATCATCGATTCGACCAAGGTGATCAAGAAATTGCACGAAAAAGCCGACCGTGTCTTGATTGATGCGCCTTGCAGCGGACTCGGTGTCCTCAAAAGAAATCCTGACGCCAAGTGGAAACTGCAGCCCGAATTCATCGATAACATCCGAAAAGTACAAGCCGAAGTTTTGGAAAACTATTCCAAAATCGTCAAGCCGGGCGGCAAACTCGTCTATGCGACCTGTTCGGTTTTGCCGTCTGAAAACCAGGAACAAATTAAGCGTTTCTTAACCTCAGAAGCTGGTAAAAACTTTACCTTTGTCAAAGAAACCAAATTATTGGCCTCCGAATCCGGTTTCGATGGGTTCTACATGGCACAATTGGAAAGAAAAGCTTAATTATACAGATATGAAAAAGATTTACTTATTGGCATTTTTACTCGTTGCCATTGGCGGATTTGCCCAACCACCAGCGGGTTATTACAATTCGGCGACCGGAACGGGATTCACGCTCAAGACGCAATTGTACAACATCATCAAAAACCATAATGATCGTACTTACGCCGGACTTTACGTTACTTACACGACATCAGACAAGGATTTCTTCTACGAAAACAATGGCACGATGCTCGACATGTATACCGAAAATCCAACGGGTTCCGAATGCGAATTCACTTACGGCGTGAACCAGGATGACGGTACTTTAGGCAACAACGAATGCGAAAAATACAACCGCGAACACTTGGTTCCGCAATCGGTTTTTGCTTCAGCGACACCCATGTATTCTGACGCGCATTTCGTAGTTCCTTCAGACAAACACGTCAATGGCGTCAGGAACAATTTCCCTTTCGGAAAAGTCAACAGCGCCAGTTTTACATCAACCAACGGATCGAAGTTGGGACAAAACGTCAATTCTGGCTATTCTGCCGGATACACGGGCGTCGTTTTCGAACCGATCGATGAATTCAAGGGCGACATTGCACGCATGTTGTTGTATTTCGCCACACGGTATGAAAATGTGGTCGCCGGTTATTCGTATGCGATGTTCAACGGAACAAGCACACAGGTTTTTACCGATACATTCAAAAACATCCTGCTGACATGGAACGCGCAAGACCCGGTGAGCGCACGTGAAATTGCCCGAAACAATGCAGTTTATGCACGCCAAAACAACCGCAATCCATTCATCGACAACAACGCTTATGTCACGGCCATTTGGGGTTCGGCTCCGTTGGCGACAGATTCTTTTGAGGCATTGGCTTCGGTTTCGATTTATCCGAATCCGGCCAACGACCACAGAGTTTCGATTAGAAGCAGCGTTAACCTCGACGAAATCGAATTGGTCAACCTCAACGGCCAAATCATCCAAATGATCAAAAAACCGGAATTGCAGAACGATACGTATTCGTTGACCAATCTGCCGCAGGGATTCTATTTCGTCAAGCTGATGTCAGGCAATCAATCGGTTACCAAAAAAGTAATCGTCAACTAAGAGATTACACTCAAAAATAGATGCCTTCTCCAAAACGGGAAGGCATTTTTATTTTAAAAATAGTTAAAGTTTATTGCTAATTGAATAAACCTTCTAACTTTGCCAGCCGAAATTTGAAATATGAAAAACCTATACACTTTTGCCGGCCTGTTGTTCTCAGGCTTTATTTTTTCCCAAGCCGGAGCTCCGGCTGCGCCTTATTACAATGGCTTCAACTGGACCCAAACCGGTATGACTTTGAAGACCGCTTTGGCAACAAAAATTACGACGACGCACACCAATAACCTGAGTTACGACGAAGCGGAAGAAGCGTTGAAAATCGTTGATCTCGATCCAGCCGATGCGTCACACAACAATGTATTGTTGCTGTACGGGTTCAGCAACAACATCTGTCCGTCAAGCACTGCCGACGACAATGACCACAGAAGAAGGAACAAAGAAAGCGATGGCGGCGGCGCAAGCTGTCAATGGAATCGCGAGCATACATACGCCAAATCACTCGGAAACCCTGATTTGGGAACTTCAGGGCCTGGAGCCGACGCACACCATTTGAGGGCTTCAGACGTGCAACGCAATGGCGACCGCGGCAGTGAAAAATTTGCCGCCGGAACCGGAAATTCACACGATGTAACTTCTGCGACCTGGTATCCTGGCGACGAATGGAAAGGCGATGTCGCGCGCATGATGATGTACATGTATTTGCGTTATGGAAACCGTTGCTTACCCAAGAACGTTGGCGTGGGCACCGCTACCGTCACCGATTCAAACATGATTGATCTCTTTTTGCAGTGGAATGCCGAAGATCCGGTTACTGCCTATGAAGACCAAAGAAATACGTATTTGGGAAATACTTCGAATGCTTACGGACAAGGGAACAGAAATCCTTTCATCGACAATCCGTATCTTGCAACTGTAATCTGGGGCGGTCCGGCAGCGGAGAACCGTTGGCCTAACGTTTTCCTTGCAACCGACAGTTTTGAATGGGCTTCAGGCGTTTCGGTTTATCCGAATCCGGCGACAGACCACAGGATCAACATCGAAAGCAATATTACAATCGATGCTATTGAACTGATCAACCTCAACGGCCAGATCATCCAGCAAATCCAAAAGCCGGTCTCGAACAACAATACGTATTCGGTTGAGAACATGCCGCAAGGTTTTTATTTCGTAAGACTGACCGCCAACAACCAAACGGCGACAAAAAAAGTAATCGTAAACTAAAATTACGCGCTTCAAATACACAATGCCTGTCAACAACTGACGGGCATTTTTGTTTATAAATCACTTCCGATTTAATCAATTCATTTTCATACATTTGGTTCCGATACCACTCTTGCCGCTAACCATTTCGTATGAAGAAATTACTGCTCTTTCTGTTTTTTCCATTGGCGATTTTTTCGCAAACCCAACAACAAAAACAGGCTATTGCGGCTAAATCGAATGCGGCAAAACTGCAAATCCTTTCCGACCAATACAGCCGGTATTTTTCTGAAAACAGCAAACGCGCAGCAGCATTGGCCCAACAATACCACTGGCCTCTCGAAATCAAGACTAACGACCATTATTCCAAACTCATTGGCGTGACCGATGACGCATTTCCCGTGTATTACATGACGTACAACCTGGGTGCCGGAATCACCGCGAGGGCTAATAAATTGTACAATGGCGGCGGGCTAGGACTCAGCGTCCACGGTGAAAATATGATTGCCGGGGTTTGGGACGGTGCCGCGCCAATGCTCACACACCAACTTTTCGATGGCCGCGTCCAGGTCATGGACGGCACCACTGGCGAATATTACCATGCAAGCCATGTGACGGGAACAATCATCGGTGGCAACATCGTCAACAACGGACTCGCACGCGGTATGGCTTTCAAAGCGAATGCGCAGGCATACAATTGGGACAATGATTTGTCGGAAGTAGCGACCGCCGCCGCGAATGGCTTGCTATTGTCGAACCATTCTTATGGTTACAATATTTTCAATGTGCTGTTGTACCAATGGGGAAAATACGACATCACTTCGCAGGCAGTCGACGAAATCATGTACGATGCACCGTATTTCCAATACGTTTGCGCAGCCGGAAACAGCCGCGATTACGGATTCAATCCGACCAAAAACGGTTACGATCTTTTGACTGGTTTTGCCGTAAGCAAGAATGGGATTGCTGTGGGAGCCGTTCATGAAGTGCTCAATTACAGCGGCCCGACATCGGTGTTCATGACCGATTTCAGCAGTTTCGGGCCAACGGACGACGGTCGCATCAAACCCGATATTGTCGCGAAAGGGTACGAAACCTTGTCGGCTTATACTTATGGCGACAACATTTATTCGCTGCTTTCGGGAACCTCGATGGCGGCGCCGAGTGTCACAGGAACGTTGCTTTTGTTGCAACAGCATTTCAACAATGTGAATGGCAGTTTTATGAAATCGGCGACGTTGCGCGGACTCGTGATCCATACTGCCGATGAAGCCGGAACGAATCCCGGACCCGATTATGGCTTCGGCTGGGGTTTGATCAACGCAGAGAAAGCGGCCAACATCATCAGTAAAAAGGAAACCGAGACTTACCTGCTTGAACATACGCTTTCGCAAGGCGAATCCTTTTCGATTGCAGTCGAATCGAATGGCATCGAACCATTGGTCGCGACCTTATGCTGGACGGATCCGAAAGGAACGCTGCCGCCGCAAAACATCGATTATGCCGTACCTGATTTGGTGAACGACCTCGATATTCGCGTGTCTAAAATCGATCAGGTGAATTTTCCGTGGAAACTCAATCCGGCCAATCCTACTTCCGCAGCCACAAAAAGCGATAATATCGTAGACAATGTCGAGGAAGTCGAAATCAATAATGCCACCGAAGATTACGTCGTGACGGTAACGCACAAAGGCGCGCTGTTCAATGGAAATCAGGATTATTCGCTGATCGTTTCCGGGATTAAAGTGAAGGATTTTTGGTTGATTACCAACGACCGCGTGAAAAGCGTCTGCAACGGAACCAATAGTGCCGTTTTTCCATTTGAATTGCACACCAAGGCCAGTTTCGGCGGTTCGGTGGCACTCACCGCCGAAGGTTTGCCCGGCGGAATTTCAGCCGATTTTAATGCGACGCCGATGACCGCATCCGGTAATTTCAGCTTGACCTTGGCCAACCTGAATTTGCTGCCCATCGGCAATTATATGTTCAAAGTCAAAGGACAATCGGAAACCGAAAGTTTTGAAATGACGATTTTGCTCCGAATCCTTTCGTCAGATTTGGCAACTGTCACACCGCAACTTCCCGAAAACAATGCAACCGGATTGGAAAGTGAAGTGCATTTTTCGTGGTCGGCAGATCCCAATTCCGAACAATACGATATGGAGATTTCCACGGCTCCAGATTTCAGTACGATTGTATCGGCTGCGACCGTTACCACGACAACCCATACCGAAACCCTTGCCAACAATACGATTTACTACTGGCGCGTCAAAAGCAGCAATTCATGTGATTCGGGAAACTTTTCGGAGATTTTCAGTTTCAGTACGCAATGCCTCGCTCCTACCGGTTTTCGGATGATCCACTCAGGCGCGCACAATGCGACGATTGGCTGGACCAATGCCGACTCATGGCAAATTGAAATCGTACCGCATGGCGCGATGCCTTCTGGGACGAGCATTACGATAAATTCGAATCCTTATACGGCAAACGGCCTCGACACGAATACGTGTTACGATGCCTATTTCCGCGTAGCCTGCGCCAATGGCGGTTCGTTTTGGTCGGGACCATTCGCGTTTTGTACGCAGCCCGATTATTGCAACGGCGTGCATTTTTACGACAGCGGCGGACCTGACAACAATTATTCCAGCAACGAAAATACCGTCACCACCATTTTTCCTGAAAATGCAGGCGATCGCGTGCGTTTGACATTCGATACTTTGGTTACCGATATGTTCAATGACACTTTGTTGGTTTACAATGGGCCTGATGTGAATTCGCCCGTGTTGTACGCATCGACATGGGGAAATCCCAATCCGGTATTGGCTTCCACGCATGCATCGGGCGCACTGACTTTCCTTTTCAAGTCCAATCCCAGCGACAATTTTGAAGGTTGGGACGCGACGGTCGCATGTGAATTGCTTCCGCTTTGTCCGTTTGCGCCGGCCGGTGTATCGCTCGCCAGCGTGCATTCGACATCGGCTACGATCCAATGGGTCGCCGGCAATGGCATGACGCAATGGGAAACCGAAGTCGTCAATCAGGGCGAAACACCGGCAGGCATCGGTACACTGGCCAGCAACAATCCGATCGAAATCAATGGCTTGATCAAAAATACGTGCTATGATTTTTACGTGCGTTCGGTTTGCAACAACGGCGCATCCGACTGGATCGGGCCTTTTGCATTTTGCACAACGCCCGATTATTGCAACGGCGATCATTTCTATGATTCTGGCGGCCCGGACGGCAATTATCCGGAACTTCAGGATAAAACCGTTACGATCTATCCTGAAAATGCGGGTGAGAGGATCCGCGCCGTTTTCAATAGTTTTGAATTGGCGTCGGGTTGCTGCGATAATTTCAAGGTTTACAACGGTCCGGCATATGAAAGCGCGCCTATTTTCGATGGAAACAGTATGGATTTGCCTGCAACCTTCGCTTCAACGCATCCATCGGGAACGCTGACTTTCCAGTTCTATTCGGATTATGAAGTGACGGATTCAGGTTGGGATGCTACGATTTTCTGTGAACAGATGCCGCCTTGTGCCAATCCGCCGACGCAGATTCATGCTTCCGAAATCGGCATAACCACCGCCAATTTGAGTTGGTCAGAAAATTCGAATGCCATTTCCTGGGACGTCGAAATCGTACTTCATGACGCCACGCCTACTGGTTCTGGAACCAATGCGGCGGCGAATCAGCAACATCCGGTTTTTGGATTGATTAAAAATACGTGCTATGATGTTTACATCCGTTCGAATTGTACCGACGGCTCCTCAACCTGGACCGGCCCGTATACTTTTTGTACCATCCCCGACTATTGCGGCGGCGATCATTTTTACGACAGCGGCGGCGCAGGCAATTACAATCCGAATGAATTCATCAGGAAAACCATCTTTCCGGCCAATCCGGGAGAACGGATCCGTGCGGTTTTCAACACCTACAATATCAACTTGTGCTGTGACAGCTTCAGGGTTTACAACGGCCCAAATGTCGGCTATCCTATGGTGTATGACAGTTTTGGCCTGGATGCCACCGATGTTTTCCCGGGAAATTTTGCCGCCACTTATGCAACCGGCGCGCTCACATTCGAGTTTGCTTCCAATACGGAACCCGGTGAAGGTTGGGATGCGGCAATAATCTGCGAATCTATGCCTGCATGCGCGAATCCACCTTCGCAATTGGCGGCGACCGATATTACGAAGGATTCGGTTTTGCTCACCTGGGATGAAAATTCGGGAGCCGTCGGCTGGAAAATCCTGACGGTATTGCAAGGCGAAATGCCAGCAGGCGAAGGCACGTCGATCGGTACCAATTCTTATTTGCTTTCCGGTTTGATCAAGAATACCTGTTACGACATTTATGTAAGATCGGATTGCCAGGACGGATTGTCGCCGTGGACGGGTCCGCTTACTTTTTGCACCCAACCTGATTTTTGTGCGGGCGATCATTTCTACGACACGGGCGGCGCGACAGGAAATTATGGCAACTTTGAATATTATACGACCGTCATCCGTCCCGACAATGAAGGCGATCGCGTTCGTGCGGTTTTCAACAGTTTTGCGTTGCAGCAATGTTGTGCTTCGCTTAGAGTGTATGATGGGCCGAATGTATTTTGCCCGTTGGCATTCGAAAGTTCGGCCAATGGGATCCCGAATCAGATCGCATCGACACATCCGTCCGGAATGCTCACGTTTGCTTTTGCTTCGAATTATTCGCAAATGCCTTCGAGCGGCTGGGATGCGAGCATCATCTGCGAACCGATACCGCCTTGCGTACTGCCGCCGACAAATGTGGAAATACAATGGCTCAACACGGCCAACATTTCCATCAAGTGGAATGAAAATTCTGCCGCAACTTCGTGGGAAACGCTTTTATTGGCGCCCGGCGAAGTTCCATCCGGAAATGGCATGCCCACAGCAATCAATAATTTCTCGCAATCGAATCTTGCCGAAAATGCCTGTTGCGATTTTTATGTGCGCTCGATGTGCGAAGATGGCCCTTCGGTGTGGGTTGGCCCGCTTAAGTTTTGCACGCCTGCTGATTATTGTTCGGGTGTCCATTTTTATGATACGGGCGGTGCCAATGCTGATTATGGCGCAAACGAACACTACACCAAAACCATTTTTCCTCAAAATTCCGGTGAAAGGATGCGCGCCATATTCCATACGCTCGATATTTCAACGTGGGATGATCAACTCAAGGTTTACAACGGTTTGAACACTTCCGCTCCATTGCTTTGGGAATGGGAATACGGCAATGGCATGCCCGAATCGCTCACATCGACACATCCGTCTGGTGCTTTGACATTTGAATTCTATTCCGGAATCAACGGCGGTTACAATGGCTGGGACATTTCATTTATATGCGAACAAGCGCCTGCTTGTTTGGCGTTCCCGAACAACGTGACGGTTTCTGATGTGGCAATCAACGGCGCAACCGTGTCGTGGTTTGATGTGGAAAACGATTCCTGGGAAATTGCGGTGGTGCCTTTTGGAGATACGGCCACAATTGCAACGGCCACAACCGATCAGGTATTTTATCACGCCGACAATCTTGAATCGGACATTTGCTACGATGTCTATGTGCGCTCGCTTTGCGCTGATGGGGCTTCTTCATGGAAAGGCCCGGTGCGTTTTTGTACGCCAGGCGAATATTGCCAAGGCGATCATTTCTATGATAAAGGCGGTCTTGACGGAAATTATCCCAACAACGAATCGTACACGCAAACCATTTATCCCGCAGCGCCTGATGGAATCGTCACGGCCGAATTCCACAGCTTCGAATTGCAGCGCTGTTGCGATTTCATGAAGATTTACAGCGGGCCCGATACTACTTTTCCGTTGTTGTTCGCATCCGATTGGAGCAATACGCCCGGAACGGTAACTTCTACCGATATTTCAGGTGCGCTGACTTTCGTTTTCTCATCCAACAGCAATTTTACCGATGCAGGCTGGGATGCTTCCATTTACTGCGAGTTGCTCAAAACCGATGAATTTGATTTGAACGGACTCCAATATTATCCCAATCCGGTTGCCGATCAATTGTCGGTTAAGGCGTATGACGCGATCAGCGATTACACGATTTTCAGTCCGGATGGGCGAAGAATTCAACAGATGGATGTTGGCCTCAAAGCATTCCAAATCGATTGTTCCGATTTAAGAACCGGGACGTATTTTATCAAATTAAACGGCGCCAACAACGCCTCGAGAACCATTAAAATATTGAAGAAATAATTCCAAAAAAAAAGTCCCGCAAAAAACGGGACTTTTTATATTCTCAAACTTTCACTCACTCATTTCTAGTCATTCATCGAAATCAGGAATTCCTCATTGTTGCGCGTTTTCTTAAAACGGTCGTTGATGAAATCCATCGCTTCCACCGGATTCATATCCGACAAGTATTTTCTCATGATCCACATGCGTTGCAAAGTCTTTTCGTCGAGCAACAAATCGTCGCGGCGCGTACTGGAAGATGTCAAATCGATCGCAGGGAAAATACGTTTGTTGGCGATTTTTCTGTCGAGTTGCAATTCCATGTTGCCCGTACCTTTGAATTCTTCGAAGATCACTTCGTCCATTTTCGAACCGGTTTCAGTCAATGCCGTAGCGATGATACTCAAGGAACCACCGTTTTCAACATTACGCGCCGCACCGAAGAAACGTTTCGGTTTCTGCAACGCATTGGCATCGACACCTCCCGAAAGTACTTTTCCAGAAGCGGGCTGAACGGTATTGTAAGCCCTCGCGAGACGGGTAATCGAATCGAGTAGGATGACGACGTCATGTCCGCATTCCACCAAGCGTTTCGCTTTTTCGAGCACGATATTGGCAATCTTGACGTGTTCCTGCGGCTCGCGGTCGAAAGTCGAGGCGATGACTTCGCCCCGAACGCTGCGTTGCATATCGGTGACCTCTTCCGGACGCTCGTCGATCAGTAAAACCAATAGGTAAACTTCAGGATGATTGGCCGCAATCGCGTTTGCAATGTCTTTGAGCAACATTGTCTTACCGGTTTTGGGTTGTGCGACGATCATACCACGCTGGCCCTTACCCAACGGTGAAAACAAGTCGATGATTCGGGTAGAAATCGAACTGCCTTTTTCGGCAAGCCTGAATTTTTCCTGTGGAAATATGGGCGTCAAATGTTCAAAAGAAACCCGGTCGCGCACCACTTGCGGATCGTGCCCGTTGATTTTGAGTACGCGCACAAGCGGAAAGAATTTCTCCCCTTCTTTCGGCGGACGTACCACACCTTTGACGGTATCCCCGGTTTTGAGCCCGAACAAACGGATCTGCGACGTCGACAAATAAATATCATCGGGTGATGCGAGGTAATTGTAATCGGAAGAACGCAGGAAACCGTAGCCATCGGGCATCATTTCGAGTACGCCTTCGCTTTCTATGATGCCGTCGAATTCGTAATCGGCGTCACGGAAATTATTGCTTTTCTTATTCTTGAAATTCGGATTTTGGTTCCCGTTTGGTTCTGGCCTGTTCGATCTGTCGGGTCCGTTTTGATTCCCGTTTTGGTTTCCATTCTGGTTTTGGCTGGAATGCTGGTTGCCATTTGGCTCTCTGTTGGCCCTTGGTTCAGATGGATTCGGATTGTTGGGATTAACTTCGCCACGGTTGTTGGCTCTGATTTTATTCGGATTCTGGTGGGATGGCCTTTCAGCGGTTTCGCCCTCAGTATCTTGGGTTGCAGTGGGTTCTGCGGCCGTATTTTCGGCTTGGGGATTGTTTCTTTTATCGTAATCGGCTTTTTTGAATTTCGCCGGTCGGCCTTTTTGCTTTTTGTCGGCTGCATTTTGTTCATTCGGCCGCGGTTCTTCGGTTGGTATCGCTTCGCGGGTTACAGGCATTTGGGCGTCGGGCTCTGAAAAAAGCGTTTGTGCAGGATTTTCGGTTTTTTTGTCGGCGGAAATGCGCGCTCTTTTGGGCTTGTTGTCTGGCGAAGTATCTTCTGTAGAACCTTGCGAAGCCGCCTGATTCTTAAGGATTTCATCGATGAGCTTTTCTTTTTTGACGCCGGCGAACTTTATGGTTTTGGCCAATTTGGCAATTTCCTGAAGCTCGGGAAGCTTCATTTCTTTTAATGCAGAAATATCAAACATGCGTTGAATTTGAATTTAATTGATATGGATGGGAATAGTGTAAAAATGCGAGTGGTGGTATAGTTTCTTAGACGAACCGTAAAATGAGGTACTTACGGATTTGTTATGCAATATTACGAATAAAAATTTATCGTGCAATAGTATTTATCAAAAAGAAAATATATTTTTGCTGGGCAATTTGATCCATCATGATTCAGAGAATACAGACGGTTTACCTTATCCTGGCGTTAGTGACGATTGGCGTACTGCCTTTTTTCGTACCGTTGTGGATGGCCGGCGGAAAGGATTTCTACTTCATGCAAAGTCAGTTGTATGCCGTGCTTTTCGGATTGAGCTGTGCGCTTTCGCTGTTGGGCATTTTATCGTATAAGAAACGACAACATCAGTTTGTTATTGGCAGGCTGAACATCATATTAAATTTAATTTTATTAGGATTATTTGTTTATCGTTCACTAAATCTGTCTGGAGAAACCCCTGTGGTTTCTGAGAAAGGCATTGGGATGTTCCTCCCTATTGTTTCTATCGTTTTCCTAGTGTTAGCGAATAAAGCCATCAAGAAGGATGAGGATCTCGTAAAATCAGTCGACCGATTGAGATAGACCTATAAACTTAGTTTATTTTAGTGCGAAGAAAACCCGGGCAATGCCCGGGTTTTTTATTGCCTATATCACTAAATTTAGTGATACGAAAAAATCACCGATTTTAGTGAGGTGTTGGTATTGTTTATTGTTTTAAATTTGAAAATATAATCGCCAGCCCAATGAAAAAGAAAATCCGCATCTATCTTGCCGACGACCACCAGGTATTGATAGACGGCATGCAAGCCGTATTGAATACGAACCCCAATTTTGAAGTCACCGGATTTTCACTCAATGGCAAAAATGTCATCGAACAGGCCACGAAAACCAAGTCCGATATTCTGGTCATGGACATCAACATGCCTGAGAAAGACGGCATCGAGGTCTTGAAAGACTTATCGGGTTCGAGCTATCCATTTAAAGTCATTATTCTTTCCAGCTACGACGATCTCAAACTGATTAAGGAAGTCATGAAACTGGGCGCGCGCGGCTATCTCACCAAACAGTGCGCCGGAGAAAACATCGTCGAGGCGATTGACGCCGTAGAGAATGGAGAGGAATATTTCTGCAAGACCGTCCGCGAAAAAATCTTCAATTCGTTTACGCGCAACAACATCAAACCCAATAATGAAACCCCAACATTCTCGCTCACCGAACGCGAGCTCGAAATCATTAAACTCATTTCGCTCGAATACAGCGGCAAGGAAATAAGCGAAGAATTGTCGATCAGCACCAATACCGTAGAAACCCATCGCAAGAATCTTGTCAAAAAGCTCAATGTGAAAAATACGATCGGCCTGGTCAAATTCGCGCTCAAAAACAACTTAATTAACCAATAAAAAACAAACATCATGGGACTAGTAAAAGACTATGGAATCTCTACACCGAACGACATTAATTGCACGGTAACATTCTCAATTCCTAACAATTGCGATTATGTACTTACAACAAATACCGGAAAATATTACATTACGGTGAGCCTCAACAAAGGACAAACGACACCGTCGTCGGTGTTTATTCCGTGTACGGTATCGGTTACGATGATCAGTGATATAGCAGATGTGCTATTCCAGCAAGTATTGAGCGGCATCACGACCGTAAAGCCTAAACTAAAAATCGAAAATTGCGTATAATCTAAAAAGACCAAGCCACGCTTTTCTATTGATCAGTTTCGGTACTTAAATACCAAAACTGATTCTGCGACAATCTACCTCAATCTTGATAAAAGCAAATGCGAAAGCTGCGATCATTGCGGCCGAATTTGCGTTCAAAAAACAATTTATTAACCAATAAAAAGAAAGATTATGGAACTATTAAGAGATTACGGCTTAAAAAACAAAACAGGTGAAGAATTCAATCTGTTTTTTTCAATTCCTGACAACTGCGAATATTCCATTTCCGAAAAAGATGGAATAAATACGGTTAGGATACAACTCAAGAAGGGCGAAACTGCTCCTACAAACAACTTCATCCCATACGATGAAAACATCTATGGGTTTAAAAACGATTTAGCTGTAGAATTCGAACAAGAAGAAGTGAACGGTTGGGGCAAAAAACCGAAAATGAAAATTGAAAGTTGCTGCTAACTTGAAAATAATCACCTTCATCTTATTCCTATCCTGTTTTGGTATCTATGCAAATACTACCGAAACCGATTCTATTAGCATCTACCTCAAACAAAACAAGGTGATCAAGGCCCTTGAATATGCCATGCGCGAGTCTGATATGCTTCTCGCAAAAAAAAATTACAAAGGGTATTGCGAAAATAGCCTGCAGAAAAACAAAATCTATCTGAAGCTCAATGATGCCAAAAAATCCATCAATGAATTATTTAGAGCGTTGAGGATTGCCGAAAAGCATCAATTGAATTACGAACGGGTTTTGTTGCTCAATGCGATCGGATTCAATTTCGAATCCAGTTACAACAATCAAAAATCACTCGAGTATTATAAAAAGGCGGAAAAGATTGCAGCCGCGCTGAACAACGATACGCTTCGCGCTTTTGTAGGACAGAATATTTTCAAAAGCTATGTAGCGAACGGCAAAAAAGACAGCGCTTATTTGTATGCGGCGAAAATCATGAAAGTGCTCAAGGACAGCAAGAATTTCGATCAGGTTTACCGCAGCTACAGCAATTTCTCGGCGTATCACTTTACGGCAAACGAACATGAATTGGGCAAAAAATACCTTGACACCGCCATTTTTTACGCACAGAAAAACAACAAGATCAACTACCTCAAAACCTGCTACATGAACCTTGGCTATTACTACCTGACGGCCAAGCAGGATTACCGAAGCGGCGAAAAGCAATACCTCAAGATTTTAAGCCTCGACCCAGCAGACACCACATCAGCAGACGCAACCGATGTTTACCTGAACCTGTCTTACGTGTACGAACAACTGGGCGATTACAAAAAAGCCAACAAATACCTGAACAAATACGTCGACAATACCAATGTCATTTTTGAAAACAAGATCAACTCCCAACTCAAAGATGCCGAAACCAAATACGAAATCGACAAGGTAGAAAGCGAATACAAGAAACGCCAAACCGAACTCGAGGAAACCCAGTCCAAAAACCAGAAGATTTACATCGTGATCATCGCCTTGCTGATCGTCATTGCGATTCTATTCTACTTTTTCAACCAGAACAACCGGCTCAAGGAAAAGAACAAACTCAAAGACATCGAAAGCAAAATCCAGCAAAACATCATCAACGCGACACTCGACGGACAGGAAATCGAACGCAAGAAAATCGCCGGCGTACTGCACGACAGCATCAGCGCACAGCTTTCTTCGGCGGGTTTGCACTTGTCGGCTTTTTCGGCCACGACCAATTCCAATTCGGATGAAATCGCCAAGACGCGCGCCATCCTCAAAGAAGCGCATGACAAAGTACGCGACCTTTCGCATGAATTGCTGCCCACATTGCTCGCCAAATTCGGATTGCTTTATGCGCTTCAGGATTTGTGCGAAAAGAACTCGAACTCGCTGATCGAATTCGAATACGAAAGCAACATCCCAAACAAAAAAAGATACAACGAGGAATACGAAATGAAAGTCTATTTCATCCTGACCGAATTGCTCAACAACGTGCTCAAACACAGTGAAGCCAACACCGCCAAACTTACCCTCAACGAAAGCAACAACCATCTCGAAATCACGATTCAGGACAACGGAAAAGGTTTCGACACGAGCAAATCAACGAACAGCGAAGGTTTCGGTCTCACGCAAATCCGCGCCAGGATCACCAACATGAAAGGGAAGTTCATCATCGACTCCAGGCCGGGTTCCGGAACCACGATCCGCATCCGGATTCCCGCAGAAATTTAGGCGCGCTTCCCGATCTCTACAATTTCCAGGTCGGAAATCTTACCGCCGTCGATCACAAACCGCAACATCGTACGCACCTGATGGAAACCGCTCACGCCCGCCGCGCCGGGATTCATGTGCAGCAGCCCGAGTTTCTTGTCAAACATGACTTTCAGGATGTGCGAATGCCCGCAAATGAACAATTTGGGCGGATTCAAGGTGATTTCCTGCCGGATCGCCTGGTTGTATTTCCCGGGATAACCGCCAATGTGCGTGATCCAAACATCCACACCTTCACACAGGAATCGGTTGTTGAGCGGAAATTCCATGCGCGCCTTGTCGTCGTCGATATTGCCGTAAACGCCACGCAAAGGCTTGATTTTCTTCAAGGTATCGGTCACGTGCAAGTCGCCAATATCGCCCGCATGCCAAACCTCATCGGCCTGCGCGACGTATTTGAGGATCGTATCGTCGATGTGGCTGTGCGTGTCGGAAAGGAGTAGGATTTTTTTCATAGAAGGACAAAGTTAAAAGTTTTCGGGAGCTAATTCCTGCTTTCCGCTCTATCTTTTGTTGCGCTGCGCTCCACAAAAGGATGCCGCTGCAATCAGGGCTAGGTTTTGTTGCGCCCCCTGGTCATTTCGACGAAGGAGAAATCTCACGCGAAGCGCAAAAAATGCGATTTCTCCTTCGTCGAAATGACAAACCAAAACAGAAGTTTGTAACACAAATTAACATTTTCTTACACCAATTAATAATTATCTTTGCCTGTCCAAAAAAACAAAACTTGCGCTACTTCATCCGATTTTCCTACAACGGCACCCATTACCACGGCTGGCAATACCAGCCCAATGCCGTGTCCGTACAGGAAACGATGAACAAGGCGATGACCACGGTCCTCAATACCAACATCGATCTCGTTGGCGCCGGCCGCACCGATACCGGCGTGCACGCCAAGGAAATGTTCGCGCATTTCGACAGCGAAAATGAAATCGATGCGATGGCAATCGTACACAAGCTCAATTCGTTTTTGCCCAAAGACATCGCCGTTTTCGAAATCATCCGCGTTCCCGACGGCGCGCACGCGCGCTTCGATGCCCAAAAACGCACCTACCAATATTTCATCACTAGAAACAAAGACGTCTTTTCGCAGGATTTGTGCTGGCATTACCAGCAAAATCTCAACGTCGATCTGATGAACCAGGCAGCCGCAATGCTGCTCGACCATACCGATTTCGAATGTTTTTCCAAATCGAACACCGATGTGAACACGTACAACTGCAACATCACCGAAGCATTTTGGACGGAACAGAACAACCAATTGATTTTTACCATTTCCGCCGATCGTTTTTTGCGGAATATGGTGCGCGCGATTGTAGGAACGCTCGTCAATGTTGGCTTGCACAAAACATCGCTCGAAGATTTCCCGAAGATTCTGGCGAGCAAGAACCGCAGCGAGGCAGGATTTTCTGTCCCGGCGCATGGTTTATATTTGACAAATATTGTTTATGATTACCATACGCCTAGCCCCGATAAGGGCCGAGCGTTAAGAAACAGTCCAGTGGACTGTTTTAGCAAAGGAGCCAGGCGGCGCGTTGGCCTAGATTAAAAATAGCTTAAAAAACAGATGAACCCCTAGCCCTGATTGCAGCGGCATCCTTTTGTGTAGCGCAGCGCAACAAAAGATAGAGTGAAAAGCAGGAATTAGCTCCTTAAAAAAAATGACACCAGCGAAGCGACTGCACAAGACCAATAAAAAACAAATTTAAAATACGCGTGACACGAGCGAAGCGACTGCACGATACCATTAAAAAACAAATATAATCAAGAGTGACACGAGCGAAGCGACTGCACGATACCATTAAAAAAACAAATATAATCAAGAGTGACACGAGCGAAGCGACTGCACGATACCATTAAAAAACAAACATAATCAAGAGTGACACGAGCGAAGCGACTGCACGATACCATTAAAAAACAAATATAATCAAGAGTGACACGAGCGAAGCGACTGCACGAAACCAATTAATAAACAATATAACCTAGAGTGAAAGCAAAAGCATTCGATACCCAAATATTCAAACGGATCCTGGAATACACCAAGCCGTACCAATCGCGCTACTACGGCGTGATCGCGTTTGCCGTGCTGCTTTCGGCGTTTGCGGCATTGCGCCCGTATTTGCTCAAGCAGACCGTCGACGCCTACATCGGGCCGAAAGACCAACCAGGATTGCTGCTCTACGTGACCCTGATGGGAATCGTACTCGTCATGGAAGTTTTGTCGCAGTTCTATTTCGTATTCTGGGCCAACTGGCTCGGACAGGACATCATCAAGGACATCCGCACGAAATTGTTCAGGCACATGCTCAGTTTCCGCATGCAATATTACGACAATGCGCCGGTGGGCCAGCTCGTGACGCGTTCGGTTTCAGACATTGAGGCGATCGCGCGCATCTTCAGCCAGGGATTGTTCATGATCATCAGCGACCTGCTCAAAATGGTCGTCGTGCTTTTATTCATGTTCTACATGAACTGGAAACTGACGTGGATTGTGATCGTCGCAATGCCAATCCTGGTCTACATCACGCGGATTTTCCAACGAAAAATGCAACTCGCGTTTGAGGAAGTGCGCACGCAGATCGCCGCGATGAACACATTCGTACAGGAACGCGTGACGGGAATGAAGATCGTCCAGCTGTTCAACCGCGAAGAGATCGAGGCCGAAAAATTCAAGGCAATCAACGCCAAACACAATCACGCGTGGATCAAGACGATTTTGTACAACTCGATTTTCTTTCCGATCGCCGATATCATTTCGTCGTTTACGCTGGGTTTTGTGGTGCTTTACGGCGGCATCAACATCCTCAATGGCGATACGATGACGACGTTTGGGGATTTGTTTTCGTATACGATGTTCATCGGGATGCTGTTCAACCCGTTGCGCCAGATCGCCGATAAGTTCAACGAGATGCAAATGGGAATGATCGCGGCCAACCGTGTATTTGAAATCCTCGACACCAAAGACCAGATCCAGGATACGGGAACGCACGAAGCGCCGATTTTTAACGGCGACATCCAATTTTCGAAAGTGCATTTCGGCTATCTCGAGAACGAGGAAGTCATCAAAGGGATTTCGCTCGATGTCAAAGCCGGCGAAACGGTCGCGATCGTGGGTGCGACAGGCGCCGGAAAATCGACGATCATCAACCTGCTCAACCGTTTTTATGAAATCAACAGCGGTACGATTTGCATCGATGGGAAAAACATCGACGAATACACTTTGGGTTCGATCCGCAAGCAAATTGCCGTGGTTTTACAGGACGTTTTCCTGTTTGCCGATACGATCCTGAACAACATCACACTCAACAATCCCGATATCTCGATGGAAGATGTGCTCGTGGCGGCCAAGAAAATCGGCGTGCACGAGTTCATTATGTCACTTCCCAACGGCTACCATTACAACGTCAAGGAACGCGGCGTGATGCTTTCGTCGGGGCAACGGCAGTTGATTGCGTTTTTGCGCGCTTACGTTTCGAATCCGAGTATCTTGATTTTGGATGAGGCGACGTCGTCGATCGATACCTATTCGGAGGAATTGATCCAACGCGCAACCGAAAAGATTACGACGGGACGCACGTCGATCGTCATCGCGCACCGCCTTGCAACCATCGTCAATGCCGATAAGATTGTCGTCATGGACAAAGGGCTCATCGTCGAGCAAGGTTCACATGCCGAATTGCTGGGCCGCACCGAAGGCTATTACCGCAATCTATACTACTCGCAATTTCTCGTCGAAGAAAAAACAGGCGAACTGTGAAACTGTATTTGAAATGCTGGCTGTTTGCATTTGTGCTGCAGGTGTTGGCCATCATCGCTATGTTGGTTTTTACGATAAGCGGCAATCAGTTGTTGGGACAACGCATCATGATCCCGTTTCAATATCCGGTCGCATTCATCGACAGGAGTTATCCGTTTTACGCACTGGGATCGACCGCTTTTGTCATTTTCATACACGTATTGAACATTTCACTGCAGGCATTGCTCATTTTTGGCTATGCAAAATACTTCACGAGAAAGCGAAAGCAACGCATCTGATTTGACTATCTTGCGGCTTCAAAAAAACTTATGGCTTTTACTATCGCAATTTCGAAGGAGCGCAATCCGCTCAAACAAAACAACTGGCTCAAGATTTTCGTCTCGGTTTTCTTGATTTGCTGGGCAAATTCGTTTATCGGAAATACCGATACGGCCAATTGGTTCCTCGAAAACACACTCGTTTTCCTTTTCCTCGGATTCCTGATCTACAGTTATAAAAAATACCAGTTCAGCGATTTGAGCTACCTGCTGATTTGCATTTATTTGTGCCTGCATGTCTACGGTTCCAAATATACGTATGCCGAAAACCCATTTGGATATTGGCTCAAAGACGCCCTCGACTTACCCAGGAACCATTACGACCGGATCGTGCATTTCAGTTTCGGTTTCCTGCTCGCCTACCCGATGCGCGAATTGTTCCTCAAATGGTTCAAATTTCCATCGTGGGTCGCCTGGACGCTGCCGATTGAGATCACGCTTTCTATCAGCGGCTTCTATGAACTGATCGAATGGGCCGTCGCCGACGTGTTCTTCAAGGCGCAAGGTGATGCCTACCTGGGTACGCAAGGTGACATTTGGGATGCGCAGAAAGACATGTTCCTGGCTTTTTCGGGAGCGATCATCGCAACAACAATCGTTTCTGTCGTCAAAAAGATGGGGAACGTCAACGAACCGCTTTAATCTTTTTTGATTGAATAATATTCCTTAAATTCGCTAACTCAAATTCACAGCAAAATATTTAAATAATGAAGTACGATATTATAGTTTTAGGAAGCGGTCCGGGCGGTTATGTTGCTGCCATCCGCGCGTCGCAATTGGGTTTCAAGACCGCGATTATCGAAAAGGAGAGCCTGGGCGGAATCTGTCTCAACTGGGGCTGTATCCCAACGAAAGCATTGCTCAAATCGGCGCAGGTTTTTGATTACCTCAAGCACGCAGCCGACTACGGACTGACGGTTAACACTTTCGATAAAGATTTCGGCGCTGTGATTGCCCGTTCGCGCGGCGTTGCCGACGGCATGAGCAAAGGCATCCAATTCCTGATGAAAAAAAATAAGATCGACGTGATCGACGGAACCGGGAAACTCAAGCCGGGCAAGAAGATCGACGTGACCAACAATGGAAGTACGACCGAATATTCAGCCGATCACATCATCATCGCAACGGGCGCACGTTCACGCGAATTGCCTAATTTGCCTCAGGACGGAACCAAAGTAATCGGTTACCGCCAGGCGATGAATTTGCCTGCGCAACCGAAATCGATGATTGTCGTGGGTTCTGGAGCGATCGGTGTTGAATTCGCGCATTTCTACCACGCGATGGGAACGGAAGTGACGATCGTCGAATTCCTGCCGAACATCGTTCCGCTCGAGGACGAAGACATTTCCAAACAAATGGAACGCTCGATGAAGAAAGCCGGTGTCAAGATCATGACCAATTCTTCTGTAGAACGCATCGATACGACCGGGAACGGCGTGAAGGCTTTCGTGAAGACGGCCAAAGGCGAAGAAGTCCTCGAAGCGGATGTTTTACTTTCGGCTGTCGGGATCAAGACCAACATCGAAAACATCGGGCTCGAAGAATGCGGCATCGCAACAGACCGCGACAAGATCCTCGTCAACGATTTCTACCAAACCAATATTCCGGGCTATTACGCCATTGGCGATGTGGTTCCGGGTCCGGCTTTGGCACACGTGGCTTCGGCGGAAGGAATTACGTGCGTGGAAAAAATCGCAGGTTTGCATGTGGACAAGATCGATTACGGGAACATTCCGGGTTGTACATATGCAACGCCCGAAATCGCTTCTGTCGGCCTGACCGAAAAACAGGCGAAGGAAAAAGGATACGAACTCAAAATTGGCAAGTTCCCATTCTCGGCTTCCGGAAAAGCGAAAGCAGCCGGAACGCCTGACGGTTTCGTAAAAGTGATTTTTGATGCCAAATACGGCGAATGGCTCGGTTGCCACATGATCGGCGCCGGCGTTACGGATATGATCGCCGAGGCGGTTGTGGCACGCAAGCTTGAAACGACCGGACATGAGATCATCAAGTCGGTGCACCCGCACCCAACGATGAGCGAGGCCATTATGGAAGCTGCGGCTGATGCTTATGGCGAGGTGATCCACCTTTAAGAATTATGAGTTAATGAATTATGACCCGAGGCGCAGCCGAACTGTACAGAGCGCAGCGAAGTAAGTTATGAGTTGGCTCGTAATTCCGTAAAATAGAAATCCGTTTTGTGAAAGCAGGACGGATTTTTTTTGTGCATTATTTTAAAGGGAACGTTGTTAATAATTCGGTTTTTACCACGGTTTCCAACATGTATTATGCCCGTATTTTCCGCGCATCTTGCGAATCTCCTATTGCCAACTTAATAACAATTACGACAGTGTTTTGATATTCAAATATAAAACTGTAAACACAATTATTTTCTAAAAATGAGCCCGTCATTAAATGGGCAATCGGCTGCATTACTATTTTTTTTATCTTTAGGCATTATACGCCAAATAGATTTTTTATGCAGACTTCTCTACCTACGGTTATACTTGACCGAGCCGTGCATCGGCAAAAAGAAATTCTTACGATTCAGTTTGAGAAAAATCGCGCTATTGCAGATATAGTTCAAAGCGTTCTTCATGCGACTTGGAGCCAAACGAGAAAGTTTTGGTACTTGAACAATTCTTCCGAAAATAAGATTCGTATTCTTGAAATATTAAATCCAATTGCTTTTGTGGATACTTCCAAACTTAAGTTGAAAGAAAATAAGTACCGTTACAATATGGATTCTATTACGTTGAGTGAAATAACTGTTGTTCGCATCGAGCGTTTTAAAAAATGGCTCGAGACAAAAAGATACAGTGATTCTACTGTTAATACGTATGCGTCTTTGGTTACTTTTTTCTGCAAATACCTTATTAAACGGAATTGTACCGAAATGAGTCCGATGATCGTATCGCGGTTCAATTATGAATTCATCGTACAGCCCAAAAAATCAATTTCATACCAAAACCAGGCAATCAATGCCATCAAACAATACTTTGAATATTGCGGCATCGAAGTGGAAATAGGTGAAATCGAACGCCCGAAGCAAGACAAGAAACTCCCGGTCATCCTGAGTATGGAAGAAATACAGCGCATCATCTCGTGCGCGCACAACCTGCGCCACAAAACGCTATTAAGCCTTATTTACTCGGGCGGTTTCCGACTCAGTGAAGCCTTGCATCTGAAACTTAGTGATATCGACAGTCAACGCATGCTGATTCACATCAAAAGCGCAAAAGGCAGAAAAGACCGCTATACGCTACTGTCCCAAAAAGCATTGGCCATCATGCGCGAATATTACCACGTCTATGCACCAAAAGTGTATTTGTTTGAGGGCCCGAATGGTGAGTGCTATTCGCCGCGCTCTGTGCAAAATGTCGTCAAGAATGCGGTTGCGCGTGCCGGAATCAACAAACGGATCACGCCACACAGTTTGCGGCACAGTTTCGCTACGCATTTACTTGAAAACGGTACGGATCTGCGCTACATTCAGAACCTGCTCGGGCACAACAGCCCGAAGACCACAATGATCTACACGCACGTCAGCGATATGGCCGTGCAGAAAATTCGAAATCCTTTTGACATGATGGAACAAATGCCGCAAAACTTTCCATTGCCCCATAATTTTTAGTATACTTGTATTGCTATTCACTTATTCATATTGAGCAAAAACATGCGCTTATACGCCCGCATTGGGTGTTTGGTTGTTTGGGGATTGCGTGGATAAGGGAGTTACCCGAACGCCGAATTGCAGCGCGCGAGGCAAAGTTTTTTAGAAAAATCACTTTTTGCGCAATATTGGTTCGCTTGGAAAATCCCACGAACTTTATTTCTCACGTTCATAATTCTTTGCGCACAAAAATTTGAACTCTTGCGGTTAGTAAAATTTTTGACAAAGCCATTTTTAGTTTAGTGAACTTTGCTGACGGCATTCAGGTAACAACCGCTAAGCGAATCGGCGAGCTTTTACTGAGTTGAAACATTTTTTTGCCTAACTTCGTTCACGGTTGCGGAGAAAGCTCTGCTACGAAGTTTGCCGAATTCGCTTAGCGGCAGAGCGTTAGTGGCAAGCGCTGCGCCGAGCGAACCTGAGAACGCTGTAAATTATAACATATGAGAAACTTACTTTTGATAGCATTTGCAGTTTTATTTTGTCAAAACATTTCGGGACAAAATGTAAAAATTGAACTGACAAATAAAACAGGTTTTGACATTGATTCACTTGCAATTAGTTGTAAATATATTGGTTTGCTTAAAAAAGATTCTTCAATTATTGTAGAATGCAACGAAATATCAATTCAAAGCGGAATGATTATGTTATTTCCTAAAGGATTTATTAAAGGTAAAAAAAGCGAACCTCAAATATTGGAATGTGGAACGGGGATAAAATCTGTGTCCAACGGAAATTATGTTTTTGATATTGTAATGATAGAAAATATAACAGGATTTCAGCTTTATAATAAAAGAAAAGTCTAGAAAGAGTAAACGCCAGCCACTAACAGCCTGTTTAAGAAATTGCTGGTTTGTTGGTAATTGAAAAATTCTTTTTCCTAACTTCGTTCTGTCTCGCCGGAGAAAACTCTGCTTCTATTTCCGCAACTTCTCAAACAGGCGAAACGTTACTTGCAAGCCGAAGTTACGCACGTGCTACCGCAA